>NPIG01000015.1_pt1 | contig 236981 bp, 179 predicted proteins | sample 8637441 | NCBI WGS metagenome assembly NPIG01 (sample SAMN07420675, study PRJNA396082) | bioreactor metagenome | isolation source: sample BR6 brine-fed electro-methanogenic bioreactor BR | place: Japan: Kochi | collected 2016-06-14
AAGTCCGACTGAAGCAGGACATGGTCGACACAACGCATTTCTTGTCCAAGCCCGAATACGAGGCGGCATATTCCCCTCGGTGCATGCGAGGACAGCAGCTGCGGTGGAACCAACGCTCCCGGAGATCCATACTAGATCTCCTGCACGTGCACCATTCTTTAGGTACAGACGTGATCCGGATGGGCAACTGCCAATCGCTGTCGCAAGGATTGCAAGAGACTTGCCCAGCTTCGTATCGCCCCCAATCACAGGAATATTAAACTGGGCTGCCGTATCCCGGACCCCTCTTATGATGTCGTAGAACCCATTGGCGTCATCCAACTTGGGATAAGTGATCGCACAGAGAAGAAACTCTGGAGTGGCGCCCGTCCCCGCTAGGTCAGCCAGGTTGTTTCGCACGACAAGGGACCCAAGATCAAAATTGTTGCCAATCCCCAACTCGAGGATAATTGGGGAAGCGTTAATGAAGTCGGTAGTAGCCACGATTACTGTTGTACCAACGCGAATCACGCCGCAGTCATCTTCATTAGCGCCAGCGATCAGACGCCCCGGATTCTGGGTTGCAGACCAAAAACGTGCCAGCCACGTTGGCACTCGATCCGGATTTAGTTTTTTGTTAATGGCCATACCTAGTCGCCGACACTCTGCTGCCACATGCGGATACTCTCTTCAACCCAATTCCGCCGTGTGGCCTGCCGCCAGTCCTTATCATCTCTACCTAGTTCGTCACAAAGCAATCGTCGAATAAACTGCGATGGTAGCCCTACGGCACGGATGACACGTATTGTTCTGCTGGTCCCGCGGATAGCGATGTACGGATGCCCGAGAAATCGCGACAATTCGTGCCATGATTTTATTGTCGCGATGGTCTCCGTATTGCCAAACACTGTTTCTGTGTGACCTAATCCAGGCAGCCAGTGCATGTGCGCGTGGACGACGCAGGCCCCCGCCTTGTGAGCATTACAGGAGCCATGTTCGGCCTCTAGGGCGTTTTTGTAATGCTTATTCCCGCCGCAATCCTCTAGAAGCCGTTCGTACTCCAGCAATGTCGATTCACCCAGCGAGGCGAAACTGGGTCGGTGTGCGCGGCTGACTACAATGACATGGCCGGGCACAAAAGGACCAATGCAAGGCATTACAATGAAGCTGGGTGATAGAGCCAAACGTGTGTTTTCGAGCCTTGGGGAACTGCTGCATTCTGCATCCGAAACCGCGCGGCACAAAACACAGCGAGGATCTACGCATATGGGAGACGACATCATTGAATCACCGCACGGGCAATTCAGCTGAATAGCCCGTTCAAAGAGTCCAGATTGACGTAAAAGAAACCGATGTCGAATTTCTGCCTGTATTGCGCTCCACCTGTGAAAAAATACGATCGGGTTGACAATGTACACATTTCAACTGCTGTCGTCACGGCGTTTTTTAAGTGCGATTCCGTTGGACCGACGCGAGGGCAATGAGAAGGCGCCAAGTGAACGAATGGACTAAATCCCGTCAGCAGCCTCAATGACTGTGCGCGATTGTATACCTCTGTAAGTGGCTGATACAAAAGACTTTGTATTTTGAAAAGGGCAAGGATGACCCGACGCCCAGGATGGTGCGGCGGTGCCCGGGGCACCCGGAGGGGTGAGAAACTGAAAAGGGTCGCGCCTGGGCGCGTGGCCGCCGTTATCTCCCGCCGTGGTGATTGCGGCTCACAAGTTCGAGATTGTGAAATCTCATTACTTCAAAGGCAATCTTCGCCCGGCTGGCCGCGATTCGTGTGACCACGGGTTCACCGTCGGCCCTCCGGGCCGTTGGGGATTGGGTGAGGTGGGTTTTCCAGGTGTTGAAACACCTGGCTATGGTGGTGCGCCCTGCGGGCGGGGGTTCCCCCGGATGGTGCGCGCGGTGGTTGGCGGGGGGTTTATGGCCTGGTCATGGTCGCCAATACGGTACCTGCCGGCCGGAGGGTGAACGGTGGTGCACAGGGGATTTGTCCCGGGTGGCGGCGCTCCGAGTACACCGCCGGTTGACCGAGGCGTGAGAACACATGCCATGCACGTACGTCTGTTCTTCGTCGGCCCTCCGGGCCGTTGGGGGTTGGGTGGGTCGGGTTTTCCAGGTGTTGAAACACCTGGCTACGTTGGTGCGCCCTCCGGGCGGTGTTTCCCGCCGGACGGTGCGCGCGGTGGCGGGCGGGGGTTTCCGCCGGAGGGTGCGCGCAGTGGTTGGCGGGGGATTTATCGCCTGGTCATGGTCGCCCATACGCCATCTGCCGGCCGGAGGGCGAGTGTTGCTATTGTGCCTGGGCCAGGGATTCTTCCTGGGTGGTCGACTCCTGGTCGGGCGCTCCCCACGTCGATTCCTGGTTGGGGGTCCCCCACCAGGCTGCGGCCCAGTGCTGTACGACGTTCCACCAGGTGGACTGGGCAGACGCCGATAGGGGCGCGAGGGACTTGCCCGTTGCACGGCCGCGCACGTCGGCATCGCCAGTGTCGCCACGTGCGTCGGCGCGCTCCGCGTCGAAAACCGGGGCCCGATCCGCGTCGTCCGCGGCGGCGGCTGTGGAACCCGCATCGTCGGCGGCGGTCTGCTTGGGTGTGGAAATGAGGGATTGCCACATTCGGCGGCGCTGGTTCAGGTCGGCGAGGCGCTCCTGGGCTTCGGGGGAATGCTCGATGACGGTGCGAGCCTCGGTCAGTTCGCGGCGGAGGTCCTCGATGGCCTGCTGCTGCCAGGCGACGTGGAGTTGGAGGCCCTCGGCCGTTCCGGCGTGGCGGGCGGCGGAGGCGCGGATGGCCTGGGTGACGCGTTCGGACTGGCGGGCGACGGCGTCGCGGACGGCCTGTTCGCGGGCGCGGTCGGACTGGGCGGCGGCGAGGGCCTCGGCGAGGCGTTTTTTCTCGGCCTCGAGGGCGTCGGCGGTCGCGGACTGCGATTCGACGAGGAGATTGAGGTCGGCGAGGCGTTCGTCGAGGGTGCACTGGAGCATTTCGCGGGAGGATTCGGCGTCGGCGAGTTGGTTTTGCTGGCGGTCGGCGATGGCGCGGAGGTCTTCGACGGCCTCTGCGCGGGCTTCGGCGAGTCCGGTGGCCTGGGCGACGCCGGCGGTGAGTTCGGCGACGTGGGCGCGTTCGGCGTTGAGTTGATCGGCGTGATCGTCGCGCAGGGCGCGCATGGCGTCCGCGTGGGTCAGGCGGGCGTCGCCGAGGCGGTCCATGTGGTACCACACGCCGACGCTGAGGCCGAGCATGAGGACGGCCGCCAGGGCGAAAGCAAAGCGGGACGCGCGGCGGGTGCGGGCGATCTCCAGGTCGAAGGCGGAGCGGTAGTCGGCGAGGACGGCGAGCACGTCAGTGACGGTGTCGGCGTCGAGTTTGCGCATGGAGAGCTGGGCGGCGGCGACGTGGGAGAGGTGGCGGACGGCGTCCTGCCGGGTCGCGTCGTCCTCGACGACGACGAGGGTGCGACCGGCTTCGCTGCGCGATTCAATGGACTGGGCTTTGATGCGGCGCCAGATGGTGCGTTCGGAAACGCCGAGGGCGGCCGCTGCTTCAGCGACGGGCATCCATGCCATGGCAGAATCTCCTCCGACATCGTGTCGGACAGGGTTGGCAAGGCGGCCTGACGGCATGCTGCGTCTGACAGGCAGTCGCGGAAATCGCCGCTCATGGCATCGTGCCGGGCGATTTCGGGTGTCGGTCGGTGTCGGACAGCCGGGTGGTCGGCCTTGCATCAGTTTTCCGCGTGTCAGTGTCAGGGCGCGGGGCCGAGGATGCAAGCAAAATCCGGTGCGGCGCCGGATCGGGTTGATTGGGGGATCGAATGGACCAGGAATTCGGGTGGTCTGGGAGCCGAGTTCGGCCGGGCGTTCGAGCGGTGTGGGCGGTTGAGTTGGCCGGGAGATCGCGTTGGCTGGTGGATGGGCGAGACGGCAGGTTGCCGGGTGCTGGCAGGCGGCTTACAACCCTGGCATGGCCAAGTTCGAACGACATATCTTCGTGTGCTGCAACCGCCGGGCGGCGGACCATCCGCGGGGCTGCTGTGCGGAGCGGGGCGCGCATGCGATTCGCGCCGCGTTCAAGGCGGCGCTGGCCGATCGGGGGCTGAAGGGCAAGGTGCGGGCCAACGAAGCGGGCTGCCTGGATCAGTGCGAGCACGGACCGACGGTGGTGGTCTATCCCGATGCGGTGTGGTACGGCTTTGTGACGGCTGGGGACGTGGAGGAGATTGTCGAGCGGCACCTGGTGGGCGGCGAGCCGGTGGAGCGCCTGCGGCTGCCGGACGGCTGCATCAACACGGCGTCATGCCCGCATCGTGCAGCGAAGCGAGTATAGCTCGGCCGGGGCTTGCGCTGTTGCGTCAGCCGCCCTTCTTGGCGCCCGACACGCCTTCACGCAGGGTGCCGGAGAAGAAGGCTTCGCCGGAGAGGCGAGCGCGCTCGAGTTCGGTCGATTGGGCGTTGATGTCGAAGGAGCCTTCGGCCAGTCCGGCGATCCAGCCGGTTTTGCCGGTAAGGGCGGAGACGTCCGGTGCGTCCTTGTGGACCTTGACGGTGGCGAGGCCATTGAGCGGATTGGTGGGGAACGGGCGGCGCAGGTAGGGTCCGAAGATAAATTCGCCCTTGGGGGTGGCTGAGACGTTGCCCGCGGCGTCGGAGAAGAGGGTCAACTGATCGATGAAGGCCTGGTCGTCGGGGTTGCCGGAGGCGGGATCGTATCCGGGATAGCGGCCATGCTCGGCGTAGTAGAGATCGATGGCGGCGCGGACGTTGGCGAGGGTGGCGAGGATGGCGTTGCCCTCGGCGTTGCGATGGGCGGAGGAGACCCGGGGCACGGCGATGGCGGCGATGATCGAGATGATCAAGACGACCATGACGAGTTCGACGAGGGAGAAGGCGGCTCGTCGCGTGAGCGGCCGATGGTGATGGGTGCGTCGGTTGGCGATCACTGCCAGCGCCCTTTACTGCCAGGACTTGGAAAAAACAGGATGCTGATCCCAAAGAGGCCGACCCGGCAGAGGATGCCGGGCCGGCCCGTTTGATTGTTGGGGAGCGGTGGCGGCCGGTGGCCGTCGTTTGGGACCGCCAGCGGTCGGCGTTGGATCAGAATTCGCTGTACTTGTCGCCGGCTTCGGTGGTTGCGGCGGTGTTGGCGATGATTTCGCCGGTATCCGGGTTGTAGACCCAGCCTTCGCCGCCGCCTTCCGCGACCTCGGGCGGGCTGTTGGTCGAATCGAAGACGACGTCGGTGCTGCCGGCGTTGGCGCCGACGGGAAGCGGCGGGATGCCGTTGCGGAGGTAGGGTCCGTAGACCAGGCCGCTGGCGGCGTCGTAGGTGCCGGTCACGCCGTCCTTGTCGCTGTGTTTGGTCAGTTGCTCGATGAAGTCTGCAGCAGCGCCGCCGGCGGAGCCGTCCTTCTTGAGCTTGCCGGGGAAGACGCCGCCGTGCTCGGCCGCGTAGAGGTCGATGGCCGCGCGCAGCGCGGCGAGGTCACCGCGGACGGCGGAATCGGACGCGCCCTTGGCGCCACGGCTGATACGGGGCACGGCGATCGCGGCGATGATCCCAATGATCACGATGACGATCACCAATTCGACGAGGCTGAAACCAGTGCGTTTGCGACGTGCGGAATTCATACGTGTACTCCCTTTCTCCAGGAAAACTGGTGGACGATTCCTGATGCTTGTTGCTGCATGCCGTTGGGTTTATCGTCCGCGTCCAAAGACGGCTTTATCTATGAAAAAAGGCGGCGACTGTTTCCGTTCACTTTCAGTCAACCGGGTCGATAACAGGGTCTCCTTCGAGGCTCAGGACGACGGCTCCGCCGGGGCAGGCGAATTCGACGGTGCGGGGTTGGACCGTGCGGAGGACGCAATCGTCGAGGGCCTGGCCGACGGACATGCTGAAGCCGTCGATGACGGCCAGATGGGCGTCACCGAAGCGCACCACGGCCGATAAGGTGTGCTGTTGGGCGAATTGGCGACGGGCCTCGGCGGCGGCTTCGGCGACCCGGTCGGGGGCCGGCGGGGCGGCATTGGGGCCGTCCGGCTCGATTTCGACCGGGGGTGGAAGGGCGGCCTCGGTGGGCGCGAAGGGATCGCGGGCGCCGTCGGCGACCAGGGGCAGCATGAGCGGGCCGGGAAACGGTTCGACGGTGACGCCGAGAATGGCGCCGGGCGTGGACGCGTCGGCGAGGGCCGGTTTGCGGGCGGGCGCGGACGGCGCATCCGCGGCGGCCGGCGCGGGTTCGCTGGCCAGACGATCGATGACGAGGCCGAGCAGGCCCACGCCGATGACCCCCAGATACATGTTGCGTTTCTTGCTGGTCATAGGCCTATGGTTCGGTCTGGTCCTCGGGCGGCGCCTGGGACGCGAAGAGGCTGACGGTCAAGGACGCGGTGCGCTGGCCCTGGTCGGCCTCCGCGACGCGCGGGGCGCTGATTTCCAGGCTGGTCACGTCGGCCCAGAACGGCGACTGCTCGAACGTATTGAGAAAACCCAACAGCCCGGAGTAGGTTCCGCGGGCGCGAACGGCGTAGCGCAACTCGGCGATGCCGGGGTACGATTTTCCATTAATGGGGGCGACCTCGATCAACTCGAGTTCGTGCTCGCGGGCGAGGCGCACGATGGTGCGGAGATCGGTCTCCACCGGGCTGCGCTCGGGCAACGCGCCGCGCGAGGCGATGTCGGCGCGGAGGGCGTCCTGCGTCGCCTGCTGCTGGCGGAGGGCGTGCTCGGCGCTGTTGAGCTGCGTTTTGGCGTCGGCGAGGGCGGCGCGGCTCTCGATCAGCACGGCCGCGGTCGCCGGCAGGTGCGAAAAACCGCACCAGCCGGCCACCGCGACGATCAGCGCGGTGATGCCCGCGCCGAGCAGATCGTAGATGATGAGGGAGCGCTGCTTCATCTTCCGTTTACCAATCGCACTCCAGGACAAAGCGAACGACATCGCGGGAGGCCATCGGCTCCCGCCCGGCGGAATTCAACTCCACGTTGGTGAACAGGCCCGCCTGCTTGAGATTGGTAATGAACTGGTAGAGCCAATCATGGTCGAGGGCGTAACCTTCGAGGCGAATGCCGCGCGGCCCGTCGAGGGCGACGACGGCATCCTCGGATGCTGCTTTGGCGTTTTCTTTTTTACCACCTGGCCGGGCGCGGGCGGGCTCTGTGGACTGTTTGCTGGCGAGCGAAGTCAGCCAGACCTGATCCGGTTGATGATGGGTAATGGTGACGAGGAGTCCGCCCCAGGAGCGTTTGGCGCGGAGGGCATCGGCGCGGGCGATCTGGGTGGTGAGTTGGCTGCAATCGGCAGTGGTCTGGCGCAACTCGGCGCGGACGCCGTCGAGGCGTTCCTGTACGGGGGCGAGGGCACGGTCGACCGCGGCCGCCCGGGCGGCTTTCGCGGCGTCGAGACCGATGGGCACGGTGGCGAGCAATGCGGTGGTCAGAACGACGCCGATCCAGAGGCGGATGCGGCGTGCGCGGCGGCGGGCGAGTCGAACGTTCGGCGGCAGGAGATTCACGCTGACCATGGTCACTCCTTCCCCGCCGCCAGCCCGATGGCACAGGCGAAGCTACCGAGGGACTCGCGCAGTTGTCCTGCGATGCGATCACACGCAAGGAACCCGGTTCCGCCTTCTCCGGCGGGATCGGGCGCGAAGACCTGAATGCCGAGGCGTTCGCGCAGCAGGGCATCGAGGTTGAGCATGGCGCCTCCGCCGCCGGTGAGAATGAGGGGGCCGGCGCTGCGTCCGGGAAAACACTGGAGGACGTAGCGATAGGAACGCTCGACTTCGACGATGATGCCGTCGAGGTCCATGCGCAGCACGTTGAAAATCATTTCGCCGAGGGCGTTGGCGGCCTGGGTGCGGGCGGCGCCGGAGCGTCCGACGTAGGCGATGCCGTGGTCGCGCTTGTGGCGTTCGGCGGTCTCGGGGCTGACGGAAAGCGAATCGGCGAGTTTCTCGGTCCAGGCGACGCCGCCGTATTCGAAGGCGCGGGCGAGGACGGGCGCGTCGTCGAGGCAGATGACGAGTCGCGACATGCGCGCGCCGAGGTCGAGGACGCCCCAGACGTCGCGATCCGCGGGGGTCAGGGCGCGGTAGAGGACGCCGAAGCGGGCGAGGGCACAGGGAGCCGCGTCCACCTGGCTGCAATCCACCCCGGCCTCGCGGCACAGTCTGAGCACGTCGTCGAGGCGGGTGCGGGCGGCGGCGACGCCCATGGCGGTGGTGCGCATCTGGCGGCTTTCGGGGAGGCTCCAATGGGCGGTTTCGGCGGCGCCGTCCTCGAGGGACATGAGGCGTTCGATTTCCCAACGGGCGGCCTGCTGTTGGGCTTCGGGGTCTGCGCCGCCCGATGCCCGGGGCAGTTCCATGGCGTGGAGTTCGATGTCGGGCTGGCTGAGGCCGGCGATGACGCGGCGTCCGCGCAGGGGGAGGCGTTGGAGCCAGTGGGCGGCGCGGGCACGAAAGGCAGCATCGTCGTCGGTGTGGGCGCTTCCGCCGGCGCGGCGGCAGGCGGCGAGCCCGGTAATCTGCCACCGATCGCCCTGGCGGCGGAGTTGGGCGGCGCGCAGCGCGGAGCTGCCGACGTCCAGGCCGATGGCGGTCGTCGCGGCGCAGCGTTTGAGGATTTGTTGCACGGCCTGCATGGCTTTTCGTCTATCCGTCAGATCGCCGAAGTCATATCGAAGAGCGGCATGAACAGTGAAATCGCCACGGTGCCGACGATGAGGCCCATACCGATGAGCACCATGGGTTCGATGAGCTTGGTCAGGGTGGAGAGCAGTTCCGCGTTTTCCTCATCGAGCACGTCGGCCACGTAGCTGATGGCGTCGCCCAGCCGGCCGCTCTGTTCGCCGGTGCGAATGGCCTGCACGATGGAGGGGTTGATAAGGCCGCTGCGTTCGAGGGGGCCGCTGATGGAATCGCCCTGGGTCACGGATTCTTCGAGGGCGCTGTAGAGCTTCTGGAAGCTGGCGTTGGCGGTGACGCGGCGGGCGAGGCCGAGGGCCTCGAGCAGGCCCACGCGGGCTTCGAGGAGCATACCGAGAATACGGAAGGTCTGCCCCTGGATCAGCCGCGACATGAGTCGGCCAACGATGGGTATGCGCGTCTGGATGTTGCTGAGAAACTGCTTGCCGGCGGCGGTGCGGAAGAGCATGATCACGCCGACGACGGCGGCGACGAAGGCCAGGGCAATGATGAGCCAGTGGCTGCGCATGGCGTCGGCCATGACCAGCAGGGCGCGGGTGGTGGCGGGGAGTTCGACGCCGAGGGTTTCAAACATGCCGGCGAAGCGGGGGATGACGAAAAACATCATGACGGCCAGGATCTTGATGCTGAGGGTCGAGAGCAAGGCCGGATAGATAAGGGCACCGATGATCTTGTTGCGCATCGCCCGGCGCTTCCCGATGATGAGGGCGAGGCGCGAGAACATCTGGGGCAGGCGGGCGCTGGATTCGCCGGCGGCGACGACGGCGCAGTAGGCGGCGTCGAAGGCGCGGGGGAACTTGCCCAGGGCGTCGGCGAGGGTCATGCCCTCTTCGAGGTCGTTGCGGATGATTTCCAGCATGCGCCGATACTGAGGCGCCTTCATCTGCGGCGCGATAGCGTTCAGCGCGGGCACCAGTCCGCTGCCGGAAGTCAGGAGCATGGACATCTGGCGGGTGAAGAGAACCAACTGGTTGGCGGGGAGCCGGGTTCCCCTGTCGGCGGAGGTCGCTTTGCGCCGAGCGGCGGACGGTCCCTTGTCGGCGGCGGGCGCGATGTTGGTGACGAAGAAGCCCTGGCGGCGCAGTTCTTCCACGCCGTCCTTGACGCTGGGCGCCTGGAGGGTGTCGTGGACCTTGCGGCCGCCGGAGTCGATGGCTTCGTAGGTGAGGTTCATACCGCGACGGCCTCCTCCTGCTCGGCATTGACGTTGGCGGGCACGTCGGCGCCTTCGGAGCGGGTGACGCGGAGGACCTCTTCGAGGGTGGATTCGCCACGGTCGACGACGTCGAGGGCTTTGTCGCGGAGGTTGCGCCAGCCGATCTTGCCGAGGTACCTGCGGATGTCGGACTCGCTGCCGCGTTCGTTGATGAGGCGTTTCATTTCTGAATCGACGACCATGACCTCGTAGATGCCGACGCGACCGCGGAAGCCGGTATTGTGGCATTCCCGGCAGCCTTCGCCCTTCTGGAAGAGTTCGTTGCCGCGGTGCGACCACCCGACGGAGGCGAGCAGTTCGCCGAGGGGGTAGTAGGAGGTGCGGCAGGAGGGGCAGATGCGGCGGGCGAGGCGCTGGGCGATGAAGCCGAGAGTGCTGGAGGAGATGAGGTAGGGTTCGATGCCCATGTCTGCCAGTCGGTTGACGCCGCCGGGGCAGTCGTTGGTGTGGAGGGTGCTGAGGACCATGTGGCCGGTGAGGGCGGCCTGGACGGCGACGCGGGCGGTGTCTTCGTCGCGGATTTCGCCGACCATGATGATGTCGGGATCCTGGCGGAGGACGGAGCGCAGGGCGCGGGCGAAGGTCAGACCGACTTCGGCGTTGACCTGGATCTGGTTGATGAGGGGCAACTGGTATTCGACGGGGTCCTCGACGGTGACGACGTTGACGGATTCGCTGCGGAGGAGGTCGAGCCCGGAGTAGAGCGTGGTGGTTTTACCACTGCCGGTGGGTCCGGTGACGAGCAGCATGCCGTAGGGGCTGCGGAGCATGGCCTCGATGGCCTGCATATCGGCCTCCTGGACGCCCAGGAGGCGGAGGTCGAAGCTGAGGTTGCTCTTGTCGAGGACACGGAGGACGATCTTTTCGCCGAGGACGGTGGGCATGCTGGAGACGCGGAGGTCGATTTCGCGGCCGTCGGCGACGAGGTGGATGCGTCCTTCCTGGGGCAGTCGTTTTTCGGCGATATCCATGCGGCCGATCACCTTGATGCGGGAGATGATGGCGGCGTGCATTCCGCGGGGCGGGGCGAGCAGTTCGCGCAGTTGGCCGTCGACGCGGTAGCGGATATGGGTGGAGTCGCGGTCGGGTTCGATGTGGATATCGCTGGCGCCGTCGCGGACGGCGGTGAGGATGGCGAGGTTGACGAGGTTGACGACGGGGCTGCCGTCGACCATTTTGTCGAGGTCGGTGACGGGGCCTTCGTCGATGGCCTCGGTTTCGGAGATGGTGACGTCGGATTCCTCGATGGAGGCGAGGAAGGCGTCGACGGTGACCTCCTTGGCGAGGTACTTGCGCTGGTACTCGGTGAGGTTTTCGTCCTGGACGAGGACCGGGCGGATGCGGCAGCCGGTGAGGTTCTGGAGGCGGTCGAGCACGGGCACCGACTGGGGATCGGTGAGGGCGACGGTCAGTTCGTCGTGGACGCGGAAGAGGGGGAGCGCGCGGAGGCGTTCGGCCTCTTCCTTGGGAATGCACTTGGCGATTTTGGGATCGATCAGGCCGTGGCGGAGCACGCAGCCCTTGACGCCCATGCGGCGGGCGAGGGCGTCGACGAGGGCGTTGCCGCTGAGGAGTCCGAGATCGACGAGGGTGGCGCCGATGCGTTGGCCGGTGGAGTTTTGGCGGGCGAGGGCGTCGGACAACTGTTCGGGCGTAATGAGCCCTTCGGCGATCAACTGCTCTCCGAGTTTGAGTTCCGGTCCAATCATGCGTCACACTGCGTTTTTCGGGTCAAGTCGAGTTCACGGCCCGGAGGGCCGACATCAAGGCGCGCGCCGGCGCGACATTGGTTAGAGGAAGCTTCTCACTGCGTTCTGCGTATCGTCGAAGAACTCCACGCGGGAGGCCTGGCCGGTGAGTTCGAGGACTTCGCGGCAGGTTCCCGAGGCGGAGGCCACGCGAAGGCGTCCGCCGCGTTGCTGCAAATCCTCGGCGGCGTCGACGATGCCCTCGATGCCGCGGCTGTCGAGGTAAGGCACTTCGCTGAGGTCGATGACGAAGCGCGGGTTGGCGGCCTGGAGCTTAGCGGTCATGGCCTCGACGAAGGATTCGGCGTCTTCGTCAACAAGGGGCCCATGGGGCACGATGACGTCGACGGTTCCGATGCGTTTCATTTCGATATTCACGTTCGTTTCACCTCCGGCTGCGGATGCAGATCCGAAAGTACGTGGACATCCTGTCGGCGTGCTTCCAGGCCGTTGTTGGTGGCGCGGGTGACGAGGGTGCGCAGGGTGGGCTGCTGGGTACCGCTGCCCGCGAGTCCGCAGCGCACCTGCACGCCGAGGGCGGCGCCGTCGAGCTCGGTGCAGAACTTGACGAGGCGGTCGATGAGTTGGCGCACGATCAGTTCGGCGAGGCCGGAGTCGACGCGGCGCAGCAGGAGCAGGTAGCGCGATTCGTCGAGAATGCCGATGCGGTCGTCGAGGCGGATGCGTTCTTTGAGTTGGGTGCTGACCTCTTGGCGCAGGCGGTTGGCGACGTCCCAGCGGCCGTTGTCGGCGAGGCTGCGCATGCCTTCGAGGCCGATGGCGGCGAGGGCGACCGGTTCGCCCTGGGCGTAGGCGGCTTCGATGGACTCGGCGGCGGAGTTCATGAAGGCGTCGTGGGTCATGAGTCCGGAAGCGGGGTCGATGAAGCCGGCGAGTCGGGAGCGGCAGGCTTCGGCGACCATGGCCCAGCAGAGGGTGATGGTCTGTTCGACGAGCGCGAGATACTGCCCCTGGGCGAGGGCGGCGGACTCCAGTTCCCCGACCCAGACGATGCCGACCGGCCGACCCTGCTGGCGAATGGCGAAGCACCAATCGCAGCCGACGCCGTTTTCCTCGGCACGGGCGAGTTGATCGACGAGATCGCCGTGGGTGGGGTCGCCGCGGAGATACGATCGGCCGCTGGTGAGCACGTGCCCGATGAGGCCGCGGCGGGCGGAGGGGAAGTCGTGTTCTTCGGGCTCGAGGCGGCGGAGCGGGCTCAACTGTTCATCATCGGTGGCGAGCAGGCGGTAAGCGCGGATGTGGCGCGCCTTGCAGGTCGCCAGGAGCATGGAGCGGAGGAATTCGCCGAAATCGGGCCAGGGATCGGCGCGGTGGCGGTTGGTGGCCAGCCAATCGTCGAAGCGTTCGAGGGCGCTGCTGAGATTTTCCCAGCGGGTGTCGCGCTGCTCGGTGGCCCGGGGTTCGTCCGGCGTGCCGTGCGCCATTGGCGGGGCGGCGGGTGAGGACTGTGCGAGCCACAGGCCGATGCCGACGATGACGACGGCGCCGGCGGCCAGGCCGAGCCAGAGCAGGGGATCGCCGGCAGCCCCGGTGCGTTGGTCGCTGAGGCTCAAGGCGACCCAGAGGAGGGCGCCGAAACCGCTCGCGGGGAGCGCGCGGCGGCGGCCGAGGAGCGTCGCGGCGACGCCGACGGCGAGGACCATCGCGAACCAACTGAGCCAGAGATTGCCGGTCATGCGGATTCCCCCTCCAGGGCGGGCGCGGGAGCGCCGCATTCGAAATCTACTTCATTTTTCTCAATTTCGCGTCGCAGGACGTGTTCGAAGATGGGGACGAGTTGCGGATCGACGACGCGGCCGGCTTCTTCGCGCAGGATGCTCAGGGCTTTTTCCGGATCGAATGCCTTGCGGTAGGAGCGTGAGGTGGTGAGGGCGTCGAAGATGTCGGCGACCTGGATGATGCGGGCCTGGCGCGGGATGTCGTCGCCGGCGAGTCCGTCGGGATAGCCGCTGCCGTCCCAGTGTTCGTGGTGATGGCGCACGCCGTCGAGGGCCGCCTCGAGCTGGGGAATATCGCGGACGACCTCGTAGCTGCGCACGGGGTGTTCCTTGATGTGCTCGAATTCGGCGTCGGTGAGCTTGCCGGGTTTTTTGAGGACGTCGTCGCGGATGCCGATTTTGCCCACGTCGTGGAGCAGGGCCGCCCACTCGAGCATCTGCAATTCGTCGTCGCTGAGTCCCAGTTCCGCGCCGAGCAGCCGGGCGAAGTAGCCGACCCGGTTGGAGTGGCCGGAGGTGTAGGCGTCTTTCTGGTCGATGGCGTTGACCAGGGCGCGGACCATGTCGACGCTGAGTCGGCGCAGTTCGTTGGCGAGGTGGTAGTTGCGGAGCACGTCGCCGCAGAAGAGCATGAGGGCCTCGACGAGGCTCATGTCGCTGGCGACGAAGGCGCGGGCGTCGGCGGTATGGGTGAAGACGATGGCGCAGAAGGGATCTTCGCCGGCGAAGACCGGCGCCGCCATGATTTCCGTCACGCCGTCGATGGCGGCGGGCAGCGCGTGCACGACGACGCGGCGCGTCTGGATGCACTCGCGCACGGCGTCGCCGGCGGCGTGGACCGCAGGGGGCGGCTCGGGGCGCCAGCGCAGGAGGTCGTCGGTCATGAGGTCGACGACGCGGATCTCGTTGTCGTAGTAGGTAGTCTTGAGGGAGTCGATGAACAGATTGACCACCGCCTCCTCGCTGCGGGCGGTGGGCAGGTTGCGGGTGATTTCGAAGACGATGCCGAGTTGTTCGTAGGCGCGGAGGAGCTCGTCGGCCATGCCGGCGTGCTCTTTGAGCACGAGTTCGAGCTGTCCGCGGAGGTTTTCGAAGAGGCTGTCGATGGCGGCGCCGTCAGGGGCGGCGCCGTCGAGGCGCACCTGCTGGAGGGCGGCGAGGGCCTCGCTCAGGTTGTTGTTGCCGAGTGAACTCATACATCCTCGCTCGCCGGCGCGCCGGCCGTGGAAAGCTTGGCTTCGATTTCGACCGCCAAACGCGACGGGGAAAACGGCTTGGGATGGATGCTCACGTTGAGATCGGCCAGTTTTTCGCCGATCCGGGCCTGGTCGCAGCGGGCGCTGAGCATGGTGACGGGCTGCTGCAAGTTCTGCTCATGGCGCATCCACTCGACGAGCTGGATGCCGTCGCAGTGGGGCATATTGATATCGGTGACGACCAGATCGACGTTTTCGGCGAGCAGATGGGCTTTCGCCTCGTCGCCGTTGCGGGCTTCGAACACCTCGTGACCGGACTTGGTCAGCCAGATGGTCATCAGCCGGATCACGTGTGCGTCATCTTCAGCGACCAGAATTTTGGCCATGACTTACTCCTGTTACGGCGTTTTCACCGCCGCCTCCGCCGCGCCGCGCACCCGCTTGGCCACGGGCAGGGAGACGGTGAAGGTGGAACCCTCGCCCTTGCGGCTGACCAGCGTGATTTCGCCGCCGTGTTGCTGCACGATTTCGCGTGCCGTGGTGAGTCCGATGCCGGTGCCGGTTTCGGCCTGCACGGCGGCGTCGTCGGCCCGCTGGAACTTTTCGAAAACCCGGCCGTGATCCTTGGGATCAATGCCGATGCCGGTATCGCGGACGGCGATCTGCACCTGCGTGTCGGTTGTTTTGCACGACAGGGTGACCTGACCGTCCGCGGGGGTGTACTTGAGGGCGTTGCCCAGGAGGTTGTTGACCACGACGGCGAGCTTGTCGCGGTCGGCGCGGATGGGGGACAGCTTGGGAGGCAGCACGAGCTGGAGGTCGATGTTTTTGGACTCGGCGATGCCGCGGACGTCGCGGGCAGCCTCGGTGAGCAGCGGGCGCAGGTCGACGTCGTCGACGACGAGTTGCATGGTGCCGACCTCGAGCTGGGAGATGCTGAGGATGTCCTCGATGAGGCGCGAGAGTCGGCGGGTTTCCTTGGTGATCACGTTGTAGCACTCGGTGATCACCTGGGGATCGTCGAACATGCCGCTGGAGAGGGTTTCGGCGTAGGCGCGGATGTTGGTCAGCGGCGTGCGCAGTTCGTGGGTGACCTGGGAGACGAACTCCTCGCGGGCCTTGTCGGCACGGACCTGCTGGCTGACGTCGAGGATCAGGGCGATGGTGCGGTGCGACTGCTGCGCGGTGCGCACAGGTACAATCTGGAGGTTGTAGTAGCTGTCGTCTTCGCCTTCGATCTGGCGAACCAGGGGCCGGCCGGCGGCGTGGTTGTCGAGGGTGAGGCGGATGGCTTCGACGATTTTGTTGCCGTCGTTGGAGAGGCTGGCGTCATCGAGGCGCAGGTCGGTGTCTTCCGCGCCGGACCAGCCGACGACGCGTTGGGCCATGGCGTTGGCGTAGCTGACCTCGCCCTGTTCGGTGCAGAGGATCACGCCCACGGGGGCGGAGACGAGGGCGTCGGCGAGTTCGCCGCCTTCGCTGCGGTTGAGGGCGGCGAGCAGTTCGCTGGCCGCGGCCGACCGGGCGACTTCCTCGTCGAGTTCGATGGTAAGGTCGACGAGGCGGTTCCAGCAGGTGGTGAGTTCGTCGGCCTCGTCCTGGATGCGGAGATCTTCCAACTGTCCGCGGAGGTGGTCGGCGTTGTGGACCAGGTTTTCGGAGATGCGGGCGGCGCTGCCAAGGCGGCGGCGGAGCTGGTGATAGATGAGCAGCAGGGCCACGGCGGCGACAGCGGCAATACCCAAGGCCCACGACGGCAGCGGCGCAGCGAGCCCGGCGAGGGCGGGCATGTCGAAGACGACTTCGAGATAATGCCGGGGCGCGCCCATGACGCCGTGAACGGGCGTGCGAACGACGATCTGCGGAGCGTCGGCGGCGACGATCTGGGATTGCAGTTCGCTGGGCGTGATGGGGAAGTCGGGGACGTCGGTGGGCAGCAGGCGTCCGACTTCGCCGGCGTCGGCCGACGCGGCGATCTGTTTCTTGCCGTCGTAGATGCGCAGGCCGGCGCAGCCGTAGGCGGCGGTGAAGCGTTGCAAGGTCCGCCGGCACTCGTCGGCGTCATCGCTGGTCGGGAGCATGTCGGCCAGGAGGCGCACGGCGGTTTCGCGCGAGGCGGTCAGTTCGCCGACGGCCATGGCGCGCACGCGTTGCTGGGCCATATAGCCAACCGCGCCGATCGCCGCGACGAACAGCAGCACGAGGAGCAAGCCCATGGAGCGCGGGATTTCTTCCGCGTTCCAGAAGCGTCTGAATCTGCGTAGCCCGGAATTCATCAACACACCGTCTCCGCGTCACGTGCGGGGCGCGCTGATCCAGATCGGCGCGAACCGCAAGACACTGCCTGATCTATCGTCCGAAGCGTGGGTTCGCTTTGCGCCCGGGTGGACAAATCCCGGTGGCACGCAAGGGAATATCCTCAGGGAGGATATCGGACCTTGGCAGGCCGGGGCGTGGCGGGTGTTTATCGGGCCTTGCCGGAGCTAAACCCGGTCGCGCAAAACCGCGACATACAGGCAGCGAATCCGCCGGAGAAACCCGTGCAAACGCTGCTTTCGCGTTTTAACGCCGCCCTCACGCCTGACCGCGTGCGCCGCTATCCGTTGATGTTGCTGGCGCTGTCGGTCGCCGTGTATCTGAGCAGCGCGGTGCGCGCCCACGATTGGATCGAGCCGGACGGGCAGGTTATCGGTCGCGACTATCTCGCGTTTTACATGGCCGGGGAGATGGTGCGCAGCGGTGATGCGGCCGCTCTGTACGACGTCGGCGGGCAGCAGGCGTGGCAGCAGGCGTTCATGGCCGACATCAACCCGGGGTGGACGGGCACGTGCCTGTACCTCAACCCGCCCCACTATGCGTGGTTGATGTCGTGGATCACGCCGCTGGGCTACGGCGGGTCGCTGGCGGCGTGGTGGGCGTTGTGCGCCGCAGCGTTTGTCGCGACGGCGTTGATCTGGCGGAGGTGGCTTGCGGCCGATCGGTTCCGGAGCGCCGTGGTGCTGACCATTTGCCTGCCGGCGTGGTTCTGGGCGCTGGCCGGCGGGCAGAACAGCTTTTTTTCGCTGCTGGTGCTGACGGCGTTTTGCGGGTTGCTGATGCGGGGGCGCGATTTTTGCGCCGGGGCGGTGCTGGGGCTACTGGCGTTCAAGTTTCAGTTGCTGCTGCTGCCGGCCGGCATGCTGGTGTTGAAGCGCCGGTGGCGGGCGATGGCCGGTCTGGCGGCGTGCGGCGGTGTAACGTTGCTGGCGACAGTGTTGCTGGTCGGGCCGGAAAGCTTGGCGGCGTATATCCGGTTTGGGCTGCACCTGGGCGAGCTGCTGCAAATCGAGGGGTTCGACGTGTACAAGCAGCACTCGTGGCACGGCTTTGTGGCGTTGCTGGGGCACGGCTGGATGTCGCCGTTGGCGGTGAAGTCGCTCGCGGTGTGCCTGGCGCTGGCGTCGCTGGCGCCGTTGGCGGTGATTTGGCGCGGCGGATGGTCGCAGCAGCGATTGCCGGCGCAGCTTTCGGCGTTGTGCGTGGCGAACCTGCTGATCAGTCCGCACCTGTTTCACTACGACATGCTGCTGATCGCCCTGCCGGCGGTGCTGTGGCTGGCGGGGGTGAGGCCGTCGGCCGGGAAGACGGGGGCGGGGGCGGAAGCGGTTGGGTGTCCTGGTCCGGAGGCCATGCGGCCGGTGTTGGGTCTGGGGTTCGTCTGGCTGGCGATATCGCCGGGGGTTGCGGGGGCGCTGGGGGTGCAGTTGTCGCCATTGATCATGCTGGGGTGGCTGGTCGTTGCCGCGCGGGCGGCGAGGGCGTACGCTGGGACGCGCGAGACTGTTTCGATGCTTTGTCCGGGAGTGTGCGATGACCGTTCCCACGCAGCGCGTGACCCTGCCCGCGAAGGCCCTGATCGGCATGGTGCACGTCCAGGCCCTGCCGGGCACGCCGTATAACCGATTTTCCCTATCGGCGACGATTGACCGGGCGGTGGCGGAGGCGGCGGCGCTGGTGGGTGCCGGTTTTGACGCGGTGATACTGGAGAACATGCACGACCGGCCTTACTTGCGCCGCGAGGTGGGCCCGGAGATCGTGGCCGGGATGACGGCGGCGGTGCGGGCGGTGCGGGCGGCGGTGGACGTGCCGCTGGGGGTGCAGGTGCTGGCGGGTGCGAACCGGGCGGCACTGGCGGTGGCGCAGGCGGGGCAGGCCACGTTCATCCGAGCGGAGGGGTTCGTATTTGCCCACGTGGCGGACGAGGGGGTGATGGAGGAGGCGGACGCGGCCGCTTTGCTGCGGTATCGGCGGCAGATCGGGGCGGAGCACATCGCGGTGTTTGCGGACATCAAGAAGAAGCACTCATCGCACGCAATCACGGCGGACGTGAGCCTGGCGGAGACGGCGGAGGCGGCGGCGTTTTTCGGGGCGGACGGGGTGATCGTGACGGGGACGGCGACGGGGAGTCCGGCGTCGGCGAAGGACGTGGAGCGGGCGGCGGGCGCCGTGGAAATTCCGGTGGCGGTGGGGAGCGGGGTGACGCCGGAGAACCTGGCGGCGCTGTGGCCGCACGCGGACGCGTTTATCGTGGGTTCGTACATCAAAAAAGACGGTCGGTGGTGGGAAGAACTGGATGGGGAGCGAGTCGAGCGGCTGGTGGAGGCGGCGCGGAGGTTGAAACCGCATTGACCCAATGAGCGATTCGCAACCATCTGAAGGTAGAGGGAGTACGTCGCTTGCGCCAGCGCTGGCCGACACGCTTCCCGAAGGTGCGCGGTGCCTGGGCTGCAGTTACCTGCTGAAGGGTCTGACGCATCCGGTGTGCCCCGAGTGCGGCCGTAAGTTCTCGATGGCCGACCGCACAACGTTTTACAGCCCGGATCGCCTCCAGCGGTGGTTGCGTTGGGCGTATCCACCACCCGCATGGCACCTCCGCGCTGCCATGGTCATCGCGTTGTTCTTAGCCATAACCACGAGTAATCCCACCGGTCACAACAACCGCTGGTATTACGGCGGCATGGACTTGTTCATTCGACTGCTGGAGGGCGGCGCGATCATCTTGGCCTTATGGCTGTTCCTGGATGCGACGCGCCGTGCATTCGCGATCATTCGGGTCTGGTGGCAAGAGCCCAACGCGTTGCCGCGGGCTTCGTCCGCCCACCTGCGGCTGGGGCTTGCGCCTGCGTTGCTGGCGTTCTTGATCTTCACGGGCGCAACCGACTGGCCGCTGCGGCTGCGTTTCGCGCTCAGCCGACCGGCCTTGCGAGCGGCGGCCGATGCCCAGTTGGCCGTCGGTCACGGGACGTACGAGCCCCAGTGGATTGGTTTGTACTACGTCAGCGCCGTATTGCTATCGAACAGCGGAGGCGTTTTTTTGGACACATGCTCTGTCGACCATATGAATCGGCCTCCCGTCAGTCGAGTGGGGTTTTACCTTGATGGGCCGCCGCGCAGGAATAGGCAGGTTCCGTATCGTTTCGTTAACCTCGGTTCAGGGTGGTCTGCCGCCATTTGGGACGGGTGAGACTTCGTAAAGTGCGTTAAGGAGCGGGGGTTTTTCATTCGTCCCTACGGGTCTTTCAGGATATTGGAAGACCCTTTGACCCAGGAGTGAACTGCTGGGCTATTCTCGCGCTGTCCCGATGGGACACCATGTTGGCGAACGCCAACTTGGTAACTGTGCCCACTTGGCTATGGTTTCGTACCGCAATATGTGCGCAAACATGTCCGTTAACTCGCACAACGATGCGACACCCACCAAGCCGACACCCATCGGCGAAACCGCCGAATGCCTGGGCTGCGGCTACCGGTTGCGCGGATTGCCTGCCAACATTTGCCCCGAATGCGGGCGAGGATTCGATCCGGCCGATCCCACCACCTATCGCGACCCCGGTGAGCACCGCGACGCTCGACGCTGGCGGCGTGGGTTGCTTCGAATCCGACACTGGCAACGCTGGTCGCGGCCGCCTGGTCGGGTGTGGCTGGCGGTATCTTCAGTGGTCATCCTACTCCTGATCATCCCGTTGAGCACGCCGGGTCGGTCCATACCGAGCGTCATCCTGGTGGTTTATGCCAAGCCATGGATCTCCGTCGCCGCGATTGCGTTCGCGGACTACTGGCTGGCGTTCGCGGCCCTGCGCATGACGGGGCTAATCTACGCGCGTGCTCGATTGCGCCGGGCTGACCCGAAGAAGCTTGCCGTGATCCCCACGCCCCGGTATGGACGATGTCGGCTGCAAGCTCTCGTTGCCGCGGTGGCGCTGCTGACCTTGGTGTATCCCTGGCCCATGCTGATCCGCTTCAGCCTCAGCCGTTCGGCTTTCCAGCGGGCCGCCGAGGCTCGCCTCGCCGCGCACACTGCAGATCTTTCGAGCCAGTGGATCGGCCTGTACAAAGTGAATGAAATCAAGGTATTCACGGATGACCAGGTGCTCTTCGACGTCGACTTCTCGCCATGGCCTCCTATGACATTTCTTGGAGAAGTCGGCTTTCTGTACGAACCCAACGGACGGAAGTGGCAGACACCGAAGCGACTGGCGTATCTCGGGGGCGATTGGTCGGCCGTTGCCATGCCCGAGCGGGGCGGGCTGTGGTGATGTTCCCGAGCCTGACGCCCCCATAACCGGTGCGGCGGCGTGTGCGGCAGGTCTTTTGACAGGCCCCCGGCCGTTCGATATAACTCGCCCGTGCAGCACTTGAATATCCAGACATTCCGAATGAGGAGGGCGCGATGAAGGCGATGGCCGTCATCCCCGCCCGTTTCGCCTCCACCCGCTTTCCCGGAAAACCTCTCGCATCGGACACCGGCAAGTACCTGATTCAGCACGTTTACGAGCGCGCCCAGGCGGCTCAGCGCATCGAGCGGGTGATTATCGCCACGGACGACGAACGGATCGTGCGGGCGGTGCAGTCGTTCGGCGGCGAGGCGGCGTTGACGCGGTCCGACCACGATACGGGCACCGAGCGGGTGGCGGAGGTGGCGGCCGGTCTGGATGCGGATCTGATCCTCAACGTGCAGGGGGACGAACCGGAGATCAATCCCGGCCATCTGGACGCCTTGATCGAGCAGATGGAGCGGGACCCGGAGGCGTCGGTGGCGACGCTGGCGTGCCCGTTCGCGGTGCTCGATGAGGCCGATCCGCGCGACCCCAACGCCGTCAAGGTGGTGCTTGACGTCCGCAGCCGGGCGATCTACTTCAGCCGGGGGCTGATCCCCTACCCGCAGGTGTACGAGACGACCGGCGCGCTGCATCAGCCCGCGCCGTTTCTGCTGCACGTGGGGGTGTATGGATATCGCCGGGCATTTCTGGCGGAATTGGCCCGGCTGGCGCCGACCCCGCTGGAGCGAACCGAGCGGCTGGAGCAGTTGCGGTGGATCGAGCACGGGCACGCGATCGCGGTGCGGGTGGTGGACTCGGCCGCGGTGGGCGTGGACACGCCCGAGGACTACGCCGCGTTCGTCGAGCGCTGGCGGCGGGCGAAGGCGGCGGCATCGTAGTCACGCGGCGTAGCGGACAGCGCCGGTGCGCAGACGCGGCGAGAGGTTCTTGGTCGTTTCAAAGTTGAGAGAGTCGTTCATGCAGCCCGACGAATTGCTTGCAGCCATCAGCAACGTCTCGGACGAGACGGAGTTCTACAGCCCCCTGCCGGCCGGGTACAAGCCGGGCCAGACCAAGTACGTGGTCGTGTTCGGCACGGTGATGAGCGGGCTGGGCAAGGGCATTTTCGCGAGTTCGCTGGCGAAGGTGCTCCAGGACTGCGGGCTGTCGGTCGCGCCCATCAAGCTGGAAGGGTACCTCAACCGCGACAGCGGAACGCTGAATCCCTACCGCCACGGCGAGGTCTTCGTTCTCGACGACGGGATGGAGACCGACATGGATCTGGGGACCTACGAGCGGATGCTCAACCAAGACCTCAGCCGGCTGAACTTCGCCACCAGCGGGCAGATCTTCGCCCGGGTGTTGGAGAAGGAGCGACGGGGGCAATACCTGGGGCGCGACGTGCAGATGATTCCGCACGTGACCGGAGAGGTGAAGACGTGTTTGCGGGAACTGGCGGCGGCAAGCGGAGCCGACGTCGTCTTCGTGGAGATCGGCGGCACTGTGGGGGACGTGGAGAACGCGTACTACATCGAGGCGGTGCGTGAGCTGGCGTTCGAAGAGGGCGCGCATAGCTGCTGCTTCGTGGCCTTAACGTATATCGTGGAGCCAGCGACGCTGGGCGAGCAGAAGTCCAAGCCGGCGCAGCTCAACATTCAGCGGCTGATGGCGAGCGGGATCCAGCCGCACATCATCGCCTGCCGGGCGCGGAACCCGGTGACGCAGAAGGTGCGGGAGAAGCTGGCGATGTTCTCGAACGTGCCGCTGGAGCGGGTTTTCAGCATGCACGACCTGGAGAGCGTGTACCTGATTCCGCAGGCACTGCGCGGGGCGGGGATCGACGCCATGGTGTTCGAGCACCTCGACCTGGTCCCGAAGGCTTCGAGCGAGGACCGCGAGCGGCGCGAGAAGGAATGGGCGGACTACACGCGGCGGTTCAAGGCCGCGACCGCGTCGATCAACATCGGCATCACCGGCAAGTACACCTCGCTGCGCGACAGCTACGCGAGCATCATCCAGGCCCTGGAGCACGCCGGCACACACCTCGGCGCCAAGGTGCGGATCGAATGGATCGACAGCAGCGACCTGCTGGCCGAGGATCTGCCGCAGAAACTCGAGCACATCCACGGGGTGATCGTGCCAGGGGGGTTTGGGATTCGCGGGGTGGACGGCAAGATCGCCTGCGTGCGCTACGTGCGGGAAAACAAGATTCCGTACCTGGGGCTGTGCTACGGCTTTCAGATTGCGGTGATCGAGTACGCCCGGCACGTGCTGCGGCTGGAGGGGGCGTCGAGCACGGAAATCGACCACGACACGCCCTACCCGGTGATCGACGTGCTGCCTGAGCAGAAGAAGATTGAAGGGCTTGGGGGCAACATGCGGCTGGGCGGGCAGGACGTGGTGGTGACGCCGGGGAGCCGGTTGGCGCAGCTCTACGGCGACGCCGACCGCATTCGGCTGCGCTTCCGGCATCGCTACGAGGTGGACCCGGCGTATATCGAGCGGCTGGAGGCGGCGGGGATGAAATTTACCGGCCGGGCGGCGCATCACCCGATCATGCAGGTGCTAGAGCTGCCGGTTGACATGCACCCGTATTTTGTTGGCACGCAGGCGCATGCGGAGCTGACCAGCCGTCCGTTGCGTCCCGATCCGATGTTCCTCGGCCTGGTCCGGGCGGCGCTGGTGTACAGCGGACAGGGCATGCCCAACGGGGGCGGCGGCGACGTCAAAGCGGCGGAAACCGCGTGGGACTCCGCGTCCACCGTGTAGGCGGGCTGTTGCCGGGTGCGGGCAAGCTGGATTTTCCGGCATCCTTTCATCGCAGAGAATAACGGGCGGGACGGTGTCCTGCTTTTCACGCATTTCGATCGTTTTTGTCTTCAGGGAGTGTCTCATGCGTTCCACGCTTTTTTTCCACCTGCACAGAATGGTCCGTCTGGGCGCCACGCTGGGCGTCGTTGCGCTGCTGGCGGTTGGCTGCTCGGATCAGCGCCGGTACGAGAAAGCCGTGCACGCGGCAACCGATCCGGTCACCGGTCACAACCTGACGCCCGACGAGGCGCTGGCGCTGCTTATGGCCGGCAACGACCGTTTCGTGCACAACCACTCAATGCACCCGGATGAAACACCGGCGTGGCGCCATCGGCTCGAGCGCGGGCAGCATCCGTTCGCCACCATTTTGGGGTGCAGCGACTCGCGGGTGCCGCCGGAACTGCTGTTTGACCAGGGGTTCGGTGATCTGTTCGTCATTCGGGTGGCGGGGAACATCATCGATCCGGATACGGCCGGGAGCATCGAATATGCGGTGGAGCATCTGCACACGCCGATCGTGCTGGTGCTGGGTCATGAGTCGTGCGGGGCGGTGACGGCCGCGTTGCAGTCGGCGGACGCGATCGCGCACGAGCCGGAGGAGCTTGCCGGTTTGCTGAAGAGCATTCGACCGGGTTTGCGTGGGATCGATCCGGCCGCGCCGCCGGAAACGCGGGTGGCGGCCGGCGTGGAAGCCAACGTTCGGCGGGCGATGGCGGTGCTGCATGAGATTCCGGACATTAAGGAGGCGGCGGCGGCGGGCAGTACGCGAATCGTGGGCGGGATCTACAATCTGCACACGGGCGCGGTGGAGCTGTTGGAGGGAAGTTAGAAGTCAAAAGTCAGAAGTTAAAAGTCAAAAGTATGAAGTATGAAGTATGAAGTCAGAACTGTTTGATTGGAACGGGCGCTGGTTGGGAGAATGGTTATGACCGGTGTGGATCCGCCTGAAGGTGGTGATGTTGCTGATAACCTTGACCCGAATGCGCCGTCGGCGGAGGAACTGCGGCGGGCGATGAAGGCGTTCAAGAAACGGATCAAGCTGGCGCGGCTGGATGACGAGTCGCGGCTGGGGCGATCGGCGATGAGTTCGGGGGGCAAGTCGGGGATTGTGAGCATTCAGCCGCCCAACCAGTATCCCCGGGCGATCTGGGATGAGCTGGTCAAACGCGGCCGGCTGAAGTACGTGGGCCAGGGGCTCTATGAACTGGCGACGCCGCCGGATACGCGCTGACCGAGTCGCGGCCGAATCTGCAAAAAGGGGCAGACCGATTGGTCTGCCCCTTTTGGATTGGTGAACATCGATGGCTGGGCGCGTCAGTGGGCGAGGAGGACCATGAGGGCCTTCTGGGCGTGGAGGCGGTTTTCGGCCTGGTCGAAGATGGCGCTGTACTGGTGGCGCGTGGTGGCGTAGTCGATCTCCTCGTCGTAGTGGGCCGGGAGGCAGTGGAGGATCATGGCCTTGTGGTCGGCGTAGGCCATGAGCTTGGCGTTGACCTGGTAGTCGGCGAAGATTTTGGCGCGGTCGGCCGCTTCGGACTCCTGGCCCATGCTCGCCCAGACGTCGGTGTAGACCACGTCGGCGCCGTCGACGCCCGCCTCCCTGTCGGTGGTGGCCTCGATGGTGCAGTCGTTTTCGCGCCCGATGGCGGCGGCTTCGGCGACGACGCGCTCAAGGGGTTCGTAGCCCTTGGGGGTGATGGCGGTCATGTTCATGCCCACCCGGGCGCAGCCGTACATGAGCGAGTGGGCCATGTTGTTGCCGTCGCCGACGTAGGCCAGCTTGAGTCCGTGGAAGCCGCCCTTCTTCTCGTAGACGGTCTGGAGGTCGGCGAGGACCTGGCAGGGGTGCTCTTCGTCGCTGAGCCCGTTGATGACGGGAACAGTGGCGTATTTGGCGAGGTCAACGACGATGTCGTGGCCGAAGACGCGGGCCATGATGAGGTCGCAGTAGCGGCTGAGGACCATGGCGATGTCTTCGGTGGTTTCGCGCTGGCCCAGGGAGATGTCGGAGGGGGCGAGGTAGATCGCGTGGCCGCCGAGCTGGGTCATGCCGGCCTCGAAGGAGACGCGGGTGCGCAGCGACGGTTTCTGGAAGATCATGCCGAGCGTTTTGCCGGCGAGCAGGTGGTGGGTCTGGCCGCGGAGGCGCTCGAGTTTGAGCGTATCGGCGGTGCGGATGATCTCGAGGATTTCCTCGGAGGTAAAATCCTTGAGGGATACGAGGCTGCGTCCCTGGAGGCTGACGGCCATTGTTGTCTTCTCCATCGCGGGATGGCCGCGAGTTGGGTTTTGTTGGATGGATCCGCGGGGCGGATCCTACAGCAGTTGATCGGCGTTTCTGCGTATCGTTGCCCCCGGAGCTTGCGCTCGGGGCTCTGATCAGCGCAGGACCTCGATGACCTTGTCGGCCGCCCAGTTGAGGTCGGCTTCGTCGATGACCAGCGGGGGCGCGATGCGCATGACGTTTTCCACCGTGTCCTTGCAGAGGACGCCTTCGGCCTTGAGCTGCTTGCAGTAGGGTTTGGCGGCGCCGGCTTCGGGGGTCATTTCGATGCCGACGAGCAGGCCTTTGCCGCGGACCTCCCTGATTTTGGAGCAGCCGGCGCCCGCGATCTTCTCGCGGAAGGCCTTGCCCAGGCGTTCGGAGCGGTCGTAGAGCCCTTCTTCGACGAGGACTTTCATGGCTTCGCGGGCGACGGCGCAAGCGAGCGGGTTGCCGCCGAAGGTGCTGCCGTGGTCGCCGGGGTTGAAGACGCCGAGGGCGGCCTTGCTGCCGACGACGGCTGAGACGGGCATCATGCCGCCGCCGAGGGCCTTGCCCAGGATGACCAGGTCGGGTTTGACGCCCTCGTGGTCGACGGCGAAGCGTTTGCCGGTGCGGCCCAGGCCGGTCTGGATCTCGTCGGCGATCATGAGCATGTTGTGCTTGTCGCAGAGTTCGCGGATGCCGCGGAGGTAGCCGTCGTGGGGCACCACAATGCCGCCCTCGCCCTGGATGGGCTCGAAGAGGATGGCGGCGGTGTGCTCGGTGATGGCGGCCTCGATGGCTTCGAGGCTGCCGTACTTGACCAGCGGGAAGCCGGGGGTGTAGGGCCCGAAATCGGCCTTGGTCTGCGGCTCGTCGGAGAAACTGATGATCGTGGTGGTGCGGCCGTGGAAGTTGCCGGTGCAGCAGAGGATCTGGGCCTTGTTGTCGGGGATGCCCTTGACGGTGTAGCCCCACTTGCGTGCGGTTTTGATGGCGGTTTCGACGGCCTCGGCGCCCGTGTTCATGGGGAGGGTCATGTCCATGTCACAGAAGGCGGTGATTTCCTGGCAGAATGGACCGAACTGGTCGTTCTGGAAGGCGCGCGAGGTGAGGGTGAGTTTTTTCGCCTGTTCGATGAAGGCGTCGAGGATGCGCGGGTGGCTGTGGCCGAAGTTGAGCGCGGAGTAGGCGCTGAGGCAATCGAGGTACTTGTGGCCGTCGGCGTCCCAGACCCAGGCGCCCTCGCCGCGGGCAATCACCACGGGCAGCGGCGCGTAGTTGTTGGCGCTGTAGCGGTCCACCAGGTCCATGTGCTGATCGCTGTTGAGGGCAGCGCCTGGGGGCGTTGCGGCATGGTTGAGCTGCGTCATAGTGCATCTCCTTCGGTATGAACGACGGCGGCGGGCCCCGGCGCGCCGGAGCCGCAGGCCGCCGGCGCCGGTATCACCCCGGCGCCCGGCGGCACGCGATCATGCTACAAATGAAGGGGCTGTCTGCCTAGACCACGCGCGCGATGGCGTCGGGCAGAAGCTTCTTATCCAGTTCGTCCAGTTCGTAGAGCACCCGCTGGGAGGGCTGGGGGATCTTGATCAGCGACGCCAGGTCGATGGGCGTGCCCACGAGCACGAGGTCGCAGGGCACTTTTTCGATGGTGGCCTGGAGGTCGGCCATCTGCTTCTTGCCGTAGCCCATGGCGGGCAGGATGTCGGTCAGGTGGTTGTATTTTTCGTAGGTGGCCTTGATCGAGTTCACCGCATAAGGCCGGGGATCGACGATTTCGGCCGCGCCGAACTTCTTGGCGGCGACGTGGCCGGCGCCGTAGGTCATCTCCCCATGGGTGAGGGTGGGGCCGTCCTCGATGACCAGGACGCGCTTGCCCTGGATGGCGGCGGGATCCGCGACCGACACGGGGCTGGCCGCCCGCACGACGACCGCGCCGGAGTTGAGCCGGGCGATGTTCTTTTCGACCTGCTTGATGGCGTCTTCCTGGGCGGTCTGCACCTTGTTGATCACCACCAGGTCGGCCAGGCGCAGGTTGGTCTCGCCGGGATAGTAGCTGCACTCGTGGCCCGGGCGGTGCGGATCGGTCACGCAGATGTAGAGGTTGGGCTTGATGAAGGGGGTGTCGTTGTTGCCGCCGTCCCAGAGGATGACGTCGGCTTCCTTCTCGGCCTCGCGGAGGATGGTTTCGTAGTCGACGCCGGCGAAGAGCAGGTTGCCGGCGCGGATGTGGGGTTCATATTCCTCGCGTTCCTCGATGGTGCAGTGGTGCTTGTCCATGTCTTCGAGGACGGCGTAGCGCTGGCAGATCTGCTGGGTGAGGTCGCCGTAGGGCATGGGGTGGCGGAGCACCGCGACCTTTTTGCCCATGCCCTTGAGGATCTCGCTGACGCGGCGGGTTGTTTGGGATTTTCCACACCCGGTGCGCACGGCGCAGACCGCGATCACCGGCTTGCGGCTGGCGATCATGGTCTTGTGGGGGCTGAGGATCTCGAAGTGGGCGCCAGCGGCGTTCACCCGGGCGCACTGGCTCATCACGAACGCATAGGGCAGGTCGGAATAGGCCAGGGTGACCCGGTCGATGTGGTGGTCGCGAATGAGCGTGTCGAGCTGCTGCTCGTCATGGATGGGGATGCCGTCGGGATAGCGGTCGCCGGTGAGGGCGGCGGGGTAGACGCGCCCGTCGATGTCGGGAATCTGCGTGGCGGTGAAGGCCACGACGTGGACGTCGGTGCGATGCTTCCAGTAGACGTTGAAGTCGTGGAAATCGCGACCGGCGGCGCCCATGATGATCAGTTTGGTGGGGTTGCTGCTGGACATGTGAATCGCTCCTTGCGCGTGTGCGCGCGAACAAACGGCATTTCGGACACCGGGATGAGGTGATGCTATGAGGACAAGGGACGCGCCGGGCGGCTTAGGACATCTGCGCCCCGCGATAGATGTGGTTCTCTGTCGTCTGATCGACGTTCATCGAGCGCACTCCGCGTCAACCATCAGCGTGCAGTATCTCTTCTACGATGATTGATCTCCGGTTGCAACCCCGCGGCGGCGTAGTGGGCGCATGTCGGCGCGAGCGGGCGGGCATATCCCTGGCTTGGGGATGCGGGGAGCGGCGTAGGAAGAGGCACGGTTGCCGCGTCACGGCGTCAGTCGCGGACCGTGAGGGTGATCATGGTGAGGTCGTCGGCGGGCCAGGCGCCGGGGGTGGCCGCTTCGAGCCGCGCAGCCATGTCTGCCAGGATGGACTCGGCGGACTGAGCGGACAGGCCGGCAAACCAGGACGAAGCGGTGATTTCGCCGGGGCGGGGTCGGCCGGCGTGTTCGAGGAGCAGAGCCTCGACACCGTCGGTGTAGAAGACCACCCGGTCACCGGGCGACAGTTGCACCTGGAGGGTTTCGAACGTGGCGTCTTCCAGGGCGCCCAGGATCGGGCCGTGGCTGACGAGTTGCCGGGGCGCACAACCTGGACGCAGCAGCAGTGGGTAGCATTGTCCCCCGCGGGCCAGGGTCAGGGTGCGCGTCGGCTCATGAAAGACCGCGTGCAGACCGGTGACGAACTGGCACTGCTGGAATTGGGCTTCAAGCAATTCGCGGTTGACGTTCTGGAGCACGTCGGCCGCGTCCAGGATGTGACGGGTATCCCCGAGAATGACCTGGCCGCGGAAGCTGCGTTTGAGCATGACGCTGAGCAGGGCGGCCGGCATGCCGTGCCCGGAGGCGTCGGCGAGGCTGATGGCCAGATGGTTGTCGTCGAGGCGGGCGACGTCGTAGATGTCGCCGCTGACGCCGTCGAGAGGTCGGTAGAGGGTGTGGACGTCGACGCCGGGGCACTCGACCTTTGCGGCCATCATGTTGCGTTGTACCTCGGCGGCCTGTCGGACCTGTTCATCGAGGCGGGCGTATTCGCGGGCGAGTCGGGTGCGTTGTTGCTGTAAGTCCTGGACCTGATGTTGGAGTTGTCCGACGAGGGCGAGGAGGGCGAACATTTCGGGGGAGTGCGGTTTTCGGCCGCCGTAGGTCGGGTGGAACCCGACAGGCCTGAGTGCCGGTGGCCCGGCAGGCAGCGACTCGAAAGCTCGCACGACCATGTTTTGCCTCGTGACTTGGAGGCTGGTCCGGCATCCCATCCTGCGCCGGTGTCCGCCTACATGTTTTTCGGAAGTCCCCGTTACAGGCTTGAAACTTTAAGCTAGGGTAGATGGCTGATCCTTCCCTTGCTTTGGATGCGGATTCCGTTGCGGCGCGGAGTTGGCGTTATATGCGGAGCGAAGGCTATTTGGTGGACAACTCAATGGCCTGGTTCCACTCGTCGCCGGGTGGACATTCGCGCAGGCGAGCTGTTTCTTCAAGGTAGAGTGTTGCCGCCCGATCCGCCGGTCGATCCTCGGCGCAGGCCTGGAAGTCTGCGCCGGCCTGATCCCAAGATCGCTTCTGGAATGAGGTTACGGCTGCGGAGAAGCGGTCGGCGTAGGCTTGAACGGCGGGCGGGACGCTGCCCGCACGGCCGAGGAGTTCAAAAACCGGTGCGGCCTGATCTCTTCCCAGAACCCGCAGTGCGCCCAAGTTGCGATAGACGAAGCGGTCGCCGGCCTGTTCGCGGCAGGCGCCGGAGACGAGGATTTGCGTGCCGAAGGCCTTGTTGGCCGACTCGAGTCGCGCGGCGAGGTTGACCGTATCGCCGATGCAGGTGTAGTCGGACTGGTTCTCGCTGCCGAAGTAGCCGACGAAGACCGGTCCGGTATGCAAGCCTATGCGCATCCACAACTTGCGCAGCTCGGCGGCCTCGGCCGGGTCGGCCTGGGCTTTGAGAACCTCGAGGCGGTCGAGGGTTTGCAGAGCGGCCTCACAGCCGGTTACGGCGTGATCGGCGACGGGCCAGATGGGCGCGTTGAAGAACGCGAAGATGCCGTCGCCCATGAACTTGTTGAAGGCCCGATATTCAATAAGCACCTCCCCCATGGCCGCGAGGTAGCGGTTGAGGATGGCGGTCGTCCGGGCAACGCCAAGTCGCTCGGAGATGTTGGTGAAGCCCTGCAAATCGCTGAAGTAGCAGGTCACGTCGGCCGGCTGGGGCGTCAGTTCGAACGCTTCGATCTGCTCGGTGATGCGGGCGGCGATGGCGGGCGAGGTGTTGCGGGCGAGTTCGCGGGCAAGCGAGCGCCGGTAGCGCATCTCGGTTAACTGGCGGTACAGGGTGATCAGGGCCCAGGTGACGAAGGCGCTGGTGGCCGGCACGGAAGCGGCCACGTAGACGTTGGCGTACTCCCAGACGACCCAGGAGCAGACGGCGAGGGACAGCACGATGACCAGGACGACCGATAGAAACGCCTCCCAGGGCCCGCGCCACGTCGCCAGGATGGTGATCAGCAGGCCGGCGGCGACAATGAAAGCCACGTTGGCGGCGGGCGCGGCGACTCGGGGGATGCGGTTCTGGAGGAAGGTGTTGACGAGGTTTGCGTGGGCGAGGACGCCGGGCATGCTCTCGTAGACCGGCGTATTGACCATATCGGCTTGTGCGGCGGCGGTATGGCCGACGAAGCAGAGTTTGCCGTCCAGCCGATGGCGCAATTCGCTCAGGCGCTCATCGATCCGCTGGGCGAGTTCGGCGTTGAGCCTGGCGGAGTACTCGGGGTAATTGTCCTCGATCAGCACCTCGTGATGGAGCCTGATGCGATCGAAGTCGCGTCGTTCGTCTTCATCGCGCGGCTTGAGCCCGCGAATCTCATCGCGGAGGCGCTGTAGATGGGCGAGGGCGGTGCGCTCGATACGGGCGATGGCTTCGTTCAGGTCAGCCAGCCGGGCTGATTCGTCCGGAGAAAGCGGCTGGCGCATCTGACGGGTCCGGAGCGTATTGCGTTCGCGCACCTGCGCGGCATAGGCGACGTAAGCACCCTGGGCGTCGCCGTACATCAACTCGACAGCGTGGGCCAGATGCAGCGCGAGGCGGGTGTTGTTCTCCGCGATGGCCCGGCGCTGAATCGCCACCTCCATGACGAAGGCGACGGGGATGTGTTCGAAGCTCCCGTCCCACGTGGGCCGCTGCGGCGACACGTGCCAGTTGAGCAGCATGGCGCCCGCGGCGTCGAGCGGGACACGCCAGAGGTGCTCCGCCGCCCGATCGGTCAGCAGCAGGCGCCCGTTGTGGTCGGGCCGGGCGGTGGACAGATCGATGTCGAGCAGATCGACGGCCAGGGCGAAGCCGAGTTGCGGCGCGAGTCGCCCTTCCACGTTGGCCAGAATGGGCACGTGGCGGACGATCCCGTCAGGGTCCTTTTCAAACGAGACGAAGCCGGTTCGATGGGCAGCGCGGGCGATCTTGTGCAGGGGGAGGGTGACACGGCTGCTGTTGGGGATCATGCCGCTCAGCCCATCCGGCATGGGTGGCGTATCCTGTTCGAGCTGGCGGGCGGCCAACACGTGCAGGCGGGCGCGTTCCAGGTGGCGGCGGTCGGGCGACTCGGCATCGTCGGGGGTGCCAGGCAGGAGGCGCCGGCAGATCTCGCGCAGGCTCGCGTCCGGCTGATTGGCGAGGTGGCGGGCGACGAGATGCCGGGCGGCGATCTCTTTGACCCGGGCAAGGTGCAGGCGAACGGTCTCGAGGGGCAGGTCCAGTCTATTGGCCAACTCGGCTTCCGACAGGCCGAAGTCGCGACGCAGGGCCTGATCCATGCGGGCCTGGACGTAGAGCGCGCGGGCTTGATGGGGTTGAGCCTGGGGATCGACCACGGCGAGAAACTCGGCTTCTCCGGCGTCGGGGTGGTCATCGAGCAGGCGGCGGGCGGCGGCGCGGACTTCGGCGGAGTCGTAGCCCGGGGGATCGGTCTGGAAGTACATGGCGACATAGACGTTGCCGGCCCGAGCGATGGCGTCGGCCAGTTCGTCGTCGTCATGGATGGCGAGGTCGATGGGCACATCTCTTCCGCCGGTGGTGTCGGAGGGGTCGGTGATGACGCGGGGTGCGTCTTCGGCGTCGGGGTCGGCCGCCAGCAGCGGTGATTCGAGCCGCGGGGTCATCGGTTCGGCGTAGACGAGGTCGAGCACGATGGCTTGCGCCCTGCACTCGTTGAGCACGTCGACGAGTTCCGCCTGTAGCCGCCGGGGCCAGGGCCAGCGGGCGATCTGTTGGAGGGCAAGGTCGTTGATGTCGATCATCACGATCCGCGGATCGGCGTCGATGTGGTTGCAATGGCGGAAGTTGAAGTCGAGGTAGCCCCGTTCGAGCCAGCCGAGCGCGCCGGACAGGTAGAGGAGTACTGCGAGCAGGGTCATGCCCCCGCCCACGAGCAGCCCCCACAGCCGTCGTCGAATGCCGACCACGATCGCCATGGTGGAGCATGCTACCGCATCTGATCCGCCCTGCCACGGGTGGGTCGCGGGCTATTCCAGGCGCAGGTAGTCCAGGCCGAACATGTAGGATTGCTTGGCGTTGTCGTTGGCGCCGACGATCTCGACGGTGAGCTGGTTGTCCCCGGCGGGGAGGTCGAAGGTGCCGAGTTCGATCTCGTCGCTGACGGCAATGCCCTCGTGGTAGAAGTCGATGGGTTCGCCGGTGGATTGGCCGTTGATGTCCAGGCGGGCGATTCCGTAGTCGCCGGCCTTGACGAAGCGGCCCAGTACGCGGAAGAGGCCCGACTCGGCGACCTGGAAACCCAGGATCAGTTTGTCGCCCGGTTCGACGCCCTGGTGCCACCAGAGGTGCTGCTCGCCGCTGCAGGTGCCCACGTGCTGGGGCGCGACGCCGACCGTGTCGGTGAGGTTGCGCATGTTCTCGCCCTCGATGGCACCGGGGACGCGCGGGATCACGTATTTCGGCAGGATTTCGAGGGCCAGGTCCTGTTTGGCGAGGGGCTCGAAGGTGTCCGTGCTGCCGGGTCGGGCATACCAGCAGGCCACCACGGACATGTCCACGGCGCAGTCCGGGGTCCAGTGCCACAGTTCCATGTCGAAGCGGAAATCATGGGTGAAGGGGATGCGGTCGAGCACGTGCCAGCGGTTGACTGAGGTATGGCCGTAGTTGCCGGGCCCGTCGCAGCGGGTCTGGTTGTGGTAGGCGTGGGTGAAGAGGTCCGTGTGGCACCAGGCGTAGCCGTAGTAGTCCTCGGTGCCGGTGCCGAAGTGGGAGGGGAAAGTCTCGCCGTCGACGTAGATCTTCTCGTCGCCCTCCCCCCACCAGTTGCGGACCGGGTTGGCGATGCTGAAGGCGGCACCGACGTAGACGCCTCTGCCCTGGGCGGTGAGGTAGTTCCAGTCGATCATCGGGCGGGTGGGGACGTCGCGGGACTGCCGCCACCGAGCGTGGAAGTGCAGGGCGTCGTTGGTCCAGCGGTGGGGAATGGTGACAACTTCGGCAGCGAGGTTCACGGCTTGATCGCCGCGGTTCCGGATGCGCACCTCGGCCGACTCGGCGAAGGGCATGAGCCAGTGGGACCACATCCGGCCGGAGGCGGTCATGCCGCAGGGCAATGACGCGTAGGGATTGAGGCCCGGGGCGCTGCCGAAGAAGTCGCCCAGCGGACAGCGCACGGCGGGTTGGCCGTCGAAGTCGATTTCCAGAACGAGGTGACGCAGGGACTGAGCATCCTGCTTTGGCAGTGTCTGAAATCCTAACTTGCTGATGGCCCGAGCGCCGCGACAGGTAGCGACTGTTACGGTCTCACCGGGGTCGATGGGCAGGGTAAAGGCGTTGTCGAGATTCGATCTCTGAAATGCGCAGAACGCTGCGTGCCAGTGCGTTTTCTTACCCCACCAAGACTTCACCTGGGCCGTTCGGGGGTGCTTCAGCGTGTTCGCGACGCTGCCAGTTCGGCGGGCCCACCGATCGAGGTCCCGCGGGGTGAACGAGCGCACCGTCGTTCCCGGTTCGTAAGTGCGGTAGTTGACGTGGTAGTAGAAGCCGTCGGCGTCGCAGGTGACCTTGCAGTGCTCGGCGTAGGGGATGGGGAAGTAGCTGTTCCAGCCGCGGCTGCGCGTGCCGGCGATGGGCTGCGGGATGCCCTCGAAGTCGCCGCCGAGGTAGGCGGTCATGGGGGTTTCGATCACCGGCGCGGCATTGCCGTCGAGGTAGATCCGCAGCGTGCCCTGCGGGTTGGCGCTCCAGATGCGCACGATTGCGCCCGGGCCTTCCGCGTCCATCATGACCCACTCCCGGCGTCCGGCGTTTTCTTCCACGCGCAGGTAGTGGGAGGCGTCGGCGTTGGCGAACCAGCCCTCGGCCGGTGATCTGGACGCCCGGTCGTAGCTGGAGAACTGTCGGCACGTGAACGCCGGGTCGGGGAACTCGGCCAGGGCGCGGAGGTCGGTCATCTCGTCGAGCAGGGCGCCGGTGGTAACCGTCCTGGAGAATCGATGGCAACCCGGGAGCGCGACGATGGCGGCGAGGCCGAGAAGGCGTAGGGTACGTTGCATGGCGGGTTCTCCTGTGTCGTGGGGGCAGGCAATAGCGGATGCCCGGTCCGCGGGCAAGCAAAAACGCGGGGGTATCGGTCGTTTCCGGACGTGTGCCCCGCGATTCGGCGATTCGGCGATTCGGCGGGGCCGGGCGTTCGTGACTTGAGATTGCGGGGGCGTTTTGGCTACGATAGATGGTTGCGGCCAATTGCCGCCACAGGGTGGTGGGTCCCGTGCCTCGCCGTGGCCGGGGAGCGGCCTGCATCGGGCTAATGGAACGATTGCGCCGATTTCCTTCTCTTATCCGCGGAAGAAAAATTGATGTTGCGTCATCTGCTTTGCTCGCCGCACCGTCGGACGGTGCTGGCCATCGTACTTGCCGGGACCTTCGTGCCGGGCGTGTCGGCCCAGATGGTCGTCGTCGATAACGTCGATGCCGGTTTCACCATACTCTCGGGCATCTGGGACATTGGTTCGTACCCGACGCCGCACGGTGCGGATTACCGCTGGGCCCTGACGTCCGGCTACGACCCGGGCGAGCCGTACGCCGAGGTCGAGTGGCGTCCGAACCTGCCGGTCGCGGACGTCTACGAGGTGGCGGTGTGGTACGTTTCGGGCACCAACCGCGCCAACGACGTGACCTTCACCGTGCACCATCTGGGCGGGAGCACGCCGGTCGAGGTGAACCAGCAGATCCACGGCAGCAGTTGGAACGTCCTGGGCGCGTTCGCGTTCGGCGCCGGCACGGCCGGGTCCGTGACGGTAACCAACAGTGCCTCGGCAAGCGTGGTGATCGCCGACGCGGTCCGTTTCACGGGCGCCGGGGGGGTGACCGTCGACCTGACCATGGCGGTGGCGCCCATCGGGGCGGGGACCACGTCGCCGGCGGCGGGAAGCGCTTACCCGTACTACGTGGGACAGGACGCGGCGATCTCGGCCGCTCCCGCGGACGGTTACCTCTTCGACCACTGGCAAGTGTCCGGCGGGGCGGCGCCTGCGAACCCGACCGGGGCGACGACGACCGTGCCCGTGGACGAGGCCAAGACGGTGACCGCGGTGTTCACGCCGGTCCCGAGCACGCAGTGGCGGGGGTTCTGGGCTGACGCGTTTCACGAGGGCTACAAGAGCACGGCGCAGATCGACGAGCTCGTCGCGCTGGCGGTCGCCGGCAACTACAACGCGATCATTCCCGAGGTGCTCGCCTACCACGACAACGTCGGCAGCGGTCACGGTGCTTACTGGGATTCCAGTATCGTGCCCAAAGCCTCCGACATCGTCGGCGGCTTCGATCCGCTGGCCTACCTGGTGCAGCAGGCCCACGCCGCCGATCTCGAGGTGCACTGCTGGCTGGTGTCGTTCCGGGCCTCGTCGTCGTGGCCGCCGAGCGGCAACGCCCTGCTCGCCGCCCACCCGGAATGGATCATGGTTCCGCGCAGCGCCACGGGTTTCGGCCCGGTCACGGTCGACGGCAAGTACACCCTCGACCCCGGCTCCGCGGACGTGCAGGACTATCTGATCAGCATCGTCGAGGAACTGGCCAACAACTACGCGATCGACGGGATTCACTGGGACTACATCCGCTACACGGATGACGATGCCGGGTATCCCGCGGACGGCAGTTACGCGAACTCGGGGCTGGCGCGTTTTCGCCGGCTGACCAACCGTAGCGACCTGCCGGACGTGAACGACGGGCAGTGGGACGATTTCCGCCGGCGCAGCATCACCGAGTTCATTCGCCGGGCGATGGCGGTCACGGCCACGGCGGACAATCCGCGCCAGCCGCTGCGGCACACGGCCGCGCTGATCACCTGGGGCGATGCGCCGTCGAGTTTCAGCAACACCAGTTCTTACAACCTGTTCCAGGACTGGCGCACGTGGATGGACCACGGCTATCTCGATGCCGGTATTCCCATGACTTACTACCGGGAGCACAATCCACCGCACGACCAGTGGTATCGCAACTGGGTGGATGCGTCGATCGGCTGGCGCGACGACCGGCACATCTTCACGGGGCCGGGCATCTACCTGAACTCGTTTGCAAACAGCGTGGCGCAGATGCAGTACGCGGTCGCCGCCGGCGTGAACGGGGTGTGCACCTACGCGTACACGAGCACGAACAACACGGGCGTGGACTGGTTCGAGTGGTACAACTACGCGGCCCTCAACGTCTTCACCACCCCGGCCGACCCGCCGGTCATGCCCTGGCGCGAGCCGACCATGGCGACGGAGGGCGCGGTTCACGGTCGGGTCGCGGACGGCGCCACGGGCCTGGCGATCGACGATGCGGTGCTGCTGGTCAACGGGGTGGATTCGGGTGTGCGCAGCGATGCCAACGGCTATTTCCTGCTAACCGAGCTTCCGGTCGCCGCCCCGGGCGCGCCGATCGCGATCGGGGCGCGTTATCCCGGCTACGCCGACGTGGTACGACCATCGGTCTGGATTGATCCGGCCGGCTTCACCGAGGCGAACCTGGGACTGGGCGACTGGATTCCGGGCGACCACGACGTGGACGGCGATTTCGACCTGGTGGACTACGCCCGCTTCCACGGGTGCCTCAGCGGGCCTGCCGTCGCGCCGGCGGCGGGTTGCGACGTGTTCGACGTCGATGGTGACGGCGATGTGGACCTGCAGGACTGGGGCGCGCTAATGGGGTCGTTCACGGGCTGACCTGCGCGATGGCAAGCCGGATTTCGTCCTCGGTCACGTCGTCGCGGATGATGGTGGCGCCGATGCCGTCGAGAAGAACCCAGCGTCGCCGGCCGGCCTGGACTTTCTTGTCACCGCGGGTGAGGGTTGCGACCCGGTCGAGGTCGAGCTTGCGGGGTGCGCGGGTGGGCAGATCGAACATGGTGAGGACGGTGCTGATGCGGCGGGCCTGGTCGTCGGTCAGCAAGCCGCGGCCTTGGCAGATTCGGGCGGCGGCGATCATGCCCAGCGCGACGGCCTCTCCGTGGCGGAGTTCGTAGGCGAAGAGCTTTTCGATCGCATGTCCAATGGTGTGGCCGAAGTTGAGAATGGCCCGCTGACCGTGCTCGCGTTCGTCCGCTTCGACGACCGCGGCCTTGATCCGAAGATTTCGCTCGATGAGTTCGGCCATCACGTCCGGATCGACGCGGCGGATGGCGTCTGCGTGGGTTTCGTGCCAGGTGAGGAGGTCCGCATCGGCGATGAGGGCATGTTTGATGGACTCGGCGAGACCGGCCGACACGTCCCGGGCGGGGAGGGTCTGGAGGCAGTTGGGATCGACGACCACGGCGCTGGCGTGATGAAAGGCGCCGACCATGTTCTTGCCGGCGGCGTGGTTGATGCCGGTTTTGCCCCCGATGGCGGCGTCGACATTGGCCTCGAGGGTGGTGGGACAGGTGAGGTAGCGGACGCCGCGCATCCAGGTGGCGGCGGCGAAGCCGGTGAGGTCGCTGACGACCCCGCCGCCGAGGGCGATGAGCAGACCGTCGCGGGCGAGGCGCAGGTCGCCAAGCTTCTGATAAACCCCGTCGAGGGTACTAAGGCATTTCGAAGCGTCACCTGAGGGGAAGGTGTGGAGGTGTGCGTTGAGGCCGGCGGCGCGGAGCCTGTCGAGGACGAGGGTCCCATAATAACCGGCGACAGTCTCGTCGGAGCAAACCAGTACCACTGGTGGTGTGCCCAACATGCTAACCCACTGTTCAATGTGGTTCAGCGCGTTCGGGGCGACATGAATGTGGGTTTGTGCAGAAGATAGTTGGAGGGTGATGTCGGCCACCATTTATCTCTCGTAACTTGTTATGGAAAATAAGTTTGCATCTAAGGCTCGGCCATCCGGACCCATGTGAGATCTTGTCGGTCGGCGTCGAGGGGGCCGGGGAGCCTTGAAATCGGCGTAATTTCATGTATCATAAACGTTTGAGTGGACTTCACGCAATCATCAAGGACGGAGCCGGTCGAACCTCGCGAGCAGCCGTGGCGTAGCAGTTATCGGGCGAGTTGTTGGCGCAGCTTGTTTCCGTCCACGGTCACGATGAGGTCCGTATAAGTGATTCGCAGGCGCGGGTGACACTGACCGGCAGCCTTTACGAATCAGGCCACGTCGGATGCTACTGGAGTCAGCGGGCCTCGACGTTTCCGGTCAGAAGCTGTCCGGCATCCGACCATCAGGATTGTAACCCCCGCTATGCCCCGCACATCGGCTACAAAAGCGAAAACGTCTACCAAGAGTAAATCGACCGCCAAGCGGACGTCGGCGCGGACAACTGCGCCGGCGAGCAAGGGCCGGAACGGATCGGGATCCAATGGGACCGCGATCCGGACATACCAGTCGGCCCTGAAGTACCTGCGCTCGGTGACGAACTTCGAGCGGACGCCCCCGGCAAACTACGACCGGCGGACCTTCAACCTGGAGCGTATGCGCAAGCTGCTGGGTCGCCTGGGCAACCCTGAGCAGGCCATGAAGTGTGTCCACGTGGCCGGCACCAAGGGCAAGGGCAGCACGGCCACGATGATCTCGTGCATGCTGCGCAACTGCGGGTACAAGGTTGGACTGTACACTTCGCCGCACCTGATCTCGGTGCGCGAGCGTATGTCGATCGACGGCGAATGCCCGACGGAGCGCGAATTCACCAGGGCGATGGCCACGGTGATCGAGGCCGTGCGCAAGGCGGCCACCCGGGACGGCGAAACGACTTATTTTGAGGTGGTCACGGCCACTGCGTTCGTCTGGTTTGCGCAGCAAGAGGTGGACGTGGCGGTGGTTGAGACGGGGCTTGGCGGGCGACTGGACTCCACCAACGTGATTCAGCCGGAAGCCTGCGCGATCACCAGTATCAGTCAGGATCACGTGGCTTACCTGGGGAATACGCTGACGGCGATCGCGGAAGAGAAGGCGGGGATCATCAAGGAAGGCATTCCGGTGGTCTCGGCCCCGCAACGTCCCGAGGTGTTCAACGTTCTGCGGGCCGCGGCGGACAAGCTGAAGGCGCCGTTGTGCGTCCCGGGCGAGGATAACGACCTGAGCTACCGGTTCGAATCGACCCGGCCTATCGGTCCGCACACGCGACTGTCGCTGACCACGCCGCGGAGCCGCTTCGAACACCTGCACGTTCCGCTGCCGGGCGAGCACCAGGCGATCAACTGTAGCGTGGCGCTGTCGGTGATGGACGCGTTGAAGGGGCGCGGCTTCGCCATCGACGATCAGAAGGCCGTTGAGGGCCTCAGCCTGGTCAAGATGCGCGGGCGGATGGAGATGGTCTGCGAGGAGCCGCGGATCCTGGTGGACGGCGCGCACAACGCGTCGAGCGTTGAAGCGTTGATGCGGGCGATCGGCCAGACGGTGCCTTATGACTCGATGGTGGTGATCTTCGCCTGCCAGCGGGACAAGGACATCGCCGGGATGCTGCGTCACGTGCAGCTCGGGGCGGACAAGATCATCTTCACGTCGTCGCGCACCGGGCGATCGGCCGACCCGCACGAGCTGCTCCAGATGTTCCAGGAGAAGTGCAGCAAGATGGCCCAGGTGGCGGAGACGCTGCCGGAAGCGATCGAGATCGCCAGCAGCGCGGTGGGTCGCGAGGACCTGATCTGCATCACCGGCTCGTTCTATATCGTGGGCGAGGCGACGCGGCTGTACAAGAAGGTCAGCGTCTAGCGGCGGGGACCCCTTCGCAGCTCGGGCGTCGGTCCGCTGCAAGCCGAATCGCGTTATCTGCTGCAATCAAGTCTTGCCCGCGCGCGGCTTGCGTACGCGCGGGGAGATCCTATCTTCAGCCGAATGGGATGATTGACCCGCGTCTGCCCGTCAGCGCGGCGGCATCTGATCGGTTGGCTTTGACGCCGTAACAACCTGCGGAGGCTACATCATGTCGAAGGCGGCAAGCCGTTCGCCGGCGGTGGCCGGCATCATCGTGGGGGCGGCGGCGACGGTCGGTTTTGCGCTGGCCGCGCCGGCGAACTTCGGCGCCTGGACCAAGGCCCATCCGTTCTTGATGGGTTTTCTCAAACTGTTCTTCCTGGGTACGTTCGGGGAGGCGCTCAAGCTGCGGCTGTCGCGGAGGACGTGGGCGCTGGACAAGGTGTTCCAGCGCGCCGCGGTCTGGGGCGTCTTCGGGTTGTGGTTCACCCTGGCTTTTCCGGGATTCTCGGCGCTGACGGAAGCGCTGGTTGCGCTGGGGCTGTGGCCGGGCGGGGCTGATGGCGGGTTATGGATGGCGTTTTCCAAAAGTCTATGGATCAACCTGCTGGGGATGTTCGCGTGGGGCATGATGCTGACCCACGAGTACGCCAATCACCTGATCCGCACGGGGTGGCGGCAGTGGCGGCTGTCGTCATTTGCGGACGGCGCCGACGCGCGCTTTGCGCTGGGCTTTCTGCCGACCACTCTGGCGTTCTGGATCCCGGCGCACACCTTCACGTTTGCCATGCCGCCGGAGTGGCGGGTGTTCATTGCGGCGCTGCTGGCCGTCGCGCTGGGATTCCTGCTGAGCGTGGCCCGCAAGTAGGGGGAGTGGGAAAGTGCGAAAGTGCGAAAGTGTGAAAGTGAGAAAGTGAGAAAGTGAGAAAGTGAGAAAGTGAGAAAGGAGAAAGTGCGCATCTGGCGGCGGGCGATGGGGGCCAAGGCGTTGGGGGGCGGGGCTTAAGCGGGGGGCCGGGGCGTAGGCCGGGCGGGTCGGGCCGTGGCGGGTAGCCGGCTGCGGCGGTTTTGTGAGCAGGCAGGTGCGGGGGCGCGGACCGGGCGGGCAGGTGGGCCGGTTTTGCGCGGTTTCCGCGTGCATCCTGACGACTTGCTGGATTACAATGTGAGCGGCATTTCGCAACCCGGAGCGGAAGAGCATCTGCATGGAGGCGCACGCGGCGAAGGATTCGGTTCTGGCTTCCTCATGTCTGCCGGGCGGCGTCGCCCGCGCTGCCCCGCGAGGAGAAAGCGCGATGTCCGTCACCGACCAGTTGCACAAGGGGCTGGTTCTGCGGCACGAAGGCGAGCTGTTCACCATCCTCGACCACCGTCTATCCCAGACCGGCAAGCAGAAACCGACGGTGCACGTGAAGCTCTGTTCGCTGCGCAGCGGGCACATGTCCGAGCGGACGCTGGACCAACTCGGTCGGATCGAGGAGGTCCCGGCCGAGATGCGTTCCATGCAGTATCTGTATTCCACCGGGAAGATGTGGGTCTTCATGGACACGACCACGTTCGAGCAGTACGAGCTCGAGGCCGAGTTTTTCGGGACGGCCTGCGAGCTGCTGGTTGAGGAGGAGGTCTACCGGTTTCTCTTTGTGGACGCGCAGCCGGTGCGTATTGAGCTGCCGGCGCACCTCGCGCTGGAGGTGGTGGACACGGCGGCGGTGGAGCACGGCGGGGGCGGAAGCAACGTGATGAAAGAGGCAAAGCTGAACTGCGGGCTGACGATCCGGGTTCCGTTGTTCATCGGCACTGGGGACCGGGTTCGGGTTGGCACGGAGCACCGCGACTACCAGGGAAAGGAACACTGAAATTCAGTCGTAATTTATAGGATCATCTGGAGTGCCATTGGGTTTCGCTTTATCACTGCACTCGGCGGATTTAGGGTCGTGGGATAATGCACAAGCCTTGCGCTCTTTGATATTCGCCTTGGCGTCGTGGTGGTCTCCCGTTGAATGCAAGCAAGCCCATCTTTCGTTCAGTGCTGCAAGTAGCGTTTGCCGGTGAACAATCGCGTTGCGCTTTGCCTGGTATCGGCGCAATCCAGCTTGCCTGGTATCGGCGCAATCCAGCGGCGTTTCGAAAACTGTCGGCCATGCAACTGATTTCCCCGGCCTTGATTGATTCAATCGAAGCGAAGCGCATTGCGGCGAACCGCTTGTGCCCACATGCGGACGGCGGGTAGAACGAGAGGTCGTCGATCCGTGTCGGGGTGGCGACATGGGGGAACGAGGCGCGTGAAAACTTGCCAGCCGGTCTGAGCGGTGGCGCTATAATTTGCCGCCATGGGCACAAGGCGCCGAGCGTTGGCGTGTCCGCGGCGCGGCATATCAACCTTAGCAGACGCACGCCGGCGAGGTGTTTCGCCGGTACCCCAATACCCGGATCCGCAAGGGATCCGTCCCATTCTTTGTGGCGGGCGAACGCGGCGCGTCACGAAAAAAGGAGACAGTTCCATGGCAGGCGCAGTGGATACCTTCATGGCGGGCGTAATCGCCAAGAATCCCGAGCAGAAGGAGTTTCACCAGGCAGTGCACGAAGTGGCCGAATCCCTCATGCCGGTGCTCGACAAGCACCCCGAGTACCGCAAGGCCAAGATCCTCGATCGGATCGTGGAGCCCGAGCGGGTGGTGATGTTTCGTGTGCCGTGGGTGAACGACGCGGGCGAGGTGCAGGTCAACCGCGGTTTCCGCGTCGAGTTCAACAGCGCCATTGGCCCGTACAAGGGCGGCCTGCGGTTCCACCCCTCGGTGAACCTGGGCATCATCAAGTTCCTGGGTTTCGAGCAGATCTTCAAGAACGCCCTGACCACCCTGCCCATCGGCGGCGGCAAGGGCGGCAGCGACTTCGATCCCAAGGGCAAGAGCGACAACGAGGTGATGCGCTTTTGCCAGAGCTTCATGAGCGAGCTGTTCCGCCACATCGGGGCGGACACGGACGTGCCGGCCGGTGACATCGGCGTAGGCGGCCGTGAGATCGGCTTCATGTTCGGCCAGTACAAGAAGCTCACGAACCGCTTCGAGGGCGTGCTGACGGGCAAGGCGTTGAACTGGGGCGGCAGCCTGATCCGGCCCGAGGCGACGGGCTACGGGCAGGTTTATTTCGCTGAAGAGATGCTCAATACGCGCGGCGAGTCGTTCAAGGGCAAGCGCGTGGTGGTGTCCGGCTCGGGCAACGTGGCCCAGTTCGCGGCCGAGAAGGTGCTCGAGCTTGGCGGCAAGGTGCTGACCTTCTCCGATTCCAGTGGTTTCATCGTGGACGAGGACGGCATCGACCGGGCAAAGCTCGAGTTCGTCATGGATCTGAAGAACAATCGGCGCGGGCGGATCAAGGAGTATCTCGACAAGTACCCGAAGGCGACGTACCAGGCCACTGAGTCCGGCGCGAGCGCTAATCCGCTCTGGCAGGTCAAGTGCGACGTGGCCTTGCCCAGCGCCACGCAAAACGAGATCAACGTTGAGGACGCGAACCACCTGGTGAAGAACGGGTGCTACTGCGTGAGCGAGGGCGCCAACATGCCCACCACGCCGGACGGCATCAACGTGTTCCTCGAGTCGAAGATTCTCTACGGTCCGGGCAAGGCGGCCAACGCCGGCGGCGTGGCGGTGTCGGGTCTGGAGATGAGTCAGAACTCGATGCGGATGGCCTGGACGCGCGAAGAGGTTGATTCGAAACTACACCACATCATGAAGACGATCCACAAGAACTGCCTGGAGACGGCCGAGAAGTACGGCGCCCCGGGCAATTACGTGCACGGCGCGAACATCGCCGGTTTCATGAAGGTGGCCGACTCGATGATGGCCCAGGGCGTGGTGTAAGGGGTTGCCATCGGAGTCCGGAGCGCAAGCTCCGGAGCCAGACAAGCAGCACCGCAATACAACCGGCACGCGCGGCGGCGAAGCGGAGCATATCCCGCTTCGCCGCCGCTTTCGGTTGATACCGCCATTTCAGTCGTACCTGACACGGCAGCGAAGGCCTCTTTGGTCCGAGCATCGTCGAGCGAAAACCAGCGGAATGGCGGGGCGGGCTGCTCTTTTTCGCAGTGTAACTTGCTTTAATGCATCCATGGTGTATGTTTACAGAGGGTCGGTCGAGGGGGGCGTGGGTACGAGTTGAGCACTCTTCCAGCCAGAAAGGCATGGAGGGAGACAGAGTGTGCCTGAACAGGTGCGCTCTTTTTTTGTTGGCTGGTTCGTAACGTGCGATCCCGGGGAGCGTGCCGCAACCGCGTGCAAGGAGCGACCCGATGAAAACCACGCTCGCAACTCTGATGATGGCCATTCTGCTGACGGCGCCGGTGTTGGCGGACTGGGATCCCGGCGACGGTCACAAGATGCACTACGCCCAAACGCCGCTGCTGGGAGGCTGGGACGTTGAGTTTTCGGCATCGTCGCTGGCCGATGACTGGCAGTGCTCGGCGACCGGGCCGGTGGACGACATTCACTTCTGGGTTTCGTGGATGCAGGACCTGGTGCAGCAGATCGACACCTTTACGGTGAGCATCTACTCGGACGTGCCCGATCCCGACGGGACCGGTCCCGCGTTCAGCATGCCGGGCAACGCGGAGTGGACCCGAACGTTCACTCCGGGTGAGTACATGATTCGGGACATGCCCAATGATTTGCAGGACTGGTATGACCCCTCGCAGTCCGGCCCGCCGGCATGGGGACTGGACGATCACGTTCGCTGGCAGCAGATCAACATCGCAGACATCGACCAGCCGTTCACGCAGCAGGAAGGCGTGATCTACTGGCTGGTGGTGGATTTCGGGCAATTGCCCTTCGTGGGCTGGAAGCAGTCCGGCGTACTGCCGTTCAACGACAATGCGGTATGGTGGGACCGGATCAACGGGGGGTGGAAGGAGTTGGTGGATCCCATTACCGCCGCCCCGCTGGACCTGGCGTTCGTGATCACGCCGGAGCCCGGCAGCGTTTTGCTTCTGCTGGCGGGTGGCGTAATGCTACGGCGACGTCGGCGGTAAGCCGGCGCGATTGCGCGACGTTCGCCGTGCGGACCGGGTGGCCAAGGCGGTTTGGACAGTGAGATACCGCCGGCAAGATCGGTCCGCGCGGCGGGTCCTACCTTCAGGTTTTCCAAGAAGCAGGCGCAGATTTAATCGAGCCAGCTCTTTTTGTCCTTGAGCTTGGCCGGGGCGTATTCGTCGGTGACGAAGGTGAGGTGCTTGCTGCACATGGCCTCGACTTCCATCTTGAAGCCGTTTTTGATCATGCGGCGCACTTCTTTTTCCCAGAGGCGTTTGCCCTGGAACCAGGGATAATTGAGGATTTGCTTGCTGCGCTTGATGTCGTTGGCGTCGAGTTCGATCTTGACGTCGTCGCTGAGGTCGAAGCGGTCGTAGTCGAAGCTGGAGACGCCGATGAAGCGGGCGGCGGGCACGGCCATGCGGCTCGACTCGAAGGCCAGGTTGATCGAGCCCTGCTTGATCACGCTGTAGATGTAGTATCCCCAGGGGTCGTTGTCGAGCAGGACCACGACGGGCAGCTTCAGCTCGTTGTGCAGACGGTAGAGCAGCCGGCGCACACCGCGGGGCGGCTGGCCGCCGCCGTGGGTCAGAATGCAGTTGTGTTTTTCCCAGAAGCGGTCCTCCACGAACCGACGCCACACGGTGCCCTTTTCGACGTGGAGGACGAACTTGGCGCTGCACTTTTTGAACTGGATAACGTCCGGTTCCACGATACTGGGAATGGCATATCCGCCGGTGCCCAGACGGGTGGCGTCGATGGTATCGCCGCTGTCGGTGAAGGTGAGCTCGCCGATCATGGCGCCCTTGCTGTCGGCGAACACGTGGAGTTCCTCGCGGAGGGCCTGGAGCGCCACCTCGAGGTCCTCGATGACCGGGTCGGACTCGTCCTGGGAGTCGAAGGTCTTTTCCTTGGTGCCCTTGATGGTGTGCTTGGAGAGGTAGTAGATCTGCCGGATGCTGGCGGTCTTGTCGGCCTCGACGAGTTCCTTGCACTTGCTGGCGACGAGCATGGTCTGCATGAAGCGTTTGGCCTGGCCGAAGTTGAAGAAGTTGCGCCGCTGGGTCTTGTCGCCCATTTCGATGTAGCGGGTCTTGGCGTTGAAGTCGATGTTGCTCAGGGCGCGGATGGGGATGTCGACGAAGGGGTCGTGCTGGGCGCCGGCCTGGCTGACGACGTCATGGGCGAGGGCGGTGATTTTCTGCCCGGTGTCGCGGTTGCGGTCGGCTTTGGACCGTTTTGGGGACTTCGCGGCTGGTTTGGCGCCTGCGGACTGGCTGGCGGCGGACTTCGTTTTGCGCACCTTCTTTTTGGCCATGTTCGGAATCGTCTGCGTTAGGCGGGTTCTTGCGGGCCCGCGTTGTGGATAAGGGGTGGATAAGTCGTGGCGGGTGTTGGCGCCGGGCAGTGGCACGGTCGCCGCCTCACCACGCCGGCCGATCCGTCGACCGGCGCACACCGAACCATTCGTTTAGTAGGCGGGCGCAAACAAGTCAAGACAGGCAAGGGCTTCCGCGACAGGAAATAGGTCTGGAGTGGGCCGGGGAATGCGAGCCGTCCTGGACCTTACGGGCTGGTGTACATGAGGCCCCGGCGGTCGCGGAAATGGGTGATCAGGCCCTCGTCTCCGCCATGCTTGAGCCAATAGTCCCGCGGCAGGGGGAACTTGGTCTCATCGACTTCGTTGAAGCCGGGGACCCGGGGGAACTTGGGGGCGTCGGGACGCGGGCCAATGCTCCACACCGCGTAGGTTACCGGGGTCGGCGGGTCATCCTCGCGGGCGTACGCGTACTCCCCTTCCTCGCTTTCGCAGTAGGGGAAATCGTCGGGCACCCAGACGAAGGCGCGCGGTGAACGGCGGTCATAGAACTTGCCGTTCATCCATACCGGTCCGGGGGCGCGGTAGCGGTAGGTGCGGGAGGGCTGAAAGTGATCGGGGAAGTGGGCCTGGGGCAGATCGTCCTCGGCCGGAGGCAGGTACCGCCCTTCCGCGAGCTCGACCGGCAGTTGAAACAGGTCATCGGTGCCGCAGGCGGAACGGGTGGGCGGAGGTATTTCGTTGTTGTCGAGCAGGTAGGCGTCGAGGGCGATGCATACCTGGCGCAACTCGACGTGGACGCGCACCACCCGAGCCTGCCGCCGCGCGCGCCGCAGCGACGGCATGAGCAGTGCGATCAGCAGCGCAATCAGCGCCACGACCACGAGCAACTCCACCAGTGTGAAGCCCGGCGCGGGACAGGTCCGCGCCGGGCCTCCGTGGCTACGGAAGCGAGAGGACAGTCTGAAGCTGCGCGTAATCATCGAGATCCACGTCTCGGTCCATGTCGAAGTCGAACGCCGCCCGACAGGCCTGCACCGTCGCAACGGCCGGCGCGGGGGTGGCGTCGGGTCCGGTGAGGCAATCTGCGAAATAGGCGTAATCGTCGGCCGTCACCGCCCCACTGCTATCGAAATCACCGCTGGGGCCACCGACGATCCAGCCGTTGCCGTCGTAGTCCGTGGTGACCCAGAGGCGGTAACCGGCGATGCCGCCGCTGGTTGCATCTTCCTGGTCCATGATGGCAACCAAGTCGAAGGCGCCCGCCGGCGGGTCGTAGAGGTTGAAGCCGTCGCCGCGGCTGAGTTTGAGGGGGAAGGTTCGGCCGGTGGCGTCGGTGATTTCGGCGGTCCCATCGGGCGCCCAGCCGTTGGTGCTGGTCAGCCAGACATCGTTGAGGCGGACCAGTTCGCCCTGATAGCGTTCGCAGCCGGTCGCGCGGCTGGCGTCAAAGATGAACGCGTCGGCAGCGTCCTTGAGGTCGGCGAGGGTCAGCAGCGCCGGGGTGGGCAGACCGCGATCCGCCTCCAGAAGCACGAGATCGAAGTCGAGCTCGGGATCGCGGCCGTGCTGCTCGTTGATGTTGGCTTTGCCGCGGAAGAACAGGCCGGGGGCGCGGGCGTGGATTTCGACGAGATCACCAACCGCGAAGGGGTGGGCGGTGTCGAAGTCGTGGTTCAGGCGATCGAGTTCGGCGAGCCATTCAGCATCGGAGTAGCTTTCGTCCGGGGGATTGAAGGGCATGTTGCCGTAGAGCTGGGCCATGTAGCAGGCCGTTCCGCCGAAGTCGCCGGCATCGGCCGATTGGACGTAGATCTGCCACTGTCCGCCGAGGAAGGCCGGGGCGCCGGCCGTTCCGTCGAGCATCAGGGCGGGATCATTGAGGATGACACCGCGCATGCGGACGGGGCTGTCGAGGGGGTGGGTGCTGCTTCCGGAGGCGTCGACGGCCTGGAGGACGGCGTGCGGGGTGATGGGGATCGTGGGCCAGTCGGGTTCGGCGGCGCGGACGATGAAGCTGGGGGTGGAAATTGCGATCAAGAGGGTAAGGCGGGCAAGGCTGGTCATCATGGTAAGGTCTCCTTCCTCCTCGGGGGGGCGTGGACGGCTGGACAAGGGCGCCAGTCCGTGTTACGATTTCCAAAAACGTAACACGCCTTTGGTTGAATTGCAAACTGCTTCGAGGATTTTCCCATGCGACCTGCCTTGCGCCGCGTTCTGACGCTCGCCTTCGTACTTGCCCTGCTGCCGCCCTCCCCCGTGCGCGGGCATGAGGTTGGCCATCACGTTCCGGTGGTGATCGACACGGATCTGGGATTGGACGACGCGGCGGCGTTGGCTGTTGCGTTGCAGAGCTCCGAGGTGCGCATTGCGGCGGTGGTGGCGACGCCCGGGGCATCCGGTCCGGCGTCGATCACGTCTCAGCTCGAGCGGGTGCTGGATCGTTTCAACCGGCGGGACATTGCGTTGTACGCGCCCCCGGCGGACATGACGGACAATCCGCCGCCGTTTCGCGCGTTCGCGGAGGCGGCGATCGGCGACGTGCTGACCGAGGAGGTTGCGCCATTTCATCGGTCGTTTGCGGCCGACGCGTACGTCGCGGATGACGAGAAAACGATTGTGGTCGCGTTGGGGCCTTTGACCAACCTGGCGGCGGCGTTGCGTGCCGAGCCGCAGATTGCCCGACGGATTCACCAGGTGGTTGTTGCCGGCGATCCGGAGGGGTGGAACGTGCAGCACGACTTGGCGGCTTGGCAGACGGTGCAGCAGGCCGAGCTGGAGATCGTGTTTGTGGATGCGGGCGCATTCGGGGCGAAGCCGCATGGGTGGCAGGAAGAGGCGGGAAGGCTCGGGGGGCGGACATCGATCGGGGCGACGTTTCTGCACAGGTTGTGGGCGGACGCGGCCGTTCGAAAGCACTACTTCGAGACGTTCGGCCCGTTTCACGATGAGCTGGCCGTCCTGTACCTGCTCGACCACCATGTCTTTGAGCAGGTGAAGGACGACGGGGCGGTCGTTGTGGCGCCGCTGAACAACGCGGTGGCCGCGACGCTTTTTGAGCGGGCCTTAAGCCGGGGCCGGCAGCGCAAGCAGCGCGTGGTTTTCGCGGAGCGGGCGTTGCCGGACGGCGTGCTGCAATCGGATGTGCGGGCCAGGCGGGCGCGCATGCTGGCGAACAACGGGCCGGACGAGTGGTTTGCGCAACTGCTGATGAACGAGTTGCACGACCACCTGGGGGCGTACTCGGTGATCGGGGTGAAGATGGGTTTGCGGGCGGCGGAGTTGCTTAACGCCCCACCGCACGCCATGCGGGTGGTTTCGCACGCGCCGCCGGCACCGCCGGTGAGTTGCATCAACGACGGGATCATCGTGGGAAGCGGATCGACGCCGGGGCGGGCCCTTTTTGCGCACGCGCCCGGGGGCGAAGGGGTGTCTGCGACGTTCACCTACAACGGGCGCAGCGTGACGCTGAAGGTCAAGCCGGAATACCAGCAGAAGATCCGCGGACATATCCAGGGGTTGCTGAGCAGGCATACGCTGGAGGACGCGGCCTACTGGTCGGGCGTTCGGGCACTGGGTCTGGACATCTGGGAAAACTGGCACCGCTGCGACCTGTTCGAGGTACAGACGAAGCTGGCTTCCACAAATTGAACGGCGATCAGCGTTTGGCCTTGCGGACTTTCTTCCTGGCCTTCTTCGTCTTGGAACGCGTTTTCTTGCGCGGGGCGGCGGATTCGTCGTCTTCCTCGTGGAAGAGGGCCTGCTGGCCGGGGACGGGCGCCGCCTCGACGTCGTCGACGATCACGGTATTCTCAAGTTCGCGTTCGCGGGCGGTCTTCTTGATGATCTGGCCGTGCTCGTCGAGTTCCATGTCGGCCTGGGCGGTGGCGCTTTCGGCCAGGGTGACAAGGTCGCGGCGAAAGCGATCGCGATCGAAGGTGGCCATGGAACGGCAGGCGTCGACGACTTCCTCGATGTAGCGGTGGAAGACGTCGCGGCGCTGGGAATAGTGGGCGCGTTTTTTCTTGCGGCGCAGGAAAATGCCCAAGCGTCGGCCGCACTCGGCGATGCCCAGCTTGATTTCCTTGCGGATCTCGTCGTAGTCGGCCACCGCCTCCTTGGACTCGGAGGTGAACGGCACCCAGACGCTGGCCATGTGGATGAGGATCACCATGGGGGCCTGGGGGAGGGAACCGCGGGCCTGGGAGACGCCGTAGTTGTTCCACTTGGTCTCGATAACGCTCTTGAAAGTGCAGCAGGCGCTTTGCTGGTAGAGCAGCGGGACGCGGTTGGCGAAGCGGATGACCCGGGCCTGGACCGGTTCGCTCTTTCCGTTTTTCCCATTGGCGTTGGCCGTATCGGCGTTCAGGCCGCCCAACTGGCCGCCGAAGGCCATGCCCACTTCGATCTGGAAGGGGTTGCCGCGATAGACGCTCGGCGGGCGGGTGGAGGCGGTGTAGAACTCGGCCTTGATCTCCTTGAGCAGCCCGCTGAGGATCGCTTCGGCCCCGATGGGCGCGAGACAGTCGGTGCTGGGCGCCCGGAGCTTGGCGCCCTGGAGGGCGTGGTAGAGCTTTTCGGCGGTCGGTGGGTCGACGGCGGTCACCCAGGTGCGGGGGGTGATGCCCGCCTTGGCGCAGATTTTCTGGGCGATGCTGCTGCTGACGCGGGAGAAGTCGTTTTGCAGGAAGGCCCCCACCTGCTTGGCCCCGGTTTCCTTGAGCATTTTCATGAGCATGCCCAGTTCGATGCCGTAGGGATGGGGCTTGATCTCGCGGGTCTGGGTGGGCAGCTCCTGCGTGCCCTGGGGGTATTCCAGGACTTCGCCGGTCGGGGTCTTGAAGGTGAAGCGGGCGTGGGGATTGGCGATGGCGGTCTGCTCAATGTACTCGAAGACGCTTTGACGGCCGCGGTTGAAGCCGGCGGACATCTCGATTTCGATATGGGTCCCCTGGTCCCAGTCGACCTCGACAGTGGTGTCCTCGATGATGTCGGGCTTGTTTTTCTTGGTATCGATGGCGAGCTTGTAGTGGTGCGCCGGTTTGCGCGGGCCGGTCTTGCTGATGATGCTGACGGGTTTGCCGGTGGTGAGCAGGCCGTACATGCCGGCGGCGCTGATGCCGATGCCCTGCTGGCCGCGGGACATCTTGAGGCGGTGGAACTTGGACCCGTAGAGCAACTTGCCGAAGATGTTGGGGATCTGGTCCTTGACGATGCCGGGCCCGTTGTCGCGGCAGATCATGCGAAAGCGATCTTCGGCGAGCTGGCGGATTTCCAGGTAGATGTCGGGCGGCACGTCGGCTTCTTCGCAGGCGTCGAGCGCGTTGTCGACCGCCTCCTTGACGCTGGTGAGCAGGGCCTTGCGTTTGTTGTCAAAGCCCAGCAGGTGGCGATTGCGGGCGAAGAATTCGGAGATGCTGATTTCGCGTTGCTGCTGGGCCAGGGACTCGGCCGATGCCGAGACCCGTTTCGCCGTTTTAGCGGCGCGCGGCGTTGATTTCGCCTTGGCGGCGGGTTTGCGTGGGCTCATGGAGTCCGTCTCGGGTTGGGGCGCCGGGGGGTTGGCGGCGGAGAACTCGAACGTTGCTTGCACGGCCGGAGCGGCCGATCCTTGGTCGTCGTCCATCACCTATCTTGCCTTCCTTGGCGTGGTTGGCCACTGGTGCGGCGTACATTGCCGCTCAGTGTTGTTATACAACCGGGCGTGCGCACTTCAATATGCCGGGCGGAGGGAGGTGAAAGTCGGTCGTGTTGTGTGGCGAGCATGCGGGAAGGACGGGCGCCGGTCGCGCGGCGATGGTGTCGCCCCTGTGAGAATTCGTCGAGCCAGGGCGTGCGGGGGTGAATTCCGGCTGGCAATTCGCTGGAGATGTGCTAGAATCGGTCCATCTTCAAGTGGAGCGGATACCAACTGTAAATTCCTTATTAAGAGATACTTACGTCGTTTTCGGCGGACGTGACGCCATGGTTTTTGGGGTCACGGTGAGGCCTGCGACGGACCACGGTCATGCCTGCACTACTCGCCTCGGACTGGGATGACATTCTGGGCTACGTGCGCACCCATCATCCGGATCTGGTGCGGGGCTGGTTCACAGAACTTGAACCGATGGATCTCTTTGGGGGCATTCTCCGCATCCGGGCCCGCAACTCTTCCCAGGTTCGCTATCTTCAAGACCATTGTCGTCTTGCGTTCGGCGAAGGTGCTCAGGCGAAGCTGGGCAAACTGGTGACTGCGGCGTTTGAGGCGAACGCTGAGAATGGCGAGTTTACGAAGCCCACGACCGCGCTCGGATTCGACGGCGCGACATCCCTGCAACTGAACGACGATTACGTCTTCGAGAATTTTGTGGTGGGACCGGGCAATCGGCTGGCGCATGCCGCGGCCGTCGCCGTCGCGGAGAGCCCGGGGACGACGTACAACCCGCTGTTCATTCACGGTGACGTCGGACTGGGCAAGACGCATCTGCTGCAAGCGATCTGTCACGCGTGCAACGTACAGGGGACCTGCGCCAATGCGCTGTACATTTCGTGCGAGACCTTCGTCAACCACTTCATCGAGGCGGTGGAGCGCGGCGCCTTGAAGCAGTTTCGGTACCGCTATCGCGAAGTGGACATGCTGGTCATCGACGACATCCAGTTTCTGGGCGAGCGTGAGCGGAGCCAGGAGGAGTTTTTTCACACGTTCAACACCTTGTACCAGTCGCAGAAGCAGATCATTCTGTCGGCCGACTGTAGTCCGGCGGAGATTCCCAGCCTGGAGAACCGGCTGGTGAGCCGCTTCAATTCCGGGCTGGTGGCGTCGATCGATATGCCGTGCCTGGAGACGCGGATGGCGATCATTCGCAAGAAGGCGCGTTTGCGGTGTATCGAGGTTTCCGAGGACGTGGTGAAGCTGGTGGCGGAGCGGATCGAGTCGAACATCCGTGACCTGGAAGGCGCCTTGATCAAGCTGGATGCCTTCAGCCAGACCCGCGGGCGGCAGATCGACCTGGAGTTGGCCCAGGAAGCGCTGGGCGGGGACGGCCAGCAGCGGGCGATCACGGTGCAGCAGATCGTGGACGTGGTGACGCGTTACTTCAGCGTGCGTCTGGCGGACTTGCAGAGCAAGAAGCGAACGAAATCGATCACACTGCCGCGGCAGGTATGCATGTATCTCGCCCGGGAGTTGACCAGCCACAGCCTGGAGGAGGTTGGCGGGTTCTTCGGCGGGCGAGATCACACGACGGTGTTGCACGCCCACCGAACGATCAAGCAGGCTCGAGAGGTGGATGCGCAGCTCAACAGTCAGCTTACGGACCTGGCGAGTGCGTTGCGGAACCAGCGTGGCGGGCAATCCTCCCGGGGAGCGAGCGGCTGACGTTGCTGACAGGCAGGCCTTTGTGGCGTGAAACGCGCTGTTGATGGCGACGGGGAATCGAACGGATATCACCGAGCGGGCGGGCGACGGATGACGTCCTGTTAAGAACCCTCGGGAAACTGACGGTGAATATCACAGCTTTTCCACGCGCCGCGATCGGTTATAATCGTCCGTAAGCAGCCGTAAGGCAGAAGCTTAGCGGTTGCGGCCAGCGAGTTTCTCACATGCGTGACAGGGCATTGTAAGAATACTCCTTAGGTCTCCTGATTTACTATAGAGTCATCCAGGCACGTGATGTTTGAAGAGGGTCGCAGCTCATGAAGGTACAACTGAATCGACAGGAATTCGCGGAAGCCCTGGCGGCCGTCGGCAGTGTTGCGGCCACGCGCACGCCGAAGCCGATTCTGCACTGCGTGCTGATTGACGCGCGGGCGGATCATTGTCTGCTGGCGGCGACCGACCTGGAGATCGGGATTCGCTTCACAGTGACCCACGTGGAGGTGGATGAGCAGGGCAAGGTGGTGTTGCCGGCCGACAAGCTCAGCCAGATCGTACGCGAGCTGGACGAGGAGACGGTGCTGCTGGAGACGGATGACACGGTGTGTCATTTGCGGAGCAAGGGGGGGCACTTCCAGATTTACACTTCGGACCCGGCCGACTTCCCGCCGGTGGCGGACCTGCAAGGTGCGCCGGACTTCGAGGTGGACGCGGCGTTGTTGCGGCGGATGGCGGAGTGGACGGTGTTTTCCGCGGCCAAGGAGAACACGCGTTACGCGATCAACGGCGTGTTGTGGGAGAAGGACGGGGCGAATTTCTCGCTGGTGGCGACCGACGGGCGGCGGCTGTCGCTGGCCCGGGGCGCGTTGGGCAGCGCTGAGGGCCCGAACGTCGAATCGATCGTGCCGGTGAAAGCGATGTCGCTGTTTCAGCGGATTCTCGGCGACGGGGAGACGGCGGTGGGCGTCAAACTGACCGGCAATCAATTGGTGATGCGGACCAGCCGGGCGACGCTGAGCACCGGGTTGGTGGAAGGTCAGTTTCCCAAGTACAACGACGTGATTCCCAGCGATTGCGACCGGGTGGTGATGCTGAAGACGGACGAGTTTCTCAGCGCCATTCGCCGGGCGGCGTTGCTGACCAATGAAGAGTCGAAGGGCGTGCGGCTGAGTTTCACCAACGGGGCGCTGACGTTGTCGAGCCGGGCGCCGAGCCAGGGTGAGGCGACGGTCGATTTGCCCGTCGATTTTACCGGGCCGGACCTGAACATCGGTTTTAACCCACATTTTCTCATCGAGGCGTTGCGCAACGTGGCGGGCGACGAGGTGACGCTGGCGTTGAAGGATGCGAATCGTCCCGGGCTGCTGAAGGCCAGTCCCGACTTCGTGTACGTGGTCATGCCGGTCAACCTTTCGTGATCGGTCGTCGCGACGCTGCGAAGCATGCCGCAACGCCAGGGGTCTTCGGGGGCGGTGAATCATGAATGGGCGCAAGCAACCGCTGCGGTGGCACGCGCCGGGCCGGGGGTCGCGGGCGCAACTCGAGTGGGTGCACCGGAACCGGCAGGGGCGGGCGCGGTTTCAGGCGCTGGGCGATCTGGTCCGCGACCTGGATGTGGCCGGAGCGGGCGTCAACCGGGCGGGGCGGCGGGTATTCGAGGCGTTGTGCGAACTGGTGGACGACGATTTTCGCCGTTGTTGCAGCTTCCTGGACTATAGCGGCCAGGAGGTGCGTATATTGGTGAATGCGCCGGAAATGCTGTATCATATCCGCACGAAATGGCAGGCTGTTTTGCCGGCCCGGCTTCGGCAGGTCTGCCCGCAAGTGAAGGTTAAACGGGTCTCGTTTCACCCGGTCGGACAAGACGATCCGGACCGCCCCGCGCAGGCCGGCGCCGCATTTTGAGGGCGCAGGCGGCAGGGGTGGCGAGATTGGCGGCGGCGGGTTCAACGCCGCCGGCGGGATCCGTATGGTAGCAAGACGAATATGACGGAACACGATCCCACGCAAGTTGCGCCTTCGCCGAGCGAGCTGCTCGCGAAAGCCAAGGCCTATGGCGGCTACGACGAATCGCAGATCACCGTGCTGGAGGGGCTGGCGGCGGTGCGTACGCGGCCGGCGATGTACATCGGCGGCACCGGCAGCAACGGTCTGCACCACCTGGTCTACGAGGTGGTGGACAACTGCATCGACGAGGCGATGGCGGGGTATTGCCAGAACATTCTGGTCAAGCTGAACGCCGACGGCAGTTGCACGGTGGTGGACGACGGGCGTGGCATTCCCGTCGGGGCGATGAAGCACGAGAACCCCACGCTCGACGGCAAACCGGCGCTCGAGATCGTGATGACGGTGCTGCATTCGGGGGGCAAGTTCGACCACAGCGCGTACAAGGTTTCCGGCGGTCTGCACGGCGTCGGGGTGAGCGTGGTGAACGCCTTGAGCAAATGGCTCGAGGTGGAGGTCAAGCGCGAGGGGCGCGTGCACACGATGCGCTTCGAGCGGGGCGTCGTGGCCCGGGCGATGCAGGTCACCGGCGAGTCGCACAGCACGGGGACGCGCATCGAGTTTGCCCCGGACCCGCAGATCTTCCCCGACGTGGAGTTTCGGCTCGACACGCTGGCGCCGCGGTTGCGCGAATTGGCCTATCTCAACGACGGGCTGCGCATCCGGCTGATTGAGGAAGCCAGCGGCAAGGAGATGGAGTTCTGCTTCGAGGACGGTATCAAGCAGTTCGTGACTTACCTGGCCGACGGCACCGAGCGGATCCACCGCGATGTGATCATGTTCAAGCACGCCGACGATGAGCAGGGGCTGGCGTGCGAAGTTGCGATGCAGTACTCCGACACGTACACGGAGAACATCATCGCCTTCGCGAACAACATCAAGAACATCGACGGCGGGATGCACCTTTCGGCGTTCAAGAGCGCCCTGACCCGGGTGGCCAACAACTATGCCCGGGCGAACAACATGCTCAAGGGCGGCTCGGCTCCGGCCGGCGACGACTGGCGCGAGGGGCTGACCGCGGTGATCAGCGTCAAGGTGCCCAATCCGCAGTTTGAGTCGCAGACCAAGGTGCGGCTGCTGAATCCGGAGGTGGAGACCTTCGTGCAGCAGACGGTCAACGAGCAGTTCCGCAACTTTCTTGAGGAAAATCCCCAGGACGCCAAGCGGATCGTGCAGAAGGGCATCAGCGCCGCCCAGGCCCGGGAGGCCGCGCGCAAGGCCCGCGACCTGGCCCGCAAGAGCGTGATGAGCGACGGCGGCCTGCCCGGCAAGCTCTGGGACTGCCAGTCCAAAAGCGCCGACGACACCGAGCTGTACCTGGTGGAGGGCGATTCCGCGGGGGGCAGCGCCAAGCAGGGCCGCGATGCGGTCACCCAGGCGATTCTGCCCTTGAAAGGCAAGATTCTCAACGTGGAGAAGGCACGCATCGACAAGATGCTCAGCCACGACGAGATCACCAACATCATCCGGGCGGTGGGATGCGGCGTGGGCCGCGAGGAGTTCGACGTCGCCAAGCGGCGCTACGACAAGCTGATCATCATGACCGACGCCGACGTTGACGGCAGCCACATTCGCACGCTGTTGTTGACCTTTTTCTTCCGGCACATGCGTCCGCTCATCGAGGAGGGCCGCGTGTTCATCGCCCAGCCGCCGCTGTACCTGCTGAAGAAAGGCAAGCACGAGGAATACGTGCTCAACGAGCGGGTGATGAACGCGAAGTTGTCGGAGATGGGCTTGCGCGAGACCGCGCTGAAGGTGCGTGATCTGGAGGCGGGTTCGGAGCGGACGTTCGCCGACGACGCCTTGGCCCAACTCGTGTCCGTGCTGGAAAGCATCGAGCAACACAGCCGGGTGCTGTCGCGCCGGGGGGTGAGCTTCAAGGATGTGGTGCTGCACCAGCGTTCGCCGGAAGGGCGCCTGCCGCTGATCCTGGCCGAGGTGCACGGGCTGCAAGAGGACCGCACCGAGCGGCATTTCTTTCACAGCGAAGACGCTTTGTTCGCCTACAAGGCGAGTCTCAAGGCGCAGTACGGCCAGATCGACGTGGTCGAATCGCGGCACGTGGCGATCGCCCAGATCAACGGAAACGGCAACGGCCATGGTGAAAGCTCGGATGAGGGGCCGCACCGTTACATCATTCGCCACGAGCTGACCGAATGCCGCCTGCTGGACGAGGCCATGCAGAAACTGGCGCAGATGGACTTGCCGGTCGGCGATTTGTTCCTGAAGCGCGAGGAGCTTATCACCGGGGAACTGCCGCCGGCGCGGTACCTGCTCATGCAGGGCGAGCGGGCGCCGATGGAGCTGGACAACCTGAGCGAGGTCTTGAGCGGCATTCGCCGGCTGGGGGCCGAGGGGTTGAGCATCAAGCGCTTCAAGGGCCTCGGCGAGATGAACGCCGACGAGTTGTGGGAGACGACAATGGACAAGTCCCGCCGCACCCTGCTGCGGGTGACGCTCACGGACGATCCCGACGACGCCGAGCAGCAGGCGATTGATTTCCAGGAGGCGGACCGCATGTTCCACGTGCTGATGGGGGACAGCGTGGAGGACCGCCGGCGATTCATCGAAGAGAACGCCATCAACGCCAAGAATCTCGACGTATAGGCGCGGGGCGCGTCCGGAGGGGTTGGGTCGGCGCCGGGGAGGGCGGCGGCCTGTGCGTATTTGGGAAAAGCGACACATCCTGCGGGAGGCGGTGAGGCCGGCGTATTGCGTCGGCCTGTTTGTTTGAGGCAAACCCCCCAGTTTGGCTGATCGGTGGAATTTACCCGCCCTGGCTTGATTGCCTGTTTTATCGGCCCGTGGGGTGGGCGAGCCTGTGGTTATCCGACCTGCTGATTCCCTAAACACCTGTCAATAATGATTTTGCGTTTGGTCGAGGCGCTGAGTTGCCTTGGCTTAATCTACGGTTATGATTGGACTGGAGGCAGTCAGGCAGAGAACGAATTCAGGGGTGCCAGCGTCGGAAAGAAGCAAACCTTCCACGTCGGCGACGTCATCTGCAACACATCTCACAGCCCGCGCTTTCTCCCCTGCCGGGCACAGGGGCCGCGAGCTGGTCGAGAACAGTGGGGACGAAGCATCATGGGCGAGAGATCGTCGTGGGCCAAGCGCAAGGGGCGTCCGTTGCCGTGCGTGTTCGTGGACGTGAACACGCAAGTCGACTTTCTGAGCGAACAGGGCCGGTGCCCGGTGGTTGACCGGGAGCAACTGGTGAAGACGTTGCGGCGCGGTGTGGCCTGGGCGAAGCGCAACCAGGTGCCGGTCGTGTCGTCGCTGGATTGTCACCGGCGCGAGGAGGTGCGCACGGGGCGCCTGCCGCACCATTGCCTGGACGGCACGCCGGGGCAGGAGAAGGTCGAGTTCACGCTGCACGGCAGTTACGTGCGCGTGGAAGGGGACAACACCCTGGCGGTGCCCATCGACCTGTTTCGCCGATACCAGCAGGTCATTTTCCGCAAGCGGACCATTGATTTCTTTTTAAATCCCAAGGCGGATCGTTTCATCACCAATCTGCCGGCGGCGGACTATGTGCTGGTGGGGGTGAGCATCGAGGGTTCGATCAAGTCCATCGCGCTGGGGCTGATTGCGCGGAACCGGGCGGTGACGGTGGTGACCGACGCGTGCGGTTATTTCGACAAGTCCGAGGCGGACATGGCGATCCGGCTGCTGGAGGCCAAGGGCGTGCGGATGATCACCATGGACGAGTTGTACAGCCGCAGCCTGCCGCGGCCCATTCGCTATCCGCGCGGATCCGCCCGGCACGTGGAGGTGGCGCTGCGCAATGGGTTGTACGCCTCCGCGGGCATCACGGAGAATACGCGGGGCAACGGCCAAGCATCGGGCAAGGGCGCGGGGCACAGGAACGGCCGGACGCAGCAGGTTGGGCGCGGCGGTGGGGAGTTGCAGGAGCGCGCCGCGAAAGCGTCGCGGGCGTCCAAGCGCGTCTCCGGGCAGCATTGAGCAGCCCAGTGCCGTTGTCTTGCGTGGCCGTCGGGAATGAAGTATTCTCGTTCGCCGGTCAAAGGCTCCTGCAGGTGAGGGTTTTTTGATCGACGACGTGCCGCAGCGGCTGCGTACCCAAGTGGACTAAGGGGACGGATTGCAAATCCGTTATACGTCGGTTCGAATCCGACCGCAGCCTGTTTCCCCCGTATATTTCGCGTTTGCAACTGGCCGCCAAGTTTGTTGCGGGTGTTTTGCGCAATCGTGGATTCTGGCGGCAGAGGAACGAAGAGACGAAGTAACGAAGAAAACGGGCGGCTGCGCTGACGCGCAGCCGCCCGTCTTGTATTTGCAACTCTTATCAGGTCGCCGGCTTGCTAGAAGCCAGCCAGGTACGCCTCGAGGTTGGCGTAATCGTCGGCCGTGATGGCCATGCCGTGGAACGCAGGGAATTCTTCGACGCCGGCCTGGAGTTCGGCCGCGGTATAGCCCTGGATGTTCGGGCCGAAGCCACCCGCGCCGTCCGCCGCGTGGCAGCCTACGCAATTGTCGGTGTAGAACGCGGCGCCGGCCGTCGGATCGCCATCGCCGCCGTCAACGGGGACGCACTCGCCGTCCACGCACTCCTGGCCGTCGGGGCACTCGACGCCTTCGCAGGGATCCACGGCCACACATTCGCCGTCGACGCATTCCTGGCCGTCGGGGCATTCGACGCCTTCACAGGGATCCACGGCCACGCACTCGCCATCGACGCATTCCTGGCCATCGGGGCATTCGACGCCTTCGCAGGGATCCACGGCCACGCACTCGCCGTCGACGCACTCCTGGCCATCGGGGCATTCGACGCCATCACAGGGATCGGGGGTGACGGGCACGCAGCCCACCAACGCCACGGCGCCGAACAGCATCACCATAACACTGAATACACGTAACATGAGCATCGACTCCTTCCAACAGTTCAAGTTCAAGAAACGCACTATCTCGTAAGTACCGATTCGGGCAGACAGCACTGTGGCCGCCTGGCCGGGGAATACGGGCTGGCAGCGTATTCGTCGCTGCTTTGTGAGTCGCTTTCTTTGGGGGCTTGGCAAAGCCCCGGTCACATCGACGGATGGCACTGCCTTGGACGCCCCGTTCGTCAGATCAATCGTCCAAGAGTTTGAATCGTACGAGGCCCTTGTTGCCGCCCTTGTTGCCGCGCCACTGGCTCACAATCGCGGGATTCTAGGGTAAATCGTGGAGCCGGCCAACCCCTTACGATCCTGGTATGTGGAACGACTCGGGGCACTTTGCGCGCGGGCGCAGCCGTATGGTGGCGTTGGGCGCGGCGCGGAAGTGCCCGCGCCGGCGTTGAATCCGGGCTGATCTGAACAGACATTTAGCGGGCGGCGGAGGCCCGGAGTTCGGTCACGGGGTGATGGTGGCGGTTTCCAGTGCTGGGGATTTGGGTAATCCTGATCGAATTCGCTTATGGCGCAGCATGGCGGGTGTTCTTGCGGTCAGGGGGCTGGGGCCGGCGGGTCTGGTGGCGTCACTCGGAGAAATCGAATTCGAGTTCCACGCCCATCTTGAGCGAGCCCACCGACGGGGTGACATGGACCACCCGGCAGGGGATCCAGGGCTGGCCTTCCTGCCGACGGACAAGGACCTGCTGGTTGCGGGCGAGCCGGCGACGGATGCACAAGCCGACGCCGGCTTCGCTGACGTCGCGCGCGTGGACATAGATGAGTTCGCCATCGATCTGAAGTTCGAGCGGGCGATCCCAACGGACCCGGAGCGACCGGCGTTTGGCCTGGTAGGCGTCCAAGCTGCCGCACTGCATGGCTTCGTTCAACCATTGGCGCACGACGGCGCGCGCGTCGACGACCGCGGGATTTTTCATGGTGTGTTCTCCGTCCGACCGAGACCCTCTTCCATGGATGGACATCGGCGAGCGGCAGAGGGAATTGAATTGTATGGTCGGCGGATCGTGGCGGGCCTGGGCCGGGCGTTTTATCGGCGTTCCAGCCGGTGGAAGGGCGTCAATTGACCCGTGTTTGCCCCACGGTAGACTTCGCTGGGGCCAGGGACGGGCAATGACTGACTTGAGGGGATCGAGGGGCCGGCGGCACACCGTTCACCGGGTGACCCACCGTGGTAGAAAATCGAACACGCATTCTGGTTGTTGAGGACGAGGCCGACCTGGCGGAGATGTTGCGGTTCAACATCGAGCGGGGTGGGTATGCCTGCCGGGTCGTGCTGGCGGGCGACGCGGCGCTGGGCGCGGTGCGCGACTGGCGCCCGGATTTGATCGTACTGGATCGCATGCTTCCGGGTTTGAGCGGGGACGAGGTGTTGACGGGGTTGTCGCGTGATCCGACGACGGCGGCGATACCGGTGATCATGTTGACGGCCAAGACCGAGGAGGCGGACCAGTTGGTGGGTTTTGCGCTGGGGGCGGCCGACTACGTGCCCAAGCCGTTTTCCATGAAGTTGTTGTTGGCGCGGATTGAGGCGGTCTTGCGGCGGAGCGCGGCTTCGTCGTCCGCGGAGGACGCGGGGCGGATGTCGGGCGGCCCGATCGAGCTGGATCCGGCGCGTCACGAGCTTACCGTGGACGGGGCGCCGGCGGCGGTGACGGCCACGGAGTTCCGCATCCTGGAGACGCTCATGCGCGCCCGGGGCCGGGTGCTGAGCCGCGCCCAACTGCTCCAGGGGGCGTTCGGTGAGGACGTGGTGGTCACGGATCGCACGGTGGACGTGCATATCACGTCGCTGCGCAAGAAGCTGGGCGCAGCGGCCGTCTGGGTGCAGACCGTGCGGGGCGTGGGTTACACCTTTCGGGAACCGCGTGACGACTGAGCCGGTTGGGTAAAGAGTGTTTGCGGGTCTGAATTCGTGCAGGTCAAACAGGGCAGATTTTTCTGGAAGTTGTTCGCGGGCAACGCCCTGCTCCTGGTGGGCGTGGTGGGAACCTGCGTGTTGCTGCTCATCGACGCCTTCGATGCTTTCTACAGCGCCGAGTTGACCGGTCACCTGCACACCATCGCCAGGGTTTTACAGCACGAATACGCTGACAGCTACGATGGGCCGCAAGGGCATGTGCTGTCGGAGGTGGCCAACGAACTCGGTGATGGCGGTGGCGGGGTGCGCGTGACCTTCGTCGATGCCGCCGGGCAGGTGCTGGGCGATTCTCACGCCGATGCGGAAGAGATGGATTCACACGCCAATCGCACCGAGATCCGGGAGGCCATCGAGACCGGATTCGGCGAGAGCACGCGTTTTTCCAACACGGTTTCGAAGGAAATGAAGTACGTGGCCGTGCGTGTCGGGCCGGTCGACGCGCCGGCGGGCGTGGTGCGCGTGGCGATGCCGGTGGGTAGCATCGTGGCCCGGACGCAGGCGGCGCGGCAGTTGTTCTGGCGGGTGTCGGGGATCGCGCTGGTTGCGGCGGTCATTCTGGCGCTGGGCTTGGCGCGGCTCTGGAGTCGGCGGATCGCCCAGGTGACGGCCACCGCGCGCACCCTATCGCACGGCGACTTGAGCGCCCGGGCGGAAGACAGTGGATCGGACGAGGTAGCGTTGCTCGCGCGTTCGCTCAACCGTATGCGTGACCACCAGGCTGCGCAGCTCGAGACGATCGACCGTCAACGGCGAACACTGGAGTATCTGCTGGCCAAGCTGCACGAAGGGGTGATCGTGGCCGACGCCGAGGGGCGGGTGATCCTGATCAACCCGGCGGCGAGCAAACTGCTGAACCTGGCGGTGGCGGAGAGAGCAACGACGGGAGAGGCCGCGGGGCTGTCCGCCGAGGCTGGCGAACTGTCGCTGCCCGACGAGGTGAAGCTGATTCTGCAGCCTAACCGGCGGCGTTCTGAAGGCCTGACAGAGCGGCGGATCATCTTGGAGCGGAGTGGCGGGTCGGTGACCCTGCTGGCGCGGGCGTCGGACATTTCGTTGCCGGATCTGGGCGACAATCTCGGGGAAGATGGAGGGACCGGCGGCCGCCTGCTGGTGCTCACCGACATCACTGAGTTGACCCACACGATTCAGGTCAAGACGGATTTCGTGGCCAATGCGTCGCATGAGCTGCGCACCCCCTTGTCGGCGATTCGAGCGGCGGTCGAGACGTTGATGTCGATCGACTTGGTAGCCGAGGGCGAGTCGGCCCGCCCGCTGCTGAGTGTCATTGACCGGCACAGCGAACGGTTGAACGCGATCGTGGCTGACTTGCTCGATCTGTCGCGGATCGAGTCGGGGGCGCGGCGGTTTGAGGCGTCGCGGTTGCGCCTGGCGCCGCTGTGCGACGAGTTGCGGGAGCGGTTCGGCGAGCGCCTGGTGGCCAAGAATCTCAACTGGCACGTGGATTTGGAGCCGGGCGCGGACGTGGTGGCTGTCAACCGGGAACTGTTCGTGCTGGTGTTGGACAACCTGGTGGACAATGCGATCAAGTTCACCGCGGAGCACGGGCACATCACGGTGTCTTCGCGGTCGGCTGAGGGGCAGGTTTGCGTCAGCGTGGAGGATGACGGCTGCGGGATCGCCCCGGAGGAGCAGGAGCGGGTGTTCGAGCGTTTCTATCAGGTTGAGCGGGCGCGGAGCGGCGCGAAGCGCGGCACCGGTCTGGGCTTGGCGATTGTGCGGCATGCGCTCAACGCCATGCACGCCCAGGTGACGATGCACAGCGTGGTGGGTGCGGGGACGCGGCTGGACGTGTTCGTGCCGGCGGCGCCGACACCGGCCGTCAGCGCCTGATTGGAGCCGACGGCGCCGCGAGCTGGTTTCCACCTCGTTTCGCAACAAGAATAAGGCGATGAAAGCGGCGTTTCTGGAAAGTCAGTCGGCTGCGGTGGTATTGGACGCTTTGGCCTGTGGCGCGATGGTGCTCGATGCGGCGGAGCGCATCGTGTACGTCAATCCGGTGCTGGCGGACACGCTTGGCTGCGCGGCGGCCGCGCTGGAAGGCAAGCGGCTTGATGGGCTGCCTTACGCCGGCGACGGGGAGGAAGGCGCGCATGGCGTCGTGGCCCTGAGATCGGCGTTGGCGGAAGGAGCGGAGGCGGCGGTTCGATTCCGGCGGTCTGATGGGACGATCGTTGCGACTCTGGCCGCAAGCACGGCATTGCCGGATGGGCCGGATGGGCTGGTTTACCGGCTGGTCACGATCGCCGACATCTCCACGGCCAAGACCGCGGAGCAGCGGGCCCAGGACCAGTTTGCGATTGTCAGCCGGCTCAGCGATACGGTGATCGAGCAGGCGCTCGAGCTGCGCAAGTATGCCCAAACCCTCGAGCAGCGGGTTCGGGACCGGACGGAGGCGTTGCGCGAGGCGAACATGGACGCGATCTTCATGTTGGCCGTCGCGTGCGAGGCCAAGGACCTCGACACCGGGGCGCACGTGCTGCGCATTCAGGAGGCCAGCAGGGGGACGGCGCTGGCCCTCGGTTTGGGCGAAGCGAAGGCGGAGGAGATCGGATATTGCGCCATTCTGCACGACGTCGGCAAGATGACGGTGCCCGACCGCATCCTTCAGAAGCCGGGCAAGCTCACGGCCGAGGAGCGAAAGCTGATGGAGGAGCACACCCTTTCCGGAGAGCGGATTCTCTCGACCAAGGCGTTTTTCGCGGTGGCCCGGCAGATCGCCCGCAGTCATCACGAAAACTGGGATGGGAGCGGCTATCCGGATGGTTTGCGCGGCGACGCCATTCCGTTGCCCGCCCGCATCGTGCACGTGGCGGATGTATTTGACGCGTTGACCAACGCCCGGGTGTACAAGGCGGCTTGGCCGTTGGAGCGGGCGTTGGCATACCTGGATGAGCAGGCCGGTGGCATGTTCGACCCGGAGGCGGCGGCCGCGTTTGGCCGTTTCCTGCAACGCGCCGGGCGCGGCCGTTGACCGTCGGCGAGGCGGATGGGCCGTGAGGGGATGGGGTTTTACCTGCGACGAATCGTCGCCGCACCTGTGGTGGTGAGACCGACGCCGCTGAAGATGGACTGCAACCTGTCCGCTGGGCGCGAATGGGGTAAACAGCCTTAGACACTGCTGTGACCCGCTGGTAGACTGTGAATTCCTTGGGGGCCGTCAAGGTGCGGTTGGCGACCGACCGGGGACCGTGCGCTGCCGGGCGGATTGACGGCGGCGCGCCGGCCATGCGCAAGGCGTGGCCGCACCACGCAGTGTGGGAGTATTTCAGCGATGTTGGCGATTCTTCAGGTGTGGGGCTGCGCGCTGGCTTTGATACTGGGCCAGGCGACGGAGCCGGCGGGCAGCGCGCCGGCGGCGCGGATGATCACGATTGCCCTGGCCGACGACGAGCCGGCGCCGGAGGTCGAGCCGGTGACATTCACCGCGCGATTCACGGTCGACGACCTCATGCCGGTGTTGACCGAGCGGGTGGATCTGTTGCCGTTGCCGATGCAGTTTGAATCGAAGCGGGAATCCTGCGTGGCGGCGCTGCGCCGCGTGAGCATGGGCGCGCTGGTGGACGAGTTGTCGCCCTTCCTCGAGCGCCGCTTCGTCAACCAGTTTCAGCCCGCGCACGATGTGCTGGTGAAACCGGTGCCGCCGGAGATGCGGGTGACCATCGACGCGCCGGAACTGCCCGGCGGCAAGTATGCCGGGCCGGACAGCGAGGTGGTCGGTTTTCAGCTTCATGACATCGACGAGTCCACCTACATCAACGTGGTCATCCGCGTTCTTCAGGCGGCGCGCCGGTTACTGGAGTCGGGCGACCCGCGCGCGGACCGCACCGTGGAGGGCTACTATCAACTGGCGGCGGAGCAGGAGCTGGCCGCCCTGCGCGACGCCCGCAATCGGCAGCAGGCGGACGTCGCGAGCCGTCAGGCGGTGCGCGAGCGGATCGGCCGGCAGCTTGGGGTAATCGACGCGGACGGCAACCTCGACCTGGACAAGGCCCAGTGGGTCAAGGAATCGCGCCGTTTCAGTTACGTGGTGCGCGATGGGCGGTTTATCGACAAGCTCAAGCCGCTGGTGGACCGGATCAACCGCGAGATCGGGATCGCCGATTTCGGCGCGGACCTGCTCACCGATCAGCCGGGCATCCACTTTGACGAGGATCTCGGCGACGTGGAGATTCTGCTGCCCCGCCCCATGCTCGAGACCTTCCTGGCGGAGGCGGACCTGCTCGAACGGCGCATGGCGGAAGACTCGATGATCAGCATCGAGGTGGTGCGGCTGACGGACCGGGACATCATCAGCGGGGCCGTGGCGTCACGGCTGGACAGCAGTTTTCGGGGGGTGCACGACATCGAGCGGTTCAACCAGGACGCGGTGGTGCGCCAGGCGGGCATCAACGCGCTCACCGCGATCGCGAACCGGGAGCTGCAAATCGTGAACCTGGAGGGGATCGAAGCGGGCACGTTGCCCGCGGGCACGCCGCCGGTGACGTTGCCGGCGATCGAGTTGCCGCCCATCCAGCGCGACCGGACGGCCACCACGTTGGGCACGTCGATGGCCATCGGGGCCGACGAAGCGTTCTTCGACGGCACCGAGCAGTCGTATGGGTTCAGCTATATCGGGCCCGATGGGATCGAGCACCGCCTGGCGTTCGACGTGGTCGACAATCTGCGCGAGTTCTGGGACCGAATCGAGCGCAACCTGATCGTCCACAAGATTCGCAAGACGGAAACGCTGGAGCAGTTCACCGTTCCGGTGGGACCGGCGACGAAGACGTTCGAGGGCATCGCGGCGCTCATTTCCCAGGAGAATCAGCAGATCGTGGTGGCCACGGGCACGGGCGCGATCAGCGAGTTGAGCGCGACGGCGGGTACGTGGCTGGTGATCAAGGACTTCGAGATTACGCCGATTCCGGGCTCTTCGACCGCGTTGTCGGAGACGGAGATTCAGGCGATCGAGGACCGTGTGCTGCTGACCATGCTGCTGCGCGATCCGCTGGTCAGCATTGAGGTCAAGACCGGGCTGGTGGAGGCGGATCATCGGGAGGAATTGCGGAGTCTGCTGGACGAGTTGCGGGGGGAATATCGGGATCGGCCATTGCGCGACGGCAACCGGGCCCTGACCTTCGGCGATCTGTACGACGCGCGGCGGAAGGAGACGTTGCAGGACGCCTCGCTGGAAAAGAAGGAGCGCAACAGCAAGATCACGCTGACGTTTTATTCCAGCCAGGGTACGATTCTGGACAAGACGGGCGTCACGGCGCTGGGGGATGCGAACGATCTGACTTCGTTCACCACGCAGCTCAGTCCGAACGTGGTCACGCCGATTTCGAGCTTTTTTACGAAGAGCGCCAGCGGCACGAAGGACACCTCGCAGATCACCGGCGTGGCCCGCGGGGAGAATGAAAACAAGGAGAAGACCATGACGCACCTGGTCGTGCGGGCGCGGTTTCCCACCGATGACCGGGAGCGCAAGGATCGCGATGAGGGACGTTTTCTGGGGTATTTCGAGCTGCCGCTGAGCCGCGAGCCGCTCAGCACGGTGAATTTACCGTTCTTGTCGAGTTCGGAGCATCCGCTGGAGCGGCTCGCCCAGGTGCGGGTGGGGCGCATGTTTCCGGCGCTTGACGCCAGTCGGATCAAGAAGGCGTCGGTGTGGTTCAATCCCAACAGCCTGGCGGGTGACGTGCCGCGCGAGGTATGGGAGGCGTGCCAGACGCGGCTGCTGATGAACATCAAGATTCTCTCCGAGTCGGCGCCGCACAACCAGGCGCTCACGGCGGACTATCGTCAGCGGTTCATCATCGAGGTGCGTTCGCTGCTGGAATACGACCCTGACTTTTTCGATGCGCCGAACATCGCCCTGCGGAACATGAGCCATTGGAACGATCCGAACCGGATCGTGCTGGCGCTGCGCAACGGGGCGGGGCGTTTTGCGCTGCAACGCTTGATCGCCATGATCGACGAGTTGGGGTTGCTGCTTGTGCCCCAGGACTATGTCGACAACTATCTCGCCGTCGCCAGTACGGGTTTCTGGGGACGGCACCGGATTGCGCTGCTCAGCGAGGCGGAGGTGACGGCCTTGCGCCGCGACGTCGCCAACCATTTTCTCCGGATCGAGGAGGTCTACGGCGACGCGTTCCTCGAGGCCGTCTCCCTGCTTTGCGGCCTGGGCACGTACCATTCGACGGAGCTGGAGCGCGTTTCGACGGGCCCGTTCGACGGCTATGCCGACCTGGTGGTATTTGACAACAGCACGGAATTGCACGCCGACCCCGCGCTCACCCGCCGGGCCCATGAGGATTTTCTTCTGCTGCGCAGCGGCGGCTTCGAGGGCGGGTTGTTCGAGCCTTCGTTTGTCACGTTGAGCGATCTTACGGACGCCGCCCGGACCTACGTGGTGCGCGGCGCCGAGATCCTGGATCACGCGTTTTCCGCGCTGTCCAGTTACCGGCACGACTGAGCCAACTTCTCGGCGAACTTGCCCGTTCGCGGCGCCGTGTGCGGATGGTCTGTCCGTCGTCGGGGCGCTATGCTGTGGGCGCGCCAAGCGGACGGCGGGTTGACGCGCAAGCTGGCGGAATGGTGGGAAGTGAGGCCGGATTCCATTCTCTCCGCAATGGCATCTTTGCCCCGGTTCACGAACTTCGACGAGATGGCTAAGATGCCAGCGCATGGTGAGATTCGAGGGCGGTGGCAGGCCGAGCACGGCGGGTTGTGGACAGGCAGGACAAATGCCGGAAATAGCTATCGGACAGGTTGGGATTGCGCATCCTTTTGTGCAGGCGGCGCTTAGCGGCTACAGCGATCTGCCCATGCGCCGGATCGCCCGCCGGTACGGGGCTTCGTATACCCTGAACGAGGTGGTTCTCGACAAGAGCGTGCTCACCAAGGGCAAGGGGCAGAAGCGCATTCTGCGGCCCGTGGAGGCCGACGACCACCCCGTCGGCGGCCAGCTTATGGGGGCCAACCCGGATGACTTCGCGCCGGCCGCCCGGCTCCTGGCCGACGCCGGCTACGACGTCATCGACATCAACTTCGGCTGCCCGGTGAAGAAGGTGCTGGGGCGTTGTCGTGGGGGCTTTTTGCTGTCGGAGCCTGCGACGGCTTTGGACATCGTGGGGCGGGTGATCGACGCCGTGGGTGCGGACAAGCCGGTCACGGTGAAGATGCGCCGAGGACTCGACGACAGCCCGGAAAGCGAGCGCAACTTCTTCACCATCCTGGACGGGGCGTTCGAGCGCGGAGCGGCCGGCGTCACGGTCCACGGCCGAACGGTCAAACAACGCTATATCGGACCCAGCAACTGGGATTTTCTTGCCCGGGTGAAGCGTCACGCCGGCGATCGGCTGGTGTTCGGCAGTGGGGACCTGTTCAGCGCCCAGGCCTGCCTGGACATGATGGCCGAGACGGGGGTGGACGGCGTCACCATCGCACGTGGCGCGATCGGCAACCCGTGGATATTCGGGGAATGCCTGGCACTGGTTGCCGGGGCTCCGCTGCCCGATCCGCCGAGTATTGCCGAGCAGGGGGCGGCGATCGCGGCGCACTTCGAGGAGGCTGTGCGCGTGCTCGGGGCGGAGTCGGCCGGCCGGAACATGCGCAAGTTCGGGATCAAGTACAGCGAGTTGCACCCGTGTGCCCAGCAGGTGCGGGACGCGTTCATTGCGGTGAAGACGCCGGATGATTTCGCGGGGGTGCTGGCCCGCTGGTACGACCCGGCCGGCGACTACCCGCCGGTGGTCCGCCGCGCCGGTCACGGCGACCTCATCGCCGCCGGCGCGACGAGCTGAGCGCATTCACTTCTTTTACTTTTTTGGGTCCTGCTCGGGCGGTCAAGGACCCGCCGGACTGTGATGAGGTGGGCGGTTCTGGCGACCTCCTTAGTTTGCTTCGTCCTCACGAGATTCGTTTCCTCAGGTTATTGCTACATCTCGGATGATTGTGCTCGGAATGATTATATAAGCCTCCCGGGGGCGACGAGATTCAGTGAGCACAGTTGCGTGCCATCGTAGAAAGTAGTTTTACATTGACGCATTGGTAGCGATCGACTAGCGGGGAGAGTAAGGGGATTGTCGAACCATCAGTTCACGCAAATGATCCTGTCGGAGGACGAAGTGCAATGAAGATATTGGTATTTAACCTATTGGCCTTGATTCTAGCTTGCAGCGTAGGCGCTGCAGACTCCACGGATACGCAGGCAACTGTGCATGTCAATGCGGCCCCCCCGTACTGTTCGACCGAGACGAAGGGGACGTGAACGGTGACGGGAAAGTCAACCAATTGGATATTGAAGCGGTTGTCCAGCTTGGGGCGGACAGTCGATTCCTTGCGGAATTTCGTCAGAAGCTCGGCGTTTGCTGGCCGAACTTTCCGGACACCGGGGGCCATACGGCGTCAACGCTGTTGGCGAGGCGAATGGTGAAAGCATTGGTGGATCTCAACGACTGCGCCGCCGTTGTCCTCTCCTGCTGGGATGGCACGCTCGATGGTCGGCACCAGTGGATCGGCATGGACGCCGAGAGTCTTCGGGCTCTCGGTGCAGGACGTTTGTGCTTTGTGGAAAGTATCGAGACGAAGGCATGGGAGCTCAGGAACTGTGCACGTGTTGTTCGCTTCGGCAAAGCACGTCGGCACAATGCGGGGGGTTGAGATTGGGATTGGCCAACCAAAGTGCGAGAACCGTGCGGATTCGTGCCGTCAAGTGTCTTATGTTCCCAGGCGTTCGTCGCGGACGTGGATGACGCGGCAGACGGCGCGGGCGACGAGCTCGGATTGGGGCATCATGGGGGGCTGGGGCCGGCCGTAGACGGCCGCGACCGCGGGCTGGAGGACGATGCCGAGGGTGATCGCGGCGATGACGTCGGGCTGATTGGCTTCGGGTGCGGGCAGGCCGTCGGCGTAGCGGGCCATGAGTTCGAACCAGAACTTGACCGGGCTTTTTTCGGTTTCATCCATGCGCGACCAGAGGTCGTGCTGGTGGAGAAGGACGAAGCTGAAGAGGCGGTAGTTGTCGTCGAAGAGGCGGTAGAAGCACTCGACGGCGCTGCGGATGGCATCGTAGGGGCCGAGGTCGGGTGAGACGTGGGCGTGGAGGTTGTCGTAGAGGTCGCTGAGTCCGGAGCGGAAGACTTCCCAGGCGAGGTCCATTTTGCCGTCCCAGTGGCGGTAGAGGGCGGCCTCGCTGACGCCGGCGAGTTCGGCGATCTGTCGGATGCTGGTGGCGTCGAGTCCTTTTTCGCCGAAGAGTCGGCTGGCGGACTGGTAGATGGCGTCTTTGAATTTGACTGGTCGGCCCATGGTCCCGCCTCCGTTAGTGAACGCTCGCTTTCAATACCGCGTTGGCGGCGGGGAGTCAAGGTGGAAGTTGGAAGTCAAAAGTTAGAAGTCAGAAGTATCAAGTGTGAAGTATCAAGTGAGAACGTTTTGGGGGGGACGGGGCCTGGGGTGGGCGATGTGCTGGGGCGGTTGGTGGTTCGCATGGCGGCGCACGGCGGTGGCCTGATGGGCTTGGGATACCTGATGAGCCGTGCTTGGCCATGGCACCCAACCCTGGGGGGCGTGCTTGGCCATAACCCCAGCCCTGGGGGGCTTTCACGTCACTGCGGATCGCTCACCGCTGACAGTCGATAGCCGATGGCTGATAGCTGATGGCCGATACCTGACCGTTGACCGTTGACAGCCGGTCGCTGACGGCTGAGAGCTGATCACTGACAGCTCAACTAGGTCAGAACGACTTCGCCGGAGAGGTCGCGGGCGGTCTTCTGGATGCGTTTGAGGGCCGGGGCCTTGCGCGCACACCAGGCCACGTAACGGCTGCGCGAAACGTGCAGGCGCACGATCGAGACGATGATCCGGGTCACGTACATCTGGCATAAGGTGAAAGCCAGCAGGCCGGCGAGGACCACCCGGGACCAGTGGACGTACACGTGCCGCTCGACGATGTAGGTCCAGACGCCCGGCCCGATCAGGGCTGCGATCAAACCGCCGAAAGCCACCGTTACACAGGCCAGACCGCGGAGGGAAAAAAGCTCTTCCAGAAGGCGGGTGGTCAGGGTGTCGCGCCGGCGATCGCCGTTGAAGGCGTGCAGCGACTCGGAGATGAGCAGCGCGCAGGCCATGAGCATCGCGGCCGATCCGAGGAACGAGCAGAACAGCAGGCGGTAGATCATGGACTCTTCCAGGTGCCGCTCGGTGAGCCACATTTCGATGGGGTGGGCGGCGAAGAGCAGGGTGATCAGGCCGCAGAGCAGTGAGCCGGTAAGGAAAACGCGCGCCGGTCGCCAGAACAGGGTCATCTCCATGATGGTCTGGAAGAAGCGCCAGCCGTCTTTGAAGACGTTGAGCTTGGACTCGCCCACGCGCTCTTCGTAGGACATGGGCAGTTCGAGCACGGGCAGTTCTTCGTCGAGCAGGGCCCGGGCGCTCATTGCCGGGGTGAAGTTGAGCCCGTCGGGCAGGGGGTAGAGGCGCTGGAGGGCGTCGCGGCGGATCACGCGCATACCGCTGGCGGTGTCGTGGACCACGCGGTTGGTGAGGATGCTGAGGATCGCCGCGTAGGTGCGGTTACCGATGCGGCGGGTGCGGGGCATACGGCTGTTGGGGCCCATGCGCGAGCCGAGGGCGATGGCGGCGTGGGAGGCGTCGAGTCCGGCGCAGAGATCGGCGAAGAACTCGGGATCGCAGGTGCCGTCGGCGTCGAGGAAGCCGACCAGTTCGTCGTCGGTCTCGGCGAAGCCGCGCTTGATGGCCGCGCCGTAGCCGCGGTTGTGCTCGAATTCGATGAGCTTGATCTCGTCGTAGCCGCGGGCGATGCGGGCGGTGGCGTCGGTGGATCCGTCGCTGACCACGACGATGTTGACGGCCGTCACCGGCGCGCGGGCGATGATGTTGGGCCGTGCGGCGAGGGTGCGCTCGATGATGCTGGCGATGGCGGCCTCTTCGTTGTAGGCCGGGATGACGATGGTGAGTTTCATCCGCTCGAGTCTCCAAGCAACCGCGGGATCTGCGATGAATTCGACGAGGGCACGACGACTGCCCGATAATGTTGTCGGACGGGCGGGCTTGCGTCTTGATTTTCGGACCCATTGGGGGGGGAAGGTCCGAGAATACCGGCCGGGCGGGCCGCGTCGGCGGTTCAAATCATTTCCGCCGAGATTGAACGCGCCGCCGCCGGGGCACGCGCTCGTGGGGCGCGGGCGACGCGGGGTCGAACTCCACGTTGAAGATGACTCGCTCGCTGGTGTCGGCCCGGTCCTCGGCGACCAGTCCGAGGTACACGGTAGCGATGCGGAAGGCGATGATGCCCCCGGCCGTCGCGAAGGCGGCGAGGAGCACATCGGTTACGGCGGGATTGCGCGCGGGAATGAGGATCTGCATGGATTCCATGGCCGCGACGATGATGGCGACGCTGGCCGCGGTGGCGGTGATGCCCTGGTGCACACGAGGGGATCGGCGGTAGCGCCGCCAGAGGCAGATGCCGACGGCCAGGATGAAGTAGCGACCGGCTTTGGAGAACAGGTCGTCGAGGGCGATGGGCAGCCGCGTGCTCTGGTACATGTGCATAGGCAGCCACTCGATGGCGCTGATCTGGGCGTGGATGGAGGCCGGCGCCAAGTTGGTGTGCAAGGGGGCCAGTTCCCGCGCGGCAATGTAGAGGCACAGGCACGCCAGGAGCGTAGTGGTGAGCATCCGCCGCGTTGGCGGTGCGTTGTCGGTCCCGGTCCAGCCGGGGCGCCAGGCGCGCACGATCGGCGCGGAGGCGCATGCGCCAGTCGCTGCGCCGGACAGGGCGAAGAGCACACCGGTCACGTCGGTGCTGCGGGAGATGATGAAAATCTGTGCGAGTGCGGTGCTAACGGCCAGGATGCCCGCGGCGGCGATGGTCCAGACCGCGGCGGTCAGCGGTCCCATGCGGCAATGGACGACGAGGTACCGCTGCAAGAGAACGCCGAGCAGCGCGTAGATCGCCAGGGTGCAGGCATAGTCCAAACCCAATTGCCAGCGTTCGCGGCTGATTGCGGATTCGGAGGATTGTTGGCCGGGGGCGACCGGTGAGAGGGCGGTGCTGAGCCGGGCGGTCCGGGCGAACGGGGTGAGGCTGGTATCGTGCAGCGAGTCGCGGATGCGGTTGGGGCTGAAGGTGATATCGAACGGAGCGAGTGCGGCGAGGATGATGACCCCGGTCACCAGTTGGGCGAGCGCGGCGGAGGGGCGGCGCCGCAATCGATCGCGCCAGTCGCGGGCAAGAGCGCTCCCGGCCGACCGGCCGGCGCCGACAATACCCATCACGATACCGTGCAGACTGGCGCCGAGGATGGTTCCGGCGGAATTGCACAGCCAGTCGGAGATGGCGCTGACCCGCGACGGAGAGAACAACTGGCTGAACTCGGTGGCGTAACTGATCACGCCGCCGATGAAGACCGCGCCGGTCCAGGACACGAGTGGTCCCCAGCCCGTTTTGCGCAGCGCGTGGCGCAGCAGCACGCCCAGCGGTATGTAGAGCGCGATATTGGCGAGCAGGTCGGGCAAGTGCAGGTCGGCTATCGGCAGGCCGAACAACTCGCCGTGGCCCGGCGGCCGAGCCGTCTCCGGGCCGAAGTCGAACGGCACGAGACCGACCCAGACCATGGCCAGCAGGTACACCGATGCGAGCACTTCGCCCGTATGGCGGCGGACGTAGCGTAGCAAACGAATTTCAAAATCTGCACGCATGCGCGGACGCTCCGCGAGGGTGAACGACGAATCCAGCGTTTCTATCGGGTGACGCGGGGTCCGGCTGGCATTGCAGCCGTCGCATCGGACGCGGGCGAGCAAGGGGGCGAAGTGCTGCCCGATAATCGCGGGCGTTGCCGGCTTGCGGGAGCGCGACCGCCTGGCGTATTCTCTGCCGTCATGTCGCAGCGAAGACGTTTATGGACATGGGTCGCGCTGGCGGTGACGGCGGCGCTCTACGGCGTGCTGTCCGTGACCGGGCTGCGCTGGGGATTACCCAGTGACGCGGACGACGCACTGCTTTTTCCGGGTCGGCCGGCGTGGTCGGGGCAGATGCTTGCGGAGCTGGCCCCGGGCGGGGCGCGGACCGACGCCGCGGTCGGCGCGGACGTGGACGTGAACCCCCGCGATGCAGCGGCCAGTCCGGTCAACCTGGCCGCCACGCCGCAGGACGCGGCGGAGATCTATCGCCGTTATCGGCTCTTCACGCGGCAGCCCGACGAGATGATCACCATGATGGCGCTCTCGGGGATGAACCCGCGGGCGGGCCAGCTTGATCCCAAGCTGTATCAATACGGCGGGTTGTTCATCTACCCGGTCGGCGGGCTGATCGGCGTCTGCGGCGCTGCTGGTGTTTTCCCGGTGCGCTCCGACCTGACGTACTATCTGGATCATCCGGGCGCGTTCGCCAATTTCTACGTCGTTGCGCGGCTCTATGCCGCGGCGTGGGGAGTGCTCGGGGTCCTGTTGATGTACGGCATTGCCCGGCGGCTGGGGGGGACGTCGGCCGGTCTGGTCGCGGCGCTGCTCTTCGCTCTGTTGCCGGTGGTCACCGGGATGGCCCACGAAGCGAAGCCGCATCTGCCCGGGGCGGTGTTGATGCTGCTGGCGGTATGGCTGGGGCAGCGGGTGTTGGAACGGTCGGCGGAGGATCCGCTTCCCGACGGGGCCAGGTCGGTGTGGGGATGGCGTCGGGGATGGGTCGCGCTGGCGGCATGTTGCGGCGCGGCGGTCGGGATGGTGTTGTCGTCGGCGCCGATCGTGGTGCTCATTCCGCTGGTGGCGGGGTTGGAATTGCGGCAATATGCCCGGGCGCGGGCCGGCGCCGTCAGGGCGAAGCGTTGGGTCGGCGCGTTCGTCGGGCGTTGCGCCGTTGGCGGCATCATCGCCCTCGCGGCTTACCTGGCGACCAATCCCTACATTGCGATCAACCTGTTCGCCAACCCGGCGGTGCTGCGCAGCAACTTTGGCAATTCGCTGGCGATGTACGCGGTCGATCGGGTGCTGGAGGGCTTCGTTCGGGTCGTACAGTTGACGGCCGAAGGGGCGACCTGGCCGGTATTGGGGTTGGGCCTGATTGCTGCGATGGTTGTGGTGGTCCGGCGGCGCACCGACGCCCTGCCGCTGTTCGTGCCCGCGGTGGTCTTGTTCGGTCAGTTCGTGTGTATCGGGGCGGGCAAGCCGGACGAGTATGGCCGGTTCGGCGTGTTCTATGAATGCGCGTTGGCGATCGGGGCGGCGTGCCTGCTGAGCTGGCTGATGTGTCGAAATCGTGGGGCGGGAGCGGCCGCGACGGCGGTGGTTTGCGTCATATGCGCATGGTCGACGGGAGGTTATCTATACAGTCTCCAGGCGGATGCGGCGGGCGCCGGCAGCCGGGATTTAGCGGCGGCGTACCTCGCGGAGAACTGGTCGGAGGCGGCGGTGGCGGTGACGGCCGAACCCGCCCCTTACGCCTGCCCGCCTCTGGATTTTGCCAATCGGCACGTGGTGCTCTTTCGGGCGGGTCCGGAGGCGACGGCATTGGACGGCGTTCGCGACTGGAATGCGGCGTTGCGCCTGGACGAGCTGGAGCCGCGATCGCCGGCCGTGCCGCGGATCCTGGTCGCGGCGCTCGACGATCCGGTGGACGTTGTGTCCGCGGTGGATGACCGCCAGTGGAAGAAGTCGCTGGTTTTTGAAGCCCGGCATCCGTGGCTGCCGCGGGCGAGGATCACGTGGGCGAACAAACCTGTGGTCGTGCTTATTGCGCCGGAGGGCTGAGGGCTGAGGGGAGATGGGGATGCGTTTGACTGTCTACCAGGACGATCCCGGGGTTGCTTCGGCGGTGGATATTGCCCGGGGCCTGGTGTTGCCGTGGTCGGCGGTGCGCCGGTACGTGACGCGGCATGATCTCGATGGCCAGGCGCTGCACGCCGCGCTGCGCGGGTCGGGATGGACGCTGGCCGGTGTGGAGCTTGATCCGCTGAGCGGTCTGGATGCGGCTGGCTTCGAGCGGGAGACTGACGACGCCTACATGCAGATGCAGATTGCCGAGCGGATCGGCGCGCCGCTGGCGATTTTGGCGTCGGCGCATGCGGGGTTGGCCGGCGCGGACATCATGGCGGACGCCGTGACGCGCCTGGCGGCGCTGGCTGAGCGGATGGATGTGCGGTTGTGTCTGCGGAACGCCGCGGACTCGGCCGCGGAGCAGGTGGACGCACTGCGGCGGATATTTGATCGGGCCGAATCGCCCGCGCTGGGATTATGCCTGGACAACCTAGCGTGCGTGCAGGCGGTGCAGAATCCGGCCGACGCGGTGCTCGCGTTTGCGGACCGGCTGGCGGCGGTTCGGCTGCGGGACGAAATGAGGGAACGGGCCTGCGCACCGGGGTCCGGGCGCGGGCACGTGGCGGCGACCCTGGCGGCGCTCGCGGACGAGGGTTTCGCCGGACCGGTCATCGTGGACGCGGCGTGGGCGGTAGACGTTGCCGAGCGGTTTGCGGACTACTGGCGCTGAGGCGTCAAGTCGGCTGGGTGGTGGTCGACTGTGCTGCGCCGGGCGTACCCAGGTCAGGAGGCGCAACGTCCGGTGGCGTCCAATTTCGGTCTGAGGGCAGCGCGGGTGACGGGGGTGCGTAATCGGCGGGCGGCGGCGGAGGTGTATTGCCACCCTGCTGCATCAACGCGGCGACGCGTTCGGCGAGTTGACGCAAGGGCGTGCTGTTGGGCATCGCCCGAGTTGCGCGGTTGCACAGTTCCTGCACATCTTCGAGATCGTTGTGGCGGGCGAGCACTTCGTTGATGCAATAGAGGGCTTTCTGCTCGTTCTGGCGGAAGAGCGCGAGGTCGGCCGCGAGGAACCAGACCGGCGCGGCGCCGGGGGCGAGTTCCAGCGCCCGGCGGCTCCACGCTTCGACCTGTTCGGGGTCGCGCTGGAGCATCCGAGTGAACAGTTGGTAGGCCATGTCGACGTAGGCATTGGCGAGGTAGGTCGCCAGTTCGTCGTCGGTGAGTCCGAGGGCGCGGTCTCGAATGATTTTGCGGGCGAAATCTTCGTGTCCTGCCGCCAGGTGATAGGCGATCAGCCGGTTACGCATGGTCGCGACCAGGGCCCGTCCGTCTTCGGAATTGGGGGCTTCCTTCAAGGCCTCCTCGGCCGGAGCGATGGCCGCCGCCGGGTCTTCGGGGGCGGCAAGGAAGCGGGCCTCGGCCAGTTCGGCCAGGCAAACTGCCCGGGCGAGCAGCGCTCGCGGGGCGATTCTGTCATAGTAGCTACGCGCTTCTTCCAGGTACGCGACGGCATCGGAGCGCTGTGCGCCGGTGGCGGTCATCGCACCCAGGCGCAGGATCTCCGGGGCCCAGGGGCTCGCCCACTGAGCGGGGTCGTCGTGGGGCGTGGCGTTGCGAATGGCCTGCACCGTGGGCTCGATCGCGGCGCGGAACGAATCGGTCTGAGCGATCCGCAAGAGCAGGTCCTGATAGACGGACGACACGAGATGGATGCGCAAGGGTCGGGCCAGCACGGTGATCAACTCTTCCGGATCGAGCTGCGTGAGCTGGGCGAGGACGTAACGGGCGGCGAGCTCGCTGTTGAAAGGGCGGCGAGCCAGTTCGAGCTGAAGCGCGGCGGCCGCCTGCTCGTGGAATTCGGCGAGTTGATCGGCGTCGTTGTTGAGCCGGGCGAAATAGGCCAGCAGTTGTAGAAAACCGTATTCAAGGTCGCCGTAGTGATAGGGACTGGGGGCGGCGGCGAGCATGTCGCGGAGCCGGGTTCGGCCGGCCTCGATATGCTCCTGACAGCGCTGCAAGCTCTCTTCGGCCTGGGCGGCGAGGTTGGGGTCGATCCTTCCGCCCTGTTCGGCCAGGGCGCGGCGCCGCAGGTATTGCTCCTGGAAAACCTGGGCGAGTTGACCATCGGTTCCAATCTGCACCTGGGCGGTCATGAGCTTGCGATAGGGGCTGAGCCGGTTGCGAAATGCCTGGGCGGCGAGGGCCTCGGCGCGTTGCCAGTCTTGCTGGCGCAGCGCGGCGTCGACCTGGTAGGCGGCCCGGGCGGCGGCAAAGTCGCGGCGGGAGATTTCCACGATGAAGAAACCGGCGACCAGTGCCGCGATGGCGGCCGTTATGCCCAGGGCGCGATGGTTGGCCATCACGCGCAGCGCCGCAGTCGGCGGAGGACCGGCGAGGGCCCAGATGAGGCCGACCACCGTGTAAAAGACCATGGGCAAGCCGACGATGCGCAGGCCGACGCCGGTGGTTTCGGCCACCATGAGGCCGACCAAGGCCGCCAGCAGTGCGATCAGCATGCAGCGCTGGGCGCGCGACGGGATGTGGGCGGCGGCTTTCGCGCCGCCGTGCAGGGTGACAAGCAGAGCAGCGACCAGCAGCACCACGCCGACGCTGCCCAAGTCGGCAGCGGTTTCGAGCCACTCACTGTGGGCATGCACGATGCGCGCTTCCAGGGCGGCGGGATCGTCGAGCACGTCCTGAGCGGCGAGGGCGTCGGCCTGGAGGGCGTACCCCCCCTGCCCCAGTCCGCGAACCGGAGCCTGCTGGAAGAGATCGAGGGCGTAGCCCCAGGAGTGGAGGCGGACGCGCATCGAGTCGCTGCGCCCGGTTGTGGAGTAGGCGGCGCGCTGGCTGTAGAAGTACGCGCCGGCGGCGACGATTCCGACCAGGGTGATCGCGGCCGTCACCTGGCGCACGCGCCGGTTGCCCGCGAAGTAGACCAGTCCGGCGAGGGCGACGACCAGCCCGAGGTACGGCCCGCGCGAGCGGGTTAGATACGTGGCGAAAGCCAGGATGGCCAGGGCCACGGCGCAAAGTGCGACCTTGGCGACGCCTCGGCCGACGCGGCGCCGCAGCACGTCGCTGACGCCGCTCGCGGCGGTCATGATCGCGACCAGTACCCCGGGCAGCAGGCAACTGGCCAGCATGATGGGGTTGCCCACGGGGTAAGAGGCGCGCAGGGTGGGATTGCGTTCGCCGCGGTAGGCGATGGCCATCGCCGCGGTGGCCACGAGAATGATGAGCAGGGCGTGTCCGCCATACGTTGCGGCGCGGCGGTTCAGGCCAAAACCGAGGGCGTAGGCCCAGACGATCTGCGACGCGAGCAGCACCGCGCCGCCCCACGCGTATTCCGGCGCCTGTGACCAGGTTGTCGAGGCGAACGACCAGCCGACGAAGGCAAGCAGCAGCGCCTGGGCGGTGCGAATGGGGTTGAGTTGCCGGCGGGCGATGCCGGCGGTCTCCTGCTCGCCGCCGGCCACCCGTTCGACGTCGATCACCGTGTCGGCTTCGTCGCGGGTTTCGCTGCGTGACCATGCGACCAGCCCGGCGACGGCAACGAAGAGCCCGATGCCTGCGACCAGACCGTGGGCGAGACCCTTGACCGCGACGCCTGCCGACGTGGGCGCGGCGTATTGCAGTGCGAGCAGCTCCACGAGGGCCAGGGTAAGGGAATCGGGATCCCATTCGCGGGCGCCGTCGTGCAGCACGGTCGGCTTGTCGGGGCTGGTCAGCAGACAGGCGCCGACCGCGCCAATGACCAGGAGGCCCAGCAGGACGATGTGGACGCCGCGCAACTCGTTCGGATTGGTGATGCGTATCAGGCTCATGGTTGTTGTTTCGGTGCGATCCAGGGAACGTTGTCAACGCCGGCTTGGTGGTTGGCCGCCAGGGCCCAGGCGAAGAGCAGGTCGCCCAGGCGATTGAGATAGACCACGGCCGCCCGATCCACCGGCGCGTCGTGGGCGAGGCTGACCACCGCCCGTTCCGCACGCCGACAGATGGTGCGGGCGAGGTGCAAGCGGGCGGCCAATTCGCAGCCGCCGGGCAGGACGAAGTTTTTCAAGGGCGGGAGCCCCGCCATGACCGCGTCCATGCGCTCTTCCAGCCGGGTGACCATGGCGTCGGTGATGTGGTGGCTGGGCGTTTGCCCATCAACGGTGGCGAGTTGCGTGCCGAGGATGAACAGTTCGCTCTGGACGGCGTGCAGGTCGGCGCGGGCGTCGTCGTCGGCCGCGGATGCGGCCAGACCCAGCGCCGCGTTCAACTCGTCGACGGCGCCGTAGCTTTCCACGCGGGGGGCGTCTTTGTCGACGCGGCCGCCGCCGAGCAGTCCGGTCCGGCCGTCGTCTCCGGTTTTGGTGTAGAGTTTCATGGCGCCTCGCTTGGTGCGTTGGGTATGGAGGCATTATAGGAGGCGGGTGAACCGCTGTCAGCCGATGAACCGTTTGGCCGGTCGGTCGAGGGCAATCCGGTCATCGGGGTGGTCATCCGCCGCGCATCCGCCACCAGCACAGCGACAGCAGCGCAAACAGCAGGTCGGCGTGCTCGCCCCGGCGGGCGCAGTGGTCGGCGAAGACGCGTTCGATTCCCGCGTAATCCAGGATCCCGAAGCCCTGGACGCGCTCGCGGGTGACGGTGTCGCGAAACAGGTCGCGCCATTGCGACCTGAAGAATTCCCCAATGGGGACTTCGAAGCCCATCTTGGGGCGGTCGAGAATCTCGTCGGGCAGCCGCCCGCGGTAGGCGTCGATGAGCAGGCGCTTGCGCAGGCCCCGGCGCACCTTCCAGTGCGCCGGGCAGGATTCCACGAGGGTCACCACGTCGGGATCGAGAAACGGCACCCGCACTTCGAGCGCGTGGTACATGCTCGCCAGGTCCACCTTGTGGAGCATGTCGGACGGCAGGCCGTAGCGCAGGTCGAAGGCGAGGATGCGCTGGAGAGGGTCGGCGTCCGGCAGGTGGTCGGTGAGCGATTGCGCGGCGGCGATGATTTCCGCGTCGATTGCCGGCCAGCGCTGCGGATCAACGAGGATCTGCTCGGCTTCGTCGCTGACGATCTTCGACCAGGCGAGGTGGCGCGCTAGCGGTGGCGCGTCCACGCCGGCGCGCAGCAGCTTCTGAAACTGGCGCACGCGATTCGCCAGCGGCGATGATTTGGAAGAACCCAGGCGGCGCAAGAGCGGCTCGATCAGGCCGCGGCGCAACCCGGCGGGCCAGCGGCGGTATCCGTCCAGGGTGTCGTGGCCGAGATAGCGCCAGTAACCGCCGAAGAGCTCGTCGCCGCCGTCGCCGCTGAGGCATACGGTGACGTGTTGGCGGGCGAGTCGGGCGACGATGGCCGTCGGGAGGATGGAGCTGTCGAAGAAGGGCTCGCCAAGGTGATCGAGCATGGGGACCAGGGTTGCCAGCACGTCATCGGTCGTGATGTGCAGTTCGTGGTGGTCGGCGCCCAGGTCGGCCGCGAGGCGCCGGGCAAAGGGGGTTTCGTCATACTGCCCGTGTTCGCGATATCCAATGCTGAAGGTCTTGATGGGACCGGGAGTGCATTCGGCCAGGTGCAGGGCGATCACGGCGGAGTCCACGCCGCCGGATAGAAAGGCGCCCAGGGGTACGTCGGCCAGGCGTCGCCGGGCGACGGCCTGAAACATGGCGGCGCGGACTTGCCCACAGGCCTCCGAGTAGTCGGCCGGGGCATCGCGACGCGGGTTGGGCGGGTAGTGCTTGGACGGTTGAGGTCCGTTCCTATCGAACGCGAGGTAACTGCCCGGCGGCAGGCGCTCGGCCTGGGCGTAGACGGTCTGCGGCGCGGCGAAGTAGCCCAGGCGCAGGTAGTGCAGCAGGGCCGCTTCGTCGACGCGCCGATCCCAGTCGCCGAGCCCGCGCAAGGTGGTCATCTCGCTGGCAAAGTGCAGACGCCGGTCGTCGCGGGCGATGAGCAGCGGCTTGATGCCGTAACGGTCGCGGGCGAGGAAGCCGCGCCGTTCCCGGCGATCAAAGAAGGCCAGGGCAAACATGCCGTTGAAGCGGGGCAGCGCGTCGGCACCCCAGGCGGCGCACGCGGCCGCGACAACTTCCGTGTCGGTGTCGGTATGGAATTCCCAACCAGCGGAGGACAGATCGCGCCGCAGGGCGCGGTGGTTGTAGATTTCGCCGTTGTAGCTCAGGACGTAGCGGTCGTTGTGGTAGAGAAAGGGCTGATGGCCGGCCGGCGTGGGGTCCACGACCGCGAGCCGTACGCTGGCCAGGCCGCAGGCCAAGCCTGCCCGCGCGTCGACAAACACGCCTTGATCGTCCGGGCCGCGATGGCGCATGGTTGCGCACGCCCGCGAGAGGATGTCGGCGTCAAGCGGGCGGCCTGCGAAGTCGAGCGTGCCGGCGATTCCACACATAGCGTTTGGCGCGCCTGGCCACAGCGCCGCGCCGATTAATCCGTTGGGCCGAGGTCAACCATGGGCACGGGTTCGCCCAGGTCGCGCAGCGTGCGGGATATGTCCGCCTGCGCTGGATCCAGGCGCAGGGCCTGTTGCAAGGCCTCGATGGCCGCCGGCTTGTTGCCCGCGCGGAGCAGGAGCATGCCCAGGGCCTTGTGCGTTTGAGGGTTGCGCGGTTCGACGGCGGCCGCCTGCCGGTAGCGCAGCATGGCGGCGTCGAGGTCGCCGCGCTCTTCGTATTCGGCGCCGAGGAAGAGGAACTGTTCGGCCGATGGTCCGACGTACCGTGCCGCCCAGTGGGCGGTGCGCAGGGCTTCCTCGAACTGCCCCTTGAGTTCCTGGGCCCGGTTCTTGCCGATGATTGAGGGTCGGAACCCCGGATGGGCGCTGATGGAGCGCGAGTAGTACTCGATCGCCCGGTCGATTTCGCGCTGAGCGGCGGGCTCGTTGCGCAACTCGATCTGCTCCTTCGCCAGCATGGTGGAACACACGCCGAGGTCGTGGAGCAGGACGTGGTTCCCGGGGCGATGGCGTTGAGCCTGTTGCAGGAGATGCCGCGCTCCGCCCCACTGCCGCCGGACCATCTCCCGCTGACCTTCCATCCGCAACTCGGTGTAGGTTGGACCGCATCCGGTCACGGCGAGTACACTACAGGCCGCGGCCAGCAGCAGCGGCCGATTCCACGACATCGATCCAAAGGTTGCGTGCATGGGATGACCTCCCTGGCGTCTCATGACGGTTCTGGCCGGTGTCGATCCTGTCAGCAAGAGGCGTCACATGGCACCGACTCGGTTCGTCATCTTACACCACCGCCAGCGCGACGGCGAGCATTGGGACTTCATGATCGAGCAGGCCGACGCCCTGGCCACCTGGCGGCTGGAACGGGAACCACTCGCCTGCGACGGTGAGACCATCCCAGCCGAACGCATCGCCGACCATCGCAAGGCCTACCTGGAGTACGAGGGACCGGTAAGCCGGGATCGCGGCGAGGTGTCGCGAATCGAGTCGGGCGGGTGTGAAATCCTCTCGAACGCCGGGGGTGTGTGGCGTCTGCGGCTGGATGGCGGCCGTCTCCGCGGGCATTACGAAATCAGCGAAAGCGCCGGTGTTTTTGTACGGGTGGATGGGTAGGCGGTGCTGCCGTAGGGGGATCTGCGAGCATTCATTCATCGTCGGGTGGGGACGGCGCCGGCGTGGGCTCGGTCACCGGTTGCGACGGGTCGAAGGGCTGCTCGACTTCGGGCAGCGGTCCGAGCTCGGTGTTACGGGCCAGGGTGACCGTCAGGGCGAGGGTTTCCGCACCGCGGAGCAGCCGCACCTGCACATCTTCGCCGGCCGGGATCATGTAGAGCGCTTTGACCAGTTGGCCGTAGTGCCGGATCGGCTGGTCGTTGATGTGGGTGATGAGGTCGCCGGGTTCCGCGCCGGCGCTGCGCAGGGGCGACGGGTCCGCGGTCTGGGCGATCTGGACGCCGTGTTCGTTGTGCGGGTCCACGACCATGCCCAGCCAGCCGCGGTGGACGCTGACGCCTTGAATGAGTTGTTCGGCGATCGCATGAACCCGCCAACCCGGGATGGCGAAGCCTACGCCGGCGTCGTAGAGGTCGATGCCGGCCAACTCGCCCGGTTGCTGGGCCATGGGGACGCAGATGCCGAGCAATCGGCCGGCGGAGTCCAGGAGTGGTCCGCCGTAGTTCACCGGCGACAGCTTGGCGTCGGTCTGGATTGCGTTGCCCATCATGCGGTTGACGGCGCTGACGATGCCGACGGAGACGGTGGGGTCGTCGCCGCCGAGGCCACGTCCGATGGCGAGAGCCCATTGGCCGGGACGGGCCTGGGTCTGGGGTGTCCAGGTTGGCGTTGGCAACTCGCTCGCGTCGACCTTGAGCATGGCGAGTTTGCGCACATGGTCGCGGGCGACGATGCGGGCGGGCAGGCGCCGGCCGTCGGGCAGCTTGACGGTGACCACCGACGGTTCGCGGACGAAGTTGAAGCTGCTGGTGAGGATGAAGCCGTCGGCGCGGTAGATGACGCCGGTGGTGGGCCCGTCGGCGAGGAGAAACCCTGAGCCGAGGTTTTCGCGGAATTGTTCGGGCGCAGGGTCGTTCTCGCCCTGGCGTCGGGCGAGCGCCGGGCTTGGCGGCTGCACGCCGCCGACGGTTTCGATCTGCACGAGGTAAGGCTGTGCGGCCGAGATGGCCCGCTGGAACAGCGCGGCGTCCGCGGCTGGGGCGCTGTGGTCGGCCTGTGTTGCGCCGGGCGACATAGCGGCCGCGAGGGCCAGCAGGCTTGAAATGAGCAAACGGCGACTCACTGCTCCGCCTCCAGGGTCAGCTTGATCGTTTTGACTTCATCGTCGCGCACGACGGTAAGCTCCAGGGTGTCGCCGGGGTTCAGGTCCGCGATGACCCGCTCGAGCGCGGCGAGTTTGGCGATTTGCCGGCCGTTGGCGGCGATGATGAGGTCGTCGGTGCGCAGGCCGGCGCGGGCGGCGGGCGAGCCGCGTTTGACGCGTTCCACGTAGACCGGGTTGGAGCGGTAGCCGAGTTCGAAGAACTTGATGCCGTGGTACACGGGCTGATCGGTTGGTGCAGCGGAAGGCCCGCGGCGGGCGGCGGGGTCGAGCGCCTGGGCGACGAACGGGGCGAGCACGTCGATCGGCGTCGCGTAGTTGAGCATGGTGTGGGTCATGCGGGCCTGCACCATGCGTCCGACGAGTCCGATGAGCCGGCCGTCGGCGTTGACCAGCGGGCCGCCGGCGAAGCCCGGGGTGCTGGTGACGGCGTCGAGCACGAGCACGTCCCCGCGATAGGGGAAATCCTGGGTGCCGCGGGTGGCGTCGAGTTGCACCCGCCCGCCGAGCACGCCGCGGGCGAGCGACGCCGGTTCCGCGCCGGAGGCGACCTTGAAGGGGTTGCCGGCCGCCAGGACCCATTGGCCGACGTCGGGGAGGGCGGAGGCGTCGAGCTCAAAGTATGGATATTCCGCGGGGGCGTCGGCGCTATCGGGCGGGGTCAGGCGCAGGAGGGCCAGTTGCAGGTCGCGGTCGGAAAACACCGATTCCACGCCGTGCACCGTGCCGTCGGGCAGGACGGCGCGGACGTTGCGCCCGTCGAGGAGGGCGGAATCGACGGTGAGGAGCAGGCCGTTGGAGGAGATGATCGCGGCGCTGCCATGTCCGGCGGTGCGGCCCACCTGGGCGCCGAAAAGTCTGACGGTGCGTTCGAGCACGTACTGCGCGGGCAGGTCAGGGCTTGAAGCCTGCGCGGCGACAGGGTTGAGAGGCGGCGCTCCAGCGTGCTCCGCTTCTGCGGGCAGATCAAACGGCATGGTGGAGGGTGAGCGCTCGAGCAACCAGGTATTGTTCGCTTCGCCGGACGGGCCGTGGACGACGATGCGTCCGGAGAACGGGGTCGGACCATGGAGGGTGGCGACGGTCGTTTCCTGCGTGATCGGATTGGTGATGCGGATCAGTCGCAGTTGGCCGGTGGCCGAATCGAAGCAGTATTGCGCGTGGAATTGCGCGTCCGGCGTTCGGCAGATGCACGTGTACGGATCGCTGCGCATAACGCCGTCGGGACCCTGGTCGGGGCTTGGGGAGATGTGGCGATCGGCTCCGCAGTGCGTCAGGGGAGCAAGGTCTGCGGGTTCCGTGGCCGGGAGCAGCACGCGTTGAACGGCGAACAATGCTCGGAGGGCCACCTCCAGAGTTGCAGAGACCGGTTGCCCCGCACCGTCGCGGGGGTACGACACGGCATCATCGGTGACGCGCATTTCCGCGTGGTCATCGAAAGCGCCGTAGGACACCGAGCCATCGCCCGAGTCGGTAACCCGGTAGGTTGCGGGGCGATCCGGGTTATCCTTTACCGGGCGGATGGACTCCGTCCATTCGTACGCGAGGGGCCGCGACCAGTCGACGTTGTCCGTCGTGAGGGATTTTCGAAAGCGCTCAAGCACGTGGTCGATGGCCTGCTGCTCGGCGGCGGGGTCGGGTTCGAATGTTTCGCCTTCGGGCACGGGGATGCCCTGGGTGCGGGTGACGGCGGTACGCTCGGTCCCGTCGGGTTTGCGGAAGGTGATGTCGACGGGCCAGTCGGCGGGGAGGGCCCCGAGGATGCTGGCGTAGGCGTTGGCGCTGGGGATGTCGCGGCCATCGAGGCGAATCAGCCGATCGCCTGGACGGATGCCCACGTTCCACGCCGGCCCCGGTTCGCGCAGTTCGGTGAAAATCACTGTGCCGTCGAAGTGATCGCGGACGACCGCTTCGAGCGTGCCGTGTTCGACGAGCTGACCGGCGCGCAGGCCGGGGATGAAGGTCCTGATCTGGTTGGCCGTGATGGCGTACCCCATCCCCACGTTCATCCGTCCGCGCAGCGAGACGCTGATGCGCCCGTTGATGCCGATGACCTCGCCGGCGGCGTTGAACAGCGGACCGCCGCTGTTGCCGGGGTTGATGGCCGCGTCGACCTGGATGCAGTCGGAGTAGAGCAGGGTATCGCCCGCGCCGGCGCCGTACTGGTAGCGGTTGACGCCGCTGACGATGCCCAGGGTGACCGTCGGGGTGTAGTCCTCGGACAGTAAGAAGGGGTTGCCCATGGCGACGACCGGGTCGCCGACGTGCACGGCGTCGGAGTCGCCGAGCGGAACATGGGGAAACGCCTCTTTCCCGGAGAGCCGAAACATGGCGACGTCGCCGCCGGGGTCGATGCCCAGCACCTTGAGGGGATAGCGCTGCCCGTCGTTGAGTCCGCCCAGACCGCGGCGCGATTCGAGCATGCCGGCGATCACGTGGTAGTTGGTCAGACCGTAGCCCCGCGGGTCGATGATGACGCCCGATCCGCCGCCGCGTTCCTGCTCGTCGAAAATGCAGACCACCGCCGGGGCGACGCGGTCGATCATGGCGATGCGGGCCGCTTCGGCGCGCTCGGCCGCGGTGATCAGCGCGCCCGTATTCGACGATTCCGTGGATGCTCGCGCTTCGGTGGGTGATCCCTCGCCGTCCACCGGCGCGGCTGATGTGCTGGCCGCGATCCAGAGCCCGGCAAGCAGTACGGCAGGCAGCACCCGCTGTACAGACACGGCCGCGAGCCGATGGGATGGACGGGGGTTGCGACTTCTGGCCATGGTTTGCATCACCGCCTTACGCGCCCCCACCTCAGTTGCGGTCCTGAGCTTTGATCAAGCGCGCCGACGCCCAATTCGCCCAGTCGCCGACGTCGGCGTTCTCGGCAAAATCCACCCGGAGGGTGAGCCGTTCGACGCCCGATACCGGGACCTGCACGTCGCGGGGCGGATCGTCGCCCCGCACCGGCCCGCTGGCAAACAGCGGTTTGCCGTCGCCGATAAGGTAAAACTCAACGACGCCCCACGCGGAGGCCGCGTCGTCGATCCCGATGGTCGCCGCGAAGGTCTCGTACGCCTTGGCTATATCGAAACTCAATTCCGATTCGGCGTGCATACCCAGCCCCTTGGCGTAGCGCTTTCCGCCCAGGGTCAAGGGGCCGTTGAACGCGTTGCGGTCGCGGCGGTACGGCCATTCCGCGTGGACCACGCCGGTGTAGTGGTAGGCCACCGGCTCGAGATCGCTGAGGTACACCACGCGCGGATTGGTCCACGTGAGGCTGCGCAGGGCGTCAACGTCAATCTCGACGGTTACGCCCAGACTGGTCGCCAGCCGCGCCTTCCCCTCCGCGACGGTGAGATCCGTGGCGGTGAACTGCTCGCCGTCGGCCATGGTCACCGTGATGCGTGCTGCCGGCGCGGCGGGCGCCGCACCGGCCGCGAAGACCACACCGTACGTCCGCGCAACCTCAAACGTCCGCGGGCGGTCGTTGAATACGAATTCGCCGTGTCGGGGTCCCCAGCGCGTGAGCGTGCCCCGGATGGTTTGCGGCTGGGCATCGGCCGTGATCAGCACGTCCTTGCCCGGCACGCGGTCGGCCAGGGTCTCGGCGAGCAGATTGCGCGCGGCCGGCGCGTCCGCCTCGGTGCGTTCGATGGCCGCCAGCTTGGCGAAAGGGAGGGTCAGCCGCTCGGCCAGACGGGTGCGGACGACCATGGCCTCTTCGCCCGCGTCAAGCACTTCGGCTCCGATCACACCACCGTCCGCCAGATAGAGAGAATAGGCGCGGACGCGGTGGGCGGCGGGTGCGGGTTTGACGAACTCGATGCGGCTGACTTCGTTGCGCGGGAGGGTCTGGGCCGCACCGTCCATGCTGAGATACACCTCGTCCGGACCGATCCGCACGAGCGCGCCGGCGAGACGCTGTCCGTCCAGCTTAGTGACCTGCACTGCGGTGCCGGTTTCCACCGTCGCCGCGAACAAACCGGCCGACAGCAGCCGGCACACCCACAGGAATCCAGCCAGGGTTGACATCACGGTTGCTCCGCGAGGTTTCGGTAATACTGCTCGACGAGCGCGCGGTATCGGCCGGGGAAGCGGTCGCGGAGCACCTGGAGGATCTGCTCGCGCTCAGCGTCGGGCATCGCGCCCCAGGCCTCGCCGGGATTCACCTGCCGCCCGGGGCGTTTGGGCCCTTCCTCGTAGCGGCCCGGTGTGGTGCGCGATTCGTCCATGGGGTTGTCGGGTTGCGGGTTCAACTGGTCCTGCTGGCGCTGGCGGTTTTGTTGCTGGTCGCGGCTGCTTTGTTGCTGCTGTTGTTGTTGCTCCTGCTGTTCGACCTGCTCGATCAGGTTGTCGAGCAGCTCGATGACCCGCTGCTGGGCGATTTGCACGCGGTCGGTGGCGTCGCCGGCCGACAGACGCTGTTCGGAGAAGTTCATCAGGTCCGCCACTTCGCCAATGCCGTCGGGGATGCGCCGGGCGAGCTCGGCCAGCATCTGTTTGGCGGTCACGACGAATCGCGGGGAAGCGTCGGGGAAGCGTTCGAGGAACGACTCGAGGGTTGCTTCGGCCGCCTGGTGCTCGAGGTTCTGCACCTGGCAGTAGCCCAGCATGTAGTGCAGTTCGGGGAGTTCGAAGGTGAACTGGGCGAGGGTGGCGCGGTCGGTGAGCAAAGCGGCGATCCGCTCCTGTGCTTCCACCAGCCGGTCGAGATGCACGAGCGCCTTGGCGGCATAGGCCCGGGCGTGCAGGCTCAGATACAGATCGTCCGAGTTTTCGATCGGCGCGAGCGCCGCCAGGCAGGCGTCGTAGTTTTCTTCGTCGTACGCGTCCAGCGCCGCGCGGAATGCCGGCGACCGGAGCACCAGCGCCTCGACCATGAGCGAGGGGTCATCGGTGTCGGCGTCGCGTTCGGCGATAGCCGTGAGGATCAGATCGCGCGCGGCGGGGTCGAGCCCGTCGAGCTCGCGCACGTGCCGGGCGAACCGGGCGAAGAAGGCGTCGTTGAGTTCGTCACCGAGCCCGGCCGGCGCAAGTGCGCCGAGGGCCAGGGCAATGGTGGTGATTGATCGAATCCGCCACATGATCACGGTCCCTTCTCCGCCCGTTGTTGCATTGCGCGGGCCATTTCGACGAGTTCCGCCTGTTTGTCGGCCGCCCGCTGGAGGACCGCGTTGACGTCGGGGGCGGCTTCCCCGGCTTCGCGGGCGTCGGCCGCGGTTGCGGTCTGGCGATTGATGCGGGCCTGGGAGGTGCGGAGCAGCTTGAGTTCGGCCGAGGTGGGGACGAGGGCGGGGGCGCCGGCCGCCCCGCCGCCCGCGCCGGCGCCGCCGGCCTGCTGTTTCTGTTGCTCCATTTCTTCCCGCAGTTTTTCGAGGGCGGCGAGCAGTTCGTCGAGGGTGGCGCGCACGTCCGCCTGCATGCTGGTGGTGAGTCGGCCGACGTTCTGATTGCCGAGTCGGCGGGCGATGGCCCGCATATCCTCGGCCACCTGCCGCATCACCTGGGGGAAGACGATGGCGGTGCCGTCCTCCTCGAGGAGGCGCACGCAGTGTTCCGCGGCCTTCGCGACTTCGTCCTGCCGGGCGGCGAGTTCGGCGCACTTGAGCGTTTCGATGCGCGAAAAGTTGTCGGCGCCCAGTTCGCTGAGTGGCTGCGTTTCCGCGTTGACCGCAGACTGGCCCGCGAGCATCTCCTGCAAGCGGCTTTCGATGTTGCGCAGGGTTTCTTCCTTCTCTTCCTGGCGCATTTGGCGGAGCGTTTCCTCGAGCTCACGCTGGGCGCGCTCAAGTTCGTCGAGCGCCTTGTCCTGTTCGAGGACCGCGTCGGCGGGGTCCTGCTCGTCGAGCTTGCGGCCGGCGTCGTCCATGTGCTGCTGTGCGCGGTCGACGTTGGGCTGGCCTGGCGTTTGCTCGTTTTGCGGTTGCTGGTCGCTGGGAGCGTCTGGCGACTGCCCACCGTCGGGCGTTTCGCCGTTGGGATCCTGCCCCTGGTCGGTGGACGGTGCAGGCTGCATGCGCTCCGCAAGTCGGTGGGTGCGCTGGGACAGCTCACGCTGGGCCTCTGCGTCTTTGGGGGTGTTGCCCTGGGCTTCGAGCCGTTTGTGGGCTTCTTCCAATCGGTGGATGGCGTCGCGCAGCTTGTCCTCGGCATCCTGCTGTTTGCGGACGGCTTCTGCGCGGTCGTCGACTCGCTGGTCGGATGCGGCCTGCATGTCTTCGGCGCCGTCGCGGGTCTGCTCGGCCGCTTGCTGCAATGATTCGGACGCCGGGTTGCTTTCGTTGTCCGTCTGCTGCGAAGGGGCCTCGGCGCCGGGGTTCTGTTGCGCGGCTTCGAGGCCTTGCGCCTCGTTGGACAATCGGTTCAACTCCCGCGTCATGCGTTCCGCCTGTTCGGCGAGACGCTGCTGCTCGGCGGACTGACGTTGCGCGGCATCGGCATCGGCCGCCTCCGTCGACTGGGTGCGCTCCTGCAATTCGTTTTGCTGTTCGAGGATGGCTTCGAGTTGCTGTTGCGCAGCCTGCACCTGGCGGGCGAGGCGCTGGGCCCGTGCCGCGTTGGCGGTCTGTTGCCGCAGTGCCTGCTGGCGGCGCACAATCTGGTCGAGTTCCTGCTTGATTTCCGCAAGACGCCGGCGTTCGGCGCGCAGTGCTTCGTCGTCGAGATTGCGATCGAGCAGGACGTTCAGGACGCTTTCGAGATCGGCGAGCAGTTGGGCCTGTTCGTCGGCCGCGTCGTCCAGCGCCGCCGATGAGCGCAACGCTTCCGTGAGATTCTCGATGCGGGTCTTCACGTCCAGACGGCCGGCGCGTTTGAGCGCCGCCTGGAGTTTGGCCGCATTCTCCGGCTCGGCCTCGGCCAGCTTCTCGCGCAGCCGAAACATGCGGTCCTCCAGGCGGGCGAGGCGGTCGAGAATCATCTGTTGCTTGACCGCCAGGGCGTTGACCGGCCGATCGTCGCCATCGGCGACCGCCGGCGTGGCGCTCAACATTGCAAGCAGCATCCATGTGATCCGGCACTTCATGGCATCACCCATTTTCCGCGTATTTGGTCGCGGCTTCAGTCATTGAAGAAGTCGCCGCCCTGTTCGTCGAGTGTTTTTCGCGTCTCTTCGTTGAGTTCCCGCTGTAAACGCAGGATTTCGCGGAGCATTGTCACCGTTTCCTGGTAGCCCTCCCACTTGAGCATGTTGTCAAGTACCAGGCGCATGCGGCTGAGGATGGCGGCCTGGCCGGGATCGACCCGGGCGGCCAGGTCTGATCCGGGCTGGGTCTGGAGGCGGTGCAGCAGGTCGGCCGCGTCGGGCAGGTCGCGCGTGCCCAGCGTCGTGAGCGGGTCGATTACGCCGGCGCCCAGCCGCGCACGCACCTCGGCCGTGTCGAGCCGGTTGATCGCGAGTTCCGCCAGCACCTGTTCAAACTGCTGGCGGACGACGTTCACCTGGGCGGTGATCTGGCGCTGGCTGCGCTCGAGCGGGGCGAGCAGCAAATCGACGTCGTCGCGCACCTCGGGGGAGTTGATTTCCTCAAGCACGGGCAGGAGCCGCCCGCGAAGGCGTTCCTGGCTGTCGACCAGCCGTTCGAATTGCCGCCGGTATTCCTGTTCGCGGCGATTGAATTCCGCAAGAAGCTCGTCTTCGGTTGCAACGCGGAAGGTGATCGCCGAGGACTCGCCGGTGTGCGGCCCGGATACGTCGTCGAAGTCGCTTGCGCGGGCGAACACGGTGACCTGTTCGCCCACGGCCGCGCCGCTCTCGGCGATCGGCCACTCGAGTTGGGCATCGAAGCTTGGGGTGTTTGCAGAAAAGCCGGGGAGCGGCACGGTTCCCGGGGGGGCGTTGGCCGCGCTACGCTGATAATGCACCTCGACCGACGCGAGCCCCAGATCGTCCGTAAACGTCGCCTCCAACGGCAGCACCGCGCTCAGCGTCACGAGGTTGCCCACGTTCCGCGCCCGAATGCGCACTTTGGGGGTCTCGTCCTGCAAGAGCCGGACACTGAAACGCACGGGCCGGGCGTTGCGCAGTCCGTTGGAGTCGACCAACTCGAACTGCCAGGTTTGGGACGCTGCGGGAAGTACTGTTGCGTGCAGGTGGGTTCTTGCGATCGCCACCTCGGCCGTTGCGGCCGAGTCCGCCGCGACCAGCCTCGCCTGCGTGACCGGTTTGTTGGTTGTCGCGGCGATGGTCAACGCGCTGCCCGGGTAGATCTCCACCGCGCGTTGCCCGTCGGGCAGGGACAGCACGGGCAGTCGCGTATATGCCGGGGGATTCACGGTCATTTCGGCCGAGACGACCAGCGGCCGTTCGCTCAGCCGCGTTTTGTACTCCGGGGTGACGTCGTCGCCGCCTTCCAGGTAGAAGGTGAACGCCTCTTTGACGCGGGGGAAGGTCACGCGATAGCCGCGTTCGCCGACCCCGGTCATCAGTTCCCGGCCGGTTTTGCCCGATTGGGTCCGGTAGATGATCTCGACCTGCCGGGGCGGCACGTACCCTTCCGGCACGCGGGCACGGATGTCGAGGTCGTCGCCGAGGGCCCCACGGATGATCCCGTCTTCGGGGACATCTACGAGCAGTTCGGTGCGCTGCGGCCAGGGCACTTCCCGCAAAAGCAGGTTGCGGTCGATCCAGATGCCCAACGTCTGCGGCGCGAACACCAGCCCGACCACCGCGAGCGTCAGCACTGCGACGAGCCGAGCGGAGGCGCGGCGCAACGGTCGCGGGTTGACGATGGCGTCGAAAGCGATGCTGCCGGCCCGGCGTGCGGTATCGCCGACGACTGCGGCGATCAGCTCGGGGGAATTCGAAGGGGTTGCTCCCGCGCGTCCAGTGTGGAATTCCACGGCCGATATGAGGGTCGCATCCAGGTCGGGTTGGCGCTGTTCCACTGCGGCGGCCATCTCGCGGGCGCCAAAACGGAGGCGCAGGGGGCGCAGAATACGGCGCCACGCCGCCCATGCGGCGGCGGCCAATACGGCGACAAGCAGCGCGGCGCGCATGTCCCAGCGCAGCCGCAGCCACCAGTCCAAGACAAGCTGGACGGTGAGCACGGCCCAGATGAACACCGCCACCCAGCCTGCGCCGTCGAGCGCGCGAATCGTCCGCAAGCGCCGCGCCTGGCGGCGCAGCGGCCGCATCACCTGGGTGTCAAAGTCGGTCGGGTTCATGGGCAGTACTGACGGCTCAATGCCTCCGTTGAACGGCCGGGGCTGATTGTCTGGTTCAAGCTCCTGCGGCTAAAGCAAGCGATATACCTTCCGCAGCGTCCACTCCGCCGCCAGCAACGCCACGAGCAGCGCCAGCACCCAGGCGTCGTCCCACAAGGGGACGGGCCGGGAACGGATCGTGGTCGATTCGTGTCGATCGGGAATCTGCCCGGGAACCATGTCGGCCGCATCCACATCATAGTAGCGCCCGCCGGGCGATTGCTCCGCGATGCGCTGCAACGCCGGGCGATTCAACTGCGGCTGCAAGATTTCGAGGTTGGGCCGTACGATCTGAATCTCCCGTCGGGCGACGGTCTGCTCGAGGTCCGCGCCGGGGATAGGGAGGACAAGTTCGCAGGCGCCGGTTTGCGCGGGGACGAAGCGTCCTTCATACCATCCCGGCCTGTCGGTCAGTCGTTCGAGCGACAGGGGTTTGGTTTCACCGCCGAGCCGGATTTCGCCGGCGACCTCCTCGACCTGGAGCGGTTGAAAGGCCTGATCGAACAGCCGGGCGGTGACCAGGACCGGTTCGCCAAGCTGATAGGTGTCGCGCTCGGTGAGGAGCATACCGCGGCGGTTGCCGCCGGCGAGCTTGCCCTCGACCAGGTAGCGGATGGTCTGCACCCAGAACGTGTTGAAGATGGCCTCGCCCGGGGCACGCCAGCGCCAGGTGCCGTCGAAGCCGAGGAAGGCGGTGCGTCCGGCGCCGACGTACTGGGTGGCGAAGAGCACGTGCGGGCCGTAGGCGTTCTGCATCCGCGGATCGCCGTGGCGCATGAGGACGCTGGCCACGGGCTTTTCGCGCAGTACGGGGAAATGCCAATAGACCCGGCCGATGTTGGCCCAGTTGAGCCCGCTGGGGGCGTCGGGCAGCTTGAGCGCGGGGTGGCCCAGGGCCGAGGAAGGAACGATCAGCGGATAGCCGCGCTCCTGGTAATGGCCGATCTGGTTGAGGATCAACTCGGCGTCCGGGTCGGGCGCAACGGGCAGCATCTTGACAATGTCCTCGACGGCCGGATCGCGGAGAAAGCCGGGCGCGTGCAAGCGGGCGGCGGCGTAGAGCAGGCCGCCGCCGTGGCGATGGACGAACGCGTTCGCCAACGCCGCCCACTCGCCGGTGATTTCCAGCGGGTCAGGATCGAGCATGACGACGGCGTCGTAGTTGAACAACTCCTCGGCGGTGGCGGGCAGGTGATTGATGATCACGTTGCCGTCGCGCACGGCGTCCATGTCTGCGGATTGGAGCCAGCAACTCAGCTCGAAGGTGTCGTCGCGCTCGAGCAGGCGGGACAGGTATCGGTACTCCCAACTGGGCGCTCCGGCCAGCAGCAGCACTCGCAGCTTGTTTTCGATCACGCTCACGGCCACCTGCTTGGCATTGTCGTCGGCGACCGACTCGGTCTCGCCGACGGGGACATGGACGCGGTACACCCAGCGGCCCACCGTCTTTTGACGGCGCTGAAAGGTCACGGGTTCCACGGTGTTGTCGGCGCCCAGCGTCACCGTTTCCGTTGCGACGACGCGTTCGGCGTCGTCGCTGTCCGCCCGGCGTTCGCGCAGTTCGATCGCGACCGATTCACCGGCCATGCCCTGTCCGGCGATCTGGGCGACCACGGCGAAAGGGTCTTCGGCGAAGACGTTGTCCGGGGCGATCACTTCGGCGACGCGCACGTTGTGGGGCGGCGCGGGGTCGCCCAGGCCGATGATGTGCAGCGGCAGTTTTTTTTCGGCCGCGTAGCGGGCCACCGCGTCGGGCGCGTCGCCGCGATTGAGCCCGCCGTCGGTGAGGATCACCACGCCGGCGACCGGGGCCCGCCCCAGTGATTCCGTCGCCAGGCGCAGGGCCTTTCCGAGGTCCGTGGCCGGCCCCTGGGCGTCGAAGTTCGTGGGGGCTTGGGCGACGTCGTCGGCTGCGATTTCCGGCGCGGTGTTGGGTTCCGGCGTCGCCGCGACGTCGCGGAACCGGGCCTCGCGCACCGCTCGCAGGGTGTATTCCGCCTGCGCCGTCTCGGCGAAGGTGAAGAGCTTGACGCGGTTCTGGGCGGTCAGGTCGCGCAGAAAGCGGTGGTCGCTGCGGCTGAGGATCTGGTCGACCAGTTCGGTGCGCCGCACCGGGCGTCGGTTGGCGTCGGGCAGGACGGCCTTTACCTGGGCGGCGTGTTCTGCGTGGCGGTAGCGATCCTGCAGGTCCATGCTGGAGGAGGTGTCCACCAGCACGAGGGTGTAGGAGTCGACCAGGCGATGCAGGTAGGTGGCCAGAACCGGCTGAAGCCAGACGGCGAAGAGGCAGGCGAGAACGGCGCAGCGCAGACCGGCCATGATCATCCGCACGCGCGGCGAAGCGCCCGCCCGGCCTTCGCGGCGATACATCCACACGATTGCCCAGGCGAGGGCGGCGCCGACCGCGAGCAGTCCCACCGCCGCCCAGCCCTCGGGCAAGGCGGCGAACTCGAGGCGGCGCTCGATTTCGACCCGGTCCACCTGGGCGATCAGCATGTCATGGGCTAATTGCAACATCCGTCAGATTTCTGTTCCACAAGAACCACGTCATTTACTTTCGCATCGCGTCATGCGCGTCCGAAGCGCCACGCCAAGAACTGCTCGAGCATCAGCACGGCCATGGCCAAGGCCAGAAACGCGGGCCACAACTCCCGGCGCCCCTCGTCAGCTTCGTCATCGGCCGATGCGACCCCGGCCACGTACTCCACCGGCAGGCCGGAAAACACGGTCCGCAGCGCGTCCTCGGGCGCCGGCGTGAGGTCGCTCTCGCCGGCGTCGAGGTTTACGGCGAAGCGTCGAACCTCTTCGCCGCCGGTTCGCGGTTGCAGCAGCATCGTGTAGATGCCCGCTTGCTCGGTATATGGCCAGGTCAAATGGAGCCCGCCGGCGTCGTCGGGCGTGGCGGTGATCAGCTCCTGCTCCTGTTGGGGATACCCCGGACCCCGCACGACGGCCGTCTGCTCGAAGCGCGAGGGATCGAGCGGCAGGCGCAGGGGCTCGCCGACCTGCGTCGTTCGGCTGGCCGCACTCGACCGGGCGAGGTGCTGGGCGATCTCGAGCATGGCGACCACGTAGCTGGGATCCTTGGCCCAGTCGTTCCATTCGAGGTCGGCGCTGGAGGTGAAGAGCATGACCCGGCCGGCGCCGTAGGGGCGCTCGACGATGGCGGGCGACCGTTCTGCGTCGTCGTAACGGGCGATGACGTTGGCGGCCGGTCGAAACTCGCCAGCCGTTGGGGGGGCGTCCGTTTCGTCGGCCCCGGCAGGTTCGGTCGCGTAGTACTGCTGAAAGCGAATGCGTTGGAGAAACGGGTTGTCCTGGCCGGCGAACACGCGCACCACCGGGTGGAGAAAATCGGCGCCGGCCAGCAGGGCGCCGGGTTCCGGCGCCCGCACGATGGTCTGCAGGGACGCCGGCAGCAGTCCCTGGCCGTCGCGGAAGAGCGCCGCGTTGTAGATCACCGGGTCGCCGACCTGGTCGCCGAGGAAAATCGCCAGCCCCCCGCCGGCGTGGACGTAGCGGTGCAGGGCGTCGGCCGCCAGTTCGCTGACCCGGTAGAGGTTGCACAGGATGACCAGGTGGTAATCGTTGAACCGGGCGTCGTCCAGTTGGCTTTCCTCGATAATATCGACCTGGTTGCCGCTGAAGACGTCGCCTTCGGGCCGCAAGGCGGTGACCAGCAGGTCGACCTCGTCGAGATAGTGGTCGGCCGAGGGCTCGCCGTTGACCACCAGGATGCGAATGGCCTCGTTCACCTCCGCCGCGAGATAGCGGACGTTGTCGACGGGCAGGTTGTCTTCGCCGGCTTCCACCCGGACGGTGGCTTCGCCGCCGCGTTGAAAGACCACGGGAATAGCCACGTGGGAGACGGTTGCCGGCGGCGCCTGCGCCAGCCGGGCCGATGCCCGCGCCGCCTGACCGGTGGTCACCTGCAACTCGAGTCCTTCCGCCGCCCGCCGACTGAAGTTGCCTACCGCGGCCTCCAGTCGCGCATCCACCCCGGTGACCCATTGCCGCTGAAGGGGGCGCAGGGCGGTGATCGCCAGGTTGTCGGCCCCGTCGTCGCCGACGTCCACGAGCACCACGCGGGCGGAGCGTTGGTCGCCCGCCCAGGCGGTGAGCGGTTCGGCGAGTCCGCTGGTCGGCTCCGAGCCGCGCTGGCCGGGCGTCCAATCACGCTGCTGGAAGTCACTGAGCACGTAGACACAGGCGCTGACGACGCCGGGATCGTTTTCGAGCACGCGCCGCACGCCGGCCATGACCGCGTCAACCTTCATTCCGCGCTGGGACGGCGCGAGCGCTTCCAGCCGGGCGAGCAGATCCTCGAACTGGCGGTCGTCGAGCACCGCCCCGGTCACGACCGGTTTCTCCATGGCCGATGTGCGCAGCACCGTCACCGTGTCGCTGGGGGCATGCTCGCGCAGGCGGGTCAGCAGGTTGATGGCGCTGGCCCGGGCGTGCTCGAATGCGGTTTGCTGAGCGCTGACGTAGCCCATGCTGAAGGAATCGTCGATGACGAAGATGCGCTCGGTGCGGTCCGTGCCGCCGAGGATGGCCGCGACGCCGGTGGGCCGGATGAAGGGACGCGATACGACCAACGCGACCAGCAGAACGGCCAGGCAGCGCAGGGCGAGCAGGATCAACTCTTCCAGGCGCACGCGTCGCCGGTTGCGCCGTTCGGCCTGGATGAGAAAGTCCATTGCCGCCCAGCGTACGCGTTGAAATCGTCGCCGCGCCAGCAGGTGAATGATCACCGGCGCGGCCATGGCGGCCGCCCCGCCCCAGAAGAGGACCGGCGTCACAAACGCGCCCAACATGCCCGGGTTCCCGGTCAAATCCGCACTTTCCTTAATCCGGGCCGCAACCACCCGGAACCGATTTCGTAAACCGCTCCCAAACCCTCAATCCCTTAGTCCCTTAGTCCCTTAGTCCCTTAATCCCTTAATCCATGGTCTTTCAAACCTTCGCCCGCGTCAGGTGCATGCGGTTGGCCAAGTACCGGGTGAGGGCGACGTCCAGGCCGTCGGTCGTGCTGATCTGGGCGTAGTCCACGTGGTTGTTCAGGCAAGCACCCTGCACGCGGCTGATAAACGCCTGCAAACGTTCGAGGTAGGCGGTGCGCAGCGCCTGGGGATCGGTCAGCAGTTCGAGATCCGTCTGCTCGAGGCCCTCAAACAAGGTGCGGTCGGTGAAGGGAAATTCCAACTCGTCCTGATCGAGCACGTGGAGCACCAGCACGTCATGCCGGGCGAAGCGCAGGCGTTGCAGCCCGGCGATAAGGTCGTCCGCGTCGGTCAACAGGTCAGAAATCAGAATGACCATGCTCCGCCGCGGAAGGTGCTCGGCGAAGTAGGTGAACAGGGCGTTCGTGTCGGTTTCCTCGGCCGGGGCGCTCTGTTCGATCAACTCCACCATCCGCAGTAGGCCGGCCCGGTTCGAGCTCACCGGCAACTGGGCCCGCACCGCGTGGTCGAAGAGGATGAGCCCGGCGCCGTCCTGCTGCTGGATGAGCAGGTAGGCCAGGCTCACGGCCAGCGTTGCGGCGTAGTTCCACTTGTTCATCCGGTCGTCGCCGGGGTGCTCGGGGTAACGCATGGACGCGCTGGCGTCGAGCAGGATGTGGGTGCGGAGGTTCGTTTCGACCTCGTATTCCTTGATGAAGTAGCGATCGGCCTTGCCGTAGACCCGCCAGTCGATGTGCCGCAGATCGTCGCCGGGGACGTACTCGCGGTGATCGGCGAACTCGATGCTGAAGCCCTTGTAGGGGCTCTGATGCAAGCCGCTGAGAAAGCCCTCCACCGCGTGCCGGGCGCGCAGCTCCAGGCGGGCGATCTTGTTGAGCACTTCAGGACGAAAGTAGTTCATTGTAGCCCTTGTCCTGCGTGACGGCCGTGGCGTGCGGATCCACCAGGTCGAGCAATTCGGATATGACCCGATCGGGCGTGTAACCTTCGGCGCTGGCGCTGAAGTTGGTCACAATGCGATGGCGCAGCACCGGCGGGGCGCAGCGGCGAATGTCGTCGAAGGAGACCACGTGGCGCCCGTGCAGCGCCGCCCGAGCCTTGCCGCCCAGCACCAGCGCCTGCACTGCGCGGGGCCCGGCGCCCCAGGTGAGCATGCGTTTGACGATCTCCGGGGCGGCGTCCTCCTGGGGCCGGGTCATGCGGGTCAGATCGAGCGCGTGGCGGACGATCTCGGGGGCGGCCGGTATACGCCGCACGGTCTGCTGAAAGCGGATGATCTCGTCGGCGGCGAAGACGCGTTCGACGCTGACATCTGTGTCCACGGTGGTGGTTTCCGCAATGCGGTACTCCTCTTCGTAGCTGGGATATTCCACGAAGACCTTGAACATGAAGCGATCCTGCTGCGCTTCGGGCAGCGGGTAGGTGCCCTCCTGCTCGATGGGGTTCTGGGTAGCGAGCACGAAGAAGGGCGCGGGCAGCGGATGCCGTTCGGCGCCGACGGTGACGTGGCGCTCCTGCATCGCCTCCAGCAGCGCCGCCTGCGTCTTGGGCGGCGTGCGGTTGATCTCGTCGGCCAGGATCACATTGGCAAACACCGGGCCGGGCATGAAGCGGAACGCCCGTTGGCCCGTGGCCTTGTCTTCCTGGATCACCTCCGTGCCGGTGATGTCCGAGGGCATCAGGTCGGGGGTGAACTGGACGCGATGGAACGAAAGGTCCAGGCAGCGCGCCAGGGTGGAGATCATCAGCGTCTTGGCGAGGCCGGGCACGCCCTCGAGGATCACGTGCCCGTTGGCGAAGAGGCAGACCATGAGCTGATCGATGACGACGTCCTGGCCCACGATGACCTTGCCGAGCTCGGCCCGGATGCGGTCGTAGCCGGATTTCAACGCAGCCACGGCCTGAAGGTCGCTTCCGGTTGGGTTAGCGCTGGACATGGTCCGCTCCCATTTTGAATCAAGTGAATCTGCATTCATTGTTTCGTCTTCCGCGGTGGGGCTTGGTCCCCGCGTGTCTTGGTATTTGCCCGCTTGGGGTTCGGTTTCGCCTTGCGACTGCTCGGTTTGGCGTCGCGGTGCGGCGCGGTCGGTCGTTTGGCCGCCTGGCTGAGTTCGGTTTCGATTTCTTCAACCGTCGGCAGGGCGGATCGGAATTTGCCGGGCAGTGCCCGGGTCAGTTCGTATTCGGACACGCCAATAGGTTTACTCATTCCGCGGAGGGCGTACTCGGCGATGATTTGATTGCGGTCCTGGCACAGAATCAGCCCGATGGACGGGCTGTCGTTCGCATGGCGCAGTCGGTCGTCCACGACGCCCAGGTAGAAGTTCATCTTGCCGGCGTATTCAGGTTTGAAGCCGCCGATCTTCAGATCGATCACGACGAAACATCGCAGCTTCAAGTGGTAAAACAGCAGGTCTACATAGAAGTCGCTGTCGCCCACGCTGAGATGAAGCTGCCGTCCGACGAACGCGAATCCCTGACCCAGTTCCAGCAGAAATCGCTCAAGCTGTTGCAGCAGGTTCGCTTCCAGCTCCCGCTCGCGGAAGGGCTTTTCAAGTGTGAGGAAGTCGAAGATATACGGGTCTTTGAGCGACTGGCGGGCGAGATCGGACTGCGGCGGCGGCAGGAGCCGATCGAAGTTCGTGATGGCTTGGCCCTGACGGAGGTGCGCTTCCGATTGGATCATTGTGATCAGTACGTTGCGGCTCCAGCCTTCAGCGACCGTCTGCTGCATGTACCACTGCCGGATTGACGGATCCTTGAGCTTCTCCAGTAGAACGACATGGTGGAACCAGGGAATCATCCAGAAAGCGGAGGCGGGCGTTTGGGCCACAGCCTGGGGCACTTCTTCGTTGTGGACCATTTGTGCCGCAGGCTGCGGCACTTTTACCGTCGGCGGCCCGGGCGCCGCAGATCGCGGCGTGCCTGAAGGCGGTCCCGGTTCCACTTCGCCCAGCGGCAAAGCCGCGTCTGGATCCGGGTAAGCCCGGTAAAAGGCGAGCATGCGCTTGATATTCCGTTCCGAAAAGCCCTTTTCTTCGGGCAGGTCAGTGCGCAACTCGCGGGCGATACGTGGGATGACGGCCGCCCCCCAGCCTTCGCGCTCCTGGCGAGCGTGGATCAGTCGGCCGATGTCCCAGTAGAGGCGAACCAACTCGGCATTCGCCGCGAGAATGGCGCGCGTCTGCGCTTGCCGGATACGCGCCTTTATCTCCTTCAGGAGGCGTGGGAGGCCGGCCGGCGCCGTCGGCTTGGTCTTCTTTGGGGACTTGGTCATGCCGGCTCCAGGGCTTGGGTTCACAGGACAGACGGCTCGTGATTCGGGTCGCTGGCGCTGCAAGTGCATGCCTGTTGGAAACTTGATACTTCACCTCTGCATAATAGGCAACCGGCCATAGGGCAGTTGCAGCATCACCGTCGCCAGGGCGGTGCCGTAGGGGAGGCCGACGCCGTCGCCCATCCAGGAGCCGTCGGCGTTCTGGTCGCGGAGGAGCTTGTCGCGCAGCCGCGGGTAGTAGTCGTCCCAAGCCTGTTCGTCGTCCGAGAGCAGGATCGCCTGGGCGTAGTACAGGTTGGCGTAATACCAATGGCCGAGCGTGCCCTGTCCTTTGCCCAGCGTCTGGTGGCAGAATTCCAGGGCGCGCTTGGCCAGCGGGTTGTCGTAGTCGCCGCAATTGTACCAGCAGCACACCGCCGCGGCCGTGATGGGCGGACGCGAGGGCCCCGCCTGCCGCGCCCGGTAGGCGATTCCGCCGTCCGAACGGAACGACAGTTCGAGGTACTTCAAAGCCCTGTCGATCACGTCCTTGGGCACGCTGATGCCCGCGTTGCGGCACGCGCGCAGGGCCTGCAACTGGGTGATGGTCACCGAGCCTTCGTCGTTGTTGCCGTCGGGCGTGTAGATCCAGCCGCCGAGCGGACTCTGGCTGCGGGCGGTGAGCATGACGGCTTTCTGGAGGACGTCGCGGATGCGGGCCTGGCGGTCGGCGTCCTCGGTCATGCCATAGACCTCGGCCAAAAAGAGCATGGAGAACCCGTGGCCGTACATGGGCCGGCCCTCGGCCTCGTCGAGCCGGGCGATCAGCCCTGATTCGGTCGTGCACGAGAGCAGGAACTCCGTGACCCGGTCGACGTTGACGGCGTAGGGGCCCTGGGTGGTCGTGCTGCCGGCCGCGAGAAACGAGAGACCCGCGAGCGCCGACATCGCCACCGGGTACGCGCCGTAGCCGGTGCGATTGCGCCACGCGCCGTCGCGGCCCTGCGTGCGCGCCAGAAACGCCAGCCCGCGGTCGATCGCCGCCTCCGTCTCCGGCGTGACGTGTTCCGGGAGTACGCGTCCCTGCGCAGCCGGATCGCTCTGCGCGTGCAGCGGCGCGGCGGCGCCGGCCAGCAAGCAGGCGGCGAGCAGTGTGGGCACCAGTCGATCAGCGCACCCCATCGGAACCTCCCGCGGTCGGCGTCGCCGCGATGGGCAGCGCGAGTACGCCGCGCCGCGTGCCGATCAGCAAACGCCGAGCTGACAGGACCACCTCGCCGGTCGGTCGATCTTCGCGCGTGAGCGTCCGCCCGGTCGGGACTTTCGGACCGATCCGCGCCCCGGTCGCCTTGTCGATCAACTCGACGCCGTATCGGCCGATACGTCCGAAGGTCGCGTCGTCGTCGGTCACCAGCATGGGGATCACGTCGTCGGCAAGCCGCAGCAGCTTCCACAAAGCCGCCCGCGGCGCGCCGGTGGCGCCGAACGGCTCATGCCGCCAGCGCACGGCGCCGTCCGTCAGGTTAATGCTGATCAAAGCGGGATTGGCCGTGCCCCCGGTACGGACCACGGGCATCAGCACCAAGGCGTCGTCGCGGATAACGCCCTCGACGTCGCCATAGGTCTCCGCTGGCAGTTGCAGGGTGAGCTTGACCTCGCCGCTGAGCATGTCGATCAGCGCTACTTCGGCGGTGACCGTGCTGACGCCGACGTAGCCGTCGCCGGCGCGGAAAGTCCAGCGAATCTCTTCCGGCGCCTCCCAGCGCCAGTTCAGTGTCCCGCTCCGCACGTTGTAGCATGCGACCGTGCGCACGCCGGCCGGCGCGAGCAGGTGCCCGCGTTCGTAAAGCAATGGGATGGGCGCGTCGATGTCCGGCTGTTGGACTTCCATAGCGCACAACTTGCGCCCGTTGTCCGCATCGTACACCGTGGCGCTGCGCCGCTGGTTGTCCAAGGTGACGCAGTAGTTGTCGCGAAGGAACACGGTGTCGATCTTTTCGTCCGGGAGGATCCGCTCCCAGAGCAGGTCATCGCCGTCGATGACGGAGGCGCAGGTGAGCACGCCGCGGCGCGGCGCCGAGACCACCCGCCCGGCGTCCACCGCCACCAGGCGGTTGCGCAGCGCCGCCCGGTCGGCCGTTTCGGCCTCCTCGTATGTCGTGCCCCACAGTCGCCGGCCGGTCACCGAGCCCACGCCGAACAGGCCTTCGGGTCCGTTGACCACGACGGTCTGACCGTCGCGCAGCGCCCGCGGCGGCAGTCCAACGTGGTCATGCGGGTTGCGATTCGTCGCGTTGCGGTCCAACACGCGCATCGTAGAGTTGAGCAGGCGCAATGGGGAAACCCAATGGGTTTCGCCGCTGGCGGGATTGAGGGAGGCCATCGCCGCCGGTTCGGTCCGGAGCAGCACCTGGGCGGCGGCGCCGGTCGCACCCGGGCCGATCTCCTCGTACACCGCGCCGGGACCGAGCAGGGCCGGCGCCGGGTCGTTGACCAGGGTGAACGCGCGTTCACCGGCTGCGAGCGCGGCGTCGTCGACCTGGGCCGGATCCACCAGCTTCGCGAGTCGGGCGGCTTCGTCCGCGGCCGTCGTCGTGGGCAAAGATTCGCCTTCTGCTGCTATCGGTGAGGCGCCGAATTCGCCGGCCAATCGGTCGAGCAGCCGGGTGGCTTCGCGATGCAGGCTTTGTTCGGGTTGCAGATACTGGGCGGCGAGGTCGCGCAGCGCCTCGGCCGTGATGGCGGCCACCTGGCCGTCGCGGATTGCAGCGCGGTAAAACTGCTCGCTGCGCTCGAACTGGCGATCCGCTCGGGCTGCGCGTCCCAGAGCGACCAGCGCCGCCTGGCCGGCGCCGCCGGCGTCATCCAGTTCGGCGAGATGGCGCAGACGCGCTTCGGCCGCCGGCCGCGTGCGCTCGTCGGCAAGTTCCGCCAGCGCCTCGCGGAGCACCGACTTCGTTTCTTTTGCGATGGTCTGTAACTGGCGGGCGGTCAGCTTGCGCTCAAATCCCGCGAGCACGGCGCCGATTACCCGCCGCGACTTGTTGCGCAGCTTGGGTTCGATCGTCACGTAGCCGTCGCCGGCGGATGTGAGACCCAGGCGCCAAAGGGCCAGATAGGCCGAGTCGCCCTGGCCGGTGTCGCGCAGCCGCACCGCCAGGGCGATCGTCGCCCGCAACCGGTCAAAGTCGCCAGTGCTCAGGCGGACGGCGTCGCGCAGATGGGTGATCGCAGCGTCCGCGGTCGTTTCCGGCGCTTCAGCCAGGACCAATTTGGCGTCGACGAGCACGCGCGACAGCAGTCCCTGATACCGGTGCCCCGCGGGGAGTTCCACCAGCGCCGCTTGGGCCACGTCGGCCGCCCGCGCGGGCGCCGAGCGGAGCAACTCCATCCACGCGAGCCGGGCGGCGGCCTGCGGATCGTCGGGATTGGCCTCGTAGCGCGCCAGTTGCTTCGGATAGGAGAGCGTCAGGTCAGGGAATTTCCGAACCTCGTTGGTGTCCACGCTGAAGAGGGCGCTGGCGACGCAGAGCAGATTGCCCAGGGGCAACTGGTCGGAGGGCAAGGGTTTCGATTCCAGTGCGGCCCCCGTGTCGGCGTCGAACACCGCCAGGCCGTCGTCGGTGGGCAGGAAAATGCGATCACCGCTCAGCACGCCGCGACCGGTGACGTCGAGGGCTTCGCCATGCTCCGCCCGCCAGATCTCGCTACCGTCCATCAACGAAACGCATACCAATCGCTCGCCGGCGAGCCATGCCCGGTTGTCGTCGGCGCCGAGCACGTAGAAAACGCCAGCGGGGCGGGGTTGTCGCCAACGCAACGCGCCCGTCCAGCGGTCCACCGCGAGCAACGCCTGGGCGTCGGTTGGCGCCACCAGCAGCGTGCGCCCCGCGATCGGCGGTGGACTGCACAGCCAGTTGACCGGTTCGAGGGTGCGGTCCGTGTTGACCCAACGGGGGTACTGCGCCGCCCAGCGCAGGGCGAACGTGTTGATATCCACCGCCAGCACCAGTCCGAAACCGCCGGCGAAGTACACAAGACCGTCGGCACGGGCGGGATAAACAGCCTCGTGCAGCAACGGCTCCACCTGCTGCGCGTCGATCGTACAGAGCAGCAGTTCGCGCCGCAGGCTGCCATCCGCCGGCGAGAGCGCTCCGACGAACAGGTCGCGCCGCCGGATATAGACCGTCCAGAATTCATCGCCGACGGCGATCGGGGCGGCGAGGAAATACACGGCCCCCAGCGGATCCGCAGCGTCCAGGGTGCGCCCACGCGACCAGCGCTCCTGGCCGCTGTCGACCTTCCGGGCCACGAGCCGGGCGCCGGCCCGCAAGCCGTTGCGTGCTTCGCCAACCGTGTCGACGGCGTCGGCTTCGGCCTGGGTGTATTCGCCGGCGCCGTCGCGTTCAATAGAGAAAACCAGATCGCCGGCGACCGCCAGCGCCGACCCGGCGTAGTCGTGAATCAGCCGGTCGCGCTGGTTGTAACCGTCGAAGTACGCCTCGGGGGCGCGCCACATGCGCGTGGATCGAAACTGCGGCGCGACGCTCGTCTCGACGGGAGGCTGTGAGACCCACAAGGGCTCCAGGCTCTCGACGTCGAGCGCGACAACCTGCCGCAGGCCGCGAATGAATACCCGCCCGCCGGCCACCACCGGCATTGCGGCCGGCAGGCCACGCTCCACGTCCCGCTGAGGCAGATACTGCCGTTCCCACCAGTCGGGATCGTCCATGGGGATGGCGTAACGCCAGGGCAGGTTTTCGCGCAGTTCGGGCGAGACGGCCGGCATCCGGCCCGTGCGCCGCGCTCCGCCCCCGATCTGCGCCCAAGTCTCATCGCGGATCGCACGGGACGGCGGGTTTTGCCAGGCGCCCTCGACCAGCGCGGCCAGATCCCCTCCTGCCACCGGTACGGACGGTACGGGCGCCATTTCGGCCAGCACGTTTTCCGCGGCAGCGGGGTCGCCCAGCATGAGGTGGCACACGACGCGCTTGGCGGCCAAACGGTAGGCCGGTACGTCCGCATTGGGACAGTACGCCTCGAGCCGGTTCAGCAGGTGCAGTGCCGCGGATGCTTCTCCGCGGTCGATGAGCACCCCGGCCAGCAGGTCGATCGCGTCGTCGCCCACGCTGGAGAGGAGGTATTGATCGACGAGCTCGCGCAACGCGGTCTCGTCGCCCGATGCGCGAGCGTCGGCGAACAGGGCGGCTGCGCGCCCGTCGTGCAGAACCCGATAGGCCTTCAGGCCTTCAGGCGGAAGTTCGGCAAGCAGCGCGGTGGCCCGGTCCCGCGCGGATTCGTAGATCAGCCAGTTCGCTTCGTCATCGGGATCGGCGGGCGGCAAGAGGGCCCCGGCGCCGTCGCCCAGCACCCGCTGAAGCGAGTCGATCGCCAGCTTCCAATCCTGCCGGTCGATCGCATGGCGGGCGGTTTTGAGGAGGTTCTCAATGGGCGCGTTGCGTTCGATGATGGCGGGTCGCAGGGCGGAGGCAGCAGTCCAACTCCGGGGCCGCTGGGCCCAGGCGGCCGCCGGCCAGAGCCCGATCGCGACAGCCAGAAGGGCCAGTCCGCGGGCGGCGGGCCGCACCCATTGGGACCGCGCACACGTCCGACGTCGAACCACCGTGGGCTCTCCTGCTCGCATCGCACCCTCGTTATCGACGGCGGACCGCGGAACACGGACCGCGCACTCGCCCGGCCGGCCGCGGGCAACGGCCTCTTAACGTTATACATAACGAAGTATCGGCCGTCCGCCGACTGTGGCCCCTCGACAAGTATCGACACGCCGAACAGGCGTCGGTCCCGCCTTGCCCAACTTGAGCGCAGCATCGCCCATCCCCGTGCCTTCCGACTGCCTACGGATGAAGCTGGAGCAGGCCGTGGGCCGTCACATCGTAACTATATGATTCAAGGTGGGTTAGCGTCTAGCCGTCGTATTGCAGCACCGAGTGTACCGGGTATCGGGCGATCTGATCACGCCCTTTCAGGAAGCTCAGCTCGATCAGGAAAGCCACCCCGGCGATCTCGCCGCCCAACGACTCGACCATCTCGCAGCACGCCCCGATCGTCCCCCCGGTTGCAAGCAGGTCGTCCACCATCAGCACGGTGTCGCCCGGGGCGATGGCGTCGCGGTGAATGTGCAACTCGTTGATTCCGTACTCCAGCGTGTACCCCTTCGAAACGGTGGCACAGGGGAGCTTGCCCGGCTTGCGGATGGGGACAAAACCCGCCGACAGCGACTGGGCCAACGCCGTGCCGAAGATGAAGCCCCGTGATTCCGCCCCGACGACCTTGTCGATGTCCATCCGCCGGAAGGGCTGCGCCAAGCACTCGACCGCCATGGCCAGACCGGCGGGGTCGGCCAGCAGCGGCGTGATGTCCTTGAATACGATCCCCGGTCTCGGAAAGTCCGGCACGTCCCGAATCAATGCTTCCAAGGCCGGCATCTCGAGCAAGACCTTCTGCGGCATGGCGGTTCCTTCCTTGCAGGGCGCGGCGGTGGCCGTCAGCGCCTGTTTCTGCGTCAGTTGCGGCACTCAAACGCCTGCACGGTAGCGGGTCGGGGACAAGGCGGCAACGGGCCGACCGGTCGCAAGTGAATTGCACACAGGGGCCCGCCGAATAGAAGCGGGTTGCGGAAGGCCCTGTCTACACAGGGTGAACGGGGCGAAAGCGCTGGACGAGATCACCGGGGCAGAGTATAGTCCGCGCCGCAGAGACGCGTGAGCGGTCCGGTCTCCGCGAAGCTTAACTTATTGTCATTCCCGACATTAGAGTTGATTGGGGGCGGTAGCGGTTCGGCCTCCAGGGACACTCTGACCGCGCACCACGTTCCAACACAGGAGGTGTAGTCTTGGCTGCACGCAACATCAAGCCGACGCGCTGGTTCTTTCTGATTGCCGTTTTCGCAGTGCTGGTTCTCGCTCCCGCGGCGCTCGCTCAGGATCTGGTAGACCAGGACAGCCTGCGACCCACGCTGGGGATCCCGCTGGTCTGGTGGATCGCCCCGGTGTGCGCGGTGATCGCGTTGATCTTCGCCCGCAAGTTCTACAAGGAGGTCGAGGCCTCGGACGAGGGCGATCCGGAGATGATCAAGATCGCCTCCTACGTGCGCGACGGGGCCATGGCGTACCTCCGCCGGCAGTACATGGTGGTGACCGTTGTCTTCATCGTGTTGGCGGTTGTCCTCGCCTTCATGGCCTTCGTCCTCCACGTGCAGCACCGCATCGTCCCCGTGGCGTTTCTGACCGGCGGGTTCTTCTCCGGATTGTGCGGTTACCTGGGCATGCGGACAGCCACGATGGCCGCCCATCGGACGACGGCCGGCGCCCGCGCCAGCCTGAACCGCGGTCTGGTGGTTGCCTTCCGCGCCGGAGCGGTCATGGGCCTCGTCGTCGTGGGCTTTGCCCTGATCGACATCACTGCGTGGTTCCTCGGTCTGTACTACCTGGCCGGGCACATGACTCTCAACGAAATTACCGTCATCATGCTGACCTTCGGCATGGGGGCCAGTACCCAGGCCCTCTTCGCCCGCGTGGGCGGCGGCATCTACACCAAGGCTGCGGACGTGGGCGCCGACCTGGTGGGTAAGGTCGAGGCCGGCATCCCCGAGGACGACCCCCGCAACCCGGCCGCCATCGCCGACAACGTGGGCGACAACGTCGGCGACGTCGCCGGCATGGGCGCTGACCTCTATGAGTCGTACGCGGGTTCGATCTTGGCCACCGCGGCGCTGGGTGTGGCCGCCGCCACGGCCCTCTTCCCCACCGACTTGGCCGATGCCACCAACGCCGCGATGAAGTTCCTCGCGGTGCCCATGGTGATGGCCGGCGTGGGTATCATTCTTTCCATCATCGGGATCTACATGGTCCGCACCCAGGAAGGGGCGACCATGGGGCAGTTGATGGGCGCCTTGGGTAGGGGCGTCAACGGCTCCAGCGTGCTCATCGCCGCGGCCGCCTTCGGCATCTGCTACCTGCTCCTCGGCGACATCGAAGGCGTGAAGTGGTACGGTGTGGCCGGCAGCGTGATCGCCGGCCTGGTCGCGGGCATCGTGATCGGCAAGGCGACGGAGTACTACACCAGCTACGAGTATAAGCCGACCCAGGATATCGCCGAGCAGGCCCTCACTGGTCCCGCCACCGTCATCATTGCCGGCATCGCGGAGGGCATGAAGAGCACCTGGGCCTCGCTGGCGACCATCGTGGTTGCGATCATCATGGCGTTTGTGTTCGCCGGCGGCGGCCACGAGTTCATGCTCGGTCTCTACGGCGTGGGCATCGCCGCGGTCGGCATGCTCGCCACGCTGGGCATCACCCTGGCGACCGACGCCTACGGTCCGATCGCCGACAACGCCGGCGGCAACGCCGAGATGACCCACCAGAAGCCCGAGGTCCGCGAGCGCACCGACGCGTTGGACTCGCTGGGCAACACGACGGCCGCGACCGGCAAGGGCTTCGCCATCGGGTCGGCCGCCCTCACCGCCCTGGCCCTGCTCGCCGCCTACGTCGAGGAAGTCCGCGTCGGCCAGCAGCGCGAGGCCATGGCCTACATCCAGCAGCAGGTGCCCGCGGCCAAGGACGATGCCGCCGCCGGCATGGAGGAGATCTACTACATCGGGTACGGCAAATTCGCGCAAAAGTGGAAGGAAGGCACGGGCGAAGGCGCCTACCGCGGCTTCATGATGCTCAACCACAAGGCTCGCCAGCATTTCACCCCCGGCGACAGCTTCCCGGCCATGGATCTGGTGGAGGCCGATCCAGATAACGAATTCGTTCGGGAGACCCCGCTCAAGGGGCACGTGGCCAACCTGGTCAGCACCCAGCGGGCGTCTTTGCAGCAGTACATGGCTTTCTACGACGTGACCTTGATGAATCCCAAGGTGCTCTGCGGCATGTTCTGCGGCGTGCTGCTCGCCTTTCTGTTCTGCGCCCTGACCATGAAGGCCGTGGGCCGGGCGGCGTACGAAATGATGAATGAGTGCCGCCGCCAGTTCGACAAGATGAAAGCCTACCTCAAGGGCCAGGGCAAGGACGACGCCTTCGCAAATAACCCGGAGAATTGGCCTCGCGATCAGATCACCTACGAGAACCAGCCGCTGCCCGACTATGCCAACTGCGTGGCCATCTCGACCGCCGGGGCCCAGAAGGAAATGGTCTTCCCCTCGTTGCTGGCGATCATCATCCCCATCGTGGTCGGCCTGCTCTTCGGCGTGCCGGGGGTGATGGGCCTGCTGGCCGGCGGGCTCAGCAGCGGTTTCGCCGTGGCCATCTTCATGGCCAACGCCGGCGGCGCCTGGGATAACGCCAAAAAGTGGATCGAGACCGGCAAGCACGGCGGCAAGGGCAGCGACGCCCACAAGGCCGGGGTGGTCGGCGACACCGTGGGCGACCCGTTCAAGGACACCTCCGGCCCGAGCCTCAACATCCTCATCAAGCTGATGAGCATGGTGAGCGTGGTCTTCGCTGGTCTGATCGTGAAATTCGCTCCGCAGATCAGCAGCCTGTTAGGGCTGTAGGGAGGAGTGAGGACAAAGGAGAGCGCGGAGAGAAGGAAGTTGAGGGGGTTAACGTAGCGTTACCCTTGACTCAGCGGTTTGAAGCAAACACCGGGGCGGCATGGCGATTTGCGGGCCATGCCGCCCCTTATTCTGGGACCCAACGCCGCCCGCCCGGTACGCCGCCCCGTCCTCCGCCCCCCACCACGCGCTCACGCCTCAAGCTAACAGCTCACAGCCAATAGCTGCCCCCCCGATAGCTGACAGCCGACAGCTCTTCGTGTATCATCCTCCCCGCGATGACGCCTGAACAAGCCAAATCTCGCCAGTTTGCCATCGAACTCGCCCGCATCGTCTCCGACGACAAGTGCGAGGAGGTGACCGTCATGGACCTCCGCGGGCTGAGTCCGGTCACCGACTACTTCGTGATCTGCAGTGGCACGAGCGATCGCCAGATGCGTGCCGCGGCCGAACACACCATGGAGTACGGCAAGAAGGTCGGCGAGCCGCCCTTCACCAAGTCGGGCCTCGACTCCGCCACCTGGATTCTGGTCGACTTCATCAACGTCGTGCTGCACGTGTTCACCCCGGAGCACCGCAGCTATTACGATCTCGAGCTGCTCTGGGGCGACGCACCCCGCATCGAGTGGCAGCGCAGCGTCTCCGCCTAGGCAACGGGCCGGCTGCCTGATGTGCAGCGAGGCCGCGACCAGCCAAACCTCGGGCGGGCGGCCTGCCTGCCGGGATACAGGAATACCGATGAAAGAGTCCATCCTCGATCTGCTCCATGAGCGCATCCAGTCGGCGGTGACGAAGGCGCTCGGCGCCGACGTTCAAGTGGATCCCGCCTGGGTCCGTCCCTGCAACGATCCCCAGTTCGGCGATTACCAGTTCAACGGCGCGTTGCCGCTGGCCAAGCCGCAGAAGGCCAACCCGCGCGCACTGGCGAGCCGGATCGTGTCCGAACTCGACGTGGCGGACCTGTGCGCGCCGCCTGAGATTGCCGGGCCGGGCTTTCTGAACTTTCGACTGCGCAACGATTTCGTCGGCGCCGCGCTCCAGCACACGCCGTCGGCCGACCCGGCGGCCGAGTTTGATCGCCTCGGCATCGCCCCCACCGATCGGCCCGAGAAGGTTGTCGTGGACATGTCCAGCCCCAACCTGGCCAAGGAGATGCACGTTGGTCACCTGCGCAGCACGGTGATCGGCGAGAGCGTTGCCCGCATCCTGGAGTTCGCCGGCCACGACGTCGAGCGCGTCAATCACGTCGGCGACTGGGGCACCCAGTTCGGCATGCTGCTCGCCCACCTGCGGGCGACGCGGCCCGATGCCCTGGCCGACCTCGAACACCTGGCGATCAGCGACCTCGAGTCGTTTTACCGTGCGGCCAAGCGGCACTTCGACGAAGACCCCGCCTTCGCGGCCGAAGCCCGCCAGACCGTGGTGGCGCTGCAAAGCGGCGACCCCGAAACGCTGCGCATCTGGCTGGCGTTCTGCGCGGAATCGCTACGGCACTGTCATGCGATCTACGAGGACTTGGGGATTACCAGGCTGATCGATCGGGGCGAGAGCTTCTACAACGACCAGCTTGGCGACGTGGTGGCGGACCTTCAGGCCAAGGGCATGGTCACCCGCAGCGAAGGGGCGGACTGCGTGTTCCTCGAAGGCTTCAAAACCCGCGACGGCGAGCCGCTCCCCCTGATGATTCGCAAGTCCGACGGCGGGTATCTCTATGCCACCACCGACTTGGCGGCCGCCCGCTACCGCCTCCAGCAGACCGGCGCGACGCGCGTGATCTACGTCGTGGGCCTGCCGCAGAAGCAGCACTTCGAGATGCTCTTCGCCGCCCTGCGCCAGGCCGGCTGGGCGGGCGAGAACGTGCGCCTCGAGCACCTCGGCTTCGGCAGCATGCTCGGCGCCGACGGCAAGCCGTTCAAGACCCGCGAGGGCGGCACTGTAAAACTCAAGGACCTGCTGGAAGAGGCCGTCGCCCGGGCCCGGGCGGTGGTCGAGACCGACGACGAGGCCGAGGACAGCGCCCGCAGCGACTTCACCGACGACCAGAAGGCGCGGATCGCCCGCACCGTGGGCATCGCGGCGGTGAAGTACTTCGACCTCTCGCACAACCTGGCCACCGACTACCGCTTCGAGTGGGACCACATGCTGGCGCTCGACGGAAACACCGCCCCCTACATGCTTTACGCCTATGCCCGCATTCGCAGCATCGGGCGCAAGGCCGGGGTGGACTACGACCAACTGCCGGCCGACGCCCCCATCACCGTCGAGCACGAGTCCGAGGTGGAATTGGCCAAGAACCTGCTCCGCTTCCCCGAGATTGTCGGGCAGATCGCCGAGGAGCCGCGCCCGAACGTGCTCACGGAGTACCTGTTCGAGCTCAGCCGTTCGTTCAGCCGCTTCTACGACCGCAAGCGGGGCGTGCGGGTGATCGACGCCGAGCCGGCGCCGGTGCGCATCTCGCGCCTGCGGCTGTGCGACCTCACCGCCCGCACGATCAAGACCGGTCTGCACCTGCTGGGCATCGAGACGCTGGAGCAGATGTAGGCGCTCCCTGCGTCGCCTAAATCTGCTGAAGCCCCCAGTCTGCCCAGACCGTCGCGGCTCGCCCGACCGATCCCACGTCATAAGTCTTCCCGGTTATCTTCGTGGCACTCCTGTCTGCGGGTTTGTACGTACTTGCGGGAAGGCGGCTCTGGTCGAAGCCTCAAGCGGCGGCAAGCGGTGCGCTTGCAACGGCACTTCTGCGCGAAAACGCCAAAACCGATGTTGGAATCGCCACTTGCGGCTGCTATGCTGGGATCTCGCATTGTGGCGGTGACAGAGGTTGGCCCGCAAACGACCATCGAACCACAGGAGGGTCCCGATCGTGCAGTGCAAAAACCACCCCGAATCGCCGGCGGTCGATCGCTGCGCCGGTTGTGCTGAACCGTTCTGTGCGGATTGCCTGGTCGAGATGCAGGGCGCCAGGTATTGCGGCTCGTGCAAGGTGATGGCCTTGCAGGGGCGGCCGCCGGCGATCGAGCCGAGTTTGCCCTGCAAGGAGGCCGGCGAAGCGTTGACCTACTCGATCGTGGGGCTCTTCTGCTTCGGCATCATTCTCGAGCCCATCGCCATCGTGAAGGCCGTCCAGGCGAAGAAGGCGATGTCGATGAACCCCAATCTTTCGGGATCCGGCAAAGCCAACGCAGCCTTGATCATCGCCATCATCGGCCTGGTGCTTTGGGTGATCGGCTTGCTCAGCCGGTTCGCTTCCATCTGATCCGGTATTGGTGCGGGTCGGCAAGCAAGTGTTTGAAGGGGTCTCCCGTGGCCGTCCTTTGTCCCGAATGTCTCTCCGAAATGACCTGGGTCAACGACCGACAGGTTCGTTGCCCGGCGCACGGCGTGTGCTTCGATGTACTGTTCTGCCGCCAGCAGCAGGCAGCGCCGGTGGCGGCCGCCGTTGCGGCTGCGCCAGCGCCCGCGCCTGAGGGGCAAACGCCGTTTTTGGGCATGTGCGCGCAACATCCCAACGTCGAGGCGGTTTACGGTTGTCACCGCTGTCATGGACTGGTGTGCACCACCTGCGCGTTCAGCATGCCCGACGGCGCGATCTTGTGCCCGTCTTGTGCCGGCGCCGTGGTTGCGGCGCCCGTTACACGGCCACCCGCAGCGCCCCCGCCGGCGGTCGACGGGGTGATGTGCGCAGCCCATCCCAACGCGCCGGCCGTGCACTATTGCGCAAACTGCCAGATGCCGTTGTGTGCGACCTGCGACTTCAGCCTGCCCGGCGGGATGCACCTCTGCCCTGCCTGTGTCACCGCCACGCCGACCACGATGGCGCCGGGACGCCGGAAGACCGCCATCTGGTCGTTGGTGCTTGCCATTTGGGTGACTTTGGGCTTCATCGGCACCATGATCGGCTTCGTGGTGGCCGAGAGCCCGGAGGATGCGGAAGTCATCGGCGGCATCGCCGGTTTCGTGGTGATGATTCCCAATCTGATCGGCCTGGGCCTGGGCATCGCCTCATTTGAGCGGCGGGGGGTGAACCCGTGGTGGCTGTGGCTTGCGACGATCTGGAACGGCGTGACCATGAGCGGCTGGTTGCTGCTGTGCACCGTCGGTTTGCTGATGGGTTGAGTGGAGGTGCCGCGCATGGCGCTGAAGATCAAAGCCAATTCCGCTTTTGAATCGCGCAGCCTGACGGTCGATTCGCAGGGCGTACGGTTCACGCAGACCGCTTTCGTCGGTGGGCGCAGGCGCTTCCGCTTCGACCAGATCGACTGGATTCTGATGTCACCATCGAATGTTCTTTCGTTCCAAGTGGGTAACGAGATGTGCAGCATCCCCACCAAGCCGGACAATCGCCGGCATCAGGAGACCATTCAGGCCTTGTTGCATCACGTGCAGGCCAGTTCCTGAAAAGCCGGTCGCCGTTTCGCCACGACAATAGGCGCCCCCGCGAACCCGAGGAGTTCTCCGTCATGGGCATGATTCAAGTCCGCATTTGGGACGTCACCGGCAGCCGCAGCCAGGCCGTGGAGGCGCCCGACGACGTCGCTATCTGCCGGTTGCTTGCCCTGCTGGTCGAACGCATGAACCTGCCGCTGAACAGCCCCGACGGGCAGATCATGAGCTACAAGCTGCACCATCGCCGTACGGGGCGACAGCTTCTCGACGACCAGACTCTGGCTGAGGCCGACGTTTGCGACGGCGACGATCTGCGCATGCAGCCGGAGATCACCGCCGGCCAACCGTGCCCCCGCCCATGAACGATGCGCCGTCCAACCCGCTGTCCCTTGCGTCCGGGCGTTTTGACCGCTTCGAAGCGATCAAATGGTGGGACCAGGATCGGCTGCGCGCGGCCCGCGTGCTCGTGGTGGGCGCCGGGGCGCTGGGCAACGAGGTGATCAAGAACCTCGCCCTTCTTGGCGTTGGGCGGCTGGCGATCGTGGACATGGACCACATCGAGGCCGCCAATCTCTGCCGCTCGGTGCTCTTTCGCCCGAGCGACGAAGGCAAGCTCAAGGCGACCGTTGCGGCCGAGGCGGCGCGCGACCTATACCCGGACCTGGACGCGGTTGATCTGGTCGGCAACGTCTGTGCCGATATTGGCCTGGGCTGGTTCCGCTGGGCCGACGTCGTCGTCGGCTGCCTCGACAATCGGGAAGCCCGGCTGTTCGTCAACCGCGCCTGCGCCGGCGTTGCCCGTCCCTGGGTCGACGGCGGCATCGACGTGCTCCAGGGGGTGGTTCGCGGCTTTGCCCCGCCGGAGTCGGCCTGTTACGAGTGTACGATGGGGGCGGCCGACTGGGAGCTGGTCAACCAGCGCCGCTCGTGTTCGCTGATCGCCCGGCAAGCGGCCGAGAACGCCGGCGCGCCCACCACGCCGACGGCGGCGTCCGTGATCGGCGCCATCCAGGCCCAGGAGGTGGTCAAGCATCTCCACGGCTTGCCCGTCTTGCAGGGCCGGGGCTACGTTTTCGAGGGATTGAATCACAGCTCCTACGTTGTGGAATACCCCATAGCGCCCGACTGTCCCTGGCACGAGCCGGCCGCGCCCGTCGAGGCGCTGGCCCCCTTGCCGGCGAACGCCACCTGGCGAACGGTGTGGCAGTGGGCCGGCGAGCGGCTCGGCGGCCTGGATGCGATCGATTTCGCGCGCGAACTGGTCGAAGCCCTGACCTGTGGGTGCGGTTATAGCCGGCGGATCGGGCGACCGGCGGAGCAGGTTGCGCCGGCCGATTTGCGCTGCCCGCGCTGCGGCGCCGAGTGCGCGCCGCAGTTCATGCATGCGCTGGGGAACGCGAGCGCGGCGTTGGATTTACCGATCGAGGCGCTGCATCTGCCCCCGGGCGACATCATCTGGGCGCGGCGCGGTTCCCAGTCGCTGGGGCTGCAACTTCCGGCCGATGCGACCGCGGTCGGGCCGCCGCCGCCCGTATAACTCTGTGGAGAGATCGCAACATGGCCTCCAAACGACCGAACAATCACGGCGATTCCGGAGCGGACGCACCACGGGTCAGCGCCGGCGGCTGGTCGAACAAGCGGAGTAAGCCGCGGCGCCAAACGTTCGCCGGGCCGGCCGGTTGCGACGAGGTCCTGCGCCTGAACTTCACCCGCGATGCGTACGCCGATCTGGTCGCCCACGCAAAATCGCAGCTCGATGCGGAGATCTGCGGTGTGTTGCTTGGTTCCAACTGCGTCGACGACGAGGGTGAGCACGTGCTCGTCGATGGCATTATTCGCGGCGTAGCGGCCCGCCAGGGCGGCACCCACGTCACCTTCACCCAGGAGACTTGGACCCGCATTCACGAGACACTCGAACGCGACCATCCCGACCGCGACATTGTCGGCTGGTATCACACCCATCCCGGTTTCGGCGTCGAGTTCTCGGAGATGGACCTGTTCATCCAGCGCAACTTCTTCGCCGGTTCCAACCAGGTCGCTTTCGTCACCGACCCGCTCGGCGGCGAGGAAGCCATCTGCGTTAACGACGCCGGCGGCATCCGCCACCTGGGGCGCTTCTGGGTCGATGGCCGGGAGCGGCGTTGCCGGCGTCCGTCCGACCAAGCGATTGTCGATCCCGAGGCCCCCGGCCGCCTGGGCGACGTGCTGGCCGCCCTGCGCAACCTCGAAGATCGGCTGGTGCAGACCACCCGGCTGGTCGACGAGCAGCGGGCCGCCCAGTATCACCTGCTCGCGACGCTTGGTTTCATCTGCGCGCTGGCGTTCGTTGGGTTGATTGGCTACACCGTCTATCGCCAGGTGTATCGCGACATCAATCCCCCCGAGCGGCTGCGCTACGCCGATATTCCGGTGCAGGTTGGGGATGAGACCTACCTTGTGGGCGTCGACGTGGTTCGTTGGCGCATGCCCGAAGCCATGTCGGCGCGGTTCATCCAGGCCGTGCAGCAGATGTTGGCGGCCGAGGAAGAGGCCAAGCGGAAAGCGGCCGAGCAGGCTGCCAGCGAGGCCAAGGAAGCCGCCGGCGAGAAGCCCGACCCCACCCCGGCCGACGCGTCGCCGTCGCCCAATCGTCAGGGACAGCCATGAACGAACGCCCCACCATCGGCAGTGATGACGTCATTCGCGTTACCCGCGACGAAGCCCTGTCGCCCCGAGTGGACGACCTGCTCAAGCGGCAGATGAGCCTGCGCGGCGAACCCGGCATCACCCGCGACGGCAAGCGCCGCTGGTGGTACCAGAACTGGTTGATTTTCGGGATCGCGGGAGCGCTGGCCGCCTTTGCCGCGTGGGCGGTCATCGAACCCTGGTTTGAAGATCTGTTGTATTTCCAGGGGGCGGCCGAAAAGGTTGACGTCGTCGACCGCCGTTTCGGCCCCGGCGAGCAGAGCGCGTTCGAACAGGCGCTGGACCTGAACCTGGTCGGTTACGTGGAGATCCGGGGCGAGCAGATCTGGTTCGTCGAGGAATCCAAGATTTACACGGCCGAGGGGGAAGTCAAGCCGCTCGACCTCACGCAGGTGATCGTCGGCGACGAAATCGGCGTCTACGCTGAATTCGTCGACTGGAACGCGGACTCCTTCGGCTTGGCCAATTACCTGGTGCTCAATCCGCCGCCGCAGCCGGCCGACGCGGGGCAGCGCACGCTGCGGCAGCTCTCCGCCCGCCAGACCGCCGGCTCTCTACTGCTTTTCCCGGTGGTGGCCGCGTTCGTGGGGCTGGTCATCGGGGCGGCGGACGGCGTCGTCTGTCGTCTGCCCCGACGGGTGTTCCTCGCCGGCGGCGTCGGTTTGCTTGCCGGCTTCATCGGCGGATTCATCTCGGAGTTTCTGGCCGGCATGGTGTATGTGCCCATGTCTATTCTCGCCAGCCAGCAGGAAGGGACTTCAGTGGGCGGCTTCAGCACCTTCGGTTTCCTGCTTCAGACCGGCGGGCGGGGGCTGGCCTGGTGCGCCGCGGGGTTGGCCATGGGGCTCGGCCAGGGAATCGCTTTGCGTTCGCCTCGGCTCTTGGTTTATGGCCTGATGGGCGGCGTGATCGGCGGCCTGCTTGGGGGCTTGCTGTTTGACCCCATCGATTTCCTGATTCTCGGGTTCGAAAAGCCCAGTGCACACTGGAGCCGCCTGGTGGGTCTGACGGTGATCGGCGCCAGCGTCGGCGCGATGATCGGCGTGGTCGAGCTGCTGGCCCGTGACGCGTGGCTGCGCATGACCCAGGGCCCGCTCGCCGGCAAGGAGTTCCTCATTTTCAAAGATCTGCTGCACGTGGGCGCGTCGCCGCGGTCGGACATCTATCTCTTCAACGATCCCAACGTGCTCGCGGAGCACGCCGTCATCCGGGCGGTCGGCGATCACTACGAAATTGAGAGCCGCAACCAGGCCTCCGCCGTTTTGATCAACGGGCATCCGATCCACCGCTCCCGGCTCCGCGACGGGGACCAGATCGGCATCGGCAGCGCCCGCTTCGTCTACCACTCGCGCCGAGGATAAACCGCGTCATGGAGAAGGCGTCCGTCCAATCGTCCACGGCCCCAACGGGTTGCCCGGTCTGCCAGGCGCTCATCGCCCCGGAGGAGCCGGTTACCCACTGCCCGGCGTGCGGTGTGCGCTATCACGCGGAGTGCTGGGAGTACAACGGCGGTTGCGGCGTATACGGCTGCACGGCCGCACCGGACACAGAGAACCGCGCCGCCCTGGAAATTCCCGCGGCTTACTGGGGCCGGGAACACAAGCCGTGTCCGGTTTGCAGTCAGGAGATTCTCGCCGCGGCGTTGCGCTGCCGGCATTGCGGCGCTACGTTTGAGTCCGCCCGGCCTGAAGACGAAGCGGCGTACTATGCCCGAACACGCCAGGCGGATCGTCTGCCTGCGTTGCGTCGTGCGAGCGTGTGGCTGTTCATCCTGGGCCTGCTGCCGTGTACGGCCCCGTTGGTAACGTTCATTGGCGGGGGTTGGTACTGGCGCAATCGTCGCGACATCGCCGCCCTTCCCGCGCTGTCCGCGGCCGTGTGCAAGCTCGGTCTCGTGATCGCCATCGCCCAGACCACGCTGCTGGCGGTGGTGGCGGTCGTACATGCACTGTCCGGTTCTTGACGTCCACGGCGGCTTGGGGTATCCGCACTGGCTTAGCGCATCCGCGCCGGCGAGCGGCGTGGTTCGAGAGGAATAGTATGAATCCCAGGCTACGCAGGTTGCAGGCCGATCAGCAGCGCATCGCCGAGTCGTATCGCGACCATCCCCATATCTCGATTGTCGCCACCGAAGGCGAACCAGCCGAGAAATACGTCGTGGAGTACCGCGTCACCGCGCTCGTGCCCACCGCCAAGGAGACGTTCGAACGCGGCAACCTGCACCGGGCCGAGATCTTTTTGCCGGTCGACTATCCCCGGCGGGCGCCGTTCTGTCGGATGGTGACGCCGGTCTTTCATCCCAACATCGACCCACAGAAAATCTGTATCGGCGACCATTGGAGCGCAGGCGAGCAACTCGCGGACCTCATCCGCCGCATCGGCGAAATGCTCACCTACCAGAGCTATAACGTGAAGAGCCCGCTCAACGCCGAGGCCGCCCGCTGGGCGGAAGAGAATCTCGCTGCGTTGCCCCTGGAATCCGCCGACCTCTCGCCCCACTGAATCGGAAGCCCGGCTTGCGCATGAGGCAGAACCCACCGCATCCCGCCCGGCGTCGTCTTTTTGGGGCCGTGGTTTTGCTGGCGTCCTTTCCGGTCGCCTGGCTGGCCGCTCCGTTGATTCGCGCGGAGCGCGTGCCGGTGTGCATTTTCTACGAAGCCACCGGCTGGCGTTGCCCGTTTTGCGGGCTGACCCGCGCGTTCGCCTGCGCGACGCACGGTCAATTGGCCGAGGCGTGGCGGCAGAATCCACTCTGGCCGCTGGCGGCCGGACTGATCATCGCTTTCGCTGTATGCCTGATCGTGGATGCCCGCCGGCCGACGCGCTGGACCGCGCGGCTGGAGGCGCGCCTCTACCGGCACTGGCGGCTCATCGTCGCCGGACTGATTGTGTTCGGCGTTGTCCGGATCTGCGTTTGAGGTTTGCTGCGGCTTACGGCGCGGTTCATGCGGCTCATAGTGCTTATAATGGTCATACTGCTCGGAGGGCTATTCCCACTGGAACTGGCTGAGCAGGGCAAGTTGATCCGGCGTCAGCGATGCAGTATTCGGATTCACCGTGCCGGGGAAGCCGTAGATGATCTGGGCGCCCTGCATATGCAGTCTGCGCGATGGGACGGCCGCCGCATGACCGTCGATGAAAACGGAGTTGGTCCAGCCATCCCGCTGCGCGGAACCGGCTTGCGCCGCGAGGCCTGCGCGTTCGTTCGCGTCCGTCGGGAGGGGGCGAGCAGGTCGTCCGTGCGGGGCCCAGAAGGGCAGTGCGTCACCGGACCACTGTGATTGATAGGGCCCTTCTTGTTTGAAGAGGGCCAACACGGGATGGCTGCCGGTGTTGCGGGTGCGGAACCAGGCGTCCGCGACCATCCATTCGTCGGCTGCGCGAGGAATCTGGCCGACGATGACGGGCTTTCTGGCGTATTGCGGCGGAGCGCCGAGCGGCGTCGCATGTCCGAAATACCCCGGAGGTTGCGTCTCGCGAGCGGCGATGTCCAGACCGCCGCCACTGTCGGCCAATTCGTTTCCATAGTTGTTCAGCGCGTAGTGAAACTTGAAGATGGACTTGTTTGTCGCCGCGTTGACGGATTCCACGTGCCGCCAGGTTACGACGCCCGCCAGCACCGGGCAGGTGACCAGGCGTTCGTTGATGGAATCACCTAACACGCTGCCCAGCAGCGGCAACGTCTGGCGACGCAGGTTGTACGCCGTCTGGGTTGGCGAGTAGCCCATGCTGAGGTATCTGCTTGCCTGTTGGTCGTGGTTGACGGCGGGGTGAAGCGGGCCGGGCAGTCGGCCGTCATACTCCGAAGCGTAAGTATGAATGGCGCCGCCCAGCGCCTGCAAGTTGTTCAGGCAGACCGTGTCGTGGGATTGCCGCCGCGCAGCCTGGAGGGCCGGCGTCACCACGCCCAGCAGCAGCCCGCCCGCGGCGAGCACTGCGATCAACTCCACCAGGGTCAGCGCCGAGCGCCGGGATCGGTTCCGCTTGCTTGCCGCAGAACGCATGAAATCTATCCCCGTTGTCCGCATTGGTTGTCTACTCCCAGCGAAACTGATTGATGAGGGCCAGGTAGCTTGCGCTGAGTGCTCGAAAATCGGGGTTCACCGTACCGGGGAAGCCGTACATGATCGTTTGTCCCTGGTAATGAAGTCGGCGTGACGGCACGGCCTCGACGTGGCCGTCGATGAAAACGGTGTTCGTCCATCCGTCCTGTTGCGCGGAACCGGCTTGCGCCGCGAGACCTGCTCGTGCAGATGCGCTCGCCGGGAGGGAGCGAGCAGGTCGTCCGTGCGGGGCCCAGAAGGGCAGTGCCTCGCCTGACCAGTCCGACTGATAGGGGCCTTCCTGCTTGAATAGGCTGAGTACCGGATGGGTTCCGACGTTGCGCGAGCGATACCAGGCGTCGGCGCCCATCCATTCCTCGGACGCCCGCGGAATTCGGCTTAAGGGCTGTGGCGACCGAACGCCATCCTGGGGGAACCCGAGTGGTGGATTGTAACCAAAATACTCCGGCGGATTGGTTTTGCGCACGACGAGGTTGAGCGACCCGCCGCTGTCCGGGCGCTCGCTTCCGTAGTTGTTCAACGCGTAGTGGACAGGGAAGACAATTCTGCCGGTGGCTGTGGACCACGCATCGAAATACGCATCACTGGCCATGCCCGCCATCACCGGGCACGATGCCATGCGGTCATTCACCGCGTCGCCCAGCACGCTGGCCAGCAGCGGCACCGTCTGGCGCCGTGTGTAGAATTCCGCGGATGCCGGGGAGTAGCCGCGATCCAGGTAGGCCTGAACGCTCTGTCCGTGGAAGATCGCGGGGTGTAGCGGGCCGGGCAGTCGGCCGTCATACTCCGAAGCGTAAGTATGAATGGCGCCGCCCAGCGCCTGCAAGTTGTTCAGGCAGACCGTGTCGTACGATTGCCGACGCGCAGCCTGGAGGGCCGGCGTCACCACGCCCAGCAGCAGCAGGCCGCCCGCCATGACGACGGTCAGCTCCAGCAGCGTAAGCCCGCGGCGACGGCCACGGGTTTTGGTGTTTCCATTTTTGAGTCGAAGAGCGGCTATTGTCATTTCGCTATCCTGAACCACGCTGTGCCGGAATCAATCCGCGAGCAGCGGACCGCTGATCGCCTGCTGCATCTGGAAGAAATCCAGCAGGTCGCTGTAACCGTCCGGCTGTACGTCGAAGTAGTCGCAGGGCGGCGTGAGCAGGTCATACGCGTCGCCCACGAAACAGCGCTGGAGCCGGGCCAGATCGCGCAGGTCCACGTCGCCGTCGTCGTCCGTGTCGCCGAAGACGCCCACCGCCGGACCGATCGTCACCGTGGTGGTGGTCGTCACCGCGGCCCAGTTGTCGACGATGCAGTCCGCCGGACGCACCGAAACTTGATATGTGCCGGGGGCCACGGTCTGGGGAATCAGCCATGCGTAGCTGCCCGCTGCGGCGGGCGCGCGCACGACGCCCCAGTGCGCTCCCACGACGTCGGGCAGTTTGAGTTCGACCATTCCATCGAAGCCGTGGGCGTCCCACTGGACGGTCTGCTGCGACCCCGCCGGCCAGGTTTGCCCCGTCGGCGCCGTGAAGGTGATCGTCGTGAAGCCGCTGGCCGGAATGGTCAGGGGCACGGACTCGGCCGATGCGCAACAAGCGCCCATGCGCACCCGCACGGACACGCCGTTCAGCGCCGACGTGGTTGCCGAACGAAACACCCAGGGGATGGCGCCCGCGCCGGCATCCACCGAGCCGAGATGCTGCACGACAGCGCCTTCACGAACCACGTCGACGTCGACCCGGCCGTGATCTGCCGAGCTTGTCCAGGTCACTTCGTAGGTTTCGTCCTGGACGGGCGCCGGCGGCAGGTCGGTTGCCACGGAACTGAGAACGGGCTCGAACGCCTGGTGGATGGTGAACAGTCCGACGCTGTGGGCTGCGACAGTGCGGCCCGCTTCCGTCCAGCGCAGCTCGATGCCGTTCGAATCGCCGTTGGCCACGCAGGGCGTGATTGCCCAATCGAACTGACCGGCCGCCATGGGCGCGACACCCACCAGGTCGTCGCCGTGCCAGATCTCCACGTCGCCGACGGGATCCGTGGCGGTCCAGAGGATGGCCTCGGTGGTGTCGGCGTGGAAAATCTCGCCGCCGGCGGGCCGCGTGACGGCCAGCGTTGGCCTCGGCAGTTGGCCCACGACTGCGAACGGCGCGTCGCTGGTATCCTTGTACACGAATCCGCACGGCGTCAGCCAGGCGATTTCGATGGTCCAGTCGGCCGGCTCCATGCGCCGTGGGACCTTCCAGCTCATCGCGCCGTTGGATGCGACGTCCATGCCGATATGCACGTCACGCTGGCCGTTTTTGTACAGCCAGGCGTCGACATAACCCGGTCCGGTCGCCGGCGTCCAGGCGATGTCGTGCGTCAACCCGGCCGTCAACGCTTCTCCGCCATTGGGCGAAACCAACGTCACGCCCGTCACGCCCAGGATGGTGAACGGCGCGTCGCTGAAGTCTTCCGCGGACGGGCTTGAGCGGTAAGTCGTCACCCGGATCGTGTAGTCGGCGCTGGTCGGCATGGCCGCGCACACCGTCCAGGTCAGGCTCCGTGCCCCGTAGCCCGTCTCGCCAAGCTGTTGCACGAGATCTCCAGCGAGATAAAGCTCCACGAGAAACTGGCGGTCGCCGGAGGTCGACGACCAGTCCCAGGTGACGGTCACCTCCTCGCCCGGGTTCCAGAGTTCGCCCCCGTTCGGGGAAGTCACGGTCAGGTCATCGGCCGCTGCGAGGGGCAGTCCGATGAGCAGCGCGCCGAGCGCTCCAACCAGTCGAATGCGTGTGATGGAATTCATGTGGGCTGGATCCTGTTGTGAGAATCGCAATTGAGTTTTGCGCAGTATATCCGCGGATGAGGTCAGACCCCAAACCGATCCGGAGAAAAAAGCCGCGGTGGCGGCTCGGCCAGTCCGAGGCCGGCCGTTCTGATTGGGCGCTCTCGGCGGTTCAACCGCCAATTGATTCCAAAATGTGTCTATTGCGCGGTGCGGCCCTGTTGCCGCCGCCCTTGCCGCTTTTCGGTGGCTCTGCTACTGTATCCGCCCTTCTCGGATTCGGAGTTCAACATCAATTGACGCACGGCGGACCGATCGGGCCCTGTTTCGGGGTCCGGGAACCGGTATCGCCATCGCCGGAGAGTGGGTGAGACGCTATGCGACGACATTGCACCAAGTGGCTTGGCTTGTGGATCTTTTTTACGGCGGCGATGCCGGGGGTGGTGTTCGCCCAGACTGGGGTGGACCAGACCGGGGTTGAGCCGGCCGCCCCCGCGCCGATCAGCGCGGCGGCGGTCGAACTTCCGGCCTCCTGGTACCTCGCGCCGCTGTGCAGCGTAATCGCGCTGCTGGCGGCGTTTTTCTTTTATCGGCAGGTGATCGGCGAGGCTGAGGGCACCGACCGGATGAAGGAGATTGCCGGCTTCGTGCGCGACGGGGCGTACGCGTATCTACGGCAGCAGTATAAGGTTGTGGCCGTTTTCTTTCTCTGTGTGGCTGTGCTGCTGTGGATCATGTCGCGGTACAACATCCAGCACCCGCTGGTGCCCTTCGCCTTTTTGACGGGCGGGATCCTCTCCGGGCTGGCCGGCTTCTTCGGCATGAACACCGCCACGCGGGCGTCGTCCCGCACCGCCCATGCGTGCCGTGAATCGCTCAACCGCGGCCTGACCGTTGCGTTTCGCAGCGGCGCGGTGATGGGCCTGGTCGTCGTCGGGCTCGCCCTGCTCGGAATCAGCGGGTGGTTCTACTACCTCACGCGGCTGCACCACACGTTCTTCGGCGGCGCCCCGCTGGGCATCGACACGGTGACCACGATCATGCTCAGCGCCGCTTTGGGGGCATCCAGCATGGCCCTCTTCGCCCGCGTGGGCGGCGGGATCTACACCAAGGCCGCCGACGTCGGCGCCGACCTGGTTGGCAAGGTCGAAGCGGGCATTCCCGAAGACGATCCGCGCAACCCGGCCGCCATCGCGGACAACGTCGGTGACAACGTCGGCGATGTGGCCGGCATGGGCGCCGACCTGTTCGAAAGCTATCTCGGCTCGATCCTGGCATCGGCCGTGCTGGGCGTGGCGGCCGCTTCCGCTGTGGCCGTCACCACGCCCACCATCAACTTGGTGGTTGCCCCAATGGCATTGGCGGCCGTCGGCATCGTGCTGTCGATTGTGGGCGTGTTCCTGGTTCGGCTCAACAAGGCGGATGCCACCGAGAAGGATCTGCTGCCCATCCTGCATAAGGCGGTCTGGGGTACGAACGTGCTGGTGGTGGCGGCCGCCATCGGGCTCAAGTACTGGCTTGACCTGCCGTGGGGCATTTTCGGATCGGTCTGCGTGGGGCTGGTGGTGGGCGGAATCATCGGCCTGGGCACCGAGTATTACACCGCTGCGGAATACAAGCCGACCCAGGGTATCGCCAAGCAGGCCGAGAGCGGCGCCGGTCCGCTGATCATCAGCGGGGCGGCCGAGGGCATGCTTTCGGTCTGGATTCCCAACACGGCCGTCGCGCTGGGCACGGTCATGGCCTTCGCCTTTGCCGGCGGTTTCGGCGAAGGCGGTCTGATGCTCGGTCTCTATGGCGTGGGCATAGCGGCCGTCGGCATGCTCTCCACCCTGGGCATTACCCTGGCCACCGACGCCTATGGCCCGATTGCGGACAACGCCGGCGGCAATGCCGAGATGTCCGGCCTGCCGGCCGAGGTCCGCGAGCGCACCGACGCGCTCGACTCGCTGGGCAACACGACGGCCGCCATCGGCAAGGGGTTTGCCATCGGGTCGGCCGCCCTGACTGCATTGGCGCTTCTGGCCAGCTACATCGAGCAGGTGCGGGTTTCCATTCACCAGCAGGCGGCCGACGCGTACATCGCCCCGGCGCCGAATGAGCCCTATCGCCTGGTTGCGCTCGGTGACGAAAAGTATGCCATGTACTTTCCGGCCCCGGACCGGACGGCCGGCGACGACATGGTGCAGCCTGCGGCTCTCACTGTCAGTTTGCTCAAGTCCACGGCCGACGGCGGCCTGTGGCTTAATGTGCCTGTTGAGGATCCGACCGCCAACGGCGACGTCGGCGTTATGCAGCGCAAGCACCTGGTCGTCGATCACGCCGGCGGCATTGCAGCCGCCCGCGCCGACGCCCTCGGCTTCACCGACGCTGACGGCGCGCCGGTTCACCTCGCAGCCCATCGTGCCGGCGTCGAGGACTTCATGCACTTCTTCGGGATCACGCTGATGAGCCCGACGGTGATGGCCGGGGTGTTCTTCGGTGTTATGCTGGTCTTCGTCTTCAGCGCGCTGACCATGAAGGCCGTCGCTCGGGCGGCCGGCTCCATGGTCCAGGAAGTCCGCCGCCAGTTTCGCGAGATCCCCGGCATCATGGACGGGACGGGCACGCCCGACTACGCCCGTTGCGTGAGCATCTCCACCGTGCAGGCCCAGCGCGAGATGATCGTGCCGACGCTGCTGGCGTTGCTCATTCCGATCGCCATCGGGCTGGTGTTCAACGTCGCCGGGGTGATGGGACTTCTGCTCGGCGGGCTCAGCGCGGGCTTCGCCATGGCCGTCTTCATGGCCAACAGCGGCGGCGCGTGGGACAACGCCAAGAAGCACATCGAGGCCGGGGCCCACGGCGGCAAGTTCGCCGATGCGCACAAGGCCGCGGTGGTCGGCGACACGGTTGGTGATCCCTTCAAGGACACCTCGGGGCCCAGCCTCAACATCCTGATCAAACTGATGAACGTGGTCAGCATCGTCTTCGCCGGCCTGGTGGTGAAGTACGCCCCGGTCATCGGCGGTTGGCTGGGAATTGGTTAGCGAAGCAGCCGCCCGGCCGGTAGAATAACCCAGAGGCCGTCCGCGCCCTGAGCACACGCGCCGGGACCACGTATCCGAGGCCCGAGCGTAAGCTCCAGGGCCGCGGATCAGAACCCCGAGCGCAAGCTCCGGGGGCAAGAAACGCAGGAACAGCGAAACCGGTAATCACCGCCGAGAGTGCACGGAGGATCGTCCATGCAGATCGAACTGACCCCCGAAGAAGTGGAAGTGCTGCGCAAGCTGATCGAGCACGAGGTCGCGGAGATCAACCCGGAAATCCACCACACCGCCACCGCATCCCTTCGCGACGAGCTCAAGCTCTACCGCACGGCCCTCAACAGCCTGCACGCCAAGGTCACCGGCAAAGAGCCGTCATAGCTGGCCCAGCGCATCCGCCATTTCGCCTGATCCCTTGCGGGCAGGTCCCGCGCCCGGAGCCTGGCCCTATTAACACGTGACTCCGGCTTGCCCGCGCCGCGGCACTCGATAACCTGATCGCCATGTCTCTGTCGTATTCCCATCCTCCGTGCACCACGGATCCGGAGTGACACCTCATGCGTTCACGTGATCTCTGCCTCGCCGCCGCCCTACTGGCAACCATCATGCTCGGCAACCGCACTGCCGACGCTGCCCTTCCCGACCAGCCCATGCGCCGTGCCGAAGCTGCCATGGACGTCGAGCTCAGCGAGCCGTTCTGCTACTTCAACGCCCCCAGCGACGTGCTCGGCTTCATGGATTGCCCCGAGGGCGTCCTGGTCACGCCGGACGCCGACTACCAGACTGGCTTCGGTGTCTTCCGCCTGTACGCCGGCCCCGATTGGGCCCCGTTGCACCGCCGGGTGCGCACGCTGCACCGCGGCTACCTGCCGATCATCGAGTATGGCGTTGCCCGCGAGGGTCTCGACTACCGGGTCCAGTCGTTTGCCGCCCCCTCCGATCTCGATCCCCGCGCCAATCTCGTCAGCTTCATCCGCATCACCGTCAGCAACCCGACAGAGCAGGACCGGGCCGGCGCGGTGGCCGCGGCCTTTCTCCCTCTGGCCAGCCGCGACTGGCACGACCCCGCCTGCGAAGACTGGTACCGCGACCGGTTCATGGACCCGGCCGACTTTGCAGCCAAACGCGCGCCGGGCCTGGAGCGCGGCGGCGCCTGGCGCGGCGATCATCTCGTCTTCACCTACCCCGTGAGCGACGAGTTGCCCGCGATTCTGCCGGACGCCCAGGCGTCGGACAGCCCGGCCGTCGCGTATCACTTCACGCTGCCGGCCGGCGCCTCCCGCGAATTCACCTTCCGGCTGCCGTACGTGCCGGTGGCCCGGGCGAAGGCGGACGCGGTGGCGGCGGTTATGGACGCGGGCTACGACGACTATCTCGCCCGCATGATCGCCTTCTGGGAGAACACCCTGGCCGGGGCCGTCCGGATCGAACTGCCTGATGATAAGGTCGTGCATACGATGCGGGCGAGCCTGATCTACGACCTCATCGCCCGCGACATCACCGCGGACGGTGAGCACTACGTCCAGAAGGTCAACGAGTTCCAGTACGACCGCTTTTATCCGCGCGACAGCGCTTACTTTGTGCGAACCTATGACCTGCTCGGCCTGCACGAGATCGCCGCCCAGACGGTGGATCACTTCTTGATCCGCGATGAATCGGGCGTCGTCACCGGCTTGCGCCGCATGATGCCCGACGACTGGGGGCAGTCGCTCTGGGCGATCGGCGCGCACTTTCGCAGCAGTGGTGATATCGAGTTCGCCCGCATGGTCTTCCCCGCGCTCGCCCCCCATCTGGACGCCTTCGAGCAGGCCTGCGCGGAAGATCCCCTGGGGCTCTGGCCCGCCGCCGGTCCGTACGATAACGAGGCCATCCACGGTCACTACACCGGCCACAGCTTCTGGGCGCTGCTTGGACTTCGCGAAGCCGCCCACCTCGCGGACGCCATCGGCGAGACCGTGCTGGCGGAGCGCTGCCGCACGATCCACGACGACTACCGCCAACGCTTCATGAAACGCCTGCTGGCCGTCGCCCAGCGCGCCGAGGGCTACATCCCGCCCGGGCTCGACGACCCCTCCGCCGGCTATGACTGGGCCAACGCCTCCGGCGGCATATATCCCTTCGGGGTGCTCGACCCGCACGACCCGATGGTGACCGCCACGCTGGAGATGGTGCGCGAATACAAGTACCGCGAAGGCATCATGACCTACGGCCCCAATGCCTGGTTTCTCAAGCAGCGGGCCCGGCAGAACCGGACGCAGTTCCCCGGCTGGCTGCATCACTACGAGACCATTTACCTGCTGGAAACGCTGCTCATCCGCGGCGAGCAGCGCAAGGTGATTGAGGATTTCTACAGCCTGCTCGCCCACACCGGCAGCACGCACAGCGGCTTCGAATTCTCGATCCTGCCCTACGGCGATCGCGACCCCGGACGCAACCGCACGCCGCACGGCTGGTTCGCCGCCCGCTTTCAGTCGTTGCTGCGCAACATGCTGCTCCGCGAGGAAGGCGAAGCGGTGCATCTGCTGTCGGCGGTCGCGCCTCACTGGCTGGCGCCCGGAACGCAGATCCGCGTGCGCGGCGGTGCGACGCTCTTCGGTGGATTGAGTTACACGGTCAATGCGGCCGATTCCGCGGCCGAGGTCGTGCTTGATGCGAAATGGCGCCGCATCCCGGACAAGCTGGTGCTGCACGTACCCTGGTTTCTGAACGTGCGCAGCGTCGAGGCCTACGGTGGCGAAGCGCGGCTCATCGGCGATCGCATCGAGTGCGAGCCCAACGTCTTCCGTCTGTTGTTGCACTGGCAGCGCCGCCCGCAGGCCGCGATCGACCATCCGACCGCCGTGAAGACTCTTCTGGAAAAGTATTATCTGCGTCCGGAGCGCGCGGACTACGCGTTCCTCTTCCCCACGCCTCGCCCACCGCAACTGGTTAATGCGCACGACGTGTTCACCGATGAGCTGCAAGTCGCGCTGTACGTACCCGGCGGCGTTGGCGAAATCCACTACACCCTCGACGGATCGCCCCCCACGGCCGAGGCGCCGCGCTACGACGGCCCGTTCACCATTACCGAAACGACCCGCCTCCGCGCCGTCACGGTCTGGCCGGCTCGGGGTGTGGAATTGGGTGCCATGGCCAAGCGCAGCGCCGCCATGCCAAACACCGTCGGCGTCACCCAGCGGGAAGGCGCGACCCCCCGCGTCAGCGCCCCCCTGGACATCACCTTAAAACGGACCTCGCCGCGTCCCCCGGATGAACGCGAGGGCGTTGTAAATGGCTTGAGCTACGAAGTTTATAGCGGCGATTGGCGAAGCCTGCCCGATTTTGCCGCCCTCTCCCCGGACGCCGCCGGCCACGTCGAAGCCCCCGCCCCGGCTGCCGTGCAGCACTCGGGTGAGAAATACGCCATCCGCTTTGCCGGTTACCTCGAAGTGCCCGCCACGGGCATATACACCTTCTTCGCCGAGTGCGACGACGGCTGCCGCATCACCATCGGCAATACCGTGGTCGTCGACCATTACGGTATGCATCTGACCTGGGAGGACCGCGGCGCGATCGCCCTGGCCGCCGGCCGCCACGCCATCACGATCGACGTCCTCGAACGCGCCGCCCCGCGCACGCTCAACCTGCGCTACGCCGGTCCGGGAATTGCCAAACAGCCCATTCCTGCGACTGCGTTTCAGCGTCCGGCAAACTGATCGCCCCGCCCCACTTCAGGCGAACGGCGGCTTCTTGGCCACCATGCTCAGGTGGCGGTGCAGGCTCTCGTGCAGCGGGGGCTTCTGCGATACCTCGATCGAGCGCTTCAAACACGCGAATGCCTCGTCCTTCTGCCCGGCCAGTTCGTGGGCCTTCGCCTTCTGCTCCCAGGCCTCCGCCTCCATGCGGTGGTTGTCGTGCTTGACCGCGAGCTCGATGCGCTTGTCGATGCACGCGAAGGCCGACGCGGTGTTGCCCTCCTGGAGGTACATTTCGGCCATGTGCTCGTAGACCAGCGTCAGTCCGTTCCAGAAATCTGTGCCCTCAAGCGTGGCCAGGGCCTCGTCGAAGCACGCCTCGGCCTCCGCATAGTCCTCGAGAAGGCAGGCGCAGCGCCCCAGGTTCATGTGTGAAATACCAATGTTGACCCGGTCGCCGATCTCGTTGGCCAGCCCCAGCGCCCGCCGGTAGTACTCGCTGGCCTCGGCGTAGCGCCGCTGCTTGAGCAGCACGCCGCCCATGCCGTTGTAAGGCCAGGCGAGCGACACCAGGTCGCCGTAACGCTTGTGGATCGCGATCGCCCGGTCGAAGGCCCGCTCGGCCTCGTCGTGTTTGTTCAGCCGCATGAGCACGAAACCCAGGTTGCCGTCGTACTTGCCGCAGTCGGCGACCTGGCCCAACTGGTCGCAGAGGTTGCGGGCCTGCTCGAGGAAATCGTACGCCAGGGCGTATTCGCCTTTGTAGTAGTACATGACCCCGATGTTGCCCAGCGCCTCCGCCAGCCGCCGGTCGTCGCGCTCCCGCCGGGCGGCCACCTCCTCCCGCTGGTGGTAGTCGAGCGCCTGGTCGTAGTCGCCGATGCGGGCGTACGCAGCGCCGATCAGGCTGGCCGCTCCCGGACATCTTTCCTCGATTTCCAACGCTTCGGTCGCCAGCCGGATCGCCCCGGCATAGTCGCCGTCGGCGAACGCCCGTCGGCCCCGGATGAATTTCTCGTGCGCGCTGAGGTTCTGCGGACCGCCGGTCTGGCTGCCGGCGGCCGGGGACTCGAATGCGTGGCCGATCGCCCCCAGGACGGCCGCGGCAAGCTGGTCTTCGAGGGCAAAAAGGTCGCTGGCCGCACCCGACACCGTGCTCGTCACCCGCGGACCGCCGGGCCGGTCCCGCTCCACCGAGCGAACCGTGATCCGCAACTGCTCGCCACTGCGCTGAAACGTGCCGACCACGACCATCCCCGCCCCCACCATCCGGGCCTTGGACAGCAGCTCCGCGTCGTCCAACCCAACCTCCCCGGACCCGAGCATCCGCTGAAGATTTGCCCGGTCGACCACGTGCAGGCCGGGGATCTCGAGCAGCCGGCTCGTCAGATACTCGGCCACGGCGTCTCCGATCCAGTCGTCCTCCGCCCGCCGGGACAGGTTGCGGAATTCGGCCACCGCCACCCCGCGTGCGGCCCGCTGTTCGTGATCAGATGGCAGCAGGGCCGTCACGTCCACCCCGCACCGCAGCGCTTCCCGCAATGCGTCGGCCGATGCAAACCGGTGCTCCGGTCGCTTTGCCAGGCAGATCTCGACCACGTGTCGCAGCCAGGCGGGGACCGATCGGCCAACCTCGTCGGGCCAGATCACCGGATCGTGCTTGTGCCGGGTGGCCAACTCGGCGACGCCGGAGCCCTGGTGCGGTGGCTTGCCGGCAAGCAGGTGAAACAAAGTTGCGCCCAGGGCGTAGATGTCGGCCTGCCGCGAGAGGGTGCGTTCGCCGTCGAACTGCTCGGGTGGCATATAGAAAGGCGTGCCCAGCACCTGACCGACATGCGTGAGCGTGGTATCGCCTTCCAGATGTGGCATCTTTACCAGCCCAAGGTCCATGATCTTGGGGATGCCATCGCCGCGCAGCATGACGTTGCTGGGTTTCATGTCGCGGTGGATGAGGTTGGCGTGGTGGATGGCGGAGAGACCCTCGGCCACCTGGATGGCGAGTTCGACGACCTGTTCCCAGCAGAACCGGCCCACCGCTTGCACCACCCGCCGCAGATTCTCCCCCGGTACGTACTCCATGACGAAGTACCAGGTATCGTCCACGCAGTCGCAGTCCAGTACGCGGGCGACGTTGGTATGGCTCACCAGCACGCCGGCGCGGGCCTCGGCCTGGAGCCGGGCGGTGGCCACGTCCCGCCATTCGCTACGCGCGTCCAGGATCTTGATCACGCAGATCTGATCGAGATGGAGGTGGTGCGCGAGGAGGATCCGGCCCTGGGCCCCGGAGGCCAGTGGCCGGATGATCCGGTAGCGATCGCTGCGCACTTTGGGCCAACGGTCCTGCACCTCGGCGTACATGCTGGCCTGATCACGCCAAGTGCTGTCATCGGAATCGGCCGATGGCAACGCGAACGCAAAGCCGCATGCGTCGCAGACGCCGATCCGCTGATCGTCGGCCGAGGGGACGAACGGACCCTGCTGACAGTGCGGACATGTCCACCGCGCTTCGGGCATCGTTTCGGAATCGAGATCGGTTCTGGGCTTCATGCAAGCCCGATCTATATCTAGTGGTAGGCCCGGCGGTGGCTACAAGGCGCCGCCGCTGCCACGCGCGCGCTTGGGACAATCCCCGCGCAAGGACGCGCTCGGGTCTCATTATTCAATCTTAACCCGCGCTTTTGGCCGAACAAAATCTTTGTCAAAGGCCGATAAGTTTATTACAACTGTGAGCGTGGCACGGTTGCCCATCGCTGACCTGCCGGTCGGCACTGCTTCAACCTACCGAGGATCGATGGACCAGCGAACAAGGATGTTCCGGGTTTGGATCTGTCTGGCCGTCTCGATGACGGGCGGCAGCACCCTGTTGACATGGCTCGAGCCCGACGCCGCACCCCTTCAGGATGGCCGGCGGACGGACGATTTCGTTCGCGCCGCGCGCGTGGCGGTCAGTGAGCACGAGGCGCCGGCCCAGACCTGGACGGGCGTCAGCCTGCTGCCCTGGCCGCGAGGCGGCGCCGACGGCATCATGCTCGCGGCGGTCCGGCGACCGGCAGACGTGCACTTCCTGATCGAATCGGACGGGCGCATCCACCCCCAAACCTGCTGGCGCGAGCAGCGCACGGTGGACGATGCCCAGCAGATCCGGGTTGCGCTGGCGACGGCCGGCGACGATCAGGCGCTCAGCCGGCTGCAGTCCCTGGGCGTCCGCGCCTTGATCGATGCGTTGCGGGCGGAGGTTACAGAACGGCTGCCTGCCGCGACCTTCTCAGTCACGGTGGATGACGCGCAGGGCGTGCTGCCAGCGGCCGGCGCCATGCGCAGCTTGCTGGCCGGCGTCCCCCTGCCCGGCTAGACCGCTCTCGCGACCGCCGGCGACACCCTTTTCCCATGCCAACAGCACACGGATGCCGTCGCACGGGCGCGGCTCGGACGCGCCCGTGTGTGCGGCACGATCCTGCCGTGGCAGCGGCGGGGATCTCGTCTTGCGGCCGTCAGCCGACCACGTCCAGCACCGCCCCAACGTCGCCCGTCGACCGCTCCACCATTTCGGTGCGGTCGAACTCCTGCGACGCGTCTCCGTCGGGGACGTGCCGTTCGGCTTGAGCCTGCTGAAACTCGACCGGACCGACGGCCCGCTCTGTTTCGGGCTGTTCGGTGGGCCGGATCCACATGGGTGGCTCGCCCACGGGCGGGCCTGTTGTGTTGCGGCCGGCAGGTGTCTGCCGCGCTGCTTGCGCCGCACCCACCGCATTGACTAACCCGATCATGGTTTCGGCTCCTTTCCCCAATGGGCGGCGAGCCCCATCATCGTCGTTAAACCGCCCTCCGCTAAGATTTACGATATCGCCGGTCAAACAGGCAATATGTGCGCGGTCGCCGGCGCGTCCACCCTGATGGTACGGCCGAGAATATCTGTCCCCACCACCCAGAATTGCTCGCCCGATAAGTTCAGGCCCCCGGAAGTGGTTCCGATATTGTCAGCAGCAGGCGTTGTGCCTGCGTGAAACGCGGGCGATTTCGCACGCGCCGGCGCGCCGGATCGCCGGCCAAAGGAAAAATGCTCATGTACTTCGCCGAATTCGGCCTGTGCCGACCGCCATTTGAAGAGACCACCAGTCCGGAATTCTACTGCGAAACGCCCGTCCGGGCCCGAATCCTGAAAGAAGCGCTTCGTCACCTCCGTGGCCCCGGCGGCATCGTGCTTATCAGCGGCGAAGCCGGCGCGGGCAAGTCCATCCTGGCCAGCGTGCTGATGGCCCGTCTGCGCGACGACGCGCAAACACTCAGCGTGTCGCCCGGCCGCGAGGACGCCAATCAACTGCTCAATCGCATCAGCGCCGCGTTCCACCTCGATTCACCGGCGAGCATCAAGGCCGAAGGCTGCATTGAGCGGATCGTGGCCGCGCTGGGCTCGACCGATCACGATCACTGCGTCGTGATCATCGACCAGGCCGAGCACCTCGGCGCCGACGATCTGCACGCCCTCAATCGACTGGTGGATATGGCCGCGGAAGCCAACGTCACCCTGGGAATCGCCCTGCTGGGCGCCAGTGCCATCGAGGACGTTCTCGCCAGCCCGGCGCTTGCCGACATCAGCTCCCGCATTCGACGCACCGCGCCGCTGGGTGAATTCGAGCCCGACGAAGTGCGCCGCTACCTCACCGCCCGCCTGGACGCGGCCGGCAACGCGAAGGCCATCCGCCATTTCAGCAAGTCCGCGATCGCACGCCTTGCCGCCTGTACCCGCGGCTGGCCGCGACGCATCAATGAAATCACCAAGCGAGCACTCGAAACCGCCGCCGAGCAGCGGCGCCGCGACATCGACGCAGCTCTGATCGCCACCTGTCACCAGGAGATCACCACCGTGGCCCACGCTCCGGATCATCGCAGCAACGTCCCCGCCCTTTCGCCCGCGGCGCCTGCTGCGGACGCAACGAAGATCGACCCCGATCGGTTGGCCGGGCTGATCGAACGATTGGAGACGCTCCTGCAAACCGCGCCGCAACAACTCGGCGAGTTGGAGAATGGCATCGACCGGCTGCGCGCCCGCGCCAACCAGGTGGTCGCCGACGCAGGCGAGCGAATTAACGCCATCGAGCAGACTTGTCGCCGCGCGGCCGAAACCGAGGCGGTTATTACCGAACGCCTGCCTCGGCTCGAGACGGCCACGCGCGAAGCCGCCGACGTGCGCCAGCAGCTTGCCGGCTACGCCCAGCGCATCGCGGATGTGGGCCAGGCGTCGGAAGACCGCATCACGCTCCTGCTGACCGGCTTGGATACGGCCCAGGAGATCCAGGACAAACTCGACGGTGTCAGCCAGGAAGTCACCGACCTGATCGAGCATTCCCGCCAGGCGACCACCCAGGAGCGCGAGGCGCTTCAGGCGCTGTTCGACGACCTCTCCAATCGCCGCGCCGAACTCAGCACCATGATCGACGGCATCCGCCGGGAGCAGCAGGCAGCGCTGGAACACCACGAGCAGATCGTAACCGACGCCATCAACCGTGGCCGCAACGAGGTGGAGCAGGCCTGCGCCCTGTCCGCCGAGGCGCTTTCCCAGGCCCGGAGTCTTACCGACGACTTCCGCGCGGAGATGGACGACATCATGTCCGTCGCCCGCAACGAAGTGCTCGCCGATGCTCACAATGCCCGCGAAGAAGCGCTGGCCGCCCACGACAAGAGCAACGCCCTTTGGCAATCGGTCACCCGGGCCGAACAGGACATCGATCGCAAACTGGCCATCGTTGCCGAGCAGCTCGCCGACTACGACGCGCGGATCGAGCGCATGGCCGCCGAGCGGCGCGAGTCGCAAGCCGCCACCGAACAGGCGACCGCCGCGACTGCCGCCCTCGCCAAGGAAAACGACCACGCCGAGGGGCTTAAGTCAACCTGCATCACCACCATCGAGCGTCTTCAGGCTGAAGGGGTGAAGCGGATCGAGGAGACCGCCGAGCGTTTCCAGGACCAACTTACCGCGGCCATCGCCCGGTTCGAAAGTCTGGTCAGCACCGAGCAGAAGGCGCGCGAAACCGCCGAGCAGGCCGTTCGCTCGGCCAAGTCGGCGGTGAACACAGTGCAGGAGACGGAAGCCCGGCTCTCGGACGCCCAGGCTGCGGCCATCAATGTTGAAGCCACCGCATCCGCCGCCCTGACCTCCGTCCAGCAGCAGGTCAAACGCTTCCAGAATTCCATCGACGTGCTGGTCCAGCACGGGATCGACAAAACCAAGGCCGAAATCGGCGCCCAGATGGCGGAGTGCCGCGAGCAAACCGCCGAAACCACAGCCGCACTGGATAAGGCCGCGAATATGGCCGTGCAGCGCGTCACCGGTGAGATCACCGTCATGCTCGACGCCGCCAAGGCCCAGCAGGGCAACTGCCGCGACGAACTCACCGCCGCCTGCGATGAAGCGGCCGTCCAGATTGACGAACTGCGCAACCGCGCTGCCGCAACCCTGCACGAAACTCTGGAACAAGTCGTTGCCCGGTCAGAAGCGGCGACCCAGACCATCACCGGCGTGATCGAAGAAGGCCAGACGGCAATCCACGAGGATGCCCGGCGTCAGGTCGAGACCGCCGCCCGGGAAATCGGCGACCTGCGTCAAGCCGCTTCGCACAACGTGGAAGAGGGGATTGCCCGACTGGCGACCGAGTCCGCGGCGGCCACCGAACAGATCAGAGATATACGCAATCACGCTACCCAAACTGTCGAAGACGGCATCGCCCGATTGGCAAGTGAGTCCGCCGCGGTAGCCGAGCAAATCGGTGACCTGCGCAAACACGCCTCCCAAACTGTCGAAGACGGCATCGCTCGATTGGCCAGTGAGTTCGCCGCGGCAGCCGGGCAAATCGACCACCTGCGCGATCACGCCTCCCAGAACATCGAAGAATCCGTCGCGCGACTGACCAACGAGTCGGCCGCGGCCGTTGACGCCATTGCCCGTGCTGCCGAAGACGGTCAGACCGCGATTCGCGACCAAGCCGGCCACCAACTCGTTGCCGCCCGGCACGAAATCAGTGACCTACGGGCCGATACGGAAGCCGCCATCGTGGACGCCATCGCCCAGGCCAAGACCGATGCGTCGGCTGCCATCGAGAACATCTGCGAAACGATGGCGGAAGGGCAGGCCGGGGTCCGTCACGACCTTGATGATGCGCTGTCTCGGTTGAATACCTGCGCGGCCGCACTGAAGGAAAACATGACGATGAGCGCCGACGATCTGCACGCGCGCGTCCACCAGCAGGCCCACGACGCCCTCGCATCCATCGAAACCGCTCAGCACCGGTTCGAGGATCGTCTCAACGTGGTCGAAAAACAGCTCAACGAAGGAACAGCCACTTCGGTCACCCGGATCGAAGCCGCCGGGCGTCAGGGCGCCGAACTGATCAAGGCCGAGACCTTGCAGCGCTCGGCCCAGGCCGCCGAACAGCTCGTCAACCTCGCCCAGAGCGAACACCAGCGTCTCCAGGAACGGGCGACCAACGCCGCGGTCAGTGCCACGGATCAGATCCGGGCCGCCAGTCAGGAGGCCGCGGACCTGCACGAGAAGCTCGCGGCCGATGTCCTCGCGGCCGAACGCGCCCTCGCCGAGGCCCGCACCACCCGCGAACAGATCGATCACCAGATTCGCGACGTCTGGTCGCTCACCAGCACCACCGACGAGCGCGCCCGGATGCTCGCCGCCCTCAACGAGCAGTCCTGCGATACTGAAACCAACATCACCCGCTTGCTGGGCGATGCATCCAAGCTTCGCGAGGCTCTGGCCACCCAGATGACGCAAGCGTCGCGCAGCGCAGAGACTCTCCAGCAGCAGCAGGCCCACGTGAAAACGGTGTGCGCCGGTTTCGCCGAGAAGATCGAGGAGGCCCAGCGCGTCAACACCGAACTGACCGACAGCAACCACACCGGCGCGGCGTTGGTCCCGCAGATGCAGACCCGTATCGACGAAACGAAAGCGCTGCTCGAGTCGGCCGGAACGCTCGTCGCCGACATCCAGGCGGAAGCCGATACCGCCGCCCAGACCTCGCAGGCTGTCCAGGAGCTCCTCGGCGCCACCAGCGCCCTCGAGGTGCGCGTATCCGAGTTGCAGGAGGCCCTGGCCAACCCGATCAGCATGATTCAGGACGCCCAGGCCCAGGCCGAGGAACTGAACTCGATCTGCCTCGCGGTCAAACGCGTGTTCCGGGGCATCTCCCAGGCCAGCTTGCAAGCCAACGAACGGATCAAGATTCTCGGCCGGATGCTTGCGGCCACGGAAAACGTCAAGCAGTGGATCGAGGAAGCCAAGCGCGCCCAGGAGCGGCTGGCCGAGACCCTGCGGCAGACCCCAACCATCGCGGATACCCACCCGCTCATGTCGCTGCCGTCCGCCACCGGAACGCCCATGTCGGCAGTCGTGCGCGACGCTGGCATGCGGGCTGAAGACCGCGCGACCATCAACCGCCTGTCCAAGGAGGACGTCGCCTACGCCAAGCCGGTGGCCAACAGCTCCGCTCATCCCAAGCCCGTGGCCGCCCCCGCCCTCAAGCAGGGCGAGTCCATGACCCGCAAGGTCGAGCCGCTGGTTGATGTACTCAAGAATCGTCAAGTCGGCAGCGGCGTGATCCCCGCCACGGGCAAGGGTTCGCCGCTCGGCAAACGCCTCCGTCCGGAAGACGTGGAGGCCATGATCAAACAGGCCCACGAGCAGGCTGCGACGCGCTAGCCGCCAACATCGTTTTCATGCCAGCGCCAACACGGGGATCGGCTCGCCGGCCGATCCCTGCGTTACGCGCGGCCGGCTGTTTGCCGGAGTCTATCGGTGTTCAAAAGGCCGAAATCGGTGTGTCAGGTGGCTGTGACAGTGACTGACAAGGGTGGCACGATCGGCCCTGGCGTATGCCTCCGGGCCATTTCGTCCTGCGACACCCTCGGATTGGCCGTCAGTCAGCGGTCGCGACGTGCTGGTTGGCCGGTCCGCGCCATAGCCGCAGATCGGTGATCTCCGCGCGCGCCGTTAGCCCCTCGTCGCCGCAGAAGACCATCAGTCCGCTCAGCCGCTTCGAGTCCGGCATGAGCGGGCCAGGCCAATCGTGATCCACCGCCAACGGCGTCGCCAGATACGTCACGACCGAACGCACCGGCGTCTCTTCTGCATCCACCAATACCACCCGAACTGCGAGCATCGAGAGGACTTCCTGGCCCCGATTTTCCACTTCAAGCACCAGGCGATGACGGCCATGGGCGTCGCGGGACGCCATCCGCACCGAAACGTCCACCTCGCTTCGGTAGTCGGGTCGCCGTTCGTCGTGCAGGGCGTCGGCCAACACCGGCGGGAGTGATTCCTGTAGCTCAGGCAAGATCTCCGGCAGAGCGCCGACCACCGATCCACCCATGTCGAGCACCGTCGTCGCCTTGCGATCCACGACGTTGAGGGCGTAGAGCCCCAGCCCGGCCGTGCAAACTACGATGACGGTCAACAAGCAGAAGAAACCCACCACCAAGGCTCGGAGCGCTCCTCCTCGTGGACGCATCCCTTGTAAGGTATGCTCGTGCATGACCCTGCTCCTACAGCTACAAAACCCATTTCACACGCTCGGGCGAACCATTGGACGCGCCCGGCTCGATTCGTCTGATGGTGATTCGAGGTTCTGGCGGCGATATTCGTGACAAACCGCCGGTGGATAGGCCGAGGGATTACGCGGGCCGGTGGCGGGCTGTACAGCAGGATCCAGCAGCGGGATGAAAAAGCGAAGCTGGAACTATCGGTACTGGCCCGGCGAGACCCCCTGATCGACGATGCTGCAAGCCTGGATCACGTTGAGGCCCAGCTCGCGCGCCTTCGCCAGCACCTCGTCGCTCTCCGTCCCCGGATTCAGCCATACTTCAGCGGGCTCCTTCGCAGCGATGTCCTCCAACGCCGAGATCAGCACTCGCGGCGGCAGGTACACCGAGACGCGCTGCACCGGCCCCGAGATGTCCCGGATGGACGCGTAGGTTTTGAGCCCCTCAACCACGGTCGCCCGGGGATTGATGGGATAGACGGTCCAACCCTGGTCAACGTAGGCCCGCACGGCGATGTTGCCGTACTTGCTCCGGTCCGTGGATGCCCCGATGATCGCTATGGTTTTGTCCGACATGATGTTATGCCTCCGGTTGCGACGTCTGAATCTCTGGCTCTCCGCCGGGCGTACGGAGCAACTCCGCCACGTGGAGGGCCGCCGATTCGCCCAGGGCGGTGAGATCGTAGCCCCCTTCCAGCACACTGACCACGCGCCCCCCGGCCCAGCGCTCCGCCAGCTCCAGGGCCGCCTGCGTCATCCACTTGAACGAGCTGGAATCCAGGTTGAGCGGGGCCAGCGGGTCATGCCGATGGGCATCGAAACCGGCCGACACCAGCAAGAACTCGGGCCTGTAATCATCGAGAGCCGGCAGGACCTGCTCGTCGAAGGCCTTGCGGTAGTCCCCATCCCCGGCCCCCGGGTAGAATGGCACATTCAAAGTCGCACCCTCCCCGGCGCCGACCCCCCGCTCGTCCGCGAACCCCGTGCCCGGATAGACGTACGCCGGATGGCCGTGGAGGCTGCACACGAACACCGCGACCGTATTCTCGAACAGGTGCTGTGTGCCGTTGCCGTGATGGACGTCCCAGTCCAGCACCGCAACCCGTGACAGTTTATGTTGCTCCAACAGGTGTTGCGCCGCAATGGCCACGTTGCCCAGCAGGCAAAAGCCCAGGGAACGCGATCGCTCGCAATGGTGGCCCGGCGGCCGGACGGCGCAGAAGGCGTTCCGCAACTCGCCAGCCATCACCGCGTCGACCGCATTGAGTACGCCCCCCACCGCCAGGCGGGCCAGCCGATAGCTGTCCGGGCAGATCGCACTATCCAGGGTGTCGATGTGCCGTGCCCCCGTCGCACAGCGTTCCCGGAGCCGTTGAATGTAGCTTTCGTCATGAACCGCCAGAATCTCGGCATCAGTGGCATCGCGGACGCCGATCGGGCGGCAGCGTGCCCGCAAGCCGAACAGGTCCAACGCCTGGCGGATGGCCGTCAGCCGCGCTGGCCGTTCCGGATGCCCCCTGCCGGTGTAATGACCTGCAAAGGCCTCATCCAGAAGCAGTCCCGTGTTACCGTTGGCGGTCATCGACGGTCGCGCCCTCCCTTGCCGCGAGTATAAGCTGGTCCGATAGCCTCCACCAGCGCGCCGGTGGATCTGGCCTTTACGCCGACGAACGGCTAATCTCTCGACACCTGGGTGGAAGTACTGGGGAGGCCCCATGCAGACATTGGCCGCGCTGCGGTCTGACATCGAGCTCATCACCTTCGATTGTTACGGCACGCTCATCGACTGGGCGGCCGGGATGCGCATGGCCTTTGCCCGAGTTCCCGCGCTCGCTCGACTGGATGCCGATCAAATCATCGACGCCTACATCCGCACCGAAGCCTCCATCGAGCAGCAGGGCTACCAGACTTACCGGGAGATCCAGGCCCTCACCCTGCGCGCCCTGGCGATCAACTACTGCTTTCCGCTCACCAACGGCGAGGCCTACATCCTGGCGGATACCTTGCCCCACTGGCCGCCCTTCGCCGACACCAATGACGCCCTCCGGCGGCTGAAATCGCGGTATCGTCTGGGGGTGCTGTCCAATATCGACCGCGACCTGTTCGCCAGGACGCAGACCCACTTCGCCGCCGCGTTTGACCTGGTGGTGACGGCCGAGGACGTTCGCTCGTACAAGCCCGGCCACCTACACTTCATGCGGATGCTTGAGCAGACGCGCGGCGGGCGGGATGTGGTGCTGCACGTGGCCCAGAGCCTCTACCATGACGGCCGCCCCGCCAGCGAGCTAAGGCTCCCTTTCGCCTGGATCAACCGCTACGGCGACGACCGGGCGGCGGATGTCCCCATGCTGGGAGAGTTTGCCAGCCTCGCGGATCTGGCCGATGCCCTCGGCGTTTAACCGTGAACCGGGAGATTAGGAGGCACAAAGTCGCCATGAACACTGTGGATCAGCTTCAACCGGGCACGCGGATCAAGGTGGTCCAGCGGATCGATCGCCGGGCCGGTGCCTGGACGACGGAGGTGGAGGGGGTCGTCGAGGCCGTGGCGAACGCCCCGACCGGCAGTTGGTTCGCCCACGGTCCGAGCGACCGCTATCTGCTCAAGCGCATCCGCCTGCGCAAGGACGACGGGGAGGTCTCCATGCTGTCGCTTGACGAGGACAGCGAGGTTTACGTCCTGTCCCCGGCCCCGTGACCGGCAGCCTCGTGACCGGAAGAACGTCGCCAGCCGCCCGCGCGGAAGATGGCTGACTTGAGCCGACAGGCATGGTTTGCTCGCCCTGCGGCCTGTGGGCTTGGCTTGGTTGACGGAATCGCGGCCGACTGGCACAATACGCGGCTCGATGTTTTCGGATTGAACCCGCTGGCCGGCGGACGAGCCCGGCTGATGTTGAGGAGACTCCTGCTGTGTACGCGATAATCGAAGACGGCGCCCATCAGTACCGCGTGGAAGAAGGCCAGCGGCTCGACGTTCAGCTTCACGAGCTCGACGAAGGCCAGCAGACCGTCGAATTCGACCGGGTCCTGCTCACCGGCGGCGAAGGCGCGGAGACCAAGATCGGCCAGCCTTACCTCGCCGGCGCCAAGGTCACGGCAACCGTCGAGGGCGAGATCAAGGGCGACAAGATCACCATCGTCAAATACCGCCGACGCAAGAACTCCCGCCGCAAACAGGGCCATCGTCAGCAATACCTGCGCGTCAAGATCGACAAGATCGAGGCGTAGGGCCTGCGAGTGAGGCGATCCATCGTCCCTGTTGTGCGCTGGCCGTCCGCAAGCGCACGCGACGGCACAACTTGAAAAAACCCAAGGGCGGCGTTGACGGCGCTGCCCTTTTCTATTTCTCGGTATTAGTTGTGGAACGCTCGGCTGGGGGCGACGCGCCTGTCGCTGCCGCCCTACTGCTCGTGCTCGGCGATGATCGCGTAAACCTCTTCGGCCTTGTCGGCGCTGACCACCTGCCCGCGAAATTCCTCCATCAGCATCAGCCGTGAAATTCGGGCCAACGCCTGGATATGCGGGCCCGTTTTGTCCGGCGGGCTCGCCAAAAGGACGATCAGGTCCACAGGCTTCTGGTCGGTGCTGTCGAAATCTATGGGCTTGTTCGGCTTGCCGATGGCCATCACCAGCCGGGGGCAGCCGGCGCACTTGCCGTGAGGGACGGCCAAGCCGTAGCCGATGCCCGTCGAGCGGGTGGCCTCGCGATCGAGCACCGCCTTGAGTACTTCGTCGCGGTCGGTGAGCTTGCCGGTCTCGGCCAACACGTCCACCAGTTCGGTAATGGCTTCGGTCTTGGTGGTGGCGTTCAGGGGGACCTTGACGCACTCGGCGGCGAGGATTTCTGTGAGCTTCATCGATGATTTCCTGGATTCTGCAAAGCGGGCTATTCTACCAGCTTGTTCGCAGGTGCCAACGGTGCAATCGCTGTTGCACGGGCGGCAACGCCGGCCCGCGATGGGTAGCCTGTGAGCGCCCCTCCCGCATAGGAGAGCCGTTTGCCATGTTTGCTTGTCTGATCCCGAGGAACCGAACCCTGTCTGCGTCCGTCGTCGCAGCGATTGTAGTCTCGCCGCTCGCCTCCGGCTGGGCCGCTGAACCGACCCCGACGGCAGCCCTGGCGCCAGCCGACTGGGTGATTCGCGCGGAACACACCGACTTCGCCGAAACCGCCCGCTACCCGGAAACTGTCGATTTCTGCCGGCGGCTGGCCGAGGCCTCCCCCCTGGTGCAGTATCGCGTCGTGGGCCGTAGCCCTGAAGGGCGCGACATCCCCATTCTCATTCTCGCGCGCGACGGACACTTCTCCCCGTCGGCCGCCCGCGCCGCTGGCAGGTCCGTTTTCTTCGTCAACAACTGCATTCATGCCGGCGAAGTGGCCGGAAAAGACGCCAGCATGATGCTGATGCGCGACATCGTCACGGACCAGGCCCCGGGTCTGCTCGACCACGTCGTGTTTGTGGTCATGCCCATTTTCAATGTTGATGGCCACGAACGGTTCTCGGCCTGGTCCCGCATCAACCAGATCGGTCCGGACGAAATGGGCTGGCGCGTCACCGCCCAGAACATCAACCTGAACCGCGACTTCGCCAAGGCCGACAGCCCGGAAATGCGGGCCTGGCTTCGTGTATTCAACGAATGGCGCCCGGAACTCCATTTCGATAACCACAGCACCGATGGCGGCGATTGGCAGTTCGACATCGCCACCGCAACCGGCTCCGGGCCAGGCATTGACCCCGATCTCAGCACCTGGATCGACGATCGGCTCCTTCCGGCCCTCTATGCCGGACTGGAGCAATCCGGGCATCTTCCCTGCCCCTACTTCCACATGGTCGATCGTTATGACCCGTCCCAGGGGATTCGTTCGGGCGGGCTGATGTCCCCGCGGTTTGCCACCGGCTACGTCGCGGTCCGCAACCGCGCCTCGGTATTGGTTGAAACACATGTTTACAAGCCCTATCGCACCCGCGTTCTGGCCACCTATTGGATCATGCGGCACGCCTTGGCTTATCTGAACGCCGACCCGGCCGAGCTGCATTCGATCGTGGAACAGGCCGATCGCCGGGCGGCCATGGGGACATTCGACGAGGCGGGCACGAATGGCTACGCCCTGGGGAGTCGGCACCTTGATCAGTCGGAACCTTTTGTATTCAAAGGGTTTGCGCAAGAGGAAGTGCTGAGCGAAATCTCCGGCCGGTTGTGGATCCGGTACGACCGCGGCCGCCCGATTGACCTTACGATCCCCCACTGGAACAACCTTGCTCCGGAGAACCTCATCGAGCCCCCGGTCGGCTACCTCATTCCCCAGGAATTCACCGAAGTCATTGACCGCCTCCGCGCCCATGGTCTGGCCGCCTTCCGACTGACGGCCCCTCTGACGGACCGATTCACTGTCCAGCGTTTGACGAACGTCCGCTACCCCGACCGGTCATTTGAAGGGCGGCATCGCCCGGCGTATGGAACGGAGGGCGCGGTCGTCGACATAACCTTCGATTCTGGAGATATTTATGTTCCTGTTCGGCAGCCGGCGGGCCGGCTCGTGATGCATCTCCTTGAGTCGACGGCCCCCGATTCCTTCCTGGCCTGGGGGTTCTTCAACGCCATGCTGGAGCAGAAGGAGTATGCCGAGCTGGACGTGCTTGAACGGATAGCGCGGGAGATGCTGGCGGAGAATCCGCAGCTCCGGAGTGAATTTGAGGGCCGCGTTGCCCACGATGGCGACTTCGCCCGTGATCCGTATGCCCGGCTGTACTTTTTCTACCGTCGATCGCCGTACTGGGATGAGCGGGCGGACGTGTATCCCGTCGTTCGCTGTACATCAACGCCGAAGGCGTTGTCGCCCGTCGATTGGGCCGAAGGCAAGTAGTCAGGCATCGCGCTTTGGGCTCGAATGCGGTTGGGCTGGGCTTGTTCCACGTGGAACAAGGGCGTAGAGCACAAAGTAACGAGTGTGTGGATGCGCGAGCCAGCCATTTCGGTGAGAATCAAACGCATGGGGCGGCCGAATGGGGCAGGGAGCCAGGTCCGGTCCATTCCAACGTCCCGCCGACAGGCGGGCATCATTCCCAATCCAGCCTGTCATTGCGTACGGCTGATCTTGTTCCACGTGAAACAAGCCGATCAAGTCCCGCCTAAGCTCAAGAGACAACCCCCGTGCACGCGGGGATGCGAGCGCTCTAGTTAGCCCCCGGACACCAAGGCTGGGCCGAACCCCGCTGATTCGCGCGGTAGACGACTTACCCGGTACCGTGTTCCACGTGAAACGTCATGGCGGGGGACCGTGATACGGCCGCGTGGCGCCGCCAACAGCAGGCTCTTCATTCGCGGTTGATCGTCGCCTTCTATCGAACGACCTCCTCGCCGCGATTCAACGAACCGGGGGGACTGATGAGCGATGGTTGCCAATCGAAGCGCCAGATTGACGAATCTGGCGATCCAAGGGGGCGAGAGTCGGGTTCCAACCCTGGTCAGTTCGACCTCCGCCAGTGTCAGGTGGTCAGGGGTTTTGACGCAAGCGACACAGCATGGATGCGGGGCCGCCCGACCGGAGGACTGGCGACGAGCGGTTGTCTCGATTCTTGCCGCCTGGATCAGGTCTTCCTGCCGAGGAGCCGGGCAAGTGAATTGCTGTTCTTGGTTCATGCGCCAAGGGTCGGGCGATTTTCCAGTTTACAAGTCGGTTCGGCCAGGGTAGTTTCACGTCAAACATCTGCCGCATGTGACGGCAGTGAACCGTTGACCTCCGGCCATCGGAGCCAGGGAGGGCGTCATGGCAAAGGAAACCCGCCGACTCGGGCGCGGCCTCAGTTCGCTCATCCGCACCACCACTTCAGAGGTTTCAGAGCACGAGAGCCAAGCCACTGAAGCCAGGGAAGGTCGTTCCGCTGTGCCTGGTGACACCATCGCCCCGGTGGGAGAGGCGCCCTCGCTGACGCCTTCTCAGTCTGGCGGCCCGGTGCAGGTGAATCCCCCGAGGGTGGATGAGGGAGGCCAAGCTCCAACTGCCACGTTTGTGCCCAGTGTCGCATCGCAGATCATCTCCGATCGAGCCGCACCCGGCATAGGGGAACTGGGTGGCGGCTCCGACGGTGTTTATGGCCGAACGGTGCTACCTGTTGGGCGAATCGTGGCAAATCGAAACCAGCCACGACAACAGTTCGACGCTCAGGCCATCGCCGCACTCGCCGGCTCTATCGCCCGGAGCGGACTGGTCCAGCCCATTGTGGTCCGCCCCGTTCAAGCCGGTGAAGACGTTCCGCCGGACGAACGACGCTATGAAATCGTCGCCGGGGAACGACGCTGGCGGGCGTCGAAGGCCGCCGGACTCCACGAAATCCCGGTCATCGTCCGCGACCTGGACGATGAACACGCCCTGGAACTCGCCCTCATCGAGAACATCCAACGCGAAGATCTCAACGCCATCGACCGTGCCCAGGCCTACGCGGCGTACTGCCGACAGTTCAACCTGAAACCGGAGGACGTCGCCCGCCGACTGAGCGAAGATCGGACCACGGTGATCAACTACATGCGCCTGCTGGATCTTCCGGCCGCCGTCAAAGACCTTGTGTCCGCTGGTGAGCTGTCCATGGGGCATGCCCGGGCCTTGCTGGGCATCCCGGATGACGACGGGCGGATTCATCTGGCGAAGTCGGCGGTGGAGAACCAGCTCTCGGTCCGGGCCTTGGAGGACATCGTCCGGCGGCGTAAGGGCCAGGATGAATCGGCGGGTCCGACTGGCGCCGAAAGTCGTTCGGCAGGCGGAATGCCCGCCAAACCCGCCAACGTCCTGGACCTGGAGAACCGGTTGCAGCAGGCAGTCGGAACCAAGGTCCGGATCAAGGAAGGGCGGCGCAAGGGCCATGGCAAGCTGGTCATTGAGTACTATTCGCTTGATGATTTCGACCGGATTGCCGGGCTTCTCGGATTGCGCGACGAGTGAACCGGTGTGGACGATCGGTCGCGACGGTGGTGGGGCTGGAGGCCATCGGTGACAGTCAGAATGGCGGCGGTTCGGCTATGCCGGACAGCGTGTCGGCCAACGACCGACAGCCACTGTCAGTGGCCTGACAAACCGCACTGGCGCTATCGGAAACGGCGAATTGTGTCAGTGCCAACGGGCTTCTGGCAGTCGGGGGCCCCGGGTCTCCGGGCCGGTCCGTGTCGGTCGGGACCGACAGGGGCGGCGCGGGTCAGATCCGGTCAACGGCTGTTATCGAGTGAATGGATTTGTCGTTTTTGCGTCACACGAGGGGTGTCGTGACTCGTTTGATCGTGTCCATTGCAGGTCAGGAACTGGAGTCGCTGGTCAGCCGTGCGCAGACGGCAATGGCGGAAGGGGCGGATCTCGTTGAGCTCCGGTTGGATGCGCTCACGGTCGCGCCGACCAGCCTCGAGGCCATGGCCGCCCATCTGCCGACCGGTCGCTGGATTGCCACGTATCGCAGCCGGACGGAGGGCGGTGCAGGCGATCTTGCGGATGCGTTGGTCGGGCGACTTCTGACCGTAGCGGCCGACGCCGGCGCAATCGTGGACGTGGAGGAGAGCCTGCTGGCTCGGGATGTGACGGTTTCGGATCCCAAGGCCACACCGATCATCGTCTCGCACCACGACTGCGCCGGACGTCCGGAGTCGCCGGCCAGGATCCTCGCGCAATCCGAAGAGCGGGGCGTCGCGGTGGTTGCGAAGCTTGCCTGGCGGTCTGACACGGTGTCGGACGTCATCGAAGCCTGTCGGCTGATGGGCGAACGACCGGAAGGCCGCATCGTCATCCCGATGGGCGAAAAGGGGCTCGCGGCTCGCGTTCTGGCGGCCAAGTTCGGGGCGTGGGGCAGCTTCTGCGCGCCCGACGCGTCGTCGGCCACCGCGCCGGGTCAGGTCACCCTGTCGGACATGTGGTCGCTGTACAGATGGGACCGGATCAATCCGGAGACGCGGGTGCTCGGGGTGATCGGGTCGCCGGTAGCCCACTCGCTGAGTCCGGCACTGTTCAATGCCCAGTTCGCGGATGCCGGCTGGAACGGCGTCTACCTGCCGTGGCGCATCGACTCCGAGGTTGAGCTTCACGACTTTCTGAACGACTGTCGGCGCCAGGCGTGGTTTGGCGCCCACGGCTTCAGCGTCACGATCCCGCACAAGGCCGCAGCGTTACGCCTGGCAGATGACGTCGAGCCGTTGGCCGAACGCATCGGAGCGGCAAACACGCTGGTTCACGTCTCAAACGGCTGGCGTGCTTTCAACACGGACTATGTCGGGGCGCTCGTGGCGATCGAAATGGGAATGGGGCTGGACTCCGGCGAATTCAAAGGTCTTCGGGTCGCCATCCTGGGAGCGGGGGGCGTGGCCCGGGCCGTGGTGGCTGGGCTGTGCGACCGCGGGGCGATCGTCACCATCTACAACCGGACAGCGGAGCGGGCGGGCGAACTGGCCGGAGCGTTTGGTTGTCGTATAGGCCGGTGGGATGAACGCGTCAGGTTGGACTGCGATCTGGTGGTCAACTGCACGAGCGTGGGCATGCACCCGCAGACAGAGGCCTCGCCGCTGCCGCCGGAGGCGTTCGAGCATCGACCGGCGGTCTTCGACACTGTCTATAACCCCATGCAAACCAAGTTGTTGCGTGACGCGTCGGAGGCCGGCTGCGGCACCATCGATGGCGTTACCATGTTCGTCCAGCAAGCGGCGGCGCAGTATCGCATCTGGACCGATCAGGACGCCAATCCAACATTGATGGAACAGGTGGTGCGAGCGAAGCTGACAACGGGAAACGCTTGATCCGTCTCCTTGCGGGCCTGGCAATACTGGCAAGGCCATTCAGTTCCACCGCCGGAGCAGGCATTATGGCAAAGGGCATCGTGCTGATCGGCTACCGTGGAAGCGGCAAGACCACAGTGGGGCGTTTGCTCGCCCAACGCCTGGATCGCGCATTCATCGACACGGACGAGTTGATCGTGCATTTTGCGGGTCGCAGCATCCGCGACATTTTCGATGGCGAGGGGGAGGGAGGCTTTCGAGGACGGGAGCGGCAAGCCGTGCAAATGGCGACAGCCGCCCCCGGGCGGGTCATCAGTGTGGGGGGCGGCGCGGTCGAATCCCAGGGCAATCGACGCCGCTTTCGCAACTATGGCACGGTGGTTTGGCTGGAGGCGCCACCCGATACGTTGTGGAATCGCATCCAATTGGATGCAGAAACAGGGTCGAATCGGCCGAATCTCACTTCAGGGGGTCTCGCCGAGGTGCGTGAGGTCCTTGCCCGGCGCAACCCGTTGTATGCCGAGACGGCCCATGTGGTCGTGCGCGTCACGGACCGCACGCCGGACCAGGTCGTCGAGGATATCGAAGCCTGGCTGGCCGCGGTGGACGCCGAACCGTAAACAAGCTGGACCGAGACAGCATGAGCTGACACCGGCGTGGACGGCCCGGTGGCGACCGGCGCGATGCGGACCATACCCCGCGCGCGACGGAAGGCTTGGCTCCGGCGGAGATGCTGATCATGGATGAGCAGGCACTCGATTGGCGCAGGTCGACAGTTTTGGTGACCGGCGGTACGGGCTCGTTTGGCCGCGAATTCACGCGGATCATGCTGGACGAGTATCACCCCAAGAAGCTGATCGTCTACAGCCGGGATGAGTGGAAGCAGCACGAGATGCGGACGCAGGGGTTCGACCATCCCAACGTCCGGTACTTCATCGGTGATGTCCGCGATCTGAATCGTCTGCACCGGGCGATGAACGGGGTGGATGTCGTGGTGCATGCGGCTGCGCTCAAGCAGGTTCCGGCCTGCGAATACAACCCCATTGAGGCGGTCAACACCAATATCAACGGCGCCCGCAACGTCATCGAGGCTGCCCTGGATTGCCGGGTGAAACGCGTGTTGGCGTTGAGTACGGACAAGGCCGCCGCCCCGGTGAACATCTACGGCGCCACCAAGCTCGTCGCCGAAAAACTCTTCGCCCAAGCCAACGCCTACGCCAGCCAGGACCATCACACCCTCTTTTCCTGCGTCCGCTACGGCAACGTGATGGGCAGCCGCGGCAGCGTCGTCCCCCTGTTTCGCCAGCAGCAGGCCAACGGGCGTCGCCTGACCCTGACCGACGAGCGCATGACGCGGTTCTGGATCACCCTCGAGGAGGGCGTGCGGTTCGTCACGTCGTCGATCGAGCTGATGGCCGGCGGCGAGGTCTTCGTTCCCAAGCTTCCGGCCGTCAGGGTGGTCGATCTTGCCCGCGAGGTCGCCCCCGACTGCGAAATCGACATCATCGGCGTACGTCCCGGCGAAAAGGTCCACGAGATCCTGATATCTGAAGATGAGGCCGGTCTGACGGTGGATATGGGCGATCGCTACGTGATCCTGCCCACCCAAGCCGCCCGCTCGATGCAGCGCTGGATCGAGGGCGGCGAGCGCTTGCCGGCCGGTTTCCGGTACACGAGCGAGACGGCCGAGAGCCGCATGCCGTCGGCCGGCGTCCTGGCGGCTTGCCATGCCTGAAGCCCTGGCCATTGATGGCGGTCGTCCGGTGCGGTCGGCATTGCTGCCCTATGGGCGGCAGACGGTGGATGAGATGGACGTGTCGGCCGTCGTGGCCGCGTTGCGCTCCGGCTGGCTCACCACCGGCCCGGCGGTTAAGGCCTTCGAGGATGACTTCGCCGCGTGCGTCGGCGCACGGCACGCCGTGGCGGTCAGCAGTGGGACGGCCGCGTTGCACGCCGCGATGCACGCGCTGCGCATCGGACCTGGTGACGAGGTAATCGTGCCGCCGGTGACGTTCGCGGCGACGGCCAACGCCGTCCTCTTCGTTGGCGGTCGCCCGGTGTTTGCCGACGTCGATGCGGACACGTTGCTCATGGATCCGGCCTCGGTCGAGGGTGTCATGACACCCCGGACCCGGGCAGTCATTGGGGTGGACTTTGCGGGCCAGCCCTGCGCCTATGACCGACTCCGTGACACAGTGGGCAAGCAGGGCGTGACGGTCGTGTCCGACGCGTGCCATGCCCTTGGCGGGGCGTTGCGTGGCGTTCCTGTCGGACAGTTGGCAGACCTGTCAGTGTTCAGTTTCCACCCTGTCAAGCATGTCACGACATGTGAGGGCGGCATGATTGTGACCGACAATGCGGGTCTGGCCGACCGGATGCGGGCGTTTCGCAACCACTGCATGACCGTCGATCACCACGGTCGGGCGGCCAGCGCATCGTGGGGCTACGAAATTGCTGAGCTCGGGTTCAACTACCGGATCTCCGACGTGCAGTGCGCCCTGGGACGCAGCCAGTTGCGACGGCTGACAGAATGGGTGGATCGACGGCGAAGCATCGCCGCCCGGTACGACGAGATGCTGGCCGACATCCCGGCGATTGTGCCGCTGGCCCTTCGCCCAGAGGTCGAGCACGCCTACCACCTGTACGTGGTTCAGCTTGATCTGGACCGTTTGACGGTGGATCGCGGCGCGGTGTTTGCGGCACTGCGGGCGGAAGGCATCGGCGTGAACGTGCATTACATCCCGGTGCATCTCCAGCCGCTGTATCGCGAGCGGCTGGGGACCGGTCCCGGCGATTGTCCCGTGGCGGAGGCGGCGTACGAGCGGATCCTCAGCCTGCCGGTGTTTGCCGGCATGACGGATGCGGACGTGGAAGACGTGATCGCGGCCTTGCGCAAGGTCATCAGGGCGTATCTCCGGTCGTGACAGAAGGATAGAGCAGCCATGGAAGCGATCGAGATAGCAGGACGGCGGATCGGTCCGGATGCCCCGGTGTTCATCGCCGTCGAGACGGGCGTTACGTGCAACGGCAAGCTGGAGACGGCGCTGGGCGTGATCGATGCGGCCGCTGAGGCGGGGGCGGACGCCGTCAAATTCATGATCATCAACGCCGACGCGTTCATGAGCGACAAGTCGGTGACCTACGAGTACGAATGGGCCGGCGGCAAGGGCGCCGAGAACATGTACGAGATGTTCAAGGGCCTGGAATTCACACCCGAGGAGTGGATGCGCATCCGTGACCACTGCCACGCCCGCGATCTGATCTTCTACGCAACGGTCGACTTCGTGTCCGGTGTGGACTTCGCCGAAGAGCTGGGCGTTGCCGCGTACAAACTCAGTTCCTGGGACTCGGGCAATCTGCCTCTGATTCGCCGCATGGCCCAGACCGGTAAGCCGATCCAGGTCGATACCGGCCCGATCGGTCTGGGCGAGATCGACAACCTGTTGCGCTTCGTTGCGGCCGAAGGAACCAGCGAAGTCGTGCTGGTCCATTGCAGCCATGCGACGAGCGACGACGGCATCAATCTGCGCACCATCCCGTTTCTGCGGGACGTGATGCAGGTTCCGGTCGGATACTCGGCCGACAGTCGTGATTTCGTGCCTGACTTGCAGGCCGTCGCGCTCGGCGCCGTCCTCCTGGAAAAGCGGGTGACGCTCGATCGCGGCTACCACGGTCACCACCACATCAAGGCTCTGGAGCCGAAGGAGTTCGCCGAGTGGGTGGCCATGATCCGGCGGGCGGAATCCATGCTGGGGCGCGAGGCCGTTGTGCCGTCGGCGGAGGATCTGCGGCAGCGCGATCTGTATTTCGTCAGCATCGTGGCCGAGGGCGACATACCCGCCGGCACGCAGATCACGGAGGCGATGCTGCGCTGCAAACGCCCCGGCACGGGCATCGCGCCGGAGCATATGCCGAAGTTCATCGGCCGCACCGCTCAGCGCGACATCAAGCACAACCAGTTGCTGGCCTGGTCGGACGTTTGACGTGAAAGGCGGACGCGTGACCCATTCGCTCAAGACCGAGCACGCCCAGGCGCTGGAAGACATGTGGGCGGGACGCTTCGGCCAGGCCTATACCGATCGGAATCCCCCTGCTGCTGACGCCGGAACGTTCCATCGCGGGCTGTGTCGACGGCTGGGCATCCGGCGGGTTCTGGAAGTGGGTTGCAACCAGGGGTTGAACCTCACGCGGCTGGATGCCGATCCGGACTTCACCGCGGTCGGGGTGGATATTTGCGGCTATGCGCTCGCGGCGGCCCGGCGACGGTTGGTAAATGTCGGCCTGGTGCAGGCGACCATCTACAACCTGCCATTTGCCGATGCATCGTTCGACTTCGTGTTCACGTGCGGGGTGCTGATCCACGTGCCGCCGGACGGACTGGGCCGGGCAATGGAGGAACTGCATCGCGTAAGTGGCCGGTACATCTGGTGTGGCGAGTACTACAGCGCGGATCGCGTCGAGATCCCGTATCGCGGTCAGGCCGGAGCGCTGTTCAAGGACGACTTTGGCGGGCGCTACCGGGCCCAGTTCCCCGATCTGCGTCTGCTCGATCGCGGCAACCTGGAGAAAGCGACGAGCGGCTTCGACGATCTGACCTGGTGGTTGTTCGAAAAGGCATGATCGGTTATTCCGACATCCTGATCCGCTGTGACGGCGGGGCCGTGATCGGCATGGGCCACGTGGTGCGCTGCGGCGCGCTGGCGACGGCGCTCGCTCAGCGCGGCGCCGTGGTGACCTTCGCCATGCAGGATGGCGCGGACGCCGTGCGGGCGGCCGGGCACACCGTGATTGATCTGCCGGACACCTTTGTCCGCCGCGACATCCCCTTGCCCGATTCCGACGCAGACGCGCTGATCCAAGCCGCCGACGCCAACGCCGCAGGGGTCGTGGTGGTGGATCACTACCAGGCGACGGCCGAGTATCTGCATCGACTGAAGAAGGCCGGCCTGCGGGTCGCGGTCATTGACGATCTGGCCGATCGGGACCTGTCCGCTGCGGACTGGATTCTCAATCAGAACCCGTTCGCCGACGAACTCGCATACCGCGTGGCCGATGGGGTGGTCATTCTCCGGGGTGCGACGTATGCGCTGTTGCGTCCGCAATTCGCAACGGCACGGGAAGCGCTGGTTCGGGACTTCACCAGCCATGATGGCCGAATCCTCATCACGCTGGGCGGCAGCGCGGTATTCGACAAATGCGCCGTCCTGGTAGCCGCGTTGGCGGCGATCGAGCGAGCTCTGCATATCCGCGTGATCCTCGGGCGATCGGACGCCGCGGAAGTCGTCGACGCCGTGCGCCAATCCCCGCACGATGTGACCATGCTGCACGACGTGCAGGACATGGCCGCCGAGATCGGCTGGGCGGACGTGGCGCTCAACGCCGGCGGCTCAACCTGCTGGGAGATGTGCTGCCTGGGCACGCCCATGGTGCTCACCGGTTTGTCGCACGACCAGGCCCGGAACCTACCGGCGCTGGCGTCGGCCGGGGTGGCCGTCGAGACGGGCCCGTGGGATGAACAGACGCCCGCACGCATGGCTGAAGCCGCGAAACGACTGTTGGCCGATCCGACCCGCCGGCGGGCCATGTCCCGCCGGGCCATCGCCCTGGTGGACGGACAAGGCGCCCACCGGGCGGCCGACAGCTTGCTGAGTATCTGTATGGCCGAGCAGGGCAGCCGCCGTTCCGCGGAGGTGGGCCGATGAACGCGGTGCAAATCGGCGATCGTCTGATCGGACCCGGGCATCCGGCCTACCTGGTCGCGGAGATCGGCATAAACCATAACGGCGATATCGTTCTCGCCCGGCAGGCGATCGACGCGGCCGCCGCCGCCGGCGCCGACGCGGTCAAGTTCCAGAATTACCGCACCGAGGACTTCGTGCTCGACCGCAGCCTCGCCTACACCTACGACGGCCCGCACGGTCCGGTGACCGAAGCGCAGTTCGACATGTTCAAGCGCTGCGAGCTTGCGCCCGCCGACCTGACGGACTTGAAAGCGCATTGCGACGCGGCGGGTATTGGCTTTCACAGTACGCCCACCAGTCCTCTGGGCGTGGCCGACCTGGTGCGCCTCGGCGCCCCGGTGCTCAAGAACGGCTCCGACTACCTGACCCACCTGCCGTTGATCCGGACGATGGGGGAGACGGGCTTGCCGGCGGTGCTGTCGACGGGCATGGCGACGCTGGCGGAGGTGGCGGACGCCGTGGCGGCCTTTCGCGCTACGGGCAATACCCAACTGATTTTGCTGCACTGCACGTCGGCCTACCCCACCCCGCCCGAGCAGGTGAACCTCCGCAAGATAGCCACCCTGGCGCGGGCATTCGATTGTCCGGTCGGCCTCAGTGACCACTCGGCCGGGGTGACGGCCGCCGTGGGATCGATTGCCCTGGGCGCGTGCTGGATCGAGAAGCACTTCACGGTGGACAACATGCTGCCGGGCCCTGATCACCGCTTCAGCGCCGACCCGACGGCGTTTCGCCATCTCGTTGCGGCCGTCCGGGAAATGGAAGCGTGTCTGGGCACGCCGCGGGTGGGCCCGACCGCTGCGGAAGAAAGCGGCCGACGCGACTTTCGGCTCTCCTGCGTCGCAGCGCACGACCTTCCGGCGGGTCATCGGCTCACCGTGGAGGATATCGCCTTCTGCCGACCCGGCACGGGCGTGCCGCCGGCGAAGTATGAGTTGCTGACCGGACGCCGTCTCGTGCAGCCCGTGGGCGCGGGCGACGTCATCGCCTGGGAGTTTATGAGATGACCACAGCGCAATCTTTCTGGATCGACGAGTACGCGCGGAAGGGCGCCTCGGCCAACCCCTTCGCCCAAAGCGGACGCTCGCCGGAAACCGACGTGGTGACTTTTCTCCACACCGTTCGCCACATTCTCAAACTGCTGCAAATGGATCCGGCGCATTGCCTGCTCGACGTCGGCTGTGGCAACGGATTGGTGGACATCATCCTCGCCGCCCATTGTCGCGAGATCACGGCGATCGAGCGCGTTCCCAGCCTGGTGGAGACGGCGCGAGCCAATACGGCCGCGTGCGGCAACGTGACCGTACACTGCGCGGATGGCTCGGAGAGCCTCGGGCCGGGGCGCGCCTATGACCGCGCCCTGGTGTGGGGGGCGCTGCAACTTATGACGCCGGACGAGACCTGGTCATTGTTCGAGCGGCTGGCCGACGCCTGTCCCGCAGGGCGGGTCGTGGTCGGTTCGATTCCGGATGCGCGTCGCAAGGACGCCTTCCTGACACCGTACCTCGATGGTGTGAGACGCTCGGATCGGCTCAGCGCAGCGGAAAAGAATGCGATCATCGAGCGCAACGCGCAGGCCTACTGGTACCATCCGCAAGCTCTGGTGGACTGGTGGACCGCCGTGGGCGCGTCGGCCGCAGCGCACAATGTCCCCGAAGTGCTAGGCGCCGCGGATCATCGATTCGATCTGGTTGTGGACCTGGGGCCCAACTGATGCGGGCGGTTTTTTTCGGCAACCATACCGTGGGCGTGACGGCGCTGGACGCTCTGCGCGAATGCGCCGACGTGGCGATGGTCGTGGCCCATCCGACCGACCCTGAGGATGGCGTGCGTTACCATTCGGTCCATGACCACGCCGCACGGTGCGGCTTGAAGGTTATGCGGTCGCGGGGGGATGATCCGGAGATGGATCGTTGCGTACGCGCTGCGCGTCCTGATCTGATCCTGTCGGCCGATTATCGCTATCTGCTGCCAATGCCGGTCGTGGATGCGGCCAAGACCGCGGCGGTCAACCTGCATCCGAGTCTGTTGCCGCGCTATCGCGGGCGCGCGGCGATCAACTGGGCGATTCTCCGTGGCGAGCGCGAACTCGGCCTCACCGCTCACCTTATCGCCGCTGGGATGGATGCAGGCGACATTGTTGAACAGGCGCGCTTCACCCTGGACGACCACGAGGACGTGGGCGACGCGCTGGCGAAACTCTATCCTCTGTACGCCGAATTGACCCGTCGGGTGGTGGGGCATGTCTGTGCCGGCCACCTGCCGCGTCGGCCTCAGAATCACGCGCTGGCGACCGCGTTTCCCCACCGCCGTCCCGAGGACGGCGCCATCGACTGGACCCAGCCGGCGGAGCAGGTACATCGCCTGGTAAGGGCGGTGGCGGCGCCGTATCCTGGTGCGTTTGGTTTCGTAGGGGAAAACCAGATCCAGATCTGGCGGGCACAGATCGTGGAACCGGTGGGCACGCCCGGTACGGTTTTGACCGTCGAGGACGATGCCTTCGTCGTCGCGTGTGGCCGCGGCAGTTTGCGGGTGACGCGTTGGGACACGGCCGATGGGTCGCCCTGCCCCCTGGAAGCCGGTGCCGCGTTCCAGTTGGCGCAGGAGACAGCGCACCATGTCTGAACCTAACCTCGCTGCGATCGACGCTTACGACGCGACCCGTGTGGCGCGGCATTTCGACGGACTCGTCGCGCGGCATGGCCACGACGTGCGCGCGCTGGATTGGGGCAGTGCGGCCAGTCAGACGGCGCGCTTCGACGTCTTGGCCAGTGGACTGACGCTCGCCGGTCGGCAGGTACTGGACGTCGGCTGCGGCCTGGGCGATTTCAAGGGGTACCTCGACGCCCGGAAAATCCCGGTCGCCTATCGAGGCGTGGACGTATCGCCGAAGATGGCCGCCGCGGCGAAGCAAAGGTTACCGGGAGTGCAAATTGACTGCGCCAACGTGCTCGACACGGATTTTGACGGCGCATGCGACGTCGCGGTGGCCAGCGGCATCTTGTATCTCCTGGCCGACAATGCGGAAGCGGTCATGCAGCGGATCATCGCGCGGATGTTCAGCTTCGCCCGGCAGGCGGTGGCGTTCAATACGCTCAGCGCCTGGGCGGATCGCCAGGAGGCGGGCGAGTTCTATGCCGACCCGGTGCAGGTGCTTTCCTTCTGCCGCACGCTGACCCCCTGGATTCGCCTGCGCCACGACTACCTGCCGCACGACTTCATGGTGTTTTTGTACAAGGAGCGGCCCGGCGCCTGAGGCAGTATGCTGCTATCCATTCATCAACCCGCGTATCTGCCCTGGCTGGGATACTGCGCCCGGATCGCAGAGAGCGACCGCCACATCGTGCTGGACAACGTGCAGTATGAGCGGCGGAGCTTCATCAACCGCAACAAGGTCCGCACTGCTGCGGGATGGTGCTGGCTGACGGTGCCGGTGCGCACCAAGGGCGGCTACGCCGTGCAGCGGATCGACGAAGTTGAGATCGACAATAGCGTCGACTGGCGGCGCAGGCATTGGGCGACCTTGCGGCACAGTTATGGCCGTGCGCCCTGCTTCGCGGAGCACGCGGCCTTCTTCGAGTCGTTCTATGCGCAGCCCTGGACGCGCTTGCTCGACGTCTGCCGCGCCACCACCGACTATCTGATGGCGGCGCTGAACATTGAAGTTCCCCGGTTGCCGGCTTCCTCGTTGCCGGTAACCGGCTACAAAAGCGATCTCATTCTGAATCTCTGTCAGCATGTCGGGGCAACGACCTACCTGTCGGGCGCGCTGGGCCGCAACTACATCGACCAGGCCGCGTTTGCCGCCGCGGCCGTCGAAGTGCGTTTCCAGGATTACCGACATCCGGAATATCCCCAGGTGCAAGGCGGCTTTGAACCGTACATGTCCGCCGTTGACCTGTTGTTCAACTGCGGCCCGGCCGCCCGTGAGATTCTGCTCAATCAATCGGCTGCTGCGGAGACCGGATCACGATGAACAGCGCTCCCCTATGCATCATTCCGGCGCGGGGCGGATCAAAGCGCTTTCCCCGCAAGAACGTGGCCCTGCTCGACGGCCGGCCGCTTGTGGCCTGGACCATCGCGGCCGCTCGAGAATCCGGCGTATTCGACACCGTGTGGGTGTCCTCCGAGGACGAGGCCATCCTGCAAATCGCCGAGGAGCACGGCGGAACGCCCCTGCCCAGACCGTCGACCCTGGCGGGCGATCAGGTCACCGTGGCCGAACTCTGCCGCGCAACCGCGGAGTCGTTCGCTGCCAGCGGCAGGACGTTCCCGGCGGTTTACGTACTGCTGCCGACCAGTCCGTTTCGTCGGGGTGAAACCATCGCCCGCGCGTGGCGGACCTTCATTGATGCAGATGCCGACGCCCTGATGAGCGTACGCCCCTTGCCGCACCCGCCGGAGTGGGCCCTCGCCCGGGAGGGTGATTGGATTAGGCCGGTGGACGAGTCCGCCTACGAAACACCCCGGCCTATGCTCACGCCGAAGTTCACCTGCGACGGCGGACATAGCATCGTGCGGACGGAAGTGTTGCGCCGGACGGGTCGTTTTCTGGTCGAGCGCACGCTGGCGTTTGAAGCCCCCGAAGATGAGTGGGTGGATATTGACGAGCCGAGGGACTTGGCCTGGGCGGAGTTCCTGCTCGCCAAGCGCAAGCAACCGGAAGGAGTGGTGCGATGAAGGTCCTGGTAGTGGCGGCGCATCCCGACGACGAAGTCCTGGGCTGTGGGGGAACGATCGCCCGCCGGGCACGGCAGGGCAACGCCGTTCACGTCGCGATTCTCGGCGAAGGGGTGACCTCGCGCTTCGCCTCCCGTGAACAGGCGGCCAGCGACGACTTGGCCGCGCTGCGGGCCGACAGCCGAAAGGCCGCGGATCTGCTCGGGGCCCTCGGCTTGTCCTTCCACGGCCTGCCCGACAACCGTTTCGACACCGTGCCGCTGCTGGAGGTGGTGAAGATCATCGAGCAACTGGTGGCCGACAACAAGCCGGACGTGGTCTATACCCATCACGGCGGCGATCTGAATATCGATCACGCCGTCACCCACCGGGCGGTGCTGACCGCGACCAGGCCGACGGTGGGGCACTGCGTGCGCGAGCTGTACGCCTTCGAGGTGGCCTCCTCCACGGAGTGGGCGTTTCAGCAGGTCGCGCCCGTGTTTCGGCCCAACACCTTTGTGGACATCTCGGAGACCCTCGACGTCAAGTGCCAGGCCATGGCGCTGTACGAGTCGGAGCGTAGGGAGTTTCCCCATCCGCGCAGCGATGAGGCGTTGCGCGCTGCCGCCCTGCGCTGGGGCAGCGTCGTCGGCTGCGCCGCGGCCGAGGCCTTCGAGCTCATCCGGGCGGTCCGCTGAACGCGGCGTGGGTGCGGAATCCGTCTCAACGGCAGAGGGGCGGCTTCAGGCCGGCGGGGCAACGGGGCAGGCGCTGAGTTCATCCACGACCGTGAGGCCGTCATCCAGGCCGGGCGTCTGGTCGGCGCCGAGGAACGTCTCGGCTGCCGCGGCCGTCTGCGCAGCCCGGCGGGCATAGCGCCCCTTATCCGCGAATACGGCGTCGAGTTCCGCTTCCAGCGCCGCGGTGTCCGCAACTGTTGGCCAGTCTTCCAGTCCCCATCTGGAGAGGTCGTTGGCAATCATATCGGGATACAGGAGGTACACGGGCCGGCCGCACAGCGACGTCTCAACAACGCCGGACGAGCGCGTGTTCACGAACACAACCACGTCGGCGGCGCGGGCGCATTCGCTCAGGCTGCGCTCCGTGGCAATGTGGAGCCGATGTTCGGCCGGCAGGTCCCGGTTGATCTCCGCGTACAGCTCGAGTTGATCGTAGCGTGGGTGGGGCTTGATAATGAATTCCCAATTCGTGCGGCGGGCGGCGAGTCGGCCAAGCGCCTCAAAGGTCTTCACCGCCGCGGCCCAGTCGGTTTCCGGCAGATTGCAGATTTGCGCCGGCGCGGCAATAGCGTTGGTGCCCACCATGATGCGGCGACGGGGCCGGTGGGGCGGCGGGGTCGCCTGCCCGACGTCAAGCGGCGTCACGCCGGGATCGCCGATGACGCGCGTGCGCGCGGCGGGAATGCCCGCGGCGATCAGCCTGCGCCGGTGCCGCGCATCCGCAGCCCCGATCACGCACTCCGGCAGGCAGGTGAACCAGCGTTTGTCGAACTGGGCCATCCGGCCATGCGGCAACAGCAGGGACGGGATGCCATGTTGAACTGCCACGTGCAGGGCCGGGGTGGGATAAGACGCCGCGAGCAGTCGGGGCCGGTGTCGTGCAAGAAAAGTACGCCAACGCTGCACGTGTTCTGCCATTCGGTGGGCATACGGACCGAAGATGAAGTCGAAGTGAACGTCCATCCGCGGGTTGGCGAAAATGCCGCGCAGTGGCTCCGGAGCGCCGTTACCGGCGTGGGCGAATGTTGCACGGCCGGCGGCGATGGCGCGCTCATCCGCGGCGCCGAGGATGGGCGCAGCGCCAAGTTGAGATTCATGCCAGAGATGGTGTCCAATCGAACTCAGTGACGCGAGCGTGGCTTCGTCGGCGGAACGGTACGCCTGAACCACGGCATCCCCGCGTTCATGCAGGACCCGAATCAGCGGCGCCTGTCGGAGCAGATCCCCGTCACTCCCCGTGAAGAGAACAAAAGGCCGTTCACCCAGCGCGACATCGAGGTCAATTGTCGGCAGGATGCGGTCCGCGCGGGCGGCCGCCCGATCTTCAAAGCCGCCGGCCGACCGCGTGAGGGCGGTTACATCCATGCCGCGCTGCTCGGACATGCCGCGCACCAGCGCGTGCAGCAGCGGCATCTTGACCGGGCCCGGCGGCTGATCGAGCCCGTGCCCTTGGGTTTCTACAAAGGTCACAACCTCCTTCGGCGTAACGACGTCCAGCGCCCGTTGCACGAAGTACGCCGCCCACGCCACCCGCGACCAGCACGCGACGTGCCGGTATCGGGCCAAGCCGAGCAGATCGAGCGCCCCGCAGACGATGTGCGCGTGCCGCGCCCAGAAGTCCTGCACTCGATCCTCGAACGCCTGCACCGCGGGCCAGTCGTTTCGGCCGACAAAGTCCCAGGGCGTGCAGTGGCGTACGCCGGCGCTGCGCAACGCGATGTGAATACCCAGGTCGCAGGCGACCACGGTCCCCGTGAGCGCCGCCGGCCTCTGCCGCGTCACTTCCGCCAGGTCGTCGTGATCGAATAGAAAGGTGAGCGTCATGGCGCAGGATGGGCCTCAGTCCGCCGGCCGCCGCAACACCACGCGTACGATGCGACAGACCAGGTCGTTCAACGTGATGGCCGGATAGTTGCGCCGCGCGGCCTGGAAGATCTGCGGCGTCATTTCCAGCAGGTCCTCGGTACGGCTGCGGGGCACCAGGGCGACGACCTCGAACCCGGCCGACCGCGCCGCCCGGCTCACCTGCCCGATCGTCATTCGGTTGAGATGGTTGTGGTAATACATCATGGCCCGTTCGGCCTCGGCCGGCCGACAGGTGCGGAGGTAGCGCCCGACGTCCTCCGCGTCCAGCCGCACGTGCCCCCAGGGCGTGTCCAGCGTGACCAGCGCGTGCCCGCCGTCCAGTCCGAAGAACGGGTTGTACTCGTGATAGGCCAGCCCGCCCGGACGCACCACGCGGAACATCTCCCGCATCGCCGCCTCCGGATCAATGATGTGCTCCAGCGTGCGCCAACTGCCCACCAGGTCGAACGAGGCGTCGGGCAATTGCGAGGCCGTGATGTCGTCGGCCAGCAGGTCAACCGCGTCGACGGTCTGGGCGTTCGACCGTCCGGAAGCCGCCAGATGGGCTACCGCCAGCCGACGCAGACGCTCGTTCTCGGCTTGCCTGGTGTCCTGCCGGTGGTCGATGCCCACGACCGAGGCGGCGCCCCATCCGGCGAGATAGACCGGCTCGAGCGCGTCCCCGCACCCGACGGCCAGCACCCGGGAGCCCGTCAATTGCCCCCCGCAGGTCTGGATGATCCGCTCCGCCAATGCCAGCCGCGACGCCAGATCGTCCAGCTCGCGGCGAATCTCATTGTCGCTCCGCGGCTCGGGCTCGGCGAGCAACGCCCGCCGCCAGCCGGGTTTGAGCCGGTCGCGATGCCCGGGCGTGAGCAGGTGGACGCCGCCGTGACGATCGACGAAGCGCGGCGGGGCGGATGGGGTGGTTTCTGGGGCGCTGGTGGCCGACATGGCGCACTCCTTGATGCGAAAGGGCGTTGCTGTGCCCGCATGTGTTATCGGCAGTCCGCCTAAGTACCGCGCAGGGATTCGAATCCACCCTCGGCACGGCCCGTCCGGGACGCTAAAATCGCCGCCAAACCGCGCCGCCCACGCCGGTTGGATGCCAGGGACGACCCACAACGTGACCCGATCGCCACACAAACCAGCGTCACCGACCGAAGGCCCACTCGACACCATCGTCTGCGCCGACAACCTGACGTGGATGCAGACTCTTCCCGACGCCGTCTGGGACCTGGTCTATATCGACCCGCCCTTCATGACCAACAGGGTGCAGTCGCAGGCCTCCGGCCAGCACTACGACGACCGGTGGAGCGGTGGGCGGACCGCCTATTTGGCGTTTCTGCGTGATAGGATCGAAGCGATTTATCGGCTGCTGAAGCCCAGCGGCACCCTGTACCTCCACGTGGATCCACGCACCAGCCATTATCTTAAAGTGGTGCTGGATGAGATCTTTGGGGCCGACAATTTCCTCAACGAGATCATCTGGACCTACCGCACCGGCGGTCAGCCCACCCGCTGGTTCGCCCGCAAACACGATGTCATCCTCGTTTACGCCAGGCGCCTGGGGGAACACACCTTCCACGTCCAGCGGGAGGGGGCCTTCCGTACCGACGGACTGAATTACGACGAGACGGGCCGGCCCTACAAGCAAACCCGCAAAGGCCGCCTCTACTTCAACCCGGACGGACCCGTCATGACCGACGTCTGGGACATCCCCTTCCTCTCCACCGTCGCCCGCGAACGCACCGGCTACCCCTCGCAGAAGCCCGAAGCGCTGCTGACCCGGATCATCGCCGCCAGTTCCTCGGAGAATGACGTCGTCGCGGACGTGTTTTGCGGAAGCGGCACCACCCTGGCGGTCGCCCAGCGTCTGAATCGGCGCTATGTCGGGTGCGACATTTCATCCGATGCGGTTGCACTGGCGAAACAGCGCGTGGTCGTGACGCCTACCCTGTTTCGCCCCACCGAGTGAATGCGCAACTTCGCCAAGGGATCGCATTTCGAAGGGGATTTCGAAGGCGGACAGCCGCATCTTCGCTATCTTGTCCGTTTGCGTCGGGGGCTTTGCGGTCATGTTGACGGCCGTTCCCGCCCGGCTTAGCATCCGCTTCCCGGTGTTTGGACTGCCCGTCGCCGCGAAATCTCGCGCCGGCGGACGCGCTGGCCGATCGTACCCCAGAGGTTTCCGCGTCCTGTGTTCGCGATCATTTCCGACATTCACGGCAATCTGGAAGCGCTCGAAGCGGTGCTGAAGGAGATTGATCGGCGGGGCATCAAGGAGGTCTATTGTCTGGGCGACGTGATCGGCTATGGGGCCAGCCCGCGGGAGTGCCTCGACCTGGTGATTGAGCGGTGCGCCATGTGCGTCTGCGGCAATCACGACCACGCCGTGTTCTACGAGCCCTCCAATTTCAACGTCAGCGCCGAGCGGGCCTGTTACTGGACCCGCCAGGTTTTCGAGGACGAGCCGAACAAGTCCAAGCGCGACCGCCGCTGGGCGTTTCTGGGCAAGCTACCCATCCGCCACGAGGCCAAGCACCTGCTCATGGTGCACGCCTCGCCGCGGCGCCCGGTCAATGAGTACCTCTTCGCCGAAGACGTCTATACCAACCCGAGTAAGATCCTGGCCAACTTCGAACGGCTTGAGCTAATGCACAAGGCGTGCGTGGTGGGCCATACCCACGTGCCGGGCGTCTTCCTCGACGACCCCTATTTCGACCCACCGGCCGAACTGCCCGAACCCAACTTCTACACCATCACGGACGACGAGAAGGCGATTCTCAACATCGGGAGCGTGGGCCAGCCCCGCGATCGTGACGTGCGGGCGTGCTTTGTGGTCGTCCACGAAAAGGGGGAGCAGGTGCCCTATCCCGAAGATGCGGACGGCGGCGACATCGGGCCCGACGAGGATGGCTACGTCGCCACCGTCGAATACGTCCGGGTGGAATACGACATCCAGAAGGCGGTGCAGAAGGCGCTGGATCTGCCCGATCTGGATGATTTCCTCGGCCTGCGGCTGCTGGAAGGCCGTTGATCAACGTGATATCCCCACACGCAATCAGGCGCTATGGATAATAAAAATTTCTTTCAGGCCCTTTTCTGGGCATTGCTCATCTTCCTGGTCTGGACCTTCGCGTCCCAGCGGATCTGGCCGCCGACCCCCACGCCCACCCCGGCGCCCGGCGATCTGCCGGCCACGGAGGTTCCGACGGCCAGCCCCGGCACGGCGCCTGATGCCGACGCGGCCGATGCGGCCATCCCCGATGCGCCGCCCGCTCCGGGCTTCGCTGTCGGCAGCGTGGAAGCCCCCCAGACCGTCGTCCTGGGCTCCACCAACGGCTTTGCCGACAGCCCGTACCGCATGGAGATCACGCTCACCAACCGCGAGGCGGCCATCGAAAGCGTGCTGCTCTCCAACGACCAGCGCGACATCTACTCCGACGCCCGCTATCGACTGGTCCGCCCGCTCGAGATTGACGGCCGAACCTGGACCTCCCAGGGCATCGAGGCCATCAACATCAACGGCGAACGCGTCGACCTCGATGGCGTCCGCTGGGACCTCACCCACGAAACCGGCGATGAATGGGACCGGGCTACCTTCACGACCACCATCAGCCGGGCCGGCGAGCCACTTCTGCGGCTGGTGCGGGTGTTCACCCTGCCCCAGCAGCCCACCGAGCTGAACCGGCACGACCTGTCCGAAACGCTGGTATTCGAAAACCTGACCGATCAGCCCCTCCAGGCCACCCTGGTGCAACGCGGGCCGGTGGGTCTGACCTCGGTCGCCGGACCGCGGAAAAAAAGCTACATGCCGGACCAGAAGCTCTATGCGGCCGTCCGCGACGAGGGCTACATCGAGTTGAACGCCCAGTCCTTCCAGGACGCCGCCAAGGGTGAGCAGCCGCGTCTCTATCCACAGGTCGAACTGGACGCCCCGCCGCTGGTCTGGCTGGGGGCCGGCAACCAGTATTTCACCTGCACCCAGTGCCCGGTGAACGCCGACGGGCAGGCGACCGCGAACGTGGTTCACAGCGTCGTGGGCGTCGATCTTGATGGCAGCGAAGCCACCCACGACGACGTCGCACTGCGCCTCACCACCGACGTCCTGGCGGTGCCGCCCGGCGGCGCCCAGACCGTGCACATGCAGCACTATCTTGGGCCCAAGGACCGCGAGGCCTTTGAGGATACGCGCAACGCAGACTATGCCGCCCGCGACTACATGCTCCAGATCAAGGATGGCTACGGCGCGTGCACCTTCAACTTCCTGACCGACATCATGATCGGGTTGCTCAACTGGCTCTACGGGCTGGTGGGCAACTACGGCATCGCCATCATCTTTCTGGTCATCGTCGTCCGGACCTTGCTGCATCCCCTGACCAAGAGCACCCAGGTCAACATGATGAAGATGCAGCAGCGCATGGCCGTGCTGCACCCCAAAAGCGAGGCGATCAAGGCCAAGTTCAAGGGCGACAATGCCCGCATGCAGCAGGAGCTGATGAAGCTCTACCGCGAGGAGGGCATCAATCCCGCCACCCAGGGACTCTCGAGCTGCCTGCCGATGATGCTGCAAATGCCGATCTGGGTCGCGCTCTACTCCAGCCTGCGCAACAACGTGGCCATGCGCTGCGAGGGCTTCTTCTGGTGGATCCGCGACCTCACCGCCCCTGACGAGCTGATCCGGTTTGACCAGCCCATCGTGGTGCCTCTGCTCGGTTGGGAGATCGACGCGTTCCACCTGCTGCCTCTCCTGGTCGGGGTGCTCATGTTCGGGCAGCAGAAGCTCATGCCCAAGCCCAAGGCGTCGGTCGCCCATGACTCCCCGCAGGCCCAGCAAGCCGAGCAGATGCAGAAGATCATGCCCTACATGTCGCTGGTCATGATCGTCATTTTCTACCGCTTCCCCAGCGGCTTGAATCTCTACATCATGACCAGTTCGTTGATCGGCATGATCGAGCAGATCTACATTCGCCGGCACGTTGAGGCCATCAAAGAGGCAGGTCCGCCGGCCCCGAAGAAAGCGGGCAAGCAGCGCAAGGCGCCGGGGTTCATCGATTGGTTGCAGAAGCAGGCCGAGGATGCCCAGAAGGTCCGCAGCCAAAGAGATCAAAGAAACAAGCGGCGTTAAGCCGAAGAATACACGCCGCCGGTTATCCTGGTCGGTGGCCGCGAACCCGGCGGGTGCGCCCACCATCGCCGTTCTGGCGCGGAATCCGATCCCGGCCGGTCCCTTGCCGCAATGCTTGCCCCTCCAGGCAAGCACCGGGCGCGGGTGGATTGACACCGTCGAGTCAAATCGACTTTAATGCGGTATCGGGCAGTTCAGGGGTCGCGCGGTGGTCGATGTCGATCGGGCGGTGGGTGTATGCGCCGACCGTGCCGATCTGGGCAACAGCGTAAAGGGAAACAGCCATGAACAGGCAGGCGGTCAAGGGGGTAATGGCAACGGCGGTTGTCCTGGCAGCGCTGGGCTGGTGGGCATTGGGCGTGGCCTGTGAACAGCAGACGGCGCCCGCAAGCGAGCGCAATCTCCCCGAAGTCAAGCAATTGACGATCATCACCCCGCACAACGAAGAGATCCGCGAGGTGTTCGAGCGGGGCTTCTCCGACTGGCATGAAGCCGAGCGCGGCACGCCGGTGGACATCGATTGGATCGTGCGCGGTACGCCGCGCTGCACCGCGTATATTCACGACATCTTTGCGGGCGAAGTTGACGCCCGGGTGCGCAAAACGCCCGACCTGATGTTCGGCGGGGGCATCGCCGATCACCAACTTCTCAGCGATCGGGGGTACGCGATGAAGTTGACCCTCGACGAAGCGGTGGCAGACATCCCCGCGGAGGTGCATGGTCTTCCCACCCGTGCCGCCGAGGGCACCTGGTACGCCACGGGCCTGTCCAGCTTTGGCATCGTCTACAACCGCCGCGACTGCGCGCTCCGCGGAATCGATGTGCCGCAGACCTGGACCGATCTGGCCGATCCGCGTTTCGCCGGTTGGGTGGGCGTGGCCGACCCGCAGGCCAGCGGCAGTCACCGCCAGTCCATGATGCTGCTCACCCAGAAGCTGGGCTGGGCGCAGGGTTGGTCAACGATTATCCGCATTCTGGCCAATGCCCCGGCCGTGCTGCACAGCAGCAGCAACGTTCTCGACCAGGTCGAAAGCGGCGTCTTTCTGGGTTCGTTTGCCGTGAATTTCGACGGCCTTGCCCGGGCGGACGCCAGCGAAGGGGCGGTGGAGTATATCAATCCGCCCGCCGCCACCGCCGTTACCCCGGACGTGACCTCCGCGCTCAAAACCGCCCACGACGTGACGCTTGTGCAGGACTTCGTGCGCTACTGCCTCAGCGACGCGGGCCAACTCGCCTGGGGCGGCAAGGCTTCGGCACACGGCCTGACCAACGCGGCGCTGTATCACTATCCCATCGTGCCGCGCATTTACGAGCAGAAATCCGCTGATCTCGCCATTCTGGAAAATCCCCTCACCACCGATTTCGGGTTGAAGATGAATCTGGAGCGCTCCCACCGGCTGAACACGGCGCTGGCTCCGCTCATCCATGCGGCCACCGAGGGCGAGAATCACATCCGCTTGCAGCAGGCCTGGGCGGCGGTGATCGCCGCCGGCATGCCGGCAGAGGCCGTCCGCGAACTCACCAGCCTCCCCTTCGATGAGGACGTCGCCTTTGATCTGGGCGTCAAGTATCGCGGCGCCGACGAAGCCCAGGCCGGCGAGATCATCGCCGACTGGACCCGCATGTTCAGCGAGAAGTACGCCCGGGTCATGGAACTGGCGAAATAGCCCGCAACGGTCCATTGACCGGCAGACAGTGAATCAGAAAGCGGCGGCGGCGCCTGTGGGCCTGCCGTCGCTTCTTTATGGATGCGACCACGGCTCAGTGAGGTTAGTCACCGCTCTTGCACACCTCGTGCACCAGGCTCGTGGCGTACGCGCCGGCCGGCAGGCTGAACGACAGTTCCACGTACTCACCATGTGCATCCGAGCCACAGCACACCGCGGCATCGCTCACCGGAACGCGCAACGGGCGGCGGGCGCCGTCGAGACGAATGCCGTCGGGTGTGCGGCGCTGTTCGAACGCGACGCCCGCGGACCGGAGGATGCGCTCTTCAATCTCCGCCGGCGCGCCGGCCGGCGTGCTCATCTTCGCCCCGAACAGCGGACCGCTGGGCGAAATCTCCAGGGCGGCGCAACGCGGTTGCTCCACCGCGGCGTCCTCCACCTGAAAACACGCGCCGTTGCGATGTTTCCACGCGAGGTCCCCGGTCATCAGGTTGTCGAGTTGCGCGATGCGGGCGGCGACCACCCGGTTGAACAGGTCGCTTTGCAGCGCCGAGGCGTAGAGCGTCCGCACCTTGACGTCGATGCGCCGCCACGCCCGCTCGCTCGGTCCGCCAGCCTCGGCCACCGCACGGCCCAGGCGCGCCTCCGCACCGAATCCGCGGGGCCAGGCGGCCGCACCCGCCGCATACTCGCCGGCTTCGTACAACCGGCGGGCGGCCGCCTCGGCCGCATCGTCATCGTCGCGCGGTCCCCCGAGAATCAGCCGCAACGCTTCGGCATAATCGCCGCTGAGCGCGGCGCGGCCGATGGCGGCATTGAGCCCGCGCCGCCCGAAGCGTTGGGGCCCGAAGTAGTTGGGCATGCCCCGACGGGCGAGCACCTCGAGAATGGCTTCGGCGCGGGGCTGAGCGTCGGCGCCGCATCCCCGCAGGCGAATCTCGAAGCGATTACCGGCAAGATGCCCAAGCTTGAGTTTGTTGCCGTGCCGCCGGGTCCACAACACCTTGAGGTGGGGCACGTCCAGGGCGGCAACCTGCTCGACGGCGACGTGCTCGATGCTCATCACCTGTCGCGTCACCCCGTGGGCGTCCTTCAGACCGGCGTAGCCGACGTCGCGTGGTTTGCGCCGCAAGGCCCGGGCGATCTGCCGCACCGCGTCCAGCGTGGGCAGCCCGCGTTTCTCAATCATGAAGAAGACGTGGTCGCCCTCACCGCTGGCCGGATAGCGCGGAATCTCCTCAACGATGAAATCCTCGTCGATCGACTTGATCACGCCGCCGATGCCCGGAAGATCGGCCGTGAGCCACGGCAGGGTGGCATGCTGTTCGGGCGCCGTGCTCATCCCGGCAACTCGGGCGGCGGGCGGCGCGGGGGCTGGTCGGACACGATCGGCGCCAAGCCCGCCGCCGCCTCGTAGGCCCGTCGGGCCGTGGGCAGACCGCGAAACTTGAGCTGGCGATACTCCCGGCGACGCAAGCGGGCTTCGTGCAACGCGGCCGCGCCGTTGGGATCCTCCCGCAGCACCGGCGATTGCTGCCCCTGCTTGAGCAGTGACATGATCCGCTCAATTGACTCCTGGTGATACTGCGCCAGCATGAGATGGCACAGGTCCCACCGGCTGCACCGATGCCACACGTTCATGCACGTCTGCCAGTACCGCCGGGCCACCGTGCGGTTGATCCGATCAAACAGCCGCCGGTTGAAGTGATAGGGCAGCAAGGTCGCGGTCAGTTCAGTGGCCAGCAACTGGTGATGATGTTCGTGGTCGGCCGCGAGCGTGTCCTCCATGGTTTTCCACGTGACGTTGGGCAGCATCGCGTCGGCCCGCATCTCCCAATACACGTGCCCGAAATTGAGCGTCGACCGCGTGACCGTGAGTTGGCGCGGCACGTATTTGTTGTGCGCTACGGTGTCGGCCGCGAGGTGCGAGAGGTAGCCCCAGGCGAACGCCCGGTCGGCGTCGGTCTCGGCGTGTTCCACGAAGCGAAAGCCGGTCGACCAGTGGTGGCAGAACTGCTTGATCCGGCTCATCCGCTTGGCGAAAACGACGTCCGCGGCGATGCTGCCGAAAATGTAGCTGCCGGCGTGGCGGGCCAGAATAGCCGCGATGCCCGCAGGCAACAGGGCGAGTTGCTTGAGCACGTCAGCCGCGAGGTGAGTATGGGTCGCTGGCCCCCAGGCCCAGGCGTCGCTGACACCGAAGACCAGCAACGCTGCACCAACCGTCATGATCGAAATGGTCCACCGGGACCGCATTTGTTCATGCCCTCCCTAAGCTCCTGCTGCGGAATCCACGTGCCGCGCCGCGGCCGTCCTCTCCCATACTATAGCCGCGCGCTCCGCGCCTTGCCCATATTCACCACCTCTTCCTACAATGCGACGAGCCGCGGGCCCACGGGGCCCGGTTTGACAGCGCGCCGGGGACAGCTAGACTGAACAAGTTGCAGGCAGCCAGGCCCGAAACGGCAGGAGTGAACCTCATGGTCGAGAACTCGTCGCACCTCCAGGTGCGCAAACAGGATTCCGTTGACGTCGTCGAGTTCAGCGATCGCAAGATCCTGGAGGAGCTGTCCATTCGAGAGATCGAGGACGAACTGTTCGCCCTGGTTTCGGCGACCCCGTCGATCAACCTCCTGCTCAACTTCGCCAATGTCGAGCACCTGTCCTCCGCCGCGCTGGGCATGCTCATCAACCTTCAGAAGGAGGTGGGCAAGCAGCAGGGCAAGCTCAAGCTGGCGGACATCAAGCCGCAGATCTACGAGGTCTTCAAGATCACCCGCCTGAGCAAGCTGTTCGACATTCACAATTCGGTGGATGACGCGCTCAACAAGTTCTAGCGTCGGGGCCGAGGGGACCAGGAGCTGGGGCGAACAGGGGCTGGGGCGAAGGTGACCTGCGCCGGCGCCGGCGCGCCGCGGCAAAATAGCTTCTCCCGCAAGATGCCGGTTGATGAACGCTGCCGATCCGCACAACGAGGCGACCTATCAAGTCATCGAGGTGCCCAGCACGCTCGCCGACGCCAAAACGCCCGAACTCCAGATCCTCCGTGACGTCGAGGCCAGCGGCTACGACGAAGACGCCACCTTCGCCATCAAACTCGCCCTCGAAGAGGCCATGACCAACGCCGTCCGCCACGGCAACTGCGGCGATCCCACCAAGAAGATCATCGTTCGTTACGCGGTCAGCCCCGAAATGGTGGTGATCTGCGTGCGCGACCAGGGCTCCGGATTCTGCCCCGACGAAGTCCCCGACCCCACCGAGCCGGAACGCCTCTCGCTGCCCAGTGGACGCGGCATCATGCTCATCCGGGCCTACATGACCGACGTCGAGTACCGGGCGGACGGGCGCGAGATCCGCATGGTCAAGCTGAACCCTCATCCCCCGGCCGAACGCCAACGCCAGGCCTGACGCCGCCCATCAAACCTGACAACCGGTTCATCTTCTGCATCCCGGCGCCTGCCGCGGCATGCTTGACGATACCCGCGTCCGGACATACGACATCATGGTGAAAGGCCGATTACGGATTGTGGACCGCCGGCAGCGAGGACCGACATGAAACGCATCACCTCCCATTTCAGCGGACACGTGCAGGGCGTGGGGTTTCGCCACAACACGTTGCAGGTGGCCGAACGCCACGCCGTCGCCGGCTACGTCAAGAACCTCAGCGATGGACGCGTTGAAATCGTCGCCGAGGGCGAGGACGCCGAGGTCGACGGCTTCCTCCGCGAGGTCGAGAAAACCATGTCCGGCTACATTCGCGATCGCCAGGTCAACGAGTCGCCCGGAACCGGCAAGTTCAAGACCTTCGACGTGGCGTATTAGCAGCAGGGATTATCGCGGCGCATGCGTGTGGCCTGGCCCGCCAGCCGTCCGGCCTGGCTTGCAATCCCTGCCGGGCCTCAAGCCACGTCGCTTTGCGTGGCCGCCTGCTCCTGGGTCGCCACTCGCGCCGCATTGAACGGGTTGTCTCGCCGGTCGGCGCCCGCCATGATCGCCTCCGCGGCGATCCGACCCACCGCGTACGACGTGGTCATCCCGTGTCCCCCCAGCGCGGCGACGTGGAAAAGCTGCGGATGCCGGGGATCAAAGCCGACCACGAATCGCCGGTCGGCGGCAAACACCCGCTGACCCGTCCAGCTCATTTTCACCGCGATGTCGGCCAGCGCGGGCTGATGCGTCGCCAGCAACTCCGCCAGCCGTTCCTGCACCGCGTGGTCGATGCGGTAGTCGCCGGGCTCCCGTTCAGACTCATCGCAGGCGCAGAGCAGCAACCCGCCGCTGTCCGGACGAAAATACAGCCCGTGAACCACGTCCCACACGAAAGGCCACTGCGGATCCACCTCCGCCATCGCCGGCGTGAGGTACAGATGTCGGTTGCGCGGCTGCACCGCGATGCCGCCGAGCGTCCCCGCCCAGGGGCCCGCCGCGTTGATCACCAACCCGGCGGCGATGTCGCCGCGGCTGGTATGCACCGTGGCGCCGCGACCGGCCGGCGTCCATCCGCGCACCAGCGTGTCACACAGCACGGTCTGGCCACGCAGGTACGATTGCAGCAGGCCGGCCGGATCCACCACCCCGTCGTCTGGGCACCACAACCCCTTGCCGGAGGCGAGTGCACAGCGCGACGCGGCGTCGTCAGCGCCCCAGCCGATGAGCACGCTGCCGGTGTGGCGAAAATCGCAGAGCTCTCCATTACGGAGGGCTTCGGCGCCCTCCCGGGCCAGCGCCTGGGTCGCCGGATCGGGGATCTTCTCGCGGATCATGGCGGCATTGCGGGCGGTGGAGTGCTGACCCGGCGACGATTCCTTCTCGAGCAGGAGGATACGCGCCCCGGACAACCGCCGCAGGTGATAAGCGGTGGCTGCTCCGGCGATGCCGGCCCCGACAATGACGATATCTGCCCGCATGAATTTCTGGCCACCCACCGCAACTACGCTCCTTGCGCCCCTCGCAAACCCTGGAGCGCAGTGTAGCACGATCCGGTGACCTGGCCAGTCAGCCCCGCACGGCCTGGCATGGCTATGCCGCATGGATTCCCGGTACCGAGGTCAGGCCCGCGCGCGGTACACTGTGTTGTGGTCGCGCCGGTTCAGCAGGGGATTGAAGAAGGCAATGTCGTGCGCGTCGACCTGGTTGAAAAGCCGCTCCAGCCGCTCGGCAAAGGCGTCATCGGGCGGGTCGGCCGACCAGAGGGTGAACACCCCGCCGGGCTTGACGCGCCGCCGCAGACGCTCGAGACCGGCCGACTGATAGAAATCGGCATGTGCTTCGGTCAGCAGGCAGCGCGGCGAGTGGTCGATGTCCACCATCACCGCGTCGAAGGCCTCGTCCAGTTCGGGGGCGGTCGTTTCGCCCGCCGCCCAGGCGAAGAAATCGCCCTCCACGAGCCGGCAGCGCGGGTCCCCCGCCAGCCGCTCGCCCAGCGGAACCAGCCCGCGGCGATGCCAGTCGATGACCGGCGCGAGACGCTCAAGCACCACCACGCGGCGTACCTGAGCATACTCCAATGCCGTGGCGGCTGTGCAGCCCAGGCCCAGCCCGCCGACGAGCACGTCGCACGCCTCGTCGCTGCGGTCGGCCAGCGCCAACCGGGCAAGCGCCACTTCCGTGTCATTCACCAGGCTGGACATCAGAAACGCGCCGGCCAGTTTCACCTCGTACAGTGGCGTATCCGGGAACGCGGCGCTGCGCCGCCGCCGCAGAATCAACTCGCCCAGCGGCGTCTGCTGGTAGTCCAGTTCTTCAAAGGCCGGCGCCATGCGCGCTTTCAGAAGTGGAAAATGAATTCAAAATCCCTGGCGGCCGAATTCAACCCTTTTTGGCTTTGACCTCGGGGCGTAAATCGATGCCCAACTCGGTGAGCTGGTCGTCGGCCACCTCGCCGGGCGCGCTGGTCAGCGGGCAGACGGCGCGCTGCGTCTTGGGAAAGGCGATCACATCGCGCAGGGACTGGCACTTCGCCAGCGTCATGACCCAGCGATCGAGGCCCATGGCGATGCCGCCGTGCGGCGGGGCGCCGAAGCGCAGCGCGTCCATGAGAAACGCGAATTTCTCCTCAGCCTCTTCCTTGCTGATGCCCAGCAGGTCGAAGACCTTGGACTGGATCTCGCGGCTGTGGATACGAATGCTTCCCCCGGCCATCTCCAGTCCGTTCATGGTCAAGTCGTAGGCTTTCGCCAGCACCTTGCCGGGGTCGGTGTCGAGCATGGGGATGTCTTCGTCGCGCGGGGCGGTGAACGGGTGGTGCAGGCTGAAATAGCGCTGCTCGCCCTCGTCCCATTCGAACATTGGGAAATCCACAACCCAGAGCAGGTTCCACTGGTCCTCGGGGATCAGATCCAGTATCTCCGCCAGGCGGCTGCGCAAAAAGTGCAGGTACTTGCAGACCTCGGCGTACGTGCCGGGCATGAAGAAAATCGCGTCGCCCACGCCCGCGCCGGTGGCGCTCAGCAGGTCGGCGCAGATCGGCTGCACGAACTTGGCCACGCCGGTCGAGCACTCCGGCTTGCCCCCCTCGCCGGCGACAATCTTGGTCAGCGGCAGTCCGCCGCCGCCGATCCCCTTGAGCTCGTCGGCGAGCCCGTCGGTGATCTTGCGCGTCAGGTCCGCCCCGCCCGGAACGACGATGCAGCGCACCACCCCGCCCTTGGCCAAAGCGTCTTTGAAAATGGTGAACTCGGTCTTGCCTGCGAGGTCGGAGATGTCCGTAATCTCCAAGCCGAAACGCAGGTCGGGCCGGTCGACGCCGAACCGGTCCATCGCCTCCTGGTAACTCATCCGCGGGAACGGCGTGGGGATCTCCACGCCAATGCCCTCCTGGAACATGCGCTTCACCGACCCCTCGATCACCTCGAGCACGTCATCCACCTGGACGAACGCCATCTCGAGGTCGACCTGGGTGAACTCCGGCTGGCGGTCGGCCCGCAGGTCCTCGTCGCGGAAACACCGCACGACCTGGCAGTAGCGATCGAACCCCGCCATCATGAAGAGCTGCTTGTAAAGCTGCGGCGACTGCGGCAGGGCGAAGAACTTGCCGGGGTAGACGCGCGACGGCACCAGGTAGTCCCGGGCCCCCTCCGGCGTCGATTTGCCCAGCACCGGGGTCTCGATCTCGACGAAGCCCAGGGCGTTGAAGTGCTCCCGGGCGGCGCGGGCGAGCCGGTGGCGCAGGCGCAGGATCTTTTGCATCTTCGGCCGGCGCAGGTCTACCACCCGGTACTTGAGCCGCGCGTCCTCGCTGGCGTCGATCTCGTCGTCCACCTCGAACGGCGGCGTTTCGGCCTTGGCCAGCACGTCCAGCTCGTGGCCTTCCACCTCGATCTCGCCCGTCGGCAGCTTGGGATTGACGTTTTCGCCGCGGAGAATCACGTTGCCGCGCACCGCGATCACGTCCTCGCGCCGGATCGTCCCGGCCAGCTTGTGGGCCTTGGGATCGGTTTGCGGGTTGAATTTCACCTGGGTGATGCCGGTATAGTCGCGAATATCGATGAAGGCCATGCCGCCCAGATCGCGGTAATTCTGCGCCCAGCCGACCAGGATCACCTCCTGGCCTTCGTCCTCCTTGCGGAGTTCGCCGTTTTTGTGCGTACGCTTGTTATAGGGGACGGCCACGGTTCATTCTCCTAGCAGTGAAATCCCACCCGAGCAGCGTATATTTAGGGGCAGGCGGGCGAATTTGCAATCGGTGCGGCGCCACCCGCCTACAAGAAGGCACCGAAAACATCGGCCGAAATGGGCGCCGCATCGACCCGCTCGGCAGCCGCCGATCCCTCCAAAGCCAGAAAGCGGCGAAATGGTGTTGACCGTATGCGGCGCAAATGACGATGATAAACGCCCGTAACGCGTCCGATCGCGGATTATGGGACCGTTGCGGCATCCTCAGGGGCGGTCGGGAACCGACCGGCGAACCGTGCGTCCAAAACAAACGGAGACAGCCCAGGACCCGGCGGAGCCCGCAAGTGGGGGGCAGACCGCCGCAACGCCGCCGGCGCGGTTCGAGGATGCCGTGCTCGTTCGCCAGGTGCAGGCCGGCGAACTCCACGCCTTCACCGAACTGGTCCGCAAGTACCAGGACCGCGTGTACAACACCTGCCGGCGGATATGCGGCGATTCGGACGATGCGGCCGACCTGACCCAGGACGCCTTCCTCAAGGCGTTCGCGTCGATCGAGTTGTTTCGCGGCAAGAGTGCGTTTTACACCTGGATTTTTCGTATCGCGGTGAACCTGTCCATCTCGCATCGGCGCAAGCGGCAGGTCCGCCGGACCGTGTCTCTGGACGCGCCTGGAAGGGGCAATAAGGGCGAATCAGCGCCCGCCAGGCTGCTGCGCGACGAGCACGCCGCCGACCCCAGCGATGCACTGGCCGCCTCCGACGACCAGGACCGGGTACTCGCCGCGCTGCAGGAGCTCGAGGCCGATTACCGGGTGGCCATCGTCCTCCGCGACATCGAGGGGTTCGATTACCAGGAGATCGCCGACGTGTTGGAACTGCCTGTGGGCACCATCAAATCCCGCATTTTTCGGGGACGAAAGGCCCTGGCAGAGCAGTTGCGACGGTATCGCCAGCACGAAGGGGAGTCCTCATGACGCCTGAACCACGGGATGCCATTGGCGAACAGCTCAGCGCCTACCTCGATGGCGAGGGGACACCCGAGGAGCGCGCGGCGGTCGAAGCCCTCCTGGAAGCCGATCCCGACGCCCGCGCGCTGCTGGCCGAGTTGCAGTCGGCCGCGGATGCCCTCCGCGGCCTGTCACCGGCGCCCGCGCCGCCTGACGTGTTCGAAGCCATCTCCGCCCGCATTGAGCGCGACGCACTGCTGGCCGACGTCGACGAGCCCGTTCGGCTCGCCCGGCACAAAAGACGGCCTCTGCGCTCCCTGCTGGCCGTCGCGGCCATGCTGGTCGTCGCGGTGGGGGGCGGCCTGTACGTTTCCAGCGAACTCGCCCGGACGACGCCGCACGAGGCGAGCGTGGCACTTGTCGAGCCGACCAGCCCACCGGAGGAATCATTTGGCGTCCGCTTGCAGTCCGACGTCCAGAGCAAGAGCCGTCGGAAATCCCCGGGCGTGGGAGGCTCCCTGCGTCAGGAACGCCAGGGCATTGCGGACGCGTCCAACGCCGAGATGGGGGATGAACTGCTTGCGCCTTCCACGCCGCCGTCGGCGCTTGAACTTCGCGATCTCGACAGCGTGATCGCCCGGCTGACGCAGCCGGCCACTGAATTCGACGCCAAGGAGGCGGGTGTGCCGCGGAGTGATGCAGAGGACTTCACCGTCGACGGTGACATGTCTGCCATCGCCGCCGAGCCCGAAATAACCGACGATACGCTGCTCGCTTTCGGCGAAGTGCTGGCCGACGAGGACAGCCTCCGGGCAACTGCTCCGGCTTCTCCGCCTGTACCCGAATCCGTGTTGGATACCGAGACCCAACGCGGTCGCTCCATCGCCGGTCGGTCGGTCGACGTCAAAAAGCTCAACGCGCAAAAGCAACGCCTGGTGGTTGACGGCCGTACGCTCGAGCGCAAGCTTGCCCAATCGGTGGATCGGACAGAAATAGCCGCCCATCGCTTCGAGAACGAGCCCGTTCGCCTGACCCTGCACACCGCCACCCAGGCCGAGCAGGCGGAACTCGTGGCCCGCATCGAGGTTTTTCTGGATCGCTGGCAGGCCGCGCCCCTTGCCGCGGTGGCATTCGACACGGCCGAGACGACCGCCGGCACGTCCGCCGGCGGACTCGTCGAACGCGTGCAGCAGGCGCTCGCCCCGCCCGTCGCCCGGTTGTGGTATCACCAGGGCGTCGCCGGCGTGAACTTCCCCGCGGACCATGCCGCGACCCGCCAGTTGATCGCCCGCATTCCTCCCGAGGCCCTGCCCGCCCTGATTACGCGCGTCGCGCAGCCCGAGGCCGATTCCGTCCGCCTCGCGATCGGCGGTTTGGCCGCGGACGACGCCACGTCGGCCAATCAACTTGCCCGCCGCACGGTTGCGCCTGCGCCGGCCGGCGAGACAGAGACTGCCGTGGCGTACCGGCCGTCGCCCGGAGACCTGATCGGCTGGATGAACCTGTTTGGCTATTCCCCATCGCTGGAGGAGGGGCCGCTGCTCGCCCGCGCGGAACCGACCCAACCCCGTCGGGGCGTCGCCACGCAGCGTGCCGACCGGCGGCGCGCCCGTGCCGTCGTTCGTCAGGAGATTCAGGAAATCCCTGTCGCGGCGTCTGAGTCCGCACCGGCCGACGCCGACGCAGCACAACTGGGCGTCGCGACAACGTCCCGAGAAAAAGCCGGCGACGCCCCGCGCGACGGGTACGAGATGCAGCCGTCCGCCGCGACCCGGCCAGCGGCCGATGCCGCAGACGCGGGCCAATCCGCCGCTACTCCCGCGTTCGCGCCGATGCTGCCGGCTCGCAGCGAGCCGGCGGCGTTGCCCATCACCGTGGTGATCGAATTCGTCGTGGATGCGGAGGTTCCGCCGCCGGCATCCACCCAGCCTGTTTCCGCTCCCGATTGAGGCGCGTCGCCCGGCCGTGCCGTTGATTGCTGTCTACAGGTCGCTTCGCGCGCTGCTGGGCGTTCGCGCCCGGCGCCACTACCATCCCACCTGATAACCGCGCGCCGGCCGCTGGCCTCACAATCCCGTAATCATCTGCGACGCAAGGGGGTCGACCCATGAATGCCGCCGAACTGTTCGTCAAATGCCTCGAGGCCGAGGGCGTCGAGTACATCTTTGGACTTCCCGGGGAGGAGAACGACCACTTCACCTTCGCCCTCGAGCATTCGAGCATCCGCTTCATTCTGACCCGCCACGAGCAGGGGGCCGCCTTCATGGCCGACGTCTACGGCCGGCTGACCGGCAAACCCGGCGTCTGTCTCGGCACCCTCGGTCCCGGGGCGGCCAACCTGGTCACCGGCGTGGCCGACGGCAACATGGACCGGGCCCCCATGATCGTCATCACCGGACAGGCCGACAGCCGTCGCCAGCACAAGGAATCCCATCAGCACATGGACGTCGTCGGCCTGTTCAAACCCATCACCAAGTGGGCGACGCCGATCCTTCATCCCGACAACGTGCCCGAGGTTGTGCGCAAGGCGTTCAAACTGGCGACTGCCGAAAAGCCCGGCGCCTGCCACATCGAATTGGCCGAGGACGTCGCCGCCCAGGAAACGTCCAAGGAGCCGCTGACCCCCTGTCTCACCCGCCGGCCCGTGCCCGACGACAAGATCGTCGACCAGGCCATCGACGTCATCCGCAACGCCAAGCAGCCCGTCATCCTGGCGGGCAACGGCACGATTCGCCGCCGGGCCAGCGCCGAACTCCGCCGCTTCGCCGAGTCCACCGGCATCGGTGTGATCAGCACCTTCATGGGCAAGGGCAGCGTCGACCGCAACGCGCCGCATTGTCTATTCACCATCGGCTTGCAGTCGCGCGACCTGGTCGCCTGCGCCGTCGACGCGGCCGACGTGGTCATTACCGTCGGCTACGACATGGTGGAATACCATCCGCGGGTGTGGAATCCCCAGAACAACAAGACCATTGTTCACGTCGACTTTCTGCCGGCCGAGGTGGACGACCACTATCACGCCCAGGTCGAGGTGGTCGGCGACGTCGCCCACGCGCTGGCCATGTTCAACGAGCGTCTCGCCGCCCGCCCGCTGACCTTCCGCGAGACGCAGCACGAGAAGATCCGCAGCGAGATGCTCGCCGACTTCGCCGCCCACGCCGAAGACGACACCGAAGGGACCATTCGCCCCCAGAAAGCCCTGTGGGACGTGCGCAACGCCATGGGCCCGCACGACATCCTGCTCAGCGACGTGGGAGCGCACAAGCTCTGGATCGCCCGCTACTACCATTGCTCCGAGCCGAACACCTGCCTGATCCCCAACGGGTTCTGCGCGATGGGGTTCGCCCTCCCGGGGGCCGTGGCCGCCAAGATGGCCTTCCCCGACCGCCGCGTGCTGGCGATCTGTGGAGATGCGGGATTTCTCATGAACGTCCAGGAGCTCGAGACGGCCCGCCGGGTCGGCGCCAACATCGTGGCCATGATCTGGGAGGACAAGTCCTACGGCATGATCGCCTGGAAGCAGCAGAGCGAGTTCGGCCACCACACCCCGCTCAGCTTCGACAACCCCGACTTCGTCAAGCTGGCCGAGGCCTTCGGCTGCCGCGGCATGCGCGTGGAACGCGCCCGCGATCTCGCCGGCGCGCTCGAAGAGGCCTTCACCAGCGACTGCCCGGTGCTGCTCGCGATCCCCATCGACTACCGCGAGAACATTTTGCTCACCGAGCGCCTCGGCGCCATCGCCTGCCCCATCTGACCGGCGCCGCCGCGATGGCCTTGCACGGCGCCCGGGCCGGGCGTCTATTCCGGTGCGAACGCGGCGTTGTCCAACTCGCCGAACCAGCCCAGGCCCCACCGCCGACTGTCCGCCTTGACCTGGGCCAGCGCCTCGGCGCCCACGTGCCCGTCGCACCACGCGACGTTGGTTCGCTCGCTGTGGCGAAAGTGCATGCTGGGCGTGGTCAGCCACCACTCCGCCGGCTCGCCCCGACTCACCCGCGGACCGCGCACCGTCGCGGTCACGCTCCAGGGCGGCTCGCAGAAGGAGTATTCGATAAGGTAATTGCCGTACTGGCTGTGGAACTGTCGAAAGGCCGTGTCGGCGAACATTACCGTGGCCGCCGGCGTGCGCAGCCGTGACGTCCACCAGCCCGCCGCGTACTGCCGACCCGCGGCCAACTCTGCATGCGACCAGCTCTGCCGGTAGAACTGCGACCCGATACCGTACAGGTTGTACCCGTAGCCGCCGCAGCCCGCCTCGAACGCGTTGCGGGCCCCGTCGGTGACGAACTCGGTCCGCTGCGGGCAGGCCCGGATTTCGCCGTCCGGCAGCGACGCCGCCAGCGGCCCATCGGCCGGGTCGAACGTGTTTTTCTCCGGATCCGGGTCCACGCCCGCCGACGCGCGCACGCCGTGCCAGCGTCGTCGGCCGCCGAATCCGCTGGTCATGTCCGCAGCGGCCGGCACGTACTGGTCGCGGTTCTCCAGGGCGTAGTTGCTGTTGGCCAGGTGCAGTTGGCGGATATTCGAGCGGCACACCACCGCCTTCGCCTGGTTGCGGGCGGATTGCAGCGCAGGCAGCAGAATCGCCGCCAGCACTGCGATGATCGCCACCACCGCCAGCAATTCAACCAGCGTAAATCCTCGCGGCGGAAAATGCCCATACCGGCCGCCCACAGGTTCGAGATGCCTTGTACGCCTACTCACACGCCACCCCCAGATACGCGCCCCGCGTGACTGCGAGATCCGCCAGCGTGAACGCGCCGTCCTGCACCACGTCGCCGGGGATGGCGAAATCCGCTTCCGGATCGACCGTGCCTAACCGGTTGCGCAGATGCACCAGGTCCACCAGGTCGACTGCCGCGTCGCCGTTAACGTCCCCCGGACAGGCGACCGGACGCACGTCGGCCACCGCGTCGATCTCGCTCGAAACCTCCCCGAGAAAACCCAGGGTTCGATCGACGGTCGTGGTGAGGCGGACGAAGTCAAAGCCCTCAAGACCGGCCGGCGCGCCCGTGTCCGGATCGATCGCCCAGGCTATGTCGAAGGCGTCGCCCCCGCCCGAGCCGGGCGTGACGCCGACGCGGTACGGATTGTCGGGCACGGTGAAAAACTGCTCGACCGTCATCGCCGCATCGTCAATCACGTTGTCGCCGTCGAGATCGCCGAGCCGCAGGGTGGGCGACATGTCGGCGTAGCCCCACAGCGCTTCATTGGCGTCATTTTCCGGGTCGCCGTCGGCGCTGTTGGGATTCACGATCACGCCCACCAGTCCGCCCTGGCCGGCGGGATCTGCGTAGATCGTATCCGGTATCTCATACGCGTCCGTGACGTAGCGCCCGTTTTCATCCAGCGGGATCACGCTGGGCCCGGTCGGAAAATATGGATAAACACCAATCCAGGGAAACCAATCGGGATTCGCCGGAGGATAGGTCGCATCGGGCAAATCGTCCCAGGTGACGCTGCGCCGGACGCCAACGGCCAGCCCGCGGCTTCCCGGAATCAGGTACCACCGCTCGCCCGGCGTCGTGCCCGGCAGACCGTTGCTGTCCAGGTCACGCATGATCTCGACGTGCGCCGGCTCGCCCCACCGCCGCTGCGGATCGTTCGACGCCCAATACGCGTTTCCGAACACGATGAAGTCGAGCCCCAGGTAGTTGCCGGGATCATCGATCACGGTGTGATCGAACCGGAGCACCACGCTGCCGCCAAACCCGCCGAGACTGAGTACTGAACCGTTGTCCGGCGTTTGCGTGCCCCCGGCCGTTTCCGGCGGACCCAACACCGCATTCGGCTCGTTGTATGTCGGCTGGTTGACGTACTGGCCCGGAGCAGGCACGCACGTCACCACTTCGGCCGCAAAGTCGGACGCCGCCGCGGGCGACACGTGCCCGAGCAGCATAAGCGCTGTGCCCGTTGCGAACGCCATGGTTGGTCGCCGCATCATGGTTGCACCGTCGCTTTCGGATTGGTCGCAGGCGCCGTTCGCGAAACACAGGCATTGGGCTCACCCGGACCGCCGAGGCACGCCACGAGGTCCGCCAGATCCGCCGCGTCCACGTCGCCATCGCTATCCAGGTCCGCCGCCGCACATGCGCCCGCAACCGTCGGCGCCGCGCACGCCTGCAACGTGGCATAGTCGCGCAGGTCCACGTGGCCGTCCCCGTGGATGTCGCCCATTGCGAATACCATGATCACCGTCTCGGCATGGTTCGGGTCGACCACGACCGCATCAAACAACGCTCCATCGGTGTCGCTCTGCGTTTCCACCGCCCGCGGGTTCGCGAGGGCGATGCGCAGCGTACCGCCTTGAATCGCTTTCACCGTGTAGGTTGCGAGGATCACATTCGCCCCTGGCATGACCCCGTCCTGCGGGCCGCCAGGCGGATCCACCGCGTCGAGGTTGAGCAGCACCTCCGTGGCGCGCTCCCCGTCGGCGAGCATTCGCGGCAACTCCGTCGCGAGTGGATTCTCGGCCGACGTGGCCAGGTAGCGCAGGCCCGGCGCGACCGCGCGCTCCGTCAAATCGGCCGCGCCATCCACCACCACCAGGTCAAACGCGCAGCCCGCCAGCCGCTCATCGAAGCTCGCCGCCACGGTGAGCGTGACGTTCGCCCCCACGGCCACCGCGTCGGTGCCGGCGCTGATCGCAAACGTGATGCCGGTGTCGGCCCGCAACGTGGCCGCAGCGAGCAGCAGGCTGCCTGCCGTAGCCACGAATCGTGCGCGAGCGGGGCGCTTGGATGTCCGTCGCGCAGTCATCGGTTGCGCTCCTGTGCCCGCCGGCGCGTCGACGCGAGCAGTAAGCCGACGCCCAGCAGCAGCAGCCCGGCTGGCTCCGGTATCGCGTACACGTACACCGACGACCCTTCACGACCGAGCAATTCGCCGGTCGCGTCGTTGTACGTCACGTCGTAGTAGTTGAATCCGTTGGCGGTATCAGGATCGAACTGCTGCACGATTCCCGCATCACTGGCATCGATGGGGGCGCCTCCGGCCAAAGCAGCCGCCAGGCCGTCGGCCGAGACCAACGCGGCGAAACCATAGTCTTCCGCGAAGTCGCCGCCCCCAACGTGCAAATTGCCCGCGCCGTCAAAGCCCAGCGATTGCCCGGAGAGCAACTCGGCGACATGCACGCCCTCGGCTTCGAAATCCAGAGCCGGCCCGCCCGCTAAAGCACTTTGCCAGTCGGCCGGTGCGAAGGCCTTGATGTCGCCAGTGGCGCTGGGGCCCGCGCCGGCGTAGCCGTTGGCGGTGTACAGCCGGCCGGCCGCGTCAAACGCCACCCCGCCGGACGACCCGCCAATGTTCGTCACCAACACCGCCTTCACCGGCGCGGCCGGCGAACTGGCCGTGTCCAGCGCCGTCACCTCGCTCGGTGAGCCGAACGTCCCGGCCGTGAGCGCCAGGCTGGTGCTGTCGATCCACGCCGCCTGGTAGTGGTGTGCCGCAAACCAGTCGCCGGTCAGCGTCGCCAGGTCGAACACGCCGACTTCATAATTGGCCAGGCTGGACCCGCCGTTGTTGCCCACCGCGATGCGCGTGCCGTCCGGCGACGCCGCCATGAACGCGGTGGCGTACGATCCCGGAGCGATGTCCGCGCCGGCGAGCGCGCCCAATGCCGTGAAGGTTCCCGCGCCGCTCGCCGTCTCCGCGTAAACCGTGGCGTTCACCATCGCCACCATCCGCCCGTCCGGCAACACGTCGAAGGACGACACCCCGCTCGGCAGCGTGACCGTTCGGTCCAGAACGTAAGCGCCGAACACGTCCGCCCGCGCTTCCGCCGCGCCTGCGCACATGATCGCCGCCAACAACCCCAATGCCATATTTCCCCGGGAAAGCACCATGCTGCACCTCCAGTTGTGAAGCTCGGAAGGCCCACGGCGCCGCCGGCCCCACGCGCCGCAGCGCATGGGCATGCAATCGGCAGGAAAGTGAAATGCAGGACTGCTCAGCGTCGACAGGCCGCCATCGCGCAAACAGCATGCGTCGCATGCGAAGAATGCTCGCGGTAGGGGAGAGATTGCCGGCGTCGAGACATGACCGCTTCACCTTCCCGCGAAGGCGCAAGGGCCTCGTTGCGTGGTTGCACTGGCCGGTCTCCTGACTTCCGGGCGGTTTCCGCAGCGGCTTGCCTGCGGATATCCCTACTGGCCGCGCCTTCTCGCCCGCATGCGGGCAATGGCGTTTCGCGGCGTTCGTTCCCGGTCACAGTAGCGGGGCTGTTCCGGACTTGCACCGGATTCCCGATTCTGCCCGCCGCATCCGGCGACGGGCCACCAGTAACCATTGCGCAGCCTTCTACCGCTGGGACCGACGCCTTGTCAAGTGGAAAAAACCCGGCGTGCTTCCAGCGCTGGTTGGGTTATGCACCAGACGTCGCCGACTCCGGCGGCCAGGTGACGCGCCCGTCAACTACCGTAAGCTCCGCCCGGGCATCGGGTAACGCGTCCGCCGAGCAGGTGAGCACGTCGCGGTCGAGCAGCGCCAGATCGGCACGGTAACCCGGGGCGATCACCCCGAGCGCGTTCGCACACCCGACGGCCGCCGGCGGCGCCGTCGTGTACGCCCGCAACGCCGCCTCCCGCGCGATGTTCTGCTCCGGCAGGCAAACCGCGCCGTCCGCCAGCAGGCCGGTCTCCGCCACGCGCATCCCCGCGAAGGGATTGTTCGTCGCCACCGGAACATCGCTGCCGAAGCACACCGTTGCGCCCGCCCGCAACAGCGACCCCCAAGCGTACATGCCCGCCATACGCTCGGACCCAATGGCGGAAATCGCCCACGGCCCATCGTCGGCCTTGTGCATCGGCTGCATCGATGCGATCACCCCCAGATCTGCAAAACGCCCCACGTCCTCCCGCCGCACGTGCTGGGCGTGCTCGATCCGGTGGCGGGCGCTGCGAATCTCCGGAAGCGTTGCATAGAGGTCGAGCAGTTCCTTGACGGCCCGATCGCCGATCGCGTGAATCGCCAGGCCCACGCCCCGATCATGCGCCCAGCGCACCGACCGGGCGAACGCGTCCTGGTCCACGCTCCACTTGCTGCGCAGCCCCCATGGATACGGCGCATCGGGCGCCGCGTCGGCGTACGGATCGCAAAACCACGCAGTGCGGCTGCCCAGCGAGCCGTCCATGAACGCCTTGTAGCCCACCACCCGCAGCAGCGGGTCGCCGGTGTTGTAGCGCGCCAGGTCGTCCCAGGCGGCCGCGAAGTCCACCGCCGTCCAGTAACAGAAGACCCGCAGGCTGAGCCGCCCGGCGTCCCGGAACGCCGCGTATGCCGCCACGTGCTCCGGCCAACTCATGTCGTGCACGCTGGTGATGCCCCAGGCGCCGGCGGCACGGCAGGCGGCTGTCAGGGCGTTCGCGTTTTCCTCCGGCGTTGCGGGCGGGATGACCGCCTCCACCAACTCCATCGCCGCGTCCTTGACGATTCCGGTTGGCTCGCCGGTGTGCGGATCGCGCTCGATGGTTCCCCCGGGCGGATCCGCCGGCCCGTCGCGCGTGATCTTGGCAGCGGCCAGGGCGGCCGAATTGGCCAACGCCATGTGCAGATCCGCCCGCGTCAGGTACGTCGGCGTCGCGCCCGTGACCGGATCGATCCACGCCTTCGCGGGCTGCTCCGGACGGGCCCAGTGCTCCACCGCGTACGATCCGCCGCGCAGCCATCGACCGGGAGAAACCGAGCCCGCAGCATCCGCCACCCGCTGAACGAAATCCGCACGGGACGCTGCTGATCGCAGGTCCAGCCGAAGCAGTTGCTCACCCGCCCACAGCAGGTGGGTATGGCTGTCGGTGATGCCCGGGATCAGACGCCGCCCGGCCGCGTCGATCACCCGTGTGCCCGGCCCGCAATACGTCCGCGCCGCGTCCGTCGCGCCCACGGCCACGATCGCGCCCCGGCGCACCGCGACGGCTTCGGCCTCGGGCTGTTCCGGATTGCCCGTCCAGACCCGGGCATTGAGCACCGCCAGATCGCCGGGTTCCTGTTTGCTGTTCATGAAGTCGGAACTTTCGAATGCGACCCTATGGGAGTGGCCCTAGTCTCTGTCTTCCACGCCTTGCCGGACGAAGCTTCGTTCGGTCCGTATGCGGGCGTCATGCAGCGCCTCGGCCGCGGTCTTCTCCCCGTTGAGCACCGCGCGAACCAACTCGCCGAAGATGTGCTCGCCCTCGACCGCCCCGACCGCCGGATTGGGCGGCCCGCGAAAGCCATGCCGCACCCCGTTGGGAATCTGGCTGATGAGCATCCGCAGGTTGTCGTCCTGCTGAAAGTACGGATCCCGTCCGATGTCCTCCAGCACGGGCAACGTGCCGCCGGAGGTGCATTGCAGAAAAGCCAGGTAGTTGGCGTCGCGCATCAAAAAGCGGATGAACGCCTTGGCCTCGTCGGCATGCGGCGCATCCTTGAAAACCATCAGGTGCGATCCGCCCAGGTACGAGTGCACCGCACCCCCCGGCTCCGGCGCCGGCATGGGAACGAATTTCGCGTGCGGCAGAATCTGCGGCGCCTCCCGCCGCAGCTCGTTGAGAATGTAGCCGTTGGTCACCAGCGTCCCCACCATGCCGCGCTTGAAGTATGCGTTGGTGTCGACCCAGGTGGCGCTCTTCGTCCCCGGCGGCGTCACCTGGTGCCGGCGATACAGGTCGCAGTACCAGCGCAGCGCCTCGACGTTGGCCGGCGCATCGACCGCAATGGCGCCGTCGGGCGCGAACAAACCGCCCCCGTTCTGCGCCGCCAGCGCGATCCACGCGTGCCCGAACTGGTCGTTGCCGTAAAGCCCGAAGCCCCAGCGGTCGATCTCGCCGTCGCCGTCGCTGTCGCGGGTCATCGCCTTGCACACGTTCAGCCACTCGGCCCAGGTCGTCGGCGGTTCAAGCCCCAGTTCCGCGAGCCAGTCGGTGCGCACCAGCAGCGGCCGGACTTCCACGAACCACGGCACCGACCAGTAGTGCCCGCGGTACAGGCACACGTCGTCAAGAAACTCCGGGTAGAAGCGATCGTGGCCGATCTCCGCGATGAGCTCGTCCACCGGCAGGATCAGCCCGTCGTCGCCGAAGCGCAGGGCCAGGTCCGGCCCGTGTTGACCGATGTTCGGCGGCTTGCCCGCGGCCAGCGCCGCCAGGTACTTGCTGTTGATGTTGTCCCAGATGAAAAACTCGATCTGGACCTTCACGCCGTGCTCGCGTTCGAAACGGTCACCGAGACGGCGCAGGATCTCCACCTGCTCGGGCTGGTAACCTTCCATCGTCCAGAAGGTGATGGTTGGCCGGTCGGGCCCCGCGCCGTCGTCAGGCTCGCAGCCGCCCACCGCCATGCCGCAGAGGATCAGCAGGGCGATTATCCAACCCCGAATCACTACCCCAGAGCACCCACAAATGAGGGGACGAAGACAGGACATGACGGCGGCTACCTCGGAATCGATCAAGCCTTAGCGCCGATGGCCGCAGCGCGCTGCGAACGGCCGCGTGTCGCCATCTTCGCGGACCAGGGCGGCGGACACAAGTTATCCGCAGACTTCAGAGACCGGCAGGACGTCCGTCGCGAAGACCCGCGCCGGATGTGCAACAGCCCTGGACGCGGGATGTCCAGGGCTGTGCGGGTGAGCATCCGCGGTTCTGCGCGGCGCCGCGTGAGGCCTCCGGCGTCTGCGGTAGGGAGCAAAGCCGGAGGTCGCGATGGCGTTGCGGAGGCGGCCGTTGTTGTTGCCGGACAGTCAACCTGCCGACTCCAACGCTCACCCCTCCGTTCCTTAAACGGAATCGGCGCCCAAAACCGGACGAGAAATTCGCAGAAAATGCACCGCGCAGACAATCGCCCCGAGCGACGCCAGGTGACACCGCTCGGGGCCATGTGGAGGAATAAAAGGCTGTTGCAATTTGTGCTGCCGGACTGGAAATCGCGGCCGATTAGCTGTTGGGCCGGACGTCCACCACCGAGTTCCATTCCCCGTACTGGTTCGTCTCCACGTTCGGGTTGGCGGCGTCGTGCGACCAGTGCCCGTCGACCACCATGCGGTAGCGATAGCGGCCGGGAGGCAGCTTGACGAAGAGTTCGAAGTCCTCGCCCACGCGCTGCATGGTCGCGGAGTGCGGCATCCAGTCGTTGAAATCGCCGGCAAGCTGTACCTCGTGGGCGCCCGGATTGCGCGTGCGGAACAGCACGCCGTCGCCGGTCTGCACGGCGCCGTAGATCTTCTCGATCTTGCGTTCGATCTCCGCTTCGGACGCTGCCTGCCGGGCAGGCGTTTGGCCGTTGCCGCCGGTCGCCGGCTTGGTTGTCTGGGGCGCCGCCTTGGTTGCCGCGCCGCCGGAGGGTTGCTTGCTGATCAGGCTGCTCGTGGTCGCCAGCAGTTGCTCGGCCTCGGCGGCCATCCGCTCGGCCTGCTGGAGGATGGTTTCGGTGGGCGTGCCGGACGGTTCCGCCGTCACCACCTCGCGGGCCAGCTTGAGAAAATCCCGGGCGCCCATGCTGTTGGGGGCGAATTCGGTGATCGGCTGCCCGTAGCTCACGCCTTCCTTCAGCTTGGTGTTGAAGTTGATGATCGTCTCGAACATCACCTCGCCGAAGCGCTTGCGCAGCTCGGCGAGAATCTCGCGGGCCAACTTGGTGCGAATGTCGTACTGGTTCGCCAGGACCCGCACGGAGCGCCGCCCGCCGGTCCGCTGGTCCACGTCCTGGATGGTCTGCAACTGCTGGGTCAGCCCGTGCAGGGCGAAGTAGCCCGTGTCCACCGGGATGATCACGTCGCTGGCGGCGAAAATCGCGTTGCGCGTCAGCAGGCCGACGTGCGGCGGGCAGTCCAGGATGACGTAATCGTAGCGGTCATCGACCGTGGCGAGCATGTCCGCCAGCAGCGTGGACTTGTCGCCGTCGAGGTCGGAATGCCCCAGTTCAAAGCGCGACAGGTCAAGCCGTGACGGGGCGAGGTCGAAGTTGGGCGTGATCTGCCAGCGGATCCGCTCGATCTCCACGCCCGCGCCATTGTGCTGGCCGAGCAGGCAGTCGAGCACGCTCAGATCGATCTGCTCCTCCGGCACCGCCAGGCCCAGGGCGCAGTGACCTTGCGGGTCCAAGTCCACCAGCAGCACGCGCCGCCCCTCGCGGGCCAGCATGGCCGAGAGGTTGATGGCTACCGTCGTTTTTCCGCATCCACCCTTTTGATTGGCAATCGCGATGGTTCTCATGATGTGCTGGGGCCTGTATGCCGTCCGTAGCGAGGCGAAACACGTCGTCCTGGCGCTGGCGGGCTCGCCTCCTGCTGCCCGCGAAAGCACCGACGCCCGATAAGCCATCCGGTCCCACCGGTGGATATCGGATCCCAGTGTTGGCGACCTACAATCTATTCTCGCCAGTGCCGTTTGCAAGCTTATTATCGGGCCCCGCATGTAAATTCCCCGCACCGCCGCACCGCGACCGAGGCGGCTTTTACGTGAACACCGCCGCCGCGTCTGCCGATGCCCCTGTGAGGTGGCATGGTGCAACCCAACGCCGGGCCAGCGGGCCCGCGCCGGCGCGGTCCCGCCGCGCCGCAGCACTGATACTTGAGCGAGATGACCTGCGATGTTCAGCCGCACGTACAATTTCGTCGCCACGCTCGCCGTCGGAGCACTGGCGGGTGCTTTGTCCTGCTCTACCCAACCGCTGCCCCAGGCCGCCGACGAGGATCCTCCCGTCGCCTTCCGCCTGGAAAACGCGTCCGCCGGCGCCGTGACCCTCACCGTCGAGATGCTCGACCGCAACGGAGCGGCCATTGAAACCGCCGCGGCGCCCCAGGGTGTCGACATTCCCGTCGTCACCATTACGCCCGACGGCGTCAACTACGCCACGCTGAACCCCATCGGGGCGGCAGCCGCCGCGGCCGCCGGCAACATCACCGACCTCACCGCCACCGGCCTGGACCTCGCCCCCAGCGCCGATGTGCGCGTGCCGGCGTTCGCCATCAGCGAAGGCTTTCTGCTCTGCGGCGCCATCGCCCGCGTCACCGCCACCCTGGAGGACGGCGACGAAACGCCCGTCCCCCTCTTCGGCGCCGGCACGGGCACCCCCGGCTTCGACTCGGGCAGCATCGGCGAGACCGGCCAGCGCTACCTCGTCGAGGGTGTGCACTACACCTGCGGAGAGGCCGTGGTGATCCGCGTCGGCGATGCGGCCGCTGCGGTCGGTGATGACGTGCGCGGCGAATTGGCCGTCGTCGCCGGCGACGAGCCCTCACCCTTTGATCCCATCGAGGCGCCCGATGACGATGACGTCGACGACACCCCCACCACCGTCGCGATCCAGGTGGAGAACCTCGGCAGCGTCATCGGCACGGTTCGTCTCATCGTCGCCACCGCCGCCGGCAACGAGCAGAACTTCACCGTGACCGTGCCGCCGGGCGCCATGTCCACCGGCGCGTTCACTTGCGGTACGCAGTTCACCGTTTCAGCGTCCTACCCGGATCCCGAAACGCCGGAGGACCAGGAGACCGAACGGCTGGTCATTCTCACCGGCGACGGCACCGGTTCGCCCGGCTTCGACAGCAACAGCGTCTCGCGCCAGGGCGACCGGATCCTCGAAGTGGGCGCGCACGTCGCCTGCGGCGATACCATCCGCATCACCATCCGCGACGACGTCGAGCCGGTAGGCTTCTCCGGCGCAGGCGCCTTCAGCGGCACGGTCGAAGTGTTCTCCGCGGGGGAGTAGCCCCGTCACCCGCTGCTCACACTGCTTAAGCGCGAAAAAGAAGCGGAGGTCGCTGCCCCGGGGGCAACGACCTCCGCCTTTGATTCTGGAGTATTCGACGCGTGAACGAGTCAGGAAATGGTTTGCATCAAGTCTCGCGTTTCCGCTCGCGCCTTGACCGCGATTTACTCACTGGCCGGAGCGTTTCCTTCTGGATCGCGGGCGCGGTTGCCGGTCTTCATCCGGCTCAATGGCGACTACGTGGATGGGTCGAGCACGATCCAGTCCTCCGCGGGCTCGTCCGTGGGCAGCGTCTCGCTTTCGAGATCGGCGCGCTGGGCCGGGTGGCCGATGAAGATCCGTCGGGCGGTGACCAGCGCCTGGTCCGCATGCCGAACGATGACACTGCTGCCGTCGGACATGCGCAACCGGAACGATTCGAAGGGTCGCGCTCTCAACGGCTTGGCGATCTCGCCCGCTTGCATCGGACGTCTCACCTGTTGCGCTACGCCAGGTTCATGGTCATCAAGAACTCGGCGTTGGAGCGGCACTTGCTCAGGCGGTTGCGGAGCAGCTCGACGGCCTCGACCGGGTTCATGTCGCTGAGCACGCGGCGCAGGCGGTAGACCAGCTCGAGCTCCTTCGGATCCAGCAGCAGCTCTTCCTTCCGCGTGCCGGAGGCGCTGATGTCGATCGCCGGCCAGACGCGCTTGTCGACCAGGCGGCGGTCCAGGTGCAGCTCGCTGTTACCCGTGCCCTTGAACTCCTCGAAGATGACCTCGTCCATCTTGCTGCCGGTGTCGACCAGGGCGGTGCCGATGATGGTGAGCGAGCCGCCTTCCTCGATGTTGCGCGCGGCGCCGAAGAAGCGTTTGGGCTTTTGCAGGGCGTTGGCGTCGACACCACCGGAGAGGATCTTGCCGCTGTGGGGCACCTCGGTGTTGTGGGCCCGGGCCAGACGGGTGATGGAGTCGAGCAGGATGACCACGTCCCGGCCGTACTCGACCAGGCGGCGGGCCTTCTCGATGACCATGTCGGCCACCTGCACGTGGCGCGACGCGGGCTCGTCAAAGGTGGAGCTGACCACCTCGGCGGTGGTGTTGCGCTCCATGTCGGTCACTTCTTCCGGGCGCTCGTCGATGAGCAGGATGATGACGTAGGCCTCGGGATGGTTGGTGGTGATGGCGTTGGCCATCTTCTGGAGCAGCACGGTCTTGCCCGTGCGCGGCGGAGCAACGATGAGCATGCGCTGCCCCATGCCGATGGGCGTGGCCAGGTCCACGATCCGCATGTTGGTTTCGTCGGGCGTAGTCTCCAGCAGCAGCCGGCGATGGGGGTGCATCGCGGTGAGGTCTTCGAAGTTGGAGCGGTCGGTGACCTCGTCGGGGTCGGCGAAGTTGATCGCTTCCACGCGGAGCAGTGCAAAGTAACGCTCCGACTCCTTCGGCGGCCGGATCTGTCCCGATACGGTGTGGCCGGTGCGCAGGCCGAAGCGGCGAATCTGCGACGGGCTGATGTAGATGTCGTCCGGGCAGGGCAGGTAGTTGTACTCGGGGCTGCGGAGGAAGCCGAACCCGTCGGGCAGGATCTCGAGCACGCCCTCGCCGTACATCATCCCGGTCGAGTGGATGCGCTGCTTGAGGATGCGGAAGATGAGGTCCTGCTTCTTGAGACCGCTGACCTCCTCGAGGCCCTCGGCCTTGGCGACGTCGTGCAGCTCGGCCGCAGTCATCTTTTGCAACTCGGTAATGTGCGTGCTGCCGCGTTTGACCTCTTCGTACTTGGCGTGGGTTTCGGCGTCGAGGCCCTGGCGCGCATCGGCGTCGCCCTCGTCGACCGGCTGCATCGTGTCCACATCCGGATCCGCCACCGCGGTGTTGGCGCTCTTGCCGGTGGATTTGGACTTGTTCGACGTGGTCGTCTTCTTCTTGGCCGTGTTCTTGCCGGACGCCGACTTGCTATTGCCGCTTTTGCTCCGGCCGGTGTTGCTCGCCATGGAATGAGCCTCCGGGTGTACTCTTGGTAACAGAAAAAGGGTATGGGTAGATGTTTCGTGCGTGTGTCTGTCGTGAAAGCGTTCTGGAAATTGGCGCTGATCATCCGAATCAGCGTGTTTTCTTCGTGGATCACCGCCCCGCGAAACGACGTCCGCCGGTTCTGCGCGTCGCCTTCGTCCATCGCGGCTTGGGGGTGACGCCACACGGGGGCTGCGGAAAGCTCGCGGCTGGTGATGGTCGCCGATGAGCCGATCGCGGGGCTGGAGACTCGCGCGCCGCTGGAAGTCAGGACGATTTCAGGGAGCCGGGCATGCCCAGCCGAGCCACCAGCTCATGGACTGCAAGGCGGAGTTCATCGAGATCCGACGAATTGTTGACCACTACATAATCGGCGTTACTCCGTTTCTTGTCCAGCGCAAACTGCGAATTTTCTCGCCGGCGCCACTCCGCCTCCGTCCATCCGCGATGCTGCACCACGCGCTCCCGCCGCACCGCGTCGTCGGCGTCCACGAACAGCACCGCGTCGCAACGCCGCCACAACCCGGATTCCTGCAACAGCGGTGAATCCAGCACGATCGCGCCCACCGCGGGGTCACGCTGATACGCCTCGATCAACCGCTCGCGATGCGCCGCGATCCGCGGATGCAGGAATCTCTCCAGCTTGCGCCGCTCGGATTCGTCGGCGAAAATCTTCTCGGCGATCCGCTCGCGATCAAGAGCCCCGTCCGGTCCGCAGATCGATGTTCCCCACCACGACGTGAGCGTGTCCACCACCTCGGGCATGCCCAGCTGTGCCCGGTTGAGCGCGTCGGAATCGATCACCGCCGCACCGCGTTCGGCCAGCAACGCCGCCACCGTCGATTTCCCCGAGCCGATTCCGCCAACGAGTCCTATGATCGGTTTTTGTGTCAATGGATCGTCGGCTGTGCCGCTCGTTGCGCAACCCGCTGATGGCTCGTCAACTGCCCGACGGCGCCTGCTTGGATACGCCCCTCGCACAACGTCCGCTTGGCGCATGATCCCTTGCGTGGTTGCCGAAAACTCCGGTCTCAGATCCTCGGAAACACGTCGACATGTTGAACGAGGAGTCCGGCGGTGAACCGTATGCTGCTCACGTCCCCCTACGACGTCAAATAGTCTATACGATTCCCCACGGGCCTGCCAGGGGAAGACGCCGCTTTTCTGCCCACCGGCCTCCGCCCACCCGCCGAGCCTGTAACCTCCTGCCGCCAAAGCGGTTTGTAATGCGACCTGCTCAGGCGTCGACATCTTCGGACACGGCGCTGGCGCGACCCGATCCGCCCGCGTCGCGGACCGCGTACACCTCGAACGCCTCGACCTGCGTCGCCGGATCCCGCCACGCGTCTGCCGGCAGGCCGGCCTTGAGCCGGCAGCACTCGCCGAGAAAGGTCTCGATCGACCAACCCTGCTCCAACGCCACCTGGGGCAGAAAGCACCCCCGGCGAAGACCCTGCGTGATCAGTACCCCGTGAACCCCGGCGACCAGCCTCTCAGGCCGGTCCACCTTCCACAGCGGACCCAGAATCGACACCTCCACGCACAGGTGCGGCAACTCCGCTACCGCCACGGGGCACTCGGTGAATCGCGGATCGTTCAGCGAGCAGCGGGTCACCTCCACCAGGGCGTCCGCGAGCGGGCCCGTGGCGCACATTCGGCCCATGCAGCCGCGCAACCGTCCGTCGACCGCCCGCAACGTCACGAACAGCCCGCTGTATGGCGCGGTCATCAGAAACAGGGGCGCCGCCGGAACCGACTGCCCCCTGAGCAGCGCCTCGGCCGCCAGGCGGACATACGCCAGCAAGGCACGCTGCTGCGCTTCGGTCATGCGGCGGGGTTCGGACATGGTCTTCTCAACCGGGCTTCATTTCTATTATACCGTACGCGGGTCGCATGCGATACGTCGGCCCGGCCATGGACGGATCGCCCCGCGCCGTTATGCTGTCGGCCGGTCGCCCCCAACGCACAACCCCATTGGAGATTTCGCCGTGGAGCCAGCCGACAATCACGCCCCCCATGCCCCCTCGCCCGTCGCGCCGTTCACGGTCCGCCGCGGATTCCGCACCGCCGTGGGCGGTGTGCTGATGGGCGTCGCCAATCTCATCCCCGGCGTGTCCGGCGGCACCATGATCCTGGCCATCGGCATCTATGAAGAATTCATCGACGCCGTGGCCGACGTCACTGCACTCCGCTTCAGTATGCGCCGCATCGTTTTCCTGGGCATTCTGGCGCTCTTCGCCGCCGGCGCGATCGTCGGCCTCTCCGGCGTCATTCTCCACCTGCTGCTCTGGCACAGCGTGGCCATGTTCGCCCTCTTCATCGGTCTGACCCTGGGCGGAACGCCTCTGCTGGTGAAGATGATCGGGCGACCCACCACCGGCGCCGTCGTTGCCACCGTCGCGGGATTCGGGCTGATGGCCGCCGTCGCCGGAGCCAAGTACCTCGGCGACCTGAGTGTTCCCCAGAATACGGCCATGGACTTCACCGCCGGCGTCGTCGGGGCCACCACCATGGTCCTCCCCGGCATCAGCGGCTCCTACATGCTGCTCATTCTCGACCAGTACGACCGAGTGATCGGCGCCGTGTCCGACCTCAAGAGCGGCGCCTTCGACGCCCTGAAGATCATTGTGCCGGTGGGCATCGGCGCCGTCCTGGGCGTCGTCGCCCTGTCCAACCTGCTCAAGTGGCTGCTCTGTCGCCACGAAAAGGCCACCCTTGGGTTTCTCCTGGGCATGCTGCTCGGCTCGGTCCTGGGGCTCTGGCCCTTCAGCCAGAAGCCCACGGCGAAGATCCTCGAACGCGCCTCCGACGTTCAAATCCGCCAGTTCGCCGAGCAGGAGGGCATCGCCGGGGCGGAAACGCTCACCGGAGCGGCGCTCCACGAACACATCCTCGCCCAATGGGAAGGCCGCACGGTCGCCCCCTACGCCCCGCGCCGCATCGCGACCGCAATCGTCATGCTCGCCGCCGGCCTGGTCGTCACCATCGCCCTAGGCCGCCTGGGAAAAAAGCCAGCCTCCGCATCGCCTGGCAGGACGCCCACGCCATAGCCGCAAAAGGCCACTCCGGAGATGGCGTTTGAACGTGGTTATGCCCCATCGGTTCGCCGTCCCTCGCTCGGAAAGAACGCCCGGCCCAGACTCAGGAAGGGTGCCCCGCCAAGCCCGGGATAGGTGCCATGCAACGCCGTAAGCCTAACCCCGGGTGCCATGGCCAAGCACGGCGCGAACGGGCTGGATGCGCCGTAACGGCCGAACGCCGTGCGCCGCCATGCAGAGCGCGAAAGGTCTACCCCAACGACAACGCTCCCCGCAGCCAACGGCGCCGATTCCACCTGCTCTCCTCTCTCCTTTCTCCTCTCACCTCTCTAGCCAGAGTGCCATGGCCAAGCTCGACGGAGTCGAGCGCCGCCATGCGATAAACGGCGACGCTTGCCCCCTGATGGGTCCGTGCATCGAAAGCCCAACTCCCCTGCTGAATGCTCCCTCCTCCAGCCGTCCATCCATCCACGCAGGCTGCATCCGGAAAACGCCACGCCGGCGCTGCAATTGATGCTGGCAGCGCCCCGACCCCACAGTTAGAATAAACCGCGGGTCGTTGGTTCGCGGGCACCTATCCTCTACTGCCCTTGCCTGACCGGGCGTCAGGCCGAATGCGCTCCTGAAAGCCACGCTGCCCCGCCAGCCAAAGGCCAACGCTGCGTTGTGTCCCGCAGCGCGCCGCCGTTCAGGCGGACTCTTCCGCCGAACGCGGCCCGGACGCCTCAATCCGCAAGGAGCCCTGCCATGTCCCCCGTATCCCCATTCACTCTGGTTGCCATGATCGCCGTCGCCAACGCCGCCCCGGAAAACGTCAACACGACGGCTGGCGAGCAACCGGCCCCGCCCAGGATTACCGCCGTCTCGCTCGCGAGCACCGACCTGCACGTCGGTGAGCCAACGCACCTGTCCTTGGAATCCAGTGCTGCGATCGACGTGGTCGTCGTGCCGGGCTTCGCGTTGCACGGGTACGGGTCGACGTCGGGCAAGAACATCACCATGGATGCCGATGGTGCCCCCGAAGTGACTCACACGAAGGCCGCCGACCTCGTGCCCATCCAGTCCGGTACGTGGCGCATCGGTCGAATCGGCGTGCGCTGGCAAACGCTCAAAGCTCTCCCCCACGACCCCATCGAATGGGTGGAGATCACCCCAATTGAAGTTCACGTCAAAGACCAGCCGCCCTTGAGCTTCGAATCCCCGCAAGAGGGCGACAAGTCGTTGCCGCACGCCTTCAACGGCCTTGCCCTCGGCGACAAGCTCGAGGACCTGATGCACCAGCGCCGCTTGGTGCCCTGGGACGGCCATATCCCCGGCTGGATTAATGCGGAACTCGGCATCAACCTGCACTGGGAGCCGGGTTACATCGCCTTTGGCGACGACGCCCCCATCCTGGTTCGCACCCGGGACGATCGCGTGCAACTCCTCGGCCGCCGGGTCATGTTCACTGAGCCGGTCACGGTGGAATCGATCGCCCGCAGTATCGAAGAGCGCTATGGCCGGGCGGCGTCAAAGCGCACCTGTGCATACGCCGCAAACCGCCAATGGGGGCTGCTGCGGGCAGACGAGCCCGAACACAACAAGGCGTTCATCCTTCACCATGGCGATCTTCATCTCGTGGTCATCGCCCATTGCGAGAGTAACGCCTATGCCAGCGCAACCTCCGCAACGACGGTCCTGTTCGTCGATTCGGAGAAAGGCCCTCGCTCCCCGCACACCTACGACGCCACTGCGCTCGCCGTCACCGCCGATCAACCGGCCCTGCCGTAACGGCGCGTCGACGATCACACGCAGCCGTGTCGGCCAAGGCTGGCCGGCGATGTCGATGCGAAAACCTGCCAGTTCAATCCGGTTGGTTCGCACCGGGATCGCTGCGCGCTGCGGTGTCGTGTCCGGCTTCGCCTAGCCGGTCGCTTAATCCTGGTTAAGCGAAAGGCGATGATCCGTCCGCATGTGCTAGACTTCACGCGTCATAGGAAGCGAGCATGTGCGGCGCGTTCGACGCCGGCGCCGGAAACAACGCCGTCGTCTGGGGTGACGCTGCGCGCCGCAGTCCTTCGACCATGGCGCCGCCGGCGCGATGCGGCAAACACGAGTGGTTCACTTCAAAAAGGAGAACAAACATGAAAACCCACCCCGCTCTCTGGTTGGTCGGCTGTGTCATCGGCGTTGTAGGCGTTGCGGCGATGGCCGCGGGTCCCAATGCCGACGGCGTCCCCGCATGTCCCCTGGACCCCCAACTGACCGTTGAAGAAGAGGCCGACATCGCCTACATGCGCGAGGAGGAGAAGCTCGCCCGCGACGTCTACCTCACCCTTGAGACCATGTGGCCCGTCCAGGCGTTCAGCAATATCGCGACGGCCGAGCAGAATCATATGGACGCCGTCTACAACCTGATCGACTGCTACGGCGTCATCGACCCGGTGGTCGACGATACCGTGGGCGTTTTCACAGATCCCGACCTTGCCCAACTCTACCTGGATCTGACCGCCGCCGGCGCCCTGTCGGAGCTCGACGCCCTGATGGTCGGCGCCCTCATCGAAGAAACCGATGTTGCCGACCTCCGCGCGGCGATCGCCCAAACCGACCAGCAGATGATCATCGCCGTCTACGAAAATCTGCTCAGCGGGTCGATGAACCATCTCCGCGCCTTTGATCGGCTGATTGGCCAACGGGGCGCGACCTACACGCCGGTTGTGCTCACCCAGGAGGACTACGACGCGATCGTCGGTGATCCGCCGGCCCAGGGCGGGAAGCGTCATCGTCTGGGCCGCCCCGTGGATACGGTCGCCGTCGGCGAGGCCGCGCCGCAGACCCGCGAGCGCGCCGGCGTCCCGCCGGATGAAATTCCCAACGACGACGCCGATGCTGTTCAACGCCGCTTGCAGGATCGCGACCGCGACTGCACGCCGTAATCGAACCTGGGAGCAGAGAGGGGGTCCCGGCGCCGGGCAGCCGGGAATACTGCTCCTCCTCCCCGTGGCGCGTCGGTGCGACCCGCATGACTCGCGGGTCACGCCGACGCCCGCTGTGTTTACGCCGGCGGATCGGCGCCTTCACCGCGACCGCGCAACGCCCGCCGCTTGGCCCGCAACAGTCGCGCCCGCGCGTCTTCCGGAGATGTCGGCCCATCGGCGGAGGTTGTGCCTTCTGATCCTTCTCCCTCCGCAGAGGCGCCTGCGATTCCCGATCGCTCGCGCGTGCCTTCGCCCGTACGGTTGGCATCATCAACCGATTGTGCCTCCCGGCGCGTGCGCAGCTCGGACAGGCTGATGGGCGACGACGCGGCCGCCGCACTGGCCCGCTCAAGACCGGCCGCGTCTGATCGGCGGGGGGCGCCGGATGCGCGACCGGCCCCGGCATCTTCCCGTTTACGTTGCGCTTCCCGCAGGCTGGCCATGGTTGCGGACGCGGTCGGCGCCGAACTCACCAGCCCGGCTATGCCCCGCTCCACCCGGTGGAACATTTCGATGGGGTTGATCGCCAGACGCCGCACGCCCACGTCCAACAGAAACGCCGCCATCGCCAGCCGCACAAACCAGTCCCACACCGGCCGGCGCGTCTGTACCGGCTGCCGGATCCAGGGCTCAAACACCGCCTCGGGTTGTTCCGCATAGAGCAACCGACCCTCCGTCCGGCGGGCAATGTCCACCAGGAACGCTTCGTTGGAGCGCAACGCCCGGTATTCGGCGCCATACGGCACCGTCACGCTCGCCTGCACGCCCGCCGACTTGGCCTGCCCGTTCTCCTGCCAGGCGTACGCGAACCGCACGATGTGCGCGCCCTTGTGCTCGATGGGGAAATCCGCTTCGAACCGTCCGAGGCCCACCGGCCGCAGGTCCAGCGTTTGCACCTCGTAATCCGGCCCCACCACCCGGGCGGAAATCTGCAAGCCGCCGCGCATCAGCCTCATCGCGTCGGCCGCCTCCAGCATGACCGTCGCCCGCTGCCCGTCCACCGTGGTTTGCACGTCGAACTCGGTTCCGTCGGGCGGACGCGCCGCGGACCGCGCCACCTGGCCCCAGAATTTCGAAAAGCCGCTCCAACTCGACCAGTCATGCCCCCACTTCGGCCACATGCCACTGGTAAAGCCAATCGCCTGCCCCAGCCCCACCTGCCAGTGGGCGAGGATCGGATCCGCCCCGCGCTCGGTGTTGCGCACCAGCGGCACGGTTGCCTCGGGGCGTGCGGCCGTGACGTTATAGCCGAACAGCGGCGGCAACTCCTCCTGCCGCAGGCCGGTCACCAGCGGCGACCACGTCCCACTGCGCAGTTGCGGCATGAACTCCCGTTCGAATGCCCCGCTGCGGCCCGCCAGCACCGTCTCGCGCACGAAGATCTGCGGCAGCGGTGCGGCGTTCGACGTGCGGTACATCCGTCCCCCGGTCAGGTCCGCGATCCGCTGCAACTGCGCGTGATCGGCGTCGTCGCCGATCGCAATGGCGCTGACCGTGATTCCCTCGTTCTTGAGCGTGCGCGACAACCTGTCGAAGTCCCCCGGCGCACTTTGCCCGTCGGTGAGCAGGATGATGTGTCGCACGTTCGTGTCCGTGTGGTACAGCGCGACGCCGGCCGCCGCCAGCGCCGGATACATCACCGTCCCGCCGCCGGACGCGATCCCCGCCAGTCGCCGCTGGATCAGCGCTTTGTTCGTGCACGGCGCCAGCGGCACCACCCAACGATACTCGCCGGCAAACGCCACCACCCCGATCTGGTCCATCGGCCCCAGCAAATCAACCGCCGCCTGCGCCGCCTGCCGGGCCCGCTCGATTTTCTCGCCCACCATCGAGCCGGACTGATCGACGACGATCACCATGCTCGTGCTCAGCAGTTGCAGCTTCTTCCGGTCGGTCACCACTGGCAGGATCGACTCCAACGGCGAACGGTAGTACCCGCCCAGCCCGAAAGCCTGGTCCCCGCCCACCACCACCAGCCCGCCGCCCAAGTCGCGCACGTACGAGGCGAGCGCCCGCTGCTGATCTTCACCGACCGTGATTGCCGACACGTTGGAGAGCACCACGAGGGAATAGCCCATCAGCGCCTCCGGCGACAGCGTCACCTGCTCAACCGCCCGCAGCGTGCAGGTCACCCCGGCGGCCTCCAGCGCGTCCACCAGCACCTGCGCCGACAGATCGGCCGTCGCCCCCGGTTCCAGTCCGTGATCGACGATCACCAGCGCCGTCTCGCCTCCGCCCACCATGGTGAACGCCTGCCCGCGATTGTTGGCAAAAAGCGTATCGTCCGAGGAATCGTCCGGCGCAAACACCGCCTCGAACCGGTGCACCCCGCGCTGGGGCAACCGCACCGGCAGGGTCAACCGGTTCAGTCCCTCGTTCAGCGTGACGGCCGCTTCGGCTCCCGGCGCCGCCGGGTCCAGGTCCACCGGCACGTCGTTGTGGTAGATGAGCACGTGACCCTTCGTGGGCCGCGTCGCCCGCAACACCAGGTCGAGGCTGATTCGGTCGTCCTCCTGTGCCCGCGCCGGCGCGCTGAACCGCTCCACGATCACCTCTTCCCGGTGCACGTAGTTCAACGGCAGCACGTCCACCGGGATGCGCTCCGCCGCCAACCGATCAGCCTCCGCCAACGCGTCGCCGGCGTTCTCGTTGCCATCCGAGAGCAGCACGATGCGGCGCGCGGTGTCCGGCGGAACGATGGCCCGAGCCATGCGCAGCCCGGCCGCCAGGTTGGTCTCGTCAGGCCGCGGGCTCGCCGAATACTGCTGTACGCGCAGGTCGTGATAGGCGATCTGCTCGATGCGGGCGTCGCCGCTGCACACCACCAGCGCCACGCGATCGCGGTCCGGCCGCATCGTCGCGGCCGTTTGCTTGATGAACTCGAATCCGGCTTGTTGCAGTTCCGGCGCCAGGCTCTGCGACGTATCGAGCACGAACACCGCCGTCTGGTCGTCAACGGTGCGCACGGCCTGCACGTCGGCCAACGCGCACGCGATCAGCACGATCACCAAGGTGCGGAGCGCCAGGGCGATCGCCCGCCGCACCGGCCCCAGCGCCGCCAGTGCGCGATAACTCAGCGCCCACAGCACCGGCACGAGCAGCAACACGAGCAGGTATGCTGGCCGGCCCGCGTGTAGACCCAGGATGCCCAGGATCCCGTCCATCACACCCCATGGTACCCGAATTCCCCACCAGCTACATTGGTCCGCCGGTCGGCCCGCGCACATTCTTACAACCGCACTCGATGTCACCTTGCGGTAACAATTGGGCCGCCCGCCCACAGGGGCCCGGGAAATGCTTGACATGCCCGCTGGGGGCCGCGTCGTCCCTCGCGGTCGCCTTGCCAAATCGCTTGCCCGCCCCATACTGCCGCGATGCGCAACGCGTACCCCCGCAACTGGTGCACGATTCCCTTTTGCCCGCGGAACTGGCCGTTCTTTTACGGCTGGGTCATCGTGGCCGCCGCGATCGTTGGCATGCTCGCCAGCATCCCCGGTCAGACCATGGGCGTGGGCGTCTTCACCGACGCGTTGATCAAGACGTTGCATCTCAGCCGAACGCAGCTCAGCACCGCCTACATGCTCGGCACCATCGGCAGTGCCCTCATGCTTCCGTATGCCGGGGCCATGCTCGACCGCTGGGGCGTGCGCACCATGATCGTGATCGCCTCCCTGGGTTTGGGCCTTGCGACGACCGCCCTGGCCAACGTCGACCGCATCCTCGGCGATCCCGCCGCCGCCTCCGTCCTGACCACCATCGCCGTCACTTTCGTCTGCTTCATGTTCATGCGTTTCTTCGGCCAGGGTTGTCTGGCCATGGTCTCCCGCGTCGCCATCGGTAAGTGGTTCGAGCACCGCCGCGGCCTGGCCACCGCGGTCGCCACGCTCTTTATGGCTTTCGGCTTCAACAGCTCCCCCTACGCGCTCAACGCCATGGTCGGCGCCTTCGGCTGGCGCGGCAGTTGCCTGATCCTCGCCGCTATCGTGGGGCTGGGCATGACGGTTATCGGTTGGGTGTTTATGCGCGACAACCCCGAGGAGTGCGGCCTGGTGATGGATGGGGTCACCGACCCCGCCTGGCACGCCCGCATGGCCCGACGCGTCCCCGACACCCAGCGACAGTTCACCCGCGGACAGGCCGTCCGCACCCTCGCCTTCTGGGCCTTCAACCTGGGCACCGCCACCCAGGCCCTCATCATCACCGGCGTGACCTTCCACGCCACCGATCTGGGCGCCGAAATGGGCATGTCCCGCGTCGAATCCTACAGCGTGTTCTTGCCCATGGGCTTTTTCAGCGTGCCCACCAACTTCATCGCCGGCTGGCTCAGCGATCGGGTCAAGCTCAAGTGGCTGCTGCTGGTGATGATGTGTTTCCAGGCCGTCGGCGCCTCCGGCCTGCTGAGCTACGGCGAGCCGATCGGCTGGTGGCTGATGACCGCCGGATTCGGCGTCTCCGGCGGACTTTTTGGCCTGCTCATGACCGTCACCTGGCCGCGCTTCTTCGGCCGCGAGCACCTCGGCGCCGTGTCCGGCGTGAATATGTCCATCGTGGTCTTTGCCAGCGCGCTCGCTCCGCTGCTGTTCAGCGAATTGCACGACTGGACCGGTAACTACCGCGGGGTCGTGCTGTTGTGCTGGTGCCTGCCCATCGCCGTCATCCTGATGAGCCTGCGCGCCAACAACCCGCAGGAGTCCGTGCCACGCCAAAGCGCATCCGCCGAATCCGCATGACGACGCCGATGCGCTGACCGCCGCGACATAGCGAGGCAACCGGTGGGCCTGACGCCGGCGCCAAAGCCGGCGACCGCGTCACACGTCCCCGATCGTCGCACAGAGCGGCATCCAGAAGTTGAACTTGCGCCGGCGGATGTGCCCGAAGCCCGCTTCCCGGAAGTACCCGTCGATCACCGACCACGGCGCGTGATACACCTGCCCCTCGATGCGATCGATGATCACGTCGAAGACCACCCAGCCCACCACGTTGTCCCGGAAGCCGTCGATCAGGATGAACCGTCCCCCGGGCCGCAACACCCGCCGCACCCCGCGCACCACCTCCGCCTGGTGCGGATAGTGGTGAAACGAATTCGAGCACGTCACCACGTCGAACGTGGCGTCCGCAAAGGGCAGAAACTCGCTGTCCGCAGCGGCGAACCGGGCCTTGCGGGCCGTGTCCTCAGCGGCCTGCGCCAGACGCGTTCCAGATGCACTCTCGTCCCCGGCCGTGGCGTTTGTTGTTCCGCCGGCAGCGTCCCTGCCGCCCGAAGACTTCGCCCGCGCCTGCCGGCACATCGCCGGCGAGTAGTCCAGCCCGACGACCTCCACCGGCCACGCCGAATGCGCCAGCATTGCCGCCAGCTCCCCCGTCCCGCATCCGATGTCCAGCACGCGAAACGGCCTCGTATGCCCGCTCCGCCACCGGGCGATCTCCTCCATCAGCACCACGTACGACGGACGAAACAGAAAATGGTGCAGCAGCGACCGGTCATAGGTCTGCGCCCACCGCTCAAACTCCCGCATCGCCCGGGACTTCATGTCGCTCGACGGTTTAGTTGGTGATTTGCTCAAGATCCCGCTCGCTCCCTACTTCCCGATGCAGAAATTCGCGAAGACCCGCCCCAGCAGGTCCTCCGTCGTGACCGCCCCGCTGATCGTCCCCAACGCGTCCAGCCCCTCCTGTAAATCCACCGCCACAAACTCCGCCACGTCCAGCACCGTGTCCGCCGAATCGGCCAACGCCGCGCACCGCCCCAGCGCCGCGGCCGCATCCGCCAACGCCCGCTGCTGACGCGTATTCAGCAACAGGCGCACGTCCTCGCTCGCCGCGTGCTGCCCGACAATCGCCTCCTCCAACGCCGCCCGCAGCAACTCCATCCCCGCTCCGGTGAACGCGCTGACCGCCACCACGTTTCGCCCGAAGCGCCCCGACAGCATGCCCACACGCCGATCGACCGCCTCGGCCGGCGCGGCGTCGCATTTCGTGGCCACCAGCAACGTCGGAGCATGCGCCGCCCGCAGCAACGCCTCCACCCCCGCGGCATCCACCTCGACCGATGCGTCGCAGACCACCACCACCAGGTCCACCCGCGACGCCTCGTCCAACGCCCGTTGCCGGCCGTGAGCCACGATCTCGTCCGGATCATCGTCGATGCCGGCCGCATCCATCAACACCGCTTCCTGCGCGCCCAGCCGTACGGACGCCGTGAGAATGTCCCGCGTCGTGCCCGCCACCGCCGAAGCGATCGCCCGATCCATGCCACTCAGCCGATTGAGCAACGTGCTCTTGCCCGCGTTGGGCGCGCCCAGCAGCAGTATGTGCGGCAGCACGTTCGACCGGGTGCTGCTTGCGGCCGACGCCATCAAGCCCTCCAGCCGCGTCCGTAGGTCCGCGACCCGCTCCACCAGGGCCTGCGGCGTGATGAAGTCGATCGGCTCCTCCGCGAAGTCGATGTCCGCCACCACCAGTGCGAGCAGATCCGCCAGTTCGTCCTGCCAGCCGCGCACCTGCTCGGCCAGGTGGCCATCCAGCATGGCTCTTGCGGCCCGCAGTTGGTCGTCGCTGCGCGCCTGGATGGTCGCGGCCACCGCCTCCGCAGCCGACAGGCTGAGTGCCCCGGAAAGAAACGCCCGGGCCGTGAACTCTCCGGCCTCCGCCGGCCGAGCCCCTGCCGCCAGGCATCGCTCGACTATCATGTCGAGCAGTGGGGGTGATCCGATGGTGTGCAATTCAATCAGGTCCTGCCGGGTATAGCTGCGCGGGGCCCGGAATACGAACACCGTCACCGGCGCCGTCAGACCGTCCTCGACCGCCAATTCTCCGCACAATTGCGCAAAACCAGCGGCGGCGATGATCTGCTCATGCATCGCTCCGACACACAACCGTGCCGCGATCGCGCCCGCCTCCGAACCGCTCAGGCGGACGATGCCGCGCCGCCCGTGCCCCCGGGCGGACGAGATGGCCACAATCGTGTCGTTGACGTCCGTGTACATGATTCCTGTCAGCGCCGTCGGCGCGAGGTTCGATAATCTGCGGCTGCTTGCATAAGTGAGCCGCCCGTCCGATTATTCTACCGCCGCGACGGACCTGGAGCGATCCATCCGCGTCGACTTGGCCGCCGCCGGCCGCTATGATCGGTTCGTCATGCGGGATTTATTGATCCGAGTGCAACAAGGCCACCACCTCGAGCGCGCCGAGGCCAAGGCCGCCTTTGACGCCATCATGGCCGGCGCCGTGGAGCCGCCGGTTCTGGGGGCCTTTCTCTGCGCCCTGGCAGCCAAGGGTGAACAGGTCGCCGAACTCGTCGGCGCGGCCGAGGCTCTCCGCGCCGCCGCCACCCGCATTCGCTGCGATCGTCCCAGCATCTGCACCTGCGGCACCGGCGGAGATGGCGTCAGCACCTTCAACGTCTCCACCACCGCGGCCATCATCGCGTCCGCCGCCGGCGCCGTCGTCGCCAAGCACGGCAACCGTACCAACACGCGCGTGAGCGGCAGCGCCGAAGTCCTCGCCGCCCTCGGCGTGAACATTGACGCCGAGGTCCCAGTTCTCGAACGCTGCCTCGCCGAAATCGGTCTCGCGTTTCTCTACGCCCCGCGTCTCCACCCGGCCATGAAACACGCGGCGCCCGTGCGCAAAGCCATCCGCGCACGAACAATCTTTAATCTGCTCGGCCCGTTGTGCAACCCGGCCGGCGCCAGCCGCCAGGTGCTCGGGGTGAGCCGCCCCGCCCACGTCATGCTCATGGCCGAGGCCCTGCGTGCCCTCGGCTGTGAACGCGCCTGGGTGGTGCACGGCCACGACGGCCTCTGCGACCTCACCCTCACCGGCCCCACGCGCGTGGCGGAACTCATCAACGGGCGGATCCGACAGCGTACGGTGGATCCCGCCGACCTCGGTTTTACCGCGGCGCCGCTCGCGGCGTTGCTGGTGGATTCCCCAGACGCCAGCGCCGCCACCGTGCAGCGTATTTTCGCCGGCGAACCGGGTCCGCCGCGGGACCACGCTCTGCTCAACGCGGCCGCGGCGCTGGTCGTCTGCGGCGTCGCTCCCGACCTGGCCGACGGCGTGGCCCGCGCCGCCGACGCCATCGACTCCGGCGCCGCCCGCGCCAAGCTCGCCGCATTGGCCCACCTCTCCCACGAACGCTGAGCCAATCAGGGCTTCAAGCACGATCCCCGCAGAAACCGATCCCCTTTCGTCGGCACGCCGACAAGGGTCTCGCCGCCGCCCCCGGCTTTCCGATCGCAGCGTCCGCTGTGATTTGATGCTGCATTGCATGTCGTTGGGGGTTTCGCTACACTCGCCTGAAGAGTCAATCCCTGGTTCGCTGGATGGATCGCGGCATGCCCCTGGAAGCCGAATACCGCCTGGAAACCCCCGAAAACGTGGAGGTCCATTTTGAGCTAGCCGGGCCGGGTTCGCGCTTTTGCGCCATGGTTATCGACAGTCTGCTCGCCTGGCTGATTATCTTCGTGCTCGTGCTTCTCGCGGTATTGCTGGGCGCGGGCGACGCGGTAGATTCCACCCTCTCAGCCGTGAACCGGGAAGGCCCCGCCTCCTGGGCCATGGCGGTGATTATCGTCGTCATCTACCTGGTCTTCACCGGCTACTACATCTTCTTTGAAACCGTCTGGCACGGACAGTCGCCGGGCAAACGCTCATTGAACATCCGCGCCATCCGGGAAGACGGCACCCCCATGCACCTGCTGGAAATCCTTATCCGCAACCTGCTCCGGGTGGTGGACGGTTTGCCTGTCGCCTATGGCCTCGGCGGCGCGGTGGCCCTGTTTCACCCGGCTTCCAAGCGCCTGGGCGACGTCGCGGCCGGCACCATCGTGGTCAAGGAGGGGGAATACGACTATCGCGCGGAAGCCGATCGAAAGAAGATCATTCCCACCACCGTCGCCACGCCCCTGCCCGGCGCCGCGGCCAGCAACCCGGAACTCACCGCCCAGGAGCGCCTGCTGATCGACAAGTTCATGCAGCGCCGCCACGAACTGCTCCCCGAGGCACGCTACCAACTCTCCGAGAAACTGGCCATCCCGCTTTTCGAGAAGCACGGCGGCCACTACAGTCACCCCGAAGACTACCTGTATCGTCTGCGCGAAGGCCGCCACCATGAGTCTTGAGCGGTTTATCGAGGACCGCGAACCGAGTTGGCGGCGCCATGCCGAACTCGTGGAACGCGTTCAGCGCCACGGGCCGCGCGCCGTCGCCGGCGCCGATCTGCGCCAACTGGCCTTCGGCTACCGGGACATCAGCGCGGACCTCGCCCGCCTGCGCAGCTTCGACGCCGACCCCGATCTCATCCGCTGGCTCAACCGCTCCGTGTCACGCGCTCATGCCTTGATCTACCGCCGATCGACGCGCCGCGGGCTGCGTCTCGGCGAGTTCTTCCTGGTGCAGTATCCCCGACTGTTCCGGCGTTACTGGCGGTATACACTCGCCAGCCTGCTCATCAGCGCCAGCTTCGCCTTCATGGCCTACCACACCGTGCAGGCGCATCCGGAAATGGTCGCCGACGTCCTCGGCGGGGCCGACGGCGAAATGCGCGGCGCCAAAACAGCCTCCGACATCAAGGATCGTTTTCAGGCCCTGCCCTCCCCCGTCCTTTCCAGCCTCGTCACCACCAACAACATCCGCGTTGCCCTCACCGCCTTCGCCCTGGGAGCCACCTTCGGCATCGGCACCGTCTGGGTCCTCGTCGTCAACGGAACCATGGTCGGCGGCTTCGCCGGCTGCTACGCCTACAGCGACGCGGGCTACGACTTCTGGATTACCATTCTCCCTCACGGCGCGCTCGAACTCAGCGCCATCGTCATCGCCGGCGGCGCGGGTCTGATCATGGGTTATGCCCTTTGGTGTCCCGGCACGCGCACACGCGGCCGGGCCCTGCGCGAGTCCGCCGCCGTCGCCGTGCGCATCGCCGTCGGGCTCGTCCCCGCCTTCCTCGTCGCCGGCTTCTTCGAGGGCTTTCTCACTCCCAACACCGCGCTGCCCGACGAACTGAAGGCCGGCATCGGCATCGCCACCGCCCTGGTCTACTGGGGCTATCTCCTGCTCGCCGGCCGACACGCTCCTGCCGCCGCCCCGCCTACAGCCGGTTGGAACGCTTGAGCAACAGGTACCGGTTCAAAACCGCCGGCGTCAGCGCGCGGGGATTGACATCCAGCACGTCGACTCCGCTGTGCCGCATCCGCTCCAGCGCCGCCTCCCGCTCGGCGAGCATGTCCAGCGCCACCGCTTTGGCATAAGCGGCTTGCGTGTCCCGGGGCGCCGCCGTCGCCAGCTTCTCCAGCTCCAGGTTGCGCAGCGTCACGCACAGCGGCAGGTGTCGGCGGGCGAACCGCGCGGCATACGCCAACAGCATCGATGACGCGTCCGTGCTGACCACGTCCGTGAAAATCACGATCAGGGAGCGTTTCCGGTTCCGCAGTGCCAGGAACCGGCACGCTTTCTCGTAGTTGGGCTCCACTGTGCTCGGCGATAGCTCGTACAGCGCTTCGTTTAACCGGGGCAGCACCCCGCGCCCCTTCGCCGGCGGAACGTAACGCTGTACGTCATCGCTGAACGCCAGCATGCCGATCGCGTCCCCCTGCTTCAGTGCCGCGTAGGTCAGCAGCAGCGACGCGTTGATCGCGTGATCCAGCCGCGACAACGCATCCACCTGGGTGGTCATCAACCGCCCGCAATCAAGCACCAGCAGAATGTGCTGGCTACGATCAGCCTCGAAGTTGCGGACGATCAGGTTCCCGCGCCGCGCCGAGGCCTTCCAGGCAATGTCGCCCACGTCGTCGCCCGGCACATAATCGCGCAGGCTTTCGAAGATCCGCCCCTTCGCCCGCATCCGCGCCGGTGACATTCCCAGGTCCGTGAGCCGGTGGCGCTGCAGCGCGAGCGCATAGCGGGTGAGGCTCTGCACGTTGGGATAAACTTTGACGATGTCACTGCGCCGCAACCGCCGGTGATGCACCAGCAGTCCCAGCCGGGTCCGGTAGCGCAGGTAGATGTCGCCGAACGCGTACCGCCCGCGGGCCGGCGGCGTCACCGCATAGTACACCTCGCCACGGGCCCGCGCCAGCAACCGGCCGCGACAGGTCGCCTTGTCCCGTTCAAAGCCCTCTGGAATGTCCTCGGTCAATTCGAAAGCGGCGTCGTGCGCTCCACCGTTGCGCAGCGTCCATCCCACGGTGTTGGACGCTCCGAGCGAGAGGTGCTCCGGCAGCCGACGCTCCACGGCCAGCTCCCCGGAACGAATCGAACTGCCCAGATCCATCACCACCACCAGCGCCAGCGCGAGGTCATAGCCGGCCAGCAGGGCGAACTGCCAGGCCCGCGGAGCGATCAGGGCGATCGCCGCCCCCCCCACCAGCAGCCAGAGCAACTTGGGCGCCGGCAATATCAGGTGGTCGGTCCATTTCGCCCGCGGCGGTGGGGCCGGCGCGACGCCCTCGATCGAATGTCCCGGTCGGGCGGTCATGCTTGAATGCGGGGCACCTCCACCCGCTGCAGAATCTGCTGGATGCAGTCGTCCGCCGACGTGCCCGCGATCTCCATCTCCGGCTGCAGCACCACCCGATGACGCAGCACCGGCGCTGCCAGATCGCGCACATCGTCCGGCGTCACGAAATCGCGCCCACGCAGCACCGCCATCGCCCGCGCCGCCGCCAGCAACATCACCGACGCCCGCGGGCTCGCTCCCAGGGTCAACGCGTGAAAGTCGCGGGTGGACCGGACGATCTGCGTGATGTAGCGGATGATCTCGGCGGATACGTGCAGCCGGCGGATCTCCTGCCGCATCGCGTGCAGCTCCTCGGTGGACAAGCACGCGGAGATCCCGAATGTTGACACGTCGGCCGTGTCCAGCCCTTCCTGGTGTCGCTCCAGGATTCGCTGCTCCTCCTCCGCGGCCGGATAACCCACCACCGTCTTGAACATGAAACGGTCGAGCTGGGCCTCGGGCAGCGGGTAGGTCCCTTCGAACTCGATCGGGTTCTGCGTCGCGAACACGGTGAACACTCGGCTCAACCGGTGAACCACGCCGTCCACCGACGCCTGCCCCTCCTGCATCGCTTCCAGCAGCGCCGATTGCGTTTTGGCCGGGGCACGGTTGATTTCGTCGCCCAGCAGCAGGTCGCAGAACAACGGGCCACGCTGGAACTCGAAACGCCCCTCGGCTGCCCGGTAGATGTTGACCCCCACGATGTCGGCCGGCATCACGTCCGGCGTGAATTGCAACCGGCGAAAGGCCCCTTGCACTGCCGTCGCCAATGACCGCACCAGCAGCGTTTTGGCCGTCCCCGGAGGTCCCTCCAGCAACACGTGACCGCCGGCGAACAACGCCACCAGCGCCTCCTCGATCACGCGCTCCTGCCCCACGATCACCCGCCCCAGTTGCTCCCGCAACGCCTCGGCTTTGGCAATCAACGACTCAACCGCCATGTTCCAGTTCCTCAAGCAGCGACTCCCAGCGTTCTACCGCTGGAAGCACATCCTTCGAATGGGTGATGCCCGGCGGTTCCGCCGAGCACAACTGCGCCACCGCCAGTGCATGCTTTGCCCCGGCGTGCTCTTCCATAGCCTGCGCCAACGCCGCGTCGGACGCCCCCGCCCCCACCCGCAACGCGCGCTTCGCCCGGCCGCGGTAGTGCTCTTGCAAGCTGCGCACGACGCCGTCCACGACACCGCCGTCGGAGAACAACTGGGCGGCATGCTGGGCAAACTCGCCGTGGTGACGCCGAGGCGCGATCATGCTCGGGCGGGCACGCCCCTGTCTCACCCCTGCCGCCCACAATGCCAATGCGCTCGCGATCAGCACCTGCACCACCGTCCAGCCCCATCGGCCGTGCCACATCAGGCTCGCCAGCGCCCGCCCCGTCGACTGCCGATAGGGAAATCCTTGATGATACTCGTCGAAGTAGACCGGGCGTTCGGTCAGGCCGGCATCGTCCGCCGCCAGCAGATTCGCCAGCAGCACCGCGTTGTCGTGCAGCCCGAGGTGCAGGTTGGAAAACGGCTCGGCGTCGGCCAGGGCAATCACCTGCCCGGCGCCGTGCGCCACCCGCCCCGCCAGCACCCCCGCGTCGTCGCGCAGCAGAACCTCGAAGGTCGCCCCGGCCAGCGGCCCGCCCAGGGGATCCTGCTCCGCAAACCGTGCGTCCGCAAGCGTGGAGATCCGCTGCACCTCGGCGAAGAGCCCGTCGGCCGCCGGCGTGCGGCATCGCACCGCGACTGCCTCGTCCACCTTGGCCGTTGCCAGCTTGAACCAGTCGTCGAGCGGCCCGGCATCCGGCCCGCGGGCCTCGTAGCGTCCTCGCGGTACGAGCAGCAGCGTGCCCCCGGCCTGCACCCACGCGTCCAGTGCTTCCGTCTCGTCGTCGGCCAACGCGATCACCGGGGCCAACAGCACGAGCCGGGCCTCACTTGGCAGCGCGTCGGCCGCGAGCGGGCGCCGCCAGCGCCGCACGTCGCACCCCAACCGCTCGAGCACGAGGTAGGCGGCCTTCACGCCGTATGCTTCGTTGATAAAGCTCGATCGCTGCTGAAGAAAACCGCCCTGCCGCGCCGGCGGCAACAGCAGTTGCGTGACCAGCGTCACCACCACCGCGCCCGCCAGCAGGATTCCCAGCAGGATCCTATCCGTCCTGTTCAGCGGGAGCCGTCTCATTACGCAGGGCCTTCACGTGGTCCGCCATTCGGATGCAAGCCGCCTCGGAGGGCGCCTCCACCCCGTAGATGCAGCATTCAAACGTCAGGGTCAGCTCGGAGAAACGTGCCCGTTGCGCCGGCCGCCGAGCCAGTTCGCGCTCATAATCACGATCCGTCTTGCTGTGGTGAAAAGCGATGGCCCCCACCGAGTCGAGCCAGAGAATCGCCGCCACATACAGGTAGCGCATCGCCTGCGCCCAGTTGCCCGCCTCCAGGTACCCGAGACCCTCCTGGTAGACCCCAGCGAATGCGAGATCGCGGATGCCGAGAATTCCCTCGTGACCCGCCACACTGTGCGGCCGCTCCCCGCTTCCCCGGCCGCGCAGCAGTTGCACCAGCGTCCAGAGCAGGTGGGCAAGAATCGCCGCCAGCGCCAGCACGAGCCAGACAAAGATCAGCCAGAACAACCAGCCCGGCAGTCCACGGAAAAATCCCGGGATGGCCTCGAGCGCATCACGGGTCCATGCCAGGACCTGGCGCCACCAGGTCGCCTTCGCCGTATACAGCCGCGCGAACTCCGGCGTCGAAAGCACCTCTTGGGCCGTAGCACGCACGCGCTCGGCATTGGGCCCGGCCGCAACCGCTCTCCCGCGGTCGGCTCCGGTGGCCACCGGAACCGCAGCTCCCGCCAGCAGCGCCGCTGCCACGATGACGCGCACGTGCGTCACGCTGGCGCCGCCTCCATTTCCTGCGCCATCCGCTCCAGGTCAAACGCCTCCTTGCGAATCCGCAGGTCGTAGTAAAACAGGATGATCGCCGCAATCTGGAACGGCAGCACCAGCGCCTGCAATACCACGCTCAAAAAGTTCGTCAGGAAACCGCCCAGCGGAAGGAAGAGAATTACCGAGGAAAAGATCATGGCAACGACCCACGACAACAAGGCAACCGTGAGCCCCAGCAGAAACGCTTTGCCCAGATTCCCCTTGGTCAGTGCCCAGCAGCGCTTCAGCGCCGTCATGCCACCCAACCCTTCGAGCATGACCGCGGCCGGCACAATCCAGAAATGCAGCGAGAGGATGATCCCCGGCACGATGCAGGCCACCATCCCCAGCAGTATAAAGACACCTGCCAGTATGTTCGTGCCCAGCAGCTTGAGGAGCCGCGGCGCCGCCCGGCCGTAGGATTCTCCCGCGCCAAGCCGCTCACCCAGGTAGCTGGCGGAAATGTTGTGCACCATCGCCCCCTGGCACAGCGGCCAGAGCACCACCACGTACACGATCAGCAGGGCGTACGTAACGACCAGGGCCGAAGTGTCCACCTCCCCGTTCCAGCCGGCGAATGGATCCTGCGGGTTGCTCGCCCGTTCGGTCGCCTGCCGAAAGGCCTCCATCGGGTTCTGGGGCGCCGGCGAGAACATCGCCGTGGCGAGCGCATACGGCACGAATACGACCAGGGCAATGAGCAGGTAGGTTGCAAAGTTGTTCTTGTACAGTCGAAACGTGGCGTCGAGGATGTCGCCGATCCCCATGGGACGCAGTTGCATGCCGGCGGAAGCCGCCGAAGCCTCGGAGTGCATAGTCGTTCATCTCCTGATGGGGCCTCAAGGGATAAGGTCAACGTGCAGACCAGCGCCCATCCTACCGCCCGCCCCCCCGCGCGGCAATCATCTGATTTGAGAAATCCTTACCCACCCTGTTCGCGGGTCAAAGGGTATTTACGAATGCGCGCCGCACCGGCCTGCCGCCCGCCGCCGGACCGCGCGACTAGGCCATCTCCGCACTGTCGATCGGCGCCTCCGGCGGCGGCGTCCAGCATCCGGCGCAACGCGGCTCAAAATCCGCCCGGCCGCCCACCAGGTTGCGGTTGACAATCGGCGTTTTCCGTTGCGTCCGATTGGCCGGGCGGCCGCACACCGCGCAAACCGCCTGCTGCACCCGCACCACCCCCGCAGCCTGCTTGAGCGCCTCGATGTTCCCGAAAGGCCGGCCCCACATGTCCAGGTCCAGCGTGGTCACCACCACCCGCTTGCCCTCGTCCGCCAACCGCCGGCACACCTCCGGCAAGCCGTCGTCGTAGAAGTGCCCCTCGTCGATCGCCACCACCTCGGTCTCGTCCGTGACCTGCTCCAGGATTTCCGCCGACGTCGCGGCCACCACCGCCGGCCGGCCTGCTCCGTCGTGCGTCATGACCCGCGCTTCGCAGTATCGCAGATCCTTGTGGTGCTTGACCGTCAGCACCGCCTCCGGACGCTCGTGCTGCAACAGCTCCAGCAACCGCGTAGTCTTGCCGCTGAACATGCAGCCGCAAATCACCTCCACCACGCCGCGCGGCGCGGTCGATGCGGCGGATGACTCGGATACGTCAGGCGAGGGGTTCATCCCCGGATTGTGACCGCATCACCCGCAATTGTGAAGCGCCGCCTCAGGGTCCTTGCCGACGGCGAAAACGCCGCCCGATCCGCCGGATCACGCACACGCCTGGACGCCGTCCACCACGCCGCTTGGAGGCTCGCGGACTCACCACGACGGACACCCCGTACGGGCCAGCCCTTACTCCGGCTCGGCCGGGACCGCCACTTCGCTCGGCGCCGAGGGCGTCAGCAGCCGCGCCGCCTCCGCCAACAACTCGAGCGCGTAATCGTCGTAGTCCTCCGGCGCGCAGATCCGCACGTTGTCGATGGCCGTCTGAGCTGTCGATCGGTCCTTGGTGAAATGCGCGTAAAAGGCGACCAAAAACCAGAGCTCCGCGTCGTCCTCGGCCACGTTTGCCGCCTCGCGCAGCCGCTGCCAATGGGCGTCAAAGTCCACCTTCGGACCATACTCCTCCCGAATGCTCAACGGTAAGTAGGGCAATTGCGTCTGAAGTTCGATCGCCCGCACGATCATGGGCGCGGCCTCGGCGTAGTTGCCGATCGCCACCAACGCGTACGCCGCGTGCAACCGCGACGCCGGATCGCCCTGGTTCAGCCGCGACGCCCGCACGAAGTGCCCGACCGCCCCCGCGTAGTCGGTCTCGCGGAACAGCCGTACACCGTCGGTCATCGCCGCCACGTACGCCGCCCGACCCTTTTCGTAGCGTACCTTCCACTCCCGAAATCGTCGCTCGTCGTAACGCCCCTGAATGTACGCCGCGCCCGGATCGACCCCCGGAGTTCCGAACCCGCCCCAGGGTCCGTAGCCGTACGCCCCGCCGTACCCGAATCCGTAGTTCGTGAACGGCGGGTTGTAGCCATATTGACGCCGCAGATCGCGCGGGGCGAAGTGCTGCGGCTTCACCTCCCGTGTATAGCGCCGCCACAACCGCTGCGGATAATCCAGCGGGGGCTCGTCGTAGTAGCCTACGTCCGGCGGCAGCGGCTCGGCGCCCTCCGGCGCGGGCGACGCCGCATCCGGCGAATGCTCCGCATTGTCGCCCGCATCCCCCGGCGGAGCGGCCTCGGACGCAGCCACCTCAGGCCGGGCCGTGGGCTTGGGACCATCCGGGCGCGGTTCGGCCCCGGCCGCGGGCGGCAGGTAAATACCTACGAAAAGCAAGAAGGCGACGCCACCGCAAACGTGCTGGCAACACATGTTCATTCTCCAGTCAGGGTTGGTATGTACTGGCGTCCTGGAGCGATCGGCAGTGCTTTCCCGGGGATTATACACCCCGAAAACGCCGCGGTTGAGCGATTCCGTACGCCTTAACCTGCATTCGCCAGGTCGGCGGTATTCAGCATCAGTTTAGTGTCTGCCCATCGGTACCACCGGCTTCCCACGCAATTTCGTTGGCTCCGGCGTGCCCTGCCGCGTGGCGACCGCGTCCCGCAAAGCCAGTCCGCCCACCTTCACGGGTGGGCATCCGAATGGCCGGTGCGGCCCGCGCGCGCATCTGCCTTCTCCTGTTGCTCGGCGTTCAACGCGCGACCTGCGCAAATCCCCAATCGTTTGTGAACGTCAGTTGCGCCGAACTTTTTTCCGCCGTGATTTGAATTCACAAACGCTACCGGTCATAGTTCACCAAGATTCGGCGCTGGTTTATTTCGCAGCACATTCCATTCGGGCCCGGGCCAGGCAATCTGCGCCCTTCGTCTTGAAAGGTCAGGACCATGCATACCACCGCTTCATCCGCTGTGGAGACGGACTGTTCTCAATCCGGCGGCGTAGCCCTGCCGCTGCTCAACGAACGCGTCGCGGCCGAGCGCGAACGGCTGATGCGCGAGGCCGGCCTCTCCATCGGTCGGCCCCAGCATTTCCGCCGCCCGACCGAGCGAACCTTCACGGCCGACGAGCGCGAGGAGGTCACCATCCTCTTCGGCGGCCTGACCATGCGGCACGAGCAGTTGATCCACGCCGGCCTCGAGGGCCTGGGCTACAAGGTGGGGCTGGTGCCCACGCCACGCAAACCCGACTTCCAGGCCGGCAAGGAGTATGGCAACAACGGCCAGTGCAACCCGACCTACTTCACCGTCGGGGCGCTGGTCAACCACCTCAAGCGCTTGCGCGACGACGAGGGGATGTCCACTGAGGATATCCTGAGGAAGTTCGTGTTCATCACCGCCGGAGCTTGCGGGCCGTGCCGCTTCGGCATGTACGAGTCGGAGTACCGCCTCGCCTTGCGCAACAGCGGGTTCGACGGCTTCCGCGTGCTGCTCTTTCAGCAGGGCGGCGGCCTCGACCAGGCCGACGTGGAGGCGGGCCTCGAGTTCAACCTCAACTTCTTTCTCGCCCTGCTCAACGCCATGTTCATGGGCGACCTGCTCAACGAGGTGGCCTACCACATCCGGCCTTACGAGACCGAGCCCGGCAAGACCGACGAGGTCTTCGCCCGCTGCGTCGCCCTCTGCCAGGAAAAACTCAAGAACCGCGACTACGCCGCCGTGCGCGGTGGGGCGCTCGCGAAACTGCTGTCCAAGGTGACCCCGGTGAGCGGCGCCGACGACGCGGAGAAGTTCCTCGACCAGCTCCGCGGCGACTATTTCCACGAAGCCTTCCGCGAGTGCGCCCGCATGATCAACGACCAGATCGAGGTGGACTACACCCGGGCCAAGCCCATCGTGAAGATCACCGGCGAGTTCTGGGCCCAGACCACCGAGGGCGACGGCAATTTCAACATGTTCCCCTTTCTCGAGAAGGAAGGCGCCGAGGTTCTCGTCGAGCCCATCGCCACCTGGATCGCCTACATGCTCAACCAGGCCAAGAACCACGCCAAGGACGCCCGCGGTCTGGACGCCGACGGCAACCGCCCGAGCGCCTGGAACTTCAAGACCCGGATTGCCCTGGAAAAACAACACGCCACGAAAATGTTCGCCTTCAAGGTGGCCGACAAGATGATCTTCCGCGAGTACGAGCGCTACCGCGCCGCGCTCGGCGGCACCGCCCACGAACTGGTCAACCAGCAGGAACTCGTGCGCCTGGGCCACCCCTACTACAACGCCAAGAGCGGCGGCGGCGAAGGCCACCTCGAGGTTGCCAAGAACATCTATTATTGCAACAAGAACCTCGCCCACATGGTGCTCAGCCTCAAGCCCTTCGGCTGTATGCCCTCGACGCAGTCGGACGGGGCCCAGGCCGCCGTCGTCTCCCTCTTCCCCGACATGATCTTCCTGCCCATCGAGACCAGCGGCGAGGGGGACATCAACGCCCACAGCCGCACCCAGATGGCCCTGGGCGAGGCCAAGTTCAAGTGCAAGGCCGAGTTCAACGAGGCGGTGGAGCGAACCGGCTACACCATCGACCAGATCCGCGAATACGTGCAGCGACCCGAAAACCGCGACCTGCGCCGTCCGCTCCAGCACTTCCCCCACACTGAAGGCGTCGTTGGCCGCGCCGCCAACTTCGTGTTGCACGTGGGCAGGATGATGGATCAGAATTCGGTTTGCCCCGCTGCCAAGGCATCGAACGAGGCGGTAGCAGCGGTTTGACCTGCGATTTCATCCTGCTCATCGCGCAACCCGTGGCGGCAATGGGCGCGGTATTTTCCTCAGATTCGCCGGACCAAGGCAACGTGGAGATTTCACTGTGATCGCACCGAACGACCTCCCCATGAATGGCAACGGAAAAAACGCCGGCAAGAACATCCGGTTGGATCTGCTGACCGACGAATCGGCCGGGGGCTCGTGCGGTTCGGGAGGCTCGTGCGGGTCCGGCGGAAGCTGCGGGACGTCGGCCGACGAAGCGCCGAAGATGATCCAGCTCAATACCGCGTCGTTCGCGGCCGAACGCAAAAAGCCGCAGGTTACGCGCGTGCCTTTCGCCGGCACCGACCAGTATCCCCAAGGCCTGATGATCGGCCTCGACGTCGGCTCGACGACGGTCAAGGCGGTGGTGATCGACATCACGACCGACGAAATCCTCTGGAAGGATTACCAGCGCCACGACACCAAGCAGCCCGAAAAGGTGCTCGAGTTTCTCGGCGTCATCGAGCAGGCGTTTCCCGACGTGCCGCGCAACGCGTTTCGGTTGTTCATCACCGGGTCCGGGGGAAACGCACTGGTCGCCCACGTCGGCGGCAAGTTCGTGCAGGAGGTTAACGCCGTCTCCCTGGCTGTGGAAAAACTCTATCCCGAGGTGCAGAGCGTCATCGAGCTCGGCGGCCAGGACGCCAAGATCATCGTCTTCAAGGAGGACGAGGAGACTGGCAAGAAGAAGAAAATCCCCTCGATGAACGACAAGTGCGCCGGCGGAACCGGCGCGGTCATCGACAAGATCAACGCCAAGCTCAAGATTCCGGCCGAGAAGCTCTCCGAGATGGGCTACCGTGACCTCAAGCTCCACCCCGTCGCGGGCAAGTGCGGCGTGTTCGCCGAAACCGACATCAACGGCCTGCAAAAGCAGGGGGTACCGCCGGACGAGCTGATGGCATCGCTCTTCGAATCCATCATCCAGCAGAACATGAGCGTGCTCACCCGCGGACACACCCTGCGCCCCACGGTGCTGCTGCTCGGCGGGCCCAACTGCTACATCAAGGGCATGCGCGACTGCTGGCGCGAGAACATCCCGGCCATGTGGAAAGAACGCGGTGTCGAACTGCCCGACCCCTCCAAGAGCCCGGAAGACTACATCATCACGCCCGAGAACGCCCAGTACTTCGCAGCCATCGGCGTCATCGAGTACGCCAAGACCGAGATCGACGAGGATCCCAACATCGGGCTCTACCACGGGCCCGAGCTGCTCGAGTGGTACATCCACCACGGCCGGGCGGCAGAAAAGGCGGCGGCCGGCTCGCGCGGACTGAGCAAGGACCTTGACGAGCTGGCGGCGTTCAAGGAGCGCTACCGCAAAGAGCCCTGGTCCCCGAAAACGTTCGAGCCCGGCGAGGTGGTCGAGGCGTTCATCGGCCTCGATGGGGGGTCGACCTCGACCAAGGCGGTGTTGGTCGACCGAGAGCGCAACGTCATCGCCAAGGCCTACCAGCTCTCCAAGGGCAACCCCATCGAGGACTCGATGGATATTCTCGCCAAGCTGGAGGAGCAGGTCACCAGCCAGGGCGCGACGCTGGCGATCAAGGGCATCGGCACCACCGGCTACGCCAAGGATATCCTCAAGGACGTGCTCGGGGCCGACGTGGCCCTGGTGGAGACCGTGGCCCACACCGAAAGCGGGCTGCACTTCTACCCCGGAACCGACGTGATCGTGGACGTCGGCGGCCAGGACATCAAGCTCATCGTCCTCAAGAACGGCAACGTCAAGGATTTCAAGCTCAACACCCAGTGCAGCGCCGGCAACGGCTACTTCCTCCAGTCGACGGCCGCGGGCTTCGGCTACCAGGTCGAGGACTACGCCGACATCGCCTTCGGGGCCCAGCAGATGCCCGACTTCGGCTACGGCTGCGCGGTGTTCATGCAGTCGGACATCGTGGATTTCCAGCGCCAGGGCTGGCAGCCCGACGAGATCATGGCGGGCCTGGCCGCGGTGCTGCCCAAGAACATCTGGCTGTACGTCTCGCAGATTCCCAACCTGGCCAAGCTGGGGACGAAGTTCGTCCTCCAGGGCGGCACCCAGCACAACCTCGCCGCGGTGAAATCGCAGGTGGACTTCATCGAGTCTCGCTTCATCGGCACCGGCCTCACCCCCGAGGTCACCGTGCACCAGCACTGTGGCGAAAGCGGCGCGATCGGCTGCGCCCTCGAGGCCCAGCGCCTCTGGGCGGAACAGGACCTGCACACCGGCTTCATCGGCTTCGAGAAGGTCCGGGCGATCCAGTTCCGCACCACCCGCGACGAGAATACCCGCTGCTATTTCTGCAAGAACAAGTGCCTGCGCACGTTCATCGACGTGAAGAGCGACACGCCCGAGCCCGCCAAGGCCGGCGTAAACATCGATCTGAGCACCCACCTGCTCAAGAGCGGGCCGGAAGCGGGCCATCCCACCCGCATCAAGCACGGCACGCCGGCCAACCAGACCGACGCCGCCAGGGAGGCCCTCAAGCAGGCCTCGACCAAGAAGAAATCGAAGGTGCCCCTCGCCGACAACGAGCAGCGGCTGATCATCGCCACCTGCGAGAAGGGCACGGTCGAGGACGTCAACGACATGCGCGAGATCAAGAGCGGGCTCGACGCGATCAAGAAGGCCAACCCCAACATGCTGGAGATCGCCGCCCGCGAGTGCTTCAAGGAGGTCGAGGTCGCGGCGGTGGCCGACGACTTGCCGAAGGCGTCTGCGCTCAAGCTGCTCCGAAGGCGCGAGATCGAGCACCGCCGGGAACTGATGGAACGGCGTAAATCCCTCCGCATCGGCATGCCCCGCGTGCTCAACATGTACAGCCAGGCGCCGTTCTTCATCGGCTTTTTCCAGGCCCTGGGGATTCCCCACAAAAACCTCGTATTCAGCGACTATACCAGCGAGGAGCTGTACAAGCGCGGGGCCAAGCGCGGAGCCATCGACCCCTGCTTCCCCAGCAAGCTGGGCATCCCCCACGTGCACGACCTGCTCTTCGTCCAGCACGCCAAGAAGCCGCTGACCCACATCTTCTTCCCCATGGTGGACTCGTTCCCGACCTTCCTGGAGTTCGTGCAGGACACCCGCGCGTGCCCCACCGTGGTCGCCACCGCCGAGGCGACCCACGCGGCGTTCATCAAGGAGGGCAACCTCTTCGCCGAGCGCGACATCGTCTTCAAAAAGACCTTCGTCAACCAGGACAAACCCGAGCTCGCCGCCCGGCAGATGTTCGAGGACTGGAAGGACGAACTCGGCCTGTCCTTCGAAGAGACCCGCCGGGCGGTGTTCGAGGGGCTCAAGGCCAACGAGGTGTTCTTCGACCGCCTGCGCCGCCAGTCGCGGGAGATCCTCGATCGCCTCGAAGCCCACGACGAGATCGGTGTGGTCGTGCTCGCCCGTCCCTACCACAATGATCCCGGCGTGAACCACGAAATCTGCGAGGAGTTGCAGAAGCTGGGTTACCCGGTCTTCTGGCAGGACACCCTGCCGGTCGACGAGGATATCCTCGAGCGTCTCTTCGGCGAGGAGGTCCGCGACGGCGCCTTCAAGTCGCCGCTGTCCATCGAAGACGCCTGGAAGAACAGCTACTCGGAGAACACGTCAAGGAAGATCTGGGCGGCCAAGTACACCGCGCGGCATCCCAACCTCATCGCCCTGGAACTCTCCAGCTTTAAGTGCGGCCACGACGCGCCGATCTACTCCAACATTGAGGAGATCATCGAGCGCAGCGGCACGCCGTACTTCTGCTTCAAGGACATCGACGAAAACAAGCCCTCGGGTGCGATCAAGATCCGCATCGAGACCATCGCGTACTTCCTCCAGCGCTACCGCGAACGCCTGATCGCCGAGCGCACCAAGCTGGCCGAGATCGAGGCCCATCTGGCCGAGTTCGAAGCCAAACTCCGCCGCGCGCACGCCCGGGCCCCGCAGCACGCCCCCCAGCAAATGGTCGGCGTGTGACCACGGTGACCACGCGAGTCGCTAGGTACCCGCGGCGCCGATTGCGATTGCGCGCAGGGTGCCATAACCAAGCAGGGAATCAGCGCGGGGTGCCATGGCCAAGCACGGCGCGAGCGGGCCGGATTCGCCAAGAAGGGCTGAACGCCGTGCGCCGCCATGCGGAGCGCTGAACGTCCACCTCAACGACAACGATTCCCGCAGCCACCGGTGCCGATTCTACCTACTCTACTCTCTCACCTCTCTAGCCCGGGGTGCCATGGCCAAGCACGGCGAAGTGGGCGCTCCAAACACCAACACGGCCACGCGCCGTGCGCCGCCATGCGGATAGCCAATTGGAGCCGCTCTCCCGGCAACGCCCGCCCGCGAATTGTCCCCCCGAAGACTCCGTGCTATCCTGTGCCCTGATTCGGCCCGAACCGGCGCATAAACCGACCGTCGCGCCCGCACGCGACCGCCCGTTTCCCAGGGGACCCACCATGCCCAACGAAGCCGCCAAGGTGATGTTCGAGATCTACCGAGAGGCCGGTTACGGACGCAAGTACCGCGCCGTGTATTTCACCGAACTCGACGAGCACAACAAGGAGTCCGAGATCGCCAGCGCCATGGCCGGCGAGCACGTCTACGACAGCTTCATTTCCGAGAAACAGCTCACCGCAGGCAAGGCCATGGTCGCCTCCATCCTCGACCGCCTCAACCAGGGCGAGCCCCTCGACGCCGACCAGGTCGCCGAGATGCTGGCGCCCTACGAGGCGTAGAGTCCGCAACGCTCGATTTGCGAGGAATATGCAAGCCCGACCAGGCGTGCAACAGTGCCTCCTCCATAGCCAGTCGCAACTGGCGGCAACGCCGTTCCCGCACTGACCGGTTGTTCAAGCCGCCGCCGCAAATTCGCCCCTCTCATCCGCTTGACGCGCCTATTCCGCGGCAGCACCATGATTCACCAATAAGGGGCCGGAACCCGCCGCCCTCGGATACCCAACTCCTGGAGACGCCGTCATGCACCGCGCCTGGATTCTCGGGCTCTGTTCCGTCACGCTGCTGCTCTCTTCCGGCTGCCCCAAGGAAACCGGTACGCCCGACGGAAACGTCGATGCCCGTCACGGCCGAGACATCCACGACGACGCAAATGACAACGCCACCGACATTCCCAGCGGCGCCGCCGACGCAAACCGCGGTGGCAAGAGAAACCGAATGGTCAATACCAACACCAACCCGAACACCAGCGCCAACGCCGCTCCGGCCACGCCGGCGCCGGAGATGTTCACCACCGCGGCCAACTGCGCCGCCTGTCACAACAACCTGACCGACGCCGGCGGCAACGACGTCTCCCTCGGAACCGCCTGGCGCGGGACCATGATGGCCAACGCCGCCCGCGACCCGTACTTCACCGCCAAGGTCAGCGCCGAGATCGCCCGCCTGCCCCACCTGGCCGAGATCATCGAGGACACCTGTGCCCGCTGCCACATGCCCATGGCCCGCACGCAGCTCGCGGCCGACGGCAAATCGGCCGTCATCTTCGGCGACGACGGCCTCCTACACGCGGACCACCCGCTGCACAACATCGCCATCGACGGCGTCTCCTGCGTGCTCTGCCACCAGATCGAGGACGAAAAGCTCGGCGAACCCGAGAGCTTCTCCGGCGGGTTCGTCATCGACACCACCACCGCCAAGTCCGACCGGGTCAACTACGGTCCCTACGACGACTCCAAGTCGGCCGCCCTCATGCAGATGACCAGCGGCTACGTGCCGGTGCAGGGTACCCACCTGGCCGAGGCGGCGCTTTGTGCCACCTGCCACACGCTCTACACGCCCTACGTAAATGCCAACGGCGAACTGGCCGACGACCTCTTCCCCGAGCAGACGGCGTTCCTCGAGTGGCGGCACAGCGAATTCGGCGACGGTGACGGACAGAACGACCAGACCTGCCAGCAGTGCCACCTGCCGGACGCGGACGATCCGGCGCCCATCGCCTCGGTGCCGGCCAACCTGCCGGCGCGGGCGCCCTTCTCGCAGCACCACTTCGTGGGCGGCAACGCCTTCATGGTCGCGATGATGAAGAACCACCGCGAGGCGATCGGCGCGGCCGCGTCGTCGGCCGACTTCGACGCAGTGATCGCCCGCACACTGGCGCAGTTGCAGGAGCGGACGGCCGACCTGTCGATCGCGAGCGCGGCCGTGGACGGCGACACGCTCAACGTGGTTGTGCGGGTGGAGAACCGCGCCGGGCACAAGCTGCCCACGGGCTTTCCGGCCCGCCGGGCGTGGTTGCACTTCCGCGTGACCGACGCCAGCGGCGCGGTAATCTTCGACTCCGGCGCCCCGCAGGCGGACGGCGCCATCGCCGGGGTCAACAGCGACACCGACATCACGACGTTCGAACCCCACCACACCCGCATCACCAGCCCCGACCAGGCGCAGGTGTACCAGTCGATCATGAAAAACACCGAGGGCGAGGTGACCCACACCCTGCTGCGGGCGGCCGGCTATGCCAAGGACAACCGCCTGCTGCCGGCGGGTTTCGACAAGGCGTCGGCCGGGGCGGATTTCGCGGTGGTGGGGGCGGCCGTCGAGGATGCCGACTTCGTGGGCGGGTCGGATGACACGACGTTCAGTGTCCCACTGGCGGACGCTCCGCGGCCGATGACCGTCACCGTGGATTTGCTGTATCAGAGCGTGGCCCAGCCGTTCGTGGCCGACCTGCGCGACGTCGAAACGGAGCCGGTGCGGCAGTTTCTGGGCTTTATCGACGCGGCCGACCACACGCCGGTCAGGATTGCCACCGCAACGCACGTGGTGGAATAGGGCAGGTGGTGAAATAGGGTCCGCCCCGTGGACCGCCCCGGCCTGCTCTGGTCCATTCGCGTGGGTGGATCCGCGGCCGGCGGGGTTTCCTGCTCTTCCGGGTGGTCATTGCGCGATTTGCTTATAGAACTGTCGAAGGTTCTGATGGTAACGGCCGCGGGGCGGACCCTGCCACCCCCCATCCCTTGGACACGCGCCATCCCATGGACACCCGCCATCCCTTGGAAAGGAACTCGTCATGACCGCTCAACGCACCCTCGGACGCAGCGACCTCACCGTCTGCCCCATCGGACTCGGCTGCATGGGCATGTCCGAATTCTACGGCCCCGCCGATGACGAACGCTCCGTCCGCACCATCCATGCCGCCATCGACGCCGGCGTCAACTTCCTCGACACCGCCGACATGTACGGCCGGGGCCACAACGAGGAGCTCGTCGGCCGAGCCATCGCCGACCGCCGCGACCGCGTCGTCCTCGCCACCAAGTTCGCCATCGTCCGTGGCGACGGCGTCGAACGCGCCATCAGCGGCAAGCCCGACTACGTCAAGCAGGCCTGCGACGCCAGCCTCCAGCGCCTCGGGCTCGACGTCATCGACCTCTACTACCAGCACCGCGTCGACCCCGACACCCCCATCGAAGACACTGTCGGCGCCATGGCCGAACTCGTCGCCGCCGGCAAGGTGCGTTACCTCGGCATGTCCGAAGCCGCCCCCGAAACCCTCCGCCGCGCGTGCGCCGTCCACCCCATCACCGCCCTCCAGACCGAGTACTCGCTCTGGACCCGCGACCCGGAAGACGACGTCCTCGCCGCCTGTCGGGAGCTGAATGTCGGTTTCGTCGCCTACAGTCCGCTCGGGCGCGGCTTTCTCACCGGGAAAATCCGCAAGCCCGAAGACCTCGCGGAAGACGACTGGCGCCGGCACAACCCCCGCTTTCAGGGCGAGAACTTCCAGCGCAACCTCCAACTCGTCGAGCACGTCGAGGCGCTGGCCGGCCAGAAGCGCGTCACCCCCGCACAGCTCGCGCTCGCGTGGCTGCTCGCCCGGGGCGACGACATCGTCACCATTCCCGGCACGCGGAGCATCGCCCGCGTGGAGGAAAACCTGGGCGCCATGCACGTCACGCTGACCGAGGACGATCTGCGCAGGATCGACGAGATCGCGCCGCGCGGGGCGGCCGCCGGGGACCGCTATCCCGAAGACGCCATGCCGGCCGTCCATCGCTGAATCGCTCCCCCACCGCCGCCGCCCGGCGATTACGGTGAAGCCGGCGGCGACGTGCCCATGGTTGAAGGCGCCCGTACGGCCGACGCGGTGGCCGGCTGCCCGTGCGTGACCGTCGACGGATCCGGCAAAGGCGCCAGTCCGCACTGGGCCCGCAGGCGGTTCTGGGCCTGCAACTGCGCCGCAAAGACCCCCGGGTGATGGCGCAGGGTCAGCCCGCTTAGCTCGCCGACGTGCAGCGCGCGCCCCGATGCCGCCGGTGGGGCGTTCTGGTCCGGATCCGGAGATTCCACCACGATCCACAGCCCGCCGGGAGACTGGTTCAACGCCATGCCGTGATAGGTGAACACGAAATCGCCCACCCGGTGCGCGATCACGTCGTCCGGCAGGGCGTCGGCCGCGGCGTCCGCGATCCGCTTGCGCTCGTGCTCGGCGCCGCTCGCAAACTTCGCCAGGTCCGATCCGCCCACCGGCGACGCATCGGCCGTCGTGAGCGTGTTCGCCACGACGAAGAACGAACTCCAGTCGTCGGCCAGCGCCAGCTCCAGCGCGTGCCGCGGGCCCTGTCCGCCGTGGTCCTGGCCGTAGGCGATCAGCGCGTCGGTCAGGTCATCCAGCTCCGGACTGGGGATGTCGGCGGCCGTGCGCATCGCGGTCTGCATGGCGCTTTGTGCCGAATGGATCGACCATACCAGCGCCGTGACGCCCCCGATCCCCAGCAGAATGGGGAAGACCAGAACCGCTGCCGTCGCCCGCAGCCCGCTGACCTGCTGTCCGGCCCGCACCATCAGCACCGCGCTGATCAGCCACCAGCACCAGCCGACGGGCACATAGAGCCCCAGGCAGGGAATGCCCGTGAGGATGTTGGCGCCGGAGCTGAAACACAACGCCTGGTATGTCCGGCCGATGGGAGCCTGGGTCCCCCCGGTGATCCGCAGCACCCCGTGCGTGGTCAGCCCCCACACGGCCAGGGCGATGGCAACGGCCACCGCGACCATGATCGAGCCGCTGCACATCTCCGGAAGCGGGCCGAGCCCGCCGAAGCCGAACAGCAGCCAGGCCGGCAGCGTGGAGCAGAACCAGATCACCAGATGGGTGCAAAAGGCAAAACCCCAGGCCGCCGCGTCGGCGTCGTCAATCGGGGCAAGTTCCATCACCCGCCGCGGACGCACCATGGCCATGCCCACCGTGCCGATCCAACCGCGGTAAAGCCCACGCTTGTCGCGCACCAGCCAGGGCAGCGCTTCCGCGACGGTCTGCTCCTCGGTGACGCCTTCCGTCGGCAGCAGCACCATCTGGTCCATGTCGACGAATTGCCCGCACTTCACGCAGTTGAACGCGAACGGCGCCAGGTGCCCGCGTTCGCCCGTGCCGTAGTATTCCTGCCGGCAGTGCGGACAGCAGAACCGCACGCTGTTGACCACGAAATCGTACTGGCTGGGCAGAAACGGCTCCCCGCACTCGGGACACTGCCGCGAGGTGAGATTCCACAACCGGTAGTCACAGTTCCTGCAACGCATGTCCCGCCTTGTCCCTTGCCTCTTGGTCTGCCCTCAACCGCTATTCAGCAGGACGGGCCGGTCATTTCTCGCACCTGCCCGCCTGCTCAACCAGCGCCTTGCCACCTGGTCATGCGGCTCCCCAAGCTCAACGCCGGTAGCCCGCTCGATGCCACCATCCTCAATCTCTTATTCCCTTGTTCCTTCAATCCCTGCCGTCCAATACCCCTGACGACCACCCGGCCACCTCGTCCTTGATCTTGCCCCGGCCGAACCAGATCAGCAGAAACACCGGCCAGGCCGCGCCCCACAGGGCCACGAACGCCGCCTGCCCGAAGGCCATGGCCCCCGAGAGGTTGGCCGGCATCCCCCCGCCGCCCTGCATCTGCTGCATCGCCTCGAACATTGCCTTCTGCTGCCAGTAGGCGAAACCCGCGGACAGCAGCACCACCGGCAGGCGCAGCCAGGCATAGGTCACCAGCAGCCTCGCCCCCTGAGGCCGCCGCCCCAGCAGCCGGGCCCCGCCCACGATCAGCAGCACCGCCACCGCCAACACCAGCAGGCCGAGCACGATCGTCCCGGGCCGGGCGCGACGCAACACGTCCTGCATCGCCTCCATCTCCGGCATGGCGTTGGCTGGCATCATCGACAGAAACGCGTCGCTGACCAGCGACCCCACCACGCTCCACAGCCCCTGCAAACATCCCAGCGCCCCCAGCACGATGGCGATCACCCCGATCACCGTCGGCCAACTCGAAGGCCGCTGTGGATACTGCAACTGCCCGGCGTCCGTCGGCGGCGCCATCCGCGCGGGCCCCGGCGCCCCCGCGTTCCACGGCCCAGGGGCCGAAGGCTCGGACCCCGCAGGCGTTGAATTCGACTGCCCAGTGCTCGGTTGCCCAACACCCGGCTGCCCAGCGCTCGACTGCCCAGTGCTCGGGTGCCCGGTCCCTGGTTGCCCGAGGCCCGGTTGACCGGCGGCCGGCGGAGGCGCTCCGCCCGGATCGGGTTGTGTGCCGGCCGGATTAGGGGGCGGGGTGGGGCGGTCCGGTCGTGCGGGGTCGTTGCCGTAAGGTTGCACGGGGAGTCTCCCAAAAGAGCCTCGCAGATTCGGGTCAACGATTGTGCGCGCCGCCATCATAAGCCTTTTCCCGCCCCGGCCATAGCGGAATTCAAGACCTGGGGCACAGTTTCCATGCCGGCAGCCCCGGGCCGGTGCGGCGGCGGTTCAAGGGGGCATTGCCATTGCCGCGCTGCACAGCCAATCTCGATGCGTCGTCGGGGCCCGGTGTCAGGACTTGGCGGAGTCGAGCGCCGCCCTGTGAACGACGACGCCTGGGCGATGACCGCTGGCCCGGTGGCCGCCCCGGGGGACCCGTTCCGGGGGCTGATTCTGGCAAAGCACCACCACGATTTGAGTTTGTTGCATTTTCCTTGTGCGCGCCTTGGGGGGCAAAAACGCGGTTTCTGATAGCGCCCGTTGGGAAAATAGTGCGTTTCGATTCGTGTTCGATTTGGGTGCGTTTGGGTTCGTTTGGGTTAGTTTTGAGTTCGTGTGGGTTCGTTCGGGTTCGTTTTTCGGCGGCTTGGGCATGAACATTCTCCGCAGCCGGGCGTGGTTGGGTAAGTCCAATCGCGGATGCGGCTGGCCAATAGCGCCCGAATGGCCGATCGGCCGCCACGGAATCCACGGCGGTCCCGAGACCACGACCGAGCCGCCAGCCAACGCCCCCTGTTTGCCCCTGCTCACCTGTTCACCCGGTCAACGTTCACCGCACTTTCCTGTTCGGCTCCGCCTCCACCCTGAATAACGCGCAGGGTGATCCATCCAGGGCCCCTGGCGGGCCAAAAGCGCGGGAAAACAGGGGGAAGGGAGGGATTCCGCTGATGACCGCACAAGCGCGCGGATGGGTCGGATCGCTCAACGAGCAGGGGCCAGCGTTCATTCGCATTCTACTGCGGTAAAGCAGCGTGACGCGCGTCGCGCGGGGGCCGTCAGCCACTGCGCGGAGGTCCGGCCCGAGCCTCCCGAGGGCGTCGCGTTGCACTTGTTCGACGTGATAATTTTACCAATAAAAAAGCCTGACCCCGCAACTCCCCCTGACCCCGTAACTCCCCGACCCCCTAACTCCCCCCCTCGATCTCCTCGCACATAGACCCCGAGGTGTCCAGGACGAACACCACGTCAACTACGCCGCACTGGATCATCAGGGACTCGCACTCGTCCGGAATGGCGTTGGAATTGCAGTCGGGGGCCGACCCTGCGGCGGTTTCGAGGGTGTCGCTATAGCCGTTGGGTTGGCAATCCGGACATGCGTCCAAAAAGGGCAGGATGTACTGTGCGATGTTGGCCCCATACTCGTCGGTGGGGATGTACTCGCCGCCGGTCCGCGAGGCGTAGTTCTGCATGATGGCGCGGGTTTCCGGGCCGACGCCATCGGCGTTCACCAGGACTGCGAAAATGCGCACGCCGGCGCGAGCCGCCTCCACGGCGCGTAAATGGGCGTTCCTTCGATCCTCATCCGTGAAGTCGTCGTTGGTACATCCACCGGGTAGCGCGTCCGTGATCAAGAACGCATAGCGCGTGCACTCCGCGCGAAAGGGGACGTCAAAGCTCGGGGAGCCTGGACGGGGGCACTCGGTGTAGCCGAGCATGGCCCGCAGGGCTTCGTCGGACGCTTCGGGGATCTCGTTCCCGCCGCCGGTGACGATGGCCTGGAGGCCGTTGCTTACGGCGTCCAGGTCATCGGTCAGGGCTTCGACCACGAGTACGTCGTCGGCGAACCGGATCA
>NPIG01000016.1_pt1 | contig 231387 bp, 125 predicted proteins | sample 8637441 | NCBI WGS metagenome assembly NPIG01 (sample SAMN07420675, study PRJNA396082) | bioreactor metagenome | isolation source: sample BR6 brine-fed electro-methanogenic bioreactor BR | place: Japan: Kochi | collected 2016-06-14
CCGTCCTGGTCGTAGTCGAACCAGCCGTACTCGGCCGCGGCCACGAACTCGCCGTAGGGCTTGTACCAGTAGCGTTCGATCACCGCCCCGTTCATGGCCGTCAGGGCCGTTACGTTCCAGTTCGCGTCTTGATGCACGTAGGCCCAGCCGCGGTCCTTAACCCGCTGGCAGACGATCTCGTCGATATAGCGCGTGCCGTGTACCACCAGCAGCTCCACGTCGTCGGCCCCGTTGCGCACCTCGATGATCTGGTTACCATTGTACAGGTATGTGAACTCCCCATCCAAGTCCCCGGAATTGGTCACCTTCACCCTCCCTCATCGGTCGGCTTCAGTTCTGGATCCGTCGCCCCAGGCTGTCATTTCGATGCCGCGGGGACATTCATGGCCGGGCGGGAGCAGCGAACCACGCCTCCGATAAAACGGTCTAACCGAAACACGTCACGATCATGGCCACCGACTACATCCGAACATACGGATGAGCTCAGATAAGCCGAGATCGTTTTGACGCAGAAGGCGTCTCTCGCTTCCGTTATTCGCACCTAAAATCGTCTCCCAACCGCCCAAGCGCCGGCGAGCTATAACTGTTCCCCAATCGGGTACCTCCGCCTCGTTGGGGTTTTTATACTCGACTCGTGACGTCGCAGCCGCTTTAATCCGCTCCCATTCTTCGGCGCCAATCATCGTCCAGTTGCCATTTTCTAGATCACATGCGTAGTGGACAAGCGCCATATCCGTCATGTCTTGGAAATACCGCGGCCGTAATTCCACCGCCAGGATACAATCGTCAACGTACATCTGACCGATCTGCTTGGCATCTGTTTCAAGTTCTTGACGAAGCTCCCGACGTTTGCCGGTCGCTAGATCCAATACCGCAAACCTCGTATCTGGTAAGGGTAATGGCACATAGATCTCATCACTTTTCTCAGGCACGAGTCGACCGGTTCGCAACTTGAATTCTGTACTCCAGAGAACGGCGTGCTTCCCAGTCGGATTCATCGAGACCACTCCGCCAGCTTTGAAATAGCGGATTCCGCTCTGGTGAACACAGGCCAAGTATGGATAACCCAGATCCCGGACAAAGAGTGCTTCCGTCGTATGATGAACTTCCGCAAATCGTCCAGACTGGCATCCGCTCACGTAGATGCTAACTATCAGAATGAGACATCCCACGATGCCGTCTCGTCTACGATAATCAACAGCCAAGATTCACCTCCTAATGGACTGGCGTCGGCGCCACCCCTTGCCCGGCATATCCAGTGATACCAGTCGTTTCCACACCACACTGCTGAGCTGCCCACATAGCGGCAGAATTGGAGTTGACTAGGCAAAACAGATAGTCGCGGAATTTCGTCCCCATGATCCGTCCAAGACACTGACAAGGACTCTCCGCATCGGGATCGACGGTGTGGGACTGTGGGCCCGGCCCCCCATTTGGTGTTCCACCATCATCGCCGCTTCCTCCAATCCCCGAAATGCATCCACCCATTGAATCTGGATGCTCGCCCGAGGGCAGCGGCCCGTCGGGTCCATCGGGATCAATATCGCCGCATGGACACATTCCTATGAATCCGCATGGGCCCCATTCAGCAGTGCCGCTCACCCCGTCTTGGCCGTCCTGTTCAAACCAGACGTATAAGTGAACTCCGTCGGCCTTTACTTGCACCGTGCACGTTGCTACGTCTTCGCTGCTCGTGACGATTCTGACCGGTCGGCCTATTGGCGAGTATGCGTTGGGGAACCATGTGCGCGGCAGTCCTTTGAGTCCGGGTTGGTTGTATCTCCTAAGTGCGGGCCGATAGTGATACCCACTCGCCACATACGACCCAATTTCGGCGTCGTAGAGCAGGCCCTGGTGGGCGAAGGGGTTGCCCCGGCGGGTGCTGGGGGCCGCGGGGACCCGCTGGAGCTGCGTGTCGGCCGTCAGCGTGCTCACGTAGTCGCTGATGATGGCGTAGTCGGCCGAGTCCACGTCGCGATCGCCGTCGGCGTCCAGGCAGCGGCAGGCTTGGGTACTGTACGGGCAACCAATGAGCTGTTGGAATGGATCGAGATCGCTGCTGTCCACGTCGCCGTCCTGGTCGTAGTCGAACCAGCCGTACTCGGCCGCGGCGACGAACTCGCCGTAGGGCTTGTACCAGTAGCGTTCGATCACCGCCCCGTTCATGGCCGTCAGGGCCGTCACGTTCCAGTTCGCGTCTTGATGCACGTAGGCCCAGCCGCGGTCCTTGACCCGCTGGCAGACGATCTCGTCGATATAGCGCGTGCCATGCACCACCAGCAGCTCCACGTCGTCGGCCCCGTTGCGCACCTCGATGATCTGGTGGCCATTGTACAGGTACGTGAACTCCCCATCCAAGTCCCCGGACTTGGTCACCTTCACCCTCCCTCATCGGTCGGCTTCAGTCTGGATCCGCCGCCCCAGGCCGTCGTACTCGGCCGCGTGGACCTGGGCCCCGTCGACGTTATTCAGTCTCACTTGAACGAGGCGATTCGCACCCTTGACAAGGCGGCGTGTTCGGCAGCGTCCGCCGGTGCCCCGTTCATGGCAACAGCGGGAATGTGAGGAGGTGCGAAAGTGAGAAAGTGAGAAAGTGAGAAAGGACGCAGGGCGGGGTGCGGGGGATCGCGCCGGCGGTGTGATGGCGGCTCAGCGGTCTGATGTGGTGGACAGGCTCTGTGTTTGGAGCGATTGCCGCTCGGCGGGTGGCGATTGATGCAACCTTGGGGTGAAGTCCTGCCGACTTTCGGGCGCTCTTTCAGGTCACCGGGCGATCTTCGGGCGTTGTTTCAGGACCCCGGGCGACTTTCGGCGTGGCTTCAGGACATCCGCTGGTTTTCGGGCATTGTTTGTGGTCACCCGCCGATCTTCGGGCCTTCTTTTTCCGCCGGGCTTTTTTCCCTCGGGCTTTGCTCCTACGGGCCTTCCTTCGATTTTCGAGCTATCGTGCTTCGGGCTTGGTTTTTTGGGTTTTGTCTCATCGGGCTTTTTTTTCGACGGAGGATAAACATGCGCGCCGCGGGCGGTTGATTGGGCGGTGCGGCGGGCTCGGGGATGGGTCGCTCGGCGCAGTGGAAGCCCCGGGCGCGGGCCAGTTGGGGAAAGCCGTTGGCGATGGACCGGTGGGGATCGGAAAGGTACGCGGTCGCGCCGTCGGCCAGGCAGGCGGCGAGCAGGGCCAGGATCGGCTCATGGCTGCGGCGTTCGTAGAGGACGTCGGCGGCGACGACATGGTCGAAGCGGCGCGGCGGCGGGTGTCGCCAGTCGAGCAGTTCGATGCCGGCGGGCGTGACGCCGTTGAGGGCCGCGCTGGCGGCGACGAAGGCGAGGGCGTCGGCGTCGTAGTCGGTGATGGTGACGCGGCGGCCGGCCTGTGCGAGGGCGAGCCCGACGACGCCGAGACCGGCGCCGAGTTCGAGGACGGCGGCGCCGAGTTCGAGGACGGCGGCGCCGGGGGCAAGGACGGCGGCGCCGGGGGCAAGGATGGCGGCGCCGGGGGCAAAGGGCGCCTCGTCGAGCAGATGGCGGGCGAGGCGTTCACCGGCCGGCCAGCACTCCGCCCAGTAAGGCATGTATTCATCCTCTTCGAAGCGGCGGTGGACGTCGGGGTCGTCGAGCAGGCCGCCGGCGGCGCGGGGCACGAGCAGCCGGAGGGTATGGGGGCCGAAGCGGAACGCGCGTTCGGCAGCTTCGAAGCGACCGATCTTCATGGGGACGACTATACCGGGCAGGAGGCGGTTTGCGTAGACGCGTGGTTTGGCGCCGGTGGAGGACGATTGCTCGGTGTGTTGGTTGGTATTTGATCGACCCGCGCAGGGACGACCGATATAATGATGCAGGTGATGGAGCGTTTCTACGGCGGTCTGGCGATGGCACACGACACGGTAACGCTGGCACTGAACGGCGACGACGTCGAGCTTGCCCAGTTCGGCAAGGCGCTGCGTGCAATGGCGGCGCTGCTGGAAGGGCTGCGCGACGAGATTCCCCAAGGCAAGAGCGTCACGTTTCACGTGGACTCGCTGTCCGCCGGAAGCGCAGTGGCGACGGCGCGTTGCGTCGGTCCTGCGGAAGCCGTGACGGACCTGATCAAAAGGTACGAAGCGGCGGGACGGTCGTATCGTAATTCACGCACCTCGGGCGTTTCCCAGAAGGTGGACAAAGCGCTGGCGAACATTGTTTCGGTGCTCAACGGAAACATTCATTCGGTGAGGTTGGAGACGCTGGACGCCGACATCGAGATCGAGCGAAATCCCGCGGGGGACGGGGAGGCCGAGGAGCAACCGGGTCCGTCGGTCGGCACGGTGCAGGGGCGCATCGAGACGATCGCGCGGCGGCAGGGCTTGCGGTTCACGATTTACGAACTGCACACCGACAAGCCGGTCTCCTGTTACCTGGCTCAGGGTCATGAAGAGATTCTGCGCGAGGCGTGGGGTCGGCTGGCCATCGTTGCCGGCCTGGCCAGGCGCGACCCGCGTACGGACCGCATCACCACGCTGAGACAGGTGAGCGACGTGGAGATTATTCCGGAAGTGGCGCCGGAGGAATGCCTGGGTGTGATCGGCGCATACCGCCCCACGACGAACGAACCGCCAGAAGCGACCATCCGGCGACTGCGCGATGCGGACAACAACTAGAACCGTCTGCTGGGATGCGTGCACGTTCCTTTCGCTGATTGAGGAAACACCGGATCGCGTGCGGGACCTGCGCGCCGTGCTTCATGAGGCGATCGAGAAAGAGATCAGGCTGATCGCGTCATCGATCTGCATCACGGAGGTGGCCTTCAGCGCCGCGGAACGGGCCGGGGGGCTGTCGGAGGAGGTGGAGCGGAAGATTGCCAAGCTCTGGCTACTTGGCTCGCCGGTCCAGGTGGTGGACTATTCCCCGCTGATCGCAAGAAAGGCGCAGGTCCTTCTCCGGAAGAAGCTCGAGACGGGGCTGCATCTGAAACCGCTGGACGCCATCCACATCGCGACGGCGATGCAGGAGCGGGCCACCGAACTTCACACCTACGATCGCAGACTGTGGGCCTGGTCAGATCAGGTGGATCTCTCGATCAAAAACCCCATCCCCCACCAGATGCTCCTGGACGACCAGGAGAACATGCCGTAGCGGACGCATCGCCGCCCGCTGGAGAAGGGCCAAAGGCCAGACGGTCGTGGTTGCCGCGGGGTCAGGCGTTGTCGAGTTGTTGGAGGAGTCCGCGCATGGCGGGTCCGAGGTCGCGGCCCATGCCTTCGACGAGGCCCTCGGTCTGGGCGCAACCGGCTTTGAGGACGGTGCGGGCTTCTTCGGTCTCGCCCAGGTCGATGAGGACCTGGCCGAGGATGTGATAGGTCGCCAGGTGGCGGGGATCGCGCTGATTGGCGAAGCGGAGGTGCTCGGCGGCTTCGAGCAGGGCCTCGCGGCTGCCGTCCTCCTGCCAGAGTTGCTGGCCGAGTCCGAAGCGGCTGAGGGGGTCGTCGGGGTCGATTTCGACGAGTTTGCGAAAGCGGGCGATGTCCATGGGCATGGCGGTTCTCTCCGGAAGATCCGTTGTCGGCGACCGGGGCGCGGGGTCCACAGGGGTCGGTTGCCGGCCGTCGCGGGTCAGGGCTCGACGGACGGCGCGGCGCGGCGGGCCCAGTATTCGGCGAAGGCCTCGGCCACGACGGCGTTGCCGGCCGGCGTCCAATGGTGATCGTAGGTGTAATAGACGTAATCGCCAGCGGCGAGCGCGTCGCGGAGGGTGGTGGTGAGGCTGAAGAATTCGATGCCGCGTTCGGCACACCAGGCGGCGAGGACCTGCTCGCGGGCTTCGAGGCGATCGAAGAGCATGCGTTCGAAGGTCTCGGCGTCGGGGAGGTACTTGGCGCCCAGGGCGGCGAAGGCGCGGACCTTGTCCATGGGGAGGCGGTCGCGGACGAGGGGCAGGACGACGTGGGCCTTGGTCGGGGCGAAGGCGAGGATGAGTTCGATGCGGCGTTCCTGGCAGTAGGCCTGGAGGGCGGCGATCTGCTCGGCGGTGCGTCGCCAGGCGCCGCTGGAGGCGAAGTCGTCGGCCGACTGGCTGTGCTCGCGGAGGGCCTTGGGGCCGAAGGCGTAGGGATGCCCCGCGGGGCTGTCGGGGATCTGAAGGGGGAGCCAGGAGAAGAGTTCGGCGTGGCGGGGATCGGGGGCGGTGGCGGCGGTGCTGAAGAAGCGCACCATGAGGGCCTCCATGCCGGTGCGGAGGGGGGAAGTCTCGAAGTATTCCTCGAAGCGGTCGCCGAGGTCGGGGGGCGCGAGGTCCTCGCGGTCGATCTCGAAGTCGTTGCCCTCGTAGAGCAGGCAGATGACGGCGGCCGCGGTGACTTCGTCGCCATGCTGGGTGAGGGCGGCGAGGTAATGGCGCGGCGTGTACCCGGTCATGCCGAGGTTGTAGAGGGAGATGTCGGCCTGCTCGGCGAAGCGCACCGGCCAGGCCTGGTCGTCGGAGACGTTGCAGCCCTCGGTGAAGGAGTCGCCGAGGGCGATGACGTCGAAGGGCGGCTGGACGTCGCGGTTGCGGAAGCCGCGGGCATCGGCGGTGTAGCGGCAGTCGACGGGCGGGTGGCCGTCGGGCGCCAGCGCCAGGACCAGGCCGGTCTCGGGGCGATCGACGAAGGTGTAGTCGAGGGTGGTATTCGGCGGGCGGTGGTAGGCGAGGACGTCGTGCACGTAGGCCGGCGGGCGGGTCAGCCGAATGGCGAAATCCAGCAGGGCCAGACCGGGGAGCAAAAAGAGCACGACGGCGAGCACCTGGAACCAGCGTTTCTTGTAGGTTGCGAGGGTGCGGGCCTGGTCGATGTAGAGGCCCACGACGCTGAGGAGGGCGACGGCCATGATCCAGGTGAAGTGGGTGCGCGAGTAGCGGCCGAGGAGGATGGGCCGATCGCGGGCGACGAGGCGTTCGATGTCGCTCGTGGTCAGCCAGAGTGCGAGGTTGGCTGCGATCACGATGGCCAGGAAGATCTTTTGGCGCAGGTTCATCGATCGCCACCAGTTGGTCGGATTCATGGCGTTTTCTCTTTCGACAGGGTGGGCGCGGGCGACTCGAGAGGCACGACGCGCTGAATGGTCACTTCCCGACCTTCGTCGCGCTTGTGGCTGAAGGTCTCCCAGACCACGAGTTGTTTGCCGTTCCATTGCCTGACATAGCCGCCCATCTTGTCGCGCGGGGCGCCGAGGATGACGGTGATATCGCGCTCGTCCCAGTAGGCGTTCATGGTTTTTTCGCCGCGCATGACCGGGAGGATCTCGTTGTTGGCCAAGCCGTCGAGGTTGATGATCGTGTGGTCCGGCGTGTAGTACTGGACGATGCCGTTGTGCCAGCCGCCGAGGCGCTCGGACGGGTCGACGTGCTCCTCGATCCAGCGGGTGGCGAGCACGCCGAAGATCTGCATGGGCGAGCGGCCTCGCAGGGCGTCGATGCCGTAGATGACCAGCCCTTCGATGGCCACGAGCCAGACCAGCAGCGGCAGACAGGTGCGGGCGAGGTTCTGCAAGCGGCTGGTCGGCACGGAGGTGAGCAGCCAGTGGGCGCCGCCGGCGGTCATCAGCGTGATGCAGACCAGTGCCGGAACGTAGTACCAGGTGCGGGGCCGGTCGAGAAAGAGCGCGTAGGCCAGTCCGAGACCGATGGGGAAGACCCACAGAAGGTGCAGCAGCAGCTTCTGGGCGGTGGGATTGCGGCGGTCCGGGACGGCGAAGAGGGTCGGAAAAGCCGACACGACCCACTTAAAGCCGACGACCTTGAGGGCGCATTCGACGATGTACTGACCCCAGGTGCGCAGCGTGAGCAGAACGGCGGCGGTGACGCCGATTTCGGCGTTGAGCCCCTTGCGCCAGAGCATTTTGATTTCGCCGCTGCCCTGGGCGATCGAGCCGGTGTGCCGCCAGGCGTAATACCACCATCCGGCGAGGACGCCGACGGCGACGAGGCCCATGAGGGCGATCCCGAACAGGCGCAAGGGCATGGGCACATGCCGGGCGGCGACGGCGATGAGGATGGCGAGCAAGGGGAGGATGACGATGGCGTCCGTACGTCCGAGCAGCACCAGGCCGCCGCACAGGCCGATTCCCACCAGGTGGCCAATGTATGAGCCGGGAGCAGAGGGCTGTGCGAAGGTCTGAACGAAGGCGACCAGGCGCCAGAGCAGCAAGGCCAGGGCGGCGCCGTAGACGGCGCCTTCGAGCCCCACGCTGGCGGCCTGGAGGGCATGGGGATTGCTCCACCAGAGCAGCGCGGCGGCCACGGCGCCGACAGTCCCCCACCAGCGCCAGGCGGCCATACCGAGCAGCAGGCCGGTCAGAGCGAAGGCGCAGCCGTTGAGGATGATGGCGAGATTGACGAAGCCGTCGAGGGACGGGTCGAAGAGGCGATGGAGGCCGGCGAGGAGGAAGCCGTAGAGGGGATGCCAGCCGGTGGTGACGGTGACGCCGTCGGCGGTCGGGCCGTCGCCGGCGGCGATGTGGGCGGCGACGTTGAAGTAGTAATACGCGTCGTCGGAGAGGTGCCAGACGAGGAGCTCACGAGTGAGGGCAAGCAGGAAGACGGGAAATCCAACGGTCATGAGCACGGCGACCAGGACGAGAACAACGGTCGGAAGGCGGAGCTTGGCGGAGAGGGCGTCGCCGTCGCGCAGAATCGGCAAGTAGTCGTGCGACATCGGAGGCGGTCATCCATCGGGCCCAGGGGCGCACCCCGCGCCGAGGTGCGGGCGTTACGATAGACGACGTCGCGACGACGTCAAGGCGGGATGGTCGACGGCGGATGCGCTGCGATGGGCAATGCGCAAGCGGCGGCTCGATGGATCAGGCGTTGTCACCTTGTCGGCGGGCCTGGATGAAAGACCGGACGCAGAGCACCAGGAACACCAGGCAGAGCAGGACCATGGCCGTTTGGGCATAGCTGGCCACGGGGCGTTCGAGGTCTGCGCCGCCGAGCAAGCGGACCACGGCGATCAAGCCGGAGAACGCCCCGATGACGCCGAGGAGGGCCAGGCCGGCGGCGGCATGCATGACGTGCTTGCGGAGGTGGGGCCGGCGGGCGAGCGCTCCGAGCACGAGAAACAGCAGGCCGAAGGCGGCGGGGATGAGGGCGGTCAGGCTGGCCTGGCCGGTGCCGAAATATCCGCCGACGCCGAGGACGATGAGAATCACTCCCAGACCCATGGCAACCTGTGGCATCGCAGTCTTCCTTATCGCGGACATGTTGACGGGCCGGCGCCCGAGGCCGAACCGGATCCGCAGGGAGGATAGACCCCAGCGTTGCAAACGGCAACGCGGGGGCGGGAAAGTGAGAAGGTGGGAAGGTGCGAAGGTGAGAAAGTGAGAAAGGGAGTGACGAAGTGACGGAGTGACGGAGTGACGGAGAAGGGAGACACGGTGACAGGGTGAAAGGGCGCGTGCGGGAGCGGGGTTGCTGATCTTGCTGCTGGTGGGATGGGGAATTCTCTACATGCAGGGCCGGGCCGGAGTGTTATTCGTGCACTGTGCCGGACCGATGTTCGACCTCGCAGAACGACAGTCAAGGCGCTGACCGGCGCAGCCGATCAGATAGGCGACCAACGCCGCCCGACTCCCCCGCAGACACCACGACCGGCAGGACGCAAGGGACGCTTCCCAAGGCACTGGGAAACGATGCACTGGGAAACGATCGGATGAACGGCTTGGAGGCGCGGTCGACTGCCGGCGCGTCGCGAACATGCCTGGCTTGTGGAGTAGTGACATGCAGTTGCAGTCCCGACTGATGCTCTCAAAGACGCTGCTCACGGTGATTCCGCTGGCGACGGTCAGCGGGATCGTGTTGTGGCAGTCGAGCACGACGTTCGACGGTTTCTCCGCGCAGGCGGAAGCGGGGCTGACGACCGCGACGGAACGCGCCCGGGAAGGGCTGGTCGGGGCCGCGAAGAACGACCTGGACCACGTGGCGCTCAACGTGCACGCGATGTGCACCGCCGCACAGGACCTGGTGCAGAGCAAGGTAAACGCCGATCTGCGGGTCGCCCACGACCTGTTGCAACGCACGGGGCCGGTTCGCTTCCCGGCGGATCAGACGCCGGTCACGTGGGAGGCGGTGGATCAGTACACCAAGCAAGCGCGTCCCACTACGCTGCCCCGTTTTTACGTTGGCGACGTCTGGCTGGGTCAGAACGCCGACGGCGAGAAGCCGTCGCCCCTGGTGGACGAAGTCATGGCACTGACGGATGCGACGTGCACGATCTTTCAGCGGATGAATCCGCAGGGGGACATGCTGCGGGTCTGCACGAACGTGGCCAAGCTCGACGGCGACCGCGCGATCGGCACGTACATTCCGGCAGTGAATCCGAGCGGCGAGCCCAATCCGGTGATTGCAACGGTATTGCGCGGCGAAACGTTCCGCGGCCGAGCGTACGTGGTCAACGCGTGGTACGTGACCGCCTACGAGCCGATCGTCAGCGAGGCGGGCGAGGTCATCGGGGTATTATACGTGGGCGTCAAGGAAGAGTCCACGACGGCGCTTCGCGAGGCCATCACGTCGATCAAGCTGGGCGAGACCGGCTATGTGTACGTGCTCAACGCGAGGGGCGGCACGCGCGGACACTACGTGATATCAAAGGACGGGCAGCGCGACGGAGAGGATCTCTGGAAGGCGACTGACGCCGAGGGTCGGTTGTTTGTGCAGGAGATCTGCCAGACGGCGGCAAGGTTGCGGCCGGGCGAGTTGGCGGAGGTGCGGTACCCGTGGAAAAACCCAGGCGACGCCGCTCCGCGGGAGAAGATCGTCAAGCTGGCGTACTTTGCGCCGTGGGACTGGGTGATCGGCGCCGGTTCGTACGTGGATGAGTTTTATGCCAGCGTGCAGCGCATGGAGGAGTCATCGCGCGAGACGCTGGGGGGCCTGGCCGACACGCGGGATGCGAGCAAGCGGACGCTGCTGGCGTGGCTTGCGGGGGTGAGCACGGCGGCGTTGGCACTGGCGATTGCGGCCGGTCTGTTGATCAGTCGGGGTATTGCCAAGCCGCTCATGCGGATCATCCAGGGTTTGAGCAACGGGGCGGCGGAGGTCAACGACGCGGCGTCGCAGGTGGCGGACGTGTCGCAATCACTCGCCCAAGGGGCCAGCGAGCAGGCGTCGTCGTTGCAGGAATCGTCGGTGGCGCTGGAGGAGATGGCGGCGAGCACGCGGCAGAACGCGGAGCATGCGCGGCGGGCGACCGACCTGGCCAACGGTGCGCGCGACGCCGCGCAGGCGGGCAACGCCACGGTGGTGCGGCTCAACGAGGCGATGCGGGCGATCAACGACTCCTCGGAGAAGATCAGCAAGATCATCAAGGTCATCGAGAGCATCGCGTTTCAAACCAACCTGTTGGCGTTGAATGCCGCGGTGGAAGCGGCCCGGGCGGGCGAGCACGGCAAAGGTTTTGCAGTGGTGGCGGACGAAGTGCGCGGTCTGGCGCAGCGCGCCGCCCAGGCGGCCGGGGAAACGTCGACACTGATCAGCACGGCGGTGAGCAACGCGCGGGACGGTCACGAGGTGGCGGATGAAGTCACGGAGCGGCTGGCGGGCATCGTGGACGACGCCGCGCAGGTGGCGGACCTGATTGCACACATTCACACGGCGTCGGGGGAACAAACCCGCGGCGTGGACCAGTTGGTCTCGGGCGTGCAGCATGTGGACGGTTTGACGCAGCAATCGGCGGCGAGCGCCGAGGAATCGGCGGCGGCCGCGGAAGAACTTTCGGCCCAGGCGGACACGGTGCGCGGCATGGTTCAAGACCTGACGCGGATGGTCAACGGCGGGCAGGCGGCGCGGTAGGGCCGGCTTGCTTGCGTCGAGCCGGGCGGCCCGGAGCGGGTGGGGTCGCGGGCGCTTCAGCACCTGGATGGCGATGGCATCGACGGCGCAGGCGTGAGGCTGCCGTGGTGGGTCTTTCCGTCACGGGCATTTCTGTGGCTTTTCTATCGGACCTGCGTCCGCTTTGAGCGAACAGTGTCAAGTCGCGCTGCGCCTTGGCCGATCATTCCCTTCGATGCCGAAGAATTCGGCGATTCATCCAGGCAGCCGCACATGGATGGGAGGCATCCCCTCGCGGCCGCCGGCGATACCGGATTTCACACGCAAGGGCGCGCCCGGGTAACGCGCGCCGGAGTCTTGCGAACGGGCCACCCTCTAAATGGAGCAAGACCATGCGACTACAGACCCGCTTGATGCTCTCGAAGGTTCTTCTGGCCACCGTCCCCATCGTCGTGGTGGGAGGAATCGTGATGTGGCGGATCGGGGCGTCGTTCGACGATTTTTCGGCGAAGGCGGCCGATGGGTTGAAGGACGCGTCGGAACACGCCCGCGAGGCGCTGGTTGTATCGGCGAAGGAGGATCTCGCGCACGTGGCCCTGAGCGTCACCTCGATGTGCGCCACGGCGCAGGAACTGGTGCAGCAGAAGGTCGACGCCGATTTGCAGGTCGCCCACAACCTGCTCGAACACAGTGGAGCGGTGCGGCTGGCAAATGACAATCCGGTGCGTTGGGAGGCGGTCAACCAGTACACCCAGCAAGCCAAGGCGGTGGAACTGCCGCGCATGCTGGTCGGCGACGTCTGGTTGGGACAAAATGCGGATGCGCAAAGCCCCTCACCGCTGGTCGACGAGATGCACCGGCTGACGGGTACGACGTGCACAATATTCCAACGGATGAATCCGCAAGGCGACATGCTGCGGGTGTGTACGAACGTGGCCAAGGAGGACGGTTCACGGGCGATCGGCACGTACATCCCGGCGGTGAATCCCGACGGCCAACCGAATCCGGTGGTCACCTCGGTGCTCCGCAAGGAGACGTTCCGAGGGCGGGCGTTCGTGGTCAATGACTGGTACGTGACGGCGTACGAGCCGATCGTCGATGAGGCCGGTGAGGTGCAGGGCGTGCTGTACGTGGGCGTGAAAGAGGAGTCGGCCAAGGCGCTGCGCGAATCGGTCATGTCCCTGAAGCTCGGGAGCACGGGGTACGTTTACGTGCTGAATGCGAAGGGCGCGACCCGGGGCCACTACGTCATCTCCCAGAACGGCAAGCGCGACGGCGAGAACATCTGGCAGGCCAAGGACGCGGATGGGCGGCTGTTTATCCAGGATATCTGCAACACGGCCGTCAAGCTGGGGCCGGGAGAACTGGCGGAGGTGCGCTATCCGTGGAAAAACGCCGGTGACGACGCGGCGCGGGAGAAGGTCGTTAAGCTGGCGTATTTTGAACCGTGGGACTGGGTCATCGGCGCGGGGTCCTACGTGGACGAGTTTTACTCGGCGGTGAACGAGATGGAGGAGAAGTCCGAGCGCACGCTCGCCGCGCTGACCGATTCGGGGGACCAGGGCAAGCAGACGATGTCGATGTGGCTGGTAGGCACGGGCTTCGGCGCTTTGTGCGTGGCCGTGCTCGTCGGCGTCGTGCTGTCCCGGAGCATCGCCAAGCCGCTGACCCGCATCATCGCGGGATTGAGCGACGGCGCCACGGAAGTGACCGACGCGGCCGCCCAGGTCTCCAGCGTGTCGCAGGAGTTGGCCGAAGGCGCGAACGAGCAGGCGTCGGCGCTGGAAGAGACGGCCGCGGCGCTCCAGGAGATGGCATCGAGCACGAAACAGAACTCCGATCACGCCCGACGGGCGACGGAGCTGGCCAACGGGGCCCGCGATGCCGCGCGGGACGGCGACGAAACGGTGGTTCAACTCAACAAGGCGATGGAGGCGATCAACGCGTCGTCGGACCGGATCAGCAAGGTGATCCAGGTGATCGAGGATATTGCTTTCCAGACGAATCTGCTGGCGCTCAATGCGGCGGTGGAGGCGGCGCGGGCGGGCGAACACGGCAAGGGGTTCGCCGTGGTCGCGGACGAAGTGCGCGGGTTGGCCCAGCGGGCGGCGGAAGCCGCGCGGGAGACGACGACGTTGATCGATACGGCGGTCAGCAATGCCCACGAGGGGCGCACCATCGCAGGGGACGTGGCCCAGAAGCTGTCGGGCATCGTGGGGGACGCCACGCAGGTCGCGGACCTGATCAGCGAGATTCACCGGGCGTCGGACGAGCAGTCGCGCGGGGTGGACCAGATCGCCGCAGCCGTCCAGGAGGTGGACGGCGTGACGCAGCGTTCGGCCGCGAGCGCGGAGGAATCGGCGTCGGCGTCGGAGCAGCTCTCCGCCCAGGCCGAGACGGTGCGCGGGATGGTGCGCGAGTTGACCGGCATGGTGCTGGGCAATCAGACGGACAATTAATCAACTTCCCTGAAACCCCGCAACCCACCGGCGGATGGCGTGTTCACGCTCCAGACGCCGGTGTTTTTATGCGCGGCGCGGGGCGGCGGCGCCGGGCCTGGTCGCGGATATGTTGCCATTCCTGCTCAGCGCCGTTAAAGGAGGCGGGCGGGATCGGCGGCCGGATCGTCCGGCCGCGTCGGACGCAGACTTTTCGCGAGCGAGCCATCGGAATGCACAGAGGGTCGAAGAGCCGGTTTACCCAATGGGCCGGGACGCTGATGTTGGTGGTGGCGGCGGGCGGATCGACCGGCTGCCTGACGTTCGAGCAGCGTTGGGAAGACGCCCGGATCTACGACGTGCCGGCGGGCAGCATCCAGGGGCGCTGGCAAGGCGAATGGCGAAGCGACACGACGGATCGTCAGGGGCCGGTGCGGTGCATTCTCACGCCGGTCCGCGGCGGGCGGTATGAGGCGCGGTTCGATACGCGCTTCGCCCGGTTCGTTCCGCAGGAGCACCGGGTGATATTGGTCGGGGAGGAACGCGGCGGGCTGTGGCGCTTCCGCGGCGAGTCCAACCTGGGCTGGTGGACGGGTGGGGTCTACACGTATCAGGGGCAGGTGAGCCCGGATCGATTTTTCGCCACGTACACCTCGGCGCAGGACTCGGGCGAGATCGAGATGACCCGGCCGGCGTCGTAAGCGGCTCAGTGGCGGGACGAAACGACGCGGTGAAGAGGAACGAAGATGCAGCGGCCTTATGAGGAGATCTGCGCGGCGCTGTCGGCGGACGGGCCGCGGGCGACGCGGATGCGGCAGGTGGCGGACGTGCTGTGGGAGCGGTTGCACGGTCTGGGCGTTTCGTGGGTGGGGTTCTACCTGCCGGACGACGCGGGGCAGCTCGTGCTGGGGCCCAGCCGCGATCAGCCCGCGTGCTCGCCGATCGGGTTGCACGGGGCGTGCGGGCAAGCCTATACTCAGGCCGCCCCGCTCGTGGTCCGCGACGTGGCCGAGTTGGGGGAGAACTACGTTGCGTGCGATCCGCGCGACCGCAGCGAGGTGGTGATTCCCCTGATCGAGGGGAACGGGCAATGCTGGGGCGTGCTCGACCTCGACAGCCACGAACCGGGGGCGTTCGACGCGGGCGACGTGGCGGGGCTGGGCAGCGTGCTGCGGGCCGCGGGTCTGACCCGCGCGTGATCCCTTCGTCGGATGCGAGGAGAGCCATCATGTCCAGGACGCCAACACCGCAGATGGAAGATGAGCGCGAGTCGCGGGCCGCATCGACAGGTGGGTGGACGCCGCAGCGCGGGCTGGTGCGCGGATCCGCGGCGTGCCTGATTGCCGGGGCGATCCTGGGCGGGGCGTGGTGCGCGCTGGCGTGGCGGCGTCCCGACGTGGTGGTGTCGTACACCTACGACGACGTCGAGATCATGGCGATCATGGGCGCGCTGAGCGCGATTGTCACGTTCATGTGCTGCTGGATCCTGTTCGCCGTAATGCATCATTATTCGCAGATGGCGGGCGGGCTGTGCCCAGTCATCGTGATCGGGATCATGGCCGGGATCATCGTGGCCAAACAGCTCACGGTGGCGGCGACGCCGGGGGTGGATCTGCCGGACGGACCCGTGGTCGGCGGGGCCTGGCTGGCGCCCAAGATGTTTGTGATGTCGAACCTGGGAGCGTGGATCGGTCTGGCGGTTGGGGTTTACGCCTGCAAGGACGGCGAGTCGCCGCTGGAGCTGTTTCACTGACGCGATGGCCGATGACGCCGTTCCAAAGCGTGAAGGGGGTTTGCCGGGAGGCGTCGAGCGCGGGCTGCTCGATGATGCATTTCCTTATGTGCGCGTGCCCGGCGACGAGGGGTTGCTGATCATCCTGCCGGGGATCAACGACGCGCTGCAACCGGTGCACACGATGCCGCGGTTCTGGGCACGGTTTCGCCGCGGTCTGGGGGCAGGGCACACGCTGGTGGTGCTGGGGCGGCGGCGCGGGCTGGTCCGGGGGATCACGACCGGCGGGCTGGCGGAGGACTACGCGGGGGTGATCGGCCGGCACTTCGGCGCGGCCGACCTGCTGGGGTTGAGCATGGGGGGCATGATCGCCCAGCACCTGGCGGCCGATCATGCGGGACTGGTGCGTCGGCTGGTGCTGGCGGTGTGCGGGGCCCGGCCTGATGCGGCGAAGATGCAGATTTATGCACAGTGGCGCGCGTGGGCGGAATGCGGGAAGTGGCGCGAGGCCTACGCCGACATGATTGCGCGGACCTATGCCAACTGTCCCACGCTGTGCGCCGCGTCGTGGATGCGCACCTCGCCGCGGGCGGTGCAGCGGCGGGCGGTGGATCCGGGGGACTTTGTCGCCTGCCTGGACGCCTGCATGGCGCACGACGCCCGGGGCGTGTTGGGGCAGATCCAGGCCCGCACGCTCGTGCTCGGCGGCGACGACGACGCCTTGCTCGACGCGGCGCTGCTGGGCGAGCTGGCGGGGCAGGTCCGCGAAAGCCGCTGCCACGTGGTGGCCGGGGCGGGTCACGCGGTGTTCGAGCAGCGCCCCGCGGAGACGGCGGAATGCGTCGGCCGGTTTCTGGCGGGCCAATAGCGCGACCGGGCATCGCGCGGGGTTCACTTCGGAAGAATCCATCCCCAGTGCGCGAATTCCACAACGACTGAGCAGCGGCAGGCAGCGCGCGGGTTGCGCCGTTTATATCGGACGCGGGTTGGGGATTTCGCCCTGCTTGCCGGGTACTGGCCGATATCCCATACTTCGAAACAGTTGCACAAGCTTACCTGAAGTCTGGTTTTTGCGCCCTCGCGAGAGGGACCCGCCACGTGGGAGGGGGATGATTCATGCATTCTCGCATCCGTGCCGCGTCAGCGTTGCTGGCGCTGGCTTGCTGTATCGCCGCGCCCCTGCGCGCCGACGTCGCACCGTCCGAACGCACCGCCGACCTGCCGGACAGTTGGCTGGTGCTCTACAACGCGAACCTGGCCGAGAGCGTCGCGTGGAAGGACTGGTACATCGCCCAGTGGGGGATTCCACAAGAGAACACGCTGGGGCTCGACGTGCCGGCGGACGAGCGCATCCTGCGCGACACGTACCGCACGCAGATTTTCGACGCGGTCAACGCCCTGTTCGACCAGCAGCCGGCGCTGGAGTCGCGGGTGATGGGCATCCTGGTGGGCTACGGCGTACCGGGCTGTTATTACCTTGATGACGCCCACCCCATGCTGGGCGGCGGAGGCGGGTGGTCGGTGAGCAACAACCTTCAGGATCTCGCCCACGAGAACTGGTACAAGTGGACCAACCCGCTGGCGTTCGGGGCGTACTACCAGACGCCGTCGCCGCGGGTGACGAAGGCGGACCTGGGCGACGGCGTCTATATGTCGGCGCGGATCGACGCCCCCACGCTGGCACAAGCCAAGGCGCTCACGCAGCGGGCCCTGGCGATCACGAACAACCCGCAGGCCCTGCCCGATGACGAGTGGCTGTATTACGACTACGAGGACGTCGGGGCGCCCGGGGGCGATCGGTGGACGGGGTTGTATTACGCGGTGACCGACCCGGACGTGAACGACCCGCCGGAGAACCCGTGGCAAGTCTTCGACTCCGACACCGACGTGATGACCGGCTGCGCCATGCATTTCAGCTACTACCGGGTGAGCGGGTGGCAGAACGTGCCGTGGGACGCGGCGGCGCCGGGGTCGCGCATCCTGGGTTACGCACTGAACAGTTGGGGCGGCACGACGGTGCGGAGCACGACGGACCACGGCGGTCGATTCGTGCCCAACGCCCTGTTCGCCGGCGGATTTGCCGCGGCGATCGGATCGACGGCCGAGCCGTTTCTGGGCAACGAGCCGGACGCGAGCACGCTGGTCTGGTGCCTGGCGGACGGGCGGACGCTGGGGGAGGCCTTCTGCCACGCCAATCCGCGGGTGAACCACATGTGGGAGCTCGTCGGCGATCCGCTGCTGCGGGTGCCGCACTGGTTCGGCGCGGCGACGAACGCCGCGCCGGACGCGCCGGCGGCGCTGGGGCCGGCCCACTGCACGGACGGCGGGAGCCTGACGGGCAAGCGGCCGGTGCTTACCTTTTCCCAATCCGACCCGGACGGGGACGACGTCGCGTACCACATCCAGGTGGATGACAGCGCGGATTTTGGATCGCCCCTGATCGATTACACCTCGGCCCCACTGCCCGGCGGACCCGCGGCCTTCGCGGTCGGGCAAGCGCCGGCGGGCGGCGCGTATGCGGTGGGCGCGGCCGGCCAGCGGCTTTCGCCCGGGGCGTATTACTGGCGCGTGGCCAGCGAGGACGGCGCAGCGGCCGGGACCTGGTCCGGGACGTCCGGCGGCGACGCGGCGTTCGTGATCGTGGAGCCGACGGTCGGATTCGAGGTACAGAATATCGAGGTCGACGAGAGCGCGCTGCGGGCCGACCTTGTCGTTGTACTGGAATTCCCTTCCGACGAGCAGGTGACGGCGTCGTACGCCACGGCGGAAGACACCGCGACGGCGGATGTGGATTTTGAAACCAGTTCCGGCTTGCTGACGTTCGCTCCGGGCGAGGTGGCACGGCAAGTGACCATCTCGATCCTCACCGACGACGAGGTTGAAGCCGACGAGCAGTTGTTCGTGCAGCTTGCCAATGCTTTCAACGCGACGCCGGCTGACGCGTGGGATCGCGTCGCGCTGACGATCCGCGACGACGATGAGGACGGCGGGGCCGGCGGCGGTGGTGGCGGCGGCGGAGGGGGCGGCGGCGGTAGCCTGCCTGACGACGCGGATCGCGACGGCGTCATCGAGAAGTTCGACAACTGCCCAGCGACGTATAATCCGAGACAGCAGGACAGCGATGGTGACGGGCTCGGCGATGCGTGCGACGAATGTCCCAACGATCCGGACAAGCGGGATCCCGGCCTGTGCGGCTGCGGCGTCAGCGACGACGACCGGGACGGCGACGGCGTGGAGGACTGCTTCGACGGCTGCCCCGACGATCCGGACAAGATTGAGCCGGGCGCGTGCGGTTGCAATCAGCCCGAGTCCTGCCCTCCGGCCGGCGGCAACGACGACTCCGACGGTAAGAACCCGCTTGATCCGGCGGACGTCGACGTAGACGACTGGGAGAAGCTGCCGGTCGGCGATCTGGACCGGGAAGACCTGTCGGGGCCTGATGACGCTCCTGATCACCTGCTGACGCTTGACGATGAGGTCATCGAGGACGCGGGCGGAGACCGCACGTCCGAATCGAAATCGGTCGGGGACGCCGGCGGGGGCGCTTGCGGGGCCGGGGCCAATCTGGCGATGGCGACCCTGGCGATGGCCTTTGTATGTCTGCGGCTGATGCCGGCGGCGCGGCGGCGTTGACAGGAAGAGATCGTCCGAGGGGTGTGGAGACGGCAGGTTGGATCGCGCCCGGATCGGCGGCGAGCGGCGGACGGCGGACGGGCATTCCTGCCCACCACCGCAGACGGCAAAGGATGTAAATCTATGCCTTTGAGGGGATTACGATAGGAATGGAGACGAAGGGATTCGAACCCTCGACCTTCGCATTGCGAACGCGACGCTCTCCCAGCTGAGCTACGTCCCCGCTTGTAGGGCTACATATACCGTATTCCGATCGAGCGAGCAACCTTACGGCGCCGCCCGCTCGCCCCGGGTTTCACCCCGTCGGGAGGATCAGACCCGGGTGATGTGATCGGGATACTGGCGGGCGTATTCGGCGATGTTGTCGGCATACTTCTGCATGACCTCGGCCAGTAGTTCGGGCGTCTCGGAGCTGGTTTCGGGGTCGGCCATGGGCCCGTGCAGCTCGAGGCGGTAGTGGAAGTCGTCGTCGGAGACGATGAACCCCTGGAGGACCACTGCGCCGCACCGCAAGGCGATCTGGAGGGTGCCGGTGAGGAAGGGCCTCTCGCCGCCGAAGATCCGGACCGGGACGGTGCGCAGCCGATCGTCGCGCACGCGCGTCACGTCGAGCGCGCTACCCAGCGCGTAGTTGTCTTTGAACAACCGGTAGATCTGCCGGGTGAAATCACCGCTGTAGAGGATGCGGGTCTTGTAGAGTTCCGGGTGCTTTTCCGCCCAGAGGGCGTGGATGTACTTGCGGAGGGGCCCCTCGTGGGGATCGCGGATCCCGCCGACGCGATAGCCCATCAGGGCCATGGTCAGGCCGGTGACATGGTGGGCCCCATGATGGCAGAGCATGACGTAGACGCCCTTTCCCCGGGCCAGCCCCTCGTCCATCAGGCGCCGATTCACGATGCTGAAACGCTGCCGGACGGCTTCCGGCGGCAATAGATCGCAGACCAGGTAGAACGCTTTGTCGCAGCGTTGCCGCATGAAGTGGGCCCGCACGGCCCGTCGGCGGTCCTTGCCGCCCAGCTCCCGGCCGTACACCGTCTTGAGCAGACGCTTCACCCGGCGGCGGCGTTTGTAGTTGATGAGGTACTCCAGGGTCCCGAAAGCTTGGCAGGTGCGGTACAGGCCGTGGATCCCGGCGACGGCGACCAAGGCCCGCAGCATAACCCGTACGGAGCTGAAGCTGATCCTGTCCCAGAAGCTGAGATCAGCGGCCGCGGCGTGGGTGCGTTCGGCCGGCGTCGGGAGGGTCAAGCTCGAGGGCGTATCACTCATGGGAGCGGGAATATAGCCGCTATCGGGGGTTCTTGCACGCTCGCGCTCCGGGTCGCCAGAGGCGGCGGAGGGGCGTCTGGCGAGCACGATGCGGATGGCGGGTGGGCCGGTCTACGTGCACAACAATCAGGGCGAGGCCAGCGAGAAAGACGAGGGCGGCGAGCCCGCAGACGAGCGCCCACGTGCCGTAGACAACCCGCGACGTGGCGAGAAACATGAGCAGACTCACCACGCCGGCCGTCAGGGCGGCGATGGCGAATCCGCAACCGGCGACCACCACCGGTGGCGACGGCAGGAAGCGGCGTCCCCAGGCGGAGGCCAGGCAATCACGGCAACGGGCCCGGCCGTCGAGCCCGCGGCGCGTGGGCCCCGGACGCCGGCAACAGGCGCATTCGCCGTGGGTCTCGCCCGCGTCGCAGGCATCGAGCCAGGTTCTGAGGGTGTGATAGGCGTGGGAGATGCGGCGAAAGCGTCGGAAGCTGTCGGCGCTGGCGTGGTTGCGATCGGGGTGATGGAGGAAAGCCAGTCGCCGGTAGCGGGTGCGGACCTGGTCGCGGCCCGCGTCGGGCGGGAGTCCGAGAACGGCGAAGGCCTGCCGGGGCGTCAAGCGTCGGCCGCCGGGGAGGTCGTCGGGTGGGATGTCGTGGTGTTCGGTGGGCATGTTCGGTGGATCTCCATCCCGAATTCCGCTGCGTTGCCCCGCGTTGCGGGATTGTAGGCAGGTTAAGCCCCACAGGCCGGGAGGCCAAATGCCGCCGGTTGCGACGGGCAGGCTACAGCAGGGCCAAGATCGGAAAGTCCGACTGCGATCGCAATGCGCCGTGTGGCGGGTACGCGGCGTCTGAAGGTTGAAGATCCACCGTAAGAATATGTCAGGAGAGCGGTGCGCCCCGGGACCATTATGAAACTGCTTTCGGGTTGGAATATCCCCCCTACCGGCGGTGTGGTAGACTGGGAGTGGATGGTCGACAGCACCGGCCGGCTACGGCACGGCGCCGCAGCCACGCGTCGGCGCGAGGAGGATACACCATGACGGCGACAGTGCTCATGGCGGCCGGGACCGGGATGCTCAGCGCCCTGCCGTCGCTGACCGGTTTGTACGTGGCGTGTCTGATCATCGGCGGCGGGTTGCTGGTGATTTCGACGGCATTCGGCGGCGATCACGACTCCGATGTCGACGTCGGCGGGCGCGTCGAACTGGGCAGTCATCCGGACGTCGAGTTGGCCGGGGGCGCGACCGCGCTCGACGCCGACGCCGATCTGGACGTGGGCGGAATGGCTGCGGACCATGCGGGCGGCGCCGTGGAGTTGCATCACGCGGACGCCGGGGCGAGCCCCCTGTCGCTGTCCGACTGGTTCTCCATGCGGTTCGTGGTGTACTTCACGGCCGTCTTCGGATTCATGGGCACGGTGCTGAGCTACGTCACCGACCTGGCGGCGAGCTGGACGCTGGCGATTGCGGTGGGGACGGGTCTGGTCTGCGGCCAGGGGGTGCACCAGGCGATTCGGGCGCTGGGCCGCTCGGGCGGCAACAGCGAAGTGGGGCCTGAAGATTTTCTCAAGAAGCCGGCGCGGGTGACGGTGGCGGTGCGTCCCCCCGCCCGCGGCGAGGTGGGGGTGCTCGTCGGCAACCGCGAGCTGTTTTTGCCGGCGATCGCCCAGCGGCCGGACGATGCATTCGCCACCGGCGACCAAGTCATCATTACCGAATACACCGGCGGGATGGCGGTGGTGGTTTCCCGCAAGGAATACGAATTCGTCAACCCCTCATAGGCCTGGAAAGGAGACTGGGATGAACACGTTTGCGTTGCTCGCGGCCGGGGAATTGCCGGCCGGCATCCTGATCGGCGGTTTTTTCCTGTTCCTCATCGTCGCTTTTTTGGTGCTGGTCGCCAAGATCATGGTGGTGGGCAACCCCAGCGAGATGCTGGTGATCAGCGGCAAGACGGCCAGCATGACCGAGGGCTACCGCACGCTGATCGGCGGGCGCACGCTGGTGTGGCCCATACTCGAGAAGGTCTCCAAGCTGAGCCTGCGCAACATGCAGGTGGGCCTGGAGGTGAAGGCCCAGGCCGGCGGCGGCACGATGATCCCCATCATGGTCACCGGCGTGGCCAACGTGAAGGTCTCCAGCGAGCCCAACGTCCGGGGCAACGCGATCGAGCGGTTTCTCGATCAGCCGCAGGTGGAAATGCAGCGCGTCGCCCGGGAGACGCTGGAGGGCGGTCTGCGCGCGGTGATCGGCAAGATGACGCCGGAGGAGATCGTCGAGGACCGCGACAAGTTCGTCGCCACGGTGATGAACGAGGTGAACGACGACTTCCGCAAGCTCGGTCTGGTCATCGACAGCGTCAACATCCAGAACGTGCACGACGAGGACCAGTACCTCGAGTCGATCGCCCGGAAGGCGTCGGCCGAGGTCCGCGCCCAGGCCCGCCAGTACGAGGCCCAGCGCAAAGCCGAAGCCGATATCAAGGAAGCGGAAGCCGATGCCTCTGCCCGCCAAGCCCAAGCGGAGCGTGACGCCGAGGCGAAGACGGCCGAGGCGATGGGACGCCAGAAGGCCGAGCAGGCGCGGCTCACCGCGGACAAGGCCATTGCCGAGTCCGACAACGAACTGCGGATCCGCAAAGCGGAGCTGGCCCGGGAAGCGGCCGTCAAGGAAGCCGAGCGCAACCGCGCCGCGGCGGAGGCCGAGCAGGCCCGGCTCGAGGCCACCGAGGTCGCCCAGGCCCGCGCCGCCCGCGACGTGTCCAAGGCCGAAGCCGAGGGCAAGGCCGCGTCCATTCTTGAAGAGGGCAAGGCCCGGGCGGCGGCGATCGAGCAGATCGGTCTCGCCATTCAGAAGAACCCCGAGGCGCTGAAGGTCATGCTGGTGGAGATGATGCCCCACGTGGTCGACGAGTTGACCAAGACGATCGCGGGCGTGCAGCTCGGCGACGTGACGGTGATCGACGGCGGCCAGGGGACGGCGATTTCCGGCGCCGCGATGGGCAAAGCCCGCATGCTGTCGGAGTCGCTGGCGACGCTCCAGAGCGTGCTGGGCATTGATCTGCGCGACGTAACCCAGGCCATCGCCGGCAACATCGTGGGCAAAAACCGCATCGACGGGCGGGCGGACAGCTTGACGGACGACCTGCCGGTGAACTGAGAAGGCGAAAAAGTGCGAACGTGCGAACGTGCGAAAGTGGGAAAGTGGGAAAGTGAGAAAGTGAGAACGGTTAAGCGCGATCGCTAACCGGAAGGCGTACGGCATCGATGACTGCGGCGCGGACCGATTCTCCGGTCCGCGCCTTTTCTCTGCGCGGGTCCAGCCCCCGATGCTCGAGCGCCTCAGCCGGAGCCAGCCCCGGATGTGTCCAGAACCCGTGCATGTGTCCAGACCCCGTGCATATGTCCGGACCCCGTGCACATGGCCAGACCCCGTGCACATGCACGGCACGCACCGGTTCCTGGCAACAGGTGAACCGGCCCGTGTCGCCCCGCCTACAAAAAACGACAGTCGATCGACGGCTCCGCGCCAAACATCCCGCATATCCGGGCACCACCGCCCCTCAAGGTCATGCGGCCCCAACCGGATGTGCGATCTGCCTCGCTTCATCGAGGCTGGATGAGAAAGGAGTCACCCGAAATGAACGGTCTGCAACGGCTTCCCGGTGTACTCGTCCTGTTAGGGCTGCTCGCTTTGCCAGTCCCGGCGCATGCGCGTGACGCAACCACGCCGCCAGCATCGTCGGGCGACCTGGTGGCCGCCGCGATGGCGGCAGACGACTTGCAGACCCTCGTGAGGGCAGTCCAGGCCGCCGAACTGGTCGACGTGCTTCAGTCACCCGGACCATTCACGGTTTTCGCGCCGACCGACGCCGCGTTTGCCGACCTGCCCGCCGCTAAACGCGAGCAACTCTTGCAGGATCCAGATCGGCTCAAGGCCGTGCTCCTCCACCATGTTGTGTCGGGAAGACTGTATGCCGATGAGGTCGTCCAACGCACAGATGCGCAGACAGCCCTGGGACAGGCTCTTCGCTTTGAAGTTTCCGACCAGGTACGGGTTAACGGCGCGGCCATCATCCAGGCGGACATCGCTGCCGACAACGGCATCATTCACGTGATCGATCGCGTGTTGCTTCCTGAGCGCGACATCGTTGAGGTGGCCCGTGAAGCGGGGAACTTTCGGTCCTTGCTGATGGCTCTCGAAGTCACCGGAATGACCCAGACGCTGCGGGAGAGCGGGCCTTTCACCGTTTTCGCACCGACCGACGGGGCATTCGAGCAACTGCCTCGCGGAGTCGTCGATGCCCTGTTGCAGGACACCGACCGACTTTCCGCGGTCCTCTCTTATCACGTGGTTGCCGGCCAGATCCCGGCTGCGGAACTTGCGCAGCGGCGCGAACTCAAGACCGTCGGTGGGCAGCCCGTGGAGATCGACGGGGCCGCCGAGATTACGGTAGCCGGGGCCGCGCTTGGGCGCACCGATATTCCCGCCACCAACGGCATCATCCACGTCATCGACACGGTGCTGCTTCCACCGGGCATGGCAATCGACAACCCTGGGGATCCTATCGAGCGGAGCATCGCCCTGGCCATCGAACTCGGCGCGCCACTGTTCAACGATGGCAGTCCGGAAGCCTGCCTGGCCGTGTACGAAGTGACCGCCGCAACGCTGCTGGAACTGGGGGGCGGACAGTTGGCGGGGCCCGCGCGGAAGCGACTCGAAGACGGGCTCAATGCCGCACGCCGGGCCGACAACGCCCGGTCGGGCGCCTGGGCCCTGCGACGTGCTTTTGACGACGTTTTGGCGATGCGGCGCGACGCGACGACGATGCGGCCATTGCGAGATGCCGATGATCAGCGCGGCAACGCGCGCGGAGGCGGCGATCGCGCGGCAACCGTGACCTTGACCGAGGGCGCGTTCCGCTGGGGCAGTTGTCGGGTGACCACGCCGCTCCCGAAAGGGTATCCCGCGCCGACGCCGCCCGGCGCCATCGAGGTGAAGCGCTACCCGCAGGTGCGTCGGGCGGAGTTCACAGGCACCGTCGCCCCGGACGCCGGGATGAACCTGGCCTTCTTCCCTCTCTTCAACCACATCAAGCGGCGCGGGATTGCCATGACCGCGCCGGTGGAGATGGACTATGCCGGGTTCGAAGCGGGCGATCCGGAAGCGGGCGATCAGGAAGCGGCCGGCGCCTGGACCATGTCTTTTCTCTACCGCACGCCTGACCAGGGTCCGGCCGGCATCGACGCCGCGGACGAGCGTGTTCGGGTGGTCGATACCACGCCGGTCACGGTACTGGCCCTCGGGGTGCGCGGCGCCCACCGCCGGGACGATGTCGCCCGGGGTTTGGCCCAGCTCCAGGACTGGCTTGCGCAGCAATCCCAGTGGGAGATCGCCGGGGATCCCCGCGCGTTGTTCTACAACGGACCCCAGGTGCCGGTGGAGGATCAGTGGTCCGAGGTGCAGCTACCCATTCGACGCCTTTAGCCGGGCCCGCGCCAGCGCGAACCCGGACCATCCGCACGCTGCCCCAGGGCAGCGGCGGACCCGGCAGCATTGCTAGCCGAGTTTCTCGTACTGCTCGACGCTGGCGCCGTCGAGGCAGGCGGTGATGATGTCGTGGCCGGTCTTGGCCAGTTCGGCGTCCTGGAATTTCTTGAGCTGCTGGTGGAAGAAGGCCGTGAGGATTTCGGCGCCGGCGTCGTAGCCTGCTTCGCCGACCTCGGGCTGGCTGGCGACGTTGAAGAACCACGTGCCGATGATCTGCCCCTCGACCTGGATCTTCGCCCGGTGATAGCCGAGCAGCGGGCAGCGGGCGGGCAGCAGGTCGCCGGGCTTCCATGGGGCCGAGCCGCGGCGGGCGAGGTATTCGCGGGCCACCCACTGCGGCGCGAAGCCCACCTCCCAGCAGCCGATGTGCTGGTTGGGGATCAGCACGAAAGAGGTCGAACGCGTGCTGAGAATCTGGTCGAGCAGGATGTTCGCCTGATCGACCCGCCGGCCGGTGGCGAAAGGCCAGTACGAACCCACGCCCTCCGAAGACATTCCGCCGGTGTCGACGATGGACGGGTTGGCGTGACCGCGGGGCGCCACCAGCCGCCAAAGCCACGCCAGCGCCGGCGGCAGCACGTGGAACAGCCCGATGATGCCGTAGGTCGGCTTTTCGCGGGTGCACGGCGGACAGCGCACGCCGAAGCTGCGGATGTCGACCGTCACCGGCTCATTGACGATGTTGGGCACGTACTCGCGCGGCACCACCACGCGGGGGTTGGGGCAGGGCTTGCCGGGGGCGTCCTGGATGTGCTCCCAGATCAGGGCGGTGGCGCCGGGCGTGGCGTCGATATTCAAGAACAGCATCGGCCCGGGCGGGGTCACGATCAGGCCTTCGAGGTGCGGGTCGGTTCCGTAGCGGTCGATGTGGTTCACCCGGATAAACCAGGCGCGCTCGGCGTCGATGAGGGTGAGTTTGCGCCGGGCCGCGTCGCCGTGCTGCAACTCGGAGTGGCACAGGGCCATGTCGTCGGTGACGGGGTGAAGCTCGCAGCCGCGGGGCAAGACCAGGTAGCGCCGATCTCCGGACACGACGTTCTTGCCGAGCAGGAGGCGGCCATCGGGCTCGCGGTGCATCTGCTCGAGCATTTCGCTCTTGCCGCCGCCGGAAGCGCCCTCGTGCATGATGGTGGTGACGTTGTCGTAGGGGGTGATGACCTGCACGGTCGAGCAGTGGGCGGTGGTCCAGCGTTTCTCGTCGCGTTCGCCGCGGGTGAGCAGCATGCCGTAGACGCCCTTTTTGGCCGACGGTCCGGGATAGAGATTGTAGCTGAACAGTTCGTGGAGGTCGGTGTCTTCGAAGCGGCGGTTGTGCACGACGACCTGCCGGCCGGCAAAGTGGGTGTGGCGAAACGGCGGCGCGACGTAGACGATCGCGTCGTGGTAGTAGTCTTTGCCGGCCGCTTGCACCTCTTCGAGCGGGGTGATGCCCTGGAGCATGGCCAGGCCGAGGGCGAAGAAGGCCGCGTTGGCCGGGCAGATCGCGACGCCGTGCATGTACTTGCCGGGCAGGCCTGTTTCGAAGAAGAAGACGGCGATCGGCTGGGTCTTGAGCCAGGCGAGGGTTTCCTGGCGGATGGGTTCGAACTCCTGGTTGAAGCGCTGCGCAAAGGTCGGTTTGTCGGTGGCCTCCTTGTCGCCGATCAGCATGCAGTCGGGATCGCGGCGACGCATCTCGGGCTCGATGTAGTTCGCGGCCACGCCGTTGCGCACGCGGGCGACGCGGGCCTCGGGCACGAATCCCCGGCCGGGAACGTCATAGCCCACGACGTATTCGCCGCGGGCGTCGACCTGATCGTCGGGCACGGCGAGCTTGACCAGTTCGGCGACGGAGCCGACGAGGGTGAGTCGGCCTGCGGCCTCAGCGGCCTCGAGCACCGCCATGGCGGAGTGGGAAAGGGTCAGTTCGGGAAGCGCGGAAATCGGCATCGGCGGGGTCTCCTCCAGCAACAGCGGAACACGGCGGCGAATCTGACGGGCATTCTATCGAAACGGGCGTGGACGACCACGCTCGGAACCCGGCCTATCCGGCCCCCTGCCGGCCCGGATCACCCGCCGCTCAATCGCCGGATCGCCTGGTTTCGGCCACTGGCGCCCCGTCGGCGGAGGCGACGCAGCGGTCCAGGAACGCGAGGACGCGTTCGCGGCCGCCGGGTATTTCGCCGGTGAGGGCCTCGGTGTGGTCGCTGTCGGGGATGAGCCAGAGCTGCTTGGGTTCGCCGGCCGCGTCGTACAGGGCCACCGTCTGGCGGAAATCCACGATGCGGTCGGCGTCGCCGCAGATGAAGAGCTTGGGAACGGGCGGCAGGTCGCCGACCACGTCGATCGGCGAGAGGTCGTCGCTGACCAGGAAGCGGGCGATCAGCGGGGATGCACCCCAGGTCCACCAGCAACGTTGGGTGACGAACCGGGCCTCGCGGCGGTAGCTGGAGAAGGCGCCGTCCACCACCAGGCCGGCAACGTCGTGATCGTCGCGAGCCAAGGCGACGATGGCGGCCGACCCGCCCAGCGACTGGCCCACCACGCAGATGCGTTGGGGATCCACGTCGGCGCGTGTGCGGGCGTAGCGCAAGGCGGCGGTTACATCGGCGATGGCGCCGTCGCGGGTCACCCGCCCCTGCGACCGCCCGTAGCCCTGGTAATCGAAGCAGAGCACGTTCCAGCCCGCCGCGGGCAGCCAGTCGACGAAGCGAAAGTGGGCGGTGATGTTGCCGGCGTTGCCGTGACAGTGAACGATGGTCCCGCGGGCATTGGGTGTAGGGAAAAACCAGGCGTGCAGGCGCTTGCCGTTGGCGGAAGGAAAGGTCACATCCTCGCAGCGCAGGCCGTAGTTAGCCGGATCGTCGTAGACGACCCGCGTGGGATGGTAGAATGCCCCGTCGGCCAGCCCCATGTCGTACTCCGCGCGTCGCTGCCGGCACCCTGCCGCGCCAAGCACGGCCAGCAAGATGATCGCCGTCACACAGGACCGCCCGGCGCGGGGCCCCGCATCGAGACGTTTTGTGTGCCGCGCGCGCATGGGTCCTGGCTCTACTGCTCGGTCCCGAGGAGATGCGAGCTTAGCCGACGCATGCACCGGGCACAAATGGGCGTGAACCGCCGGGGCCGCACCGGCCGGGAGGATCACTCCGTGACGCGCTTGGCCGTCTGCTCGATGCCGCCCTGATGGAGCACGAGTTTGTCGACCGCGCCGGAATCGCCGCGTTTGAAGGTGATCTCGGCATCGACGTCGCGGTAGAAGAACCGGTCGGGCGACGCCGGCCAGATCGGCAGCGGCGCCTGGCCCGGCGCCTGGATGAAAAGGGTTCCGTTTTCCAGCGTGACCTCGAAGACCGTCACCGGGCTGAGGGCGTAGCGGCCGATGCAGGCGCGGAGGTCGCGGAGATCGACCTTGGTCGCCTGGCGGACTTCGCGGAGGGGGCGCGTTTCGTCGAGCAGATGCCAGCCCACGTCGTCCGCGCTGTAGCACCCGTTGGATAATACCACAACGCCGAATCGCCGGGCGCGATCGAAGCCGACGAAGCTGCGATAGCCGCCGGTGCCGCCGTTGTGCCAGTACAGCGCCCGCTCGCCGCGGGTGGACAGGTGCCAGCCGAGGGTGACGGTCATGTCTGCGCCGGCGGGCGCTTCCTGGCCGCGATCGAGCGTGAGGCGGATCGCCTCGGCCAGGGGCGTCTGGTCCGGATCCAGTTGGGCCTGGACGAACCGGGCCATATCGGCGGCGGTCGAGCGCAACGCGCCGCACCCGGCCAGCGCCTGGAAATCCCAGGAGGGCGTGAGGCGGGGTCCGTGGTGGCCTTTGGCGAGCCGGGCGACCTGGTCCCGATCCGGGGAACAGGTCGTGTCGTGCAGGCCCAGTGGACGGCAGATGCGCCGCTCGATCAATGTGCAGTAGGACGTATTCGCATTGCGGGCGAGCAGTTCGCCGAGCAGGCCGCATCCGAGGTTGGAGTAGGCGTATTGTGAGCCCGGGGTCCGCGACAAGGGATAACCCCCCAGAAACGCGAAGAGGCGATCGGCCGGGTAGTCGGCGTAGGGGTTGTGGGGATCCTGGGGCGCGAAGTTGCCCGGCATACGCGGCAGGCCGGAGGTGTGCTGGGCGAGTTGGCGGAGGGTGATGCCCTGGTTCTGGTGCTGCGGCGGCGCGGAACCGGTCGGCCAGTACCGGGCCAGGGGGTCATCGAGCGCGACCGCGTCGCGGGCGGCCATCTCGGCGAGCGCCAGGGCGGTGAAGACCTTGGTGATGGATCCGATTTCGTAGAACGTCTGGGCGTCCACGGGCGTGGGGTCGTCGACGGCGCGCACGCCGTGATGGTAAAACGTCATCCCGTCGCCGTGGATCAGGGCCACCGACATTCCGGTGGCCAGGCCGTTGTCCACCCGGTCGCGGAGAATTGCGGGCACGTCGTCGGCCGGCTGCGTTTGCGGTGCGGCCATGAGTGTTGCCAGCAGTGCGCTGATGGTTGCAAGGTGCATGGTGAAACCCCTTGGAGGTCAGAATGATCCGTAGCCGCGTGATCGGCTTTGAGCATAGCATGCCTGGGCGCGGGGTGTGCAATGGAGCGTGGATAGTTGTCGCGGTTTGTGGGGACGGAAGAGGCGGCGGGCTGCGGAGCGGGCTTACGGCACGATGTCCACGTCGGCAACGTCGTTGAGATCCCAGTCGACCGCGAGTCTTTCGCGCATCTTCGTCGACCACTCGCAGTGCAGGTCCTGGAAGAGGTAGTTGGTGCCGCCGTAGTGGCGGTCGGAGAAGCGGTTGCCGTCGCGGCCGGTGGGTCCGGCCTCATTGGCCTCGCCCGCGTCGATGTAGCTGCAATCGTCGCCTTCGTGGAGGGCTTCGAGGTCGCCGTCGCCGCGGTAGGAGGCGTCGTTGGCGTCGCCGATGAGGATCTTTTTGGGGCTGATGGAACCCCGGCTGATGCTGGCCGTCGGACGGGGGCCGCTGGTCAGGTCAAAGGTGCGGTCATCGTGGAGGGCGTAGGTGCCGGATGCCCAGAACGGCAGGTAGACGCGGTAGTGCCCGGCGTTGATGCCGCGGTCGCCGCTGGCTTTGCAGATGAAGTATTCCGCCCACTTCTCAGCGTCCACGTTGCGCTGCGCGGGGAAATCGATGGTGTGACCCTGGCCTTCGAAGGGGTAGACCTCTTCGCGATAGACGAACTCGAAGAGGATCTCCATCCAGCCGTAGCGCACCGCCGCCTGGTGGGTGTTGCAGGGGCCGGGGCTCCACTCGGCCGGGGGCAGGTAGTCGTCGCTGACGTTTTCGTAGGCGGCGATGGCCTTGCCGAACTCGCTGAGACGGGCGAGGCAGTGCACGCTCTTGCTCTGGTCGCGGGCCCGGCTCAGCGACGGCAGCAGGATCGACATCAAGAGGGCGATGATCGAGATGACCACGAGCAACTCGATCAGGGTGAAACCGGCACGGCGCGCGGGCAGGTGTCGAGGGTGGACGCGAATGGCTTGCACTCCCGGACGAGGGTCGAGACTCCGGATCAGCTACGTAGAATCTTAGTACCCCGAACCGGCCGAATCAACGGCGAGGCAGTCTTTGTGGGCGGCCGGGAGGCTAGCGGGTGTGGCGCTCGTCGCTCAAACCGGGCCAATCGTCCGTGCGGAAGGGGCTGGCGGGCAGTCCGGCGCGGTTGTACAGGTTGCAACCTTCCGGATTCGTTGACCAGGCGTAGCGAACGGCCAGGGGGTTGGGAACCTCCGGGTGGTGGACCACCACGGTGTCGCCGTCGATCACCGCGTGGGCCCAGCGGAAGTTGCGGTCGGCGCCGGCGATGGCGAAGCGGCGGAGGGGGCCGGCTTGGGCCACGAGTCCCCCACCGACGTGATCGAACGACAGGCGAATGCGATCGCCCTCGACGCGCATGCCGCGGTAGCGCGGACCGGCGTAGATGATGTCCTGGCCGTAGACGGTCGCGCGGGCGGCGCGGGCGAGGCGCTCGCCGACCGCCTGCTTGTTCTTGGGATGAATGTCATCGGCGTCGCCGACGTCGATGGTGACCGCCATGGCGGTGTGGGGTACGCGCAGAGCCATAAGCTGGGCCTCGCGCAGTTCGGCCCAGTCGCTCTCGGTCGGCTCGTCTTGCGGCGCGAGGTAGTTGGCGATCTGAACAAAGAGGAAAGGCAGATCGGGCTGGCGCCACTCGGCGCGCCAGCTTTCGATCAGCGCGGGGAACAGCGTGCGGTACTGGTAGGCGCGAAGGTGGTTGGACTCGCCCTGGTACCAGATGCCCCCTTTGAGCCGCATGGGCAGCAGCGGCTGGACCATGGCGTTGAACAGGGCGCTGGGGTGGAAGTGGCGCAGCCGGGGGTCGGTCGGGGGTTCGGGTTTTGCGTAAGCCAGCGTCTCCTTCACGTCGGGCCCGAGCCCTCCTTGTACCATCAGTTCGTGCACGGTGATGCTGCCCTCGCCGGGGTTCACGCGAACGGGGCCGATTTCGGCGATCCCGCAGGTTGCCCGATGCACCTCGGTGTCGTTGATACTGATGACCAGATCATGTTCATTGCGGCGGGCGGTGAGTGTAAACGGCCGGCCTGCGGTGATCAGATCGTCGGTGTGGTGGTCAAGGTAGGTGATGTGCCCGCCGAAGAGCGGGCCGCGGACGAACAGCCGCCCCCAGGCGCTGTCGCGGAAACCGATCTGGCCATTGCCCAAAGCCAGGGAAGTCGTTCCGTTCTTTACGCCCGCGATGCTGAGTTCGGCGCGGAGTTCGAAGTTGCCGCGGGCGATGCCCAGTTGGGTGGTGAGGGCGGCGCTGCCCGGCGCACCGACGACGCCGACGCCGTCGGCCGCGGGGACGAAACCGCCGAGGTCGAGGTTTTCGACCTTGCCATCGCCGATGAAGGTCTCAAGGCAATCGGTCTCGGCGACAGGGTTACTCTGCATGCGTTGCCAGTCGGCCAGGCGGGCCTGGTAGTGCGCCATGGTAGCGCCGCTGGTCCAGGCTTCGGCCTCCGCGTCCATCTGATCCATGAGGGGCGTGAGTTCGGGGATGCTGCGGAGGGTTTGGTGGCGCATCCAGGCTTCGGCCGGGGTGCCGCCGTGGGAATTGTCAACCAGGCCGATAGGCACGTGGATGGCGGCCTGGAGGTCGCGGCCGAAGAAGTAGCCTGTGGCGGAGAAGTCCGCGACGGTTTCGGGCGTGCAGGCCTGCCATTGGCCGGGGCACTCGGTTTGCGGCGTGGCGGCCTTGTTGCGGGGAACGCGGAAGAGGCGCAGGCGCGGGTGATTGGCGGCCTGGATCTCGGCTTCGGCGTTGGCCACGTTGGAGACGCGCATTTCCATGTTGGACTGGCCGGCGCAGAGCCAGACGTCGCCGATGAGGACATCGTGGAGGGTGATGGTATTGGCAGCGGCGACGGTGAGGTCGAAGGGGCCGCCGGCCGGGCGCGGCGGGAGGGTCAGGCGCCAGGTTCCGTCGGGTTCGGCGGTGGCGGAGCGCGTGTCGCCCGCGAGCGTGGCGGTGACCCGTTCGCCGGGATCGGCCCATCCCCAGAGGACGATGTCTGCGTCGCGTTGGAGGACCATGTGGTCGCCGACGGCGCCGGGCAGGCGGACGTCGGCCAAGGCGCGGGGGGCGAGGACGGCGAGGGCGGCGAGTGCGAGGATCATGGCGCGTCGGCACGCGAGGTGGAGCATGATGGTTACCTCAATGGGGCATGGGTACGCACAGGGCAAAGTCAACATCCAGGGGCGAGGCAGACAGAAGGCGGGCACGGCCCGCCCTACTTGGGCCTGCAGAAGGCGGGCACGGCCCGCCCTACCTGGGTTGGGCACGACATACGAAGCGGCTCGGGGATCATGATCCGCACGGCGAGTCATGGTCCGCATGGCGGACCCTACGCCGGTTGCGCGGAAGCGCCGGCCGACGGGCGAACGCGGAACATGCGCTCGCCGAGTCCGCGGGCGTCATAGTATTTTTCCTGTACGCAGGCCTCGACGTCGGCGACGCGGTCGAGGGCGGTCAGGGCGATGACCACGCCGCCGAAGCCGCCGCCGACCATGCGGGCGCCGAGCACGCCGGGCTGATCGCGGAGCAGGGCGCAGAGGTCGTCGATTTCCGGGCAGGACACTTCGTAGTCGTCGCGCAGCGAGTCCTGCGTCTGGTTGATCAGGTCGCCGAGGGCGGCGAGATCGCCGGATTTCAGGGCCGCCACCGCCGCGTCAACGCGTGCGATTTCGGAAACCACGTGCCGCGCCCGGCGATAGGTCTCGTCGTCGAGATCATCCTGGCAAGCGGCCAGCATCGCGCCATCCACCTGGTGGAGCGAGATGACCTTGGGGTAGCGTTTGCCGATGACCTCGACGGCCTGGCGGCAGGACGTCACCCGCTTTTCGTAAGCGCCCTCGACGAGGGCGTGCTTGACGCCGCTGGGAATGGCGAGGACGCACCAGTCGTGGGCGGCGATGGGGACGTATTCGTGGGTCAACGCGTTGCAGTCGATGAGCAGCGCGTGGTCTTCGCGGCCGAAGCACGAGGCGTATTGATCCATGATGCCGCAGGGCATGTTGGCGAAGCGGTGCTCGGTGCGCTGGCCGGCGAGGGCGATCTCCAGGGGTGCAATCTCGGCGCCGGCGAGGGCGGCGAGGGCGAAACCGGTGGCGCTGCACAGGGCCGCGGAGCTGCTCATGCCGCAGCCGGGATCCAGATCGCCGCCGATCCAGAGGCGCGCGCCGGTGAGTTTGACGCCCAGTTCGCGCATCTGGCAGATCATGCCCTCGACGTAGTTGGCCCACCCCGCGGGAGTGGACGGCGCACTGACGCCGACAGGAATGGCCGCGGTCTGATCGAGAGCGGCACTGTGCGCCGTGATCACGCCGGAATCGTTGGCAACGGCGGCGATCGCCACCCGTTGGGGAATAGCGAATGGCAACACGCAGCCGCCGTTGTAGTCGATGTGCTCGCCGATGAGATTGATCCGCCCGGGCGCATACGCCATGTGGGATGGATCGCCTTTGAAGACCTGTTTGAAGCCGGCGATGGGGTCGGTGGCGCTCATGGGTACTCCTGTACTGTCGTCAAGGCCGCGGTGAAACAGGCACGCGGACAGACCGGCGGAACGCCAGGTCCGCCCGGCGCCGGAGGACGGCCTGCGAGTATAGCGGATCGTGGCGGATCACAAGACGCCGTGCCCAGGTTCCATGCCGCATACCGTTACACCGTCCCGGTGATCGCCGGCGTAACACCGAATGCGTCAACGCCGCAGGGTCACCGCTTCGGCCGGTTCGACCCGGCCGTCCGTATGCTCAACGGTCACCTTGAGTTCGATGCCCGCGTCTACGGCGGTCAGGGGCATGGACAGCTCGAACGGATAGGCGGTATCGACCGTTTCTTTCCAGGGTGTGTCTGTTTCCAGGGGACGCCAGGCGAAGGTGATTTGCTTGACCTTCCCGGGGAGGGCGCGGGAGTAGACGTAGCCGCTGGTGAGGGTGCGACCCATGGTGAGCAGCATCGCCCGGCAGTCACCGGCCGCAATTGTCTGGTGGGCGTCTTGCCCCAGCGGCCGGCCGCGATCGTCGAGCACGCGGTGTTGGAAGCGGGTCTGCGGCAAGCAGGCGCCCACGGCGAGGGCGGTGATGCCGCGGGGGGCGACCTGGACGTCGATGCGGCCTGCGTGCAACGTGCCGGCGTCGACGGGCTTATTCTCCTGCCAGATGCGCACCGGATGGTCGCCATCGCCGAGGCCCGCAAGCTGCGCATTCAGCGCGAGGGTGGCGCGGACGGGCTCGGTGGACTGGTTGGTCAGGGCGATCAGCACCTCGTCATCGGTGCGGGCGGTGATGTAGTTCAATTGTGGATGGTCGACCGCGAGGAGGTCGAAGGGCATCCACAGCCAGGCGCGGTCGCGATCGTAGAAGCGGCCGGGCTGGTCGCCGTAGACCCGCTGGCGGAGGTAGGCGTAGCCCTCGGCGAAGTGGGCGGGGAAATCGATGGCGGCGTCGGAGGCGTCGTAGACGTCGGACACCAGGTAGTCGAGCAGCATGGAGACCATCGGCCATATGTGGTTGTAGTGGAAGGAGTTATAGCCGAGCTCCTCATGGCTGCGGAGGGGGTAGTCGGCCTGCATGTAGACGTCGGTGCGGGCGGTATTGATGTGGTAGCCGGGGAAATTGCGGTAGCGACCAATGACGGCCGAACGGGCGACATCGCGGAGGAAGGGCTCGTTGGCATCCTGGGCGAGGCGCAACATCCAGGGGGCATAGGTGGCCATGAAGATGCCGCGATGACCGCTGGCCGTCCCCGATGATTCCGGGGTTAAGCCGAGGGCGTCGACCCACCAGGCGGGGACGTCGTGCTCCGGGGCCTGCATCTGTTCGTGGCCTTTGCTTTTGAGATACCAGTAGTGTGGGGCCAGGCCGCCTTCGTTCACGCGCACGGTGGTGTCGGGAACGATGGGGAGCATCCAGGTGAAGAGGGTGTAGTAGCGGGCGGCCTCTGCGGCAGCGGCGAGCGTTTGCGCGTCGCGGGTCTGCATCCAGGCCGCGTGGAGTTCGATCCACAGGGGGGCATACGCGGTCCAGAAGAACATGCCGCCGGCGTCGCGGTCGGAGAAGTCGGTCGGGGGAACGGCGATGCGCTGCTGGAGGTAGCGTTTGATCTCGGCGTCGCGGCGCTCGGCGTAGCGCTGATCGCCGGTGGCTTCGTGCAGGGCCATGGCGGCCGGCCAGGTGTTGCCGCGCTTGGGGACGTCGAGGTTGAGGGTGCGCTCGGTTCCGTACAGCGCTTCCGCGTAGGCGCGGCTGACGAAATCGCGTTTGCCGCTGATCACGTGGAGGGCGGCCAGTTCGCTGACGTTGGCGCAGGGGCCGATGAGCTTGTTCGACGGGCCCTGGGTCTTGATCTTCGGGTCGAGGTTGAAAAGCAGCTTGTGGCGGCTGAGCAGGTATTCCCAGATGGGGAGGGTGCGCTCGGTGTAGATGGCCGGGTCGTCGAAGACGAGGGCGGCGGACAGCGGATTGAGCGCCGAGACGTTCTTGACCGCTCCGGGGACGTCGGTCGCGTAGCTGCAACCGCGCAGGTCCTTGTTGAAGTTGGCGTATTTGCTCAGGCCGTAGGCGGTCATGTTGGCCAGCGTCTGGTTGAGGGAGATGTCGAGGTTGCGGCGGTGATCGCGGAAGCGGCAGATGCGCCGGGCGACGTCCTGGTGGGCGTCGATGAGCTTGCCGGGACGAACGTAGAGGTGCGCGGTCAGCGACGTCTCGTCGCCGGGTTGCATCTGCGAATTCATTCCGCCGAGCACCGGGGCGAAGGCCATGGGCCGGGCGGCGCCGTCCGCGTCGCGAAGCACGACCGCAAACTGGGAATTCTCAATGCGCGGCAGGGGCTGGAAGGGCAACATGGCGGGATCGACCATCACCCCGTAGGTGACGCCCTCCCGCTGCACCAGCGTGCCCGGCGCGCTGCACTCGAAGGACGCGGTGGCAAAGGACCGGCCCGGCAGGCGCCGCTCGCTCCAGACCAGCGGCTGCCAGAGTTCCTCGACGTCGTCAAAGCCCGTCGCCGGGGCGCCGGTGTAGCCGATCGAGTAGAATCCGGCGCGCTTGGCCTGCAAGCGGATGGTGAGCTCGGGACCGTACGGGCCGGCGAGATTCACCGTAGCGGTCACGTCGGCGACCGGGTGTGCTGGGAATTTCCAGGTGACCGTATCGCCGGATCGGGACGCTTCGGACGCGGTGAGCACCGCCCGGGGCGCGGCCCGGAGGGCATCGGCCGTGCGGCCCTTGGTATCGCCGGCCAGGATGGAGGGATCGAGCCCGTCTCCGCCGGCGACGTCCGTGTCGACGTTCTTCATTCCCTCGGTGTTTTTGACGCCGGTGAACCAGGTGGGCACGTTGTAGGACACGCGTTTGATGTCCGAGGCCCGCATGGCCAGCTTGGGGTCCTTTTCGGTGAACAGCAGCGTAAGTTCCGGTCGGAAAACGAATTCCGTTTCATCCGGCTGGATCGTCAGGGCGCCGTCCGGGCGCATGTGCCACGCGTTTGCCGGTGCGGCGTCGGGCGGCGCCGCGTTGGCCGTCGCCGCATTGGCCGTCATGGCCAGGCAGATGGCGGTCAGCAGCACGGTCAGCCAGAAGACGACATGGCGGGCGAAGGACGTGGAGGGTCGACGGTCGACTGCATCCGGGTTCGCGGGCGGCGTAGTGGGCATGGTGGCATCTCCTGTCATGCCGGATGCGGCGAACCGCAGCGCGGCATCAGCGGTCCAGTTGGCAGGGGATCCTACCACAGCGCGGGTGGAGGACGTCAACGCACATCCCGCGGGCCTGGCGCGGGCATGTGGGGTGAACCCACCTACTTCAGGGGTCTGATTTTCCGACCCCGGATCGTGCGTTACGTTTTGTTACGTATGAAGTTGCGATTGGTTCGTGCATCCGTGAAAGATGGCCCGACCCACAAGCAACTGGCGGAATTCGGATATTTTTTTGCGCAGGATGGCGCAGCCGACACGGTCAGGAAACGGCTACCCTGCGCCCACCTGACAGCTTCAGCGCGCCGCGGATCTTTGCGAACGGTGGCGCTGGCCTTGCTGTCGGAGGGCCACTGCCCGGGCTAGGATGCGGGCGGCCCGCGGCGGCGTCACAGCGGTGACGGCATCCGCCCCTGAATCTGGAGAGCAAGCGAAACGCCATGCAAAACGCCGACTACGTGGTGCTGCTGATTTACCTGGCCGGGATCTTCGCGGTCGGGGTGGGCCTGAGCCTGCGGGTGAAGAACACGGGCGACCTGTTTGCGGCCGGCGGGCGTTCGCCCTGGTGGGCTTCGGGGCTGAGCGGGTTCATGACCATGTTCTCGGCCGGGACGTTCGTGGTGTGGGGCGGGATCGCGTATCGGCTGGGTCTGGTGGCGGTGATGATCAACCTGTGCTACGGGGTGTCGGCCATTCTGGTGGGCTACACCCTGGCGGGGCGATGGAAATCACTGGGCATCCGCACGCCGGCGGAGTTCGTGGAGAAGCGTTTCGGCCGATCGGCATTGCATTTCTACACCTGGACCATGATGGTTTATCGCATGGTGAGCACGGGGGTGGCGCTGTACTCGCTGGCGGTGCTGCTGGTGACGCTGATGCCGCTGGGGGCGGGCAACCCGCTGCGCGACGCGGCGACGGGCAACCTGTCGCTGACCTGGGCGGTGCTGATCTTCGGCGGCTGCGTGGTGATTTACACCATGGTCGGCGGGCTGTGGGCGGTGCTCATCACCGACGTGCTGCAATTCATCGTGCTCAACCTGGCGGTGCTGGTGATGGTGCCGCTGATCCTGAGCGACGTGGGCGGGGTGTCGGCGCTGGTGGCCAAGGCGCCCGAGGGCTTTTTCTACCCGACGGCCGGCAACTACACGTGGTTCTTTTTGGCCGGTTGGTGCGCCATCCACTTCTTCATGGTCGGCGCGGAGTGGGCCTTCGTGCAGCGGTTCATCTGCGTGCCGACGCAGCGGGACGCGCGCAAGAGCGCCTACCTGTTCGGCGGGCTCTACTTGATCAGCCCGATCCTGTGGCTGCTGCCGCCGCTCACGTATCGGATGATTCACCCGATTCCCGCGGGCGCGACCGAGGAGGAGATCATCCAACTGGCGGAGAGCGCCTACATCATGGCGTGCAACCACGTGCTGCCGGTGGGCATGGTGGGCTTGATGCTGGCGGCGATGTTCAGCGCCACCGCAAGCATGGTGAGTTCCCAATTGAACGTGTTTGCCGGGGTGGTGACCGAGGACCTGTATCACCGGCTGATCGGCGGATCGGCCAGCGACCGGCACCTGCTCTGGGCGGGTCGCGTCATCAGCCTGCTGCTGGGGGCGGCGCTCGTCGGGCTGGCGCTGCTCATTCCCCGGTTGGGCGGCGCGGAGAAAGTGGTCATCGCCATCACGGCCGTGATGGTCACGCCTCTGCTGGCGCCGACGGTCTGGGGCGTGCTGAGTCCGCGGATCCGGCCGATCGCGCTGTGGTTCACGACCCTCACCTGCGTGGGGGCGGGGCTGCTGGCCAAGTACCAATTCGCGGATGAGCTGGCCCGGTTTGGCAAAGCCCCGGATGTGCTGCTCGGGGTGGTGCTGCCGGTGGCACTGCTCTTTATGTTCTGGCTGGCGGCGGGCAAGGGCACGGTGTCGGTAGGTTGGACGCGGGCGATGGCGGCGCGGCAGATCGAAATCGGCCGGGCGAGCGGGCCCGCGGCCAAGCCCGATCCTGCCCCGGCGTACATCGTCGCGGGGGCCCTGGCGGTCTGCGCGGTCATCACCGCTTCACTGCTGATGGTCAACGAGAAGGATCACGCCGTGTTGATCGCGTTCGCGGCGATCCTGGCGGTGATCGCTGCAGCGATTACGGCCGGCGCCCGCCGGCGCAGCCGCCGGCTCAACGCGTAAAGGCGAATCGGCGTTTTCGCACTGCGACAGTAACCACTCCTGCACGCAGGTCAGTCATGCGTCACCGAAGTTTGCGTCGACAGAAAGCCCGTCGGTCGCCAAAGCTGCACGGTCAGCGGCGCATCGCCCACGTCCGCCGGCAGCGGCAGGGGCACGGTCACCTGGGCGCCCGGTTCGAGGCGCGGGACCGGGGCTTCGGCCAGCGAGGCACCGGCGGCGTTGATCAGGCGCAACGTGTAGCCTTCCAGGGCGAGCGTGGGAAAATCTGCACGGCTGACGACCTGCACCCGGATTCCGCCGGCGCCGCGCTGGGCCTCCAGCTTCGCCGGCGACAGCGCCGCCTGCATCGCGTGGTAAAGCCCGCGAGGCTGACGCAAGGGATCGACCATGCCCCAGGGGCGGTAGCCGTTCGGGTTGGTTCCCGGATAGCGGCTGCGATAGTCGTTGAAGGTCCAGTAGGACAGGCCGCAGATGTACGGGCGGGCGCGGACGATGTCGAGCACGTTGTGGAAGTGCCGGACGCGCTCGGATTCGTCGGCCACGCGGTCGGAACGTTTGCCGTATTCGGTGATGAAGATCGGCTTGTCAGGCCAGACGGCGTGCACAGCGTCGAGCAGCCGCGCGATGTCCGGTTCGCCCATGTAGCAATTGATGCAGAGAAAATCGCTGTAGTGCAGGCTGCGCTGTTCGCGGGGGAGGTGGTCCTGCTTCATGACGCCGCCGAGGCCGACGAAGACTACCGGCCGGGTGTCGTCGAGCTGGCGGACGAAAGCCTTCATGTCGCGGGTCCAATCGACGCCCTCCGGCGCCCAGGACACGTACTCGTTGCCAATGCTCCAGCCGATGATGCAGGGATGGTTCCACTGGGCCTCGATCATGGCCTGCATCTGCCGGCGAAACTGGTCGCGGACGACGGGATCGGGCAGGTGCTCTTCTGGGAAACCCCAACTGGCGGCCTCCGCCACGATGAGAAAGCCGTTGCGGTCGGCCCAGTCGAGCAGGGTCTCGCGGCAGGGGTAGTGCTGGAGGCGGGAGAACTCGAGGTGGGCCTGCTTCATCAGGCGCATGTCCTCGGCGATGCGCTCCGGCGTGTCGATGCCGCCGGTGGCGGGATGATCGAGGACGCGGTTGGCGCCGGCGAGGCGAATGGGTTCGCCGTTGAGCAGCAACTGCCCGTCGCGAATGTCGATGGTGCGGATGCCGAAGGTCGCGCGATGGGCGGCGGGTGCGGCGTCGCCGTCAATCGTGACCACGCTGGTGTAGAGGTGGGGATGATCGACGCCCCAGCGGCGCACTTGGTCGGCGGGGATGGTGGCCGTCCAGCGGATGACGCGTTCTGCGCCGGCCTCCAGGTCGACGGGTTCTTCGGTCGCCTGGGCGACGATCGTCGATCCCGCATCGTCGAGAATGGTGCCGCGGAGGCGTACCGACTGCGGGTCGACGGCGGCGTTGCGGACGTGGGCCTGAAGTTGCACCTCTGCGTCCCCGTTGGCGTTCAGCTTAACCGCGATCTTCTGGTTGGCGACGTAGGCCGTAGGGCTGACCGTGACGCGGGCGTCGCCCAGAATGCCGCCGTAGTTCCACCACGGATAGAGCTGTTGTCGCGGCAGAACGCCAGGCCGCGCGCCCGGGAGCGTGTGCATGCCCCAACTGTTGTCGACCTCCACGGCGATGAGGTTGAGGGCGCCCGGTTTGAGTTGCTCGGTGACGTCGCGTTCGAACGGCAGGTAGCCGCCGGCGTGCGTGCCGACGAGCTGTCCGTTGATCCATACCCGGCAGGTGTGAAAGACCGATTCGAACTGGAGGCGCGCGACGCGGCCGGTGAGGTCCTGCGGCGCGGCAAACGTTCGCCGGTACCACACGCGAGTGATGTCGAAGTAGCGCGGGTCGAGCGACCAGCAGTGCGGCACGGCGACGTCATCCCAGCCCGCGACCTTGAGCGGCTTCTGGTGATCCCAATCCGCCGGCGGCCGATGCCAGCCGTCGGCCTCGCCGCGATGCAGCGGATCGAGCGCGAAGCGCCAAGCGCCGTTCAGATTGATCGCCGGCGTTTCGCCGGGCGGGTCGGCGACGGCCGGAAGGGCCGACACGGCGAGCAATGCAAACGAAATGGCAAGGATGGATCGAAGCATGATTTACGGCCTCCTGGAATAGAACAATCGCGCCGGCGGCGCCGAGCCGGCGGCGGACTGCGAGTATAGCGGCTGAGCTCGACCGGTCCAGGCGGGGATTTTGTTTTCCCCATGGCCGGCCGACGAAATTCGAGTAGACTACCCACGCGGTTGTGCGCGGCGCACGGCCGGCGCAAATGCTGCGCGATGTTTTTCAAGGAGCCCGACATGAACATCAGGATCACCGCATGGTTGATGGGTGCGGCATACGCGGCGTCGTGCGCTGCGGCCGCGAGCCTCACCAGCCCCGACAGCCGTATCGCCGTCACGGTCAACGCGATTGACAAAGCAGCGACATACGCTGTCACTTTCAACGGGCAAACGGTGCTGGAGCCGTCGCCGCTGGGCGTGGTCACGGACAAGGGCCGCTGGGACAAAGACGTGGAACTCGCCGAGGCGAGCGCGGCGGAGCAGGTCGCGGACCGCTACATCCTGGCGCACGGTAAACGCCGGATGTGCGTCTACCAGGCCAATCGGCAGATTTTCGCCCTGAAAAACCGCGACGGCGCCGTGCTCAACGTCGTCTTCCAGGTGAGCAACGACGGCGTCGCCCTGCGTTACATGCTGCCCGCATGGTCGGAACACAAGGAGCTGCGCATCGATCGCGAGGCCACCGGCTTCAACCTGCCCGCGAACACGCGGGCGTGGATGATGGCGATGGACGAGCCGGGCAGCGGCTGGGCGAAAGTGAATCCGGCGTACGAGCGGTTCTACGACATCGACATCCCCGCGACGACCGCCTCCCCCACCGGGGTCGGCTGGGCTTTTCCCACGTTGTATCGCATCGGCGACCACGCCTGGCTGCAACTCATGGAATCGGGCGTGGACGGCGGCTACTGCGGCGCGCGGCTTTCGTCCCCCGACGACGAGGGCGTGTTTCGCATTGACTTTCCCCCGGCGGCGGAGAACGCCGGTCAGGGCGCGGCCGAGCCGACCGTGGAACTGCCCTTCGCCTCGCCCTGGCGGGTGATGGTCATCGGCGCGTCGCCGGCGACGATCGTCGAGTCGACGCTGGTGACCGACGTCGCGCCGCCGACGCAGGTGGAGAACGCGGACTTCGTCAAACCGGGCTGGGCGACGTGGAGCTGGCTGCCGGAGAAGGATCGCAGCACCGTGTTCGAGCGTCAGAAGGACTACATCGATCTGGCGGTGAAGCTGGGTTTTCAATATTGCCTGGTGGACGCGCTGTGGGACGTGCAGATCGGCGAAGAGAAGCTCGCCGAGCTCGCCCGGTACGCGGCAGATCACGGCGTGGGCCTGCTGGTGTGGTACAACAGCAACGGCCGGTGGAACGAGGCGCCGCAGACGCCGAAGAACCGGATGCACGAGCGGGACGTGCGCCGCAGGGAATTTGCCAAGCTGCGCCGGATCGGCGTCAAAGGCGTGAAAATCGACTTTTTCGGCGGCGACAAGCAGTCGACCATGCAGCTCTACGAGGACATCCTCCGCGACGCGGCCGACTTCGAGATCCTGGTCAACTTCCACGGCTCGACCATTCCCCGGGGCTGGGAGCGGACCTGGCCACACCTGATGACCATGGAGGGCGTGCGCGGGTACGAGTTCTTCACGTTCCGGGAGGAGGGCGCCGTGCAGGCGGCGGAGCACGCGACGATGGTCCCGTTTCTGCGCAACGCGATCGGCCCCATGGATTTTACCCCTACCTGCCTGGGGCCCTTTCTCAACACGGAAAAGACGGTGAAACGCCATACGACCGACGCCTGCGACCTGGCCATGACCGTGGTGTTCGAATCCGGCATCCAGCACCTGGGCGTCACGCCGGACGACATCGCGGCCGCCCCGGCGGCGCTGGTGGAGTGGCTGAAGGCGCTGCCGCCGCGCTGGGACGATACCCGGTTCGTGAAGGGCGTGCCGGGGAAATACGTGGTCATCGCCCGCCGGGCGGGAGATACGTGGTACGTGGGCGGCATCAACGCTCCCGGGGTGCCCCGCAACGTTCAGCTCGATCTCTCTTTCATTGGTAAATCGCTGACCGGCAGGCTGTTGGGCGACGCGGGCGAAGGCGCGGAATTGGAGTCCCGGCCGATCCAACCGCAAGACAAAACCACCTTTGCGGTCACCATGCAGCCGTCCGGCGGGTTCGCCCTGCGCGTGCAGGCCGTCAAGAAAAATGCGGCATCCGCGACGGACGAGCCGTGACGGCGGGAACGCGGCGCAGGCCGCCGGTCCGTTACCGTCCGCGAACCTTGGAGCGGTAGCGCAGCGGGGTGATGCCGACTGCGCCGCGGAAGGTCACCGAGAGATGGGTCACCGTGGCGTAGCCGGTGGCGGCGGCGATTTCGGCCACGCTGAGGTCGGTGGTGGCGAGCAACTGCCGAGCACGGTCGATGCGCAAGCGGCGAATCTCCTCCGCTGGGGTGCGCTCGAAAAACTGCTTGAAGCGGCGTTCGAGGCTGCGCCGGGCCATGGGCACGGCGTCGGCGATCTCGCTGACGTTCAGCGGTCGATAGGCATTTTGCCGCAGGAAGATCACCGCCCGGCGCAGTTCCTCGTCCTCGATAGCCAGGGCATCGGTCGAGCCGCGCACCGTGATCTGGAGGGGTTCGATCCGCTCCGTCTCGCCGGCGTCGGGCTCGCCGCGCATGCGGCGGTCGAGGCGCTCCGCCGCCCGGTAGCCGATCATCTCGGAGGCGACCACGACGGCCGACATGGGCGGGTTGACCGCGTTGCACAACAGCGGGTCGTCGTCGCCGCCGAGGACGGCCACCTCGTCGGGCACGACGATGCCGCGATAGCGACAGACGTCGAGCACGTGGGCCCCGGCGCTGCTCGCCCAACTGAAAATCCCAATGGGCTTGGGCAGCGCGACCAGCCAGTCGCCGAGGCGCCGGCGCCGTTCGGGCCAGCGGGCGCCGGACATGGGGGCGTCGGCGTAATCGAAGAGATGGCACTCGGCGTCGGCGGCCCGCACGGCCTCCTCGAACACGCGGGCGTGCTGCTGTACGTAGACGCGACGCAATGCCCCGACGTAGGCGAACTGGCGATAGCCGCTGTCGCGGAAGTGCTCGACGGCCATGCGGGCGATCGAGGCGTACTCGCTGGTCACCCGGGGAAAGGGGCAGTTGTCCAGCTCGATGTTGGAGACGTTGATGGTGGGCAGGCCGCTGGCGAGCAATTCGTCGGCGAGCGACTGCTTGTGGATGCGGGCGATGACGCCATCGCCGTCCCACCCGGTGGGCAGGTGCATGGCCTCGCTGAAGCCCCGGGGCTCGGTCCACAGGTGCCAGGGGCCGTGTTTTTCGGCGTAGTTGGTGATGCCGCGGATCAGCCGGCGGCCCCAGCCGGTGGACGTGGCGACGAGGACGGCCACGAGGGGCGGCTCCATGCGGGCGACCCGATCGGAGCGTGGGCGGGGCCTGGCTTTCGCCGGGCGAGCAGCGGATCGGGGATGCGGTACGTCCGACGGGGGTGGTTCAGCGGGATCCATGAACGTAATCCTGGTGTTATCGGGCGGTTGCGGATTTATCGGCGCAACTTGTGCGGATACAATACCTAGCATCGCCGTCGGCGGGCAAGCAATTGTCGCAAAAACGATGAATTTGTACGCGAAGCCGTAACGCGCAGGGGCCCTCGACCGCGTATGCTAACAGAGGGTGGACGTCGTTGTCGGAGCGTTCTGTGAACCGCAGTGGCGCCCGCCCGAGACCGCGATGCATGACCCGTACGTTGGGCGGTTGGATCGGGGCATGGATACCGGCCGGGGGCTGTCAGGCCTGACCGGTCGCTATCCTGCCGATCCGCCGGCCCGCTGCCTCGAAATCGAGACGTCAAATGCAGTCAGCAGGACCCGCCGCTCACCGAGAATTACGCACCGAACGCCTGTCCGCCGACCTGGTGATCACCGGGGGCGGGATGGCCGGAGTGTGCTGCGCGGTGACGGCCGCACGGGCCGGGCTCAAGATCGTCCTGGTCCAGGATCGCCCGGTGCTCGGCGGCAACGCCTCCAGCGAGGTGCGGCTATGGATCCTCGGGGCCACCTCGCACATGGGCAACAACAACCGCTGGGCCCGTGAGGGCGGGGTGATCAACGAGATCCTCGTCGAAAATACGTACCGCAACCCCGAGGGCAATCCCCTCATTCTTGACACCATCCTGCTTGAGAAGGTGGTGAACGAGCCGAACATCGCACTGCTGCTCAACACTGCCGTGTACGAGGTCAGCAAGCACGACGCCGACACCATCGCCGGCGTTCGGGCCTTTTGCAGCCAGAACAGCACGTGCTACGAACTGACGGCCCCGCTGTTCTGCGACGCATCGGGCGACGGCATCGTGGGCTTTCTGGCGGGTGCGGCGTTTCGCATGGGCGCTGAATCCAGCGCCGAGTTCGGCGAGAAGTTCGCCCCCACCGAGGAATACGGGCAACTGCTGGGCCACACGATTTACTTTTACACGCGCGACACCGGCCGACCGGTGACCTACGTGCCCCCCAGCTTCGCCCTTACTGACATCACCAAGATCCCGCGTTACCGCAAGCTCAACGCCCGCGACTTCGGCTGCCAGCTCTGGTGGATCGAGTATGGCGGTCGGCTCGATACGGTCCACCAGACCGAGGAGATCAAGTGGGAGCTCTGGCGGGTGGTCTACGGAGTCTGGGATTACATTAAAAACTCTGGCCGCTTCCCCGAGGCGGAGAACCTCACGCTGGAATGGGTGGGCACGATCCCGGGCAAGCGGGAGAGCCGCCGTTTCGAAGGCGACTACATGCTCACCCAGCATGACGTGGTCGAGCAGCGCACGCACGCGGACGCGGTGTCCGCGGGTGGCTGGGCGCTGGATCTCCACCCGGCGGACGGCGTTTTCACCGAGAAACCCGGATGCAACCAGTGGCACAGCAAGGGCGTTTATCAGGTCCCCTACCGCTGCCTCTACAGCCGCAACATCCACAATCTGTTTCTGGCCGGCCGCATCATCAGCGCGTCCCACGTGGCGTTCGGGTCGACGCGGGTGATGGCGTCGTGCGGGCATCACGCCCAGGCGGTGGCATTGGCCGCGGCGTCGTGCAAGCGGGAAGGCTGCCGGCCGCGAGACCTGCTGGCGCCGGAGCGGATGCGGGCGTTGCAGAATGCGTTGCTCGCGGGCGGGCAGTACATACCCGGGGTGCGCCGCGCGGAGCCGGCCGACGTTGCTCAAACGGCCACCGTGGAGGCGAGCAGTGCGCTGGTGCTGGGCGAGTTGCCGGCCGACGGTCCCTGGATTCCGCTGGATGCGGCCCGGGCGATGCTGCTGCCGATGTCGGCCGGTCGCCTGCCGCGCGTCCGGTTTCAGGTCCGCACGCAGGAGCCCACGGATCTCGTGGTGGAGCTGCGCTGCTGTAGCCGGCGGGGCAGCTTCACGCCGGATACGGTGCTGGCGCATCAGACGATTCCGATCGGTGGAAAGGCGACGGCCATCGCCCATCGCGCGGCGCGCACGGCCGAATCCGGCGGCGTCGCGGTGGCCCCGGGCAACGGGCACGAGCGACACCCCGAGCGTGCGGGGGCGAGCGAAGACGTCGAAGTGGAATTCCACCTGGGCACGGAGCAGGACCAGTACCTGTTCGTGTGCCTGATGGCCAACCCGCACGTGGAGGTGCGCGGCTCGGAACATCGAGTCACCGGCGTGCTGGCGGTGGCGCACAAGATGAACGGGCGGGTGGCGGAGTCGGCGACGCAAACGCCGCCGGACGAGATCGGGATCGACACGTTTGAGTTCTGGCGTCCGGACCGCCGACCCAAGGGGCACAACCTGGCGGTGGACATCGAGCCGCCGCTGGATGCGTTCGGTGCGTCGAACGTGATCAACGGGGTATCGCGGCCGGTGCTGGGGGTGAATGCGTGGGTGGCCGACCAGGGCGATCCCGCGCCGGCGCTGACGCTCGCCTGGGACGCCCCCCAGCGGATCCGGCGGATCGAACTGACCTTCGACACCGATTGGGATCACCCGCTGGAGTCGGTGCTGATGGGCCATCCTGAGCGGGTGATGCCGTTCTGCGTGCGGCGCTGCCGCGTCCTGGACGACGCCGGCCGGGAACTCGCCCGGCTGGACGACAACCACCAGACCTGCTGGCGGATCGAGCTGAACGAGGCGATCGAGACGCGCCGGCTGCGCATCGAATGCGAGCATCCTTCGGAGACGACCCCGGCGGCGATCTTCGAGGTGCGCTGTTACGGCGACTGACGGCCGCGCGATCCGCTGACCGGCGTAGGGCTGAAGCCCGCGCCGCCCCGAGGTATCCGTTCATCCATGAAAAACGCACCGAGGTCAACCATGCTCATTGGTCGCGCCGCAACGGCGGGAGCGATGCTGTGGCTGTTTGCCGGCAGCGCCGCCGCAGTTTCCCTGGAAAGTCCCAATGGTCAGGTCGTCGGGACGATCGCAACCGACGCCGCGGGACGCCTGAGCTTCGCGGTGCGCTGGGAGGGCGAGACGATCGTCGCCCGCTCGCCGCTGGGCGTGATCATCGACGGCTGTGACCTGGGCGACGGCGTGACACTGGGAACGCCGGAGCGGTACACAATCGATGAGCGGTACGCGGCGCGCGGCGTGCACGCGACGGCACGAAATCACGCCCGCGGCCTGCGTATTCCGGTCACGCATCAGGGCAGCGGGACATCGTGGACGCTGGAATGCCGGGCCTACGACGAGGGTTTCGCGCTGCGCTACCTGGTTCCCGGCACGGGGGAACGAACGATCCAGGGCGAGGTGACCCGCTTCACCCTGCCCGCCGGGGCGACCTGCTGGTACTTCGAACGGCCCAACGACTGGAAGCTGAAGACCTACGCGGGCCTCTGGCAATCGACCGCGATCGAGAACCTGGCGACGGTTTCCCCTACCGGGCCGGTGCAGGGGCCGCCCCTCGTCGTCGAACTGCCCCGACAACTCGGGTACGCCGCGATCACCGAGGCCGCCCTCTTCAACTACAGCGGCATGCGGCTGGAAGCCGTCGGCGATCGCACCTTGCGCGCGAACTTCACCGAGCCTGACGGCTTCGCACTCGACGGCGACGTGCGCACGCCGTGGCGGGTGGTCATGCTCGCCGGGGGACTGGATGCCCTGGTGAACAACGACCTGCTGACCCATCTCTGCCCCCCACCGGATCCGAAGCTGTTCGCCGACCCGAGCTACATCGCACCCGGGCGCAGCGTGTGGCGCTGGTGGGCGCGTGACACCGGCACGCCGGAGCAGGAGAAAGCGTACATCGACGCCGCCAACCGGCTCGGCTTCGAATACACCACCATCGACGAGGGCTGGAAGGACTGGCCTGACCCCTTCGACACGCTGGCGCAGGTCTGCCGCCACGCCGCCGAGCACCAGGTGGGCGTGTTCGTCTGGAGCCACTGGCGGGACGTCAACGATCCGGCGGACGATTACGCGGAGTTGGCGGCGTTTCTGACGAAGGTGGCCGACGCCGGCGCCCGCGGGGTCAAGATCGACTTCATGAACGGCGAAAGCCTGGCCTGCGTGCGCTTCAACGAGGCGGTGCTGCGGCACGCGGCCGCGCGCCGGCTCATGGTGAATTTCCACGGCTGCGGTAAACCGACCGGCGAATCGCGCACCTATCCCAACGAGGTCACCCGGGAGGCGATTCGCGGTTTGGAACTTAACCGCATGGACAAGCCGCTGCCGGCGAGCCACAACGCCGCCCTGCCGTTCACGCGCTTCATCCTCGGGCATGCCGACTACACGCCGCTGACGGTCACGCCCGAACGCCTGGGGGCCACGACGGTGGCGCATCAGCTTGCGACCTGGATCGCGTTCACTTCGCCTCTTCAGGTGTTGGCGGAGGATCCGCAGCGGTTGCTCGACGCGGCCGCGTATGCCCCCATCGTGGACGTGCTGCAGTCGGCCCCCACCGTGTGGGACGAGACCCGCGTGCTGGCGGGCAGCGTCATCGGTGAGCTGGCGGTGCTCGCGCGGCGCAGCGGCGACGACTGGTACGTGGCCGGCGTGAACGGCGACGCGGCGCGGGAATACCCGCTGGCGTTCGATTTTCTCGATCAGCCCGCCTGGACCATGACGCTGATCCGCGACGGCAGCAAACCCGTTGAGCTACGCACGGACACGCTAGATGTGCAGCGCGGCGACACCGTGCCGATCGCCCTGTCGGCCGGCGGCGGCTTCGTCGCCCACCTGACACCGGACCGGCAACAGACGGCGGCCTGGAAGTTCGTCCGCACCGACGACGGGCTCGAGCTGCGCACCGCGGATTACACCCTGGCGATCGCGAAGAAGGCCTTTCGCATGACGCTCACGCCGGCGGACGGAGGCGAACCCATCGCGGCGCACCCGGACTGCGGGCTGGAGGTGCTGGGCGCGCCGGTGGAGCGGGTGACGGACGTTGAGCGCGAGGCGCACGCGGTGCGGCTCACGGTGTACACGACGGCCGGGGAGCACGCGGTGGTGACGCTGCGGCCGGCGCCGCACGCGTTGACCCTCGACGTCGAGACGCCCTGGCCGGGGCAGTCGGCGGTGCGATTCGCGGCGCTCGCGCCGGCGTACGGGCTGGGCGATCACGGGGGTCAGCAGGCGACGGCGAACCTGGCGGGTCTCGCGTTTCGCGGCATGCACAACGACGGCGGCCCGCACCGTTGCCGCTTCTTCGCGCCCTTTGTTGTATTCCCCAAGCAGCGCTTCGCGGCGGTGAACTTCTGCCCGCAGTTGGTGTCGGTCGATCTGGGCGCGGACGGTTTCCGCATGGAGACGCTCCAGGCCACCCGCGCCCGGTACACGTACTTCGTCGGCGAGCTGACCGAGGTGTACGCCGCCTACCGCGCCGCCCGCGACGCGGAGGGCTACCCGGGCATCCCGCCCAAGTTCCGCCTGTTTGAGCTCGGTTGGGAATCGTGGGACGCCCTGCGCTGGGACACGAATCAGCGCACGGTCACCGACATCCTTACCCGCTTCGCCGAGCACGACTACCCCATCCGCTGGGCGGTGACCGGCTCGGGCTTCTGGCCTGCGGGCGGGACCACCACCAGCTTCGGCGCCTGGCACGCGGAGAAATACCCCGACGTAACGGGCATGCGCGACTGGCTGCACGCGCGGGACATCGCCTGGATGATCGGGCTGCGCACCAACTTCGTGGTCGAGGGTGGACCTTTCACGGCCGAGGGCCTCGCCCGCGACGCATTCGCCCGCAACCCGGACGGCAGCCTGATGGTGCGCAAGAGCGGCGCGTTCCCCAAGGCCGACTGCTATATGCTGGACAGCACGAAACCCGGCGCGGCCGACTGGTATGCGGACCTTTATGAACGCTGGGGCGTGGACGGGGTCAAGGAAGACACCATGATGCAACTGCCCGTCGCCGATCTGTACAACGGCGCCATGTGGGAATTGGCCCAGCGCGGGGTGCTGGTCATGGCCCGCAACGCGGCGTACACCAGCCCGGGCACGTTGCAGCGCATGGAAGACATGGTGCGGATCGACACCATCACCGCCCGCATGCCCATCACCTGGCTGCAATACGCCGCCTCGGCCGCGCCGAACGTCTACTGCGACGCGATCGGCTTCGGCGGTATGCAGGACAATCCCCGCGGGGCGATCCGGCACGCATGGTTTTCGGCGCTGACCGCGGGGATGGCCGTAGGCGCCGAGCCCTGGCACTGGCCTGACGAGCACCAGCGCACCTTGCGGAAAGCCATCGACTTCCACCTTGCACTCACTCCCTACCTCTACAGCGCCGCGTGGGACAGTTACGCGACGGGCTATCCTTACACGATGACGCCGCTGCCCATCGCCTTTCCCGACGACGCGCAAACGTACGATCTCGCCCGGCACGACACGCAACAATACGAATGGATGGTGGGTGAGAGCCTGCTGGCGACCCCGCTGCTGCGCAAGGATTACCGCACGAACGACCGGATGGACATTTACCTGCCGCCGGGGGAGTGGATCGACTTCGAGACCGGCGCGCGCCATGTCGGCCCGCAGATGCTTCGCAGCGTCGAAATGCCGTTGGACAAAATCCCCTGCTTCGTGGGCGGGCCGGGGGTGCTGCTGATGCGCGGGTCGGACGGGGTGGAAGCGGTGGTCTACCCCCTGACCCCCAAGCCGGAGACGGTGGTCTTCGTCCATCCCGACGGCGCCACCACCACGCGGGTGATCAAAGCCAACACCGGGTGGAACGTTGAAACGCTGCGGGTGGTCGATGCCGCCACCGGAGACGAGGTCGCCTTCCGCCGCGACGAGCCCACCGGCGCGATCCGGTTTGCCGTCCGGCCTCAGCACGACTACCGGATCGAGGGTGGAAATGGGGAATGAGCCCGCAGTCGGGCGGCGTCCCGCGCGGGCGAAACTGCGTACAGCCGGTGATGGCGGCGCAATTATCAGACACACTTACGGACCCGGTGCGCGATTCTCACGAAAACAGACGCAAAATCGCGTTGTTTTCCGGGTTCGGGATCTCGAATAATCGGTGCGGGAGTAGTCTCTCGCCGTTGACGAATACGCGGCAGGTGCAGGCAGGAACATGACGACGGCCACTCAATCAATCGAAACGCGGACGCAACGGCGCAGCCATCGCCGGGCGATCGCCCTGGCATGGTACACCCTCGCGCTGCTGACCCCTGCCGCCCTGGCCCAGCCGACCCTGCTTAACGACGCGTATCGGCTGGATCTCCAGGCCGACGGCAGCGTGCAGGTTACCGAGCGGGCGACCACCGCCGCAGCGACGTTCACGCCGGCCTTCACCCTGCTGCATCGCACGCAAGACCCGGGGTTCGTGAAGGCCTGGGACGACATCGACCGCGTCTCGTACCTGCTGTGCAAATGGTCCCTGCCGGGCGGCGGAACGAGCTACGATTACTTCGACGCCGCCGCGCCCATCCTGCTGGATGACCCGGAGGTGTTCGTCTCGGACGGCCGAATCGTATGGCTTTACCCACCGACGCCGGAGGGACAACTCCAGGCCGCGGTCAGCCTGCCGGACGACGGACCGCCGCGGCTGGACTACACCTGGCAGGCGGCCGCCGCGGGCTACGCGTCGATCGTCTACGCCGGGGCTCCGGCCACCGCCCCGGGCGCCGTCGAGGAAATCTGGCAGCCGCAGATCTGGAACGAGCGGCGTCTGCCGAGCAAGAGCTACCTTTCGCCCGCGTACCGCTGCACCCTGCCGGGGAGCTTCGTGGTCGCGGGTGGCGTGGCGACGTCGGTGATGATCGATGCGGAGAGCTTTCCCTATCAGCCTCTGCCGCTGTTTGAGAACTCGCGATTCGGCGTGCTGGCGCGTGACGCCGCCGGCGATATGCGGTCGATGACGGCCGCGCCCATTCTGGGCGGGGAGGGTTCGCACCTGGATGCGGGAGAGACGACGGCCTGGGGACTGCGGCTCATCGTGCACGCCGGCGGCGCACCCGACGCGTTCGAGTACGCCGCCCGCACATTGTATGAATTTCGCGACTACCGCTCCAACGTCTACACGACGACAAATGAGACCCTGGCGAACATGGTGGAATACGCCCTGGGCCCCTATGCCGCGTTCGATGAAACCTACCGCGGGGCGTCGTTCCGCAACGACGTGCCCGGCTCGGTGAAAAACGTCTCGGCGGTGGATCCCCTGAGCGTGGCAATTGTCACCGACGACGCCGACGTCTACCACCAGCGGGCCAAGCCCATCTGGGAGTTCATGCTCTCGCGGAAGGAATACCTCTTCGCCCCGACGGCCGACGTCGCCGGGGAGAACGCCCGCCTGCTCGAAGGCCCCTGCGGCCGTTCGAGCGAGTACGCCGCTCTGCACGCCTTCAGCCGCGGCCAAGACTTCATCAATGGCGCGTACGCCCACCAGATCTTCGGTCTGCCCGGCACGCCCGATCTCAACGCCCCGGTCCGCGGGCAGACGCCGCGTTCGGCGCTGGCGCTGTATGACGTCACCGGCGATCCGGCGCGCCTCGCCGACGCCATCGGCCGTATGCAGACGTACATCAACAACCGGCTCAGCGCCCCGGAAGAGGATTGGGACGATCCCTACTCCGGCGGCATGCTGTTCTTCTACCAGTATGCGCCGCTGTGGCAGGACCTGTTCCGCTTCTATGAGTTGACCGGCGACGCCGAGTACCTCGCCCTGGCCCACGCGGGGGCCCGGGAGTTCGCCATGCTGATCTGGATGTGCCCGCGGATTCCGGACGCCGACATCCTGGTCAACGCGGGCGGCTACGCCCCGGTGTACTGGAACCTGGCGCAGTTTCCGCCCATACCCGCGGCCGAGGAGTGGATCCCCGCGTGGTGGGTTTCCGAAATGGGCTTGATCCCGGAGGCGTCGGACACCAGCCACGGACATCGCGGCATCCTGCTCGGCGTGTGGGCGCCGGACATGCTGCGGCTGGCCCACGCGGTGGGCGACGATTTCCTCCGCGACATCGCCCGCTCGGCGGTGGTGGGACGCTACAGCAACTTCCCCGGGTATCATCTGAACACCGCCCGCACCAACGTATTCATGCAGCCGGACTACCCTCTGCGGCCTTTCGAGCAGCTCAGCTACAACAGCTTCCACTACACCCACGTCTGGCCGCAGGTCGATCTGCTGGTCGACTGGCTGATCACCGAGGCCGAGGTGCGCAGCGACGGGGCCATCCAGTTCCCCAGCCGTTACGTCTACGGCTACGCCTACTTCTTCAACCACCAGTACGGCGATCGTCCGGGCAGCTTTTATGAGGACGACGACGTGTGGCCCTGGATGCCGGCCGACCTGCTCGACACCGGTCACGTACAGATCGACTACTTCAGCGCCCGCGGCGCCGACAAGCTCTACGTGGCGTTGATGAACCAGTCCGACGCGCCGGTGACGACGACCCTCGCGTTCGACCCGGCGGTCGCGCCCCTGAATCCCGGACTGAGTTACCCGGCGCAGCTTCGCGAGCAGAACGGCCCGCCGACGGCGGCGGTCGTCAGCAACAACGCATTGCCCGTAACGGTGGCGGCCAAGGGCATCACCACGCTGGCGATCGACACCGGCGCGTTTGCCGCCGACTTCCAGCAGACGTATCTCGACGGGCCGGTCACCGGCCTGGACGCGGCCAGCTACGGCGAATGGGGCGTGATCAAGGGGATGCTGCTCTCGCTCAACGACGATATCACCAGCGCCTACGTCTACGCCTCGACCACCGATGACGTGTTCGCCAACATCACGCTGCACTACCGGACGACCGGCGGGTGGACGACGATCCCGGACGATACGCATCCGTTCGAGTTCTCCGTCGAGTTGCTGCCGGCGGAGTCGTCCTTCGAGTTCTACGTTGAAGCGACCACGCCCGGCGGCAGCGTGTTCACCTCGTCCACGATTACGCTGGAGCGCTGATATGCAGGGGACGATGGTGTCATTGATGACGATTTTCGGCAGGCGTTGCGCGGCTCGGATGGTGGTAGGACTGGCGGTTATCATGCTGCCGGCGGCCCCGTCCTCCGCGAACCCGCCGAGTTCATCCCTGGGGTCCGCGTGGGAGCTGAGCTTCGAGGACGCGTTTACTCAGCCGGCCCTCGATCCGGCCGCCTGGCAGGTCCGCAGCGGCTGCACCCCGTTCTGCACGGCGTCCGACACCGCGAGCGTGGGCTCCAACGCGCTGCTGCTGGCGGTGCGCCCGGCCGTCGCGGGCGACGACGCCACCGGCGACGTGGTGGGCGCGCACGTGCTCTCGCAGCAGACTTTCGGCCCCGGCTACGTGGAAGTGACGTTGCAGGCGCCGGCATCGGCCGGGCTCTCGACCGACGCGTTCCTGGCGCCGGCCGACGCGACCACGACCGAACGAATCGAGCTGCATCTCGGCGAGGTTTTCCAGCCGGCCGGCGGCGCCGCGGGCGCGTGGATCGTGCGGCAACGTGGGTTTGACTGGACGCTGCCGACACCCCATGGCCAGGTTCCCTGGATCGGCGGCATCTCGTCGCCGGCCAGTGCGGCGGTGGATTATGCGGCCACGCCAGTCACGCTCGGGTTCTACCGCACGCCGGCGGGCGACGTCGGCTGGTATCGCAACAATGCCCTCACCGCGAGCGCGCCGCTCCCGTGGGGCATCGGGATGGCCGAGGAATTGGCGTTGCACCTGCGCGTCGCGCCCGCCGCTTACGCCGGGGACACGGCCGACGCGGCCGACGCCGCCTGGGTCGACGCGGTGCGTTACTATCGCCCGGCCGACGTGCTGGCCGTCCATGAGCCCTTCGCCTACCCCGGCGCGTTGCACGGGGAAACGGGGGGCACGGGCCTCGCCGGATTGTGGAGCGCGGCGCCGCCGGCCGCAGCGGTCAGCAGCGACGATGGCGTGAGCCTGCCCTACCCGCTCACCAGTCCCGCCCTGGGGGCGGGCAGCCGCCTGGTGATCAGCGACGCGGTGCTGGAGCGATCATTGGCGAGCGGGTTCGCACTGAGTGAACTGAATACGTACTTCTTCTCTGTCCTGGTGAAAAAGCCGGATGGGGCGAGCGTGCGGTTTGACTTCATCGACGGTGCGGGCAACATCCGCTGGCGCGCCGGCCTCGACGCCCAGCAGCGGGTGATTGCGGGCGTGGTAACGGACACCACTGGCGCGCCGAGCGCGTCCCTGACCGACGCCCCCGTGCTGCTGGTGAGCATGCTGGCGGCCCGGCCGGGCAGCGCAGCCGACGCCGCGCGCTCCATCGTCTTCGGCATGGACAGCGCCTTGCCGGCGCGGGTGCTGGATCTTCCCGCCTTCGACGCGGGCATCGAGCAACTCACGCAGGTGACGCTGACGAAGCTGCGCGTCACCGTGACCGGCGGGCCGGTGGAGATCGACGAACTGCGCATCGGTCCGACGCTGGCGAGCGTCGCCACGCTGGCGACCGAGACCGGGGCGTGCCCCGCCCCGCCTGACTTCGTCGATGACGACGTGCTCGACCTGCGCGACGCGGCCGCCTTCCTCGCGGGCTTCGAGGCCGGCGCGGCGGCGGCCGACGTCAACGGCGACGGCGCCACCGACCTGCGCGACTACGCGGCATTCACCGTCCAGTTCAGCGAAGGGTGCCGATAACCCTCCGAATCGCCCGCCCAGGGCATGGGGCGTTTGGCCGATTTGACCTCGATCCGGGGGTCAAACCGATGTCACCGCGGCCCGTGACCGGATGGGCCCTCGGCCCGCGGCTAACATCCATTGGCGAGGTCATCTGCCCTGGTGGTGATGGCGGAACTTGAGCGGGGTGAGCTTATGCTCTTCACAGAATACGCGGGCGAAGTACTGCGGCGTGCTGAAACCGCAGCGCACCGCGACCTCGGGAATGGGCAGCTCGGTGTTGATCAGCAGTTCCACGGCCATGGCCAGGCGGACCCGGCGGATCTCCTCGCTGGGCGTGCGCCCCAGGGCGTGTTCGAAACGCCGCTCGAGGGCCCGGCGGGAGATGGGGACTTCCTGCAAGACGTCGGCCACCTGGATGGGGCGATGGCTCTGGCTGCGGATGAAGCGGATGGCGGCAGCCACCGCCGGATCGTGGATCGCCAGGGTATCGGTCGAGTGCCGCGTCGACACGCCGACGGGATCGATGAAGACGGGCTCGCCGGTCGGCCGACCGCCGCGCATGAGGACCTCGAGCTGGCGGGCGGCTTCGGCGCCGATCTGTTCGGCCGGGGTGATGATGCCCGAAAGCGGCGGCCAGCTCGTGGTGCAAAGCAACTCGTCGTCGTCGCCGCCGAGCACGGCCACTTCGCCGGGTACGTCCAGGCCGGCGAGTGCGCAGGCCTGGAGCACGTCCTGGCCACCCTGCGTGGCCCAGCAGAAGACGCCCACGGGCTTGGGCAGAGCGGTGAGCCAGCCGCCGAGTTCCTCCATGAAGTCGCGCCAGGACCGGCGGGCGCGGGCCAGACGTCGCGGGCGAAACACGTGGCAGACCGCGCCGTGCTCGGTCACGGCGTCTTCGAAGGCCTGGCGATGCTCCTCGATCCAGGAGCGGCGGTCGGGCCCGCAGTAGGCGAAGTTGTGAAAGCCACGATCGCGGAGATGCTCGAAGGCCATCTCGGCGCTCATGCGGACGTTGTTGCACACGCGGGGGAAATCGACACCGGCGAGGCGGATGGCACTGGTGTTGACCACCGGCGCGCCGGCAGAGGCGAGGTGCCGCGCCATGGCATGGGTGCTGACGCGGGCGATGATGCCGTCGCCGCGCCATCCGGCGGGGAGGTGGAGTACTTCGGAGGGTCCGCGGCCTTCCACCCAGATGAGCCACGGTCCGTGCTTGTGCACGTGGTTGCGTACGCCGCGGATGAGACGTCGGCCCCAGCCGGTGGCGGTATCCACCAGAATAGCGATGGAGTAAGCCGTTCGCGCGGGCATGTGCGGGGTCCTTTGGGGGGGACGGAGACGACCGCGAGTGACTCAATCTGGACATTTTATTGCGCTATTTTGACTTGTCCATGGCCCGTTAAGGGTGGCATACTTAGATAAGAAAGGCGTGTGGAAATCCGGCGGCGCAACCGCGTTTTTTGAGCACTTCTACGCGTTTTGACATCCGCGCCGCCGACCCCGCCAAGCCACTCTGGAGAATTGTATGAGCCGCCGCCCATCCCATCATTGCCCGCCGCAGCGGACGCATTCTGCCGGTTCGGCAGCCGGTCAGGCCCGGCCTGTGCAGCGCCGCGGCTTCACCCTGGTTGAACTGCTCGTGGTGGTCTCGATCATCGCCCTGCTGGTGGCGATTCTGCTGCCCTCGCTGAGCAGCGCCCGGGATCAGGCCAAGCTGCTCAAGTGCGGCACGCAACTGGCCATGTTCGGCAAAGCCCTCAGCATCTACGCCAACGAGTTCAACGACGCGGTGCCCCGCGGAATCTGGCAGGTCGAGCGCACCGGGGGCGACGACGTCGCCCGCGAGTTTTACTGGGAAGTCTTCTGGGACTACCTGAATCTGCCCTCAGCCACCACCTACCAGGAGAAGCTCAACTACGCCTCCGACGCCGGCGTCCTGCATTGTCCCGCTTATCGCCTGCCGGATAACGAAGGCTCTTCGGAATGGAAGAAGGCCCGGTCCTACGCCGTCAATGAGCAGTTCCAGCCGGAACCGAGACTGGATCGCTTCAACCGGCCCATTTATCCGTACCCGCTGGCAAAGATGGGCTTCGTGCGCCGGCCGGGCGAGACCTGCTACATGGCCGACACCACCGGGGACAGCCAGTTGACCCGGAAAGATCTGGCGCTGATGTTCAGCCCCCCGCCCTTCGGCGAGCGCACCGATCCGGCGTTCAATCCGCGGCATCGGGATGGCAAGGCCGCCAACGTGCTCTTTATGGACACCCACGTATCCTCCATGTCGGTGGGGGATCTGCCGCCGTTCGACACCCCCGAAGCGGAAGCGGAATACTACGACGCCCATGCGTTCTGGAACGGGCAGCGCTCCCTGACCCTGGACGACGAATAAACCGGGAGGAAAACCGTGCGGCGGCCGTGGTCAGGCGCCGCCCGATCATGTGAACCTTGTATGTTTGCTCGGATGACGCAACCTGGCACTTCTTTGTCGTCGCCCCATCTCTGCAACACGCCCCGAGCAAAAGAATATCGGACCCGTTCGCCGGAGGCCCAGCGGCCGGGCCGACCGTCGGCAATCGACATCGGGCCCGCCGCGTGGCCACCGAGCATGACTTGCGCCGCGCACGGACCTTGAGAGGGCGCGAGCCGTCGCCGACGGCCCCGCGGCATAACAGGCAGCGCAGGCAGAAACACTGAAACCGGGATAAACGGAAGGAAGCGGCACCATGCAACGAAAAGCGATCGAACGAATCACCGTAGCGACACTTCTGCTGGCGACGGGCGCCGTGTGGGCGGCCCCGCCGAGTTCCTCCGTCAGCAACCTGTGGCGCCTGGCGTACGAGGAAAACTTCGACGGCGCCGCGCTTAACCCGGCCGAGTGGACCATCAACGACGGCTGCTCCGGCGTGATCTGCCGCCATCCGGAAAACATCGAGGTGAGCGGCGGCTTTTTACTGATCAACACGCTGGAAGCGAATCCGCTGGTGGATCCTCCTGAGGTGGACTACACCACCGGACGGGTGGACACCACCTTCCAACTCAACAGCGGCTACGTCGAGGTCAGTTCGCGGGCGGCGGCCGACTCCGGCATCCAGAGTTCGGTCTTCACCACCGGCGACGTCCGTCCCAACGTCACCCAGGCGTATGAGGACGATTCCAACGACGGACTGGTCGATTGGAATTTCGTCAACGGCGTGGACGGGGCCTATCAGAACGAGTTCGTGTTCACCTCGGCGGATCCCTTCCCCGGCGCCACCGACCTGTCGGCCGCGTTTCACACGTATGCGCTGCGCTGGACCGAAGCGGGCGAGTTGATCTGGTCGGCCGACGGCGGCGAAACCGCCCGGACGCAGATCCCCATCGGCCTGGCGCCGTCCCCCTCGACCATCGCGATCGGCTCGGCCATCCGCAATGAGGATTTCGGCATTCCGCGCAATCCGCTCGGCACGGCCATGGAAGTCGATTATCTGCGCGTTTACCAGAAGCGCGACATCTGCCTGGGTTGCGACGGGTTCGACTACCCCGGCGGCGACCTCGACGGGCGCAACGGTGGCCAAGGCTGGGACGGCCCCTGGGCGGTGACCTCCGGCACGGTCGAGGTTGAGGGTCTGGGCAACAACCTGACCGTTTCCGGCATCACCCTGCCCGCGGTGGCGGGTGAACGGTTCCTCGGCGTCGCCGGCGACATCGCGGTGCGTCCTCTCGGCACCGGCGTGAGCCTGGGCGCGAATGGCTCCTACTACGTCAGCGTGCTGGTGAACAAGAGCGACGACGGCGATTTCCAGATCAGCTTCCGCCGTTCCAGCGACAACGCCGTCCGGTGGTTCTTCGGCGGCGACGCGGACGAAGCGGCCGTGACCGGCGTGCAGACGCCGGGCACCGCAGCCAACGCCTTCCCCGCCGATGAAACCGTGCTGGTCGTGGCCAAGGTGGACACCGTCGCCAGTGGCAACGACACGACCTACATCGCCGTCTTCCGCGACGGCGACGCCATTCCCACGAACGACGGCGACGTCAACTGGGACCGGTCGGCCGTTGGCAACAGCGGCATCACCATGAACTACATGGACATCGACGTCTTCGCCGGAAGCGTCGAGATCGACGAGATCAAGGTCGGCACGAGCCTCGCCGACGTGCTCACCGTGGGCGGCGCCCCGTCGGCCGCGGAAAGCTTCGACTACGCCGACGCCACGCTGGACTTCAAGAACGGCGGCAGCGGCTGGGGCGGCGAATGGCTGGCCTCCGCGATGCTCTCCACCGACGACACGTCGCTGGACTACCCGGCGTCGCCCTCGACGGAAACGCTGAGCGGTTACGGCGACACGCTGGTCATCACCGACGGCGCGGCCGAACGCACCGTCAACGACAGTTTCTCGTTCGCCGAGGACAACACCTACTTCATGAGCTTCCTCGCCCAGAAGGGGGCGGCCGGCGACCTGCTGGTGGAAGCGTTGGACAATTCGAACAACAGCCGCTGGCGCGTCGGCCTGCGGGGCATCAACGAAGTGCTGGGCGGCGTCGCCACGACGGCGTCTTCCGGCGACAACGGCGCGGTCCCGGCCGGCAGCCTGAGCTATCCGCCGTCGGTCCCGCTGAGCACGAACGGTTCGCGGATCGTACAGGACGGACCGGGCAGCGCCGGGTTCGGATTGTCCAGCACTGTGCCGGTCTCGCCCGGCGCCCCCACCTCGGTTTGGCTCAGCTTCCTCGCCCGCAAGAGCGCCGACGGCGTGTTCGCCGTACGCGTCGCCCGGGCGACCGACGATATCGCCCGCTGGAACGTCGAGGTCGGCGCCGACGGCGCCGTGCGGGCGGAGATCTTCGCCGGGGCCAGTTCCGCACCGGGCGTTTTTCCCAATGATGAGTCGGTCCTGGTGATCAGCGAGTTCGTGGGCGATTCGGCCCCGGCCGACAAGGTCCGGATCGCGGTCATCAGCCAGGGCGAGCCCCTGCCGGCCGACGCGGGCAGCATTGTGTGGGACGCGGAGGTCACGGACAGCACCTCCATAACCATGAATAAGCTGATCGTGGACGTGCTCACCGGCTTGGTGGAGATCGATGAGATCCGCTACGGCAACACCTACGAGTCCGTCACCGCGACCGATACGGGGCTGATCGACGCCGACAGCATCAGTTACCCCGGCGGCCCGATCGGCGGCCAAGGCCCATGGAGCGGCAATCTCGAAGTCGCCGGCACGCAATCCGACAGCCTGGCCTATCCGGCGCTGACCCCGGCGATTCCGTTCACTCCCGCCGGCGGCCGTATCGATCACACCGGCGCGGGCAGCGCGACGTTCCAGCCGCTGGCCGTCACCGTCTCGCCGGAAGCCGGCTTCACCCGCTGGATCAGTTTTTTGGCGCAGAAGAGTGCGGACGGGGAATTTGCGGTGCGGACCCAGAACAGCGGCAACGGCGCCGCGCGCTGGAACGTTGAGGTGTTGCCCGATGGCAGCGTGCGTTCGGAGATTTTCAGCGGGGCCGCCTCGGCGCCGGGCCTGTTCCCCAATGACGAGACCGTGCTGGTCATCAGCCGCTTCACCGGCGACACCACCGGCGCGGACATGGTGGACACGATGATCCTGCGCGACGGCGATCCCCTGCCGGCCAGCGAGACGGACATCGACACCAACGGGCTGTGGGACATCAGCCACACCGACAGCACGTCGGTCAGCATGGACGCACTGGTGATCGACGTCATCGCCGGTCGGGTGCAGATCGACGAATGGCGTTATGGCAACACCTACGAATCGGTGACCACGAGCGGCTCGAATCTCTTCCAGCAGCGCAGCTTCAGCTATCCCGGCGGGCCGATCGGCGACAACGACGGTTGGACCGGCGACCTCAACGTCTCCGGCCCGATGGGCGGCTTCGCCGGCGATACCGTATTTGTGCTCTCGATGTTCCAGGCGCGCGAGGCCGGCGGCGCGGATACCGACACGGTGTATGTGAAGGTCTTCCGCTCGGCCGAGGAACTGCCGCTCAGCGCGGCGAGCATTGCCAACTGGGATCTGACCGCGAGCGGCAACACCGGCATCTTCATGAACAAGATCCGGGTGTCCGCCACCGGCGGCGACCCGGTGCTGCTCGACGAGTTGAAAGTGGGTACGACCTACGCCAGCGTGACCGGTTTTGAATTGCCCGGTGACTGCGACGGCGATGGCGACGTGGACCTGACCGATTACGCGGATTGCTTCGCGCCGTGCCTGGCCGGTCCCGAAACGGCGATCGACGAGAGTTGCACGATCGCCGACCTGGACGGCGACGGCGACGTGGATCTGCGCGACTTCGCCCTCTTCGGGCAGTTGTTCTGATCGGCGGCCGTCCGCGAATCGGCGCGCCTGACCAGCGCGACCAGCATTGACATCGCGGGCAGTCCGGACCAGCACGCCCGGACTGCCCGCTTTCTTTTGGACGAAAAAGAAGGATGCTCTCCATCATGAAGTGCGGCGGCTGTCTCATCGGTATGGTTTTGCTCGCCGGGCTCGCGCCGAACGCGGCCCGCGCCGAAGAAAGCCTCTCCACCGTCCCGGACGGATACCGGCTGGTGTGGTCCGACGAATTCGACGGCGAACAACTGAACAGCGACGCCTGGCTGCCCCGCACGACCAAGCGCGGCAAGGTGTCGATCTGCCGGCCGGAGAACCTCAGCCTCGCCGACGGCCGGCTGCGCATCGCGTGCAAGCGCGAGGAATACCAGGGATTTCCCCTGACCGGCGGCGGGGCCATCACCCGCCGCCAGTTTCGCTACGGTTACTACGAAGTCGCGGCGCGCATGCAGGGCGGGGCCGGCTGGCACGAAGCCTTCTGGACCACCATGACCACCGATTTCGACCTGACCGAGGCGGAGCGGGCCACGCCGCGCATCGAGATCGATTGCTTCGAGCACTACGCCGACCACGACGCCCGCGAGTTCAGCTACGGCATCATCGAGTGGCACCCCGTGCGCGGCGGCCTGAGCCGCGCCGTCCACCAGACCACCGAAGATCTGGGCGAGACCCTCAACGTGTTCGGCTTCGAGTTCACCCCCGAGGTCATCAACTTCTTTTACAACGGGCGACTGCTGGAAACCGTGGACGTGCGCGACGTGCCGCACAATCCGTTCCATCTGTGGCTCTCGAGCATCGCGACGCAGAACCTGTCGGACATGCAGGACGGCTTCTGCGACTTCGAATACCTGCGCTGCTACGCGGCCGACTTCGATTCGCCGACCTATCAGCGCCGGCGCGCCGAGTTTCTCAAGAAGATCAATGAGCAGGCCGCGCCCATGCCCCCGTCGGACGGCGTCGATCTCTGGATCCAGGCCGAGGACTTTCACAAGCCCGGCCCGTGGTCGGCCAAGCGCGACGGCGCCGTGCGCATTCTCCAGGGCGCATCCGACCGCAAGGCCGACGCCGACCTGGCGGAACGCACCGCCCAGACCATGGTGACCATCCCCCAGGCGGGGCGCTATCATCTGTGGGCAGCGGCCCGCGACTATGCCGAGAAGCAACCCGGCGCGCGCTTCTTCCAGGTCGCCGTCAACGGCCAGGTGGACGACCACCGGTTCGGCACGCACCACCAGGAGGGCTTCGCCTGGGAACGCGGCGGGGTATACGACCTGCCGGCCGGTCCGGCCGTGATCGAACTGATCGACGCATCGCGCTACTTCGCCCGCTGCGACCGACTGCTGCTGACCACCGATGCCGACTACCGCCCGGCCGGCCTGGGCCAGGCGAAGAGCGCACCTCACGCGTGGAACGAAAACGCCGCGGACAAGTTGAGGAAATGATGTCGAATCACGCCGAACAGCAGAACGCCTTGCGCCGGATCCTGGTTGCGACGGCCGGCATGCTCGCCATGCTTGCCGCGGTCGGCCGCGCGGGCGAAATCCGCACGGACTTCAACGACCTGTCCGGCGGCGTGCTGGCCGGGCAGTACGGCGGCGCCGGCATGGCCGACGCCGAAGCCTGGGGCAATTCGGATACCCTGCTCGTCATCGACGGCGATCTGTCGGCGCCGCCGGCCACGCAGTTCGGCCTGACGCAAGCGGGCGCCGCCCGCAGCGTGCAGGGAACCAGCGGCGCCGCGGTGCAATCGACGCGCGGGCTGGCGAACCCCCTGGGCGGCGTGGTGTGGTTTTCCCTGTTGATCCAGCAGCCGGACAGCGCGTCGCGGGCGGGGCTGTCCTTCAACGCCGACAGCACGTCGTCGGCGATCGTCCCCCGCGTGGTCGCCGCCGGCGCCAGCCTGTTCATCGATTACGGCGACGACGAAGACGATGTCTGGGTGGGCAACGCCGTTCCCATCGGGCAACCGGTGCTGATCGTCGGCCGCATCGAACTGGATCTGATCGACGAGAGCCTCGACCGACTGAGCGTGTGGATCGACCCCGACGTGACCGTCCCGGGCCCGCCGGACGCCGTGGTCGATTCAACGGACGCTTTCGGCAGCACCATCGACCGCATCGGGCTGATCTCGTACCACTGGAGCGGCACGATCGGCGGCATCGTCGACCTGGTGACGGTGGCCAACGGCCCCACCGCGTATACCGCGGTCACTGGCGTCGCGGGCGGCGACTGGCTGCCCACTTTTGCCGACGAATTTGAACTGAGCGGGCTCGACCTGGCGACCTGGGAGCTTGACGACGAACGCTACAACGTCGAGGTCTCCGACGGTTTGCTCCGGCTGGTCACCACCCAGGTGGATGACGGCTACCTGACCGGGCGGATCGCCTCCTACTTCACTCAGCGGTTTGGGTATTTTGAAGCGCGCTACCGCATCGGGGCGGACACCGGGCTCAACAACGCCTTCTGGCTGAGCACGCCGGCCGAACTCGTGCGCGAGGCCAACGGAAAGCCGCAGTACGTCGATCGCACCGAAGTGGACATTCAGGAAACGCATTATCCCCACAAGCTCAGCATGACCCTCCACGACTGGGCCCCGGTCCACGACCCGATCCAGCACGAGATCGCGTACGTGGGCGGCAATCTGGCTGAGGAAACCCACACCTACGCCTTCGAATGGCGCACCGACAACCGCATGATCTGGTATTTCGACGGCGCGCCGCAGATGGTGATTCCCCTGGCCGAGGTCAACCGCGCCCGGACCGGCCTGCCGCTCGCGGTGCTGTTCTCGACCCTGGTGGCGACCTTCGCCGGCCCGCCCGGACCCAACCTGGACGGCACGTCGATGGACGTCGAGTACGTCCGTGTCTACCAGGCGCCCGGCTGGAGCGGCGCAGTCGATGGCGACTGGGGCGATCCCGCGAACTGGGGACGAACCGGCGTGCCCGGCGTCGACGGTGCGGCCGTCTTCAACCGCCCCACCGCGCAGTCCACCGTGGCGCTCCCGGCCGACGTCAGTTTGCGCGAGGTTTACATCGAAGGCGCCAACACGCCGGGCATCACACTGGCGCCGGGCGGGCGCGTCATGTACCTCGGCGACGTGTCCAGCAGCGAAGGCATCGCCAGCGTCACGCTCAACACCGACGTCCACGGCATCCATACCTTCGCGGTGGACGTGGTCGGCATTCGCGATTTGGTGCTGGGCAACTACAGCCGGGCCGGCGCGACGCTGCGTTTCGCGGGCGGGGTGGACAGCCTGGCCCCCGGGCGCATTCTGCACCTCGGCGGCGGCGCCATCGAACTGCTCGATGCCATCGGCGGCAACATCGGTGACGTGGTGATCTTTGCCCGCGCCCACGTGCTGCTCGCGTCCGCCAACGCCTTTAGCGGTGAAACGGACATTCGCGGCGGGGTACTGACGGTCAGCACCAACGGCGCTCTCGGCGTCGCCTCGGCGGACGCCCCCACCACCGTTGCCGACGGCGCCACCCTCGCCTTCGCCAACGGCGTGCACTACACCGAGCCCGAACCACTTTACATCGCAGGCGCCGGCGATCCCGGCGAGAGCGGCGCTGTGCAGGTCGCGGACGCGTCGGCCGTCACCTGGTCGAACCCTATCTGGCTGAATGACGACGCGGTGATCAGCAGCGGGGTCAACGGCGGCACCCTGACTATCGGCGGCGCGGTGAATTCACCCAGCGGCGGCACCCATGAACTCACCCTGGCGGGCAACGGCCACGTGGTTCTCGCGGGCATGCTGGGAACGCGCATCTCCAACCTGAACAAGGTCGATGCGGGCCGGGCAACCCTGTCAGCCAACAACTTCTACGGCGGCATCACCACCATCGCCGAGGGCACGCTCGCTCTCACCGGAAACGGATCGACCGGGCAATCCAACGCGGTTCACGTGGCGAGCAACGGCGTGTTCGACGTCAGCATGCGAAGCAGCACGTACACCGTCGCAGCAAACCGCACGCTCGACGTCGGAGGCCGGGTGATCGGCGACGTGACCATCGCCTCCGACGGCCTGCTGTCCGGCGCCGGCGCGGTCGAGGGCGGGGTGCTCGTGGAAGCGGGCGGCCTATTGCAACCCGCCGCCGGCTCAGGCCCGGGCATGACCATCGACGGCAGCCTGGCGTTGTCGGCCGACGCGGAAATCACGACCAGTTTGGGCGTGGTCCTGCACGTTGCCGGGGCAAACCTCTCTGGTCCGGCAAGTGGCGCGGTGACTTGGACGATCACCGACGCGGACATTGCACCGGGCGTTTATCCGTTGATGGACTGGCGCGGCGTGCTGTCCGGCGGAATCGATCCTGCGGACATCGACCTTCAAGCGGCCGACGCGGACGCCACGCTGACGGTCAGTGGCAAGCGGTTGTGGCTGGTGCGGCTCACGCCCGAGCAGCGTTACGACTTCGACGCCAGTGGCGCCGTGGACGAGGCTGACCTGGTCCGGCTGCTGGCGGTCTTCAGCGGGCCCGACGGACCGTTGCCCGGCGACGACCTGGTGGCCGACTTCGTCCGGGCCGATCACGACGCCGACGGGGACGTCGATCTCGCGGACTTCGCCGAGTTTCAGCGTCGGTTCACCGGTCCCTGACTCCGCCGCAATCACCCGGCCAACGCGGCCCACGCGGCGAAGTCGGCCAGGTCCACGTCGTTGTCCGCGTCAAAATCGAACGCTGCACGGCACGCCCCGGCCGATCCCGGCGGGGTCGGGCTGGGCGCCTGTCCGGGACCGGCCGTGCAATCCTCGAATGCCACGTAGTCCGCGGCGTCCAGGTCGCCGTCGCAATCCGCGTCGCCCTGCCGGCAATACACCACGCGGAAGTAATCCACTGCCGCGCCGCCGATGCTCTGCACGTAATCCACAACCAGATTGTCGCCCTGGATCGTAACGGGCCGGTCGGCGAGCGCGCCGCTGGTCATCCGCGCCGCGGCTTGTATGCGTCCGTCGTCGGTCCAGCTTGGCGGTCGCGCGATCGGAACCGCACCGTCATCACCGGCCGGCTGGCGAATGTCCACCCGGTACGGCTTGTGATCGAAAAGCAGATAATGCGGCGTCGAGCCGCTGAGCGCCTGTCCGCAGAGCCCGGCGAACACGCCGCCGACCACGTCGCCCTCTTGAACGGCCAGAAAGCCGTGCGGAGAGATGACGGCCATCGGCTCGATACGCAGCGACGACTTCATGTTCGCGGTGATCTCCACCCCGTTGCCGAACGTCGTGCGCGACACGTTATCGGTGAGGAGCGCGAAACCGGTCATCTCCGTGCCCACCAGGTCGGCGACCAGGTGCTTTTGAAAGGCGTCGACCACGTTGAGCCACGCGGCGTCAAACGACGACAGGTCGAACGATAGCGAATACCCCATCGCGACGTCGTAAGTCAGCGCCGGCAGATCCACCGTCATGGTCAAACCGGCGAGATTGTGCGTGGAGAAGTACAGGTTTTCGTGGGCCCACAACTGGGCCATCGGGTACGCGGTGTAGGTGCTCTCCGGCCACCAGTGCCAGCCCACGCGATGGGAGTTGCAGAAACCGCTCTCCACCCAGGCGAGCCGGTCGTAGCCGCCCTCGGTCATGATGGGCAAACGCTGGGCGCTGGCGGCGGCCATGTCGATCAATCCCTGGTTGTACTGCATGGGCGCGGGTGCGTCCGGATGGCCGTCAAAGGTCGGACCGCGCGCGCCCACCTGGTCTTCGAACAGGAAATCGCACGGCGCCGTCTGGGTAAACTCATCACGGGTTTGCGCGCGCCGCGCCGCGGCCGCGGACGAGAACGGGCTGATCACGTAGCCCCCGTGCACGCCGTAGGTTTCGTAGCGCAGATTGCCGGAACGGTCGCGGGCTACGATGCCGGTCCCCAGCGCCGCCAGAGTCGGCGATTCGTTGTCCCACCAGGTGGGATTGGTGTACGGCATGACCAGAAAACCCGCGCCGCGGGCGCCGGCCACCAGGCTCACGAAATCCGCCTGGCTGCCCAGCGCGGCATTGGGCGGCAGGTAGTCCGGATAGTTTTCGTCGAAGCCGCGCTGCCAGAACGCCACGAAGTGCAGCAGGCTGCCCGCCGGCAGGCTGGGCAGCCAATTGGCGAAAGAGGCAAAGGTCCACGATCCTTGCAGGAAATCCGCCTTGAGCAGGACCGCGTTGGCCAGGGCCGCCCGCTGGGATGATCCGAGCTTGTCGGCCAGCGTCGGCATGGCGTCGTGACCGTTCCGGCTCCAATACGCCGCCATCGCCGTCTCCAGCGGTACGCCCACGCTGAAGACCGTCTTGGGCGCGATCCATTGTGCGCCCGGTTCGACGGCCAGGTCGTAGTCGTGATGATACTTGTACGACCCTCCGGCGTAACTGTCGTCGCGCAGCACGAGCAGCGTTGACGGAATCAAGGGAAGGCCGTTGTCGCGCACGCTGTACATCGCAAACGCGCCCGAGCTCAGGTCGGTGTAGGCGAAATCCGCAAAAAGCTGGCCCGGATAGCCGGAGTTGAACTCGTGCCCGCCGTCGAAAAACGCGGGCGCCAGCCGCATGCCCTCGATGTAGGGGACGTACAATGCATCGATCTCATTGCGGCGGAACGAAAACTGTACGGGGTAGGCGAGCAGTTCGATCGAACGGCTGCTCTGGTTGTCCAGCGTGAGGCGGGTAACGAATTCCGGCCCCTCCGTCGCCTGCACCTCGACGACGACGTGACACGCGTGCGTGCCCGTTGCGGCGTAGTCCAGGTTCAGCGTGCCGGTCGCCCCATTCCACGCATAGGTGAATCGGCGCGATGCGTTGGTGGGCGAGAAGCTCTGGCCGTCCAACCATGTATTGTCGCTGAAGCGCAGCACCCACGGCCCGTGGATGTTGCCCGGCGAGACCTCCTGACCGGTGGTTTTGTCGGTGAGTGAAAGCAAGCGCCCGTCCGACTTGCGGATGGCCAGCTCGTAGTAGTCCGCGTTCCACAGCCGGACGCGATCGTCGGCGGAATTGTCGAAGCCGACCTGGGCCCTGGTCCACTGCGGCACGCCCAGCACCACCAAGCAGACCCCCGCGACCATCCATGTTCTGCAATGCATAAATTCCCCGTCGAGCAGCGGCACCCACGACACCGATCCCGCGAGAGATCGGCGCCGTGGGCGCCGGCAAATTACCAGGAGTATAGCGGCTTCACGGCCATATCCGCTGCGCCCCGGCGTCAGGGCGCCTCGAGCAGCGCGTTGAAGCCATCCACGTCCGCGGCGTCGACCTGCCCGCTGCGATCCAGGTCGAGCAACTCACAGGCCAGCGGGAGCACCGGCGCGGCCTCCACGCCCACGCATTGCTGCAACAGGCCGAAGTCTTCGAGGTCGTTGTCGCCGTCACAATCGGCGTCGCCGGCCACTGTGCCGACGCACACCCGGGCGGCCCGGGCCTCGAAGTTGCGCGGGCCGCTCAGCAGAATGAGGTTATCAAACGTTACGTCCATCACCGCGCCGGGCATGCCGTTGTGGAACGCGCCGGCAACGTGGAACAGGTTCAGATCGGACAGATCCAGCCCCGGCACCGCGCCGGGAGCGTTGTCGTTGTTGAAGTCCGACAGGTCCCGGGTCAACGTGTGCGTGCCGTTGGTGAGGTTCTCGAAGCGGTAGACGCGCTCGGTCCCGTCGCCGTCGACCAGGATGACCACCAGCTTGTCCGTCTCGTTTGCGGGGTTGAACGTGACGTCGAGTTGCATCACCGCGGCGGCCCCGGCGTCGACGTTTGGAACCAAGTCGTACAGACCGCCGCCGAAGTCGGTCGAGACCACGCGGAAATCATCGGGGCCGGACGTGAAGGCGGCCGACGCCCACTGCGCGTACGTCTCGGTCAACGCAAAATCACTGAAGTCCGAGAGCACCGTGCCGCCCGCGGACCCGCCGCCGGGATTGGTGAAGTTCACGGGCGCGTTGCCCGGGTTGTACACCTGGTTGCCCCCGCCGGTGACGTTGCGCATTGACGGCAGGCTCTGGTCGGTGGCAAAACCCAACGGCCCGCTCACCATGGTCCACAACTGGATCACGCGCGGCAGGTCGCCCGCGTCGAGTCCCAGGTCGGCCAGGGGGATGGCCATCTCCATGCCGGTCGTCGCTTGGCGCGCGAGCGCCGCAACCGTCTCGGCGTCGGCGAGGAAGCAGGGATCGCCGTCGGCGCAGCCCATCACGCCGGAAGTGTTCATGTTGTTGAAGGCCATCATCAGGCCGTTGGGGTTCTCGGCCACGACCCCGCCGGGATCGTCGAACAGAACCGCGCTGCCGCTGTTGGGCTCGACTGCGCCGCGGAAGGCGAAGAGGTCGTTGGCCAGGTCGAAGTAGTTGACGTATGCGCGGTGCGGCGTCACGCCCACGTTCACGCTGTAGACGTAGTCGTATTGCGCGGCCGCGTCGGCGACGAAACGCTGGTTGTTCAGCACGTCCAGCGGCCCGTTGGCCAGCTCGTCGCCGTTGAGGGAGAGAATCGGAGTGACGCCGGGCAGCGCATCGACGAGAGCGATGTTGTCAAACACGATGTCGGTCGTGGGGAAGTCGCCCTGGATGTGGAAAAACGATACCGTGGAGAGATCGAACCCGGCCACGCTGCCCGGCTGGACCAGGTCGCCATGCCCCAGGTCGCCGGTGAGCGTGTAGCTGTTGTCCGGTTCCAGTCCGAACCACGACCAGCGCAATTGCGTGCCGTCGCCGTCTTCAAAGACGAGAAGGACGCCGCCGGGCGAATTCGCTGCGTTGAGCGTCACGTCCATCTGCACGGAGATGGCCCGCGTCGCATCGACGTCGGGGCTCAGATCTGCCCAGCCGCCGCCGAAGCCGCCGCTGGCCTCGATTCGCAGATTCGTCGACCCGGAGGTGACGGTCCCGCCGCCCCACGAGCCGTACGTGCCGCCGAGGTGGAAGTCGCTGAACGTGCACACGGGCGTCTCGGTGAACAATTCCGGGCCGGGGTCAAAGTCAAGCACGTGTTCGCCGGAATCGGCGTCGGCCAGCGCCAGGCGATCGAAGGTCACGTCGAACGCCACCCCCGGGTCGCCGTGATTGGCTCCGCCCGCCAGGTGGAAGAAACTCAAGCTGGACAGATCCAGGCCCGGTTCGCTGCCCGGGGCGTTGTCGTACGCGTAGTTGCTCAGCGGCGTGGTGAAGGTATACGTGCCCGGACCGGGTACGGCCAGCTCATAGACCCGCTCGGTCTGATCGCCGTCCACCAGCAGCACGCGAATCACATCGGCCTGGTTGGCGGCGTTCACCGTCGCGTCCAGAATCAGCGTGGTCGCGCCCGGAGCGTGAATAGCCGGGCTGACGTAATACCAGCCGCCGCCGAAATCGGTCGACTCCACCCGCAGGTCCGTCGGCCCGGCGGTGATCGTGGCCGTCTCCCACGCGTCGTACGTGCCGGAAAAGGCGAAGTCGCTGAAGTCGCTGATCAGCCGATCGCCACTGCCGGCGCCGGGTCCCGCGTCCACAAAGACGTTGATCGAGGTGCCGCCCACCTGGAGGTTGCCGGTCAGTCCCAGGTACAGGTACGTCTCGTCATTGTCGACGTATAATGCATCCAGTTCCGATCCGTCCTCGAGCGGCAAGAGCAGCTCGCCCGTGCGGGCCTGGTCGCCCGCCGAGGTCGGGCAGCTCTGGGTGGCGAAGGGGGCGCCGCCGGCGTAGTCGGCCGGGTCGATCACGCCCTCCAGGACGGCCGTCGGGCTGAGCGGCGCCACCGTGCTCAAGTCGATCGTCAGACACGCGGCCGTGCTCAGGTCGGGCCGCATCCCCAGCCCGCTGGGCGGATCGCACGCCCCGCTTCCACCGCCCAATGCAGGCAGGAACTGGTTGATCACCGTGCCGAAACCGCCGCTGAGGTTGTGCTCCCCGTATTCGTCCGCATCCATCGTCAGAATGAGCAGGTGAATTGTATCGTCGGGATATACGCCGCCATCGCCGATGCGAAATAGCGGGATCGACAGCTCCACGCCACTGGTGGACATTGCCGCCAGGGTGGCGTCCACTTCGGTGACGCCGGTGGTATTGCTGTTGACAAAGCCGCCGCGCTGGTAGCCCGCCGTGGGGTCGCCCCCCTCGAAAATCTCGTTCCCGTCATCCACCGGCGATTGCAGCACGAGCGTTCGCGTGGCATACGTCGGCATGGCGGCGTCGTTGGGATTCTCTGGAGTGGGATCGCACGGCACACGGCCGCGTCCGTCGTTGAAGTGGCACGTCTCGCTGGCCTGTGCGTTGCTCAGGCTGAAATTGAGCAGCGTGTATTCGTGGCCGAAGAGAATGCCCTGGGCCCCGTCCAGCGCCAAAGCGTAATCCCAACCGGTGAAGCCGGGATCGCCGCAGGTGGGCAGCAAGATACCCGAGTTCGGCGTGACGCTGTAGGTGTCGTCCGTGCCGTCCTCCGGCGTGCCGTTGGTGTCCACCACCACCTCGCGGCCGCCAAGCTGAAGCGCGAACGGCGGGCCGCCGACGCCTTCGGTGCGCAGTTCGACCTGCCCGTCGGCGAAGGGGTTGTCGATCAGAATGATGAACGGGTTGCCGACCTCGAGCAGATTGCCCGCAAGGCCGACGTACAGATAATCATCGTCCTTGGCCAGGTACAGCGCGTCCAACTCCGTACCCAGCGAGTAGGACGCCACGCTGCCCAGCCCGGTCACGTCGCCAGCGCCGGTGCGGTTCGTCTGCACGCCCACGAGGGCGCCTGCCGCGTAGTCGGCCGGGATGTTCTCGCCGTCCAGTACGCCCGGCGCGGCCGCCCAGGCGATCTCCGCCGCAGCGCCGACCGCGAGCAGTGCCATCAACAGTCGTTTCATGGTCATCCTTCCTTACTGTGTAGTTCCCCGCCGACCGGATGCGCCGCCGGTCATACCGAGCGGCCACCCCCGCGGAGGCCCTTGCCGAATTGCTGCTTCCATTCCCCGTCGGGCGCCGCCCCTGCCGCGGCCGTGCCGGCCGCCGCTACCTTTGCGGCGGCGTCATTTTGTACGGTGAGACGCGGACCATGCTCGTGTGCCCGCTCGGAACCTGGAACCGCGGATCGGCCGACGCGCTCTTCCAACCCGTCGGCGTGACCGTCTCCCCGTGGAAATCGGCGAACACCACGTTGACCGCGCCCTTGGCGTGCCGGCTCGTTGGCACGCGCTGCGGCCACGTGCTCTGCATGTGATGCAGCAACGGGCCGGCGGCTTTCGCACTGATGATCAGGTTGGCCACGCCGTCGACCCGCGTGTTGGCCTGTCCATCGATCCCCGTAGCCTCGTCCATGCTGTCGGCCCCGGCGTCCGCGATGAGCAGCAAGGTGGCCGGATCGTGCACCCGCGCCAGGTTGCCTTCCAGCCGATCGCCCGCCTTCGGGCTGTTCTGCCCGACGTACCAGGCGTAACGCGGCGCGGGTCCGTAGCGCCCCACCGGCGGCAGCGTGGTCGACTGATCCTTCGACCCGGTCATGTCCTCGTTGATGCCGTAGCTGAGCTTGCCCCAGTACAGCCCCGTTCCCGCGGGCTGCGGATCGTCGGGATTCCCCGCACCGCGCAATTGTCCGCTGTTGGGGTAGAAGGGCGTGGCCGTCTTCACTTTGTCCGCCGGGCAGAGGGCGAGTTCGAAATCCTCGTCCATGTGCTCCGCGCGCGTCAGCGCCGAGGCCAGGTCGGGCGCCCGCACGCCCCAGTGCCAGTTATACGCGTAGCCATCCTTCGCGGACATCTGCGCCAGCACCACCGGCCAGGCGAGCAGTTCGCCCTCCGGGTCGTACGCGTACTTGGAGCGCGACGGGTCGGCCTCCTGGTTGCCTTGCGCGTCGGTGACCAGTTGCAGCCGGTCGCCGTGCGTATTGGCGAAGAGCATCGCGGCCTGGGCCATGCCCCGCGCGTGCGCGACGCACTTGACGCATTTGGCCTGATCCCGCGCCCGCCGCAGCGAAGGCAGCAAAATCGCGATCAGCAGCGCAATGATCGAAACGACGACGAGCAGTTCCACCAGGGTGAAGCCGCAACGGCGCCGTCCTTGACGCATGGTGTTGGGATACATGATTGACAGCTCCATTCCGCTTCGAAGGCTCTTGAGTTTTGCCGCCCCACCCTCCCCAGGGGCAGTGCTCAACCGGCGGCGCGCCGCCGGTTGAGCGCCGACCTATGTGGTTAACGACGGCGCAGCAGCGCCCACCCGCCCAGCGCCAACAGCGTCAGCGAAGCGGGCTCCGGCACCGCGTTGAGATTCTCGAAGTACACGTCCGTGGTGGTTCCCCCACCGCCGTCCGCCTGGATGTGAAAGGCGAAAATGTTGCCCATGTCGAGCCCCGGCGTCGTACCCGCCACGCTCTCCCAGATGTTTGACGACGCAGCCGTCATCAGCGACTGGCTGCCGCTGGTGGGCAGGCCGTACCAGGCGAAGTTCTGGAACGTGCCGTCGGCGTCCTCGATCCCCAGCACGATCACCGGCGTCTCGTTCGTCGCGCCAAAGGTGATATCGAGTTGGAATGCCGTCTCTCCCGTCGCGTCAACGGGTGCGTCCAGGGCATACCATCCGCCGCCCCAGCCCGTGTCCGCATGCACGTAGTAGGAATCGGCGCCCGAGGCCAGGAGGTAATTGGGCGGATTGTGCGCCCACACCCCGTATACGCCTCCCGGCTCCCAGTTATTGAAATCCTCAATCAACGTGGTGGCCGACGCCGGCAGCGCCAGCGCCCCGACCAGCAGCGCCGCCGTCAGCAGCGCGCCGCGACCGCTTCCTGTCTTGCGCATCATGTGACTTGCCCTCCAGATAGGGTCCTTCCGGACAAATGAGAGTTCCTTGCCTGCACGTCGGTCGACCCGTCCCGTTGACGGATCCGCAAGGCTTGAGAGAGTCCTGAGAGATGATTCGGGCGGCGGGAAAACCGCGCCGCGTGCGCCGGGCGATACGCCTCTGACCAAAGCCGTTGGGCGGTGCGTCCCCAATCGCCCGTCGCCGCGCGTCCACACGCGCGCCGCGCAGCCCCGGCGCTGCGTGCGAAACCCATCCCGACCTGCTTCGGCTGCGGTCTCATGCGGCGCTCCCGTCCAACGCCCGAAATATAGCATTGACGCCATATAGCACTTACGCTACACTTTTGAGGGTGGCAAGTCAACCCCCTTTCCGGGGCAGGCTCAAGACGGGCCGCCGACACGGTGAATCCCGGCCGGGCGCTCCGGACCGGCGGCCGCGACGCTGGTGACCCGCTCGTGCGGTGGTATGATCCCGACGCGCTGCGGCGCCCCCGGGGGGCGGCGCCGGCAAGCGACTTGCCCCTGCGAGGCAATGACCCATGGCGACTGCACCCAAGTACGCACAAGTGATGTCCGTCATCGAAAGGCGGGTGCGCGAAGGCGACTACCTGCTCCACAACATCCCCGGCGAACGCAAGATCGCCGAGGAAACCGGCGTAAGCTACATGACCGCCCGCCGCGCCGTCATCGAACTGCTCGACCGCAAGGTCCTCATCCGCCGCGACAACGGCACCCTGGACATCCACCCCGGCTACAACCATCGCAAAGTGCAGACCAAGGTGGTACTGCTGTACCCGGCGTACCCCTCGCCCTATCTCGCCCAGTTGCGGCAGATCGTCTCCGCCGCACTGGAGAAACACGGCCTGTCGCTGCGCCCCGTGCAATATGTGCATTGGGACGACCCCATCGTGCGCGAAGCGGTGGCCAACGGCGGAGGGGCGCTGATCATCCCCAGCGCCAACCGCGTCCCCACGCGCATTCTCCGGCCGCTCAGCGAGCAGAAGGTCGTCGCCCTCGACGGCGACTTCAGCGCCGAGGGCATCCCCTCCATTAGGCTTTTTCCGGATCGGCACATCGAGCAGGTATTCACCCATCTGGCCGCCATGGGCCATCGCCGCATCGATTGCGTCAACACCCAGTGCCGCAACCCGGAGATCGACCGCCGCATCCACCTGTGGCGCGAGTGGCTCGCCCGCGAGGGCGGCGAGGGGCGCCTCTGGGACGATCCCGCCCCCTCTTTCACCGATCCCACGCCTTACGCCCATCAGATGATGTGCCGTCTGCTCGAGGAGAAGCGCCCCCAGGCCACGGCGTTCGTCTGCACTACCTTCCCGGCCGCCATGGGCACGATCCGCGCCCACTGGGAGCGCGGCTACCGCATCGGGGAGAACGTCTCCGTCTGCTCGATGAACATCGAGCCGCCGGCCCGCTACTGCTGCCCCTCGGTCACCGGCTTGGATATGCCCGACCTCTCCAGCGTGCTCGACCGGTGCTTTACCTGGTTCGCCGACGACCGCCCCTGGCGCGGCGCCGCCCTGCTGGAGCCCAGGCAGGCGGTCTTCTTTGCCGGCGAGTCGGCCGGCCCTCCCGCCAAAACCCGCGTCCGACGCCGGTCTACCCGTTGAATTCTCGCGATCCGGGCTGCACCGGAATGCGGTTGCGGCCCGGCCGACCGTCGTCTTGAGCCGACCATCGTCGTGAGCCGACCGTCGTCTTGAGCGCTGCCGGATCGCCCTCTCGTGTCCGCTGGATGCCCCCGACGATGCCCAAGCTCAGCGCAACGACTGAACCGTTGAAAGGGCTGGGGGGGGGCAGTCCCAATCACAGCGACGCCCTCCGAACCGCTCGCGTGAACGACCCCGCGCGGGGCTGCTGCGCCCCCGAGCGGCCGCGCGCGGTGCTGCCACGGGCCACGCTGACACTGGCGTGGATCGAGTCAGACCGCCCCTCGCGTGAACTGCCCCACGCCAGGCCACCGCTCGCGTGAATTGCCGCGGGCCGGCGCGCCGTTCACGTGGACCGCCCCGCGCCGGGCTGTCGCTCACGTGGACCGCCCCACACCGGGCCGCCGTTCGCATGGACGGAACTACCGCGCGGGTGGCCCGCGCTGGACCGCCGCGCGCTCGGCCGCAGCGTCCCCGGCGCCCGCGGCCTGGCCACTGTTCAAACGCGTCCCGCTCGCCTACAATAATCACGACCATATCGACTGTCGGGGGCGACTGGATTCGACCGGGCGAGTTGACGTGGTGGTGGCGTGCCCAGGTTGTCAGGAGGCCTGGTAAAACACCTGACGACACTTTTTAGATGCCAACACTCAGTTGCGCATGGCAGCCTAACTGAGCTGCCCGTCCCCCGGCTGACGCCTGCTAGGCCGGAGGGGCGACGACAGCGGGCTAGTCTGCGGTTGCCACCCGGCCGACCGTGGGCGAATCAAAAGCGGGGTTGGACGACACCGCAGCCCGTCGCTTGGCGGCGGTGGAGTCGAGACTTAAAGATGCGACTATGCACGTAGAGGCCACTGCCGAGCCGTCGCGGGACGGGGGTTCGATTCCCCCCGCCTCCATTTGTAAATTCTTTTGTGGCAACGCCTTCCGCGGCTGGAACTGGGGACTGCCAGTGGGGAGTTGTGTCCCGCCCGCCCCCGCTGGCGAGCCAGAATCGAAGTCCGGAAACGGTTGCAGAATCCGCGTTCCCCCCGCCCCGACGAAGCGCCGAAAGACGCATTGCCGCAGTTGACCGATACCACGAGGCGTTCAGGGCGATAGCTGGCGGCATGACGTGATCCACGGCCGAGGTTATGACCACGTCCCTGTTCCGCCGGTCGCTTGATCCGTCCGCACCTGCGGAGGTCTCACTGTCACCGGACGCGTTCAAACCGCCGCGGACAGCAGGCTCACCGCAAGCACATGACCTACCGCGATGGGCTTTCCCCTGGGACGGACGAAGCCGTGTAACCCAATCGGCGAAGGGCCTCGCGAAATCGTTGGTCTGAGTCCGAGGGAACCACGAGAAGGCGGTCGCCCGCAAGATAGCAGAGGCTGCGCAGTCGGGTGTCGCCGCACACCAACTTCGCCAACGCCGGATCTTCGCAGCCATAGATGTGCGCGGAACCACGGCTGACGATTCGCCCCACACGTCTCTTCGCCTCGCAGAAGAGACTGACGACTGTATCCGGAAGCGCTGAGCCGTCGCATTTCGCCTCGAGGAAGCCCTCGATATCCCTCAGTGACAGGCCCTCTTCAACAGCTTGGAGCAACTTGGGCAACTCCAGGGACCACACCCGGTCTCCCTTTCGGCGTGCGATGCGATCAAGAAATAGCCCATCCGCCGGGCGTAGCACGGGCGCGATCGCGGCGATCTCATGATTGGGCAACACACGCAGAACTGGCTGGGCGCTCTGCGCGGGAGCAGTGAACTCGGGCGAAAGACCCATTACCCACGCCCCGAGGCTGTTGACTCTGAAATAGAACAATCCATCATGAATACACAGGAAATCCAGCCAGTCCGCGCCCCAGTTGTTGCGGTAGTCGCCGTGCCCGTATTTTGGATCTCCATAGGCTACGTCAATCAGGCCCAGCGTGCCGGCGTATTCCCACAGAAAAACCATCAGATACCATTTGGGAAGCCATGCGCTGAATCCGTCATATCCGAGGCTGCCGTATTGGGCGTCGCCGATGTAGAGACTCCAGGGCTTTCTGGCGACGGTGAATCCGTTGCCTGTTGCGACGACGTGTCGGATGAACTCATTGACGTCGATCCATGCTCCGGCGCTCGCAGCTTGAAGCCCGATGGAGATGGACATGCGTCTATCCACAACAGCGGAGAGCGCCCCCGCCTTGGTTTGCCCCTTGACCTCGGCAACGCGCCGGAACTCATCAAACGATGTGTTCTTGAGCCAGCGGTCCCAGAGGAGCTGGATCACCTCATGGGGCTCACTGACGAGCGCTCTCTTGCCTGCCTTGGTCAGCCGGAGAGTGGAGCCGGCTATTTCGGCCAAGCGACCCGCCTGAAGTAAAAGCGGCCAGGCGAACGGGCGGATGGTCATCTTCCCGTCCGCGACAGCATCTGCGTCTCTTGCAAGGAAATCACCGTTCAGCAGAACGGACAGGATGGCCTTGGCGCCTTTCAACGACACGTGTCCTGTCTTTGCGCCAACCTTCACCTTTCCTTGGTCGACCAGCGCCAGCACCGCTCTGACGTCATGCAGGGCAGCCGTAGCCGTTTCTTCGCAGTACAATTCTGCGGATGAATCATCACTTCCAGGAGCGTGAGACGGAAGCTCGGTCACGGTCGCGAGCGCGGGCTCACTGGGCTCCGGCACAAACTCCATGAGCCTCTCTTTGAGGTCGTCCGGCACCCATCCTTCACCAAAAACGAGCATGCTGAGCGGGTCCGGAGATGTCCTGCGGTCGCGGTAATGCAACGACCTCGAGTCATGCCAGTTGGGAAGCGCGCCGTACTTCGCTTCAAACCGATTCATGTCGAGCGGTCCGTCCGAATCGTGAACAGCCTCGGACACGGCCTTCTGCGCCAGCTCACTGAGTTGTCCCCAGAGCCGCAGGAGTCCGTCGCCCTGGAGTTGGCGGTTGAGATACGCGACAAGATCAGCCTTCCGCGGAGGAGATTTCGATTCAAACAAGCGTGCCCGGCTGTTCAGGTCGTCCACGCTCAGGCGCTGCAGCGCCTCGCGCAGCGTTTGGAACCCAACGATTTCGGTCAGCCACCTGCTGCGCGCCATAAAACAGCCTCCTCAAGTCTGGACCGCGTGCGACTCATTTCCCTTCGACCGCCGGTTGTGCCGAACACCGCAGGCCACTGAGGCGCCCGACGCCCTCGACGGGAACGACGCTCATTTGTATCATCCACGTCGTCTGATCCACGGTCAAATGCTCGTCCAGGTTCAAGCAAGGCAGGAATCCGCGCATGCACAGCAGCCCCAACAACCCGCTGATCGTGCAAGGAGACCATACTGTCCTGGTCGAGGTGGACAGCCCCCGGTATGAGGAAGCCCGCGACCAACTTGCGCAATTCGCCGAGCTTGTGAAATCGCCGGAGCACGTGCACACGTACCGGATCACGCCACTGTCCATCTGGAACGCTTCGGCAGCAGGGATGGCCGCGAAGCATATCCAGTCGGCGCTGATCGAGCATGCCAAGTACGACGTCCCTGGCCACGTGCTGACGGAGATCAACGAATTCGCCAGCCGCTACGGGCGGCTGGTGCTTCGCTTCAGCGGCGACGCCCTTCGGCTCGAAGCAGCGGATGCTCCGCTGGCTGAGGAGATCTGGCGCAGCGAAGAGGCACGCAAGTATCTCGAATCTCGCGATGGCGCGCTGCGGTTTCACGTCCTCCCGCTCAACCGGGGCCGCCTCAAGCAGGCGCTGGTCAAGATCGGTTGGCCCATCGAAGATCTGGCCGGCTACGTGGATGGAGAGGCGCTCGAGGTCACGCTCCGCGATGCGACCGGCGAAGGGCTGCCCTTCTCGCTCCGGCCCTATCAGTGGGAAGCGGTCAACGTGTTCCATGCCGGCGGGGAAGCCACGGGGGGCTCCGGTGTCATCACCCTCCCGTGTGGCGCGGGCAAGACGGTGGTCGGGTTGGGCGTGATGGCCCGGACCTCCACGTCAACGCTGATCCTGGTCACCAACACGACGGCTGTCCACCAGTGGATCCGCGAGATCCTCGACAAGACGAACCTCCGCCCCGACCAGGTCGGTGCGTACACCGGAAAGACCAAGGACATTCGCCCGGTCACGGTCAGCACCTATCAGATCCTGACCTATCGGCGGAGCAGACAGGACGCGTTCGTGCACTTTGGCCTGTTTGATGGCCGGGACTGGGGATTGATCATCTATGACGAGGTTCACCTGCTGCCCGCGCCGGTGTTCCAGCTCACCGCCGACATCCAGGCGCGCAGAAGGTTGGGGCTGACCGCGACCCTCGTGCGCGAGGACGGCCGAGAGGACGACGTGTTCGCCCTGATCGGTCCGAAGAAATACGACGCACCCTGGAAGGTCATGGAAAACAAGGGTTGGATCGCCACAGCCGTCTGCACCGAAGTTCGCGTTCGCCTCCCGGAGGACATGCGCATGGCGTACGCGGTGACGGAGCGACGCCGGAAATTCCGGTTCGCCTCGGAGAACCCCGCCAAGCTGCCGGTGCTGCACCGAATCCTGGACCGCCACCGTGGCGAGCAGACGTTGATCATCGGCACCTACGTCGACCACTTGCGCACCATTGCTGATGCGTTGCACGCGCCCGTCCTCACGGGACAGACTCCCAACGCACAGCGTGAGAGACTTTTCGAGGATTTCCGCGCGGGCCGGTTGCGCACGCTGGTGGTCTCGAAAGTCGCGAACTTCGCGATCGACCTGCCCGATGCGGCGGTGGCGATCCAGGTCTCGGGTACCTTCGGCTCGCGGCAGGAGGAAGCGCAGCGCCTGGGTCGCCTGCTGCGTCCCAAACCGGGCGCCAATCAGGCCCACTTCTACACCCTGGTCACCAGGGAAACGCTCGAGCAGGACTTCGCCCTCAAGCGTCAGTTGTTCCTCACTGAGCAGGGGTACGCGTATGAGATTCTCGATGAAAACGACCTTGATGGTCTGAGCCTGGCTGACCGCGGCGCCGGCTGCAAGTCTGCGGTCCGCTTCGTGAGCGGAACATGAAGCTGTTTGACATCGACTGGGTTGATTTCTTTGAGCGTCTGGACGTGTGGGACCGGCTGACGCTGAGTACGCGCGGCGTATTGGCTCAACTGAAATCCAACGTGACCGTGAATGCCGCGGAATTCGGAGACGACCTTCCGCTTCTCGCGGATAACGAATTCGTGACGGTATACACGGACGGACGACGAGCCAGGTTGCACAAGAACTGCCTCGGCTTCGGCCGAGCCGTCCGGGCCATGTGTCGGCATGATATTCTGGGGCAACCGGACGCGACGGTGCTTCGACATTACATCGTCGACCACTGTACGCACGCGGAGCAGGCCGCTCTGTCGCGAAACGCCGGCAACTACTACGCTAACGCCGACCACTTGACCCGTGATGCCATGTCGGTCGGGTGGCTGAACGACTTCCTGTCATTGGAGAACTTCGAGCACGCTCAGCAATGGGAATCGCGGCGACAGCCGAGTGTGTACCATCATCAGCCCAACGCCGAGGAACCGGTTCTCAACAGCAAAGAGGTCTTGACTGCCGCCCACTCGATCATCAGACATCTCATGTCGTCGACCGAACCGGTATCGTTCAGAGACGTGTCTGACCGGTTCAAGCACTTGAGCCTGCCCCTGCTTGCCGCCGCCACGTATGCGGGAATCCATTACTTGCTGCTCTTCCCCAGCATGCGGCAAGAGGACATGACCCCGATGATCAACATCTGGCCCACGATATCGCAACGGCTGCACCGGCCCAAAGCGAAGCCGCCGAAGGCCGTCAAACCGGATCGGACGTTCCACTTCGCCTATCTGATGGAGGATATGACGACAGTGCTGGTCGCTGCAAGCGGAGAGCCGCTGCGCGTTCGCGGCAGCGACCATGCTCTGTTCGCGAAAGCACAGAAGCAGCTTGAGGCGAACTTGACGCCGGCGCCAGAATGGCTCACGCAGATCGATGCGTGCGCGCCCGGTGAGCGCGTCAAGGCCGCGGTGGCGTTCCTCCAGGAATTCGGCTTTATCGAAACCCGGGGCGCCCTCGGCAAGGACCTTCGGTTTGAACCGACTCCGGAAGCCGGAGACTGGCTGGGCATGTCCAGTAGAGATCGGCTCAAGAGCATTCTCGACCGACTGAAGCCCGACCAGTCGCAGAAGCGGCCGTTGCGTCCACCGTCCGCCGACGTTGTATCCGATGTGGACTATGTTGAAGACGCGGACCGCTTTGCACGCGACATGCTCGTATTGGCCGCGCTGGATGACGGGGGTGATGACGACGACGACGACGACGATATCGGGTTCATGTCATATGGCCACAAGCGTTGCCCTGGCTTCCTGCCAGAGACTGCAAACTGGGGACTCCACACCGTCGGTGACGTGGACATTCCGGCTGCACTGATCGACGCGTATGGCTCTCTGGCGCGTCGGGGATTCGTGGAGTTTTCGCATTTTGTCGAATACCATATGCAGCAAGCCAATCCGCTGCTGAGCCGGCGTCCGGGGGCCAAACCGCTTGCGCTCAACATCGGATGGTCATGGCGCAAGCCGACCGACGAAGAAGCGGAGGATCTCTGGGGGCGCTTACTGATCGACTTCTTTCGCCTCCGCCTGCTGCCTCTGGGGGGCGTACAAGTCGGGCTGCGAGGTACGACGGGAGACCTGTGCATCGCGCTAACGAACGCGGGGCGCTATCTGCTGGACTTGACCGAGGATCTCGACTACGGACCGCGTGACGATCAGCAGGGCCACATCGTGGTCCAACCCAACTTTGACATCGTGTTTCTGTCTCCGGCGGCGCTGGCGGAAGCGACCATTGCGCGTTTTGCGGATCGCAAGGCCAGCGGCACGGGCAGCCTCTTTCAGATTTCCAAGAAGTCGATCTTCAGGGCTGCAAGCTGCAATATGACCGCCGATCACGTGCTGGACGCGCTACGGGATCTCTGCACGAAGCCTGTACCCGCGAATGTCGCGCGGGAAGTCCGGGACTGGTTCGACCAGTGCGGTCGCGTAGCCATGAAGACCACGCTGCTGATTCGTTGCCCGAGTGCCCGGGTGGCCCATCGCGTGTTGGCAGCCGGAGGCAAGATGCTCTCGCGGATCTCCGATACCGTCGTGGAACTCCCGGATCGCAGTTTCAAGGCGCCGCTCATCAGGAAACTGAAAGAGATCGGAGTGTTCGTCGATCAAGGATCGCAACCGACGGTTCCCAAACCGAAACGACGTCGCCGGCGCCAGCAATGGTGACCGCACCGCCACAGCCGGGATGCTCTTGAACGAGCACCTTCGCCTCCAGGGTGCACCGCTTCAAGCGCATCAGCCTCTTGTTCTCCGCGACCTGGTTCCCGGCCTCGTTGATGAACAACCGGTCCGACGCCTCGCCGAGTCCCATGCTGCCGATCACCCGGGCAAGCCGGTCTGTAATGTGCACCGGCCGGCGACCGGCACGGCTCTTGGGGACCCATAGCCCGTCGGCTGTCAGGCATCTGCGTCGCAGCTCGGGGCGGACTCGATTGGGATCTGGCGCTTGATATCCAGGATGATCTCCCGGGCATCCAGATTCAGATTGCCCACCTGGAGAAAATGCAGCTCCTGAAACCGACAACCTCCTTCGCAAACAACCACGATGAAGTTCACGATCTGAGAGTCGTGAGCCACTTTCAACGGCTAAACGACGCGCAAGCGTTGTCAATTTCCGTCACCCGGTTGCAAAGCCGCGTCAGGCGCCGGCGGGCGCGCCCGTTCGCCGTACCGGGAGCCGCCCTGCGCGAACCGGACCGCCGCGCGCCGGCCGATCGGCCTTCTCTACCGCCTTGGTTGCACCGGTACGCACAGATATACTGGACGGGCGCAGCGAGATTGGATCCGCACAGATATACGTTCGCACAGGAATACATCCGCGCAGGTATACTGGATAGACCGAAGCGCCGATGAAAGATGCGTCCCCGCGACCACCGACGCTCAGCGGGCAGCTCGAACCATCGGCCAACAGGAAAGAAGCATGCACACACCACGCATTCTGGCACTCGTACTGGTTTTCGCATGGTGGAGCCCAGCGCCTCCGGCGGCCCACGCCAACCACGTTCCCGATCCCGGATTCGACGCCACCGTCGCCGGTCTGGAACCGGACGGATCGTCCGCCGGGCCGTGGCACAAGTGGTGGTGGGCGGGCTTCCACCCCTTCGGCGGCAACGAGCCGGAATGGTGGGGCGACGCGGCCGCCCTGTACGCGGGCGACGCCGATGTCGGCGGCGGCGTGTTCTCCCCGGGATTCGGCGCCACGTCGGGCCTGACCTGGGAAGGCGTCACCTTCCGCCTTACCGCCGAGATCCGACCGCAGCCCAACTTCCTCGGCGAGGTCACCGTGCAGGTGACCTGGCAGGACGCGACCGAAACCAACATCGGCGGCGACGGGATCACCATCGATCTGACCGACCCGGACAACGAGGCGTCGCAGATCACCCGGGATGCCTACAACACGATCGGCGTCACGGTCACCGCGCCGGCCGGCGCGTATTACGCCGTTCCCGAAATCAAGCACGCCAACACGGTGGACGTGAATCCCAACGAGGACCACTGGTGCTACGTAGACAACATCACCCTGGACGTCGTGGGCAACCTCGTGGGCAATCCCGGTTTCGAGGACGACCCGGCCAGCCTGGCGCCGTGGGTGCAGACAGGGCACTGCCAGGTGCACACCGCGGGCGGCGCGCCCGGCGCCCAGCTCGCCTGGCCGGCTGACCAGTTGGGGGCCAGCGGCGCCATCCATCAGGCCGGCATCCAGGCCGCGGCGGGCAGCACCTACGGAATCTCACTCTTCGCCGCCTTCGAAACCCAGTGGGCGGGCGACCTGGAATACGGCTTCGCCTGGATGGCGGCCGACGACCAGACGGTGCTGGGCGAAGACGTCGCCCTGCTGGCGCCTGCATCCCCGCCGGCCGCGTACGAGCGGTACGCGTTCACTGCGACGGCCCCGGCCGGCACGCACTACGTTCGGCCGGTCGTGCGCTACGGCGGCGTGACGGCTTTGCCGAACCCGGTGGCGGACACTGCGGCCTACACGGACAACGTCATCGTGCGACTGATCGACGGGGTCCCGCCGATCGACGACGCCTTGGTGCTCGACCCGGCCGACGAACACCAGACCCTGCGGCGGATCGGCGGTTCGGAGACCTTCTTCATCGGTCACGCGGTTCAGGGGGTGTCCAACGTGGGGCCCTTCCTCACCTGGCTATTCCACGACGTGGACATGCCGGTGCTGCGCGTGCGGTCGTTCCCCGAGGTGGAGCCGGTCAACGACGACGGTTCGCCATGGACGACGGACCTGGATGACTTCGACTGGTCACCCAGTGTGTGGACCAACCTGCAAACGCTGCTCTGGAGCGCCCGGCTGCGCAATCCCGACCTCGAGATCTACCTGCAATGCTACACGCCGCCCGCCTGGCTGAAATCCAACAACGACGTGTCGGGCGAGGGCACGCTGGCGACGGGCTATCCCGACGCGTACGCGGAGTTTGGCGAGCATCTCTGGGCCCAGCTCTGGCGGATCAAGCGCGCCCTGGGCATCGACGTGCGCTACGTCGCGCTGGTCAACGAGCCGGACTGGGCGCACACCCAGGAGGGGATGATGGCGTCGGCGTCGATGGTGGCGGCGCTCTACGAACAGGCGGCCGGCTACATCAAGGACCGCGTCCAGAACGCCAATCCCGACAACGTGGCGATGCCGATCTTCGTCGGTCCGGAGACCATCGGTCCGACCAAGAGCTACGTCAACGCGCTCAAAGGCAACAGTGCGGCCTGGAACAACCTCGACATTCTGGCTTACCACCAGTACTGGGGAAACCTCAGTGACTTCACCTGGATGGCCCAGCAGGGCAAGCCGGCGTGGATGTCCGAGGATTCGCGCAGCGTCGAGGGCGACATCGTGGGCATGCTCTACCAGATGCAGCGGCGGCTGGAGATTCTGCATGCCGACATCGAGGGCTACCTGTGGTGGGAGCTGGGGCACCCCAGCGACTGGGGCGGGGTGATCTCCGCGCATTGGGGGGTGCCGGCCGTCCGGCAGAAGCGCTACTTCGCCTGGCAGCAGTTCGTCAACCTCACCCCGCGCGAGGGCGTCAGCCGGCGCATCGGCGCGGCGCCGGCGGGCGACGTCAGCCCGCTGGTCCACGCCGCGTTCAACGACCCGGCCAGCCACCAGGTCACGGTGCACCTGCTCAATCCCGGTTTTGAGGACAAGTGGATCAATCTCGCCGTGAGCGGACGGCAGGTCTGGCGGGTGCAAGGCTGGCGCACCGGCCCGAGCGATGACTTCCAGCAGCTTCCCGACCTGTACGATGGTATGCCCGTTACGCAGGTTCCGGTGCGCGTCGCGGGTGAGAGCTTCACGACGGTGCAGGCAACCTATCTGCCGACCGCGGAGGAACTCGCCGGTTTCATCGCCTGCCTCACCGGACCAGGCGACGCCGCCACGCAGGCGTGCATGGCCTACGATTTCGACGGCGACGGCGACGTGGATCTGGTCGATGCCGCCGCCTACGGGCGGGCCGCCACCGCGGGATTATGAGACTGCGACCAATCCGCCGGACCGATTTGGAAGAACCCAATTGATGCCCGCCGCTTCACTGCTCGCCGGCGCACCGGCCGGCGCCCCGATCGACCATCCCCTCCGGCCGTGCAAGCCGCATCACGCGCTGCCCCGGATCGAACGCATCACGGCGTCACGATGCTGAAGGTCTCGAACTCGACCGTGGCGGCGCCATTGCCGAACGACGCCTGACCGACACCGACCTGGAGCGTGGCCGGCAGGTCCGGGCGACTCACCGTGCTGCCCACCTGCGTCCAGAAGCCGCCGTCCGCCGAAGCGTAGGCGGAGAAGTCGTCGCCGCTGCGCACCAGGCGCACGAACTCGAAGATGCCGCTCAGCCCGGTGTCGGTATGGCTGCCGTTGTCGCCGAGGCGAAACTGGACGAAGTCGTTGCCGCCGACGCGGTTCTGCTGGCCAACGTACATCCAGTCCTCGAATCCGTCCGCGCCAAGCTCGGGATCACGCACCCCGATGAAGGCGGTGTGGTAGTTGACCTCCGAGACCGACGCGTAGCGGGCCACGGCGTCGAAGTCGCCGGTGACCAGCCGATAGACCAGCGGGCCGGTGACCTCGCTATTCCGCCAATAGGTGCCGGCGGACTGGATGGTCAGCCGGCCGTTGGTGGACACGGCCGCGTCGAGCACGCTCGCGCTGGCAACGTTGAGCACGCCGTCCCAGGCAGTGCCGTCGACGTCGCCGCCGAGGTAGTCGTGCGGCGCGACGAACGCATCGACCATGAGGCCGGCCGTGAGGAGGGCAAAGTCGCGCATGTCCACGTCGTCGTCCCGGTCGAGGTCGAAGGCACGGCTGCCCAGGTCGGCGCAGTCGAGATCGAGCGGGGGCAACTGGCCGGGCCCGCCCATGGCCGGGGGCAGGGCCATCAGGTCCCCGTCGTCCAGCCGGCCGTTGGCGTTCCAGTCGCCGTGGACCACCTTGTCAAAGTCGTCCTGCACGCCGTTGTGGTTGCAGTCGGGATCGACCGGCACCGCCGGATCGGCGCAGAGAGCGACGAGCCGGATGCCACCGGCGGTTGCCGGGTCGGCGGTGAGTTTGATGACGCTGTCGGCCGCGAGCAGCAAGGGGCTCTGGCCGGACACGCCGAAGGTGATGGTCACCTGTCCCGCTCCGCCGGCCGCGCTCGTGTAGGTGAGATCGGTGGCGGAAACCTGGTACGTCCCGTTGTAGCCGGTGAGTGCGGTGAAGGGGTTGACGCCGGAGACGTACTGGAGGCGGAGTGCCTCGACGCCGTCGGCATCGAAGGCATCGAGGGTGACGGACGCGATCTCAACGTCGCGGTCGAACTGGAGGCGGACGGCCTCGGGCACGGGCAGGTCGCCGCTGATGCGGGCATTGGCTGTGGGATCCGGAAGCACGTCCTCGTCGGACACCACACCAAGGCCGGCGGAGTCGCTGTCGAAGACGGCATTGGCCCCCACGGCCGAAATGGTCAGGCGCACGTCGGCAAGCAACAGGTCGGCGGTGGACAGGCCATCGTAGACCGTACCGGCCGACTCGCCGAAGGCGTAGCAGAGCGGCAGCGGCGCGGGCGGCGGAACGGTCTCCCCGGTGGCGCGGTAGGTGGGATAGAGCGGCTGCGCGTCGTCGAGATGGGCGCGGAGGTCGCGGCTCATCTCGGCGGCAAGCTGATAGTGTTCGGGCGCCGGCGTGCCGCCGAGGAGGTCATTGGTTTCGCCCAGATCGGCTGACAGATTGTACAGCGCGTAACGCTGATCCTCGTAGTAGTAGTACAGCTTGTGAACCTCGTTGCCATCGTGGCGGATGGCCGCCGAGACCGGCGTCACCGTGGTCGAGAAGTAGCCGGGGAAGTGGTAATAGATCGTGCGCGGGCGCGGTGCGGCCGGCTGGTTGAGGAGGATAGGGGCGAAGGAGGCGCCGTCCAGCACATGGTCCGCGGGGTCGGGAGGCGCGCCGCCGGCCAGTTCGAGCAACGTGGGATAGAAGTCGGACACCTGGATGACGTCGGTGGTGGTCGCGCCGGCGGGGATCTGGCCGGGCCGGCGCACGATCACCGGCACGCGGATGCCCCCTTCGGTGAGATCGTTCTTCACCCCGGTGAGCGGGGCGGCGGACGACGCCCCCGGCCAGGGCCCGTTGTCGGACAGGAAGAACACCACGGTGTCGTCGGCGATGCTGTCGGCGGAGTCGCCGTCGCCGTCGGGATCATCGAGGAAGTCGAGCACGCGGCCGATGGCCTGATCCATACCCTCAGTGAGACCGGCATAGGCGTCGTCGGAGTGGCGCGGATCGGTCGAGGCAATGCCGGCGTACTTGGCGAGAAGGTCCGGGCGGGACTCGATCGGCGTATGCACGGCGTTGAACGCAAGGTTCACAAAGAAGGGCCGCCCGGTGGCGAGCTGGGCGGTCAGGGTGTCGATCGCGGCATCGGCCATGGCGTCGCTGAGGTGCTTGGGGGTGTTGAGCAGGGAGTCGGGATTGGCGCCGTTGGCATAGGGCCCGAGATGCTGATCGATGTAATCCTGGGTGTAGGGCGCCGCATAGACGTCCATGTTCGGATCGACCCGCGGGTTGTTGAATTCCCACACGCCGGGGCTGATCTCGCTGGCGAAGTAGGTCCCAGGATGGCCGTCCTCAGGCGGGCTCGCCCCGAGCGAGATGTCGAATCCGTGGTCGGCGGTGATCTGCGTCGCCCCGTCGGCCACGTGGAACTTGCCGATGTGGATGGTGGTGTAGCCGGCGTGCTGCAACCGTTCGGCGAAGGTGATCGCCTCGGTGCTGATGTTCTCGCCGTCGGGCGGCCCGACGAGAAGGCTGTCGGCCGACGCATCGCGCATGGTCGAGCCATAGGTGTGGATGCGGCTGCGCTCGGCGTTCTGCCCGAGCATGAGGGCGGCCCGCGAGGGCACACAGTTCTGGTAGACGTAGGCGTAGGGGAAGGAGAGCCCTTCGCTTGCGAGGCGATCGATGTTGGGCGTCTGGATGTAAGTCGAACCGTTGTCCAGGTTGGTCTGGCCGGTGGCGATGTCGCACCAGCCGAGATCATCGGCGAAGAGCAGGAGGATGTTGGGCGCGCCGGCCGCCGCGAGCGGGCGGGTGGTGAACGACCACACGGCGCTGGCGGTGGTCCCGTAGGTGTTGCCGGCGGCCACCTGCCAGTAATAGGTGGTGTCCGGCGCCAGTTCGGGTAGTGGCCAGGCGCTCTCGGCGGTCTGCCCGACGAGGGGCGGGCTCGGCGCCGTCCCGAAGTACACGTCGTAGGTCTCGGCGCCGGCGGCGTCGATCCAGTCCAGATCCGCCGACACGATGACGGCCTCGGCATCGTCGGCCGGCGCCAGCAGCGTCGGCGGGGACGGCGGAGCCTCACGCAGCGCCCCGGTGAGGGAGACGCCGTCGAGGGAGACACGCCCGGCGTCGATGATGTCGTCATCGTGCGGCGGGCTTGAGCCGATTTCCGGCAAGAGCATCGGCGCCCCCACGGTGACCGCCTGATCCACGTGCACGGCCACCATCCCGGCGTCGGTCGGCTGCACCGTGTAGCTCAGCACCGGTGATCGGTGGAAGATCTGGTCGCGGGCGTACGGGCCGGGCGCCCCGGGCGCGTAGGTGGCCGAGGCCAGGGCGTTGAACAAACCGTTGCTGTCGACGACGCCGAGGGTGTATTCCGCAGTGGCATCATCGACCCACCAGGCATTGCGCCAGGCGGCGAGGATGCTGAGATCGAGCGTGTCGTAACTCTGGATGGCGTAGCCGGTGTTGTAGTAGGCGCCGGCGCCGCCGGTCGGTCCGCCGTCGATCGAGAGCACGTTCATACCGGGATAGCCAGCGCCGCCCCACGCGACGTTGTCGATATAGGTGGGGGCGTCCCCCGCGTTGCGGATCCAGGCGCCCACGGTGGTCAGCGGTCCACCGTCCTCGACGTCCTCGATGTCACCGGCGAGGCCGGCGGCCGGATCGATCAGGACGTAGGCGGCGTCGAAGATGCCAGCCGTCTCGTCGACGAACCCCACGGTGACGGACTCGCCGACAGGCGAACTGCGCACCGGCGCTGCGCCCAGTGATAGCGTCAGCATCAGCCCGGCAACCGCGGCAGACCGCCCCACCAAGAGAATCCGCCGCCGTCCGTCGTCTGGCCTTGCCTTCTGGTCCATCAAACTCCTGGCCTTTCGAGGATTGTCATGTCGCATGGTGGCGTCGTTCGTATCGTTGTTTTCCAATTGCTGGAAATATCCGCGGGGTCCGCGACCAGGCTAGTTTCCCATCGGGTGTTCCCGCGCGGCCTCGGCCGCGGCATCCGCGAGATCAATGTCGCCGTCCGCGTCAAAGTCGTACAGATCGAGAAGATCCTGCGCTGTGTGCGAGCCATCGGGCGCCGGTAAGGCGCCGGGCCCAGACAGGGCGGCGAGCAGGCCGGGCCAATCCCCTGCCGGCCGGGGCGTCGCCTTGATGAGGTTGTGGTGAATGTCGCAGTGCAGGGTCACCGTCTGGCCGGGGTGGTCGATGCTGAATTCCAGGCTGTGGTGCGGATCCTGGATGGGTCCGAGGGCCGTGAGCCGGGTGTTCCAGTCGCGGTCGGGAAGGACGATCATGGCGTAGTCGCCGGGCGTCGGGATGCTCAGCCGCACGGTGTAGATGCCGTCGCCGGCGACCGCGTCCCCGGCCGTTCCGTCGTCGCGCATGACCGTGTGTAATGAATCGGCGTTCCAGTCGGTCGCGTCGCCGATCTCGCTCTGGAAGGTGCCGACGGCGACGTAGGTTTCGGCCACGTACGGGGGATCCTGGTAAAGCCGGTTGGCGGCGGGCAACCAGCTATCGGCGTGGGTGGACTCGTCGAAATACAGGTCCACGGCGGTGGCGCTCGCGTGCTTGAACCAGGCGTTGATGGCCGGCGTGGGGTAAGCGAGGTCGGTCAGGACCGCGTGCTCAACGCGCCAGGCGCTCGCGTCGGCCGGCGGCGTCGCGAGCGTGAGCGACCGGCGATGGACGCCGGCATCCGTGGAGGCCTCGGTCATCTCCGCGCCGGATGGGTCCCACTGCTCCGCGGCGGTGGTCGCCCGCCAGCGCTGGCCCGCGTCGGGCAGCGCCTGCATGACGTAAGAGGTAATGCTCTTGGCCGGCAAGGTGTCGGTGAGCTGATTGTTCGTCACCGTCAGCGGCGCAAGCACGGAGTAGTTCTGGGTGGTTGAGGTGCGCACGCGGTCGGCGCCGGCGATGGGATAAGGCATCGCGGACAGGTCCATGACAAACGGATCGGCACTGTCCTGCGGATTGATCGCCACCACGGTCAGCCGCCCGGTGTCGGGGTGCAGGCCCATGAGAAAGCGGTGTTCGAGCCCGCTGCCGGGATTGAGAATGACCGAACCGGGCTTCAGGTTGGCGGTGAACTGCTTGAAGCCGTAGTACTTCGGGTAAACGGTGAAGGCCTCTTCGCCGTCGAAGTTGGCCAGGATCATGCACCAGCGTTCGGCCGCCTCGCCGATGCTGGTGGCCGACACCAGCGCCCAGATTGTCCAGCAGTTGGCCCGCATGACGTTCACGTCGAGGGCGATCTGCTGGGCGGTCACGAACATGGCTTCGAAGTTGCTTTCGGTGCCGTCGCCGTACTCGGACATGAAGAGAGGGACGCCCAGGTTGGCGGCCACGGCCGCGAGGCCGGTGCGATCCGCACCCCAGTAGGTGTGCGTGTGCACCTGGCCGAGGTAGGAAAGCGCCTCGCTGTCGTAGGCCTCCAGGGAGGTGCGGGCCTCGTCAATCGAGACGTCTTCGGGTGCGCCGACGGTCACGTCGGCAAGCCCTTTCGCCGCCAGGGCCTGGCCCATCTGTTTGACCATCAGGTTCTGCGAGGGGCGATCGAAATGGCAGCCCTCCTGCCAGCCGCCGTAGGTCCAGTAGTTGCCCGTCGGTTCGTTCATGGGGCTGACGGTCTGGAAGTGGATGCCGTGGGTGTCGCGGTAGAAGCGGGTGACCTCGGCGAGGTAATCGGCGAAGTCGTCGTACATGTCGCCCTGGAGGTTGTTGCCGCCGTCGACCGCACCGCTCACGCTGCCGCTGATGGTCATCCAGTATGGCGGCGAACACGAGAAGGCGTCGACGCGTTCGAGCCCTCGGGCGAGGGCGCCCTGCAAGACCAGCCGCTGGTGGGGGTCGGCCGACCAGTCCCACACGCCCGGCGAGGGCTGGAAGCCGGGGATCTTGGCGCCGGGCCGGAACCAGACGGTGGAGTCGGGGTCCTCGCCGCCACCGATGTGGTAGCGGGCATAGTTGAGGCCAAGACCGTAGCTGCTGTTGAAGATCAGGTCGAGGAGCAATTCGCGTTTGACGGCGTTGGTCCAGTCACCGATCCCGTGGGCCCACCAGGATAGGGAAGTTCCCCAGTAGTCCAGGCGCTGGCGGCTGCGGGCGGGATCGACGATGAGGGTCGTGCCGGCAGCTTCGCCGGCAGCCAGGCGGATCTCCTCCACGTGAATCCAACCGTTGCCGCCGTCGTTGCGGTTCCGGACGGTGACGCCGATCTCGTGGCCAGCGAGGTCCGGGCGGGTGGCGGTGTCGAAACTGAGGGTGAAGGACTCCCAGGGCGATCCGCCGCCATGGGAGGCGAGCGTGAAATCCCAATCGTGGGTGGCCACCGGCGCCCAGCCGTCGGTCACGTCGAAGAGGGCCAACTGCACCCCGACGTTGTTCGCGTCGCCCTTGCGGGCACGGACGGTAAGGGTGTGGACGGTATCGGCGGCGAAGGTCGCGCCGGTATTGCGCCAGATAGCCTGGTCGCCCCACCAGCCCCAGGAGAAAATGGACTCCCCGGCGTCGGTGTAGGCGTAGTAGCTGCCCCAGTCGTCGCGCGACCAGCCGGTGAAGGTGTTGCACTCCCACTCGGCCAGAACGGCGGCGCCGGCGCGGGGCGCACCGGCTGAAACCACCAGCGTTAAAGCCGTGGCCACGAGGATCCCGGCTGCGAATGGGGTTTTCGACATGTCGGCAGGTGGTCGCACGGTGCGCCTCATTAGATTGATCAGCCCGCGACCGGCAGGGTACGCCTGCGCGGTCGCGGGCGGTGCAGTTGATTCAGGCGGCCCGGGCGCCGGCGCTTTCGGCACGCCGCGTCGGACCTGCGCTGATTCCTAGCGGCGGCGGCGCAGACAACAGGCGGCGCCGAGGCCGAGCAGCGCCAGAGTGGCCGGCTCAGGAACCAGGCTTATGCTGTCCACGTGCACCCAGGCCTGCGGATGACCGCTGGGGTCCTGGAGGGCGGTGATGCCGACGCCGATGGTGTGCCCCACCACGCCCGGGTTCAGGCCGGTGTCGAAGGTGAAGGAGAATTCCTCCCAGGGGCTGTCATTGCCGAACGTGGACAGTTGGAACGCGTTTTCCTGGGCAACCAGGTCGGCCCAACCGGCGGTCACGTCGATGAGCTGGATGACGATCCCGTACATGTTCGCATCCCCCTTGCGGGCGCGAACGGTCATGGTGTAGGTGGTGTCGGCCTCGAACACATTCTGGGTGTTCTGCCAGATGGCCTGGTCGCCCCACCAGCCCCAGGAAAAGAGGGAGTCGCCGCTGCCATCGGTGTAGTCGTACCACTGCCCCCAATTCGAATTGGAAAATCCATCAAGGTTCTCCGGCGTCCCCGAATCGCCGTCGAGGTCGTCCAGTTGCCAGTTGTACACCAGTTCCTGGCCGTACACCGCCGTGCCTGGCAGCAGGAGGGCGGCGCACGTCAGAACGAGCATTGCCTTCCAGATCTTCATTTCCGTTTCCTCCTAAAGAGAGCTCTTATGCAAGAGAGAATGAGAGAGTTTTCCGTTCAATTCACAAAAGGGCCGCGCGCCGGCCGACAGGCCGACGTTGCCGCACTAGTCGTTGATGATGGTCAGAGGCCACTTGGCCTCGTCCAAAACGCTCCACAACCGCCACTGGATGGTCTGCACCAGCTCGAACGCCGGCCGGTCCGTCGGCACGACCACCTTTTCGTCGCTCAGGCTTTCGACGTGCCCGTCAAAAAAGCTGACGTTGATGTAGCCGTGCCGGCCGCGCTGGCGATGACGCCAGGCCACGCCCGAGCCGTCGCCGGTGCTGTAGGAGTAATCGTAGTTTTCGCCATTGCGGGCGTAGCGATCGTTGTAGCGATGACTGCCGAAGATGTTCCAGTCGACGCTGTCGGCGAACGCCAGCTTGTCGGCGGGCCGCCGAATGTGCGACTCGCGGTATCCGCGGTATTGATCGCCGAGTTCGCGGTGATTGGTCAGGTGGGTGCTGTTGTAGCCGTAGGAGTAGTTGATGGAGTGCAGTTCTTTGACCGCGTCGCTGTACTCGATGCTGTGGCCGGCCCAGAGCGACGTGTCGTGCTTGGCGAGCGTGGCCTTGGGGCACACGTAATCCTGGGGCACATTGTGTTCGAAGAAGCGATCCTCGCGGTTCCGATGGGCCGGGAGACCGAGCCCGATGCGAAAGCCCGGGTTAAAGAACCAGAGCATCTGCTCCTCGTAGGGGGGCTCGTCATTCGTGCCCGGGGGATCGCCAAGGGGCATCGAGTGCGGCAAATACCAACTGTTGTGCTCCAGGACGTAATAGAGCGTGGCGTTGCCGATCTGCTTCTGCACGGCCGCGCACTGGACCAGCTTGGCCTGCTCGCGGGCGCCCTTGAGCGCGGGGAGCAGGATGGCGATCAGCAGGGCGATGATCGAGACCACCACCAGCAGTTCGACCAGGGTGAAACCGCGGGGACGTCGGGTATCCGTTTGAGCAGTCACGTCGAACCTCCTTGAAGCTTCGTCCCCCCACCAGGGCCGGAGCGGCCGGTCGGGGGCGCACCCCGCCGGCCGGCCCGGCCTGGCGTCGTCAAGCTGCGTCGCACCGCAGCGGGCGGTCGCGTGTTTACTGTGGTCCGGCAAAGCTCTGTGTGAAGATGGCATAGTCCGCCAGGTCCACGTCACAATCGAGATCCAGATCCGCGATCGGGCGTCCGGTGTCATCGACGGGAGCGCCTGCGTAGGTGCCCTGGCACGCGTCATTGCAATCGTCCACGCCGTCGCCGTCCTCGTCCGGCACGACGCCGCTGATGAGGGTGACCACGACATTGTCGGTCGGGGCGCTGTTGTCCACGGTGCTGGGGACCTGCTGCACATTGCTGTACCGGATGATCGGCCGAACAAACCGGGCGCCGGCGGGGGCCGTCGCGGTAAAGGTGAAGCGTTCGTAGGGCAGCGGCGGGAAGCCGAGGGGCGTGAGGAGCGTCACGTTCTCGGCGATTTCGGTCTCGTCGTCCGCGGCCATCCACTTGAAGCCGAACTCGAGATCCGCGGCCCAGTAGATGTAGAAGCTGTTGGTGATGGAGATCTCGTAGGTGTTGCCCTCCGCGGCGCAGATGCCCGGCTGGTAGACCGAGCCGGTGGCGGAGAGGTCGTCGGCCAGCCACCAGATGTGCCGGCCCGGGTTCCCGCCCCAGGTGGCCAGGCTGGTCTCGCCTTCCACGACCCACGGGCTGGGATCGGAACCGTTCTCGAAGCCGGGATTCGTCACCAGGTTGCCGACCACGTTGAGGCTGATGTTGTCGATGTAACACCAGTGTTCCGCGGTGGCGGTGTCGACAATGGCGGACGCCTCGACGAAGGGGACCGCGTAGTAGGCGTTGGGCGGCGCGTTGGTCGTGAAATTGACCGTGTCGTACGCCCCGTCTCCGCGGATAATGCCCGGCGGGTCGGTCAGCGGATCGGTGAGGTCAATGGTGATGCTGCTTTCCCCAATAGTATCTTCGTTCTGTCCGCCCGCGTCGCGCCACTGGATGCCGACCCGTAGAATGGCCGCGAAGTTTTCCTGCGGCATGAGGTCCACCTGCAACTCGAACGGGACCCCTTCGAGTGAGATGCCCTGGCTGGTACCGAAACCGGGATGGAAGATCCCGCTCGTGTCCGGGGCGCCGTCGGTCGTGCCGGCGTAAAGTGCGGCAGAATCGCCCCACCACTCCGGGTTGTTGCCCCCGAAGGGATGGAAGCCGGACCAACCCCAATTGTACCAAGGCCCATTCGAAGCACCGTTGGTGCCCAAACTGGCGACGGTGGCATCAAAACCCGCATCGTTCAAATGGTTCGCGAACGTCGGTAATGCCAAAGCCGCCACCAGCAATACGGCCAACCACGTCGAACTTCGCTGCAACATGCGATTTCTCCTTTCGCGCGTCTCCGAGACGGTCAGGGTGTGCGGCTTGGCCCGGCTGCCAGCTTGCAGCCGGCGCGCCGGCGAGTGGTCATCTCTCCAAGGGGCGATAACACGGAAGTCGCTCGCCCAATAGCACGCAGTCGCAAGAGAAGTGGACCCGCTGGCGGGCGCCACCACACACCGCCAATGGAAGTGTAGAGGTTCGTATGGATCCGGTTCAATTCGATTTTGCCGCTTGCGGTTCCAACTTTGCGGCATTGTTTTGCAGATTCTCGTCACGCTCGGAATCCCTTTTGGCAGCCTTTCACGTCGTGGCTTTATCGGCCATAACCTCCGGCCACGTCGCGCTCTTTCGCATTTGCCGCCCCTGCCCCCCGACCCCCTCGGCGCCCCTTGCAGGTACCACGCACATTGCGTGATCGCAGCAGGGCTGAACGGCCGCGATACACCCCGGCCGTGCCTTCTGATGGGCGATCTGAAACTGACCGGGAATGCCATTTTGCAACAGCCTCACTTTAGTTCCTGTGCCGCGATCGAGACGGTTGTGACCGATTCGGGCGGCGCCGTAATTCGCACGGCATCCTTCACCAGGTCCATTGAGGGCAGGCGGACAAAGTCCTCGGTGACCGATGTGCGCCAACCTTTCGCCTCTCGTCCGTGCGTTGCCAACCCACGCAAGTCCAGTTGGTACGTCCGGGCGGATGCTTCCGCATTGACCAGCACAACCACCAGCCGCTGATGCCGCGGCGACGCCGCCGCGAGGACATGCGGGGCATCGACCGCCAGGATCCGGTCGCCCGGGCGGATGAAACGGGAAAACTGAGCGTACACATGGAACTTCTTTTTGATTTTGAACGTGTGCGGCGTAGCGTCCCACTCCACGCAACCCCACGTAGCGCCGGCCATGAACTGCCAGTCGACCCACGCCTCGGCCTGCATGTCGTGGATGTCGCGGACGATGCGATCGGCCATGACGAGTTGCTGATGGAGGTCATCGCCCTGGACGTGGAGCGGGCCGGATTCGGACTGCCAGAGGCGTTTGCCGTGCCCGCGGGCGAAGTCGCGGAGCGCGGCGCGTTGATCGCCGTCGTACGAATGGACGTTGATCTGGCCGATGGCGGCGATGGTCTCCCGGTCATAGGCCCGGAGGTTGCTGACGCAGGCGTCGATCGAGTTGGTGTCCGGAGCACTGACGACCGTGCCGGTGAGCTGCTTACGGCGCAACGCGCGGGCCACAGCCAGGATGAGCCGTTGCTGCTCCGCGACATTGAGATGACAGCCTTCCTGGCGCCCCTCGGCCTTCCACCAGTCGGCGTTCGGTTCGTTCATCGGTTCGAGGGTTCGGAATTCGATGCCCCGCGCGTCGCGGAAGTGCTTGACCACCTCGGTGAGGTAGTCGGCGTAGGCGTCGTAGTAGCCCTCCTTGATGTTGCTCGATCCGTCCGCGGCGCCGGCGGTGCAGCCGCTCCGGGTCATCCAGTACGGCGGCGTGAGCGAAAACGCTTCCAGTATCGCGTGATCGGTGCGGGCGAGCAGCTTGCCGAGCACCCGGCGCTGCCGGGCATCGGCCGACCAGTCGTAGGCGCCGCCTTCGCGCGGCAGGTAACCGGGGATCTCCGCCCCCGGGCGCATGTGGTCATGGTCCGGGGCATCGCCGCCGCCGATGTTGTAGCGAAAGATGGTGTATCCCAGCCCCTTCTCGGGATCGGTGACCAGGTCGAGCAGGGGATCAAGCTTGTCGTCGGGCCAGTCGCCGACCCGGTCGGCCCACCAGCACAGGGAGGTGCCCCATCCCTCGAACGTTTGCAGGCCGCGGCGGGCATCGATGACCACCTGCGCGGGGGCGGGCGCGCTCTCGGCCAGCGCGACCGCGCCGCAGCCGCCCAGGGCAACAAGCAGGCCAACGCAGATCGCCCGGGCGGCGCCGTCCTGCGGCAAACTATCCGTGATTCGTTGCATGGATGCGATCCGTTCCATCATTCAGGGTTCGAGCAGAACGCCGATCTCGGCCGCGGACGCGTAAGGCTGTCCGTAGACTTCGCTGCGGGCGATCAGCTTGACGTAGCGGGCGCTGCGGGGCTCATCAAAGCGCACCGTTTGCCGCTGTGAACCGTCGGGCCAGGTGCCCGCCGCGACCGGTTGCGACCAGTTCTCCCCGTCGGCACTCACCACGATTTCGAATTCCGCAATGCGGCCGTTGCCTTGATCCTGGCGCGGCAGATAGGTGAGCCCGTAGACCTTCACGGGCTGTTGCAGGTCGAGCACGAGATGATGCGGCATCGGCGCCGGGCTCGGAAGCCAGGCGGTGTGCCAGATCGTCTGCGGATTGTCGTCGAGGGCCTGCTGGGGCTCGTGCAGCGGTTCGTGCGAATCGGCCGAGACCGTCGCGCCCAGGCGCTGGACGGCCGATGGCTTCTTGAACAGGCGCCGCACCTGATCGGGGGCCAGTTCGACCGCCGGCGCGACTCGATCGCCCGCCAGATAGGACAGCAGGCTGTGCCGCAACTGCCGGGCGACCGGTCGCCGGGCGAGGTTTCGCTGCACGTCCATGGAGCAAACCAGAAGGCGTCCTGCGCCCACCCGCGCCTCGAACAGCAAGCCCAGCCGGCGGCAATCGTTCCAGTCGTCGATGGGCTGCACGATCGGCCGCAAGGCGCCCGGCAGTCCATCGAGCACCATCGGCTTGGAATGCTCGAAGAGCTCCCACCATTGCCAATCGCTGTGGAAGCTGGTGGGGAAATCGGCCAGGGCCGGATGGTCGGCCTGGCACAACACCCCGAGCGTATGCTCGGTCTGGCTGGGGAAGGTGATGCGGTTCCAAAAGATCGGGCGGAAGGTCCCCAACGTATTGCCGCGCACAGTATAGGGCGGGGGCACCAACAACACGCGGCCTCCGTTGGCCAGCGCCGCCAGGGCGTCCTCCAAGTCAGCAGTGACCGTGACATCCGTCGGTTCAGGGTCAACCACTTCGGACGGGTACACCCACACGGGCCATGCGTTGTGGACCGGCGTGCCGGCGATGACCAGGGAGAAAACGGCCTGTGATGGCGCTGGGAGATCCACAAGAGGAATGCGCACGTTGCCAATCGGGTTGACCGTCCCGGTGCGCACGTCGGTGGCCGGCAGAGCGCCCTGCGCGTAGGGCCGCCCGGCGGGGTCGGTGAGGCGCCACTCGACGACGGCCTCGGGCAGGTCGGCCGGCCCGTAGCAGGCGACGTCCACGCCGATCTCCAGTGTCTCATCGCCGGTCCACACGAAGCGGGGCAGGCGGGCGAGAGGCACGGTGTGGTTGCAGAACTGACGGTACTCCGCGGCGGAGACGTAGCCCTTGGGATCCCACAGCGCGTCGAGCACGCCGACCGGAGCCGTCCCCTGCCCCGGGAAATCCTGGAGGGCGAGCAACTGGATGCCCGCCTGGCCGGGTGTGCGCAGGGCGGCCTCGATCTCCTGCTTGTAGAGCAGGGTCTGAAACTTGCCGGAGGCGAGGAGGAAGTCGGCGGCCTGGTCGAGCATGCCGGCCCGGTCGAGCAGATCGCGGAAGATCTCCAGGTTTCGGGCTTCGAGAAAACCGGTGTACTTCAGTCGCTCAGCGATGTTGGGATACACGCACCACTGGCCGATTTCGTGCGTGACCACCGGGATCTCGTTGTCGGCGATGAGCGTGCGGTAGTCCGCCGCGGTCTGCGGGCGGGCGCTGAGCTTGAGGGGACCGAAGCGTTGCAAGCGCGCTTCCTGGTTGATGTGGAACTGGTTGGCGGGCAGGTGGGGCCAGCCGGCGCCGCAAGTATAGAAGCGGCGAGGGTCGCGCGCGGTCCAGGCGCGCACCAGCGGTTCGAGCACCGTGCCGCGGTTGGTTCCGTGGGGCTCGTTGCTGGCGGCCATCAGCATGAAGGAGGGATGGTTGCCGTACGCCGTGAGCATGCGCTCCGCCTCCCGCTCGACCCAGGTGTCGACCTCCGTCCCCTCGCCGAACACCGCCCAGGCGGAGCATTCCGCCTGCAAATACATGCCGACCTCGTCCGCCGCGATGAACGCGGCTTCCGGGGGACACCAGGAGTGAAAGCGGAGGTGGTTGAGCCCGTGGGCCCGGCAGACGCGCATGATCCGCTTCCAGGACGCGACGTCGGTCGCGGGGTATCCGGTGAGAGGAAACACGCAGCACTCGAGGGTTCCGCGGAGGAAGATTCTCCGGCCGTTGATGGTGAACTGGGTGCCGGCGATGCCGAGCTCGCGGAGTCCGAAGGCGGTGCGGGCGGTATCGAGCGCCGTGGCCCCATCGGCGAGCTCCAGACTGAGTTCGTAGACGTTGGGCTGAAACTCGTCCCACAGCAAGGCGCCCTCGCCGAGGGGGTAGACGAATTCCAGCTTGTTCCCATTCGCCGACCATTCCACCGGCCACGACTTCGCGGCGGCCGCGTGCTCAGAAACCGCGCTGACGGTCTTCGCCCGGGCCGTGAGGGTGGCCGAACCGGCGGCGCCGGTGTGATTGCCCAACGCGACCTGCAAGCGGACCTCCCGCCGGGCCGTATCTGGGAAAACTTGCACATCGTCGATCCAGACCCGGGGCGTCGATACCAGTTTGAGTTCCCCAACGATGCCGTTCCAGTTGCCCTGGGTCTGGTCGGAGATGCTGTGGGCGTCGGCGCCGACGGGGACGATCATGCGGTTGTCGACCCGCAGCGTGAGGCGGTGGCTGCCCGGGGCAAGGTGCTCGGTGAGGTCGTACGCGTGCGGGACGCCCAGGCCGTCGCGGACGCCGACCTTGCGGTCATCGATCCACAACATGGTCTGCCAGTGGGGACGTTCGAGGTGCAGGACGATGCGGCGTTGGGCCCAGTCCGGCGGGATCTCGACGTCGCGCTGGTACCATGCGGCGCCGACGTAGTGGCGTGTGGGGGTCAGCCAGAACGGGCACATGAAGCGCTCCGCCTGGATGTAGCGCTGGAAACGGGGGTCGTCGAGCAGGCTCGCGCCGATGCCGCTGGTCCAGTCGCTGTGCCGCGTCGGGAGATTGCCAAATCCTTGAAGCTGGAGTGAGCCGGGCAGACGCAGGCGCTCGGGGAGCGTTCGGCCGAACCACCGCCCGGTCACACCCTCGTCTGCGGGGTCGAGTTGGAAGCGCCAGGTTCCGGCGAGATTGATGTCCGGGTTCGCCGTCGAGGCGAGGGGGATCCAGGCCAGCAGGGCCAGCACCGACCAGCGGAGTATTGTCATCATGGTTACCTCCTGGAAGGACGCCTCCGGTGCGCCGGTTGGTCAATCGATGAGTTCACGCTCGATGGTCTCAAGCGATTTGCCCTTGGTCTCGGGCAGCTTGCGACAGATGAAGACGAAGCCGAGCACACAAATCGCACCATAGATCCAGAACGTTCCGTGCGCGCCGAACGCCCGATTAAGAATGGGGAACAAGAACGTCAGCCCCGTACAGCCGATCCACAGACTGGTCACGGCAACCGACATGGCCGCGCCGCGGATGCGGTTGGGGAAAATCTCCGAGATGACCACCCAGGTCACCGGGGCCAGCGACATGGCATAGCACGCGATGGCAATGACCACGAGCACCAGCATGTGCACGCCCTGGCTCTGCATGTAGAAACCGGCGCCCAACACCGCGTAGATGCCGGCCAGGCCGCCAGACCCAATCAACATCAAGCCGCGCCGCCCAAACCGGTCGACCGCCGCGATGGCGACGAAGGTGAAGGCCAGATTCACGACGCCGGTGATCACGATATTGAGCATGATCCCGCTCACGCCATAGCCGGCGGCCGAGAATATCTCCTGGGCGTAATTGAAAATGACGTTGATGCCGCACCACTGCTGAAACACCGCGAGAAAGACGCCGAGACCAACAATGCGCAGCAGGCGCGGCTCGAGCAGGTCGCGGAAGTGCACCTGGGCGATTTCGTCCTGGGCGAGCGTGGCCCGAATATCACGCACCTCGATGTCCGCGTACGCAACGCCGCCGACCCGCGCAAGCACCTGCCGGGCCTGCTCCAACCGACCGTACTTGATCAGCCAGCGCGGGCTTTCGGGCACGAAGAACATCAGCACGAAGAACGCCGCCGCCGGGACGGTTTCGGCCGCGAACATCCAGCGCCAACCGAACTGGCCGTTCCAGGACGCGCGGATGAACTCGATGGTTGCGTCGTCGGGCACCGGCGCGGCGATCAGCCAGTTGACGATCTGCGCCGCCAGAATGCCGATCACGATGGTTAACTGGTTGATCGAGACGAAGCGTCCGCGCATGCGCGCCGGGGCGATCTCGGCGATGAACATCGGCGAGAGGTTCGACGCCAGCCCGATGCCCACGCCCCCGACGACGCGAAAAACGTTGAACCACGTGAAGTTCCATGCCGCGGCGGTCCCGATGGCCGAAAGGGTGAACATGAAGCCGGCGAGAATGAGCAGACGCTTGCGCCCGAACCGGTCGGTGAGGGCGCCGGAAATGAGGGCCCCCACCAAACAGCCGATCAGGGCGCTGCTCATCGCCCAGCCCTGGAGGACGGGATGGGCGGTGATGTCAAAGTGGGGCTCGTAGAACGGCTTGGCCCCGCCGATGACCACCCAGTCGTAGCCAAAGAGCAGTCCGCCCATGGCGGCGACCACGCAGATGCGCCAGAGAAAACCCATCCGGTATTGGGCAATGCCGTTGTGCGCCTCGTTCATGGGTCGTGTCTGCTCCGCTGGTGAAAGCAAGGAATGCCCACAGCGCCACGCGCCGGGCCGACGCCTATACGGGTTGTCCCAGGCGGGTATCAACCAGGCTCTGGTGGACGAGGGCGCCGACGTGATTGCAGTCGAGCGCAAGGATCCTGGCGAACGCTTCGGCGGCGGCCGGGCCCTCGCCGAGGCCCAGGCGGCCGAGCGCAATCATGTAGCGGCAGTGGATCTCGTTGCGCCGCTGAAGGTCGTCCTCGAAGACCAGAAAGTCCGGCAGCGACACCGCGAAGTAATCGATCTCCACCTCGTCGTTGAGATGGGTTTCTCCATATTCGATGAGCTTGCAGAAACGCAGCCGGGCCGCTTCTTGGTTGCCCAGCGCCCGCTGGGCGAGACCCTGGTAGAAAATCATATCCGGCGGTTGATCGTTGTAGAAGACCGCCGAAGTGGGCTCGCTGAGTCCCTCGGCCGCCTGCGCAAACACCCGGGCCGCGGCCGCGTCGTCGCCCTGCCCCGCCAACGCGCAACCGCGCAGGTAGTTGATGTTGTTTTCCTGAATGCCGGCGAGCTTACCTTCTCCCAGGCACTCGGGCCAGACGTCAGTCTCGCCGAGCAGGGCAAGGGCCTCATCGAAGCGATGGGCGTCGAGAGCCGCCCGGGCGAGTTCGGTCACCGCCAGCACGAACTGGGCGGGCACCTTCCCCTCGCCACCCTCCCAGGGGTGAAAGTTGTGCTCCAGCAGCGCCGCCCGGGCGTCGGCGTGGCGGTTCAACTGGTTGAGTAGCGTCACCCGCTCGAGGTAGAGGTCGTCGCGCTGGCGGACGCGGTCGAGATGGGCATCCAGGCGGGTGAGCCGCTGCTGCGGATCGTGGTTCAGCCGCTTGGCGAGCTGATCGAGCTCAAAGAGCACCCGGGCGTCGGCAGAGTCCAGATCGAACGCCGTCTGGTAAGCCTTCCAGGCGGCCGACGCGTCGCCCCGGTGGTTGAAGTAGGCCAGACCCAGGTTGCGCCAGACGGTCGGGAATTGCGGATCCAGGTCGCGGGCGGCCTCCCAGCAGGCGATGGCCTCGGCGTGCTGCCGCTTGTCGTACCACAGGTTGCCCAGGTAGTACGGCGCCCGGGGGTCCGCCGGGTCGGCGCGCCGCGCCGCCTCGAGAATCTCGATTTCCTCCAGGCGATTGGGAAAACAATATTGCGGTGAGCGGCTCCGCGCCTTGCGGGTGTATTCGACCGCATCCTTTTTTCGCCCCCGGCAACGGGCGAAGTGGGCCAGGCAGTACTCCACCATGGGCGTTTCGGGCTGTTCGTCGGTCCGGGCGAGGTAATGCTCGAGGACCGCCGTGGCGCGGTCGTACAGGCCGGCGGCCGCGTAATCCAGCGCCAGTTCGAGGTAGTTCCCGGCCGCGTCGCGCATGCGCTCGTCCAGCAGGTTCCAATCTCCGGACGCGAGCGCCTGCTCGAAGTGCACACCCATGTTAAACCGGTCGCGGGCGAGCTCCTCGTTCGCGACCGACTCGGCCAAAGCCGTTTCGCCCCGGCGCCGCAGAAGATAGACGCGCAGATGCGTCGCGCGGTGATGGTCCACGTTGCGCCGCAGGCTGCGCTCGATGAGATCCTGCGCCGCGTCCCAGGCCCCCCGCCGGCAGGCCAGCCGGGCCAGGGCGAAGAACGCGGACTCCTGCCAGGCGGCATTCCAGGTCGCCTTCCAGAACGCCTCTTCAGCTTCGGCATGGCGGGCCTGGTACGCCAGGGCCAGACCCAGGTTGTACAGCGGCTCGCCGTCGCCGGGATTGGGATTGTGCCGAGTCATCCGCTCCACCGAGCGGCGCAGCAGTTTCTCCGCCTCGGCGAAGCGCCCGCGGCGCAGCAAGAGCAGGCCGAGCGCGTTGTTGCAGCGGACGTCGCCGGGATCGCGCCGCAAGCCCTCGCGGTAGTAGTCCGCCGGCTCGCGGGTGGCGTGGCGATACTGTTCCAGGTGCATGCCGGCGAGATACAGCGATTCGACCGAATCGAGTTCCCGCGGCCGGCCTATGGCCTGGGCGGGCGCCGGGATCTCCTCCGCCGTGGCGGTGTCCGGGCGATAGCGCACCAGCGGCTGACCGGCCGAAGAATATACCACTGCCTCCAGCGGGGCATCGTCGTCTGCACCCGCAAGCGCCACCGTGCGTTCGAAAAACATCGCCGGGTCGAGATCGGCAGACTCGTCCAGCACCGTGGTCGTGCCGCAGCGCAGCTCGATCCGCGCCCCCGGCTGCGGGGCGGAAACATACGCGCGGACGGTGACCTGCTTGCCCGCTGGTTCCAAGCCGACCACCGCGTCGCGGGTCGCGTTGCCGATGCGCCCCACGCCCTTGTAGGGCATGAAGATCTGGGTAAAGGCCTTTTCCTCGCCGGCCGCCAGCCACGAGAAATCGGGCTGGTTGTCCGTGTAGACGCCGCACATCAATTCGATGTAGGGCCCGTCCGCATCGGTCAGATGCCGGTCCCAGCGCTGCCCGAAATCGCCGTTGCCCCAGGTCCACTGCTTCTTGCCTGGCGAGATATGCCGATTGGCCACGTGCAGCAAACCGGCCCGCCGCCGGTGGTCGTAACTGCCCACGAAGTCGTAGTTGCTCTTGTACGCCATGTACGAAGTGGGCACGGGAATGTTGCTATACCGGGAGATGTCCGTTCCCGGCGAATAGTCGACCTTGTAGTACTCGCCGGTCGCGATGGGAAAGCTGGACACGTCCCGCTTGCCGTGGTCCATCACCGCGTGCACATCGGGCGGAAAAATCGACTGGTGATGCTCATCGACGTGCACGGCCGGGTTGGCCCACCAGAGGAAAGTCTGGGGGAGATCGGTGCGGTTGTACAGCTTCACCTCGATCTCCAGATAGGCCCGGTCGGGATGCAGGCGGAATCCGTGCATGCCCTTGGTGCGGTGCATGCGGTCGATCTCGCTGCACCAGACCGTCTTGGCGCCGTCAGGGTGCTCCTCGATGGCGTATACGACGGGCATGAACGTGCCGGGCCGGTGATGCTGCGGCCAGTTGAACTCGATGCCCCCGCTGATCCACGGCCCGGCCAAGCCCACCAGCGCCGGCTTGATCACCCGGTTGTAGTAGACGAAGTGATAGTCGTTGGTCTTGTCCAGGGCCATCTGCACGCGTCCGCCCAAGGCGGGCAGAATCATGATCTTGAGGTAGGCGTTTTCAAGGAAGACCGCCTCCCACGCGCGATCCTCCGCGCGATCCTCGATCCGGTCGATCACCGGCAAGGGGTACACCGCCCCGCTCGATCCCTGGTAGACGCGTTTCTCGAGGAACATGGGATTGCGATCGGGCGCGCCGACGCCGTAGGTCGGGATGGACACGCTCTCGGACCAGGCGCGGACCTGCATGGTGGACATGGGCAGAAATCTCCTCGCAAAAACGTCGCACGGTGCGCACACCGCCGTGCTCCCCGCCCATCTTACTCCGCGCGCGGCGCCTGCGTCATTGCGTCGTTCCGTCAACGTATTTCAGATTTGCGTCACGCCAGCAAGAACCGTAGCTACGGAAAGTGCTTGAATACCAGAGGGTTGCTTGACCACGACCGCCGTGAGGCTCTACACTTGTCACCACGTTCTCAGTTTGCTGCACCCTCGGCGAGGGTCTCACAGGCGGCTTGCCATGGCGAATCACCGGCGCGTGCTGTTGATCATCGAGTCTTCCCGGGCGTACGGGCGGGGATGCCTCTCGGGCATAGCCGCCTACATTCGGGCGCACGAGCCGTGGCAGGTCTTGCACCTCGAACGCAGCCTGGTGGAGGCGTTGCCGGCCGTCTTGCGCAGTTGGCGCGGCGACGGCATTCTCGCCCGCATCGAAACGCCGCAGATGGTCCGGGCCATCCGGTCGATGCGTTTGCCCACGGTGGACCTGCGGGGCGCCCACGAACTGCCGGGCATGGCCGTGCTGGACACCGATTCTACCGCGTGCGCCCGGCTGGCGGTGAATCACTTCCTCGAGCGCGGGTTCCGCAACCTGGCCTACTGTGGTTTCCCTGGATTGGACTTTTCCGACAAGCGCAGCCAGGCGTTCGAGCGCTGCGCCCGGTCGGCCGACTGTCCCCCGGCCATTTTCGAACGCCCCGAGGAGCCCCCCTCGCGGTTGGACACCATCAGTCGCGAGACCCATGGTGAAACCCATATTGCCGAAATCACGGCCTGGCTGCTGGCGCTCCCCCGGCCCGTGGGCGTGTTCGCGTGCAACGACGTCCGCGGCCGGCAGGTGCTCCAGGCCGCCAGCCAGGCGGACCTCCAGGTGCCCGACGAGGTTTCCGTTCTCGGCGTCGACAACGACATCGTGGTCTGCGATCTCTCCAACCCATCCCTGAGCAGCATCGAGCCCGACACCCACCGCATCGGCTACCGCGGCGCCGAGATTCTCGACCGCATGATTGCCGGCGAGCCCGCCCCCCGGGGGCCGGTGCTGGCGCCCCCCGTAGGCATTATCCCCCGACGCTCGACCGAGGCCGTGGCCATCGACGACGAGCAGATCGTGCGGGCCATTCGCTTCATCCGCGAGCACGCGTGCGAAAACATCGGCGTGGAGGACGTGGTCCAGGCGGCCATGGTCTCGCGGGCGACGCTGGAGCGCCGCTTCGCCCAGTACCTCCGCCGCACGCCGCGCTGCGAGATCGAACGCGTACGGCTCGAGCGGGTCCGTCGCCTGCTGACCGAGACCGACTACACCCTGGCGCACATCGCCGAGTTGACCGCGTTTCGCTCCGCCTCCCACCTGGCCACGGTGTTCCGCCGGCGCACCGGCGCGACGCCCGGGGCCTATCGCGACCAGGCGCGGCGCGCCCGCTGAGCGCCGGTGGATCGTCTGCCTGACGAATGCGGACCGGTCAGCCTTCAACGTGGCCGCCCCGCTCGGTGAAGGTCTCGGTGCTGCGGGCGTGCTCGGGCTGCCAGCGTTCGCAGAGCTGTTCGACTTTGCCGCTGTGGGTAAGGATGATGACGCGATCGCCCTCAGCCGGCGGACGCCTGCCTGCCGTTCGTCCACTGGCGGCGGGCCAACGCCGCGGCGCCGAGCAAACCGGCCGTCTCGGGCAGTGTGGCCACAGAGACGGTGGCGCAGCGCGGCAGTCCATCGGCCAGGGCGTCGCGGAACAACCCGTAGGAGCGCGAGATGGCCCCGCCGATGATCACGGCATCGGCTGCAAACGACGCGACGTACGGGGCGAGGATCTCCGCGAGCATGCGGCCCAGTTCGTCAAAGAGTTCCCGGGCGCGGCGGTCGCCGGCCAGCGCCAAGCGGGCGATGTCGGCCACGTCGAGGTCAGGGTCGCCCCCCGCGGCGGCGTAGCGCTTACGCAGACCGCGCCGCGACACGCAGTCTTCGGCGATTCCGTCGCGGTAAGGCACGAACCCCAGCGTCGTGTCGGGCGGCAGGTCGTCCCGCTCGGGCACAATCCGGCCGTTGTCGAGAAACCCGGAGCCGAAGCCCGTGCCCAGCGTGAAACCGATCACCCGCCGGTGGCCGACGCCCGCGCCCGCCAGCCATTCGCCGAGGACGAACGCGTTGCAGTCGTTCTCGAAAACCATCGGGCGGTCGTGCGGCAGGACCAGGCGCGTGCGCAGCGCGTCCATCACGTTGAGCCCGTACAGCGATTCGTACTTGGCCACGCCCCGGATGAGACTGATGCCCCGGGGATAGTCGAAGGGGCCCGGCATGGCGAAGCCGATGGCGGTCAGATCCGCCGGATCGGCCATGCTCCGGATCGCGGTGACCCAGGCGTTCAGGATGGCGTCGGCGTCGGCCGACGAATCCACGTCGGTCCTCTGCGGCGGGCCCACTGCGTAGCCGTCGCCGCGGGGTTCCACGGTCGCGCAGGTGACGTGCGTGCCGCCGATGTCCAAACCGAGAAGCTTCATGATGTATTTCCTTAACCAGTCGGAGATGCCGACCCGTCGGCGGTGGGCATGCTCACGCGTTCCCGCTCCATCGACCGCTATTCGATGCCCAGTTGTTTCTGAATCCGCTCGAGGGGCACGCCCTTTGTCTCGGGCATCACCGCCAGCACCCACACCAGTTGCAGCACCATCATCACCGCGTAAAACGCGAAGATGTGCCCGCCGGAGCGCTCCGCGATCATGGGAAATGTCCAGGAGATCGCCGCGGCCATGAACCAGTGGGTGAAACAGCCCAGGGCCTGCCCGCGGGCGCGCACGCGATTGGGGAAAATCTCACTGATGAACACCCAGATCACCGCCCCCTGGCCGAACGCGTGCGCGGCGATGAAGACCAGCAGGCTGGTGAACACGATCCAACCGCCGGTGGTGGTAAATCGGCGCACCAGCTCGCCGGCATCGTTTTCGACCATGAAGCTCTGCGTGTAGAAGGTGACGGCCGTCGCGCCCAGGCTGAGGATATAGCCGATCGATCCGACGATCATCAGACGCTTGCGCCCGAAATGGTCGATGACCGCCAAAGCCGCGACGGTGACCAGCAGGTTCATCGCGCCCAGGCCGACCGAGTTGAGCAGACCGGCGTCCTCGCCAAATCCCGCACTCTGGAAAATGGCCGGCGCGTAGTAGAGCACCGCGTTGATGCCCGAAAGCTGGTTGAAGGCGGCGATGGCCACCACCAGCAGAATCGGCGTGGCGTACTTCCTGCGAAAAAACGGCTCCCTCAGCGCGTGGTGCTCAGTGTCAAGCGAGCGGCGGATCTCTTCAATCTCCCCTTCGACGTCCCCGGAGTCAGCGCCGAGCCGGTGGAACACCGCCCGTGCCTCCTCCACCCGCTTGCGGGCGATCAGCCAGCGCGGACTGCGCGGCGTGACGAAAAGGAGGCCAAAGAAAACCGCGGCCGGAAAAGCCTCCACGCCGAACATCCAGCGCCACTCGGTCGCGCCCAGCTCGCAACGCGCGACCAAGTAGTTCGAAAGATACGCCAGCAGAATGCCCAGCACGATGTTGAACTGGGTGACCGCGACCATGCGCCCACGTAGCCGCGCCGGTGCAATCTCGGCGATGTACATGGGCGCAACCACCGATGCCGCCCCCACCCCCACCCCGCCGAGACCGCGGAAGAACAGAAACGAATACCAATCCCACGCCAGGGCGCTGCCCAAGGCCGATACAAAGTAGGCCATGGCGATCAGAACCAGCGTGGTGCGCCGCCCGAAACGGTCCGCCGGCCAGCCCGCCAGCAGGGCGCCGAAGATCGTGCCGATCAATGCGCTGGCCTTGGTAAAGCCCAGACCGCCCGGGGTAAGTTCGAAGGCCCTGACCAGAGCATTGTCCGTGCCCGAGATGACGGCCACGTCAAACCCGAACAGCAGGCCGCCCAACGCCGCGATGATGACGACGCCCAACAAGGTGAATCGCATCGAAGTAGCTCTCCTTCGGTTCAGACGGTGCAGCGCCACCACTGCCGCCCCGGCGTGCCCATCGCGACCAGGCGCCTGGCTGGCTCGTGCGGCCTGATCCCGCTAGACTGCCCAGCCGACCGCGCACGTCATGATGGATGACGTATACCTGCCTTCCGGCGACCGGGCAAGGCAAACAACCGCCCCGCCCGGCCTGTGCGGCGAACTCGGCGAGCCGGTTCGCCCCATGGTCGGCAGACTGCCGGTTGCCCGAGGAACACCGGCGGTGTCCGCGCCGCCGACGCACGGAATCACCAACCGACGAGAGGTCAAACCATGACAAGATCGAGCGGATGGCGGCACGTACCCGCATCACTGGCAGTGGCACTGGGTATCGGCGCGGCGGCCGGCGCCGCGGAGAATATCGCCCAGCGCGCCGCGCGCAAGGACTCGCCGCAATTCAACCTCGACGAAGAAAAAGTGCTCTACTGCGTGGGCTACGCCCACCTCGACACCCAGTGGCGGTGGGACTTCCCCGTCACCATCGACCGCTTCATCCGCGACACGCTCGAGCAGAACTTCGACCGCTTCGAAACCTACCCCGAGTTCACCTTCAGCTTCACCGGCTCGGTCCGCTACCAGATGATGGCCGAGTACTACCCCGAGATGTACGCCCGGCTCAAGCAGTACATCGCCGACGGGCGCTGGTTCGTCTCTGGCTCCTCGGTGGACGAGGGCGACGTCAACGTGCCCTCCGCCGAAGCGGTCATCCGCCAGGTGCTCTACGGCAACCGCTACTTCAAACGCGAGTTCGGCAAGGAGAGCCTCGACTTCATGCTGCCCGACTGCTTTGGATTTCCTGCATCCATGCCGTCGATCTGGGCCCACTGCGGCCTGCTGGGCTTCTCCACCCAGAAGCTGACCTGGGGTTCGGCCGCCGGCATCCCCTTCCCCATCGGCGTCTGGGAAGGTCCGGACGGGGCCTCGGTGATCGCGGCGCTGGATCCGGGATCCTACGCCGCCGCCATCGAGGGCCGCGTCGACCTCAACGACGACTGGCTCGCCCGCATCGAGCGCAACGGCGCACGCTACGGCGTCTTCACCGACTACCACTACTACGGCGTCGGCGACGTCGGCGGCGCGCCCCACGAAAAGGACGTCAAAAACTACGTCGCCAGCATCGACAACCCCGACAGCAAATTCCACGTCGAACTCGCCGCCTCCGACCAGATGTACCGCGACATCACCCCCGCCCAACGCGCCCGCCTGCCCCGCTACAAAGGCGACATGCTGCTGACCGAGCACTCGGCCGGCACCCTCACCAGCCAGGCCTGCATGAAGCGCTGGAACCGCATGGGCGAGCAACTGGCCGACGCGGCCGAGCGCGCCGCGGTCGCCTCCTGGTGGCTGGGCGCGACGGACTACCCGCGCGATCTGCTGGAGCGCTCCTGGGTCCGGCTGCTCGCCAACCAGATGCACGACATCCTCCCCGGCACGAGCATTCCCGTCGCCTACACCTGGTCGTGGAACGACGAAATTGTGGCAATGAACGGCTTCGCCCAGGCGCTGACCGACGCGTCGGGCGCGGTTAGCCGGGCGCTGGACACCCGCGGCGAGGGCGTCGCCCTGGTGGTGTACAACCCGCTGGCCATCGAGCGCGAAGAGGTGGTGATTGCCACGGTCGAGCTTGCCGGGGCCCGGGCGGTGCGCGTCTTCGGTCCCGACGGGAAGGAAACCCCTGCCCAGACGCTGAGCCACGAGGGTGATACCTGGCGCGTCGCGTTCATCGCCCGCGCGCCGTCGGTCGGCTACGCCGTCTACGACGCCCGCCCCGCTGACCAGCCGTTCGCCGACGATGACGCCTTGAAGATCACCGAGCGCGCGCTGGAAAACGCGCACTACCGGGTGACGATCAACGACGCCGGCGATCTCGCCAGCGTCTATGACAAGGCCGCCGGGCGCGAGCTGCTGGCGTCGCCGGCCAGGCTGGTGTTCACCCACGAATCCCCGCGCACCTTTCCGGCGTGGAACATGGACTGGGAAGACCGCAAAGAGCCGCCCATCGGCGTCGTCGAAGGCCCCGCGCAGATCCGCGTCGTCGAGCGCGGCCCGGTTCGCGTCGCCCTCGAAATCACCCGCGAATCCCGCGGCTCCATCTTCAAGCAGACGCTGCGGCTCTCCCGGGGCGACGCGGGCCGCGTGGTCGAGGTCGCCAGTGACATCGACTGGCAGTCTTCCGGCGTGGCCCTCAAGGCGTCGTTCCCGCTGACCGTCGGCAACCCCGTCGCCACCTACAACTGGGGCCTGGGCACGATCGAGCGCGGCAACAACGAGCCCAACAAGTACGAAGTCCCCAGCCACGAATGGTTCGACCTCACCGACACTGACGGCGGCTACGGCGTGTCGGTGCTCGAGGATTGCAAGTTCGGCTCGGACAAACCGGCGGACAACGAGCTGCGCCTCACCCTCCTCTACACGCCGGAGGTCGGCTCCGAATACATGGACCAGCACAGCCAGGACTGGGGCCGGCACGACATGGTCTACGGTCTGTACGGGCACGCCGGCGACTGGCGCGCCGCCCGCAGCGAATGGCGCGGTCGGCGGCTCAACCAGCCCCTCAAGGTCTTCGTCGCGCAACCAACCCCCGGGCCGCTGGGCAAAGAGCACTCCCTCCTGTCGATCAGCACGCCGCAGGTCGACGTGCGGGCGGTGAAACTCGCGGAGGACCGCGACGAGATCATCGTCCGTTTGCAGGAACTGTGGGGCCGCGATGCCGAGAACGTGCGGGTCACCTTCGCCGCACCCATCACGGCCGCGGACGAAGTCGACGGCCAGGAACGCCGCATCGGCTCGGCCCAGGTGAGCGACGGCGCCCTGGTCGTGAACATGACGCCGTACAGCCCGCGGTCATTCGCCCTCAAGCTGGCCGCGCCGGTGACGTCCGAGGCAAAGCCGCAAACGCACACGGTGGACCTGCCGTACGACACCGACGCCATCAGCAGCAACGCGAATCGCCGCGACGGCGCCATCGACGACCAGGGCCGAACGCTCCCGGCGGAGCAACTGCCCGAGCGCATCGTCGCCTCCGGTGTGACCTTCAAACTCGGGTCAGCCTACGACGGCTCCTTCAACGCCGTCGCCTGCCGGGGCCAGAAAATCGCCCTTCCCGATTTCGGCGACCGGGTGCACCTGCTGGCGGCCGCAGCGTCCGAGGAAGATGTCGCCGCGACCTTCCACATCGACGATACCGCCCACCCCCTCACGGTGCAGCCCTGGACGGGCTTCGTCGGACAGTGGAACAACCGGGTGTTCGACCGGCCTTTCCAGGCCATCGAGTACAAAGCCGAAGGCCGGGTCGTCGACATCCTGCCGAGCTTCATCCGCCGCGACCCTATCGCCTGGTTCGCGACGCATCACCACCACCCGACCGAGGGCGATCAGGCCTACCGCTTCAGCTACCTCTTGGCTTACGACCTTCCCAAACCGGCCGGCGCGACGACGCTGCGCCTGCCCATGGCCCCGCGCATCAAGATCTTCGCCGTCTCGGTCAGCGCGGGCGCGCACGCCCCCCTGGTCGCCCCGGCCGCCCCCCTGTACGACGACTTCACCGATCGGCAGCCGGTGGAATTCCGTTACGCATACCCCCCGCTGCCCGCGCCGGTATTTACGGGTGCGACGCCGGCCGGCCAAGTCACCATCGACCGCGCAGACACGTTCGAGGCCCTGTCCATCGGCGCGCCCACGCAGGATGACTTCATCGACGCCTCCGCCGGTTCCGACGTTCGCTTTGCAGCGGTGGAGCGCCGCCGGTTTCATCCTGCCCGCGGCGACAGCCTGGCGCGACTCAACGATGGCGACCTCGCCCGCAATCACGACGACGTGGAACGCTGCGTCTGGACCGACGATCACGCCGGCTTCTACTGCGATCTGGGCGCCGCCCGTCGGGTGCAGCGCATCAACAGCTACTCCTGGCATCGCAGCAACCGCGCGCCGCAATACTGCTCGGTCTGGGGCGCCGCCGGCGACGACATGCCCGATCCGAACATCCAGGCCGACGCCAGAAATGACTGGACGCTGCTCGGCGTGATCGATTCCCGGCCCCTGGGCGAGGGCGGCATTCACGGCGCCTCGATCCACGCCGCCGGCGCCGATCTGGGGGAATACCGCTACCTGCTCTGGGTCATCGAGGACCGCCATGAAGGCACGTTCTTCACCGAAGTGGATGTCCACGTCGGACCGTAGCGTCGGCCGGCGCACGGGCTGCACCTGGTGGCGCGCAGGGCTGCTTTGCGTGATCGCGGCCCACGCGGCCAGCGCCCACCCGCTCGCCGTCACGACCGGCGAGCTCCGCGTCGACGGCGACCGGCTGGTGGTGGCCATGAACGTCACCCCGCACGATTTGACCCATGCGGGCATCGACTCAACCGACGAAACTGCGGCAAACGCTTTTGCCGATCGCCTGGCCGGCGCCGTCGTCACCCTGGACGACCACGGCGCTGCTCTCGATCCAGCGCCGGCATCCACCGGCACACGAAGCTGGCGGCTCGATGCCGCAACGCGCTACGTAACGCTGCAATTGCGACCCAGCGACGTCGACGGCCTGCCCGGCCGACAGGCCTACCTGCGCGTATTTCGCGCTGGCGACGCGCATCCTGCCGGCGTGGCCGCCCTGACCGGTCCGGGCGTTGCCGCAGTGCTGGACACGAAGGCGCTGCGGGCGCCGGGGAAGACCGACGCCCGTCCGGTGCTGGCGCCGGATACCTTCCGGGTCGGGCGGATCGAACTGCACGTCGGGCCGGATCGTGTCGCAGTCCACGTCGTATTGCCCGCGCCCCTGCTCGACGCGTGGCGTCTTGCGCCGCGCCAACATCCCGACACGCTCACCGCCGACGAAGCGGATCAGCAAGCGGCGGCGCTGATCCAGTGGCTGCGCGCGCACCTCCATCTCCAGGTCAACGGCACGCCGCGCGCGGCGCAGACGTGGGAACCGCAATGGCTTGCCCCAGGCGACGCGCCGCGGCCCGGCGAACAGGCCGCGGACCATTCCGCCCGCTGCTTCGCCAGCACGCGGGTGCAGTTGACGCTGTCGGCGAAACTTGAAGAACCGCCGGTGCGCGTCGACCTGGATTGCACCGCCTTCAACGCCGCGGTGCTGGGCTTGGAGACCCGAATCGTGCATGCAGGCGACGAACTGCTCGCCGGCATTCTGACGCCCCACACGGCGCAGATGATCTGGGAGCGGCGCGCCGATGACTGCCTGGTCCGCGTCGGCCACCGAGAAGTCACCGTCGCACAGACCACCGTCGAGTTGGCAGACGACCATCCGGCGCCACCGACTGCAATGGAAAATCCATAACGGGCGGCAGCTTGGACCTTCGGCAGGCTGCTACCGCCTCTGCGGCCCGCGGCGTTTGCCGGCTTCCGTCGGCGGCTGGCAGTCATCTCCCGATTGCTCCGAACGCCACGCGACCAGGCCCACATCGATGTACTGGCCCCCGCCGGTCTGCCGGCAATGGACCGCCAGGACGTTGTGCCCCTCGCGCAACGCCCGCCGCGCGGCGTCCTTCAGCGGGCGCTCCACGTACTCGGTGGTGTAGCCGCGCAATTCAGCCACCAGCACGCCGTTCAAATACACCTGCGCGTCCTCGTCGTGGTGAATGCGCAGACCGAGATCCGCGTCGCGGAGACGTTCGAGCTTGAATTCGCGACGCAACCAGATCTGCTCGCTGGTCCAACGCGTGCGCACCACCGCGCCCGGCGTGCCCTCGCGGCCGAAACCGGCCTCGCCTTTCGACCACGCACTGTCTTCAATACCCGGCTTCATCCAATCCTCTCCCGGCGGCGACGTCGTATAGCGCCAGGACTGCGGCGCCGATTCCGCGGTGGGAACCAAAACCTCCACGCGGCGCGGCGGCTCGTACAGCGTCGCATGCGCCGCGACGATGGCATCGCGGTCCGGTTTCACCACGGCACGATCGTACGTAAGTAGCCCGTTCACCTCGATCTCCACGTCGGTAAGCTGCGTGTAGACCGCCGCGGCCAGCCCCCGATCAACGAGCGGCCGAAGCTGCGCAAGCAGATCCAGGTAAGCCTTGGTCAACTGCTCGGGAGTCGCAAAAGAACGATAGCCCCAGTTCCCCTGCGACTGCCAGGTGTGCTCCGCCACCGGCAACGCCAGTCCGCCGAATTCGCCCAAGACCATCGCCCGCTCCGGCTCGACCGCCGCCATCCCCGGACCCGGATAGCGGTGCACATCGTGCATCGCCCCCACGCCGCGATCCTGCCAGCCGCTGGCGGAGTTGACCAGCCGAGTGGGGTCGTACTTTGCCGTCCACGCCGCGATCTCCGCGGTGTCGAACTGCCCCCACCCCTCGTTGAACGGAACCCATACGACGATCGACGGGTGATTGCGCAGGGCATCGATCATCGCCTGGTATTCGGTTCGATATTGCGCCGCCGATTCCGCCGTGCGCTGGAGATCCGCTCCCCCCGGCGGCACGTGCCCGTCGCCGCTGGGCATATCCTGCCACACGAGCATGCCGATGCGATCGCACCAGGCATACCATCGGGCCGGCTCCACCTTCACGTGCTTGCGCAGCATGTTGAATCCCAGCCGCTTGGCCACCTCGATGTCATAGCGCAGCGCCGCATCCGTGGGCGCCGTGTACAAACCCGCCGGCCAGAACCCCTGGTCCAGCAGTCCGTACTGAAAAAGCGGTTCGTTGTTCAGAAAGAGGCGGGGCGTGCCGTGGTCATCGCGGGCGACGCTGATCTTGCGCAGGCCGAAGTAGCTCGTTACGCGGTCCGCCGCGTCGCCCTCGCCCAACGTGATCTCCAGTTCGTACAGGTGCGGATCCGACGGCGACCAGGGCCGCCCGTCGGGAATCTGGATGCGCAGCGGCGTACCGGCCGCACCCTTCGCTTCACCCAGCACCCGACCGCGATCGCAGACGCGCACCTGCGCCGCCAGGGCGCCGGCGTCGCCACCCGGCGCCACCGTCACCGTGACGGTGCTGCGGTCGAGATCTGGAATGATGCGCAGCCCGCGGACGTAGTTCTTGGGCGTGGGTTCGAGCCAAACCGTCTGCCAGATTCCGCTGGTTGGGGTATACCAGATGCCCTCCGGCTCGAGCACCTGCTTGCCCCGCGGCTGCGTACCCGTGTTCGTCGGATCGTGCACCGCGACAACCAGCACCTGCTCGCCATCCGAGTTGAGCGCGTCGGTGATGTCCAGGGTAAACGGGTCATAACCGCCGCGGTGCGCGCCCACCCGCCCATCGTTGACCCAAACCTCGGCCTCCCAGTCCACCGCGCCGAAGTGCAGCAGCAAGCGCCCTTCCCGCCACTCGGCCGGCGTTTCAAAGGTGCGCCGATACCATAGCCGTTCATCCGGCCGGAGCCGGCCCTGCACTCCCGAAAGCGCCGATTCCAGCGGATAGGGAACGAGGATCTTGCCCGCAAACGCCTCAGGCGCAGCCGCGTCGCGCGCCGTGATGGCATAATCCCATAGGCCGTTCAACGACCGCCACTGCGCGCGAACCAGTTGAGGCCGGGGGTACTCCGGCCAGGCATTCTCCGGCGAAACATCGGCCGCCCAGCGCGACTTGATCGGCGCCTCGCCGCAGCGCCACGTGCCGTCCGACTTGACATTCTCCAGTCCCATTGCAGCCCCCAGCGGCAACAGACAGGTGCTCCACGCGACAATGAACGCGACCATATTGACCTGGCCTCCATTACGTAAGTTGCCCATGAACAAAGCGCCCCCATGGGCATCAGGCAGGGCATGAAACACCCGATCTGGCGGGGCGATCTTACGCCTGCATCGCTGCCTCCACAACTCGTATGCGTCAATGCGTCAACCGCACAGTCACAGGCGTTTTTCGTGTGCGATTGCGCGTTCATGCCGTCCGTCGCCGCACAGACAAGTCGGATTGACCTCACCTGGCGCCTGCTGCTACGATGCGTTCCCTACAATCGCGCCGCGCCGACAGACTGCCGGCCGCGATACCGGCACAGCCCAACCCCATCATCATCCCTGCCGATGACGTCGGGGCGCCGGATGCCGGGTGCAACAGACCCTGACCCCGGCGCCGGGGCAATCGAGCGATCCACCTTTCAGGATCAACCCATGACAACTGCGATCATGCCACCAATCCCCACGATCCTGCTCGCGGCCCTGCTCGCGACCACCACGCAGGCCGACACCATCGAAGTCCGCACCACCCCGGCGCCTGACACCTTTCCCCTGGTCGGTCAGGCCCCCGCCGCCATCGTCTGCGACCCCGACGACGCCACCGTCGTTTCCATCGCCGCCAATCTTCTTGCTGACGACGTTCGTCGCGTCACCAACCTGCGTCCCCAAGTCCTCGACGCTCCCCCCACGCGGGCAGACGCCCTCGTCGTGATCGGCGCCGTCGGTGCGTCCCGCCCGATCGACGCCCTCATCCGAACCGGCAAGCTCAACGTCGCCGCCATCAAAGACCAATGGGAAGCGTACACCATCGCCGTCATCAACGATCCGTTCCCCAACGTCAACCGTGCCCTGGTCATCGCCGGGGCCGACCGCCGCGGCGCCGCCTACGGCGTCTTCACCCTCTCCGAATCCATTGGCGTTTCTCCCTGGTACTACTGGGCCGATGTGCCCACCGCGCACCAGAACCAACTGCACATCGTAGACGAGACGATCGTCCAGGGCGCCCCGTCCGTGAAGTACCGGGGCATCTTCATCAACGACGAGGATTGGGGCATGCATCCCTGGGCCGCGCGGCAGATCGACACCGACATCCGCGACATCGGCCCGAAGACGTACGCGCGGGTTTTTGAACTGCTGCTCCGCCTCAAGGCCAACTACATCTGGCCCGCCATGCACGCCTGCACCCAGGCCTTCAACAGCTATCCCCAGAACAAGCACGTGGCCGACGACTACGCCATCGTCATGGGGGCCTCGCACTGCGAGCCCATGCTCCGCAACAACGTCACCGAGTGGAACCACCGCACGATGGGCGCGTGGGACTACGAGACCAACCGCGACGGCGTCTACAAGTACTGGGAGGACCGCGTCGAGGCCAACGGCCGGTTCGAGAACCTCTACACCGTCGGCATGCGCGGCATCCACGACTCCGATATGCCCGGGGGCGGGTCGCTCGCGGACAAGCGCCGCCGGCTCGAGCGCGTCATCCGCGACCAGCGCGAGATCCTCGCACGGCACGTCAACGCCGACCCGGCCGACGTGCCCCAGATCTTCTGCCCCTACAAAGAAGTGCTGGCCATCTACGCCGACGGTCTCGACCTGCCCGACGACATCACCATCGTCTGGCCCGACGACAACTTCGGCTACATCCGCAACCTCTCCGCGCCCGCGGAGCGACGGCGATCCGGCGGCTCGGGCGTGTATTACCATCTCTCGTACCTCGGCCAACCGGAGGACTTTCTCTGGATCGCCTCGACCTCGCCCGCGTTGATCGCCTACGAGATGGGCAAAGCGTACGCCTTTGGAGCGGATCGCGTCTGGATCTTCAACGTCGGCGACATCAAGCCGGCGGAAGTGGAGATGGAATTCGGACTGCGCCTGGCGTACGACATCAACAGCTACCCCCCGCAGCATGCGCTGGATTTCATCGAGGACTGGGCCGCCCGCACCTTCGGCCCCGCCCACGCCGAGGCCATCGCGGCCGTCGAGAAAGCGTACTATCGCCTCACCCAGCAGGCCAAGCCGGAACACATCAATCGCGTGCCCTTCACTTCGGCCGAGCGCGCACGCCGTCGCGCCGAGTACCGGGCCATCGTCGAGCAGGCCGACGCGATCAACGCCCGCCTCGACCCGAAGTACCGCGACGCGTTCTTCCAGCTCGTGCTCTACCCGGTGAAGTGCGCCGCCGAGATGGACCGCAAGCACACCTGCATGGCCGAAGGCGACGCCAACGGCGCCCTCGATGCCCACTACGCGATCCGGGAACTCACCGGCTACTACAACCAGCGCGTCGCCGGCGGCAAGTGGAACGGCATGATGAACGCCAATCCAAACGCCAGGCCGGTCTTCGCCCTGCCCTCCGCCGAGCGGGTCTGGCACGCGACCCGCGAGCCCGTGTACCTGTTCCAACTCGAGCCGAAGGAAGCCGAACTCTCCGGCGCCATGCAACTTCAGGACAACCGTATCGTCGCAACCGCCCCCGGCAAACAGCCGGAGCGCAACGCCCACCGCACCGTCTTCACTCTTGACGCGGACCAGGCCCGGCGCGCGACCGTGCACTTTTTGGCCCGCTGCCCCGACGACAACCACGATTCCTGGTTTGTCGATTTCAACGGCGACCGGGCAGTCAGCAACGACCAGCCGACCGGCGACGCCACCCGCTGGCTCCGCATCATGGATGTCGACGTGAAGGCGGGCGCAAACCGCCTGACCATCACCCAGCGCGAGGGCGGCACGGAGATTGCGGCCGTCGCTCTCACCGCCCCCGGCCCCGGCCCGCACCAGCCGGAGATCAACCCCAGGCACACCATTCCGGCCGGCCGGTGCGCCGCAGCCAGGGACACCAGTGCCAGCCAGTGGCACAAGATTGAGGGCCTGGGCATCGAGCCCCACGCGATGACCGTTTTGCCGTTCGCATCGCAGCCGATCGACCCCGAAGCCTACCGCAAAGCTCCCGCGATCACATACGCCTTCACCACCGAAGGCGACGCCGAGTCCTGCACCATCGAGGCCCGCTTCGTGCCCACCCACCGCATCAACGACGGCATGCACCTGCGCTATGCCGTCACCGTCGACGACGGCCCCCCGCAGGTCCGCGACATCAACGCCCCGGAATGGTCCGCCACCTGGTCACGCAATGTGCTCCACGGCTACTCCTCCGCAAGTACGGAACACGATGTCAGACCCGCCGACAAGCATGAGGTCACCATCTACCTGCTGGACCCCGGCATGGTCCTGAGCCAGTTGCGGATCTATTAAACCACCAGAAGACGGGACGATTCATGAATGTGTCGGCGCGCCGAGCAAGCGCTCGGAGAGCGCATGATCGCAAATGCGGAAGTCATCAATCCTCCCCGGCTGCATACGCCACTGAAGAGCGGATCGATCTCGCTGACGGTCTCCGTCTGATGAGCGCGTGTCCACCCGCCAGAACCGCCAGCAGGAACATCCCGGGCTCCGGCACGACGTATACGCGACCCGGTACGTAGGCCACCTGTGCAAAACCACCGACCGGCGGCGGCATGAGGGCGAATCCTTCCAGGAGGTCTGCCGGATAGTCGTCACCCAGCAACAAGCCGGTTTCGCCATTCGCAACAGCCTGAAACTCGATCGTCGCCAGCACGACGGTTCCGGATACGCCCGTGCCCGGCTGCTGCGCTGCGGCCGTGAGACCATCGCCATCCGGACTGTGCGTGGCTCGCCACATTGCACCCATCACCGGGGGTGTTGACGTGCGGGCCAGCACGCCCGGCACCTCGTAATCCAGGTCCAGCCCCCAAGCCAGGACGGCTTCCTGATCGGGAATAAGCGCCTTGATTTCGAGCGAGAAGACGTCGCCCACCGTAACAACCTCGGAAACCGGATTGAGAAAGACGGTCACCGTACCAAGTGCGGGACCGGCGAGCGCCGCAATCACACACGCTGCGCCGGCGATTCTGTATTTGCCCTTCATCCATCCACCTCCAACTGCGGGGACCTTGGCAGGGTCCATGAAAACATGCCTGCGTACCTGTCCAGCCGCCTGATTTCGATCACCTCACGGGCGCCTCGCGGTGCAACTGGGCTTCCTGTTGGCGCCGCAACTCATCTCGACGTTCCAGCCTCCGCGGCGTATCGGCATGGTGCCCAGCCTCGGGGCCGGAATAGTCGTTGTGGCAGAGGGTCCAGATCTGCAAATCCAGAAACGTCACGATGCCATCATGGTCGTAGTCGGCACAGGGGACGTAGCCGGCATCACCGGCCGCCCAGCCCAGGCTTGCCATAAGGATCGCGTGATCGGCCTGATCAACGTCGAGGTCGTCGTCGAGGTCGCCGCACTGCTCGCATTCGTCGAGAATGCCATCGCCGTCGCAGTCGGAACTGGTGCCCGCGGACACCTCGCACGCATCCAGAACGCCGCTCTCGTTGCAATCGGCGCCGGAGCCGGCGGCAAGCTCACATTCGTCGGGTAGTCCGTTGGTGTTGCAGTCGGCGGAGGCGCCGCCGGCGATGTCGCACTCGTCCGGGATCTCATTGCCGTTGCAGTCGTTCCCGCCGATGAGGGGCTTGAGCAAGAAGGCGTGTTCGTCCTCTTCGAGGCTCTTGCTGCCCGTCCCGACGATCCACCCCTCGTCGTTGATGGCCCGGACTTCCCAGAACGACCAGGGCGTCTCGGGGGGGAGCAGTTCGTCAAGCATGGTGAGGACGCCGCTTTCCCAGATGGCGATCGGCATGCCCAGCCGACCGGCCTTGGGACCTTCACCTCCGAAGATGAGCACCTGCCCGCGGTTGTTGACATCTACAGCGGTGGTATCGTGTGCCCCGGGCAGGCTGCCTAGATTGATCAGGGCGCCGTCCCGGTAGAGGAAGGCTTGGTAGTAGCCCTCCGCGGTGCTGGCGTATCCCACCACGTCGCCGTGATCATTCATGCCCACGGCGGCGCTGAAATCCCCCCCCAACGTACCCAGGTCGAGCATTGCGCCATCATCCCAGAGGAAGGCGTGGTAGCGCCCATTGGCGGTTTCAGAGGTACCGGCCACCTGTCCGGCATTGTTCAAGCAGGCGGCGGCGCTGTAGTCGCCCCCCAACGTGCCCAGCGTCGTCAGGATGCCGTTGTGCCACACGAATGCTCGGTTCCCGAGGTCGTCGAGGTAGATTTCGCCGGCGATCTGGCCGACGTCGTTGATGTCGTAGACCTCGGGGTCCTGGCCGCCCAACGTGCCCAGATCAAGCATGACGCCGTTTTCGTAGAGGAACGGGTGATTGTCGAAGGCGGCAAGTTCGGATATGCCGAGCACTGCCCCGCCGTCATTGATCGCCACGGCGTAGCTGTAGGCGCCGCCCAGCGTTCCGAGGTCCGTCATCAATCCGTTTTCCCAACGGAAGGCATGGGAATCATCCTCGCTTGTCGCCGCTTCTCCCACAACCTGGCCCGCATTGTTGAGATCCGTCGCGTAGCTGTACGAGCCTCCCAGGGCGCCCAGGTCGGTGATCGAGTAGCCGTAGAGCGACCCCAACTCGCATTCATCGGGGATGCCGTTGGGTTGGCAATCGTCACTCGCGCCCGAGGCCACATCGCATTCGTCCGGCAGGGCGTTGTGGTTGCAGTCGCTGCTCGTGCCGGCGCTGATTTCCCAGTTGTCGGGGACGCCGTTGCCGTTGCAGTCGGTGACGCCTTCGCATTCATCGGGTAGCCCGCTGGCGTCAATATCTTCGCTGGTGCCGGCGGCGATGTCGCATTCGTCCAACGTGCCATTGCCGTTGCAGTCCGAACCACTGGCCTGGGGGGTGAGGAGATAGGCGTCCATCCGCTCCAGCGCGGGCCGTTCGCCCGAGCCGGTAATCTGGCCGGAATCATTGATACCCATGGCCATGGACAGTTGCCAGCCCGAATTGGGCGGCAGCAGCGAGGACAGGTCCGTCATGCTCCCGTCTTCCCATAACCACACGCCCGGCGCCTCGCCGCGTGCGGCGGACTGCGGGTCATATCCGTTTGCCACGGTGAAACCGCCGGAGAAGCCGATGATTTGCCCGCGGTTGTTGATGTCGGAGGCCACACTGTCGTAGGCGCCCGGCAGCTTGCCGAGGTCGGTCATCACGCCGTTTTCCCACAGAAACGCGTGATACTCTCCGCGTGTGGTTTCAGACATGCCCACCACTTGGCCCAGGTCGTTGAGGTTCGTTGCGAAGCTGAAATCGCCGCCCAGCGTTCCGAGGTCGATCATCTCACCGTCTTGCCAGAGGAAAGCATGGGAGCCTTCCTCCTGGGTACCTGAGTCGCCGACCACCTGGCCTTGGTTGTTGATCGCAAAGGCCACGCTGTAGCCCCCTCCCAGCGTGCCCAGATCGGTCATCACGCCATCCTGCCAGAGGAAGGCGTGCTCCTCGTCGTCCGCCGTTCCGGCGTAGCCCACGACCTGCCCCAGGTTGTTGATCCCGTACGCGCCACTGCCGTAACCGCCGAGCGTGCCGAGGTCCGTCATTTCGCCCGCTTCCCACAGGAAGGCATGGTCGGCGGCGCGATCTTCGAGCTGAATTTCCGACGCGCCCACGACCTGCCCGAGATCGTTGATGGCCGTGGCGGAACTGTAGTTGCCGCCCAGCGTGCCCAGACTCTGCATGCCGTCCGAGTCCCACAGGAACGCCTCCTGGCGTCCGTCGCTGGTGGCCGAATCGCCGACGACCTGGCCGTGGGCGTTAAGATCGTAGGCCCCGGTGAACGGGCCGCCCAGGGTGCCCAGCGCGGTGATGGCGTATTCCGCCACCACGTCGATCTCGCACTCGTCCGGGATGCCGTTGGTATTGCAATCCGCACTCGTGCCGCAGGCGTACTGAGCGCAATCCGGCGCGGCGCAGTCGAGATCGCATTCGTCCGGGATCGCGTTCTGATTGCAGTCGCAATCCGCCACCCCGTTGCCGTCCTCGTCCGCGTCGATCCGCCCGCATCCGCAGAATCCGGGGAAGATCTTGTGCCGATCGTCCGGGCACTGGTCACACGCGTCGCCCCGGCCGTCACCGTCGGCGTCGTCCTGGCCGGCGTTCGAGGTGAAGGGACAGTTGTCGTAGCCGTCCAACACGCCATCCGCGTCGCCGTCCACCGCGGGCGTCAGCAGGAACGCGTGATACTCACCCTGCGGGTTATAGCCCCATCCGGTGATCCAGGCGTGTTCGTTGATGTCGTAGGCTTCATAGAGTTCCCAACCGTGGCCGCTCGGCGCGACGTTGTTGAGGTCGTACATGACGCCCGCTTCCCACAGGAACGGTCGGGAATCCCCATTGCCGTCGTCGCTCGTGCCGACGATCTGCCCGGCGTTGTTGATGCCGCGGGCCACGCTGTTGTTGCCACCGAACGTGCCCAGGTCGATCATCGCGCCATCGGTATAGAGGAAGGCATGCTCGTGCCAGGTATCGGGCAAGCGCGAGGCGCCGACCGCCTGACCAACTTCGTTGACGTCGTAGGCGGTCGCCCGCCAGCCGCCGAGCGTGCCCAGGTCCACCAGGCCGCCTGATGGGCTCCACTTGAATGCATGCCCCCCGACGGCTTCGGACATGCCGGCCACCTCACCCAAGTGGTTGATGGCGTGGGCCTCTGAGAAATCACCTATCATGGGGTCGAGCTGAATCAGTTGGCCGTCGCGCCACATGAACGAGCCAATGTATTGATCCGCCCTGAGCACTTCCATTCCCGCGTAACCGACCACCCAGCCGTCGTCGTTGATGTCGTGCGCGCGGTAGGGGTAGTAATACTGCTGGTCATAGGGACCGGCGAGGTTGATCATCGCCCCGCCGGAGTAGAGGAACGGCCGGCCGTTGCCCCAGCGCAGCGACGGGCCGCCGTCGTCGAGGTACACCTCGGATTCGCCCACAATCTGATCGAGATTGTTAATCCCGTAGGCCACGCTCCAGGCGCCCGTAGGCAGGGCGCCCAAGAAAGTCATGACGCCGCCCTGCCAGCGGAAGGCGGTGGGATCTTCCGACTCGTCGGAGACCATGCCCACAACTTGGCCGATGTCGTTCAGCGCATACGCCTCGCTCCAGTGCTCGTCACCCGGTTCTCCGAGATCGATGATGATATAGGGCTGGTCATAGGGCGGGCTGACGGTGAAGGGGCCGTAGGCGCGCAGGTTGTTGGACTCCCCCGTGCTGCCGCACTCGTCGATCTCGTCGTCATCGTCTGCGCGGCAGATCAAGTACCATGTTCCGACATCGCCGGGGCCGAACGTATAGCTCTCGTCTTCAGGATCGGTTTCGCCCGGGTCCAGCGATGACACCCCGTCGGACTCCCAGGGACGACTCAGATCGGTCGGCGTCGTTCCGAGGTAATAACCTACGCGGCTGGAAGGGGCCGTGGACGAACCGTTGTTGCGCACAACGCAGTCCCAGCGCACGGTCTGCCCCGGCGTGAAGGGCGGGGAGACATCCGGGGAGAGCGCGCTGACCACCAGATCCGCCGGCTGCGGCGAACGCTCGCGCAGATAAAACGGGCCGACTTCATAGCTATTCACCGATGCGTAGTAGTTGCTGACCGCCGGGGAGGGGGCGAAGTTCCAGCGATAGGAAGAGCCGACGTGGCTTTCGTCGTACCCATTCGTGTTGCGCAATCGGTAAGTCGCGGTCTGGCCCGACGGAATCGTCTTCTCGATGTAAACGTACACGTCGCTTCCGGTGCCAACATCGAAGTACGCTGTGCGGTTCGCCCACGACCCTTCACTCCAGATGACGATCTCCGCGTCGGGAATGCAGTTGATCGTGCCCCGCAGGCCGATTTCTTTGACGCTGTCCTGCGGCGGATCCACCACGGTCACGGTCCCGGACGCGCAGTCGTAGACCTCCGGGTTCGTCGCGTCGTAGATGAAACCCCAGATACGATACGTGCCTGTCGGTACGTCGGACGTATCCCAAGAGTAGGTATCGCCGCTGCCGTCCGGATCCTCGGGCAGCAGCGCGGCAATCCAGGTGTGTCCGCCTTCGCTGCAATCTGAATCGTAGGCCAGCGCGATGAAGGCGTTGTCGTCCGGATCACTGTCCGTCCAGGCAATGACGACCGGGTCGCCCTGGGAGACCGTCGTGGCGCCGGAGGGCGCCGTGAGGTTCCAGGTTGGCGGAACATTGCCGGCCCTGGATGCCGCCGTCGCACGCGTTATTGCTTCCGCCGCGCGCGCCGGCCGGGGTTCTGCCTGGCCGCCGGCGCGAACGCCGGCCGCATACCAGCACAATCCAATCACCAGGATCCACGAACTTAACTTATGCGCTCCCATGAATTCCTTCCCTCATTGACAGAGGACTTCGACCGGACGGCTCTGTAACGCGCCTTCGTCGAATTGTCCGTGATGTGATTGTGGACCGACGGGGTCAGGATGCTTCTGCGGGGCAAAGGCCGGCGCTGGTCGCCGGACCGCGGCAGGGCGGTTGGTTGGGCTGGTGGTCGAACGGAATTACGCAAACCCATCGCTCCGATGCGAAGAAAGGGAACGCGGGCACAGCCGGGTGAGAATCCGGGGGCCACATGTTCGCTCATTACTCGCCGCAATCACAAGACTCTGAATGCCCCTGTCGCGCACACCCAAACGATCAGCATCGTACCGCTGAGTTGGCTCGGGGGCGGGCGCACCATACACGCGGGAGAGGAGTCGTTTCCAATCCGGCGCAAACACAACTATTCACCACCGCCCGAAACTGGGCCTGGCAAAGTCAGCCGAGGAGCCTCTCATACAAGAAGACCACTCGGCCGGGCCAGGAAATTGCCAAGCTTCGGACCGCGCGCTCGGGCACACCGCGCCCATGTACGCTCTCTCTCACCCGGGATTCGCGACTCCATCAGGCAGACCGAGTCGCCACAACGATAGGTGCATCCAAACTAGACGATGCAGGTTGCGATTGCAAGAGTGCATTGGAAACGCGATCGAGTTTTTTGGATTCTTAATCTTCCGCGCGACACTGTTTCATTATCGGTGACCCGTGACGCACTGTACTCCATCGCCGATGCGACATATCGCCGCACCATATAGAAATTCCCAAGGGTATTGGCGCTTGACAAAGAATGAGCCCGGTCAGTACGGTGATCATACAGCCGTCCGGTTGTCCCGTTTTGTTCAGGAGTGACTCCATGGCGAGCCAGCGGCGTTCCGGCCTTCCCCTCCGTATTCTCACAACGATTCTACTAATATGCTTGGCAGCGGGGCATGCCACGGGCGCCGAAGTGGACGAACCGATCCATGGAGTCGTCATCCCCGCCGGTGCAATACGTTACGACGCTTCGGCGGCAGATGCGCCGCCAGGAAAGACACTCGAATCGCGCGGCTGGACCACCATACTGAGCGATGGTTTCGAAGGCGCCTGGCACTGGTCGACACTGGGGGATCCGAGCTGGCGAGACACCAGCTATCGCGCCTGTGGCGGAACCTGGAGCGCCTGGTGCGCCGACGACGGCCTCACGCCACCTGGCCCGTACGCTTCAAATATGAACGCGTGGATGATCTACGGGCCTATTGATCTGAGCGATGCCGTTGACGCCCAGGTGAGCTTTGACTTCTGGCTGGATTCCGAGGCCAACTACGACTACCTCAAATGGGGTGCGTCGGCGGATGGGACAAGCTTCAGCGGATATCAGCGTTCGGGTCGGGAACAAGCCTGCGAATCGCGCACATTCAGCTTGAGCGATCATCTTGGTGATTCGTCGGTCTGGTTTGCCTTCTGGTTCACCAGTGACGAGGTTGTCCAGTACGAAGGCGCCTACGTCGACAACATACTGATCGAGAAGAGCGTTGACGATTCCGACTACTGTAACAGTTGCCCGACATACGATTGGTCGATCAGTCCGTCGACGTCGTACCAGACGCACGCGGCCAGCATCGGACACGACGGGTGTCGCTGGTATCGGGTCTACATGTCGGCCGGCAATGCCTACACCTTCACAGTCTGCGCAGATGGGGGAAGTTATGCCGATGATACGGTCTTCGAGTTGCACAACAGTTCGTGCAGCGAAGTTGCGAACGATGACGATACGTGTGGGACCGGCTCGGAGATCGTGTACGTGCCAACCACCGCTGGTTACTACTACTTGCGCGTGAGGGGCTACGGGTATGATCCCGAGACTTACACACTGGCTTACAAACGCGAAGTGGCAGCGTATTCGGTCTCCGGAACTGTTTCATCTCGGCGCTGGCCACACTTCGGGCTGCCCGATGTGGTCGTTCAGGCGGACACGGGGCAGAGTGCAACCACCGACGTGAACGGCGATTACACCATTAACAATGTGCCTGCCGGCTATCGCACCATTTCGGCATCACGAACCGATTGGTGGGCGACGGGTACGTCCAACTCTGACTCACAAGGGGTCAATCTGACCGGCAATATCACCGGAGTCGATTTCGACGACTTCGCGTGCAAGGCCACGGCGGATGTCGCCATCAGTGTTGATGACACCACAGTTGAGCCGGGACAGACCTTCCAGGTGACCGTTTCCTTGCAGAACGACAACTACGCGGTCGGCGACGTGTCCGCCTACCTGGATCTTTCGTTTGACGACACGAAGGTGACCGTGGGGACGCCGACGGGCAGCGGCTGGACCGCGATTCAGACCTATCCGCCCGGTTCGGGACCGCTGTATGGCGTTGACAGCGGGGGCTACCCCATCAGCCTGGCCGCCTATGAGCATCTGATCTCGGGTGTGCGCGAAGGGAGCCTGGGCTCCGGTGCGACCTACTCATTCAGCGTACCGCTCACCGTACGCGCGTCCGCCAGCCCAGGGCCAATTATCCTGAAGTACCGTGGAACGATCGGCGATGAACGAGATCCGAACTCCACCGGCTCAGGGACGCGCGACCAGCAAGGCTTCAACGTTTACACGTACACTGTTGATATTGCCGAACCATTGCCCGACCTGATGGGCAACACGCTGGCGGTGGCCGACACGCTGGCCGCCGGTGCGACGTTCGACGCGGTCTATACGGTGGACAACGCCGGCGGGCCGACGCCTGCGGGGTTCTATGTAGCCTTCTACGCCAGCGTCAACAGCACGATCTCCACGTCGGACACGCTGCTGGGCAGGGCGTGGGTCGGCGCCATGGCGGCGAATACCTGCACCCTGCCGTCCACGGCCTCGCTGACCCTGCCTGGCCGAGGGGATTCCCTATACAGCTCGGGGGACGGGACCTACTACGTCGGCATGATCGTGGACGTGGACGGTGACGTCGACGAAGCAGACGAGGACAACAATCGCAATCGGGGCAGCGGAATCGACCGCGAGGCAGTCCAGGTCCATGACACGGCGCTCCCGGCACCCACGATTAACGCCATCACACTGAACGGATCCGCGGCCGACGAACTTCTGGTTATGCCTGGCGAGCCGGTCAACATTGCCGTCACCGCGTCCAATGGGGGAGGCAATGCGTCGCCGGGACTCATTCAGGTGAGCATTCCACAACTGACCCAGGCAACCGACCGCCTGCTGGTGACCCAGGGAACGCCGTGGAGCGCCGATCTGGCCTACTTCGACTACTACCCCGGGGGGCCGGAAGACATCTGGTACCAGTGCGGCGGGACGCCTTACCAGGCCGCCGCGCAACACCTGCTGGTCATTGCTCAGGATACCAGTTGGACGGGCGGCGAAAGCAACACGGCCACCTTCAGCTTCGCCCCGACTGCGCTGGGATCATACGCGGTCCGGGTGAAGTGCGGCCTGGCGGCGGACGAGTCGACCTACGTGATGGACCCGACGTCCGGACCGGAAGATCAACAGTGTGAGCACGTCCACGTGCGGACCATTCACGTGAGCAACACGCCCTACCAGGTCTCCTACGGCTATGGGGTTCAGCCCGACTCAGTTCGTCTCTACGAGCGCAAGTCGATTCGATTGACCGTCACGAATACGGGGGACCAGACGATTCCGACGCTGGGGATCGGTGTCGACATCCATGATCCCGCCGGCGCCAAGGTCGAGAGCACCAGGACCGGCACCGTAGATCCGGATACCGGCAGGATTGGTCGGATCGATTTCGCGGCGACGCCCCAGGATCTCGCCGTTGGGCAGTCACGGACGTTTGAAGCGGACTACACCTTCGCCACCAGCGCCGTGGGGGACGAGTACGCACCGGGCAGCTATGCCTTCAAGTACGTGGCCTGGACCGGCGGGATGCCGGGCGACAGCGGCGCAGACATGATCGGCGGGATCCAGAGCGAACCGCTGGCCATTTCGGCCGGCGGATATCCAGCCAAGCAGATCCCCATCCTCATGTATCACAAGGTGGACACTACCGCACCGACGGAATACTGGGTCACGCAAGACGATTTCCGCGCCCAGATGGGGCTGCTGTGCGGCCTGGGCTACGAGTCGATCGACTATGATGATCTGCGCAACTACCTGCATCACGGTACGGCATTGCCGCAGAAGCCGGTGATCATCACGTTTGATGACGCCTATCAGAATGTGCACGACCATGCCTGGCCTGTTCTGGCCGACTACGGGTTCACCGCGACGGTCCATGTGGCGACCGATTTCATCTCCGATACGGAGGCGAGCCGGCAGGACAATAGCTGGGATTTTCCAACCGAGCCGCTGGCGATGCACATGATCTGGCCGGAGCTGCAGGCGTTGCACGCGGCGGGTTGGGCGATTGAAAATCACAGCGCCGGTCACCCCGATTTCGGCACATTGCCTTACGCAGAGAAGGTCACGCAAGTCAGGTCCGCCCGCACGCGCATATTCCTGCGCATCGGCGAATGGCCCGACTACTTCTGCTACCCGTTCGGCTACGTCGATACGGAGTTGAAGCAGATTGTGCAGGATGAAGCCCATCTCGGCGCCGTGGGGACCGGTCCGGGCATTGAAGACACGTCGACGGCGGACCTGTTCGATCTCGATCGGATCGGGATCCTCGCCGACGACACGCTCGATGACTTCGCGGCCAAGATCGGCGAATCCGGTCCTCACGATCCCGACATCCACATCACCTCGACGGACATCACGCTGCGGCGGAGGATCGCAGGCCGCCGGTGGGAGCAATCGGTCCGCGAGGAGAGCCGGCCGAACGACGCTCCGTCCCCCGGCAACGCCGTGTACGTTGACGCCGAAGTGGGCGCCCATTTCGCCACGACGAAAACAGATTCGATGCGCGTGTTCCTCGTCCTGCCGCAGCATGAAACGCTGCTCAAGATGGCCGGCGCCGCCCGCAAGACGGCGATCCAGTCGGAAGGCGAGGCGGTCTCTACAGCCCTGGGCAAGGACTTCCAGATCCTGAGGCGTTATGCATCGCTGCCCATGATCTATGGCCGGCTGACCGCCGACGGCCTGACGCAATGTCGCCGCGGGGGCCTGGTGGATGGCGTACTTTCGGCGGAAGGCGACGTGCGCGCCGTCTTGGATACGAGCATCCCGCTCATCGAGGGCGATCACGCAACCGACGTATTGGGCCTCACCGGCGCCGGCGTCACGGTCGCGGTGTTGGATACCGGCGTCGACTACGATCATCCGGCGCTTGGCGGCGGGTTTGGACCGGGCTTCAAGGTCGTCGGAGGACACGATTTCGCGAGCTCGCCGGAAGATGATGATCCAATGGACGACAACGGGCACGGCACGCACGTGGCCGGGATCGTTGCGTCCGAAGACGCGTCGCGGCCCGGCGTGGCCCCGAGTGCGTCCATCGTGGCCCTGAAGGTGCTCGACGCCAGCGGCCATGGCGGCTGGGGCGACATCGCGGCCGGCGTGGACTGGTGTGTCACGCACCGGGACGCGTTCGGCATCGACGTGATCAACATGAGCATCGGGGACGGGAACGAGTATGACAACCCCGCCGGCCAATGCGACAACACCGGCGTGGGAATCGCCATCCGTGCCGCGCGCAACGCGGGCATCATCACGTTTGCCGCCTCCGGAAACGATGGTCATGACAACGGTCTCAGCCTGCCCGGTTGCGTGAGCGAAGCGGTGTCCGTCGGAGCGGTTTATGACGCCGATCTGGGACGCGAGCCGGATTCCGGCGTCTACCTGGCCGCACAATGTTCCGACGCGACGACTGCGGCCGAGCAGATCACCTGCTTCACCAACACGGACGAGATTCTCGACCTGGTCGCGCCGGGGGCGCGGATCACGTCCGCCCGGGTGGGCGGTGGATGGAAATGGGACTCGGGCACATCGATGGCGAGTCCGCACGCCGCGGGGGTGGCGGCGTTGCTGCTCGAGGCCAATGGTGCGCTTTCCCCGGACGAAGTTCATACGGCAGTCGCGAGTGGCTCGCGCACGGCGCACGATCCCCGGAGCGGCCTCGATTTCCCGCTGCTCAATGCGCGGGAGACCATCGAGTCCGTGGCGCAAGGGTTCGTCATCAAGAATGAAGGAGCCGGCACGCTGCGCATCTCATCCATGGTTGCCCAGGATTCCAGCCCGTGGCTGTCGTTTGCCGCCGTTTCCGCGCCCCTGCTACCTCCGTTTGACATACCTGCGTGCGCATCCAAGGGAATCCAGGTCTCGGCGAGCATTGACGGACTAGCCGCGGGTACTTACCAGGATCGGATTCTGGTCCACAGCGATGATCCCGACGAGAGCCCTTACCCCAGCGGTGTGAACGTGACGCTGGTTGTCTTCGAATGCGCCGAGGACGGCGAGTGTGACGACGACAACGCATGCACGAGTGATGCCTGCGTGGGCGGATTCTGTCAGAATACGGCGCGGCCTAACGGAACCACCTGTCCGGACGACGGGAATGACTGCACGGATGACGAATGTGCAGCGGGCTATTGCACGCATCCGCCTGCGCCGGCCGGCACATCTTGCGGCGACGCCGGCGTTTCCATCTGCTCCGCCCCGGACGCGTGCGACGACGCCGGATCATGCCTGCCGAACCATGCCCCGGACGGGACGCCCTGCCCCGACGGTCAGTTCTGCAACGGGGAGGAATCCTGCGTGTCGGGGACGTGCGCCGCGGGCGCGGACCCCTGTCCGGGACAGCCCTGCAACGAGGCGCAGGGTGCTTGTGTCGCATGCGACGAGGCCAGCGATTGCGACGACGGGCTTTTCTGCAATGGCCAGGAGCAATGCATCGCCGGGGACTGCGTGCCGGGCGGCGCCCCCTGCACCGACCCGGCCTACCCGTTCTGTGATGAGGTCGATGATGCATGTGACGCGTGCGTCGAAGACGATCACTGCGCGGATGGCGTATTCTGCAATGGCGCGGAACCGTGCGTTGACGGCGCATGCGTGCCCGGATCGGATCCCTGCGTTGATCCGGGCGTTCCCTATTGCATCGAAGATGCACAGCGATGTGCAGCGTGCCTGGAGGATGCCCATTGCGACGACGCGCAGTTCTGCAACGGTGCGGAAACGTGCGACTCCAACGGCACGTGCCAGCCGGGCGGTGATCCCTGTGAACCGTTCAACTGTGATGAAGCCGCCGACGCCTGCGTGGGGGGGGCGTGTTGCCATCCCGACGCAAGCTGCGTCGATTTTGCACTGCCCAGCGCGTGCCAGGCGGTTGGCCAGGTATTTCACGACGGCCAGTTGTGCGATGATGCCGCGTGTCTGGAACTGGGCGCCTGCTGCGCCGGCGACGTCTGCCATGACGCGGTGAGCGAGACATCCTGTCACGATGAACTCGGCGGTTACTTCGTCGGCGTCGCGACGGTTTGCGCACCGGAGCTTTGTTCGCCGGGGGCATGCTGCACGGCGCTCGGTACGTGCCTGGACGCGCGCATCGAGCCCGAGTGCACGGCGTCGGGCGGCACTTTTCAGGGAGCGGGAACCAACTGCGCGTTCCTGGAGTGCCCGCAGCCCGTGGGAGCGTGCTGCATCGGTGGCATCTGTATCCCTGACCAGCATGAGACCAACTGCGCGGGCGCCGGCGGCGCCTGGGCGGGGGCGGGCACGAGCTGCGCGTCCGGTTTGTGCGCCAACGGGGCCTGTTGCGTCAACGACGCCTGCACGCTCCAGGAGGAAAACAGTTGCCTCAGCGCCGGGGGCGCATGGCTGGGTCTGTTCAGCGTCTGCTTTGACGGGTTATGCCCGATTTGCGACGACGGGGACTTCGACGGCAACGGCCGCATTGACCTGCAGGACTTCGCCGGCTTCCAGATCTGCTTCCAGGCGGATGGCGCCGGCGACTGCAAGTGCCTCGACATGGACAATGACAACGACGTCGATCTGGCCGACTACGGGTTGTTCGCGCCCCTGATCTCAGGGCCGTAGATCGGCGGAGTGGTGGTGCTTTGCTTGCGTCGAAGTGCAACGGATTGCCCGGGGCAAGAAAGGCGCCAAGCCTGCGGAAGCCGGCGATGAAACAACAGGCCGGCGCGTCGTGCCTGATGGTGGTGTGCTTTTGGAACGCGACTGTTGCTTCACCAAGATCTGCCGCCGCCCTTGGCACGAATCGTTAAGATTTGATTTATCCGGAGCCATCGAAAGATATTCCAGCCATATTCGCTCTCTCACACACTCTCTCTTCTCTCGGGGAAAGGTCTTCAGATGATGCAATCCGTCCAGACGACGCCGACAGCCAAAAGACGCATGGGTTTGATGTGTTTGACTCTCGGGGTGATCTCCGTCACCGCGGCAGAGGGGAATGTAAACCTCGAGTTCCGCTCCGTCAATCCGTGGATCGTAGGGCACACGGTCGAGGTGGGCCTATACGCCACGTGGTCACAGTCGGATCAAGCGACCTTCTCGACGTTGCGCACGCACTTCGAGTGGGATCCCGCCTATCTCGACCTGATCAGTTTTGATCAAACCGGGGCAGCCCCGCTGATGAGCGCTTCCTTTCCCCAGGATGATCCCTGGGACTTGAATGAAACGGTTCCACCCAAAGATGGCGACGGGATCTTCAGCGCGCTGGCAAGCTTCGGGACGCCGATAGACACGTCTGCGGAGGACGTGTTGATCACCACGTTCCTTTTTGAAGCCCTGGCGCCCACTGCGGGAACGATGGTCAGCATGGACGTCGTTCCAAGCCCCCAGGTGAGCACGGCCGTCGTCGATGGGGTCATACCGGGGCTTGATATCACCGGCAGCCTGGAGGCTGCCAACGTCGTGATTGAGCTTCCGGAACCGACGCTGGCCGTCGTGGTCCTGACGGCACTATTCATGGTGGGAATGCGCCGTAGCGCGCGCACCGGCTAGTGCGTGGGCGCATGACGCGTGGTGTGATTCGATCACTGTTGCTGCGAACGGTCGCCACCCGAGGCGGTTGGCTTCTGGCAAAGATAATAAACAATACCAGCTTCGCTGTTTTCTGGAGGAGTCTCCCATGAAATGCCTCAATTGTCCCGATGACGTTCGTGCGACGGTGTTTGCAACCTCGCATGCACCCTGCGGCGTGCAGTGCGCGCGCCGTCCGGCGCTGTGGTTCGCCATTGTGGCGGCTCTGACCCTGACGGTGGCCGCTGCGCCGAAGGCCTTGGCCCAAGGCGCCTGCTGCCTCTGGGACGGAGGTTGTGAAGAGGTCATGGACTGGGACGAGTGCGACGCGTGGGGCGGCGACTACCATGACGGCTACGATTGCACCATGGTCGACTGCGGTGGCTCCGGAGGTTACGGGGCCTGTTGCCTGATGGAAGGCGGCTGCGAGGATTACGTCAGCGCCGATGACTGCACGATGATGTACGGCGGTGAGTACCAGGGCGATGATACCGACTGCACCACCGTCTCCTGTGGCGGCCCGGGCGGGGCATGCTGTCTCTCGGGTGGCGGCTGTGAAGACGTCTCGAACTACGACGAGTGCGAGATGATGTGGATGGGCCAATACCAAGGCGACGAAACATCGTGCGACTCCGTAAGCTGCCCCACCATGCAAGCCTGCTGTTATTCGATGGGCGGCGACATGTACGAGTGTATGGACCTGATGCCCAACGAGTGTGAGAACACCTACATGGGCGTGCCGGCGGGGAACAACACCGACTGCGGCGCTTACGACTGCTATGAGAGCCAGGCCTGCTGCATGTCCGACGGCAGTTGCATGGAACTGGTGCCGTACGAATGCGGCTACTCTTACTCCGGCGCACCCCAGGGATCCGGTACGGATTGCAACTCGGTGACCTGCGATAGCGGTGGTACGCAGGCGTGCTGTTTCTCCGACGAAACCTGTCAGGATCTGTCACCGACCGACTGCAGCAATCAAGGCGGAACCCCTAAGGGAACCGGGTCCGATTGCAGCACAACCACCTGCGCGACGGGGCCGCAAGACGAAGCGTGCTGCTACTCGGGTGGTTGCTTCGAAGCCACGCCCAGCCATTGTATTACCGAGGTGAACGGCAACCCCCAGGGACCCGGAACCACCTGCGCGACGGTCACGTGCGAACCGGTCGTATGGGCATGCTGCATCAACAACGGCGGCGGCAACTATAGCTGTGTCGACATGGATCCGAACGAGTGCGACTTCTATCCCGGCGGAGTGTCCCAGGGGTTCGGCACCTCATGCGGAACCATCGTTTGCAGCGGCATGATCGGGGGCGGAGCGTGCTGTTTGTCTGATGGAACGTGTTTCGATGCGGCGGATGCGTCCACGTGCAATTCGGGCACCGGCGATCTCTACGGCATTTGGCAGGGAAACGGAACAACGTGCGCCGAGGTGAGCTGCGATGGCAGTCCGCCGGAAACCCAGGCATGCTGCCTGGACTTCGACCCATATTGCATGGACGCGACCCCGGCGAGTTGCAATGCGCTGGCGGGCACATCCCAAGGCCCGGGGACGAGCTGTTCGGCCGGTGACTGCCCGCTGCCGCAGGCTTGTTGCCTTTTTGAAGGTTGCGAGGAGCTGCTGGCCGACGAGTGCATGGCTCAGGATGGGGAACCGCAGGGCGCGGGGACAGATTGCACCGATGCCGACCGTTGCAACGTGGCGTGCTGTTACTGGGATGGCACCTGCGCGGAAACGACGCTCGAAGCGTGCGTGGATGATCCCGAGAGTGACCAGATGATGTCCGGGTTCGGCGTGACCTGTGGCGATTGGCATTGCGAATCGCAAATCGAGCAGGCCTGCTGTTTGCCGTCGGGTATTTGCAGGGACGAGATGGTCGACGATTGTGTCGAGTCATGGGGGGGCACGCCGCAGGGCCACGGCACCGATTGCAGCACGGTTTCGTGCGGAACGTTCGATTGCAACAGCAACGGCACGTCTGACAGTGATGAAATCGCGTCGGGGTCGGGGATGGACTGCAACGGGAACGGGGTGCTGGACGAGTGCGATCTCTCCGGCGGGACAAGCGCCGACTGCAACGACAACAGCACGCCCGACGAATGCGAGTTATCCGCGACCGGGGAACTGGTCATGATCTCCTACTCCTCCGGGGCGAACATGTGGTCCATCGACCCCGAGACGGGTGCCCGGTTGCGAATGCTCGGATACATGAACGAATCCGGTTCGGGTTTAGCCGTTTCGCCGAACAATGGCGGCATGTACGGCGTGCTCGGGCGCGGTATTTGGCAGACCCAGCAGTTGGCCGTCATCGATCCCGAACCGACGCAGTACGGCATGGCTCAGGTGGACGTCATTAACGATCTTTCGGAGCACATTGAGGACATCGCCTACCACAGCGACGGAACGCTCTACGGCGTCATGGGTAGCGAGGGCTCGACCCCTGGAGCGATCGTCGTCATCGATACCGCCGACGCAAGCCTCACCGGCACCGGCATTGCCGGAACGTCGGGCGGCATTGAGTCGATCGCCATGCTGCCCGGTACGAATCTGCTCTATCACGCCTACTGTTCGGGAAGTTGCGGGTTCGAGGTCATCAATGTGGCCACCGGGCAGATGACTACGGTCAACGACAGCATCGGATACCAGTTCCACGCATTGACGTACGATCTGGTCCGCGGCCGGTTCATCGGGGCGAGCCAATTGGACGAGCAGCCGTTTGGTACCAATTTCCTCGCGATCGATCCGGTGACCGGGACTGTAGCGTACCTTGGCCACACCTATGACTACGCAGGCGGCCTTGCTTTCCAATTCGTGGCGCAGGATTGCAACAGCAACGGCGTTCTCGACGAGTGCGACATCGCCGACGGCTTCAGCCAGGACTGTAACTCCAATGGTCTGCCCGACGAATGTGACGTCGCCAACGGAGTGAGCGCGGACATCGACAGCAACGGCATCCCGGACGAATGTGCGCCCGCCGGCGACTGCAACAGCAACGGGATTCCCGACCCGCAGGAGATTGCATCGGGCACGAGCGACGACTGCAACGCGAACAACATCCCGGACGAATGCGACCTGGCGGCTGGAACGGGCGCCGACTGCAACACGAACGGCCTGCTGGATGCGTGTGAATTGCGGGGCAACGGCGAGCTGTATGCCATTCCCCGGAGCAGCGGACAGGTGATGGAGCGCATCGATCCGGAGACGGGGGCGATGTTGCAGCAGCTCGGTTACCTCACGTTTGAGGGCGACAACAACATTGGCGGCGCTTACGACGTGGCGGCAGATCCGGGCACCGGGGTTGTCTATGCATTGATGGACCCCCGCGACAGCAGCAGGCCGGACACGCTGGCGACTTTGGATTTGACCTCTGGCGGGGAGTGGACGGTCTGGGTGACCGTCATCGGCGCGTACACGCAACCACTGGCCGACATGGCGATCGCCAGTGACGGGGCCATGTACGCCGTGGTCGGCAATGCCGGCGGCACGCCGGGCGAAATCGTGCGTTTGGACAAGTCGACCGCCGCGGTCACGAGCACGGGTTTGGCGGGTTGCGGGGGCGCGGCGCAGTCCCTCGCGGCCCATCCCGTGGCCAACCGGCTATACCATAGCTGCTGTCCCGGCGGGGTCGAGGCCGATTGCCGACTCGAGGCGATCGATCTGGACACGGGGGCGGTCACCCTGATCAACGACGCGCTGGGCTACCCGTATCAGGGTCTGACGTACGATGCCTTTCGCGACCGGTTGCTGGGAACCACATGGGTGCCCCATCAAACGTATCGCAGCGCGTTGGTGGCGATCGATCCGGTCACCGGGGCGGAGACATACTTGGGCGACAGCGACGGCGGGACCTTCTCCGGCCTGACGTTTGCGGGCGGCGGGTCGGACTGCAACCACAACGGCGTCCTCGACGCGTGCGACATTGCCGCCGGCAGTAGCCAGGACTGCAATACCAACGGCTGGCCCGACGAATGCGACATCAGCAACGGTGCGAGCGCCGACGTCGACAGCAACGGCGTTCCGGACGAATGTGAAGCGCCCGCCGACTGCAACACCAATGGCATTCCCGACGAGGAGGACATCGCCGGCGGTTTCAGTCAGGACTGCAATTCCAATGGCACCCCCGACGAGTGCGACGTGCACGCAGGGGCCAGCGCGGACATTAACCAGAACAACGTTCCCGACGAGTGCGAGCCCAACGGTGACTGCAACAGCAACGGTATCCCGGACCTGCAGGACATCGCGTTCGGCATGAGCGGTGACTGCAACAGCAACAGCATCCCGGACGAGTGTGACCTTGCCGCCGGCAGCAGCACGGACTGCAACGCCAACGAACTGCTGGATGAGTGTGAGCTGCGCGGCAATGGCGAGTTGTATGCCATTTCCCGTAACGGTGAAGAAATGCGGCGCATCGATCCGAACACAGGTGAAGTGCTCCAGATGCTGGGGTACCTCGTAGATACCGGAGATTACTTCGAGACCGAAGGCGGCGCATTCGACGTGGCGGCCGATCCGGGGACCGGCGAGGTCTACGCCCTCGTCGAAGACCACTACGGTGGCGGTCCGGATATGTTGGCCACACTGGACCTCCACTCCGGGGGTCGGTGGACAGTATGGGTGACCGTGGTCGGTACCTACGACATCCCGCTGGCCGACATGGCGATCGCCAGTGACGGGACCATGTACGGCGTGATCGGCGGCGCCGGGAGCTTGCCAGGTGAGATCGTGGCCATCGACAAGGCCGACGCTGCGGTGACCTCCACCGGCATCCGTGGAAGCGGCGGGGCAGCTCAGTCTATCGCGGCCAAGCCCGGCACGAGACTGCTGTACCACTCGTCCTGCCCCGATGGTCCTGATGCGGACTGCCGGCTTGAGGTCATTGACCTGCACGCGGGAACGGTCACGCTGATCAGCGATACGCTCGGCTACGCCTACCAGGGACTGACGTACGACCCCTTCCGTGATCGGCTGCTGGGTACCTCGATCGTGCCCGATCAGGTGTGGGAGCACAGTGTGTTCGTGGCGATTGATCCTGTGACCGGGGTCGAGACCTTTGTGGGCGACGGTGACCACGGCCGTTTCTCTGGCCTGACCTTCGCGGGCAACACGGTGGACTGCAACCACAACGGCGTTCTGGACGAGTGCGATCTGGCCTCGGGCGTGAGCGCGGACGCGAACAACAACCTGATCCCGGACGAATGCGAAGCGCCGGACTGCAATACGAATGGCATGGACGACGCGGAAGACATCGCGTCCGGATCGAGCATGGACTGCAACTCGAACGGCGTTCCGGACGAGTGTGATGTGGCCGACGGCGCCGCCGAGGACTGCAACACCAACGGCATTCCCGACGAATGCGAGCCGCGCCGCGTCCTCTACGTCGATGACGACGCGACCGGCGACAACACCGGAAGTGCGTGGGCCAACGCGTACACCGATCTCCAGTCCGCCCTGTGCATTGCGCAGGCGTACCCCGGCATCGTCGAGGAAATATGGGTCGCTCAGGGCAGCTACGCTCCCGCAGGACCCGGCGGCGACCGAGCAGCAACCTTCCGCTTGCACGACGGGCTGAAGCTCTACGGCGGCTTCGCCGGCGGCGAAAGCAGCCCGGCGGAGCGGGACTGGACGGTCAACGAGACCATCCTCACCGGTGACCTCGACGGAAACGACGTCGGCACGAACGGTCGTGCGGATAACAGCTATCACGTGGTGACGGCCAGTGAAACGGGCAGCGGCACGCTGCTCGACGGGTTCGTCATCACGGCCGGTCAGGCCGATGGCTCCGGAGACGCAGCGCAGGGCGGCGGGGTGTACAACGTCGGGGGCGACGCGACCTTCCAGAACCTCGTGCTGATTGCCAACCAGGCTCGACAGGGCGGCGGCATGTACAACGAGAACGGCGACGTCGTCCTGACGGACTGCCGGTTTGAAGACAACCGGGCGGAGGACGGGGCCGGCCTGTACAACAAGGGAGCGTCGTCCCCGCTGTTGTCCTCATGTTCGTTTATTGCCAACGCGGCGGTTCTGCGCGGAGGGGGCATGTACAACGGCTGGCAAAGCAGTCCCTGGATCAGCCGTTGCCAGTTCCGGGCGAACACCGCCTGGCGCGGCGCTGCGATTTATAACGAGGGCGCTCCGGTCATCGACGATACCGATTTCGACGATAACCGTTCCAGCGGCGGCGGTGGCGGCGGCGGCGCCTCGGGGGGCGGCGGCGTCTACAACGGCGGCGGGAATCCGTCGATCACGAATTCATCGTTCACCGGCAACGCCGGAGGCGATGGCGGCGGCGGGATCCACAACAACGGTGGAACCACCCGGATAACCAACAGCACGTTCACCAACAACACCGGCGGCAGTGGCGGTGGCGGCGGCGGTGGCGGCGGTGGCGGCGGCAGCAGCGTCTACAACCAGACCGGCACCGTGTCGATCGACGACTGCACCTTTGACGACAACGATGAGGACGAACCGGTCTACAACGAACAAGGCACAATGACCGTTGTCGAGTGCACCTTCAGCGGCAACAACGCAGTCGAGGGCGGCGGCATGTACAACGCGGGGAACCTGATCATGGTCAACTGCGTCTTTCGCAACAACACGGCCGTTCGCGGCGGCGGTCTCTACCATGCCTCGGGCAGCCTGTTGTTGGTCAACTGCGTGTTTGCCGGGAACGTCGCCGAATACGGCGCCGGTCTGTACGTCGCGGCCAGCAACGTGACGGCCGTGAACTGTACGTTCGCCGACAACGTGGCCTCAGCGGCGGGCGGAGCCCTGTACAACGATCAGGGTGGCGCCATCCTGCACAACTGCATCCTGTGGGGCGATCTGCCCGAGGAGATCGTCGATTCGAGCGGCGGATCGACCGCGGTCAACTACAGCACGGTGCAGGGCGGCTGGCCGGGAACCCAGGTGCTCGATCTCGATCCACTGTTCGTCGGCGGCGGCAACCTGCGGTTGCAGCCTGGCTCCCCGGGGATCGATCGCGGGCAGGACGCCGTCTTGCCGGCGGACCACGGCGATCTTGACCTGGATGATGATACGGATGAGGCAACGCCGTGGGATCTGGATGGAAATCCCCGCGTTCAGGGATGCCAGGTCGACCAGGGCGCTTACGAATCGTCCGACATCGGCTCAGACTGCAACGCAAACGGGGTCACCGACATCTGCGACGTGATCGGCGGAACCAGCGCCGACAACAACGCTGACGGCGTGCCCGACGACTGCGAAGGCGCCTGCTGCCTGGTGGACGAGAGCTGCGTATTCACGACGGAATCGGGCTGCACCGATCACAGCGGAACCTGGCACGGGCTGGGTACGGAGTGTGACCCGCGACTCTGCGCTTCCATGGACCAATTGGACATCACCGTGCAACTGGCGGGCAGCTTCACCGGCAAGACGTTTGACCGATGCATTTCACTCGAATTGCTGGAATGCGCCACCGGGTCCGTTACAAGCGTGGAAACGGAGATGACCTTCGTGGATGGACTTGCCTCCGCAGTTATCACCATACCGAAGGGCGAATACGACTGCATTTTCGCGCGTGATCGCCTCCACACACTTCGTCGCATGGACGGGGAGTTCCACTTGGACGGCAGTCAATACGTGGCCGCTTTCACTTCGGCCGACGGCGATGACGCGCTCATCGGCGGCAATGTCAATGACGACATGTATGTCGACATCATCGACTTCGGGCTCTGGGCCGACCGCTACGGCGCCAGCTATGCGTCCGCGGATACCGATTGCAGCACCGGCGGTCCCCATCCGGACTTCAGCGGGGACGGGCTGGTCGAGGAGTTCGATTTCAGCTTCATCCAGGTCAATTTCCAGTCGGAAGGCGATAACGACTGCTGCGGACTGGAATGGTTCGAGCAGACTGCCCCGGGGCCCGTCACCAGCGTCAGCCTGGGCGATCTTTCCAGCATGGGCCTGAACGGTCTCGCTCGACTGGATCTCAACGACGATGGGTTCCTGGACACAACCGACATCCAGCTTTGGATGGACGGCGTTCGTCCGGCGCCCACCGATACCCCGCAGCCCCGCAGGCTCGAGCGGCCCCGAAGGTTGCAGCCGACCCAACAACCGGTGAAGGCCGCTGAACACGCGCCGGGCGTTCCGAGTCGATCGCAGTCTGGGCGATAGGGCGCGGTGTCTTGTCCGAACAATGTTCGGCACACGGTTTACGTGAAGGCGAAAGGACTGGCACCGATGCCACCAGACTGACGGGGGTCCGCCCGGCTGTCCTTACGGTCCCGATTTGTGAAGGCAATGCCCCCTTGGCGGCCGGCCGCTTTGCTGTACCGGTGTGACCGGCATCACGGCGCCGGGCCAAGGGCACGCATTGCGGGCGGACCGCAGGCGAGCGCGGAAGCCCCCTGTAGCCGCAACGCTCGCCGACCGCCTTGAGTGGGCGACCGGCGGGATCCGCAGGGGAGTGCGCAATGATGCATTTTCCAATGGCGCCGAAGGCGGCCGCCTTATTCAAGCAGCACGTCACGGCGCAGGTCAGCGAACATCACGGCGGGCGGGAGCGGGATGAACAGCGCGGCAAACGCCCGAGCGGGAGAGGATCTCCGGCATCGGGCGCCATGTCCGCGGTCGTCCGGCCCGCGGATAGCCGACCGTGCTAGGGCAGGCGCGCCGTTGAACCGCGAACGATCAGTTGGGTGGGCAATTCGCAAGACGGGATCTCGCCACTCTCCCCGTTGCAGGCTTGGCGCACCGCGGCGTAGGCGGTGTCGGCCATCTGGCGGAGCGGCTGACAAACGGTCGTCAGCGGCGGATCCAGCAACGGCGCGGCGGCGGGATCATCGAAGCCCACGAGAGATACGTCGTTGGGCACCCGGAACCCCAAGCGACGCATGGTCTGAAGAGCGCCGAGCGCGAGATAAAAGCCTCCCGCAATGATCGCGGTGGGCCGGCCCCCGGCGTGCTGCAATTTCGCGGACAACCGGGCGACGGTTTCGTCATCGAGCACCACGCTGTCGCGGGAGACCAGCAGATTGTCCTCCGGCAGAGCCAATCCGCGACTGCCGAGCCGCCGTCGCGCGCCTTCGACACGATCGCGGGAATTGCTCAGGTTCGTGGGACCGGAGAGCACAAGAAAGTTGCGATGCCCCAGGTCGTAGAGGTGGTCGGCCGCATCGCCCGCCCCCTCGGCATTGTTGCAGTCGATGTACGGGACGAAGCTGTCATCCAGGCGTCCACCCAGCGTCACCACCGGAATACGGCCGGCGAGCGACTCGACCTCCTGGCGGTGCTCCGCGAGCGGGTGGAGGCAAATGGCCGCACTGGGAATATGGCGCCGGGCCGCCGACGACGCCTGGCGATCGTGGAAACGAAACTCGACCTGGTGCGGGTCGCGCCGGGCGGCGTGCCGGAGACAGTCGATGATGGTCCCGTGGTAGTAGTCGTTGACGTTGACGTGCTGGTCCAGCACCAGGCTGATCAGCACGCGTCGCTGCGACTCGATGGCGGAGGCCACGTCGTCGCAAACGTAGGTGCCCCGCCCGATGGCTCGGCGCAGCAGGCCGGATTCGACCAGGCGCTCGAGCGCCTTGTGCGCCGTGACGAGGCTGACGTTGATCATCGACCCGATTTCCTTGGTCGGCGGAAGCTTGGAGCCCGGCTTGAGCTTGCCGCTGTAAATCGCCTCCGTGAGGATCTGCTCAGCCTGCAGATACTTCGGCATCGGATCGGTGGCGTCGATCTGGGAGAACGTCTTCAAGATTGCACTTCCACTACGCACAACACACGGGCAGCTCTGCCGGGACGGATAAGGCCTGCCGCATCACATCCATTGGACGTGCGTTCGTCAAGGCGCGCCGCGCAGCCGGGCCAGGCAAACACGCTCCGACCCACCGGCTGCGCGGCGACCTGCCCCCCGACCAGGTCCCCGCCGGGTGAGGGGCCGCTGGCCACGGCACGCTAATTCAGTCCGCCGTTGGCCTCGAAGTAATCGGCGATCACCGTCCAGTCGTCAAGATCCACATCACAATCGCTGTCGGTGTTGAGACGCTGGCAGTTCAGGCTCAGCGTCGCCCCCGTTTCAGGTCCCGTAAAACACTCCTGGAAACGGGCAAGATCGTAGAGATCGAGCGTACCGTTACGGCTGAAATCGTACGCCGGAACGGCCGGCTCGCCCGCCAGCCGTGCCTTGTACACAAACATCACGTTGCGCTCAAAATCCACAACGACGAGCGTACCGCTCGCGGCATGATAGTCCATTGAGAAGAACGCCACGCCATCCTCCACCGAGGGCACGGGCGTGCAGGGCAAGTCCAACTGCGCGACCCGCTCACCGCTCGTGTTGACGAACACCAGTTCCGCCAACTGGCCGGGACCGCTCAGCGGCCGATTGTTGACCAGGATGAGCGTCTCATCGAGGTCCGCCAGATTGGTCTCGTCGATGACGGCCAGCCCCTGTCCCTGGGCGTCCCCCTTGGGGAATCCGTTGGTGTCCACCCCGCACTCGGCGCCGGCGGGGAGATGGCCCAGGGGTACCTGGGTCACGAAGTTGCCCGCGTCGAAGACGTCGTCGGGCGTGGGCACCGAGTCCAGTTCCTCGTCGGGTCCGGCCGTGATAATCACGCTGCCTTGGGCAACGGGGTCGTTGACCGCCCCGACGGCGACATCGTCATCCAGGGCGGGTGTATCGATGATGCCGTCGCCGCCATCCTTGATCTGGCGGGACAGGGTCTGGAACGGATCCAGCAGGAACCGCGTATCGCGCAGGATCCATTGCAGGGCGTTGCCGTTGCGGATAAAGAAGCCGCCCCACGCCGGATGGAAGTCGAAGCTGCGGTAGTTGGTCTTCGCGCAGGGATTGGAACCGAAGTCGTAGATCAGCGTGGAGGTTGGTGCATTGTTCGGGTTGTTCGCGTCGAGGAAGTTGATGAACCCCCCGCCCTTGGTCAGGTAGGCAATCTTGTGCGGGGCCAGCGGATCGACGGCCACGCCGCCAAAGAGGCGCCCGGCCGTGGCGCTGCCGCCGGCCACCGGTGGATCAGTGCGTTGCCAGAGAACCGTGCCGAAGCCGGAGGAGGAGACGTCGACGGCCGCAATATACGTGTCCACTTGCGTGTACCCCGCCGGAATGGCGCCGGTGGGCAGTTCGGAGTCAAAATCCTCAACCGCGTCGTCGAAGGCGACGTACAGGATGTCGGCCGTGTCGTCGTAATCGAGGCCCGAGATCCACTCGGTGTTGCGCAGGCCCGGCCCCACCTGGGTGACGTCGGGGATCATGACGATGTCGCCCGCCTGGTAGCCGGACGCCACCGCGATGTTGCGCACCTCCGCAACGCCCACGCCGATGTACCACGAAGCCTCGTTGTTCTCGGTCGTGCCGAAGTCGCGGTCGAAGTTGAAGTAGTTGTGAAAACCGCCAATCCAGGCCCGTTCACCGTCCGTGGCGACCGCGGAGACGTTGGTGCCGATGCGCGGCGCCGCGACAAAGTCGCCGTAGTTCGGCGGCACGGTTTCCGGGGAACCTGACCAGCCCGTGTCCGGGGTCACGTCAATGTCGATGGCCTCGAACAAATCGACCACGTTGACCAGCACAAAGGGATGCTCTTCCGCCGTCGCGGGAACCGCCGCGAACAGCAGGGCGGTAAGGCCCGCCAGCGCCATCGTCGCTGTTTTCATCGTTCTTCTTTCCTGTTTCCTGGAGTCGGGTGCCGTTTCGAATTCCGGGGGAACGCTTACCACCAATAGGTCGGGCGCCGGGTGCCGCCCGTAAACTCACGATCTACAAGGAGCCGGGGGCGCAGGCTGTCCACGTTGCGCCACTCGGCGTGGCCGTCAATGAACGAGAAGTTGCCGCCGAAAACGGGGCTCTTGCTGCCGCTGCTCCGTCCGGTCCAGCGGTGATTGCCGCCCTCGGGAACGATCTCGCCGTTGGCGTAGTCGTTGGAGTAGTTTTCCAGGGTCTTGTTAAAGCTTGTCGTGTAATCCGCAAAAACCGGAACCTCCGAGGCGGGTCCGCTGTCCGGCAGCCGGCGATGGTAATCGCGGGCCACGTTGTTGGGCATGGCAAAACGGCGCTCCTGCATCGCCGGGTTGTTCACGTCGCCCGGCAGGGACTGCTGCTGGTCGTCGAGAACATGATAGATGCTCTCGGGCTTTTTGATGCGCGTCCAACCGCCGTCGTAAAGCCCGGTGGAGCTCACCCAGCCCCAGAACAGGGCATAGTCCATGAACGATCCGAACTGGGTGGGGAACTGCCAGGTGGGAAAACGCGAATCGAGGTTCTTGCCGTTCTTGGTCGCCGGGCAATAGAAAACTTCGCCGGCGTCCGCGGTGCGCTCGAGGTCGGCGTCCGTAAACTTGTGGGCCCCGTCGGAGGCGGCCGGTCCCGAGCGGGGGACCGGATCCATGTTCATCTGCGGCATGAGCAACTCGCCCAGGTGCCACTCGCGGGCGGGAGCGATGATGTACTGCGAACCGCGGGCGTACACGTAGCTCGGCTCCGGGGCCTGGCTCAGCGGCACGAAGTCCTTGTTTTCCACCGCGTACGTCAGCGTCGCCTGCGTCAGGCTGCGCACGTTGGAAGCGCACGCGACCTTCTTGGTCTGGTCGCGGGCCTTCTTCAAACTGGGCAGCAGGATGGCGATCAACAGGGCGATGATCGAAATCACCACCAGCAACTCGACGAGCGTGAAAGCGGTTTTGCGTGCTCTCATGGCTTGACCTCCCTGGGCCGGGACACGCCTGGCGTGCCCATCGTCCTGCTCTGTTGCGGCGCCGGCGACGCTGCCGACCCGCAGACGCTTCACCCCCGTCGTATGTGCTCTTGCTTGCCGGCGGTGTGGTCCGGGCCCGCAGCGGACCGGACCACACCCACAGGAAGAACGTCCGTCAAAATCAGCGGCGGCGCAGCAGGGCCATGCCGCCCAGGGCGAGCAGTGCCAGACTGGCCGGCTCCGGAATCCCGGTGACGTCAGCCAGCGAATCGCCCAGCCGCGACTCGTCCCAGAAGAACGAGCGATCGAAACCGCGGGTCATCACCGAGAGGCGGTTCATGTCCGTGATCGCGCTCAACTGGAATCCGGGCAGCACGCCGGTGGCGAGCGACGAGCCGCTCATCGCCGCCTCGCTGGTCATGTCGGTCGGGTTCACCCAGTAACGGATCTCGTCGCCGGGATTGTTGAATTCCAACGCCATGACCACGTGGAACGTGACATTCTCGGCGTCGGAAACGAGCAGCTCGTCGCCGATCGCCCCGGCCAACGGCCCCTGACGATAACGCAGCACCAGGTCGACGCCGTCTGCGGCCGTGGCACTTTCCTTGAAGCCGACGAAGGCGCCCAGAAGGTTGTTCGCATTGCCTTCGATGGTGTCCTGAGCCACGAAACTGCCGAAGCCGACGAACGCGTAGCTGTCGTTGGGCCCCAGCGAGGTGCCGGCATTCACGAAGTGGCTCATGTAGAAGGTGTTGTTGGCGGGAGTGGGCACCGCCGCCAGGGTGCGGTCCGCCCGGCGGAAGAAATCGGAGAACTGCCCAGGTGCGGCGATGAATTTGCCCTTGCCCGTGCTGGTGTCGTCGTAGTTGACGGCCCCGTTGTTCAGCGTGATCGTGTTAGGTTGCAGATTCGCTGAACTGGAATTCCACGTACCGGTGAATCCGATCGCCGACGCGCTGGCCTGGCCTGCAAAGTTGGTGTTGGCGGTGTACTCGCCGGTCCCGATCTCGTAACTGTCGGCGGCATAGAGCGCGCCGAACGCCGGGGATGCCAGCGCGATCACTGCCAACCCCACGACCCATTTTCCTTTCATGGCGACTTTCCTCCTTCGAAAGAGAGCGTTGAAGTGCTTATCCCCTGCCGATCCGGTGAGCGAGCCCAGAGCCGCCCAAGCCGCGATCGACTCTTGCGTGCGTTTCTCTCTCTCGTCTCTCTCTCTCGAACGGGGTGCCACCTGCCACGGCCGGGCTCTCCGCCCGGTTACGCACCGCGTGCCCGTAGGTTATATAACCTAAACGGCCATTACAAGCATATTCTTGGCCCCCATTACCGGAACCGACGCCGCCCGTACCGTACGTAACCACCCGAATGACAATGGCTTAGATCGGGAATCCAGCCCAGTCAGACCTCCTCCACCGCCAGAAAAGCGTGTTCAACGGCCATCGGACAGGTCAGGGGCCCTGCAACCGCCCACACATGCCCAGCCGGACCGCGACATTCGCAGAAGCAATGCGGTTGAGCGGCATCCCGCGATTCTATACGATGGTTATATAATCCAGTCCGCTCGCTGGTCTGATAAGGAGTTAAGCCGTGGGCAGAACACCAATCAACCGCTGCTTCGGCCTGGCCGTCATGCTCTTGACCGGGCCCGGGTTCGTCGCAACGGCCCAGACGGTCGTGGTGGACAACACCGACCCGGGATTCGCCGTCCTGTCGCAGGCGTGGAGCACCGCCAATGTCGCAGGCCAGTATGGCGAAGACTACCGCTATCGCAGCACCAGCCTGACGCCCGGCCTGGTCGAATGGCGCCCCGACCTGCCCGCCACGGGTACGTACGAAGTGGCGGTCTGGTATCGATCCTCGGGCACCGGGCGACCGGATAACGCCCGCTACACGGTTCAGCATGCCGGCGGCGCCGAAGACGTGCTCGTCAATCAGCAACTGAACGGCTCGGAGTGGGTTCGCCTGGGCACTTTCCCCTTCGATGCCGGAACCGGGGGCGCCGTCACGCTCACCAGCGACGCCGAACCGGCCAAGACCATCGTGGCGGACGCGGTGCGTTGGACGCCGCAGTTCGGCTCGGGGCGAGTGCCCGAGTTGCGGGCCTGCTGGCTGACCCATTACTACTTCCTGGGAAAAACAGAAGCGCAGCTTCGGGCCGCAGCACAGAATATGCGCGCGGGCCATATCAACACGGTGTACATCGCGGCATATAGCGGCGCCACGACCTACTGGCCCTCGCGGGCCTACCAGGCCGCGGGCGGAAACTGGTCGGTGTCCAGCTTCGATCTGCTTGCCTGGCTGGTCGACATCTTCCGCGACGAGGGGCTGAAGGTCGGCGCCTGGTTCGAGTATGGCATGGCCCTCGGCCCGGCCTCGCATCCGATCGCCCAGGCCCATCCGGACTGGCTCGCCCGCGATGCCACCGGCGATGCGGTGACGGGAGAGAACGGCGGCTTCGTCTTCCTCAGCCCCGGACACCCGGAGGCCATGAACCTGCTGGCCGACATGGTCCGGGAACTGGCGGAAAACTACGCGTTTGATGACATCCAGATCGACCGCTTCCGCTGGGGGCGCAAAGAGATCGGCGAAGGCCGGGAATACGGCTACGAGAACGCCACCGCAGACCGCTACCGCGCCGCCTACGGCAACGATCCGCCCCAGAACGTCAATCATCCCCAGTGGGTCGCATTCCGCGAAGGCCTGGTCAACGACGCGGTACAGGCCTGCTACAACGTGGTCAAGCAGGCCAACCCACACATCATCGTCTCATCGGCGCCCACCGGTTCCTACGGCATCACGCAGCACATGCAACGCTGGTCCGACTGGGTGGAAGGCGGCTACATGGATCTGGTCATGCCGCAAATGTACAAGACCTCTCTGAGCGCGTTCGTCAGTGAGTTCGACACGCAGGTGGCCCAGGCGCCGGGGCGCCTCGACAAACTGGCAGTCGGCTATCGCGCCCAGGATGACGACGATCACACCCTCGTGGCGGATCAGATGGCCTACGCCCGCGACAACGGCATCGACGACGGCTGCCTCTGGGTTTATCACCAATACACCGCGCAGGTGGCGATTCAGGACGAGATCGATCACCTGCCGGATTCCGGCGCGCCCTGGGCGGAGGCGGCGTACAACCCCTTCGTGAGCGATCGCATGGTCCAGGTGATCATCGATGACGACCAGGGAACGCCGGCATACCAGGAAACCGGCGCCTGGATCGACTCCGCCCAGCCCGACCGGCTCAAGTTCGGCTCCCGCGTGGCCGATGGCGCCGCGCCGGCAACCGCCACGTTTCATGCATCCATTCCCCGCGCCGGACGGTATGACGTGTACGTCTGGTACACCGCCGCGGGCAATCGCAACCCGCACGCACAGTACCACGTGCACCACTACAACGGCGTCGCCGAGGTGATCGTGGACCAGCGCAGCGGCGGCGGCCAGTGGGTCAGACTCGGCGACTGGGTCTTCGACGCCGACGCCCTGTCCCCGCGCGTCACCGTGGCCAACGCGGACGGGGAATCCGGCACCTACACCTCCGCCGACGGCGCCAAGCTCGTCCTCACCGGCTACGCGCTGGGCGATGCAGACGGTGACGGTGACGTCGACGCGGCCGATCTGGCCCTGGCGGACGGGTGCTATCTCGGACCGATTGCGTCCGCACCGGCCGGCTGTGCCGCGTTCGACATCGACGACGACGACGACATCGACCTGCGCGACTACGCCCTCCTTCAACAACGGCCGTGAGGTCCACGCCAATCGAATCGCCCGGGGCTCAGGACGCCTCGAAGAGATACGCTGCAATCTGCTCGAAGTTCTCGAAATACGCGGTGCACAGCGCCTGGGCGCCGCTCCCCGCGATGTTGCCCCCGGTGATTCCGAGGGCGGCGAATCCCGCGAGGCGCACGGCCGCCACCCCGGCGCCGCTGTCTTCGATGCCCACCACGGTGTGCCGCTGGTTGAAAGGAATACCCAATCCCACGCGGGCGGTTTCCGCGTACAGCCACGGATGCGGCTTCGGGGAAAGCTCGCCCAGCGTGCCCACGCTTCCAGGCCGCAACGGAAAGCCCGCGGTGATGATCGCGTCGTAAAAGTCCTTGGGATCACCCATCTTGAGCGTCTTGAAACCGTCGAGGATTTCCGGCCAGGCCTTCTCGTACAGGCCCGATGTCACCAGCCCGATGCGCACCCCGTGGGCCTTGAGCAGCAGCAGAAACGACTTGATGCCAGGCGCCGGGGTAAAGGCCTGGACCCGTCCGCGCCCCCGCATGATCTCCTCCATTTCGCGGTGCGTGTGCTCGAAATAGTGGCGGCGGGCCTCCTCGACGGTTCGGTCGGGGCAGTACTTGTTGATGCAGTATGACAAGTGCTCGGACACGCTGTGTCCGGAAACGTAGGGCAGGTCGGACTCCTCCAGTTGGAATTTCGGATTGCCCAGGAGACTGGCGGTGGCCTGCTCGATGATCCAGATCCAGAACGCCTCGCTGCGGATGGTCGTGCCGTCCAGATCCATCAAGACCGCACGCACGGGACGATCCACCCGCACAGAATGCACCGGGTAATACGCGGGATAGCCCAGTTCGGACCGGACATAGGCCAGGGTATGCGCGTCGAAAGCGATGAACTCGACCTTGCCATCGCCGGTGACGGCAATCCGGCGAACGCCGTTGTGGCCCACGCGGTGCACGCCGTCGCTACAGACTGGGCGGAAGATCATGCCGGGCAAGTGAGTGCTGTCACCCAGCCCTGGAATCTCGATGGACGCGTCCAAGTTCACTCCCTTTCCTGGCCCAACACAAGCCGGCCGTACTCCCCGAGCAGGTGAAAATCCTCGCGCGACAGCGCCGGAACCATGCTCAGCTCGCACCGCCGCAGGTAGCGCGAGTAGTTATAGCGCCCGACAAAAACGCGCCATACGGCCTGATCGGCAAACGTCTCGCCCCGGGCAGTCAGATCAGCGCGGGGCATCGCCATTTCGACGGTCCACCCTCGATCGCGATCCTGCCAGCGATTGCGCGTGCCGTCCACTTGGGCGCCGACCGTCAACCCGCAGCGATACGCCACACTGCTGGGCACCCCCAGCCGCCCTGGCCCGGGAAACCAGTAGCTGGTCTTATGTCCGTGCGGCGTAGCGTGCAGTTCCCAGTACCAGGTGTGCGCCGCCGGCGCGAGGAACAACTCGATCACATCTCCCTTCTGCCAGTGGGCCTCCTGGTCGGTCGAGCCTTCGGCAACCACGTCGGAATCGGCGAGTTCCGCCGCAAGATACAGGTGGGTCTCATCCCAGGCGAGACGGATAACGCCCCCCTCCACCGGCGCCCGGACGCCCTTTGCGGAAATCCGCCGCAGCGGGTAGCCCCGGGCGCGCCGCCAGACGGGCTCATCCAGCCGCCCGTCCATCTGCATCGGCGCCTGGCAACGCGCCGCCACCAGAACAGTCTCCGGCGCGCCGAGGGCATCCCGGGTGGAATGCGCCGCGCAGCCGGTAAATAGCATACCGGCCGACAACGCCAACCAAGATGCCACGGCGGTTCGCATCAGACTTCATCCTCTTGCACGACGCCGTCATCCGCCTGGTCGCGGGCAATGGTTGCGAGTCTGCGAAACATGTCCCGCAAATCGCGCAGCCCACCGAACAAGAACCATAGCACGGTCACGACGCCCAACACGAAGGCAATATACATGTAGTAGCGCCAGAAGGTCATCCAGGCCGCATCGCTGATGCCCACCTGGTAGGCGTACACCGTGCCGACCAGGAACATCACCGTCCATCCGATCAACCAGACGATGAAGGCGATGTTGATGATCCGGTCGGCCGGAGTGTACTCCGGTCCCATGTGGAACACGCCCCGTCCGAGGTCGGCCTGCGCCCCGTGCACCGTGTCGTCCGCGACCGCGTAGGCGCCGCGGTGGAGAATCTTGTCCATGTTCACGTCTGGCCGAGGACTGAGCAGCGATACGAGCACGTAAGCGCCGATCGCGCAGGCCATGGCGAAGAAGAACAGGCGCTGACCGTCGTATGGGAAATCAGGATTGAGCTGGCGAACGATGATCCCGGCGACAGCCAGCGACGAACCCACGATCATGGCGGCCCAGGCGCCGGCGGTGGTCCCGCGCTGCCAGTATAGCCCCCCGATGATGACCGAGCCCGATCCGCCCAGGTAGATCGCGCCGGTAATGGCGAAAAACATGAAGATGTACTCGGTCTGACGAAAGAGCAGGCTGAAACCGAAGATAAATATCGCAACGCCGCAGGTGGCCAGACGCAGCGTGAGCATGTGCCGCGCAGGAGAGAGCGGCCTGTTGCGGAAGGGCAGCACCACGTCCTGGATGAAGATACTGCCCCAGGCGTGCAGGTACGTATCGTGCGTGCTGATGAAGGCGGCCAGCATGACGGCGCAAAGGGCGCCCATGACCCCGCGGGGAAGCATGGCGGCCAGCGCAACGGGCACGGACATTTGCTTGCGGATCTGCTCGTTCTCGATGCCCGCCAGGGTCTCGCGGACGGCGTCAGCACGCTCGACGAAGTCGGGGTGGTGCAGGAAAGTGTAGACGCAGATGGGCATGAGCAGGATGAGCATGGTCTGCACGATTTCGCGCCACTTGCCCAGCACCTTGCCCATCTTGGCTTCGTGGGGATTGCGCGCCGAACTGTTGTAACCCGACGTGCCCTGCCACGCCATGGTCATGTAAAACGCGCCGAAGATCGCGATAAGAAAGAAGTACAGATCGAAGCCCTTCGTCTCGGTGATCTTCAGCGGGTTGATCAGCGATGCGTTCTCCGGCGCGCCGGCGAGCGCCTCGGCGATCTGTTCCCAACTGAACTGCCGGCTAAGGCTGACAAAAATCACCAAAAAGGCGGCCAGACAGAACAGGCCCTGGATGAAATCGGTGACGATGACCGCAACCTGCCCGCCCATGAAAGTGAAGGACAGCGACACCCCGAGCAGCAGCACCATGATGGTCACAAAGGTGGAAACCGTCATACCCGCCAGCGCAAACGTCTCGGGCAGCCCGCAGAAGTAGATGAAAAACCGCGCCCCCACGGCCGGGAAGATGCCGAAGTTCACGATGCCCGCCACGAACGCCAGAATGCCCGCGAAAATACGGAAGCGGCGGCTGTAGCGCATCTCGAAAAACTGGGCCATGGTCAATGCCCGCGTGCGCCGGAAGCGGTAGATCACCCAGCCGGTCAACGCCGTGATGAACCCGACGGCCAGAACCGGCACATTCCACCAGACGGCCGTGAAGCCCGCGTGGTAATACTGCTCGAAAGCCGCCACCACGCTGATCGCCCCCAGCGCCGCGGCCCCTTCCGACACCGAGATGATGTAACGGCCCGCCGACCGGTTCGCCGCCAGAAAGTCCGCCACCGACCGCGTGAAACGCCGCGTGTACACGGCCATCCCGATAACCAGCGCGGCGAGCGACGCGACGACCAGCCAATCCACCCAATGCATGTTCATGAGGTCTACCCTCAGGTCAAAGCTGTGTGTGCAGCATCAGCGGATTCTCCCTCGGTGCTCCGGGAGGCCTTGCGCCGGCTGGCGACCGCTGGGCGACCAGTCGGCGTCGCGCATTTCAGGGCAAAAACTCCACCGTCATAATGCGCTTCGCCGGCAACGCGACAGTCACCCAGCCGGCGTCATCCAGTGGAAGCGGACGCTGAGCCACTTCCTCCAAACTGACCTCCCGCGCCTGCTTCCAGGACGGCGTGTCGCCGGCGGGCAGCGCAAACGAACGACGCACCCGCTCTCGCGGAAATGCGGTCGCGTCCGCCGGCGCCCGCCCGGCATTGAGCCGCAGCCGCCCGTGTACCGGCTCGGACAACGGATTGAAAAGCCGCACGATCCACCCCGGTCCCTGCTCGCTCTGTTTGACCGCGCTGATCGTCAGGCTCGATGGCTCCAACTCGATGAACGACCGCGCCGGGGGCGCGTGACCGTGCGGCGTCACGCTCAATTGGGCCGCAAGCAAAGGCGCGTTGAACTGTTCGGCCGCAGCCCACACGCCACCGCGCTCCCAGTCGCCCGGATGGGGCATGAAGGCGTAACGAAACCGCTGCGCTCCCGGGCACTGGCTACCACCCGCCAGCTCCGCGTGATCAAAACGCTCGGGAACGAAGAAGCGCATCTTCAGCCCCCGCAGCAGAGTCAGATTCAGTGTCCGCTCCGCATCAGCGCATGCCTCGTAGGCCTTCAGCCCCTCATTGAGCAGGGCGGCGCCGGCGATCCCGTCGGTCATGTCCACGAACGCGTGCATGGGCTGCTCCGCCTGCGGGGCCTCGTCCCCGGGCCCGCATTCCGGCAACGCGATCGGGCGCGTCACCACGTCGAACGGAGTCTGCACCTGCACGGTCTCGGCCGCCAGTCGCATCGGAAAACATACCCGCAGGTAGTGATCGTGTACCGCATTGTCAAACTCGGTGACAATCTCAACCCAGGGCGCGCCCCGTCGGAGCGTCACGGTGTTCACCAGCGCGAATGAACGCAACACTGCACTACGCGTCCTGCCGTCCGCCGTGAGCGACTCCGGCAGCGCCCAGTCAATCGCCACCCGATAAACCGTCTCCAGCGCTCCCGCACGCACCAGCGTGATGTTCGCCCGGCAGTCCTCGGTCGTGTACTCCCGGTCGTCCGGCGGCGCCTCGTGTTGCCAGGGATTCCCGGCCGCCCCCGAGTCGCGGAAGTAACCCAGGCCGGCAAACGCGCGCCCGGTGCGCTTGTCCGTGACGTCGTAGGTTCCGTTGTCGTTGATCACCACGCTCAGGTATTCGTTTTCCAGCGCACGGGATGGCCTGGCCGAGGCCGCCGGCGCCGCGGCATTCGCAACCCGCCGCAGGCGAAACATGCGATAGCCCATTGCTGGTACGTCGGGAAGCTCCACGCGGACGGCTTGCCGCCGGGCGGTCACGAAGTTGAATACGTCGTTGGGGCAGTACACGGTCTCTTCGAACGGCGCGGCCTCCGCCACCGGCTGCACGGTTAGCGCCCGGTTTTGCTCGTCCACGATCTCAAAGCCGGTCCAGTCGGAAGGCGTGTCCAGGGTAAGCGGCGCCACTTCCGTCCGCGGTCGCGCAAGCTGGTTGTAGACGACGAGGGCCAGTTCCTCGGGATGCCAGCCGGAAAGATCAACCGCACCGGCAATGTCCATCAACGCCTGCTCCGTCACGCAGTTGCATATCTCGCGCACCTGCCGAAGCCTCGCCTGGATCTCGTCATGCACCACGTCCCGCCCGCAGCCACCGATGGAATCATGCGCGTGATTCTGCAACAGCAGCGCGTAAGCGCGATCGAGAAAGGCGCGCGGATACGCCGCGCCGAGCATGCGGGCACACACCGCGAGCGGTTCCGCCTGCACGATCAGGGCCTGCTCGGTACGGAAGTTGTCCTGCTTGAGATAGCTCCGCGCCGAGAGGATCCAGCCGAGCAGCGAACTGCTGCTGCCCGCCGTGGCCGAGTGGCGCATCTCGCCGGTGACGGTGGGCCAGTCGGCCCGGCGACTGGCCCGCAGCGCGGCCTGGAAGCGCTCGAAATCGCTGATGAACACGTCGGCCTCGTCCCCGACGGCGTCGGCCGCGTCGGCGACCATCCGCACCTCGCGGGCGTCCGGTCCCGACGCGTCGTGCCCGATCGCCCAGAGCCGATGCGGGGTGCTCCAGTCGGCGTCCTGCTCGCGCAGGGCCTGCCGGGCGGCGTCAGGAATAACCGAACCGTCGTAGCCGTATTGTGGATGTACCAGCCTGTAGTCGGCCGTGGCCAGATCGTCGCTGGCCAGATGAAACAGCCCGTGCCCGCACGACCAAGGCAGCGAAAAATCGTTGAGCGCGTCGAGCTTGGCCCCCCAGTACGCCGGACGCTGCAAAACATACCACGCGTTGTACCGCGGACGCGCCCCCAGGCGCGACGCGATGATCTCCGAGCCGTCGGGGCCTAACCAGATGAACTCCGATCGCGGCGCCACCCGCGTGTTGACGCCCCGGTAGAACATCATCACGTCGATGCCAAAACCGCGGTAAATCTGCGGCATTTGCGAGATTTGCCCCCAGGAAAAAGGCGAGTACCCGCTCTTGCAGACCTTGCCGAACCGGCGGGCGATCCGATGGCCGAGAAGCAAGTTACGGATCAGCGACTCACCGCTGACGCAGTACTCATCGGGCAGGCAGTACCACGGCCCGACCGCCAGACGCCCGGATTCCACCTGGGCGCGAACGTCGGCTTCGCGCTCCGGACGAATCTCCAGGTAGTCGAGCAACGGGATGGTCTGCGAGTCCAGATGAAACGCGTCAAAGCCGGGCTCGTTCGCGAGAAGATCGAGCACCATGTCCAGCACGTACACCAGCATGTGCTGGTGACGCGCCGCCGAGTGCTTCCACTCGCGGTCCCAGTGCGTGTTCGAAATGACGTGGCACTGAATGCGTTCTGCGCGGCCAGGGGCGCCGGTATTCGGTCTGCCGGGGGATGCGGACATGCGTCGCCTTTCCTCTCACGAATACCACCTTGTGGCAGTGGACCGCGTCGCGGCCGCCCCGGCTCGATCCCTTCCGCGCCTCACCACCAGGCGATGGCGCCGGCCAAAATCGAGCTGCGGGGGTCGGGCATTCTAGGGGCACCCGGGGTGACGTCGCAATGGCACTCCCAACCCCACGTGCAAGCTCAGGTGCGCCAGTAGATTCGCGCCCGCGTGCATGCGCTCACCGCCAACGCCAGCAGCAGCACCTTCACGCCCGCGATCGCCGCCAGCGGCCAGGGCCCCAGATGCCAACCCGCGATCCATCCCGACAAACCGGTCAAAGCGAACACCGGCGGAATCAGGTTGCGGATCCCGACGTATGCGATCATGGGGTTCTGTCCGTTGTCCACGAGCAGGCGCAGCCCGCGCCGCCCAAGCGCAAACCCGCCCAGGGCGTCGAATACGATCAGCGCATAGCAGGCCAGTCCGGACGTCACGAAATAGTAACTGAGTGTGGGATGGTCCTTCTTGATGCCGCCCTCGTACGGCTCGAACACCATCCCGATCACCAGCCACACGGCTCCCCAGGCGAAGATGCGCCACAGCATGCGGTCCCGGGCGGACCGACCAGCACGAAACAGCGGCGCCAGCGCCAACAACCCAAGCACGCTCACCAGCGGCGTTTGCCAGGTCCAGCGGGCCTGATACCCCACCACCACCCATCCGCACAGAACCATCACCAGCAGCGCGATCAAACCGTGCCGCCACGTGGTTGGCGCTGCCGCAGCCGGCGCCGCCTTCGCCTTGCCCAGATAGTCCAGCACCAGGTCGCCGACCATGGTTCCGGGCAAAACGATGCACAAGTACTGCAAGTAATACAGGCGGTAGATCCAGGGCACCGGTGTGAACTCCCAGACCTGGTGCACCCAGCCTGGCGCGGTATGGGCCAGCCGCAGCCCGATCAGCCCGATCATGATGCACGCGCGCAACGTCCAGTTGTATCGCGACAGTAGCCAGATAAACGACCCGAACACGGCTGCGTTGGCCAGCACCACGATGATGATGTCGCTGCGGTAAAGAGAGAAGCCCGATCCGTCCGGGTACCGCAGGAACGCGAGCAGCACCACGGCGCCGCCCCAGCCCACTGTTCGCACAATGCCGCGCGAAGCCGCCGCCCAATGCGCCGGCAGACGCGCCAGGGCCGGGAACAACAGCACGAAACCGAGCAAGCCCAGCAGCCAGTCGCGCGCCCCCGGCGACTCGGCCATCACGTACGGTGCAATCGCCTGCACGTACAGCGCAAACGCCGCCAGCAGCACGCCGCGCTTGAGTACGTAACCCGCCAGTTGCCACCAGCGGTCCCCGCGCCGCACCCGCCGTTGCAGCGCCAGCGGCATCGCCGCACCCATCGAGAATAGAAAGAACGGAAACACCAGGTCCACCCACGTGAGTCCGGGCAGGTTGGGATCGAAGACGTGTGCCGGCGGTGGCACCTGGGCGTGATACATCCACGGCGGCAGGGTGCCAAACGGGATCAGCCCTGACAACGCCATGGTCAAGATGGCAAAGCCGCGGAGTGCATCGAGGGCATCGGCCCGCGGCATCGCGGGAGCGGCGCCGTCCGCGATGGGCGTCTCCTGCTCCGTCATGGTCAGATCCCCTTCCTCCGGCGGCGCCGCGCGGAGCCGCCCGCCCGGCGGTGGTATTCGCCTCGCACAATGATAGGATGACTTGCAGAGAAACCGGCCGCGGGTGATCCGAGCCGGCCGGCCACCCACGCCGTGCAGCGCCGCGCCTCAGCGCCGCCATGGCGGCCGAGTATACGTGTCGCGCACCCGGCCGCCAGCCGAAGTCGCGCGATCACGACAGCGCCCGACATGAATGCACGCCGCCCGATGGAGCCGACGCATGACCACCGCCCCGCCGCATGAAACTCCGCCGCAGATCCGTCAGGCCTGGTCCAGCCTCCCGCCGGCGGACACCGTGGATGTCCTCGTGGTCGGCGGTGGACCGGCCGGCTGCGCCGCCGCGATCGCGGCCGCGCGCGAGGGCGCCCGCACCCTGCTGGTGGAGCAGCACGCCTGCCTGGGGGGCATGGGCACCGCCGGCCTGGTGCCGGCCTTCTGTCCCTACACCGATCGCGACAAGCCCATCATCCGCGGCATCGCCCTGGAAGTCCTCGAGGAGATGAAGGCGGGAATGGCCCACATCGCCCCCGACCACCTCGACTGGGTGCCGATCGACGCCGAGCGGCTGAAGGCGGTTTACGAACGGCGGGTCGGCGCCGCGGGCGCGCGTCTGCTGTACCTCACGCACTTTGTCGACGTGATCGGGGACGATACCGGGCGCGTGACCGCCGCGATCGTCCACAACAGGTCCGGCCTGCAGCGGATCGACGCCGGCGTGGTGGTGGATTGCACCGGGGATGGTGACGTGGCCGCAGCCGCCGGCGCGGAATACGCCCAGGGCGACCCGGAGACCGGCGAAACCCAACCGTGCACCATGTGCTTCATCCTGGCCGGCATCGACAACCAGCGCTTTCAAGCCTACCTCTGGGGCGGCAATGCCGAGAACCTGCTGCTCAAGCCGGCCATCGCGGCCGCCAAAGCCGCGGGCGATCTGGATATTCCCGAGGACGCCTGCAACGTTGCCTACCAGTCGCCCAGCACCATCGGCTTCAACTTCAGTCACGTGTTTGACGTGGACGCCACCGACGCCGCACAACTCTCCGACGCCCACGTCAGCGGCCGGCGGCTGATCCGCCATCTCACCGACTTCGTGCGCAAGTATTGCCCCGGCTGCGCCGACGCCTACCTCGTGGCCAGCGGAATCCAGATCGGTGTGCGCGAGACCCGCCGCATTCTCGGCGATTACGTGCTGACCCTGGAAGACTACCTCGCCCGCCGCACCTTCCCCGACGAAATCGCCCGCAACAGCTATTACATCGACATCCATCTCTCCAAGCAGGCTTGGGAAAAACAGTTGGGCGCCATCGACTGGGAAGCGCGGACCCACCAGTACCGCCCCGGCGAATCGCACGGCATCCCCTATCGCTGCCTCACCCCGCGCAAACTGCACAACCTCCTGGTCGCCGGGCGCTGCATCAGTACCGACCGGGCCGTGCAGGGCTCCGTCCGCGTGATGCCCGACTGCCTGGCGACGGGCGAGGCCGCCGGCTGCGCCGCAGCCGTGGCCGCCGTCCACTGCGCCGGCGACGTGCGCGCCATCGATGTCGCCGCCCTGCGCAAGCGACTCCGCGACTGCGGGCAATACCTGCCCGAATCATCCTGAGCGCGCAAGCAAGTCGCCCGTTCCGCCAATGGGCCGCGTGAGCTCATTGGGAGCTGTTTCCCGATCCCGTGAAGCCCTCCTGCAACAAACCAAAATCCTGGACATCCACGTCGCCGTCGCCGGTCAAGTCGGCTTCAATGAAGACCGCGCGCACGCACCCGACCGGCGCGTTCGGATTGTTCGGGCCAGCCAGACAATCCCGGAACATCGCAAAGTCCTCGAGATCACAGTCGCCGTCGCCATCCAGGTCGCCCGGCATCAGCGGTCCCGTGCAGTCCTCGCTGTACGCGTGGATACCTGGTGACGTATTGTCCAGCAACAATTGCGTGGGATTCCCTCCGGTCAGACTCCCCACGCCACCGAAATACCACTCGGCGGCGGAGAAGCTCCCGGAATTACCCGCGTTGTACGGCGGCAGGCGATACGCATAGCCGGCCGTATACTCCCAAGGTTCGCCGCCGCCATCGACTCCGAACTCGCCGTAGATGTCCAGCAGGATCGATCCATCGGGGGTACTGGTCAGAATGTAGCGATCGTCCCCATTGCCGAACGGAGTCTCCGTGTCCAGATCGGCGTCGAAACCGTAAATCGCTCCGAACGCGCCCGTGCATGCGCCCTCCTGGTTCGAGTTGATCACGATCGAAGCACCGGCCGGTATCACCACATCCGTCAGATCCACATCCACCACGACGTCGCCGCTGCCATCGGTCTGAACAATCACGCCCCCCTCGAAAAACGCGAAATCCTCCACGCCCGTGTTGGTAATCTCAATCCACGTCGGGCAGTCGCCACTTTCCGCACCCGCGACGATTTCGCTGATTATCACGCAGGCAGGCTCGTAATTCGCGCAGGGGTCGGGATCGCAATCGGCGCCGTCGCCCTGGTATGCACCTCCGCTGGAAAGGCAAGCATCCGCCGACAGTATCATGCACTGACCGCTGTTGCAGCAGGCCCCGACCGGTCCGCCGCGGAACGCCACGTCGCTGAGCATCATGTATCCGGCTGAGCTGTAGTCGGCGATGGTCAACTCCAGTTCATCGCCAACGAGATCGAGACCGGCGCAGGTGAACGCGAACGGCTCGGCCGCCGGCGGGTCGGTCACCGGAAACGCCTGCGTCGTGCCGCCCATCCGCACAGTCACATCCGTCGGGGCGTGAACACCACCCCCTCCACCGTCGTCATCCAGGTGCAGAATCACCTCGGTGACGTTCACCACGCCATCGAAGTGGAACGTGATCGTCGGGTCGACGGACTGCCAGCCCACGTACGGCGCCGGGGTTTCGTCCCAGTGACCCACGGCAATCACCCCGTCGGTCAAGTCGCCGAGCCCCCCGCTCAGCGGCGCCAGTGACACATTATTGTCGCCGTCTCCGTCGTACGTATCGTCGAAATAGGTGTACGAACCCGTCTCGCCGTTGGGCATATCGTAGCTTTGGGGTCGTAGCTCATCGATGGTCGTGAAGCTGAATGGCGCCGAGTATCCACTGGCGCCGCAGGCGTTGCTGGCCCGCACGCGCCAGTAAAATGTCGTCGCGCCCACCAGGTCTGTCTCCAGCGTGTGACTGGTTTCAGACACGGTGGCGCTGTACACGATGTTGCCAAATCCATCATCGGTGGCCACTTCGACGTCGTAGTCGGCCGCCTGGTCCGCCGGCCCCCAGGTCAGGGTCGGCGTCCGGGACACGCCGGGAGCGCCATGGGACGGGCTGGTCAGCGTCACCGCCCCGGGCGCCGTGGTCGCCAGGTGGAGAACAACGTCCGCCGCATCCTCGGCCCCGCCGGTCGCTGTTCCCGTGATTGTGATCGTATGCCCTCCCGGTGAACCGGCGCCCGTGTTGCTTACGGTCATCAGGCTGGTAAACGGCGGCTGAACCGAGTTGGCGCTGAAGCTCAGGCTCGCGCTGGCCGGCGCTCCTGCGGCACTCAGCGTGACGGCCTCATCGAAGCCGAGTACCGGTTGAATCTCCACGGCGTAAACGGCGTCGCTGGGAGCGCAGATCGCCTGCGAAACCGGCGTCGCTTCCACCCTGAAGTGCGGGTTCTCGGGACACGCGGGCGCCTCCGAGATATCGGTTTCCACAAAATCCGAAGGCAGGCCGTGGCCTGCGGAAAGTCCCACGATGGCGTCATCGCAGGTGACCCCCACCCAACTGATGCGGATCTCGCCATTGAAGAACAACTCGATTTGAAACGTGTTGGTTTCCGAGCCGGAGTACTCCGGCACATCAATCCAGGTGACCGCCACCCGATCGGCCAGTTGCTTGACGCTGATCGTACCGCCAGCGGGAACACTCAAATCGTCGTACAGGCCGGAAATCCGCGGCATGGAAAAATGCTCGGCCAACGTCTCGGTGTAGTCGTTATCCCCGCTGCCGAACGTGATATATCCGTTGTCGGCTGCATAGAAGACGGTGTAGTCTACGCCGTAGAATGACACCGGCGTCTCACCGGGAACCGTGACGGCAACGTACTGATCCTCACCGACATTGTGCTCCGTACCGCCGGTCGGATCGGTCGGCAGGGTCAGAATGCTCTCCCCGCACATGGCGTAGAAACTACCCGATCCGTCAGGGATGAACGAAACCGAAAAGTTGTCGAGGTCCAATCCACTGGGAAACGCCTCGGTGAAGTAGTCGGCCTGCTCGAGCGTGGTGAAGCCGAACGTGGCCGAATAGTCCCCCGCCCCGCAACCGTTGACCGGAAGAACGCGCCAGTAGTAATCCGTCAGCGAGGTCAGCATGGCGGACACGTCATGGGTTGTGCTGGTCTCGGTAGCCTGATAGACCACGTCGGCAAAGGCTGGATCGGTCGCAATCTCGATTTCGTAGGTCATCGCATGAGCGGCCGGCTGCCAGCTCAGCGTCGGCGTGCGCGAGACATCCACCGCGCCGTCCGGCGGCGTGGTCAATTGCACCGCTCCCGGCGCCGCGGCGGAGATGCTCAGGTCGACCTGGACGGAGCGCTGAAGCGATCCGCCGCTGCCTTGGATGCTGACCTCATACTGGCCCGGCGTCGCCCCATCGAGGTTGCTCAGCGTGAGCACCGAGGTGAACGGCGGCGCGACACCGTTCTCACTGAAGTCGGCCGTCGCACCGACCGGTTCGCCGGCCACGCTCAGCGTAACCGTCTCCGCGAAGCTGCCGGTCTGCTCGACCTCGATCAGGTAGGTAGTCGCCGTTTCCGGCGGGCAGCACAAGTTCCGCTCCGTGGGTGTGACTTCGAGGGCAAACCCATCGGGCTGAGGCAGCCGCAGAGACGGATCGCCCAGAATCACGAATTCTTCGAAGAAATTCCGAATCTCGTCCTCATGGACCTGCGGCGGGCTGTGATGGTTCCCATCCCACTGGCCGTACTCCGTAAGAAACCGATACAAGCCGGCCATCCAGGCCGGCCCCACCTCCCAGATGCCATCTTCGAAAAACGCGGCGAAGAACGCCTTTTCGTGAATGGCCGACGGCGCCCACGCGGCCTCGCTACCCCAGAAGATGTAGTTCGAGGCGGAAATGTAGGCCGCAGCGCCCTTGTTCGGCGCCCGGAGCCACGTCTCTCCGAAGCACTCGGCGTTGTCGTAATGCGCCGTATTGCACGACCATCCGAAGACCAGGCCGTACAGACCTGCGTTGTGCAAGGCGTTGACGTCGTTCTGATCAAAAGACGGATCCCACCAGCCGGTGGAACTGCTGTGGCCGTAGTAGACGGTGAACAAGCTCCCGGCATTGACCGCGTCGGCGACATCCTGCGTGTCGCCGCCCTGTGCGCTGTAGATCTTGGTCGCCTGGTAGTTGTTCGGGCTGAAGTAGTTGTCGATGACCCAGTCGTGGGTGGGTTCGGCGGTGCCGTAGGTGCTGGGATTGGCCAAGAAGGCGCCGCGCGTAACGTAATCCGCGTCCGGAAACGAGCCGCTCTCCACGAAGAGGGTCTTGTCCACCACATCCTGCAACTGCGCCTCGGTCGCCACCGAAAACCGGCCGATCGGAATCTCGGGGTACCAGTCGTCACCGGAATCCATGCATACATAAGGCCAGTCCGTGGTGGCCTGCTTGGACGCCTGACCGACCCAATGCGGAATCGTGCTGGCGGTGGCCGACGTGCCGGAAGTGTCACCGACGATCAGAACATAGTCCGGAGCATCGATGGTGCCCCACAACCCGGTGATATACGACTTGATCGCCGCGTTGGTCGCACCCGGTGCGGCGGTGTAGACCCGCACATGAAAGCCCAACGCCTCCTTGGCAGCCACGTACTGCCGCAACGGGACGCAGGACGCAAAATCCTGCGGCGCCACGATCAGCAGGCGCTTCTGAGGCTCTGGCACCCGCACGCTCGGATCGCCCAGAAGGTTGTACATCTCACAAGAATCACGACACGGCGGGTGAGACGGCCCGTACTTGGCGATCAGCTTGAGCATGGCCGCTTGCCAGGCCAAGCCGACCTCACGAATGCCGTCCTCGTAAATCGAGTCGAATACGAACTTCTGCGTATCCGAGGTCTCCGGCCACCCGGGCGTGCCGCCGTGCCCGACGGAATAGATGAACTCTGAGGCGCCGATGTTGACCACCGCGCCTTTGTTGGGCTGGCGCAGCCAGGCTTCGGTGAAGCACTCGTCCCACAGGTAGTACTTGCCGACATTGCAGGTCATGTTGAGCAGCAGAACACACAGTCCCCCGTCTTCCAACCCGTACACGTCCGGGAACCAGAACTGGGGTCCGTTCTGCCAAATACGATTGCCGTCCGGTCCCGGTCCTGCATGCCCGTACCACGACGCAAACACACAACCAGCGCTCATGGCGTTGTGTACGTCCTGGGTGGTGGCCCCGTGGCTGCGGACGTACAACTTGTCGCTTACGATCCCGTTGGGGGTCATATGCGTGTCGATGACCCAGTTGTGTGTCTCCTCGTCAGCGCTGTTGACGTCCATCCCGGACATGAACACGGCGTGCCGCGTGTAATTGAGGTCGTTGTAAGCGCCGTCCTCGATAACCAGCGTTTTGTCAACCACGTCCTGCAACTGGCTGATCGAGTTCACGGAGATCCGTCCCAGGGCCATGTCCGCGTACCAGTCACCCGCTCCATCCATGCAGGCATACGGCAGGTCCGTGGTCGCGGCGCGATCGCCGCCGCCAATCCAATGGGGGATCACGTCCACGTCACCCACAAGAAGCAGGTAATCAGGCGCATCGGCCGTGCCCCAGAGACTCTCGATGTGCGCCTTGATGGCCTCCTTCGTTGTGCCCGGCGCAACCGAATGCACCGAGACGGTGAACCCCTGGGCGGACTTCGCGGCCACGAACTGCGACAGCGGAACGCTGGTGGCGTACGTCTCACCGGCCACGATGAGGTAGTTGCCCTGTCCCCGATGAACTGACGCGGTCGGGGGCGGGTTCAACAGGACGCCTGCGAGCGCCGGCAGCGCCCCGCGGTCCGGACCAGCCGCGCCGCCCGCGAAACGGACGGCCACCTCGATGCGCGGCCATACCTGCAGCGCCGCCTGCGCAGGGTTGTAGGCCACCGGGCGAACCTCGAGCAGACTCAATTGACGTCCGCGGACGCGACCAAGCGGCGTGATCGTCACCCGCTCATCGGGCAACGCCCGGTCGAGTTCGTACACCAGGGCATCGTGGCGGAATGGCGTTCGTTTCAACTCGCCGGGAACCTGAGGAATCGGCGGCTGGTTCGGCATGACCGCATCGGCAATCCCGAGCTCGGGCAGCTCGATGAACGCGGGCTTTCCCACCGAAACTTGCAGGTCCACCGTCGCGCCTTCCGGCACAACGATCAGTCGACGTACCGCCGGCAGTGCGGGCTTGCCCCATTCACCGACCCAGGCCACGGAAGGGCACTCCACACGTACGAAGTCCCCACCGATGGTGCTCGTGGGGACAAGCTCCAGGCCTTGGATTTCGACCGACAAATCGACGCCGGTTTGGTCATATCCGAGCACCGTCACGCGCGGCGCCGACGCCGCACCTTTTTCGCCGACGATCCAGTCGCCGCCCGGAGCGACGTTGACCCAGGTGCCGGCCTGCGCTCCCATGATTGACGAAACAAACAAGGCCTGGACCCAAACCACCCTGCGCCACATTCGTGCACTGAAGTCTGATTTTGCCATAGGTATCCGCCGTTCGAGTTGTTTGCACGCGGGAATGGTGAACAGGATGCCTGCGGGCCCTCGCCCCGGCGGCCTGGTGCAGCAGGGAAGCATCCCCTCGTGCTTGTTCCCATAAACCGATCTGCAATAGGTCTCAGATCACTCGGATTCGAATGCCATGTTAACCAAATGGCCAGTGAAATGCATCCTTTTAGGTCGCCCGGATTGCTTCTGCATGCTGAGCGTTTTTGCCCCGCATCTGAGCTGCCCCCACGATTATCGGCGGGTGACATCACGTAGACGCTGCCCCTGGCGGGTCGGCGGGCGGGCGCCCTATCTGTTCGGAACCGTCGGCAGTTGGCTTCGGGCCCAGGCATCGTCCGGTTCGACGGACAGAATCTCTTTCAACACGTTCCGGGCGTCGGACCAGCGCTGCTCCAACCGGGCGATGCGGTAGAGGTTACGGCGCGGGGTGATGTAGTGCGGATCCAGGTCGGCCGCGGTGCGGAAGTAGTCTCTTGCCGCGTCCGCCTGGCGGTGCTCGGCCAGGGCACTGCCGAGGTTGTTGAAGACCTCCTTGATGCCCGCTCCGTGTCGCGCCGCTTCCTCAAAGTAGGCCAATGCGGCGGCCGTGTCGCCCGCTTCGAGCCGGGCCAACCCTCTGAAGAAAGCATAGTCCACGCGAATATGGGCGGCGCCGAAGTCCTCCACCGTGGGCGTTTCCGGATTGCGGTAGGTGCACTGTTCCAGCAGCCCGTCGCCGTCGAAGGGCATGCCGTCGGGCAGCAGGTGATAGAGGATCCCGGCCGTCACGAAGTGAGCGCCCGGAACCGGCGGCGCTGACTTGGTCGCGTAATACACCGGCCGGCGGGCCTGCTTGATCAGCCAGGCCTCGGGCGTGTCGGCCGCGTCCGGCGGTCGGTCCGCATACAACTCCGGCGAGATGGAGCCGTACATGTCGGCGATGAGCACGTCGCGGCGCTGCGCCTCCACCAGGGTCAGGTAAACCAGCGGAAAAGTGGCGTGGTCGCCCGAAGGGAAGACCATCGCCCGGGGCAGCATGCAACGGAGCATGTTCTGCGCGTGATCGTGGGCGTACCAATAGGCGGAATAATCACATTGACGCCAGTGTGATGTCAGCAACACGGCCGGGCACGCGGCCGCCAGGATTCCGGCCAATCCGCCGACCCACGCGCGCCGATTCGGCCACCACTCGGCAAGCACCGAGCGCAGCCAATCCAGCAGGTAGGCCAGCGGGATCACCAACCCCAGCGAGACCGGGATCAGAAACACGCGCATGGCCCATTGCGACGTGCGGTCCAGATCGTAGTTGGACAGCACCCCGAACAGCAACCCCGTGGCCATCAGCCAGAGCACCACCAGCAGCAGGATGCGCCGCGCGCGGGCGGCCAGCACGATCGCGCCGAGTATGGCGGCCCCCAGGCACCAGGGCGTCAGATCGTCGGCCACTGATCGGGCGAGGTAGGCCACCTGCGGGCCAAGGCGGGCAAGCGACCGCGGCTCGACAGTCTTCATCGGGCCGATCGCGCCGTATTGACTGCGCGATACGTGCGCCCAGAACCGGGTCGAGCTTGATGGGTTTCCCCAATTCATGGGAGGGCTGCTTCCGGCGCTGAGAGGCAGATAGAGGTATGGGAGCAGACTGACCAGAAAGAGCCCGATGCAGCTTATCACCAACTTCCAGCGACGCAGCAGCGCGGGCTGAAGGAGGAGTATCCAAATCACCATCGCCAGCCCGGCCAGGGCGATCGTGTGGTGGTTGCACATGCCCAGACCCATCACCACCGACGCAATATACAAAGGCCGGTGACTGCGCGTGCGGTACCAGCGCAGCCCGCACCACAGCAGCGCGGCCGTCAGCAGTGCATTCAGCCCGTAGACCTCGGTGATGACCGCCTGGGCCCAGGACCAGCGACCGAATACCCAGACCAACGCGGCACTGGCCGCCATCAGTCGCGAAATCCGTAACTCGCGGAGCGCCGCACAGACCAGCACCGCCGCCCCGGCCGTGCAGACTGCCGAAAACAGGTTGGCTCGAAATGCAATCGAACCAACCGGCACAATCCGCATAAACGCACCACAGAGCATGGTCCAGAGGGGATAGCCGGGCGGGTGCGGCACGCCGAAGTGCCAGGCGGCCGCGATCAATTCGCCGCTGTCCTCCGCCGTCACCGTGGGGGCCAGGGTGCAGCCGAACACAATGAGGCTCACGCCCCCCACGGCCACCAATGCGGCAACCGTCCACCAGCGCGAGTTCGACGGCTGCGCGGGCCGGGCTCGTTGTGTCGCATTGGGTCGTCTTGAAGTGCGTCGTCCCATGGAAACGGCATCTTATCAGTACAGTAACCCTTACACACCCCACTCCATTAAACCGCCCGATGGCCGCGAGAACGAGCAGAAATCCAGAGCAAGCCGACCCATCTTCCTTGAGATTTAATCCGCCGATCGCGTACCATGAAGCCAGAGGGTTGGGATTCGGGGTCGGATTGATACACCTTTCCAAGTGCTGACCCAGGCGGACTGGCGCACACGTCAGGCGTCATTTCCGCGTTGATGTCAAACAATTGCGCCTTCGCGCCTATACGCGTTGTAGGCCGGGGAATACAGCGCCACGGGCTGCGCTGTAACCCAACGCGTCCATTTTGCCAATGCGTCCATATCGGTCGCCAAGACCGACCGGACGAGACTGCACGAGCGCCTCGACCGCATCCATGCGGCCGAGCCGCTCCCTGTTACTTGCCAAGGAAAGAGGTACTCATCATGTTCGCAAGCCATCTTCGTCGCGCGATACCCGTGCTGACCATCGCATGTCTGCTGAGCCCCCTGCGCCCCGCTGCGGCCGCCTGCCTGTGCGGGTCGCCCGGCGACGGCAACGGCGACTGCCGGATCAGTCTGGAGGACCACGCGGACTTCACCGCGTGCCAGTCCGGGCCGGGAACGCCCGTGGCCGCGGAGTGCCTGTGCTACGACATGGACGGCGACAGCGACGTGGACCTGGCCGATGCGCAGCAGTTTCAACGGCAATTCACCGGTGACGCGTTGATCGCGGCCTGCGTGCTGCCGGTGCGCGAGAGCGAGCCGGGCACGCTGCGTCCGCGCAAGCGCGGCGGACCCGGCAAGGCTACCTGGGGCGTTCCCGACTCCACGGTCAACGAGTCCGTGTACCTGTTCTCGGGCGAGTTTCACCTCACCGAAACGGACCTGGTGGTCCGGGGTCGCGGATTCGATTTCGAGTGGACCCGGCGCTACCGCTCCAGGAGCGGCTCAACCAGCCCGATGGGCGCGGGCTGGTCCCACAATTACGACATCCGCCTGGAACAAAGCGGCGGCAACCTCATCCTGCACGACGGCGACGGCCGCAGCGACGAGTATTGCCCCGGTCCCGGCGGGACGTGGACGCATCCTGAGTTCTTCCGCGAGATTGTCCAGGTCCCCGGCGGCTACGTGATGACCGCGCACGATCGGGCCACCTGGGAATTTCACGACTTCGCCGGCCTGCCAACCGACGGCAAGCTCAGTTCGATGCACGATCGCAACGGCAACTCGATGACGTTCGACTATGACCCCGTGCTGGGACGATTGTCCGTGATTCACGACACGCTCGAGACGGCCGTGAACGCCCGGACCATCACGCTGGCCTACAACGCCGACGGGCTCATCGAGTCGATCACCGACTTCACCGGCCGGCAGGTGACCTACGCGTACTATCAGGATGCGGACGTCGGCGGCGACGCCGGCGATCTCCGCTCCGTGACCACCCCGGCCGTCGTGAATACGCCCAACGGGAATGACTTCCCCCAGGGCAAAACGACGGTCTACACGTATTCCGAAGGGTCGGCCGACCCGCAACTCAACCACAACCTGCTGACCATCACCGATCCCAAGGGGCAGACCTACCTGGAGAACACCTACGCAACCACGCTCAACCCGGCGGACCCGGCGTACGATCGTCTGATCAGCCAGCGTTGCGGGTTGCCCAACGAGGAGTTCTTCTTCTTTTACCAGTCGCTCTCGCCGACGCCCGCGAACAACTTCGCCACCCGCATGTGCATCGTCAACGATCGCGTGGGCAACGTCGAGGAGTGCCTCTACGACTACCGCAACCGCCTGGCGGTGCGTCGGCGGTATTCCGGGCGGGCGAATCCGAACGCCGTGACCACCGACGTGCAGAACCGGCCGGTGAACCCGCTGCGCGCCAACGATCCCCCCTTCTTTGAAACACGCTACAGCTACAACGATGAGTCGCTGCTGACGCGCGTGGTGGCGCCCGAGGGCGACGAACTGCTGCTGTCCTACCGCGGCGACCTCTCGCCGACCGAGCCGCAGCGCAAACGCGCGGAACTGCTGGCGGTCACGCATCTGCCCGGCCCGCGCGGCGGCACGCAACAGGCGATCACCGAGCAATTCGAGTATGACGACGCAGCCAACAGCAACACCAGCCAACCCACCGCCTATGTGGATGGACGCGGAGAGCGCACGACGTTTGAATACGACGCCGCCGGCAACCACACCCGCACGGTGGCCCCCATTCCGTCGATCATCGAGGATTTCGAGTACAACGCATTCGGCCAGATGACCCGCCAAATCGCCCCCGACAACGGTTCGGGCAGTCGCCAGGAGACCGAGTTCCTCTTCTACCTGCCCGCCGACGGCCACCTCAACGGCTACTTGAAACAGACCGTGGTGGACGTACCCGGCTTCGCCCTGACGACGACCTATGATTACGACAGCGTCGGCAACATGACCCGCGTCGTCGACCCGCAAGGCAACGCCACGGATTACGTCTACAACGCGCTCGACCAGGTCGTGCAATCGTTGTCGCCCGAGGTCGCGCCGGGCGTCGGACCGCGCTACGAAACGCTCACCTACTACGATGCGAACAACAACATCGTGCAGGTGGATACCGAAAACCGCGACGCCCAGGGCGTGCTCGATCCGAACGCATATCTCACCACGGATTACGAGTACGACATTCTCAACTGCGTCACCCGCTCCATCGACGAGGTCGATACGCTGAACAACGTGGTGACCGAATACGACTACGACGCCAACCGGAATCGAACACAAGTCCGACTTGGTGAAGCGACAAACGGCAACCAACCCGCGAACACCGTCTCCTACGTGTACGATGAACGCGACCTGCTGTTCCGCACCACCCGCGGCGCCGGCGCCCCCGAAGCATCCACCACGCAGTACGATTACGACGCCAACGGCAACCTGACGCTCGACCTCCAGGGTTTACAGAGCCCGGATCCGCGCGAAACCACCTACGAATACGACGGCTACAACCGTCTCACGCTCGAGGGCAGGAACTTCGGCAACGAATCGCGCCGCACCTACGACGAAAACGGCAACGTCGTGCGCGAACTCGAATTCGGCGAGCTTCTCGACGTACCGGGCAGCGCGGGCAACGTCCGTCTGGCCGACACGCGCTTCGTGTACGATCCGATCAACCGCCTGACCATTCACGGCGCGCAGTTCTTCGACGCCGCCCAGAACCCGTTGACCGACGGCGAATCGACCACGACGTACTCCTACAGCGATTCGTCGCACCTGCTGCACGTCACCGACGACAACGGCCACAGCAGCAGTTGCGTCTACGATACGGCGAATCGCCGCGACGTTTGCACCGACGCCAAGGGCAACACGGTGCGCTACACGTACGACGCCAACTCCAACATCATCGCGGAGGAAGCCACCGACAAGTCCGACATCGGGCTTCCCGATGAGGTGTTTACCGATACCTACGACTACGACGGGCTCAACCGCCTGACGCTGCACGGTGACAACTTCGGGAACACACGCGTCACGCACCACGACAGCCGCGACCTCGTGGGCCAGGAGGTCGACGCCCTGGGCAACACGTCAACCTACACCTACGACGGCCTCGACCGCCTGATCGAATCGACCCGCGTACTCACCGATACCGGCGCCGGCGGCGGCATGGTGGTGGGCGCCATCGTGAACACCCAGGTCTGGGACAACAGCTCAAGGCTCGTCCAGCAGATTGACGGCAACGGAAACGCCACAACGTACAGCTATGATCCGCTCAACCGCCTCCTGCAGACCCACTTCGCCGACGGCACCAACGCTTCGTACGCATACGACGTGCACGACAACAAGACGCAGCACACCGACGCCAACGGAACCCAGATCACCTACGATTACGATTCCCAGAATCGGTTGACCTTGAAGGGCATCACCCCCGGCCCCGGCGTCTCCAACGATACCACCTTCGAGGCGTACACGTACGATGGCCTGGATCGCCTGGTCCGCGCGGAGGATGACGATGCGATCGTGACCCGCGCCTACGATTCGCTGTCCAACTTGACGCAGGAGACCCTGAACGGCGTCGCAACGACGTCGACGTACGACGGGCTGGGCAATCAGATCCAGTGCGTCTATCCCAACGGCCGCACCATCGATCGCCTATACGACCCGTTGGATCGGGTCACCACAATCGCCGACGCCGGCGCAACGATTGCCGATTTCCTCTACGTGGGTCCCGACCGCAAGCAGTTGCGCCTCCTGGGCAACGGTTCGCAGACGATGTATACCTACAACGGGGTGACCGGGGTGCCCAATCGGCCGGGCGACTTCGGCGTACGCCAGCCCGGGCTCATCGACCACAGCCACCCGGTGCACGGCCCGATCGACGTCCGCGAATACCACTGGGACCCCATGTACAACCGAACCTTCCGCTATGATCCCGTGCGCCTGGTAGAGCACAATTACGAATACGACTCCATGTACCGTCTGACCCGCACCGTGGTCAACGACACCACCCCGCCGGCGCCGACCCTCCTCCGCGACACGCAGTACACCCTCGACGACGTGGGCAACCGCAACCAGGTGCTGGGCGACAACTGTCCCGGCGCGTACACGCTCGATCCGGCCAGCCCTCCCGCCGACTTCCAGATGAACCAGTACACCGCGACCGGGTGCGACGATCGCATGTATGACAGCAACGGCAACTGGACCGATCGGTCGTCGCTGGCGCCCAACGCCCAGATGGTCTACGACTACAAGGATCGCCTGGTGCAGCACGACGACCTCATTCAACGAACGACCACGGTCATGGCGTACGACGCGCTCGGTCGTCGGATCAGCCAATCGGTGTCGTCCGGCGTGCCGGTGAGCTACCGCGAGTACTTCTACGACGGCGCCGACGTCATCCTCGAACAGGACGGCGCGGGCAATGTGACCACCTACGTGCATGGCGACGACATCGACGAGGTCGTGCAGATGCAGCGCGGAGCCGGCGACTACTACTACCACGCCGACGATCTCGGCACCGTGCTGGCGCTCACCGATTCAAACGGCGTGGTCGTGGAGCGTTATGCCTACCAGGATTACGGCGCACCCGAGTTCTTCGACGGCGCCGGCAATCCCCTTCCCGCGTCGCTCGCCGACAACCCGTACCTGTTCACCGGGCGGCGGTACGATGCCTCCACCGGGCTGTACTACTACCGTCACCGGTATCTCGATCCCGTTGCGGGGCGCTTCACGTCACGCGATCCGCTGGGCGGTTGGCACGACGAAATGAACACCGGCAACGCCTACACCTACGCAGGCAGCAACCCGTGGACCTACGCGGATCCCCTCGGGCTGATGAACAAAGCCGAACTCGTGGAAGCCCTTGCCAGCAGCAGCGGCAAGGCCCTCAAGAAGGGTGACCGGATCGCGCTGGTGGGTTTCGGATCCTTCAGTATCTCCAAACGGGCGGCGCGCACCGGTCGAAATCCGCAAACCGGCAAGGAGATCAAGATCGCCGCGAAGAACGTCGTGAAATTCAAGGCCGGCGCCGATCTCTCGAAAAAGGTCAACATCGCCGGCGGTGGCAACGGCTGCCCGATGGATGCGCCCGTGAAGTGCTGGGATGGGTCCTGCCGGACATCGGTGTCCGCATGCCCCAACGCCGATGTGGTCAGCGGCGTCGAGTATGCCGGCGCCGGATTGGCAGCCGCCCGTGGACGCCATCGCGGGCACGTGACCGTGCTCAAGGCCCACGACAGCGCGCCGGCCCAGGATTACAACTCCTCACGGTCCAACAACGGTTCCATCGTCGCGCCGCCGCCGGGCGGTGGCGACGGCGGCATGGGACGCTCCGCGGACGACAAGAAAAAGAAGCACAAACACCGCGGCCACGTCACCATCCTCAAGCTGTCCGGCACCGATCCCCACAGTGGCAAGCTGACCGGCCTGCGCCAGCATGCATCGCTGGCCGACCCCGGCCACGGTCCGGGAAGCGGCCGGTCAACCGGCAAGCGCATCCATCACGCCCTGATCAGCGCGGGAGACGGCACCGGACACTGTGGACGGTGCGGAGCCATGCTCTGCCGGTGCAAGGACATACCCATGCGGGGCCCCGGGGGACGACGGCACACGCATCGCGGCCACGTCACCGTGCTCAAGCTCCATGGAACGGCCGGGGGCGGCGGCGGCGGTGGCGGAACCACCTCGGCCAACACCGTCGCGGAGTGGGTCATGCAAGGGCAAGACGGCGGTGACGTGCGCTCGAGCCCGGGAGACGGCAAGAAGAAAAAGCACAAACACCGCGGTCATGTGACCATTCTCAAGTAGAAGCGACTCCTCGCCCTACTACACGGAGAATGGCCAGGAGTGCACAGCAGTCCTCTTCTTGTCGCTGGCGCACCGGACCGTGCTGATCAGCCGAACGACCGCAGCGGGTCGCGCTCCAGCCCGTAGCGCTTCATCTTCTTGTAGAGCGTCGTCCGGTTGATGTCGAGCATCTGGGCGGTCGCCTGCCGATTCCACGCGTTCGCCCGCAATGCGGCCTCGATGACCGCCCGTTCGGGACCTTCCAGCGCCTTCTTCAGCGAGGTCGGCGCAAAGGTCACGTCGTAGCGCACCGTGTTGGCCTCTTCGATCAGCTTCGGCGGCAGGTCGTCGTAGGTGATTCGCCGCCCCTTGGCCAGCACCACCGCCCGCTCGACCACGTTTTCCAGCTCGCGCACGTTGCCCGGCCAGTGGTAGCGCTGCATGCACGCCAGCGCGTCCTCCTCGAAACCGAGCAACTGCCGCTTGGATTCGGCGCAGTACTTCTGAAGAAAACGCTCCGCCAGCAGCGACACGTCTCCGACCCGCTCGCACAGCGGCGGCAGGGTAATTCCCACCACGTTGATCCGGTAATACAGGTCCTCCCGGAAATTCCCCGCCCGCACCTCCGCCTCCAGGTCCAGGTTCGTCGCCAGCACCAGGCGCACGTCCACCGTTTCCGTCTTGTTGCTGCCCACCGGTTCGAACTGCATCTCCTGGATCGCCCGCAGCAGCTTCACCTGTAGCCCCGGCGAGGCCGTGGCAACCTCGTCCAAAAACAGCGTCCCCCCGTCCGCCGCCTTGAACTTGCCGATCTTGTCGGCCACGGCGCCGGTGAACGCCCCGCGCACGTGCCCGAACAACTCGCTCTCCAGCAACGCCTCGGGAATCGCCCCGCACGCCACCTCCACAAAAGGCTTGTTCCGCCGTTCACTGCGCTGATGGATCACGCGGGCGACCAACGATTTACCCGTGCCCGACGCCCCCTGCACCAGCACGGTCACCCTGGAGTCGGCGACAGTCTCGATCAAATCGAAAACCTTCTGCATCTGGTAGTCCTGCCCCACGATGCTGTCCAGCCCGTAGCGCGTCTCGAGCTGCTGCTTGAGCGCGCGGTTCTCGCTGATCAGCGCCTGCTGGTGCAGCGCCCGCTCCACCACCAGGCGAATCTCGTCGTCGATGATCGGCTTGGTCAGGTAGTCGTAGGCCCCCATCTTGATCGCCTCGACGGCGCTCTCGATGGTGCCGTACCCCGTGATCATGATGACCACCGTTTCGGGCCAGCGCTGACGCACGATGCGCAGCAGCTCGAACCCGTCGCCACCGGGCATGTTCACGTCCGAGATGACCACGTTGGCGGGCGCCTTCTCCAGCGCCGCCAAGGCCGCACTGAGATTCGTCGCCCCGTCGCAGGCGTACTCCTCCAGGCGGAGCATCTCCGCCAGCGAGTCGAGGATGATCCGGTCGTCGTCAACGATGAAAACCCGGGGTTGCTTCTGCGGCACGGCGCTCACTTCCTTTCACGCTCGGTCAGCGCAACTGCTCAACGGAATCCGAATGGTGAACACCGCGCCACGCTCCGGCGCGTTCTGCGCGGTGATCGTCCCTCCCAACTGCTCGATGTACTCCCGGCAGATCGCCAGCCCCAACCCGGTCCCCTGGCCCGGCGGCTTGGTGGTGTAAAACGCCTCGAACACCCGCTGGGTCTCCTCCGGCAGTCCCACGCCGCTGTCCTCGAAGCGCACCACCACGTCACCGCCCACGATCCCCGTCTGCACCGTCAGCCGCCCGCCGTCGGGCATGGCGTCAATGGCGTTTTTCACCAGGTTGCAGCACACCTGGAACAGCTTGGCGCCCTCCAGCGACGGCATGCGGTCGTCGTCCCGGAAATCGGCCATCACCATCACGCCGTGACCATCGGCGTGCTCGTTGAGCGACTGAATTGCCTCCTCGACCACCCGGTTGATGTTGCCGTTCTCGTGCAGCATCGGGGTGCTTCTGGAGAACTCGAGCAGGTCGGCGACAATGCGGGCCATGCGCACCAGTCCGAGACGGGCCTGATCCAGATAGCCTTGCAGCTTCTCCGAATCCACCTCGCCCGCGGCGCTTTCCGCGGCCTTCTGGAGCATGCGCATGCCCAGGTTGACGTAGCGCAGCGTGCCGTCGATGGGGTTGTTGAGCTCGTGGGCCACCCGGGCCGCCAGCCGCCCGACCGCCGCCATGTTCTCCGCGGCCGTCAGCTTCTTCTCCAACTCGGCGCGGACCGTCACATCCTCGACGATAACCAGCAGTCCGCCGCGTGCTTCCCCCTTGCCCGCCTCAGGCCGCAACTCCACGTTCAACGTGTACGTCCGGTCCTCCGCCCCCGCGTAGCGCACCCCCTCGAACCGTTCGGCTTTGCCGTCCCCGGCCACCCGCGCGCACACCGCCTGCCAGTCGTGCGGAGCATCCGTCAATTCCCCCGCTTGCAACCGGGCGACGAACTGCACGTTTCCGCAGAACATCCGGGCGGCCGTTCGGTTGCAATGCGTCACGGCGAAGGATGCATCCAGCGCCACCAGGCCCACATCCAGCCGGTCGAAGATCTCCGCCGGCACCACCCCCACGCGTTCCTGGTGCTGATGTTGTCCTGCTGATGCCATGGGTCACCCAAGTAGGCCGATTCGCCGGGCGCCGCGTCCGCCGCGCACGCACCGGGCGCATCCGCTGAAATCATCGGCACTTGCGCAGACCCGTTGCAGGTAAATGTTGCCGCAGATCAACGCCGGTTGTGGCGTTTGGAGCACAACCGCCGCCCAGCCCCCGGCCTTCGCCACCCTGAACGCTAATCAGCCGCCAGAAATGAACTTACACCCCCAAGCCCCCCGCGCCGCAACCGACCCGACACCGCCCTTCGACGCATTCCCCCCGCCACCTCACCCGCATCCCCGCGCCCCAAGCGCAACCGCCGCGCCCCCTCGGCAAACCCTGCGCCAAAAAGCCCCCACCGCCAACAAGTCGAAACTTCCAACGTCTCACTTCTCACTTCTGACTTCTGACTTCTGACTTTTTACTTCTGACTTCCGCCTTCCCACTCAAACACCTCCACGTACCCGACGTCCACCCCGTCCCGAGCCGCAACCGCCGTCGGCGAGCGATAGACGCCCTTGAGACCCGTCACCGCCGCCAACGGCACACAACTCTCGAACGGGCTCAGCCCGACCGCCCGCCAACCCGCGTCCGCATGTCGGGCCGCAAACGCCGCGGCCTCTTCCGCCGACGCGAATCGCCGGGCCTCGCGCACCACCCGCCCGGGCGCATCCGCACGCGTCTCCAACGCCACTGCAACGCCTGCCCCCTGCGGCGCGTACGCTTGGCCCCCGAACGTGTACAGCCGGACCGTCATCGTGCGGTAGTAGTCCGGGTAATACACCATCATCCCGCGCCAGCGCCCGTCGCCTCCGCGCTGGTAGCAGCGCTCGAAATAGCGCCGCGGATCCTCGCCGGCCCAGCGGGCGATGTTCTCGAATTTCCCAACCGCCAGCCGCCCGTCGGCGTCCTGCCAGACCGGCATGGTGCAGTCGAGCATGACGTACCGCGCCCCCAGCGCATCCAGCGCCGCCAGGCCTTCCGCTTCCGTGCCGGCCACCAGGAAGCGTGACGTCTCCGCCGCGCCGGCCTGGGTCGGGTTGCCGCAGGGCGCCCGCCGGCCCAGCGCCACAATCCAGTAGCCCCGGTCCCAGGCACTCAACACACCGTAGCGCGACGCCGGCCCGCTTTCGTCGTAGCGGGCATAGTAATAGTCCGCATCGCCGAACGGCTCCTCCGTGTTCGCGCGCAGCCAGGTCAGCGCCGCCCGCCAATCCGGCGCCGGCCCCGTGTGGTTCGTAACGATCGCCCCAACCAGCGGCCATGCGGGAAGAACCAACCCCAGCGTCACGGCGACACACACCAACGCCCCACGCCCGGCTCGACAATCCGCCCATCGCCGCCGTTCCAGCCACTGCCCGAATCTGTCCACCGCGTACCCGGCCAGCAGCGCCGCCCCACAGGCCGCGTAGTACCCGAATCGCTGCTGTTGCACCGTCGCCGCCGCCAGCATCGCCGCCCACACCAGAATCAGCAGCCCGCCCGACCACCGCCGCCGAACCACCGCCACCGCCAGCAAACCACCGCCCGCCAGCGCCGCCAACCCGGCGGCCGCGAACGTCTCCCACACCCCCGCCAGCGTCGCCGCCCCCTCGCGATACAACAGCGGCGAAGCCTCCTCCACCAGGCTCCGCTGTCGCCCGAACACGTACCAGCTCACCAACTGCCGCGTCGTTTCCGCCCATCCAGGCCGAACCAGCGCAACCAGCCCACCCGCGCCGATCGCCAGCGTCGCCATCACCAGCAAGGCGTTACGCCCGCGCAGCGACCACCGGCGCAGAAACGCCATCCCCAGGGTCAAGATCACCACCAGCCCCGCCAAGCCGGCCAACCCGAACGCAGCGTACTGGTACCAGATGCAGTAATCCCGCATCCACCATGCCGCCGCCAGCGCGGGAAACATCATCACGCCCACCCCCACCGCAAGTCGCAGACAATCGCGTCGCCACACGCTCGCCGCCGTCCAATGCACCACCACCCAGGCGGTCAGCACCGCCACGAGCAGCACCCCGCCGATCCAGTTGAGCAAATACGCCGCCAACGCAATCCCAACGCCCAGCCCTTCGACGGCCACCCGCAAAAACCGCCCGCCGTCCGCACGTTCGCGCTCGGCCGCGCGGATCAACGCCGCCACACGCCACAGCACCACCGCCGCCAACAGCGCCTCCAACGCATGATGATCTGCGAATCCCAGCATCGTGCAGCGCAGCAGCGGACCGGGCGCAACCGCCGCCAGCACCGCCGCAATCAGCCCCGCCCGGCGACCAAACACCGCCCGACCAATGGCGAACACCACCCCCACCAGCAGGCCCGCACACAGCGGGGGCGCCACCGCCGCCACCGTCGCGAGCGTCTGCGGACCGCTCGTCCCGGGATCGATCACCCGCGCCGCCCCCAGCACGATCCAGTCGAGCAACGGCCCCACGCTGACGACCTCGCCGTCCGGATGCAGGGCATAGGGATCGTGCACAATCAGATAGGGAAACTGCACGTTGAGGTGCTCGATCCGCCGCAGGTGATACCACGGATCGACTTCCTGCAAATTGACGCCGGGCCCGATAAAAACATCATTCCAGACCCAGACGCACCGCAAAGTAACCGCCCCGACGGCGACCAGCAGCACCGCAATCGCCAGCGGCCACGCCCGCTCACGCCGCGACGCCGACGGGTCGGCGGGTACGGCTGCGGCGACATCCCCCTGCGGCCGACCGCCGGCGCGTCCATCGCGTCCATCGCGTCCATCGCGTCCGCGCTGCCGTCGCGTGTGCTCGCCGCCGATTTTGGCCCGTGCCGCCATGTCCGCCCGCCCGATCGGTGCAGCCGTTTAACTTTGCCCAACCAGCCAACGCCCCGCGCCCCCTTGTATTCTGCGCACCGGTTCCCGTAACATAGCAACGCGGGCCGACTTCTGCACAGCACTTTCTACACAGCAGGCGATACCCGCGCGCCGCGCCGTGCCCGTAATCGTAATCGTAATCGTAATCGTAATCGTAATCGCAACCGCAAGGGCTGACGATTGACCCGGATCACCGAGACGCTGATGGAACACCCGCGCACCATCGAACCGCCAGATCCCGGACCGCACCCCGGCCGACTTGCGCCGGCCCGGCCCGGTGCTGCGCCGTTTGCGAATGACGCCGCCCCCCTCAGCGACCCAGCGACCCGCGCCACGCTGATTGCGTCACTCGTCGGCGTCCTCGCCCGACGCCGCATCCTCGCCGCATGCATCCTCGTCGCCTACGTCCTCTTCACCATCACCGCCCATGACGTCGCCCAGGCCGTCACCTTCTGGCTCCAGGACCTCGTCGAACCCGCCCGCTGGCTTCGCGGCGTCGCCATGGGCGCCGCGGCCGTCGCCCTCGCCGCGGCCGCCTGGCTGATCCAGCGCCTTCGGCGTCATCCTGATGCGATCGTCATCGCGGTGTACGGTGCGATCACCCTCGCGCTGGCCTCTGCCGCTTACGCGACCCTCGTGATGGTCGCCAATGAGTGCATTCACTTCGTGCAATACGCCCTGCTCGCGGTGCTGGTGTTTCCCTTCGTCGGACGCTTGGGGACGACCGTGGTCGCCTGCACCATCATCGGCGCGCTCGACGAGGGCTACCAGTACGTCGTCCTCCACGCCCATTGGGGCACCTACTTCGATTTCAACGACGTGATTCTCAATCTCCTCGGCGCCGGCTTCGGCGTCATCGCCCTTCGCGCGGCGCTTCCCCCTGCTCCGCGACTGCCGCTGGCTGCTGTCCTGAGCCGACCGGACGTCCGCGTCACCGGCGTGTTTCTCGCCGCGGTCGGCGTCTCCGCGCTGGCCGGACTGGTGCGCATTCTGCCCGACCAGAACACCGTCGGTCTGGTTCTGCGACGCGGGGGACCATCCGCCGCCGACTGGCTCGTCACCAACCTCGGCAAGCGCTTCCACGAACTCCAACCCGCAGAGGCCGGCTTCCTCATCATCGCCCTGTGGATCTTCTACTTCGCCTTCGACATCATCCCCACCAGACGCGCATCATCCCCGATCGCCGCCGGCCGCGCATCATCCCCGGCCACGGCACAGCGCCCCGACTTCCCCCAGTCGGCCACCCCCCGCTCGCGCCTCAGCCCAGCAACCGACTCCCGCCCACCCCTCACCTCACCAGCCGACCAACCCGCCCCAGCACCAACCGCCACCCTGCACAGCTCAGAACCCCACGCACCCAGCCCAACCGCATCCACGACCTGACCCAAACCAATCTTCCACGTCCTGACGCCCCCACTTTCGCACTTTCTCACCTTCTCACTTTCGCACCTTCCCACCTGCCCCTTGCCCCATCACCGCCCGCCGGGTACCACTCCCCCATCACCCACCGAAAGGAACCACCGTGCTCCGCTACCTGCTCGTCCTTGTCCTCCTCACCGCCGGCGCCGCCTGCTCCAGCACGCCTCGACGCTACACCTGCCGACCGGCCGCCGGCCCGATCGTCATCGACGGCCTCCCCACCGAACCAGGCTGGCGCACCGCCGACTGGACGGAGCCCTTCATGGACATCCAAGGCCCCGGCCATCCCCGCCCCCGCTTCGCCACCCGCGCCCGCCTCACGTACGACGCCAACTACCTCTACGTCGCCGCCGACATGGAAGAACCTCACCTCTGCGCCACCCTCACCGAGCACGACGCGATCATCTGGCACGACAACGATTTCGAGATCTTCCTCGATCCCGACGGCGACGGCCGCAACTACTACGAGATCGAAGTCAACGCCCACAACACCGTCTTCGACCTGCTCCTCGTCCGCCCCTACCGCGACGGCGGACCCGCCCAACACGACTGGCACGCCGCCGGCCTGCGCTCGGCCGTCCACCTCGAGGGTACCCTCAACGACCCCCGCGACGCCGACCACGGCTGGTCCGTCGAACTCGCCATCCCCTGGACCACCCTGGCCGAACACACCTCCGCCCCCTGCCCCCCGCGCCCGGGCGACACCTGGCGCCTCAACATGTCCCGCGTCCAATGGACCTACGACATCAACGACAACGGCTACCACAAGCGCCCGGGTCGACGCGAAGACAACTGGGTCTGGTCTCCCCAGCACATGATCGACATGCACCAACCCGAACACTGGGGCTACCTGACCTTCAAGTAACCCCCGTGTGCCAGGGTGCCAGGGTGCCATGGCCAAGCACGGCGCAACAGAGCTCCCTGCGCCCACCAGCCCCAATCGCCGTGCGCCGCCATGCAACGCGCTGGAGGCTCACCACAACCGCAACGTCTCCCCGGTCCCCAACTGTCCTCCAGCGTCACGCCCCGCGCTTGAATCACCGCTGCACCTCGAGAATAATCATACGCATAGCCCACGGACCCAGCGGCTCTTCGATGGGTAATCCCAATACTGCATTCCGCCTGATCGTTGCCGGCCGCCCCATCCTCTGCGTCGGTCCCCGACCGGTCGACCGCAACCCGCACGACCTCCGACTCCACATCGCGTACAACATCGCATTATGGCGATGGCAAATCCGCCACCGCCTCGACCGCTGGCGCTCTTATTGATTAACCCCAACACAACCTAGTCACGCCCCCCACTCCCCATTACGCACTTTCGCACTTTCGCACTTTCACATTCCCAACTCTGCGAAATCTGCGCAATCTGCGGATAAATCCCATCACACAAGAACGGGGCCGAGCCACTGCAGGGCCCGACCCCCGTAAACCAATTTCCGATTCCCGCGGGCGCCAAACGCCCGCACGCCTGCCACCGCGCTGCCTGCCACCGCAACGCAGCCATCCATGAACACGCTCGAATGGAATCAATCCTGCGATTCCGCGGGATGCTCTTCCTCGGCCACGTCGCGGACCGTCGTCGTGCTCAGAAACGCCTGCTGGGCTTCCACCACGTGCTTCCACCGCTCGTGGGCGCTGCACGGGTTCTCGTCGCTGCACGCCTGGTTGCCGAACGGGCACCGCCGATCCCCCGTGTGCTCGAACGGGGCCACCACCTCGTCCAGCGTGATCTCCTCCGGCGGACGACGAAGACGAAAGCCCCCCGTCTTGCCCGGCGACGACTCCAACACCCCGCTGCGCACCAGGTCGTTGAGCACCTTCGAAAGATAGTTCGCCGGGATGCCGGCGTCGGCCGCGATCCGCCGGCCCGAAATCGGCTTCCCGTCGGCGTTCCGCGCCAGGTGAATCAACGCGCGGAGAGCGTACTGGCTGGTCAGAGAAAACATCCCGTGCGGCATCCTCGCGGGGCAAAACCACGACGTCCACCGAGTCCACCCCGGCGAAGCTCCCGTAGCAATATAGGCCAGACCCCGCCATTCGACTATGCCGGCCGCCGCGACCAGACCTCACAGGCTGTCGGCCAGGGCACAGACCCGCTCGTAGTAGGCGTCGACTTCCAGACCGAACAACGCCGCGCCGAAGGCCTCCGCCTCTCCGGCCGTCGCCATCGCGCCGTAGTTGACGCTCACCAGGTGATACGCCGCCAGCAAAGGCCAATCCTCGGGCCGATCCGCAAACGCCGGATGCACGCAGATGCAGAATCCGTCGCTCGGCCCATCGCCCAGCGGCGCCGCATAAGCGAACTCACCGTCGCGCAACGGCCCGGCATCAAAACGCACCGTCGTCGGGTAGCGCACCACCGACCGGTCGGCCAGCACCCGCGCAAACGCCTCCGCGTCCATCACCGGCCCGTGCGTCGCGCGGGCCGCCAACGCCCGCTCCACCGCGTGGTCGCGCAGCGCCCGGCGTCCGTCCGCCTCGGTCAGTCGCGTGGCCAAGTCAGCCTCCCGCGCGCCGGCCGGCGGCGGCATACCCCGAACCGCCGCCGGCCGATCCCGCTCCGTACAACCATTTCCGTACAACCATTACTGGGCGTAGCGTTCCTGGAACTCCTTGGCCGCCTGGGCCCGTCGGGCCTTCTCTTCCGGATCCATCTTGTTGATGTACCAGCGGTGGTTCTTCGTGTTGAGCACCTCCTCGAGGCGCGTCTTGAGGGCCTGCGCCGCCGCGGCCTTCTCTGCATCGTCGGAGTGCAGGTGCTCCTCCGCGAGTTCCTCGAGCTCGGGGATGTACTCGCTGTAGAAGTGCTTGGCCACCTCGTAGGTGCCGTGCCAGTGAGTGTAGTCGGGGCCCATCATCGACGCCCCGTGCCGCGCCCGCCGCCCCTCGTGGTGCCAGATTTCAAACCACACGAAATCCAGCTTGTTGCCGAACGCCACCGGCTTCATCAACGGCTTGGCCAGCTCGTACAGCTCCAACCCCGGTTTGGCGAACTTGTTGTTGTACAGCTCGATCAGCCCGTCGTACTGGGTGTAGAAGTTGTCCACCCAGCCCTGGTCGTGGCAACTGTGGCACACGTCCTTCATGTTCTCCCGCCGCACCTGCCAGGGCACGTCCTTGCCCGGCAGGCCCATCTTGGCGTCTGCGGTCTCCGGCCGGATCGAAATCGCCGGACGGTTGTTCCAACTGATCCGCATGCCGATGTCGTGGGTCACCGGCAGGGTCCTGGTGGCCGACATATGGCAGGTGGCGCAGGTCGGCGCATGCCAGTAGTCCTCGCCGGCGATCCACTTGGCGTTGTCCAGGTTCATCTTGCCCTGGTTGGCGAAAAAGGCGATGCCGTGCTTGGACTCCTCGTAGATCTCCTTCTGGGGATGGTCCGGGCCCATGTGGCATTTTCCACAGGTGTCCGGATGCCGCGCCTGGGCCACGGAAAACGTGTGCCGCGAGTGGCACGCCGTGCACGAACCCTCCGAGCCGTCGGGATTGATCCGCCCGATGCCGGTGTTGGGCCAGGTCGCCGGATCCAGCTTGCCGTTGCCCAACACCTTCACCTGCGAGCCGTGGCACTGCCAGCACCCCATCACCGCCGCCGCGGAGTTGCCGTTCGGAAAAGCCGGCGTGATAAATGCCGCATTCCCCTCGACCACCTCCGCCAACCGGTTGTCCAGCGAACCCAGGATCCGCGCCGCCTTGGCGTGGTGCGACGACACGAACTCCTCCACCTCCCGGCTGTGGCAGCGCCCGCAGTCCTTGGGGCTCACGATCGTTGCAATCGTCTGGTTGTAGTGCTCGAACGCGTCGGGATCGTTCGGGTCGGCCGAGTGGCACTCGTAGCACCCGACGTTGCCCCGGTAGTGCTTGCTCGCCCCCCACATCTGGTAAAGCGCCGGGCTCTGCCGCTGGTGGCAGGCGATGCACGCCTTGGACGCCTCGCTCAACTCGGGCAGCCCGATCGCTTGTCCCCAAACCAGCGGCGCCGCAACGCCCAGCAGCACGATCCCCAACGCCGTGTGCCGCGCCTGATGCTGTGATGAATGTCGCACGGAAACGTCCTCCTTTCAGACGGTCGGCGTGACGGCCGATCCTGCCGGATAATCCTCTGCCGATTCACCCGCGTAGTGCTGGTCGTAGGTCAACCGCCCCGCGAGCACCGGAATGGTGATACGGACAAACACGGTGTAGAGCAGCAGGCCCAGCGCCCAGATGCCCAGACACACCCATATCTCGTTCATCGTGGGGGCATACTCCACGATCTCGCCCAGCGGCGACGGAATGAAACCGGGTACGATCAGCCCCATCCCCTTTTCGATCCAGATGCCCACGATCATGCAGACGCACGCCACGTTCAGAAACCGCAGGCCGCGCCGCATGGGTGAATAGAGAATAACCAAAGCGGCCAGGTTCAAGCCGACGGCCGTCCAGATCCACGGCACCAGGGCGTCGTGCCCGTGCAGGCCGGTGAACAGGTACTTCAGCGACGCGGAATGCGCGGAGTCGGCGTAAAATTCGGTGAACAACTCGCAGCCGAGCAGAAACACGTTCACCGTCAACGCCACCGTCACGATGTTCCGCAGCAGTCCCAGCGCCTTGTCGGTCACGGTGTAGGCGCTGTACCGGCGGATCACCTGAAGGGTCAGAATGATGAACGCCGGCCCCGCCGCGAACGCCGACGCCAGAAATCGCGGCGCGATGATCGCGCTGTTCCAGAACGGCCGGCCGCCCAGCCCCACCAGCAGAAACGCCGTCACCGTGTGAATGCTCACCGCCCACGCGATGGCGATAAACACGAACGGCACGTAGAACTTCCAGCTCGGCCTGCGCCGGCAATACGCGCAGTAAACCAGGTAGCCGCAAATGTGCAGGTTGAGCAGCAGGTATCCGCCCAGCGCCACCACGTCCCACGTCAGCATCGAAATCGGAAAGTTGAACCGCCAGAAGATGTGCATGAAGCGGTCCGGACGCCCCAGATCCACCAGCACGAAAAACTGGCACATGATGATCGCCGCCACCGCAAACAGCTCCCCGAAAATCACCAGGTCGTGCAGATCGCGGTTGCGGTAGATGTACACCGGAATCACCAGCATGACCGCCGCGGCCGCCATCCCCACCAGGAACGTGAAGTTGGCGATGTACAGCCCCCACGACACCTGGTCGGTCATGCCCGTGGTGATGAGCCCGTGCACGAGCTGCTTGCAATACGCGTTCACCCCCAGCATCACCACCACGCTCAACGCCAGCATCCAGGCGTAATACCGCCAGTCGCCGACGAAGCTGATCCGCAGGCAGCGCCAGAGAAAACGGAGATAGCGCTTCATGCCCGCCCTCCTCCGCCGCCGGGCAGCACCGGCAGCGAAACCTGGCGGCCCCCGCTGCGCTCGGTCGTGCGCGGATAGTCCTCGTCGAAGTAGTAAAAGAAGCGCGGCAGCGTGCCCACGTCCTGCTTGAGCACGAACACGTGCTTGGTCCGCAGAATCTGTGACACTTCGCTCTCCGGATCGAGCAGATTGCCGAACTTCCGCGCCCCCACCGGACATACTTCCAGACAGGCGGGCATGCGCCCGGCCCGCGTCCGCTGAAGGCAGAAGTGACACTTCTCCATCACCCCCTGCTTCCGCGGCCGGTTCGACAGGTAATTCATGTCGGGATTGACCTTGCCGGCGGGTATGTGCGGCTTGGTGAAATTGAACCGCCGCGCCCAGTACGGGCACGCCGCCGCGCAGTAGCGGCACCCGATGCACCAGTCATAGTCGATCACCACCACGCCGTCCCGCTCCTGCCAGGTCGCCTCCACCGGGCAGACCTTCACGCACGGGGGATTGGCGCATTGGTGGCACTGGATCGGCATGTAGTAGTGGTCTTCGTCGGGGACCTCAGGCCGCGCGTAGTGATGATCGCCCCGCTCGATGTCCACGCTGCCCCGCGGCATCTCCAGCACCCGGATGTACTGAATCTCCGGATCCCGGCTCTGATTATTCTCCGCAACGCAAGCGTGCACGCACCGGCGACAGCCGATGCACCGCCCCAGGTGCAGGGCATACGCGAACTCCACGCCGTCCATCGGCTTGAGATCGCGCAGTTCCGGACGCACGGCGTAACGCTGCTCGACCTCGGCGCGAACCCGCTCCAGCACCCGGTCCAGCTCTTCCGGAGTCATCTCCTTGTAGTGCTTCTGAAGGAACTTCTCGACGGTGAGATCGGACTGATCGAGTTCCCGCAGCGGACTCAGTGAGGCCGCCAGCGCCGCCAGTCCGCCCGCCGCCCCCAGTCCGCCGCGCAAAAAGCTGCGACGGGTGAGGCGACCCTCGTAAGGCTGCCCCGCGGGCGGCGGTGGGGGCGTGTTGGCCCGGTCCGTATGCTGGCTCATTCGTGCTCTCCCTCCCGCTGCGACCTCTGCGCATCCGCCGAGCCGGACGTTTGTAATTCGCCGGCCTGCATCGGATCGAACGCCTCGACGTGCCCGCCGGCAGCGTGCCGGCGCAGCGGGTCATGAACCGCCGCAGGCTCAGCGTGCGCGTCCTCGGCATGCGCTGTCCGCAGCGCCCGCGGCCCCGGCAGGGGCGACAGCGGATTCATCGCCGGCACGCGCGGATTGTGGGGATTATGACATTCCGTACATCCCAATCGCCGCACCGCCCCCCGCGTCGCGTCCCAGTAACCGTTGGTCCGCCCGTGGGCCCCCCGCTGCCAGTCGCGATACGTCGGCCCGTGGCACTTGGCGCAGAGCTGCACCACCTCGTCGTAGCGGATGACCGCGCCCCCGCGCAGCACCAGCTTGTTGCGGTCGCCTTCGTCGTGGCAGTTGTGGCACCGGTCGTTGATGCCGTGATCGAGCACGATATGACGGTGCTGGAGCAGCTTGTCGGGAGCGATCTCCCGCGGCGGGAACATCCGGTGGCAACTCATGCAGGTCCGATCGAAGCCGTCGATGTTGATCGTCGGCGGATCGCTCAACGGGGTTCGCCGCGGGGCGGTGCTCAGGCTCGAGGCCGCAACCTCCACCGGCTTGGTTTCAGGAATGTCCAGACCGGCCGGTCCCCACAAAAACCAGGCGGCCAACAACGCGAACACCGCGGCCACCACGTACGGCATGGTCTCTGCCGGGCGCCGTCCGTTTCGCGGGTCGGATGGGGGCATGCGGTCAGTCGCCTTACATGGAAGTAATGCTTCGCGATCCGGACCGGCTTCGCGTAGCGTTTCGAGTCACAACGGAAATCGCTTGACATCAAGCCGCTAATGTCTATATCGACATCTTTATATAGATTAAAACATCGCCGCACCGCTCGCAAGCAAAAAAAACGCGCTTTCCGGAGACCGCCATGCACCCAACCACCGCCCGGACTTGCCTGCTCGCACCCCTGCTGGCCGTGCTCTGCCTCCACAACGCCCCAGCCCAACAGCCCGAAACTCCCGACGCCACCACCCCCGCCGACGCCGACATCACCCCTGAAGCTTCACCGGCCGAGCCGCCCGAACCCCTCCCGGGTCCCCAGTTCTTCAACCTCCGCTACGACGAGGACTTCAGCTACCTCGACGGCCAGCCCGGCACGTACCAGCTCGACTTCTTCGATCCCATCAAGAACATCCACCTCGCAGAAGACCTCCGGCTGAGCATTGGTGGCGAGTTCCGCTTTCGCATGGAGTCGGAGACCAACAAGCACTTCGGCGCGGCCGTGCCCACCCAGGACAACCTCCAGCTCTATCGCGTGTTCACCCACTTCGACCTGAAGTACCGCAAAACCGCCCGGGTTTTCCTTCAACTGGAATCGGCCCTGGTCGGCGACCGCGAACTCGCCCCCCGCGCCATCGACGAGAACCGCTTCGCCGTCCAGCAGCTCTTCGTCGATCTCCGCCCCCTGGGCGATGCCACGCCCCTGACCCTCCGCATGGGTCGGCAGGATCTCCAGTACGGCGCCCAGCGCCTCGTCTCCCCCCTCGACTGGGCCAACACCCGCCGCCGCTTCGACGGCGTCAAGCTCTTCTGGACCGCCGACGACTGGCGCTTCGACGTCTTCTGGGGCCGCCCCGTCATCGTCCGCGCCGAACGCCCCGACCGCTGCGACGACGACGTCGACTTCTACGGCGCCTACCTCACCTGGACCGGCCTGCCCGATCACGGCGTCGACGTGTTCTTCTTCGGCCAGCACGATATCCGCGATCGGGTCAACCCCAACGGCCAGGCGGGGGACATGAGCCGCTACACCTTCGGCGGACGCTTCTGGGGCAAACGCGCGGGCTTCGATTACGAAACGCTATTGGCGGGCCAGTGGGGCAAGTGGGCGGGCGACGCCATCCACGCCTGGGCCTGGACCGTCGAAGGCGGCTACACCTTTGCCGACTGTCCCTGGCGCCCCCGCATCGGCGCCGGATTCGACCTCGCCACCGGCGACCACGACCCGGCCGACAATTCCGTCGGCACGTTCGACCAACTCTACCCGCTGGGCCACAAGTACCTGGGCTACATCGACTTGATCGGACGACAAAACGTCAACGCCGCCAACGTCAATCTCAGCGCCTGGCCCGTCGCCAAAAAGCTCCGCACCGAGCTCACCTACTACACCTTCTGGCTCAACGCGAAAGAAGACGCCCTCTACGGCGTCGGCGGCGCGCCCGGCCTCCGCGACCTCACCGGCGACAGCGGCCGCGAGGTCGGCCACGAACTCGATCTCACCCTGCTCTGGAAGGTGGATATTCACTCGGCCGTCCTGCTCGGCTGGAGCCACTTCTGGACGAGCGACTTCATCCGCAACACCGGCCCCGACGACGACGCCGACCTCTTCTACGTGCAGTACAGCTACAAGTTCTAGCTCTCGTTGCCTGCTTGGAAGACACCGGGGCGTACCGCAAGCACCCTGACACGCCGGCGAGCTAATGGGCTTACCCCTCAACACGCGATCAACATGCCGCCCCAGTACTGGAATTACAGAGAATTCAGAGAAACACGACGTCGCGTTTCCACCAGGACCGCCTCTGCCTGCGCACCGGAGGTTGCGCCGAGAACACGATGCTGGGCGGCGTATCTGCACCGCAACAAGAACCTACTGAGACGCGGGCAACCGAGAACATCTGAGGGCTACACCGAACGAAATCCGCCGACGGAAGGTGCTCGGCGGCGGAGTACCGCACGCGCTCGCCCTGCTTCACGTCCCACGTCTCCCTTCGCGAATTTGACATCTCGTCGCGCAATCAGGAAGATACTCCACTTCACGATCCGGCTTGGATTGGCGCCGCGGACCACACCGACGGGCACGGCGCTTGAATGGCTCGGATGAGGAACAATTAACGGCCAAACCAGTCGTGTTTGCCGAAGCCAGCCACTTTCGCACGAGGCTGCCGCCGGACGGTCGCCATGCGGGGAGGTGCCGCGATGGAACGGTTCAATCGCATTGGTGTGTTCCTCAATCAGGAACCCGGTGACCGGGAGGCGATCAGCTTCGCGGGCATGATCGCGCGGGCGAGCCACGCGAGGGTGTTGAATTTCATCGTGGTGCGGGGGTTGGAGGATCCGCCCACCGCACCCGACCTTTCCGACAGCGACATCCGCGACCAGATCGCGGAAACGCTCCAGGACACGATCGAACCACGTATCGAGATTGCCCGAGCAACAGGGATGTACGAGATCCTGCGCTTTGCCCGGAATATTGAACTCGATCTGATCATCGTCGGCCGACGGTTGCCGACCGAGCAACTTGCCGTCGGATCGGTCTTCTACCGCTTGTCGCGCAAGGCGCCGTGCAGCGTCCTGGTGGTGCCTGAACATGCGCGTACGCACCTTTCCCGCCTGCTGGTGATGGTGGACGGATCCCCGTGCTCGACCCATGCCCTGGAGACGGCCGCGGCCATCGCCCGGGGCTGCGGTGAGCCGAATCCTCAGCTCATCGTTCAATCCGCGTTCCATGTCGGATACGGCTACAGTTACAGCGGCCTGAGCCTGGAAGAAGCCGTCGCGCAGAGGAGTGCGATGGTCGCCGAGAACCTCGAGGCGCAGTTGGCGAAGGTGGACACCGTGGGACTGGCACTGGAGAAAATCGTTGCCAACAGCGATTCTCCGCCCAAGGCGGCACTGAACCTCGCTGCGGCAATGAATCTGGACTGCATCGTGGTCGGCAGCCGCGGAATGACCAAGCCGGCCGCAGTGCTGCTCGGCTCGACTGCCGAACGCGTCCTGCTCAGCGCCTCCCTTCCTGTCCTGGTCGTCAAGAACAAGGGCGAGACCGTGCGGTTTCTTGATGCCCTGCTCTTCGAAGATTGAATCGCTCACTTTCGACGGTGAGGGGTTCGATCCAGCCTGAGCGGAAGTCCGATGTCGGAAGCGATCCTCATATATGCGGGAATAGCCCTGCTAACGCCCTGGGTTGTGCGGTTGTTCCCGCGCGGCGCCGGGTGGGTTCTTGGCCTGGCAGTGTGCGGGGTCGCCGGACGATTTGCCCGGTTCTTCCCCGGCATCGTCGCGGGTGAGTCCGTTCAGACTTCCGTTCCCTGGTTTCCCGGTCTGGGTGTGCAGTGGTCCTTCCACCTGGATGGTCTGAGCCTGATTTTCGGCCTGTTGATTACCAGCATCGGCGCATTGGTGCTCATCTACGCCGGGCGTTACTGGGCCGGCCACAAACACCTGGGCCGCCTTCAGGCCTTACTGCTCGCCTTCATGGCCTCGATGCTCGGCGTGGTGTTCGCCGACGACATCTTCACCCTGTTCGTCTTCTGGGAGCTGACCGGCCTTACGTCGTATTTTCTGATCGGCATCAATCACGAGAAGGCCGCGGCGCGAGCGGCCGCCTTGCAGGCGCTGCTGGTGACCGGCGCCGGGGGGCTCGCCTTGCTCGCGGGATTCGTCCTGCTGGGCTCGGCCGGCGGCAGCTACGCATTATCGCACCTGGCCACCGAGCGATCCGCGATCATCGAGCATGCTCTATACGTGCCCATGCTGTGCCTGATCCTGCTCGGTGCGTTCACGAAATCGGCGCAGTTCCCGTTCCACTTCTGGCTTCCCAGGGCCATGGAAGCCCCCACGCCGGTGAGCACATACCTGCACTCGGCCACGATGGTCAAGGCCGGCGTCTACCTGCTCGCGCGGCTCAGCCCGATCCTCGGCGGCACGCCGGTCTGGAACGGGCTGGTCACCTCTTTCGGGGCCGCGACGTTGGTCGTCGGCGCCGCGATGGCCCTCGGACAAACCGACCTCAAGCGTATCCTCGCCTACTCCACAGTCTCGATCCTGGGCGCGCTGACGCTGCTCGTGGGACTGGGAACACCCGAGGCGGCCACCGCCGCCATACTCCTGCTGATCGCCCATGCGTTCTACAAGGCGGCCCTGTTCCTTGTCGCCGGCGCCGTGGAACACGAAACCAAAACGCGCGACATCCGACAGCTTGGCGGGCTCGCCCGGGCCATGCCCGTGACCGCCGCCGCCGCACTGCTGGCCGCCGCGTCCAACGCCGGGCTGCCGCCGCTGCTGGGGTTCATCGCCAAGGAAAGTGTCTACAAGGCAGTCGTGTCCGCGACCAGCGCTGCGACCCTCCTCACGCTTGCCATGGTCGCCGGCAACATGCTGCTCGTCGCCGTCTCCGGGATGGTCGGGTGGACCCCCTTCTTTGGATCCACCCGCCAAACGCCATCGGCGTCTGCCCAGGATCCGCATGAATCCCCCCCCAGCATGTGGATCGGACCGTTGCTGCTGGCGCTGGCCAGTCTCGCTCTCGGGCTCGTGCCGGCACAGGCCGATGCCATCGTGGGAGCCGGTGCGGCCTCGATCCGCGGCCACAACGTGGATGTCCATCTGGCCATATGGCACGGCTTCAACCTGGTGCTCGCCCTCAGTGCGGCCACCTTGGTGGGAGGCGTCGCCGTCTACCTCCGCCGCCAGTCATTGCTCAATCGGTTGAGCGGGTTGCGCTCGCTAGGACGATTCGGGCCAGAACGAGGCTATACGCTCGGGCTGGACGGGCTAAACCTCGTCGCCCGCTGGCAAACGCGGAAGTTGCAGAGCGGCTATCTGCGCAGCTACCTGACGACCATCATCGTCACCCTGACCGGCCTGGCCGGCTACGCCCTGGTTCGCGGCGCGGACTCCCTGGCGATGGCCGACTGGACCGCGGTTGCCCCACACCAGATCGTGCCGCCTGTCCTGATCCTGGCCGGGGCGCTGATGGTGACGCGGTCCACCTCGCGCCTGGCCGCCGTCGCGGCCCTCGGCGCTACGGGATTAGGCGTCGTGCTCGTTTTCGTGCTGTTCGGTGCACCCGACCTGGCGATGACACAGTTCGCCATCGAATCGCTGACGGTCATCCTGTTCGTCTTCGTCCTCTACCGGCTGCCGCGGTTCTTGAATTTCACCCGCACGGCCGTCCGCATCCGCGATATGGTCGTGGCCGGCGCCGCCGGCGGGCTCATCACGCTCTTGCTGCTCACGGTTACATCGGAGCCGCTCCAGTCGAGAGTATCGGCTTACCTGACCGAGCAGAGCCTGCCATTGGGCAAGGGACGCAACATCGTCAATGTCATCCTCGTGGACTTCCGCGCCCTGGACACGCTCGGCGAGATTACCGTACTCGCCATCGCCGCGATCGGAGTCCGGGCGTTGATCCGGCTGACGTTCGCCGGGAAGGAGGAGTCATGACCTCCCACATTCTGAGAACGGCGACCCGCTACCTGCTGCCATTGCTGCTGATGTTCTCTTTGTTTCTGCTGTTCCGGGGACACAACGACCCGGGTGGCGGATTCGTGGGCGGCTTGATCGCCGCCGCGGCGTTCGCCCTGTACACGATCGCGTATACCGTGAAGGAAGCACGGCAGATTCTCGCCGTGTCGCCTCGCGTCCTCATCGGCGTGGGCCTGCTCTGTGCCGCCGGCAGCGGCGCATTGGCCCCGGCCACCGGCCGACCCTACATGACCAGTCTATGGCTGCCCATGGAGATTCCTGCGGTCGGAAAAATCGGCACCCCGCTGATCTTCGACGCCGGCGTCTATCTCGTTGTGGTCGGCGTGATTCTAATGATCGTCTTTGCCCTCGCGGAGGATTGACATGCAGGTGCTCATGCCGTTCGTCGTCGGCGCGCTCTATGCCGCCGGACTGTACATGATGTTGCGTCGAAGTCTCGTGAAGCTCATCATCGGACTTGTGCTGCTCGGCCACGCGTCGAACCTGCTGATCTTCACCGTCGGGCGCTTGACGCCGGGCCGTCCACCGATCGTGCCGGCAGGCGAGCCCCTTTTCGAGCCCTTCGCCGACCCGCTTCCCCAGGCGCTGATCCTCACGGCGATCGTGATCGGCCTGGGGGTGCAGGCCTTCACTTTGGTCCTCCTCAAACGCGCCTACCAAACCGTGGGAACCGACGATCTCAACGCCATGCGCTATACGGATACCTGACGCGTTTCCCGCGCCCGCGGCAGTCACCGCCCCCCCGCCGGCACCGGCTCGATGCGCGGGAAACCGTATCCAGCCGTCCGATTTCGGCGCCCCGGAGATCACCAACATGTTGCTGGTCCTGCCCATCGCGGTCCCCTTTGTCACGGCGATCATGCTGCTGCTGACCATGCGCCGATCCGCGTGGCAGCGCGGTCTGAGCCTGGCGGGGACTACGATGCTCCTGATCGTCGCCGCCGCATTGCTTTATCGCGTCTGGCACGGAGAAATTGTCGCGATGCAGATGGGCGGATGGCCCGCGCCGTTCGGCATCACGCTTGTCGCCGACCTGCTGAGCGCCCTGATGGTCGCACTGACCGCGATCGTGGGGTTGTCCGTGGTCGTATACTCATTTGCCGACATCGACATGGGACGCCAGCAACATGGGTACTTCCCACTGATTCAGTTTCTGCTCATGGGCGTCTGCGGCGCCTTCTTGACCGGCGATGTGTTCAACCTCTACGTCTGGTTCGAGGTCATGCTCATCGCTTCATTCGTCCTGATGTGCCTCGGCGGCGAGCGCGCTCAGCTCGAAGGCTCGATCAAGTACGTCACGCTGAATTTGCTTTCTTCGGCAATCTTCCTCTCCGCCGTGGGGATTACCTATGGCCTCGCGGGGACCCTCAACATGGCCGACCTCGCTGGGAAACTGAGTGCGTCACCGCGGACGGCGCTGGTCAATACCCTCGCAGTCCTCTTCCTGGTGTCGTTCGGCATCAAAGCGGCAGTGTTCCCATTGTTCTTCTGGCTGCCCGCGTCCTACCACACGCCGCCGGTCGCGGTTTCGGCGATCTTCGCCGGGTTGCTGACCAAGGTGGGCGTCTATGCCATCATCCGCTTCTTCACGCTGCTGTTTACGGTTGATACCCCCTTTACGCATAACCTCATCCTGATCATCGCCGCACTCACCATGATCACCGGCGTGCTCGGCGCCGCCGCCCAAACCGAATTCCGCCGCATCCTGTCCTTCCACATCGTCAGCCAGATCGGCTACATGATCCTGGGCATCGGCCTGTTTACGCCGCTGGCATTGACCGGCTCGATCTTCTATATCATGCATCACATCATCGTGAAGACCAACCTGTTTCTCATCAGCGGGGTCGTCGCCCGCAGGATGGGCAGTTTCCAGCTTGCTTCGCTGGGAGGGCTCTACGCCCGGGCGCCGGGATTGTCGATTCTTTTTCTGATCCCGGCGCTTTCGCTGGCCGGCCTCCCACCGTTGTCCGGTTTCTGGGCGAAGTTCATCCTCGTCAAAGCCGGCCTCGAGATCAAAGAGTTTCTGGTCGTGGCGGTTGCACTTGCGGTCGGATTGCTCACTTTGTTCTCCATGACGAAGATATGGTCGGAGGCGTTCTGGAAAGCGCCGCCTGACGGCGCTGCGGAACACCCGGATCCGCCGATCGACGCAAGGGGCAGTTGGAAACTGTTCGTGCCCATCGTCGCTCTGGCCGGCTTGACCATATGGATCGGTCTGGCGGGTGAGCCGGTCTACGCGCTGGCCGAACGGGCGGCCGATCAACTCCTCAACCCGGAAGAGTACGTTCGTGTCATCCTGGGAGACCAACCATGAATATGCTCCTTCTGAACATCCTGCTGGCCCTCGCCTGGATGATGCTGACCGGCAATTTCATGCCGGTCAACTTCCTTCTCGGGTTCGGCACAACCTATCTGCTATTGCGATTTTGCCAACCCGTGGTGGCGCCTTCGTCACGCTACCCCGCCAAGCTCCAGGCGGCCGTCGCTTTTGTGCTGTTTTTCCTCCGAGAATTGATCAAGGCAAACTTCAAAGTGGCGTATGATCTCGTGACGCCGCAAGATCTCATCAAGCCGGGCGTCATCGCCGTGCCCCTCGACGCCCGGACCGATGCGGAGATCACGCTGCTCGCCAACCTCATTACGCTGACGCCCGGGACGCTCTCGCTCGACCTTTCCACCGACCGGCGGGTCCTCTACGTCCATGCCATGTACATCGCCGACGCGGATTCGCTTCGCCGGGGAATCAAAGAGGGGTTCGAACGGCGCGTACTGGAGTTGCTGCGATGACACCGGAATACCTGATCTCGATCGTCGTGTTGCCGCTGCTGCTGGCCGGAGTGCTCATCGCGTTCGTCCGGCTGGCGCGCGGGCCCTCGCTGCCCGATCGCGTCGTCGCCCTCGACCTGATGGGGACGCTTGGTGTCGGATTCATCGCGGTGTACGCGGTCGTGACCGGGCAAGCCGTCCTGCTCGACGTCGCGATTGTGTTGGCGATGATCCTCTTTCTGGGTACCGTTGCGTTCGCCCATTATCTCGATCGGAGGGTGCAATCATGACTGGCTGGGTGGTACTCGCGTGCATGATCATGGGGGCGGCATTCATGTTTCTCGCCGCGATGGGGCTGGTGCGCCTCCCGGACCTCTACATGCGTCTCTCCGCCTGCACCAAGGCGGCAACCCTCGGCGCCGCCCTCCTGCTGATCGGCACCGCAATCCACTTTCAGGACGTCGGCGTGGCGAGCCGGGCCATCGCCACCAGCCTCTTCCTGCTGGTCACCGGACCGGTTGCCAGCCACATGATCGGCCGGGCTGCGTACCGATCAAAAACCCCCCTCTGGGACAACACCCTCGTCGACGAACTTCACGACCGCTACGATCTCGACACCGAAACGCTTCACAGCACGCCGCCCCCGAACTCGGCATCGTATGCGCTCCATGATCGGCAAGATCACTTCCGCACGTAGATCGTCTGCCCCGTCGCGTAGCGCATCTCCGGCGCCGCCAGGCGAATCACCGCCTCGGCCACGTCTTCCGGCGCCAGGCACCCCTCCGCCGGAAAATCCGGAAACGACGCCCGCAGCATCTCCGTCTCCACCGCCCCGGGTCCCACCGCGAACACGCCAATGCCCGCCTCTTTCCCCTCCTTGGCCAACCCGACCGTCAACGCATTGACGAACGCCTTGGTCGCACCATACGTCGTCAACCCTGGAAAGGGATCCGCCGCCGCCATCGACGAGATGTTGATGATCGTCCCGCCGCGCCGCGACAGCATCGGCCACGCCGCCCGGCACGCATAGACCACCCCGGCCGTGTTCACTTGCAGCATCTTCTCAAACCGGTCGAGGTCCAGATCCTCAATCCCCCCCATCGCCGCAGCGGCCGCGTTGTTGACCAGCACGTCGATCCGCCCGAGTTCCCGGTCAACCTCCGCCAGGGCCTGCGCGACCGCGTCCCGATCCGCACAGTCCGCCGACTGTACCCGGCACACCCCGCCGGCCGACGCCACCACCCCCTGCGTCTCCTCCAGTCGGTCCCGTCGCCTGCCCAGCACCGCAACGGCCCATCCCCGCTGCGCAAACGCCTGGGCCACCGCTCGGCCAATCCCCGAACCGCCTCCCGTCACCACCGCTGTCTTTCGATTCATGCGCTGAACTCCCGTATGACCCAAGAACTCCCGTATGACCCAACCTGGATGAACGGACGATTATCGCCCGGCCCCGCTCCCGCGACCATAATTGCCCCGCACCACCGCGTCCACCGCCGATTTACGCCCTTTGAGGCGATGCACCATGCCCGCTGCCGCCTTGAATTCCGCGTATTCCAGCCCTAAGCTAACGCCCCTTTGACCGGGCGAGGCCGGCGCGACCGCCCGACGCCACGACGTACCGTTACCCGCGAGGGGAGAACCATTGGATATTTCGGACCTCAAGCAGCAACTCGCCGCCATTCAAGAGGAAGCGGCCGGCGCCTTCGCCGCAACCAACACCCTGGATGAGCTGCGCGCCGCCCGCGCCCGCTTCCTGGGCAAATCCGGATCGCTCGGCCAGCTCATGGGTGTCATCAAGGACTACCCCCCTCAGCAACGCGGCCAGGTCGGCAAGACCCTCAACGCCGCCAACCAGGCGGTCCAGCAGCTCGTCGCCGAACATACCGAACGCATCGAAAAGGCCGACGTCGCCGCCGAGTCCTCCGCCGCGGCCGCCTTCGACCCCACCCTCCCCGGCGAACGCCCGCCCCTGGGCAACGTCCACCCCGTGACCGCCGTCCAGTGGGAGATCGAAGCCATCTTCGAACGCCTCGGTTTCACCGTCGAGGCCGGTCCGGAAATGGAGAGCGACTACTACAACTTCGAGGCCCTCAACATCCCCGCGATGCACCCGGCCCGCGACATGCAGGACACCTTCTGGCTGGCCAACGGCATGCTCCTGCGCACCCACACCTCCCCCGTGCAGGTGCGCGCCATGCAGAAGTTCGGAGCCCCGCTCCGCTGCATCGTCCCCGGACGTTGCTTTCGCTACGAAACCATCGACGCCTCCCATGAGAACACCTTCCACCAGTGCGAAGGGCTCATGATCGACCGCAACGTCTCCATCGCCAACCTCATCGCGGTGATGCGGCTGCTGCTGCGCGAGGTGTTCCAGAAAGACGTGAAGGTCCGGTTGCGGCCGGGCTATTTCCCCTTCGTGGAGCCCGGCTTCGAGCTGGACATGTCCTGCCTCATCTGCGGCGGCACGGGCTGCGCCACCTGCAAGCGCAGCGGCTGGATCGAAATCCTGCCCTGCGGCATGGTGCATCCCAACGTCCTGCGCTACGGCGGCATCGATCCCCACGAGTACACCGGCTTCGCCTTTGGCCTGGGCCTCACCCGCCTGGCCATGATGAAATACGGCATTCGCGATATTCGCGTCATGAACCAGGCCGATCTGCGCAACCTCGTGCCGCCCAGCCGGCTGCTCGGCCCGACCATCCTGGCTCAGGAATGAACGACCCCGAACCGCGGCCGGACGACTGATCGCGCCCCGCTGACGGTTCCAGAATAGGACGCACTGCTCCCATGCTCATCTCCGTCAACTGGTTGCGCGACTTTGTCGACCTGCCCGACGACCTCGACGTCCCCGAGCTCGCCGAACGCTTCACCATGACCTGCGCCGAGGTCGAGGGCGTCGAGCGCATCCAGGTATCGGCCCGGGATCTCATCGCCGCCCAGATCGTCTCCCTCGAAGAGCTCTCCGGCACGCGCAACCTGCGCCAGGCGGTGCTCGATATCGGCGGTGAGCGGGTGGACACCGTCTCCGCCGCCCCGGTGCTGCGCATCGGCGAATGCGTGGTCTACGCCCCGCCCGGCGCCTGCACCGCGTTCACCGGCGAGATTCACGCCGCCGAGGTCGCCGGCGTCCTCAGCCAGGGCATGATCCTCAACGGCGCCGCCCTCGGCATCGCCATGGCCGAAGACGAAGCCATCTTCTGCCCCCCCAGCATGTCCGCCGGCGCCGTCATCGACCCGGCCATGCTCGACGACTGGATCATCGAGGTCGACAACAAGTCCATCACCCACCGTCCCGACCTCTGGGGCCACTACGGCATCGCCCGCGAAGTCGCCGCCATTCTCCGACTGCCGCTCAAGCCCTATCCAGTCACCCCCCGCCAGGAGCTCGCAGACGGCTCCTTACCGGAAATCCCCATCGAGATCGACGACCCCCGGCTGTGCCCGCGCTACAGCGCCCTGCGCCTCTCCGGCGTCGAGGTGCAGTCCGCCCCGCTGTGGATGCAGGTCCGCCTCGGCCACGTGGGCATGCGCCCCATCAACTGCCTCGTCGATCTCTCGAACTACATCATGGCCGAGCTGGGCCAGCCCACCCACGCCTTCGACGGCGACAAGCTCGAACGCATCGAGGTCGCCCGCGCCGCCGGCGGCGAGGTCTTCCAGACCCTCGACGGCGTCGAACGCACCCTGCCCGAAGCCGCCCTGATGATCCAGTCCAACCGGTCATCCGTCGCCCTCGCCGGCATCATGGGCGGACTCGAGACCGAGGTCTCCGAGCAGACCCGGTCAATCCTGCTCGAATCGGCCAACTTCGAACCCGCCGGCATTCGCCGCTGCGCCGCCGCCCTCGGCCTGCGCACCGAGGCCAGCGCCCGCTTCGAAAAATCGCTCGACCCGGCCAACACCGTCCTCGCCATCCAGCGCTTCGTCTATCTCGCCCGTGAGGAATTCTCCAAGCTGCACCTCACCGGCCGGCTCTCCGACTGCTATCCCCAGCCGGCCGACGACGTCCACGTCGAGGTCGATCCCGACTTCGTCCGCCGTTTCATGGGCCACCAGGTCAGCAACGACGAGATGACCCGCATCCTCACCGCCATCGATTTCGACGTCGCCGCCGAAGGCGACAAACTCCGCATCCGCGTGCCCAGCTTCCGCGCCACCAAGGACATCTCCATCGAAGCCGACATCATCGAGGAGATCGCCCGCTACGTCGGCTACGACAATATCGACTCGCGCCTGCCCGACGTCACCGTCCGCCACTTCGCCCCCAACAGCCAGCACCGCATCGAGCGCGACAGCCTCCGCGCGTTCTGCGGCGGACTCGGCTACAGCGAGATCCACCAGTACATCTGGTACGACGATGCCTGGCTCCGCCAGATCGGCTACGCGCCGCCCGCCGGCGTCGAGCTGCGCAACCCCGCGGCCGCCGGCCAGCATCTGCTCCAGCACACCCTCATGCCCAACCTCCTCGCGGCCGTCGAGCGCAACCGCCTGCACGCCGACGCCTTCAAACTCTCCGAAATCGCCAGCGTCTATCCCGGCGGCGAAGACTCCAACGCCCAACGCCGCCACCTCGGACTCGTCTCCGCCGCCTACGGCAAAAAAGCTGAAGACACCCTCTTCGCCCGCATCAAGGGCGACCTGGAAACCTGGGGCTGGCAGGTCCTCGGCCTGCCCCTGCGCTACGAACGCGCCGGCGGCGACCTGCCCCGCTGGGCCCACGAACACAAGACGGCCGCCGTCTTCGTCGACGCTCAACCCATCGGCCTTGTCAGCGTCGTCCCCCTCGAACTCCGCCGCGCCATGGACGAGCACCTGTCCAACTGGGGCGTCGCCTGGGCCGAAATCGAACTCGACAACCTCCCCGCTGCCCGCGCCGCCGTCGAACAGCTCCGACCCGTCCCGGAATTCCCCGAGGTGGACTTGGACTTCTCCATCCTCGCGCCGGCCGATATGCCCTTTGAAACCGTCAACGAAAAACTGCGCGCCTTCCACCACGAACTGCTCCGCCGCATCACCTATGTCACCGCCTACGAAGGCAAGTCGGTCCCCGCCGGCAAGCGCAGCCTGACCTATCGCACGCGGATCGGAGCGGCCGACCGCACCCTGGTAGACGCCGAACTCGCCGCCTTCCGCGAAGCCGTCGCCAAACACATCGCGCATAGCGGCTTCGAACAGCGCTAGAAGAAGCGGTGGAACAGGTGTGAGGTGTTGGTCGTTAGCTGTGAGCTGTCAGCCGTTAGCTCTCGGCCGGCAACGATCTCGACCGATCGACCAAGTAGGGCGGGCCGTGCCCGCCAGTGAAAAACGTATCCGCTTTTACCAGCACCCCGTAGGGCGGGCCGTGCCCGCCAGTGAGAATACCAAGCCGCCTCCCCAGCAGCAGCGGCATCCCCACGGAGAACGCAACCAAGACCGGCCGCCCCAAGCGCAGCCCCGAAACACTGAAACCCGGCCCAACCAAGCCAAGAGCTAATAGCTAACAGCTCACAGCCAACAGCTCATAGCTGACCAAGGACCTCCCCCATGACCCAACGCACCCGCAACCTGCTCGCCCTGCTCGCTCTCGCTCCCCTGCTCGCTGGCTGCCCCCAGTACGCCGACCCCACCGCCCCCGAGCCCATCCGCCGCCTGCGCGAACCCGCGACCGAGCAGCGCTATCTCCTCTACGTCCCCTCCACCTACGACCCCGCCGAGCCCGTCCCCCTCGTCGTCCTCTGCCACGGCACCCTGCCCTGGGACAGCCCCATGCGGGAAATTCGCGACTGGGTCAAACTGGCCGAGGAGCAGAACTTCATCGTCGCCGCCCCCCGCCTCACCGGCACCCGCGGCGACTTCGCCCCTCCCCCCGACAAGCAGATCCTCCGCCAGCGCGCCGACGAAAACGTCATCCTCGGCACCGTCCGCCACATCCGCGGCGGTTACAACATCGACCCCACCGAGATCTTCCTCTCCGGCTGGTCCGCCGGTGGCTTCGCCGTCCTGCACACCGGCCTGAAGCACCCCGAAATCTTCCGCGCCCTCGCCGTCATTCAGGGTAACTTCAACGCCGCGTTCCTCTCCGACGTCTCCGGCCAGATCAACCCCTATCAACCGGTCTACGTCATCTACTCCCCCACCGATGTGCTCACCGGCGGCCAGGCCAAGGAATGCATCCAGTGGCTCTACGATGAAAACGCCTACGTCATCGACGGCAAAATCCCCGGCCCCCACCGCTCCCATCCCCAACTCGCCAGCGAGTTCTTCCAGCGCATCGTGGCGGAATACCCCTTCCTCCAGATCCGCGCCTTCGCGGCCGACCCCCAGGATCCCTTCACCGTGCAGTTCAAAACCCGGGCGTCTTTCAGGCCGGAGTTCTACGACTGGTCCTTCGGAGATGGCGCCGCCTCGCCCGTCGCGTCCCCCGAGCACACCTACGCGGAAGCCGGGCGCTACCAGGTGACGCTCGTCGCTACGACCGCCGACGGCAAGGACGTCCGCCGCTCGGTCCTCATCGACGTCCCCCAGACCACCTTCGAGCACAACCTGGCCGACTGATCAACCGCTCGACCGCCGTTTTGACTGGCATGACCGCCCCGGTCGCCCGCGCTGCGCCGCCACCCACACGCACCCACGGGCGCAACAACCCGCGAATCACTCCCCACTTCCTCCCTTTCCCACTTTCCCACTTTCCCACTTTCCCACTTTCTCACTTTCTCACTTTCTCACCTTCCCACTCTCGCTGAACACCGCCTGAAATCGCTCGAAATCGGACAGGTCTACGTCACCGTCGCCATCCGCGTCGAACGCCTCCCGACAGTATGCAACCGTGCCGTTGGCCATCGCCGGCGCGGGCGCCGCCCCCGGACCGGACAGGCAATCGGCAAAACGCCCGAAATCCGCGCCGTCCACGTCGCCGTCCCAGTCATAGTCGGCCGGATCCGTGCCCTCCCAGCCAGCCAGCCGGGCCATCATCCACCAGAACGCCCGGCCCTTGAGGTTGCAGATGATCGATTGCGAATGCGCACATGAGCAGGCGGCGCACAGGTCATGCCCGGGGTGCGCCGCACACCACAGCGTCGGCCAGTTTCCCCCGGAATAGTCGCCGTTGTCGTTGCAGCCCAATGCGAGGTAACCGTTCCAATCCGGATCATGCGCTTCGATGTCCGCAAAATCGAAGAGGATCATGCCGTTGCTGCTCGCAAAGCTGCGCACCTGGTTGTTGCGCTGATTGAGATTGCCCCCCACCCCGGAGCCGTCCGTGTGCCCGGTCATGAGAATGAAGCGCATCCCCGGATACTCGCTCTCAAACTGCACCAGCGTGTCGATGTAAGCCTGCGTGGTCTGCACGGAGTTGCTGGACTGCTGGCCGCACCACGACCACATCGAATAGCCGTAGTGGCCCGTGTCCGCCACGGCCCGGGTCCTGTCCCGTCCGCTTGCCGTCGACCAGTAGTCCTCCGGCGTGATGTACGTCTCCGGCGGATTCCCGTCATACATGCGCAGCGCCGGCGGATCCTCCACCGGCGGCAGTCCCTCCGAACCATTCGCGCGAACGGCGCAACTGAAGATCGGCTGCTGAGCCTCCAATACGACCAGGCCGGAGTTGACCTGACTCCCGTGCGAAGTATGGGCATAGTGAAACGTGAGCAGCTTGGCCTGCTCGAGCCAATACGCCGGTATCGCCTCCACCTTCGTGCAGCGGTGGTCAATGATCAGCGCGTCCTGCGCAGAGGCGGCATCGGCCCCCGCCCCAAGAACCACGCCAACGAAAACGATCCAGGCGCCAACGGTGCGGACAACGGCGGTGTGTTTGTGCATGGCGGCTTCTTCTCCAGATGCAAAGCTGTGGTTGATGTGCCAGCCGCGTGATGACCGCGACCCAGGCTGCCGCACACCCCAAAGACCGGACCGCAAGACATGAACCAGCCCCGTGGATGCGCGCCACCCTGATATTCTATCGCCAGACGGCTTCAAACGGAGGGATTTTTCCCAGACAACCCGGACCGCCCTCTCACCGCGCCGCCGGCGCCTGCCGCCCACCGGCCATGGGCTCGGCCCCCAGGGGCAATACAATCGGCGTCAGGTCCGCATCGGCGTAGCCCAGCAGGGTGCCCGTGGCATAGGCGAGGTCTATCTGCGCCACCTGGTAGCCAATGATGGCCTTGATTTCGCGAATCTGGGCATCGCCGAGCTGGGTGAGCACCTCCAGCACCTCGCGCATGGTGCGCAACCCCTCGTTGAACTGCTTCAGCTCCGCCTCGTAATTGACCCCGGAAACGACCACGTTCTGCCGGGCCGCCAGGATCCGCTGCCAGTTCTGCTCGAGCACGTCGAGCGCATCCAGCACCTCCTGGCGGATGGCCAACGCCCGCTGCTCCCGCGTGGCCAGCCGCTGGGTACGCGTCAGCATGGCCCGCCGCACCTTCGCCTCCCGGGCGTCGTTGGTGACGGGTATCTCCCCACGCAGCCCCACCCTCAGCTCCCTGTTGTCGAAGTCCCACATGCCCTGCCAGGACGACCCCAGGGCCCCCTGCCGGTCCAGCAGCCCATACTGAAAATCCAACACGAACAGCGGCAGCGCCTGGTTGCGCGCGAGATCGATCTTGACCGCGTCGGCCGCCAGCTTCAACTCGAGTTCGAGCAGCTCCATGCGGTTGGCCAGCGCCGCCTCCACCAGCGCCGCGCTGTCGAGCTCATAACGCAGCAGCGCTGGCGACGTAGTCACGTTGATCGTCGTCGCAGCGTCCAGCGGAACGTCGTCGCGGTTGAGAATCCGCCGCAATTCGCGCTGCGCAATGCGCAACTCGGTCTCCGCCATGATCAGCGCTTCCAGGCGCCCCACAACGCCGACCTCCGCCCGGATGATCTCGATCTCCGGCGACAGCCCTTCCGCCACCCGGCGGCGAACGAGTTCCAGGTTGTCATACGCCAGGTCGTACTGCTGCACGCGCACGTCGAGCATGCGCCGGGCGCCGTACACCTTCCAATAGGCTTTCTCCGCCCCGGCCAGCACCCGAATGGCGCTCAGCTTCGTACTGGTGGCAACGGCCTGGGCCCCCAGCCGTGCCAGCCGGATCGACGCCGTGTTCGCCTCCACCCCCGCGCCCCGCAGCAGAGGCTGACTGACCGAAAACGCCAGCCCCGCGCTGTATTCCTCGAAACGCTGCGGCGTGAGCTTGTTGTTCTCGTTGAACACGTTGCGCAGCGCCACTTTCCCGCCGGTCGGCAGCGGGACCGCCACGCCCAGGTCGAGCGCCAGCTTCTCCCGGGTTTGCTCGACCTTGGTGAGCTTCACCGTCTGCTTGTCGAGTTCCTTGGCATCGGACGTGAACCGAACCAGGTCGCCGTCCAGTTCCGGGGTGTCCAGCCGCGCATACGCCACCCCGCCGAAAATCGTGGCGTCGAACTTGGCCACCTCTTCACTCACCAGGGTGGCCGCCAGGTCCGGCTCGATCAGCACCACGTCCAGATCAAGATTGTTCCGCAGCGTCTGCGCCCGCAACTCCGCCACCGACAGGTCCAGAACCTCGGGCGGCGCCGCCGGCGGCTCCCGCCGCGCTTTGACCGAGGCAAGATCCTCATCGACCGTCCGTGGCGACGCTCCGGCGACGCCACGCAGATCGGTATGCTCAATGCTGCGGACGTGGGCGGCAATACGCCGGTCATGCGCCGGATCCAGCCGCCCCTGCCACGCAGCGCATCCCGCCATGCTGCCCGCCATCACGGCCATCACGCATCCGCCGGCGCAGCGCGCGGCTCTCCGGCCCGGTCGTCGCAGTCGTGGTCTCATGGTTGCCTTCGCTCGTCGTATCAGCGTTGTCGAGGCGCCTACTTCAACCGCTTCCGCGCAATGTCCGACTGGGGCTCCTCCTGCGCCACCACCGGCGGAAACCCGTTGAGCTGCCGCCAGATTTCATACCCGATCGTCACCCGGTTAAGCAACACCCAGCCCTTGGCCCGCACCCCTTGACGCAGATACCGGGCATCCGGCCATTCCTGCTCTGTTTCGTCCGGCACCACCAACAGGCGGAAGTTGCCCTGCCCGTTGTCCGTCGCGTCGATCAAGTCCACCTTCCCGCCAAACGTACCCACGGCGACCGAGGGCCAACCGACGAACTGAACCGCCGGCCAGCCTTCGAATTGCAGCCGCACCGGCGTACCCGGTTCAATCAGCGGAGCATCGTTCCCGTCGACCCAGATCTCCACCGCCCGGTCCACCGTCTCCGGCACCAACGTCAGCAGCGGATCGCCGGCCTTGACGATTTCGCCCCCCTGGTTGGCCACCAACCGAAATACCGTCCCGCGGCGCGGCGCCGTGACCAACTGCGAGCGCTGCCGTGAAAGCTGCACCTCGATCTTCGCCAAGCTCGCCCGCGCGTCCTCCGCCTGCCCCCGGGCATCGTTCAGCGCCGCCTTCGCCGACTCGATCTTGGCCTGCTGATCCGTGCGGATCTTGGACAGGTCCTGCTCGGAAGCCCGCAGGTCGGCCTGGGTGCCCTCCACATCCGCCTGGGCGCGGTTCACCGCCGCACGGGCCTGCTCCAGATCACGCTGGGCAACCTCAAACTGGCGACGCGACACGATCCCCTCGCGCAACAGGTTTTCGTTACGCTCAAACTGGGCCTGCGCGGCCACCCGCGCCGCCTCCGCCGCCACAAGCGACTCGTTGGCGGCCCGCACCTTCTGCTTGGCCGTCTCCAGGCGGAACTGGCCGGCGGCGATCGCCAGGTCACGCGTGGCCTCCAGGTTCAGAATCTGGTCCTCGTACGAACGCACCTTGCCCTCGGAGGCGGCCAGCTTGCCCTCCAATGCCGCCTTCTCCTGCTCGAGCCGCTCCACCAGGTTGGGGTCGATGTCGCTGATCTCCAGCAACGGGTCCTCCGCCTGCACGAAACTACCCTCCTGGACCCACCAGCGGACGATACGGCCGTTGATCGGCGCTTCCACCTGCTGCTGACGCTCGAGCGGCGCGTACGCAATCACCCGCCCGGCGCCCCGCAGATTCTGCTGCCAGGGCGCCAACAGCACGAACACCGGTCCGAGCACGAACGCAGCGGCCAGCACGACCGCACCCCGGGCCATCCAGGGCGAGGCGCGAACCATCGACATCGCCCGCGACTCGGGATCCGTCCAAACCACCCCACGCCGGGGCATTGGCAACGTCGTCGGTGTCTCGCCCATCGTCTAGCCCGCCTTCCGTTGCGACATCTGCTGGTCACGCAGCACCTGCGGCGGCAGGCCGTTGCCGTCCAGACGAATGCTGCGCGTCGGATGGTCATACGAACCACCGTGACGGCTCATGATCACCAGCGTCCACGGACTGCCCGCCGGACGCATCAGCGCCCGCAGCGCCTGCTGCCGCGCGTCCTCATCCAGGTCATCCAGGAAATCGTCGAGCACCAGCAGCTTCGGTTGCCCGGCAATCGCCCGCGCGAGCATCAGTCGCCGCGCCTGTCCCGCCGACAGCGGCGCCCCCGTCGAGTTCAGCACGGTGTTCAGCCCGTCCGGCAGGGCCCGCACGTCCTCCAGCAGGCCGATGGCGGCCAGGGCGCCGCGCACGTCGGCCAAGCTCACCTCGGAACGATGCATGCTCACGTTCTCCCCCACCGTCCCATCAATCACCTCAACCTCCTTGATCACCGCCACCTGGCTGCGCAGCGACTCCAGGTTGATTTCCCGCAGGTCGATGCCATCCAGTTCGATTCGGCCGGCCGTCGGGGCGCGCAAGCCGTAGAGCAGTTCGGCGAGCGTGCTCTTCCCGCTGCCGTTGCGGCCAATAATGACAACGGTATCGCCGGGCGCCACCGTGAGGTTGAAGTCGGTGAGCACCGGTCGTTTGCCCGGATAGGCGAAACTCACATCAACCAGTCTCAACTCGGCGCCGCCGGCCGCGAGCTGGACCATCTCTCCGGACCCACGCTCCAGACGCAGATCCAGCAGTTGGCCGAGCTTGTCCACCGCGGCCAGCAGGTCGTAGAAGTTCTCCACCTTCTGCCCCAGCTTGGCGAACGACGCCAGCACAATCGAGACAATCAACTCCGCCGCCACCAACTGCCCCAGCGTGAGCTGCCCATTGATCACCAGCCAGCCGCCGAGCGTGAGCAGCGCGGTCGCGGCCAGCGCTTGCAGTGCCAGCGATCCGATGATTTGACGAAACACCACGCGGTAGTGCAGCCGCCGCGCCGCCACGTAATCCACCGCCAGCCGATCGGCGCGATGCCGGGCCAACTGCGGACCCCCGCCATGCTTGAACGACAGCGGGTTGCGGGCGACCTCCTCCAGCGACGCGGCCACTGCGTATTTCGCCTTCGATTCCGCAATGGCGGTGCGCACCGCCCCGCGGCCCATCACGAACAGCACGAAGTTGATCCCGGCGATCAGCACCACGTCGAACGCCAGCAGAAACGGATGGTAAAAAGCCAGGATCAACAGACCGATGGTCGCCTGCAGCACCACCGCCACCCCGTCCAGCAGCAGCGTCGCCCCCACCTTCTGCACCGTGAGCACGTCGAAAAACCGGTTGACCAGCTCCGGTCCGTGGTGGCGATCGAACGACTCCACGTGGGCCCGCGGCAGCCGGTGGCCCAGGTCGGTCACCACCCGCACGAACACCCGCTGCTGCATGATTTCCACCACGTATGCCTTGAACGCCCGCAGCATGCCCGCCAGCGTCAAGAAGCCCAACAGCAGCACCGCCAGCACCACCAGCGGCTGGGTCAAACCGCCAAAGGACACGATGTTGACCAGCGACTGCACCGCCACCGGCGTCGCCAGCGTCAACACCCCCACCCCGATCGCAAACGCGATCACGATCGCAATGTCTCGACGTTCCGGCGCCAGCAAGGCCAGCAACCGCCGGATCGGGCTGAGCGTGGGATGATCATCAACGATGGCTGGGGCGGCGCTCATGGGCTGCACTCACTTGGTTGTCTTCATCAGGCCGGTTCTTGCAAAGACCCTCCGCGACGCCGACGAGCACGGCCGTGGCGCGACCCTGCCCGCCCAACGCCGCAGAGGTTCATCCCCCCGACTGCGTGTGCCTTCCAAAACGCAGTCAGTCCCCCACACCAAACTCGAATTTCCGCGCCGCGGCCGCGGTGCGCGCCTGGGCTCGGTCCGTCTCGCCATGCCGCTGAACCCGGCGGGCGATCCGCTCCACGGCCCGGTGAATCGCGGGTTCGAACGCCACGTCGGTCACCTCGGCCGTCACCGTGCCCCCCGTCCGCAGCCGGACCGTGATCCGGCAGTGCTTGTCGATGCCCCCCTTGGGCCCGTTCACGTCGTCCAGACGCAAACGCACCGAGTGAATCCGGGGCTCAAAACGCCCGAGCGCAAATCCCACCTGCCGCTCGAAGAGGGCCGTGAGATTCTTGTCCGGCGTCCCGCTACGGCTACTGGCGGAAAGTTTCATGATCGTCGTCCTCCATGGAGCGCCCGCGACGCCATCGCCCTCCGAGGCGCTGCCGCCGCGGCTGTGCGAGGGAACTATAGATCGCACCCAAGGTTCGACAAATTAGATAATATAGAGGCAAATGATCGATTTATTCGATACAATGCTGCCGGCCGGAGCGGTCGCCAAAGCCCCTCCGACCGCCAGAAATCAGCGAGAACCTGCCCATGGAATGGCTCAACTACCACCACCTCCTCTACTTCTGGACCGTCGCACGCGAAGGCAGCGTGTCCGCCGCGTGTGAGCGCCTGGGCCTCGCCCAACCCACCATCTCCGCCCAGATCCGCCAGCTCGAAAAATCACTCGGAATGGACCTGTTCGATCGCTCTCGGCGGAAAATGGAGCTCACCGAGGCGGGGCAAATTGTCTATCGCTACGCCGACGACATCTTCACCCTCGGACGCGAACTCCTCGACACGATTCGCGATCGCCCCACCGGCCGACCCTTGCGCTTCCACGTGGGCATCGCCGACGTGGTCCCCAAGCTCGTCGCCTACCGCCTGCTCACCCCGGCCCTCGACGGAAGCGTCGAAATCGTCTGCACCGAAGGCAAACCCGACCAGTTGCTCGCCCAGCTCTCCATCCACGAACTCGACGTCGTCCTCTCCGACGCCCCCATCGGCGGCAACGTCAGCATTCGCGGCTACAACCACCTGCTCGGCGAATGCGGCGTCACCGTCTTCGCCGCCCCCAAACTCGCCCGCACCCTGCGTCAGAAGTTCCCCGAATCGCTGGTCGACGCCCCCTGGCTGCTGCCCACCTCCGGCACCGTGCTGCGCCGCACCCTGGATCTCTGGTTCGATCGCCGCGGATTCCGCCCGCGCGTCGCCGGCGCCTTCGACGACAGCGCATTGAAGAAAGTGTTCGGCCAGCAGGGCCTGGGCGTCTTCGTCAGCCCCTCGGTCATCGAACGGGAAATCTGCGCCCAGTACGCCGTGCGCGTCGTCGGCCGCATCGACGCCGTCCGCGAGCAGTTCTACGCCATCTCCATGGAGCGCAAGATCCGCCATCCCGCCGTCCTGGCCTTGACCGAATCCGCACGCCGCGATCTGGAATGGTCGCCCCACGCCGGCGAACAGTGCGAACCCGACGCCGGCTGACCGCCAACAACGCCCCCGCCCCGCCGGCGTGCAGCCTTCCCCGACGACATACCCAGCGCCCGCCTGCCCTCCTCAGCCGCGCCGCCGATGCGCCGGCGCTCGGCGGAATCGAGCCCGCGGGCGTTCTTCAGCATCATGGCCAGACGGCGATTGCCCGCCAGACGGCGTTCGTTCCGTATAAGACAATCCCAGTAAAGGGTCGAAAACGGGCACGCGGCGGGCCCGGTGCGCCGCGTGGGATCGTAGCGGCACGACGCGCAATGGGCGCTCATGCGCTAAATGGACCGGCCGGCCCCCGCGGCCATCAGCGCGCCACCAGCGGCAGCACCGCCGCCAGCCCCGCCCGCGCCGTCCACGCCAGCGTACGCAGCCAGTTCGTCGCCACCAGCCGGCGCGTCGTGGGCAGGCAGAAACCGGCCGTCAGGGCTCGATGACACGGAACCTGGAGCAACCCCGTCGAGGCCCAGACCACCACCAGCAGCACCGCTCCACCCACGGCCAGTCCCCGCGCCGCCGGCGAAGGCGCCACAAACAACAGCGCGACGGCCGATGCGGCTTCGACCAACATCAGCGGCGCGACCACCCAGGTCACCCGCCGGACATGTTCTCGAACATACCCCTCGAAGGCCTCAGGCCCGACAAACGCAAACAGCGGATAGTGCACCAGTTGCACCAGCCAGATCAGCCCCGCGAGCATGGCCGTCGCCAGCACGTGGACCGCAAGCAGCACCTCCATGACTCAAGCCTCCTCCCGCATCCGCGGTGACGACCGGGCCTTCGAATGTCGGCCGCTGGTGTCGGCCGCTTGGGTCTTCGGCGTTGCGCCGGTCGCGGCGTTGTCCGCCCCTGGTTCCCCAACACCGCGATCCGCGGGCGCCATCCCTTCGGCAGCGCGACAGATCCCCCGCAACATGCCGTTAAAGACCAGCCCGTGAAGCGGCATGACCGCATACCAGTATCCCAGTCCCGCCAAACCGCGCGGAATAAAGCGGGCGGTCTGCACGATCGTCGAAACCGATCCGCCGGAGGCATCAGGCTCGATGTCGAAACTGAGCAACGCCTCCCCGGGCAGCTTCATCTCCGCCCGCAACTCGATGCGCCGCCCCGGTTCCACCGCGGTCACCCGCCAAAAGTCCAGCGCGTCCCCGAATGCCAGCCGCTCGGGATCGCGCCGTCCACGCCGCAAACCCGGCCCGCCCACCAGCAGGTCCATCCAACCCCGCACGCGCCAGAGCCAGTCGGCCGCGTAGTAGCCCTGGTCGCCGCCGATCCGCGAGACGGCCGCAAATGCCACCGCCGGCGCTACCGCGACCTCCGCGCTGCGTTGGTCCACGAACGTCGTGCCCCCCGACCAGTCCGGATCGCCCGGAATCGGACCCGCATCCGACCACGCCGTCTCCACCGCCCGCGCCCGCACCTTGCCCAACGCCGCGTCAATCGCCTCCCGGATCGTCAGCAGGCCCTGTGGCATCAATCGCGCCGCCCGATCGTCGCGGCAAACCACCCGGTTGCGCAACCCTTCTGCCAACGGACGCGAGATGCGGTGGCTGATCGGGGTCACCAGGTGAATCCACAACGAACTGAGCCGCGGCGTCAGTACCGGCACGGGAATGATCCAGCGCTTGCGTAAACCCAACGCGTCGGCCATCTCGTCCATCATCGCGCGGTAGGTCATCTGCTCCGGACCGCCGATGTCCAGCGTCGCCCCCACGCTCTCCGGACATTCCAGACAGGCCACCAGGTAATGCAGCACGTTGCGAATCGCGATCGGCTGACTCTCCGTGCGCACCCAGCGCGGCGTGATCATCACCGGCAGACGCTCCACCAGGTAACGCAGAATCTCGAACGACGCCGAACCCGACCCGATAATCATCGCCGCCCGCAACACCGTGACCGGAACGGCCCCCGAAGCCAGCGCCGACTCGACTTCGCGCCGCGACGTGAGGTGCTCGCTCAGTTCCGCGCCCGTCTCGCCGAGACCGCCAAGGTAGATGATCCGCTCCAAACCCGCTTCTTCAGCGGCCGCGGCAAAAGTCCGCGCCAGTTCCCGATCCCGCGCGCGGTAGGCCGGGCCGGCCGCCATCATCGAATGGACCAGGTAATACGCCGCCCCGCAGCCACGCATCGCCTCGACCAGCGCCCGCGCATCGCCGGCGTCGCCCTGAACGACCTCCACGCGGTCATCACCCAGCCAGAGGCGGGCCTCCAGCTTCCGCGGCGTACGTGCAAAACAGCGCACCCGATACCCCGCCGCAAGCAACCGCCCCACCAGGCGACCGCCGATGTAGCCGCTGGCGCCGGTCACCAACACCGGCTTGATATGCTTCTTGCTGTTGTTCGCTGTGACCATGACCCACCGGGAACATGCTAGGCGCAGCCCCTGCCCGTCGCCACAGAATGTCGGACATCGCAGTCCACCAACCCGACGATCACGCATTCGTGGAAGATCCCCCGGGCTGTTCCTAGACTTGCCGGGTGCAGCAAAGACTTGCCGCATGAAACGGGGAACGCTCACCCGTCAACAACAGGAAGCCATGCGTATGACTGAAATGAACGCTCACCAAGACCGCCGGCCGGTACACGTCATCTTCGGCGCAACCGGAGGCATTGGATCATGCCTGGCCCGCCGTCTCCATGCGGCCGGCGCCCGCCTGACGCTCGCCGGGCGCGATCCCGCCAGGCTCAAAACGCTCGCCGACCAGTTGCACGCCCGGACCTGCACCGTCGACGCCACGGATTTCGAGCAGGTGCAGGCCTGTTTGACCGAAACCGCCGAGGCCCACGACGTCGTCGACGGCGTGGTCAACTGTGTCGGGTCCGTTTTGCTCAAACCGGCCCACCTCACCGCCCAACAGGAACTCGACGAAGTGCTGAAAGTCAATCTGCATTCCGCCTTTGCCACCGTTCGCGCGGCCGCCGGCGTCATGCGCCAGACCGGCGGCGCCGTCGTCCTGCTCAGTTCCGCGGCGGCGCAAATCGGCCTGGCCAATCATGAGGCGATTGCGGCCGCCAAGGCCGGCATCATCGGCCTGGCCCGCTCCGCCGCGACCACCTACGCCGCCCAGGGCCTGCGCGTCAATGCGGTGGCACCCGGCTTGGTGGATACCCCGTTGACCAAACGGATCACCTCCAACCCGGCGGCGCTCAATGCCTCGCGGGCGCTGCACCCCCTGGGACGAATCGGAACGGTTGACGACATCGCCTCCGCGATCGAGTGGCTCCTGCTTCCGCAGAGCTCATGGATGACCGGACAGGTCATCGGCGTGGACGGCGGCCTCGCCACACTCAAGAGCATGCGCACGCCACGCGGATGAAACCAGCGATGGTGGACCCAACAACAACGCACCGCGCTCCCCGCTGGCCGAAACGTGTGCTCCTCGCAGCCGCAGCCTACAACCTTGCGTGGGGCGCCGGAGTTATACTCTTTCCCAACATGATGTTTCAATTCGCCGGGATGGACCTGCCCCGCTATCCGGAAATCTGGCAGTGCGTCGGCATGATCGTGGGGGTCTACGGCGTGGGCTACGCCTTGGCGGCGCGCGACCCCGCGCGCCACTGGCCCCTCGTCCTGGTTGGCCTGCTCGGCAAAATCCTCGGACCGATCGGATTTGTTCACGCGGCCTGGAAAGGAACGCTGCCCTGGTCGCTGGGTTGGACGATTGTGACCAACGACCTCGTGTGGTGGTGGCCCTTCGCCGCCATCCTGCTGGCGGCACGCCGCCGCCACCAGGCGGGCCTGCGCGCCCCGCGCGACACGGCCGCCTGCGACCGTCCGTCCGGCTCCCAGACTATCGCTCCGGATGGTCGTCCAGCTTGAGAAATACGTAACCCTCCGCGGTAGCCCCCCAGACCTGCGCCCCGTCTCCGCGCTGCTGCCAGATGGGCGCCATTCGCAGGCGGATGTCGAAGTAGTTCTCCGGATCCGCGGCGTGCTGTGCGGCGCTGCTGAAGCTGCCGGTCATCCGGTGTTCCAGCTCATGCAGGTCGCGATGACAACCCGCCAGCACCACACCCGCACCCACCGCAAACAACACTTGTCGCCAAAAAGTAGATCAGTTCATGGCCGAACATGCTAAAGGCCGCCGCGCTGCCTGACAACAGGCAGCGAACCCCTGCAGAACTCCGGTGGTGTGCGCCGACAAGACCCGCCCATGACGCCCACCTGAAGTCCGCGCCGGCAAAACCCGGCCTGGAACCAGATGGTGAAGGCGCCGCGCACTTCCCGCAAACGCCAGCGAAACCTGCCGACCATTGGCTTGAGAAAACGCAAACCTCAGTCCGCAGGTCGAGCCATCTTCAGCATGCCCAAGATGCGGTCGGCCGCGGCGATGCCACTGAGATAGGCGCCCTCGATGCGGGCGCCCGCACACCAGTCACCGCAAACCGCCACGCGGTGATCGTCCGATCCCAAACAACCCACCGACAGCGGGGCGGGTGGAAGGGCATACCGCCACCGGTGAGCCATGAGATGTCGTGGCTCAGGGATGGCTTGTCCCGTCGCATGGCCGAAAGCGGCGAGCAACGCCCCGGCCACCTCGTCCGCCGGCGTGTGAAGTTGATCCGCCGACCAGGTGGACGTGGCGTGGAGGACCCAGCTTTCTCCTCGCGGCCGAAGTGGCTTTGCATTGTTCCGTGCCGCCCAGCCCAGACGTTCATCCTCGACGAATGCGCCGTCAAAGGACACCTCGAGAGGCCCGTCAAATGCGGCCAACACCGCCCAGCAGGGCGCCAGCGGGCACGCTCGGGCTTCGGCAGCCACCACTGGGAACTCGGCAAGCAACGCCGCCGCCTGCGCGGCAGGCAACGCCACGATCAGCGCATCAAAGCTGCCCAACCGCGAACCACGGTCGTCCCACAACTGCCACGAGTGCACCCGCTCCACCTGCCCCACGCGAACACCCAGCCGAATTTGAAGCCCCCTCGCCAGGTGCCGGGCAATCGCGTTCATCCCGGGCACCCCCACGTAACGCGTGACGGATGCGCTGCGTCGGGTTCCCCGCGCACCGATCGCGACGATACGGCCGCCCCATTCCTGTACCACCCCGGCATCCAACCAGTCGTTCACCTCACGACGGAAACGCGCATCCCGCACGGTCAGGTACTGCGCCCCGTGATCGAAGTGATGGTCCTGATTGCGACGAACGCTGCAGCGACCGCCGGGCCCGCGGCCTTTATCGAACACCACCACCTGTAATCCATCCGCCGACAACCGGCGGGCGGCGGTCAGTCCGGCGAGACCGGCCCCGATGATTGCACAGACGGGTCCGGCCCGCGTGGGTGTGCCCTGCTTCGGAGTCTGCGCGGTGGCCGAACACATGGCAGGCTCTACTCAACAACGAAACGTGTCAGACCGTCCCCGGCGACGTGAAGCGCCCGCCCCGCCCGCGACGGCGCCGCAGCCGATTCTGGAGCATCGTCCACAGGGCGGAACTCGCCATGTTGTCCACGAACTCCAGCATCAACACGCTCAGGTCATCATGATTCAAAGCCGCTCCCCGGGTGTGTTCGTGCAAACCGTCAATCACGGCCGCGACCAGCTCCGACGGAGCCAGCGCGTGATTCGCTTGCAGAATCCGGGTGAGCCGATCTCGGCCGAACAACTCGCCCGTCGGGCTGGGCGCTTCCAACACCCCATCCGTGAGCATCAGCAGCCGGTCGCGCGTGGCCACCCGCCGCACCGTCCGCGTATACCGCGTCCGCGGATCAACCGCGAGCACGATGTCGAACAGGCCCCGACGGTACACCGGCGCGGTTTGCGCCCAGCGGCGCCGGCCGGCCTCGTAATACCATGCCGGTTCGTGCCCCGCATAGCTGATCGACAAACGCCGCGTCGGCGGAAAATACGTCATCGCCACCGCCGTCGTGAATATCCCCTCATCCAGCCCCGCCAACCGCAGGTTCATCCGCCGCAAAACCTTCCGCTCATCCATCCGATTCACCGAGCGGCGGAGCAGATCGTGCATGGCCTGGCTCACCGCCGCCACCTCTTCGCCGTGCCCGGTCACGTCTGCCAGGCACACCCGCGAGAGCAGTCCGGAACCGCAAACCGAAAGGTAATGAACATCCCCACCATACGCGCCGTCACAGGGTTGCGCATACAGCGTGCCCCGAATGCCGGGCAGCTCGATCGCCCCATGGAAGGCGCGATTGCCGCCCCACACCTCGTTGCAGACCAGCTCCTCAGGCCGACCGCTCCGCCGCGCAACGACGCCGATCGGCAGGATACCCAACTGAGTTGGCGAAGCCTTCTCCATAACCCAACCTCGGTGGCGACACGCATCTGCGAATGATCTGATCCGCACGCCGCATCCACCATTCACCATCTGCGCACGCTATCGTGTCACCATCCTCCCAAGCTGTCGGGGCATTCTAGTCCGCGCCCCCAACCCCGGCCATTGCCGCCTACTGCGCCATCGACACACCGGCCCTCCTTAAGGCCCCGCCACAACGTCCGCCACCACCGCCACAAGATCTCGGTCGGCTGGGTGAGCACCTGAGCCATCCTCCATTCCCAGTAACATGCACAGCTAGGCGCTCTGCCCGACAGCCACAGACTTTGTCCATAGCCCCAAGACCAAGCTTCGTCCGCGAGCGCCGGCTCCTCACCGGCGCACCGAATCGCCCGGCTGCCGAACGCCCCTGCTCGCGGCCAGCCGTCCCGCGGCCGCCTCACCGGGACAGTCCTGTGCCTTGTCCCCGCACCCCCTCAATCACACCGACGCAGATGCAAAAACACCCTGCATCGCACATTCTTGTCAGACTTTACTGCGACAAAGCGCGCCACCCAAAATGGCTTGTGGCCGCACGGCCAGATCCGGTAGCCTGATAGTGGTTGGGTAACGTCTAGCCGGAAATCGAACAACGGCATGGGAGATGAGGGAGCAGCCCGCAGGGGCGCTCCCTCTTTTCATTCTCATCCCTTGACCTCCGGCGTCGTGACGAAGGGCCTGTTTCCTCGGGGCGCGACATGAACATCCCAACGCCCCAATGGACGCTACGCCAGGCAGCAACTCTCCCTGGCGCTCGCCATGCGCGAACGTCCACAAACTTGTATTTCCCAATCCTCCGCACTCTCGAGCCCCGTATCCCGCCCTTCCTGGACGAACGGCCATGGAGGACGCCACGGATGCAGCGGCTCTCTCCGCACCAACGCCGCGTGCCACCATCGCCCGCCAGACCTGATGAAAGGAACGCCTTATGAACCGACCTCGTGAGGGACTCAGCGGCTTCGCCGCCAATCTACGCGCCCGCCTTATGATCGCATGGTGCCTGAGCCTCGCAGCCACCGCCGCCGGTCAGACCGGAGCATTCGTCTTCGATCCCATCAGTGAACCGATTCTGTCGGCGGATCTGTGTATCGACACGGCCGCCCTGGTCGCCCATCGCTACGTCGGCGGCTCGGAGGTCAATTCCCTGCGCCTCTTCGACGTGGCCGGAGGTGGATCCGTCGACCTTTCCGATGCCTTGTTTGGCGCCGCGAGTTGGCCCGCGTCCCCCGCGGTAAGCCAGGACATCTTGGAAACCGGCTGGCTGACGGCGAGCATCCACTCGGGCGACTTCCCGGCGCTGGCCAACGGCAACATCGGCCTGGATGTCCTGCTCACCGACACCGACGACGGAATGTTCGCAATTGATTGCTTCATTCTCCGCATCGTGACGGACCAGTCGACCATTTACGCCCACTACGGCTGGCCGACAGGTGAACCCAACGACGGCTTCGGTCTTGGCGCGGCGCTGCCCGACTACGGCGACCTGCCGGCGCCCCTGCCGACGTCACTGCCGGTCGGCGCCACCGGCGTCGGTTTCGACGAGACCATCGGCAGCCTGGCCATTTACGTGCCCGAGCCAACGACCTTCGGCCTCCTGATGCTGGCCGGCGGATGGCTCACGCGACGTCGCCAGGCCCCATCTGCATCCTAGCTTCGAACCAGAACCGTTCCTTCGCCCTCGCACCGGAGATGGTGTCATGCATCCACGAACAACTATGCCGGCTCTGCTCATCGGCCTGCTGTGCGTCGCCTCGGCCCATGGCGCCGTACGGCTGTTCTTCACCCCGATCAACGGGCCCTGCCAACTGACCGACCCGTTGCTGAACTTCGAATGCACAAACCCGGCGGGACCGGATTGCCATCCGTTCAATCCCGGCGCTCGGCCGTACCAGTTGACCTGCTTCCCTGATCCCGACCTGGATCCCAGCCCCGCCCCCATCCCCGTGCCGACGAATACCTGCGCCGCGTACCTCTGGCTGCGCTTTGACAGCACCGAGCCCGTGGGGGCGGTCATCGATCAACTGAACTTCCGCCTGGTTTACGAGGATTGTACCGTCAACGACCAGTGCGCGCTCTACCAGATGAGCTATTTCGGCATGCAACGCTGGAACGAGAGCTGCCCCATCGGCTGCCCGGAGGTATCGCTGACGGCACTCAACGGCATCACCAACAGCGGCGTCTCCGATCCGTGCAACCTCTACGACGGCGCTTCCCGCACGGTCCTGCTCGGCGCCTTCTCGACGTGCTCCTCCGGCGGAGGTCAGGTCTGGCTCGAGGTGTTCGGCAGCGGCATCACCTACGCCGGCGGCTTCGCGCCACCCGACATCTGGTTTGGCGACGATCCCTCTTTCGTCTGTGTCAACTCGTCGGGGTTTGCAACACCGTGCCGTAGCATCGTTCCGGTTTGGAATGCCTTCTGCGGCGACTGCAACTGCAACGGAACGTTCGACGTCATCGAGTTGCAGAACAACCCCTTCCTCGATTGCAACAACAACAACGTGATCGACGCATGCGACGTCGGCTGTGGCGGAACGGAAACCGACTGCAACGGCAACGGGCGACCCGACTGGTGCGACATGTACGTGTTCCCGTACGAGAGCACGGACTGCAACGGCAATCTCACCCCCGACGAATGCGATGTCGCAATCCTCGACTGCAACAACAACCAGATCGTCGACGAGTGCGAGATCGAGGGCATCTGCATTCTCGACCCCGCCCAATGCTATCCCGATTGCGATAACAACCAGGTCCCCGATTCCTGCGAACTCGCCGGCCACGACTGCGACTGCGACGGCGTGCCCGACAAGTGCGAGGACGACTGGACCGCCGATGGCATCCCCTACGACTGCGAGGTCGACTGCAACACCAACGGCCAGTACGACTTCCGCGACATCACGTTCTGCCCGCCCGGCGAACTGTGGTGCCGCGACTGCGACCACAACTGCCGGCCCGACGGCTGCGACCTCGCCGACTGCCCCCCCGGCGACCCCCACTGCGCCGACTGCAACACGAACGGCGTTCCCGACGTCTGCGACATCACCGCCGGCACGGGCGGCGATTGCGACTGTGACGGCATTCCCGACGACTGCGAACTCGACCTCGACACCAACGGCGTCCCCGACGACTGCCAGGGCGTCGACTGCAACGCCAACGGCGTGGATGACTACCTGGAGATCGCCGCCGGACGCGCAGACTGCAACTTCAACTGCATCATTGACGACTGCGAACTGGACCCGACCGATCCCGACGGCGACGGCGTGATCGCCGACGACTGCAACGGCAACTACGTCATCGATCAGTGCGAGATCTTCCATCTCACCGAGGCCGACACGGGCCCCTACTTCTGCACCCACGACTGCGCTTCCGACTGCAACGAAACCGGCCTCCCCGACGTCTGCGACATCGCCGACGGCGCCAGCCAGGACTGCAACCGCAACGGAATACCGGACGAGTGCGACGTGGCCCGCTGCGATCCGGGCAACGTCCTCTGTGACGACTGCAACGGCAACGGTCTGATGGACGAATGCGACATCCTGCTCAAGTGGAGCGAGGACTGCAATCACGACCGGGTGCCGGACGAATGCCAGGTTGCCGACCTGGACTGCAATCACAACAATTACATCGACGAGTGCGACATCAAGGTGACCGGCGTCAGCCAGGACTGCAACTACAACAACATCCCCGACGAGTGTGACCTGGATCCGTCCGATCCGGACGGCAATGGCGAAACCAGCCCGGACTGCAATGAAAATGGGGTGGCCGACGAGTGCGACGTGAAGCTGCCGTACTACGGTGGAACCAGCCCGGATTGTCAGGACAACGGCATCCCCGACGAGTGCGACCTCGATCCGGCCGACCCCGACGGCAACGGTGAAACCAGCGTCGACCGCAATCTCAACAACATCCCCGACGAGTGCGAAATCAAGGCGACTTGCTGCCTGCCCGACGGGGATTGCGAGCTGGAGACGGAGGGCTATTGCCGCATGAACGGCGGCAACTGGCTCGGAGAGCATACCGACTTCTGCCACTCCTGGCTCTGCGTCGGAGACCTCCAGGGCACCGTCACCGATCGGAACACCGGCGGACCGGTCGCCGACGCGGTCGTCACCATCGAGGGCTGGGCGACGACGACGGCCGATGCCTTCGGCCGCTACGCCTTCGAAGACGTGCCCGCCGGCGAACATCGCGTCAGCGCCACCAAGGAAGCCGAACCGCCGCTCAAACCCGGTTACTACACCCGCACCTGGACCCCCGAAATCACCGGCGGTCGCCTCGCCAAACGCGACTTCTCCCTGACCCCCAAGTTCGATGCCGACGCCCCCGAAATCGTGGAAGTGACCGGCTCCTTCGTCGATCCCGCGGATCGCGTCACCTTCCTCGACACCGTGCCGTTGCCGGACGAGTTTACCGTGACCATCGACTGGAACCTGCACAACTACGTCGGCGTCCCGCGCGTGCGCTGGATCACGCCGCGCTGCGAATACGTGGACCAGGGTACCCCCCTGCAAACCGTCTACACGCGCACGCTTGACCTGGGCAACGACTTCGGCCCCGGCGGCGTGCTCACCGTGATCGCCGACGCCGGCGACGGGACCCACTCGGCGCCCATCATCGCCAACTTCGACATCGCCCCGCGTCCCCCAGGAATGAACGACGCATCCATCACGGCCGGCGGCGGCCAGAAAAGCCTGGTGGGTGATTTCCTCAGCTACGCGGCGCCCTCCATCTCCGGCTCCGACGCGCTCGCCTTCGTCGAGGGCGCCCGTGACGCCATCCCCTCCGGCATTCACATGTTCGGCGGCGAGGCGTTCAAACTGCGCGCCGGCTTCCAAATCGGCATGACCGTCCTCAACGGCGGCACCATCCGCACCAACAACCTCATCGACAGCGGCCCCACCCACGGCCTGCACACCAACATCGCCGGCGCCGGCTCCCTCCACGTCGTCCCCGCAGCCGGTCTCCAGTGGAGCTTCGACCGCGGCCTGTACTCCTGGATCCCCGGCGGCTGGTTCACCGTCGACGCCGACTTCCACGTCAACGTCCCGCCCCGACCCGTGCGCTTCTGGATCGGCTTCGTGCCCTGCTATTTCCGCGGATACATCGCCGCCGGCGCCGACCTCAACATGGCCATGGAGTTCTTCGGCGCCGACGATCGCCCCGTGTGGCTCGGCGGCAGCCTCGCCCTGGATCCCTTCCCCTACGCCGAAGCCAGCGTCGGCGTCGGCCACGACCGCGTCCTTTCCATCGAGGGCTTCCTCGGCGGCGGCGCGCGCATGCACTTCCTGCTGCCGCCCCCGGCCGACGAGGAGGCGCTCACCCTCATGCAGATCTACCTCCGCGCCGGCGTGCGCCTCAAGGTCCTCCGCTGGACCAAGACCTGGTCGGTCGACCGGACCTGGACCATCCACGACAAACACTACGGCGAGATCGAACTGCTCGCCGATTTCGGCCCCATCCCCCGCGATTTCACCCTCCGCCCCGGCGGATACACCGTCTTCGTGGCCAACGACTCCGGCAAAACGCTCCGCGGCGCCTGCATGACCGTCGATCAGCCCATGCAGGAAAACATCTTTGAAGATGCATCGCCCGACATCATCACCACCCAGAACGGACTGATCGGCGTCTGGCTCACCGACGACCTCACCCGCACGATCTCCAACGGGACCGCCGTGCAGTACTTCATCCGCGACGACGACTCCGGCGTCTGGTCCCCACCCGCCTTCATCGCCGATGACGGAACGGCCGATTACCACCCGACCATCACCACCATGGCCAACAGCAACGCCCTCTGCGCCTGGGAAAACGTCAAGGTCGTGCTTGATGAACCGGTTAACCCCGACGATCCCGCCCAGGTGGAGGCAACCATCGCCGCCACCCAGCAGAATATGGAGATCGCCGTGGCCCACTACGACGCAAAGGCCGATACCTGGTCACCACCCCTCGCCCTGACCGACAACGGACATTTCGATTACGCGCCCCAAACCGCCTCCGACGGCGTCAGCGACCACGCCATGGTGACCTGGCTGAGCGACGCCGCGAGCACCGATCTCCTCGGCTCCAACGGACCGCCGGCGGTGCAGTTGCACTACCAGCGCTTCGCGGGCGCGTCCTTCTACGGCCCGGCCGGCGTCGCCGCCGCCAGCCTGCCCCACGTGATCAACTACGACCTGCATTACCAGCATCCTCTCGCCTGGGTCATTCTTGCCGGCGATACCGACGGCCGCATCGACACCCCCGATGATCGCGAACTCTTCGCCGCCACCTACGACGGAGAGACCTGGACCCCCATCCAGCAATTGACCGCCGACGCCGTCGAGGACGCCAAGCCGCAGTTCGCCCGCTTCGGAGACGATGGCCTCGTGGTCGTGTGGTACCGCGGCGGAGATTTCCACTGGGCCCCGGTCCTCAGTCTCAATGGCGCGACCGTGGCCGTCGATCTCGAACCCGAGAATTCCTCTGGCGCTGCCGACTTCAAGCTCATCGCCTCGCCCGCCTCAGGTCATTTGGCCATCATCTGGCAGGATGCCAGCGAGGATGTCGTCGACCTCTGGGCGGCGGTGTACGATCCCGATACGCAAATCTGGAGCGCACCGGTGCGCTGGACGGGAGACAGCGCCGGCCGGTCCGGCTTCGCCATGGAACGCCAGTTCGCCTTCACCTTCGACAACACCGGCAAGCTCGCCGGCCTCTATGACAAAACCCAGATGATCTACACCACCGGCGTCTTGCAGATCGACGGCGAGGACATCGTCGTCGACAACTTCCCTCAACCGGCGCAGACCGACTTGCAGCTTCTCGAGCACACCCTCCATCGTGACCTCGCGGTTCACCCCGCTGACGTCACCCTCGCCCCCGATCGACCCGAGATCGGAACCCCCATCCAGGTCCAGGCCACCGTCCGCAACCTCGGCGACCTGCCCGCCAGCGCCATCCGCGTCCACTTCTACGACGGCGACCCCGACACCGGCGGCGTCCTCATCGAGGAGGTCTACCGTGCCGGCCCGCTGCCCGGCGGTGACGCGGCGACCTTCCCTGCCACCTGGACCATCCTGGACGCCGACGCCACCCGCACGCTTCATGTCGTCGTGGACCCCCTCGCCACGATCCCCGACCCCGATCGGTCCAACAACCGCGCCGCCGTAAGCGGTGTCCTTCGCCCCGACCTCTCGGTTGCCGCACTGCACATCAGCGAGCCCGGGCCCACCGACTACGTCATCACCGCCCGCATCGCCAACGAAGCGGGCATTCCCCCCGCAGCCTTCAACGTCAACTTCGTACGCGACAGCGTCGACGGCCAGGTCCTGGCGACCGTCCCCGTTACCGCCGAACTGCACGCCGGCGACAGCATCGACGTTCAATGGCGCTGGGAGAACCCCAGCGTCTTCACCAGCGAACCGGTCAAGGTCTACATCGTCATTGATCCCGACGGCGCCGTGAACGAAGTGGATGAATCCAACAACCATTGGTTCGTGCAACTGTGGAACCGCAGCCAGGACCACGACTGCAACCTCAACGGCTACGCCGATCGCCTCGATCTCTCTGCCGGCCGCAGTCTCGACCTCAACACCAACGGCATCCCCGATGAATGCGAAAACCCGCAGCAACTGCACATCGTCGGCCCCCTGCCCAATACCGTGGCAGCCGGCACCAACGGCCACGTCGACGCCTTCGTGCAATCGCAGTTCATCGGCATGCCCCATCGGCCCGTCCGCTTCACCCGCCAGGCCGGGGCCCTCACCTTCCTCGCCGGCACGCTGTCACCCGACGGCTCCACCGCAACGCTGCAAACCGATGAGGCCGGCCTCGCCCGAATGCCGTTCCATGCCGACGCAGCCGGTTTGGCTCTCCTCGATATCGAAGTGCCGGGCACGCCGCTTACCGCCTTCGCCATGTTCCACGTCAACGACGACGACGCCACGCTGACCGGCGATCTCAATCTCGACGGGGTCGTCAACCTGGACGATTTCGCCCTGATGTCAGCCTGCCTCGCCGGCCCAGGAGCCACCGTTCGAGGTGACTGCTTCGCCTGCATGCTGGACGACGACATGGACATCGATCTGCGCGACTTCGCCCTCTTCCAGGCCGCCTATCCCGCGAGTCCTTAACTCGAAGTTCCGTCGATCGCGATA